>PJTQ01000013.1_pt1:0-472500 | contig 473566 bp, 464 predicted proteins | sample 1512231 | NCBI WGS metagenome assembly PJTQ01 (sample SAMN08177688, study PRJNA422409) | Soil metagenome, whole genome shotgun sequencing project. | isolation source: Soil (3) enriched on wood chips | place: USA: Madison | collected 2015-01-15 | reverse complement strand
GAAGCCGTCGAACCCGGGGCCGCCGCCCACATGTCCCTTCATCTAAACCGACAATGTCAAAGAGCTCACTCAACATTTGAAGCGGACACCGAGGGGTCCCCGATTTTTGGTACCGGGGGACTTGGTGTCCGACTATGTTGGCGACCGATTGCGGCGAAACCGTGTGGCCTCACCGCGTCGGTGAAGCGGCATATATGGGTGGGTTCCGGGACCGTCAAACACTTTTTGCAATTTTATTTCGAACGCCGCTTCACATGCCCGGAAAATGGCTGATTTCCGCGCTTTTCTGCTCCGAATGCCGGGGCGCTGGCCGGCGCGGCCAAAGAGAGCCGCGCGGCGGAATTGGGCCGTTTTTTCGAATCGAGCCGATTCCCCGCTCCGGGAATCGGTCGAAAAGCGGAGATTCGGATCAGCGAGACGCCCTCAAGCGCTCTGCCTCAGGCGCTCTGGATATAGCTGCGCATCGCATCCACCTCGGATTCGATGCGGTCCATGCGCGACTTCACCAGGTCGCCGATGCTCACAAAGCCCACCATGCGCCCACTCTCTACAATGGGCAGGTGGCGGATGCGCCGGCGCGTCATGAGCGAAAGGGCGGAAAGGATCGGCGTCTGCGGCGTGATGGTGACGGCGGGCTGGGTCATCACCTCGCCCACGGACCGCTCCAGCAGGGCGGCGCCGTCGCGCGCCAGGCCATAGACCAGATCGCGCTCGGAGAAGATGCCCACCACGCGCTCTCCCTCCACGACCGGCACACAGCCGATGCGCCGCTCGGCGAGCAGCTCCACCACATGCGCTACCGTGTCGCCGCCATGGGCCTCAATGACCGGGCCGCGCGCCGCGCTCAAGAAAGTGCTGACCGTCATCCGCTTCTCTCCAGTTGCCTGGCGGCGGCGCCGGTCGGTGTGCGAGACCGGATGCCGGTCGCAAGGCCAGGGAAACCGGGCGCGGCGCCCTGCGCGCCGCCTGTCCGCTTCCCGTGCGGGAACTATGCCCGTGAAGACCGGGCGCGTCAAAGCCGTTGATCGCCCCCACGTGCGGTCATATGGCCCTTTTCCATGACTGACTCGCAGTCCGGTCTCGACGATCCGCGCAGCGCCGCCCATGCCTGGGCCCGCTTCCGCCGCATCCTCTATGCCATCGGCGCGCTGGGCATGGCCGTCGCGCTGGGCATAGCGGCCTTGCTCTGGTGGCTGCGCGGGCCGCTGCCGCCGCTCTTCATCGTCTTCATGGTCGCAGGCGTGTGGTTCACCATCATGACCGCGGGCCTGCTCATGGGCCTCATGTTCCTCTCCAGCGGCACCGGCCATGACGAGATAGTGGAAGACCGCGTCAGCAAGACCGTGCTCGACGAGCTGGGCGAATCCGACCCGGACTGACGACCGGGGCGGCGCCCCACGGCCCCGGCACTCCATTATAACGCGCGCACAGAGGCTTTGAGAGCGCCAAGGAGAGAAGTCTCGTCATCAGCCTAACCCCGCTTCAGCCACGCCGGAGCCGTCGCGATCGCTTTCGCATGGATGGATCTGGGCGGGATACCGTCGACGCCCCCCGCGACCCCGCCGCGCAACGGCCGCATTCTCTATGTATATATGCGCAGAGGCGCAGAGGGTGCCGAGAAGGGAAAGCCCTCTCCGCGCCCTCTGCGCCTCTGCGCGAGTCACATGTCAGTCATGCCGCAGTCCGGCGCGGATGGCATTCATCCCCAAGAGAACCGACAATCAGGCCGATCAGGCGCCGCCCTCAAGCTGCCGCTGCAAGGTCCGTATATCCGCATCCATCTCGGGATTGTCGATCCGCATGGCCTCGATGGTCTTGACCGCATGAATCACGGTCGAATGGTCGCGGCCGCCGAAGATGCGGCCGATCTCGGGCAGCGAGCGCGGCGTCAGCTTCTTGGCGAGGTACATCGCCACCTGCCGGGGACGCGCCACCGCCCGCGCGCGCCGCTGCGAGCGCATCTCGGCCGCGTCGATGCGGTAATGCGCCGCGCACAGCTTCTGGATCTCGTCGATGGTGATGCGCCGGGCATTGGCCCGCAGCGCCTCGGTGAGCATGGTCTGCGCCAGCTCCACGGTGATCGCCTTGTCCATCAGCTGGGCATAGGCGACCAGCTTGTTGAAGGCGCCCTCCAGCTCGCGAATGCTGGTGCGGATGGAGCGGGCCAGCAGCATCACCACGTCGTCGGGCACCAGCACGGGCGCCACCGCCGTCGCGCGCGCGCGCAATATCTTGAGCCGCAGGTCGAGCCCGGCGGGCTGGATATCGGCTACGAGCCCCCCCGCCAGGCGCGAGAGGATGCGCGGGTCGACCGCGCCGAGCTGCTGGGGCGGCCGGTCCGCGGCAATGGCGATGCGCGCGCCCGCGTCGATCAGCTCGTTCAGCGTGTGCAGGAATTCCTCCTGCGTGGGACCCTTGCCGGCAATGAACTGGATGTCGTCGATCAGCAGCATGCGCGCCGCGCGCAGTCGCGCCTTGAAGCTCATGGTGTCGTTGGCGCGGATCGCGGCCACGAATTCCATCATGAAGCGCTCGGCGGACATATAGAGTATGGCGCCGCTCTGCGCCGCCGGGCCCAGCTCCTCGCCATAGGCCCGCGCGATGGCGTGCAGCAGGTGCGTCTTGCCCTGGCCGGTGCCGCCATGAATGAATAGCGGATTGAAGCGCGGCCGCGTCGGCGCGGCCATGGCCCGGGCCGCCGAGCACGCCAGAATATTGCTCTCATCCGTCATGAAGCCGGCAAAATCGTGGCGCGGCTCGAAGCGGCGCGCCCGCTCGCCCGGCGCCGGCGGCACATAAGCGGGCGCAGGCGCTTCCACCGGCGCGCTCGCCACCGGCACACTCTCGATAACGCCGCGCGCCTTCACGATGCGCACGTCGCGCACACCCACCTGCGCCGACCGCCAGGCGAGGCCGATGCGCGGGGCGAAATTGCCCGACACATAATTGGCCGAGAAGTCGCTGGGCGCTTCCAGGTCCAGCGTGCCGCTCACCGGGCAAAAGTCGCCCAGCGCCAGCGCGCGCACCCATTGGTCATAGAGCCGCGCACCGATATCGCGCCGCAGGCCCGTTCGCACGCTCGCCCAGGTCGCTTCGAGCAGCGCCCGGTCCGCATGCGCCGCGTCGTCAGTCGCCCTGTCCCCAATCACGTCCCGCGTGATTGTCCCGATCCCGTCTTCCCGTTTTTGCCCCACATGTCGACCCAAGCCCTGTGTCACCTTTTCACGCCCCCGAATCGCCAGACTTTCCCACGAATCGCGGCAGACAAACGTCCTTGCCGTGGCAAGCTGGTTGCCCCGTCATCGGCACATTCTCTTTCGCTGTGACGGAAGCCGCGATTCGAGGCTCCGTCGGGGCATGGTTGTGGCAAGGCGGCGGGGCCGGATCAAGCGCCCGACTGGTAAAGAATCTGAAATAAAATGCTTGACCACGGAATCCTGCCGCCGCCCGATGATTCCCTATAAATATCTGTTTTTAAGTAATTTTTTGCGTTCGCGAAAAGCTGATTGCACGCCCTGTCTCCACCCGCGAATCGCGGTGAATCCGAGCTTTGCGCACGCGCCTTCACACCCCTCGTCGCGGTGCCGTGCCCTTGTCACAAATGTGTCTCTCGCCGGACCGCCCGCCGGTCGTTGACCGCGCGCGCGACGTGACTCCATCAATCCGCGCCGGGGCCATCCGCGCCACGTGCGGGCGCATCGCGCTCGTCCTCTTGCGTCCGTTCGCGCGCCTGCCCCTTGCGCCGCCGCAGATTGGCGCGCAGGGCTTCGGCGAGCCGGCGGCGGCGGTCGGAGTCATCGTGCGACATGCCTCGGCCCCTACCCCATTTCCCCATCCGGCGAAATCGCCCACGCATCGCCCGGCCGCCAATCCGCGCCGGGCACGCCAAGTCGCCTTGACAAATCGTCGCCGGCAAGGCCATAGGCGCGGCCTTGTTCGCGGGGGTAGCCCCTGCGCGCCGTCGTGCTGCCGTAGCTCAGTGGTAGAGCGCATCCTTGGTAAGGCTGAGGTCGTGAGTTCAATCCTCACCGGCAGCACCATTTTCATCGCACGGTTCCCGCATTCACGCGGGCGCCTTGCGACACGACGGCAAATCTCGCGCACATCTGCGCTTTGGTGCTGATTTCCCCGTGAGACAGGGTCGGGCGACAGGCGCCCTCAACCTTCCCGATGGGCGCGCCCCTGTGAGCGAAGGAACCCGTGGACCGGAAACCCGATGCCCGTCCATGGCGACTCCGCACGCTTTTGCTGGCCGTGGTGCAACAACGCCGGCCCCATGGCGAAGCGCTACCGAAAGGCGGGGCGGCAATGCCCGCCGCAACGCGGAAAGACGGCGCATCCTCGATAAGCGTGAAACCGGACGATTTCGGATCACGGCGTCAAAATCGGAAAAATCTCCTTTGAAAATCCATAATTTGGCGGGAAACCGCTCTTGCGCGGTCCTGGATCTCTAGATACCTTCACTGCTACGGTGTTTGCGGCTCTTTGGGGGAGAGACGGGTGGACGCGCCGAACATTGAGTTGATGCTGCGCGATTGGCAGGATGGGGGACCGGAGGGCCGGAACCAGCTCATCGCCCAATTCTATCCGGAACTGGCGCGGATCGCGGCCGCACGCCTGCGGCATGAGCAGGACGTGTCGCTCTCCACGGGCGACCTCATCAATGACGCCGTCCTGCAACTGGTGCAGATCGAGCGCCTCTCGGTCGCGGACAAGGCGCATTTCATGGCGCTCGCATCCCGTATGATGCGGCATATCCTCATAGATCATGCCCGCTCCAAGGCCTCCTCGAAGCGGTCTCATCGCAAGGTGGAGCTGACCACCCGGCTGGACGATGTCCCCCAGCGCGTCGATCTCAACCAGCTCCACGCCGCGCTGATACGCCTGCGTGCGCTGGACGAGCAATTGATCCAACTGGTCGAGATGCGCTATTTCGGCGGCATGACGACAGCCGATATCGCCGATGTCATGGGCATATCGGAGCCGACGGTGAAGCGCCGCTGGCAAGTGGCGCGGGCTTGGCTGGCGGACGCCATGGCCAACCCTATCGACTGCGATTGAGGCAGGGCGGGCGCTCCGCTCGCGCATCAACGAAGCGGACTGATTTGCGGTAACGAGCGCCAGCGTGCGTCGGGCAGTCCGGCAACGCGCTGTGCACTCTCCCTGTAAATTCCGTCCGGCTGCGGCCACGCGAGCGAACATCCCCCGTCCGCCAGTGTGCTTGCGCGCTCTTCAGGCGAAGGAGTCGGTCGACAGTGTCAGCCTGAGGCAAATGGAAAAGCTGCCCATTTCCGGCTGCCAGCACAGCTCGCCGCCGACCGCCCGCGCCCGGTCGCGCATGTTGGCGAGCCCCGCGCCGATACTCGGCGCCGACGGATCGAAGCCGCCGCCATCATCCGCGACGGTCACGACCAGCGCCTCACCCTCCAGCGCCAGCGCGATGCGCATGGTGGCGCAATCCGCATGCTTGATGGCGTTGCTCACCGCCTCGCGCAGGATGGATCGCAGCGCATGCAGCTTGGCCGCGCCCAGCCGGGCCTCGCCCGTCGGGCCCGTCCAGTCGAGACGGATGGCCTTGGCCTCCAGCCGGTCCGCGATCTCGCGGCGGATCTGGACCAGGGCCTGCGCAAGCGGCTGCTCGGCATGACCCACGCCGTTCACGATGCCGCGCAGGTCCAGCAGCGTCTCCCGGATCATGCGGTCCTTGCGCTGCGGTTCGTCGCTGTGCAGCGCATCGAGCAGTGCCGCGCCGACATGATCGTGGATATCCCGCGCGATGCGGCTGCGCTCCGTCGCCGCGCCCGCGTCGAAGGCCGAGCGGCTGTGCACCAGATGGTCGAACATCTCGACAAGCTCCTGCGCCAGCTCCACATCGGCGCGGTTGAACAGGCGGCGCCCGCCTGCCGGATGCGCCAGGCGCAGCGCCGGCGCCTCGCCCGCGGACGGCAGGAGCAGCGCCAGCCCGTCATCCTCGATCCGTACCGCCGGCACGGGCCGGGGCGCGGGCTCCGCCTCCAGGGGCGCGTAAGCATGCTGGAGCAGGGCCCGCCATCCTTCCGCGCGCTCATGGGGGGTGGGCCGGAAGGCGGCATCGGCCAATGTGCGGAAGCGGCCCTTCCCATCGACCGGCGCGGAAAGGACCAGCCGGCCCCACAGCCAGCCCCGCAGCGGCAGCCAGGCCAGCCCGCACAGCAGCAGCGCGAGCCCCACCGACAGGCCCGGCGAGAGGTTGAGCACCAGCAGGAACAGCATGTCGAGCAGCACCAGCAGCACGATGGAGAGCGCCCATGTCATCACTCGCGCCCACCACTGGCCAAGGTCGAACAGGCGGTAGCGCATGATGCCCGCCGCCAGCCCGCCATAGATCGGGACGAACAGCAGGAAGCCGTAGCCTTGCAGCGCCGAGGTATCGACGCCGAAGACCTGCGGCACGAAGATGAGCGCGGAAAAGGCGCTGCAACCGACCAGCCAGGAGAGCAGGAACCACTGGAAGGCGGCGCGCCCCACGGGATCTGCGGCCGTCCGGCGCCATTGCACGGCGGCGAGCACGAAGGTCGCCCCCAGCCCGGCGAACACCAGGAACCGCCGGGCAAAGACCATGGAGTCCATGGCGCCCAGTGCCTGCGCCGCGAACCAGCCGGCGTACAGCGCCACCGCCGCAAGCCCCACCCAGCGCGGGGCCATGGCGCGGGGATAATAGAGCATCAGCGCGATGAGGCTGGCGAGGAACAGGCTGCCGCCCAGGAAATTGGCATCGCTGAGCAGGCGGAAGGGCAGGGCGGCCATGGCCAGTTCGCGCGTGCCGTAAATGCCGGCACATGGCGCGAAGACGAGCGTGCTCGCTCCGCTCAGCAGGAGATAGCGGGCACTGCGGTCGGCCGGACGAAACGCCCAGATGCAGCCGGAGATGAGCCAGGCGACCAGGCCGACGAAAAGCTGCACCCAGAATTCCGCCGGAAAGTGGGTGAGCGGTCGCCATGGCTCGGGCGCGATCGTCCAGTGCCGCCCATCGTGCGCGCGCAGCGTGACCTGCGGCGCGCTCTTGATGGCATGAAGCTGGTCCTGCCGCGCCAGGAAGGCGTCATAGTCGCTGAAGCGCGCAAGATTGCCGTCCGGCTCGATCAGCAGGTCGCGCGGGATCAGCCGCAAAACCGCGCCGGCCGCCCCCTGTGCCTCGCCCGCTCCGATCGTCTCGATGCCGGTCCCCGCCGGCACGGTCGCCGCCGGACCCGTGGCGGCGACAACCGTCACCCGATCCCGGCTCGCCACCGCGAGATCCAGCCCAAGCCAGGGCTGGTGCGCCGCGAACAGCAGCAGCGCCGCGCACCAGGCCACGCCGGACATGATGATGGCAATCACCCGGTCGCCATGCGTCAGCCGTCTCGTCATTCCCCCACCCCCTAACGACATAGCTAACGGCTTCTCGCCGCGGCTCCACCCCTAAATCAGGCCGTTCCTGAATCAGGCCACCCTCGAATCAGGCCACCCCCGAATCAGGCCACCCCCGAATCAGGCCACCCCCGAATCAGGGATGCGTCGCGGCGCGCAGCCGCTATGATCGCCCGATGGCGAGGATCGACCGACAGCTCTGTCTCCTGGTGGAGGATCAGGCGGCCACGCGCGCCTGGCTGGCCGAGGCGATCGGGCAGGCGCTCGGCAATCCTCATGTCGCCGCCTTCGCCACGCTGCGCGCCGCGCGCCAATGGATCGCCACGCGGGGCGAGGAGGCGCCTTTTCCCTGGCTTGCGCTTGTCGACATCGGCCTGCCGGACGGTCGCGGCATCGACATCGTGCGGGATCTCGCCGTCCGTTCGCCCGAGACGCGCAGTGTGGTGGCCACCATCTACGGCGACGACGCCCACCTCATGGAAGCGATCACCGCCGGCGCGGCGGGCTATATCCTCAAGGAGGAAGACCGCGAGCATATCGTGGCCGCGCTCCAGCGCATCGAGCGGGACGAACCGCCGCTTTCGCCGTCCATCGCCCGGCGCATGCTCGCCCATTTCCGCACGCCGCATCCCGCCCCGGACAACGCCGACGGCCTCAGCGCGCGTGAGACGGAAACATTGGCGCTGATCGCCCAGGGCCTCACCGTAGCCGAAACGGCCGCCCGGCTGGGCCTCACGGCCAATACCGTGGCCGGCTATGTGAAGATCATCTACCAGAAGCTGGGCGTCTCCAGCCGCGCCGCCGCCACGCGCGAGGCGGTCCGCCGGGGCCTGGCCTGAGTCCGGCACGTCCGATCCCGGGCGGCAAAAAGTCGGCGACCGTGTGAGGATCGCCGACAGGCCATTCGGACAAGCTGTCCTTCGGGTCGCGCCGCCATCATACAAGGGGACGCAAGCCGGCAGAACCCCCGCTTCAGGGGGTATGCGCATGGTCCGACGAAAATCTGGGGGAAAATGGTGCCGCTTAGGTGACTCGAACACCTGACCCTCGCATTACGAATGCGATGCTCTACCGGCTGAGCTAAAGCGGCTCCGGACGGTCAGAACGGCGCGATGCCGGCTGCCCTTAGAGCGGCGGCGCTTAGCAGCGCGGCGCGGCGCTGGCAAGCCACAACCGCCAGGGGCTGCAGCCCCGCGCGGCCGCCCGCCATCCGGCGCCTTTACCTGTCATTTACCATCTGCAAGGCACAATGCCTCCCCTTCAAGGACCGGATCGGGCAGACAAAGTGATGGATGGGCAAGCCATGAGCCACGTCGACGATATGCTGATGCTTGACGAAGCCGTGGAAGCGCCGCCCATCGTGCGCTTCGACGAGCGCCGCATGCACATCCGCGCCTATAATTACTGGTCCTCGCTGCTGGGCGAGCGCAACCTGCCGAGCATCGAGGATCTCAATCCCGCGGAAATCGAGGATTTCGGCTCCCACAGCGTCCTCATCGATTTCACGAGCGGCGTTGAGGACCCGTCCATCGCCTTCCTGGGCAGCGCGCTGGCCGCGCAGTGCGACATCGCCGCGCCGATCGACCGCGTCAGCCAGATTCCGCCGCGCACGCTGCTCTCGCGACTCACGGACCATTATCTCCAGATCATCGCCAATGCCGCGCCCATCGGCTTCGAGGCCGAGTTCACGAATCAGCGCGGCAACGAGATTCTCTATCGCGGCATCATGATGCCCTTTTCGTCGGACGATGAGTCGATCGACTTCGTCTATGGCGTCATCAACTGGAAGGAGGTCGCCTCCGACAGCATGACGGACACCATCCTGGCCGAGGCGGAAGCGGCGCGCCGCGCGGCCGCCCCCACGCCGGCCCCCACGCCAGCCAGCGGGTCGCTATGGGCCAATGACGATGCCGATCATTGGGACGAGGCGGAAGACGCCGAGGCGCTGGAACTGACGCTCGACCAGCGCGTCGATGCCGTCGACTCCAGCCTCGACGATTGCCTCGCCGCCGCGCGGGAAGCCGCCGCCGCCGCCACCGCCAGCGAGGGGCGCACTCGCCACGCGCTCTATCGCGCCATCGGCCTTGCCCACGCCTTCGCGCTCGCGGCGCGCCGCCGGCCGGACGACTATGCCGCGCTGCTGGCCGAGTCGGGCATCGTCGCGGTGCCGCGCAGCCCCACCACTGCGCTGGCCAAGCTCATTTTCGGCGTAACCTACGACAAGACGCGCGTGGCCGAGTTCGTCTGCGCCATCGATTATGCGCTGGAGCAGGCGCTCGCCCCCGGCGCGCTCATCGAGCATCTTCATGCCCTGCCCGGCGGCCTCAAGGCGCTGGTCGCCGCCTATCGCGCGGCCAAGCGCGGCGAGACGGCCACCCCGGCCGAGCCGCCCCAGGCGCTCATCAAGGCCCGCCGCGCCCTCGCCCAGGCCATGCCCAGAGCCGCCGACTCCGTGGCCGTCGACGAGGCGGGCCTCGCCATCGTCGTCATGCGCCGCGAGGCGGACGGACGCCTCGTCCCAGTCGCCGCACTCGATGGGGAAGACCGGCTGGCCGGGCGCGTCCTCGCCGCCGCCGCGCGCACGCTCTGATCCGCCGGCGGGCGGCGCGCCCGGCGCCGCGGTTGCCGGACCCGCCTCTCATGGGCTAACCAGAGCTGACCCGAGCCGCGGGCCCCCTCTCACCAGCCGCCGGCACGGTGAGAGGATGTCATGCACGCCAAGGCCGACGCCGCCACCCCGCCCCCAATCCAGTCCGCCATCGCCGCCGCGCTCGCCGAAAGCCTGCCCGACCCCGAACGCACCGCCCTTCCCGCCGATGCACGCGAAGCCATTGCGCTGTTCCTGGCGCAGGCCGCCGCCGAACGGCGGGAGGGCGAATCCGCCGTGCGGATCGACAGCGGGGCGCATGTGCCGGGGCAGCACCGCCTGCGCCTTGCCATCGTCAATGCGGACATGCCGTTCCTGGTCGACAGCATTGGCCATTGCCTCGCCGCGGCGGGCCTTTCCATCCACTGCCTGCTGCACCCCGTGCTGCCCGTGCGCCGCGATGCGGACGGCCGCGCCATGGGCATCGGCGATGGAGAAGGCGCCCGCCGCGAATCGTTCATCTATATCGAGTGCGACCGGACGGATGCGCGCGGCCGCCGCGCCCTCGCCAGGGCGCTGGACCAGACGCTCGCCCATGTCCGCGCCGCCGTCTCCGACTGGCCGGCGATGATCGACGCGATGAGCGCCGACGCGGCGCAGCTCGGCGCCGGCGAAGGGGGCGACCTGCTGCGCTGGTTCCTCCAGGGCAACCAGACCCAACTCGGCCACGAGATTCGCGCGCGGGACGGCAGCCAGCGGCAGGCGCAGGGCATCTGCGCCTTCGCGGACGAGCCCGTGCTTGCCAGGCGCGCCATCGCCGCCGCCTGTGCCTGGTTCGACGCGGGCCATGCCGGGCCGCTCATCCTCAAGTCCAATCGCGTCTCGCGCGTCCACCGCCCCGTTCTGATCGATCTCTACATCGTCCCCATCCGCGAGGGGGACAGCGTCACCGCGCTCTCCATCCATGCGGGCCTGTGGACCAGCGAGGCGCTGGGCGCGGCGCCCGGCGACGTGCCGATCCTGCGCAACACCTTCTCCGGCCTTGTCGCACGGTTCGGCTACAATCCCGCCGGTCACGCGGCCAAGGCGCTTGCCCACGCCCTCACCGCGCTGCCGCACGACATCCTGCTCGGCCTGCCCGCCCCGGCGCGCGAGCGGCTGGCGCTCGCCGCCGCCTCGCTTGCCGATCGGCCACGGCCCCGGCTGGAGCTGCTCGGCGATGCGCTCGGCCGCCATCTCTTCGCCTTCGTCTGGCTGCTGCGCGACGATATCTCGACCGGCCGGCGCGATGCCATCGCGGCCATGCTCGGCGCGGCCGCCCAGGCGCCGCTGCTCGGCTGGACCATGACGCTGGAGGAGAGCGGGCTGGCGCTCATCCGCTTCACCTTCGATCTGCGCGGCGAGGGCCATGTGCCGGACGCGCAGGCGCTCGATGCGCAACTCGCCGCGATGCTGCGCGGCTGGGTGCCCGCCGTTGAGCTGGCGCTGATCGACCTGGGCGAGGAGGCCGGGCGCGCCGCCATCATGGCCACGCAATGCGCCAATGCCTTCCCCGCCGCCTATCGCCAGGGCGCCGGGCCGGCCGAGGCCGCGCTGGACATCCGGGCGCTCCAGGAGATCGACGGTGCCGCCACGCGGCATGTGCGCTTCTACCGTAATGATGACGACGGCGAGACGCGGCTGCGCGTCAAGATCTACAGCGGCGAGGCGCTGGCTCTTTCCGAAGCGGTGCCGGCGCTGGAGAATTTCGGCTTCCGCGCGCTGGAGGAGCTGAGCACGGCGGTGGGACCCGGCGGGGCGCGCGGCCACATCCAGCGCTTCGTGCTGGAACGGCGGGACGGGGGCGCTGCGGCCCCGGTGCTCGACCGCGCCGACACCATCGCGCAGGCCCTCGACGCCGTGCTGGAAGGCCGCGCGGAGAACGACCGCTTCGCCGAGCTGATCGTCACCGCCGCCCTGGCCCCGCGCGACATCGTGCTGCTGCGCGCCATCTTCCGCTATCTGCGCCAGACCGGCATGGCCTATGGCCTTTCCACCGTGGCGGACACGCTGGGGCGCGAGGCCGCCGTCACGCAGCGGCTGATCCGGCTCTTCCACGCCCTGCACGATCCCGCCCTCGCCGGCACGCCGGCCCCCGCCGAGGCGCTGAACCGCGAGATCGACGAAGCGCTGGAAAGCGTGAGCAGCATCGAGGAGGACCGCATCCTGCGCCTCTGCCGTGCCTTCATTCTGGCGACGTTGCGCACCAACGCCTTCACGCCGGCGGGCAGCGAAGCGCTGGCCTTCAAGCTCGACAGCGCGCTCATTCCCGGCCTGCCCCGGCCACTCCCCTGGCGCGAGATCTGGGTCTATTCACCCCGCGTGGAGGGCATTCACCTGCGCGCGGGGCCAGTGGCGCGCGGAGGGCTGCGCTGGTCCGACCGGCGCGACGATTTCCGCACGGAGATATTGGGCCTCATGAAGGCGCAGCGCGTCAAGAACGCGGTGATCGTGCCCACCGGCGCCAAGGGCGGCTTCTATCCCAAGCTGCTCCCGTCGCCGGCGACCGACCGCGACGGCTGGCTGGCGGAAGGGACGGAGAGCTACCGCATCTTCATCCGCGCTCTGCTCAGCGTCACAGACAATCTGGTGGAGGACCACATCGTCCATCCCGAGGGGATGGCGATTCGCGACGCGGACGACCCTTATTTCGTCGTCGCCGCCGACAAGGGGACGGCGCGCTTCTCGGATGTCGCCAATGCCATCGCGCTGGAGCGGGATTTCTGGCTGGGCGATGCCTTCGCCAGCGGCGGCGGCCATGGCTATGACCATAAGGCCATGGGCATCACCGCGCGCGGCGCCTGGATCAGCGTGCAGCGCCATTTCGCCGAAATGGGCATCGACGTGCAGACGCAGAGCGTGCGCGTCATCGGCGTGGGCGACATGTCCGGCGACGTGTTCGGCAACGGCATGCTGCGCTCCCGCGCGATCAAGCTGGTCGCCGCTTTCGACCATCGCCACATCTTCATCGACCCCGATCCCGATCCGGCCGCGAGCTGGGCGGAACGGCAGCGGCTCTTCGCGCTGCCGCGATCGAGCTGGGAGGATTATGACAAGGCGCTCATCAGCCGGGGCGGCGGCGTCTTTTCGCGCACTCTCAAGCACATCCCGCTCAGCAAGGAGATGCAGGCGCTGATCGGCACGGCCGAGACCGCGCTGGAACCCGCCGCGCTCATCGCCGCGCTGCTGCGCGCGCCGGCGGACCTGCTGTGGTTCGGCGGCATCGGCACCTATGTGAAGGCGGCGGGCGAGAGCCATGCCGATGTGGGCGACACCGCCAACGACCGACTGCGCGTCGATGCCGAGGACGTGCGCGCCAAAGTGATCGGCGAGGGCGCCAATCTGGGCGTGACTCAGGCCGGTCGCATTGCCTTCGCCCTCGGCGGCGGGCGGATCAATGCCGACTTCATCGACAATTCCGCCGGCGTCGATTGCTCCGACAACGAAGTGAACATCAAGATCGCCCTCAATGAATCGGTGCGGCGAGGCACGCTGGGCAGCGACGCGCGCAACACCCTGCTCGCCGCCATGACGGACGAGGTGGCGCAGCTCGTGCTGGAGGACAACCGCCTGCAGGCGCTCGGTCTCTCCATCGCGCAGGCCGGCAGCGCCGGCGATCTGGCCTCCTATGTCCATCTCATCGAGACGCTGGAGAGCGGCGGCCATCTCGACCGGCGCGTGGAAGGGCTGGCGAACAGCCGCACGCTGCTGCGCCGGGCTGCCGACGGGCAGGGGATGACCCGGCCCGAGCTTGCCGTGCTGCTCTCCACCGCGAAGCTGACGCTGCAAGGCGCGATCGAGCAAAGCACCCTCGCCGCCGATCCGGCCCTGGCCGACGATCTGATCGCGGCCTTCCCGCCCCGCATGCGCGTCGATCATGCCGATGCCATCGCTCGCCATCGCCTGCGCGGCGAGATCGTGGCTACCAAGCTCGCCAATCGCATCGTCAACCGGCTGGGCGTCATCCTGCCCTTTGCGGTCGCGGAGGAAGCGAGCTGCCCGCTCCACGAGGTCGCCGCCGCCTTCGTCACGGCTGAACAGTTGTTCGACGTGCCGGCGCTCTGGCGGGAGATCGACGCGGCCGCCCTGCCCGAGCCGGCGCGCCTCGCGCTCTATCGCTATATTGCCCGCGCCATGGCGGCCCATATGGGCGATATTCACCGCTCCCTGCCCGCCGAGCAGGGGCCTGCCGCCGCGACGGCAGCGCTGGCGCCGGCGATGCGCACCCTGCGCGCGCATGTCGACACCCTGCTCCAGCCCGAACCCCGGCGGCGCGTCGCGTTCCTGATGGAGGCCCTCACCGGCCTCGGCGTGCCGCACACGCTCGCCGACAAGGCGGCCATACTGGTGAAGCTGGACGGCGCCGCGGGCCTCGCCCATCTGGCCGGCACCATCGGGCAGGACGAGCTGGACGTGGCGGGCGCATTCTCTCACCTGGGCGATGCGCTCGGCATCGACTGGCTGCAAGGGCAGGCGGCGCGGATGACCCCCGCCGACCCCTGGGAGCGGCTTCTGCTCGCCGGCAGCGCGCGCGACCTGCGGCAGATGCGGCTCGCTTTCCTCTCTCATGCCGGCCAGACGCCCGCCCGCGTCCATCTGGATCGCTGGCTGGCGCGCCATGAGGCCGCCGTCGATCAGTTCCGCCAGCGCATCGCCCGCGCCCGTTCGGCATCGGCGGCGTCCCCGGCGATGATCGCGGAACTGACCGCGCAGGCGCGCACCATGCTGGAGCGGTAGGCGGACGGAGCGTCGCGAACCCGATTCGGTGCGGACGATCGGAAACGGTTGCCAACCCATTGAACGGAGGCTTCGGCCTCGCCCATGCGCGCGAGAAGCGGCGCGCCGCGCGCTTATTTCGCCGGGCGCTGGCCCTTGGGCTGGAACAGCCACGGCCGCACCACGGTGGTGGGCTGCGCCTTGCCGTCCAGCCGCACCGCGCGCACGATACGCACATCCTGCCGGATCATCTGGCCGAACATCGCACCCTTGCCGCAGCAGGTGGGCAGGGCGAGAATCTTCTTCACCACGTCCATGCCGGCCACCACATGGCCGAAGGCCGCATAGCCCGGCCGGCCGGGCGCGGCATCCATGAACGGCGCAGGGCCGGCAAAGATGGAGAAATTGCCGGTCGCCGAATCGGGCCGCTCGTGCCGGGCCATGGAAATGGTGCCGTCCACATGCTTGAGGCCGGTCTGGCTCGTCGATTCGAGCGGCACGGCGGGGAGCAATGTGCGGCGGAAATCGGTGTCGATCCCGCCCTGGATGAACCCGCGCCGGGGCTCGCTCTTGGCCCGCGAGGCGCGATAGAAGCTCGTCCCGTCGAAGCGGCCGTCATCCACATATTTCATGAAATTGGCGGTCGTCCTGGGCGCTCGCTTCGCATCCAGCGCCACCACGATATTGCCCATGTTCGTCTCGATGCGCACGCGGATATGACCGGGCACGGGCTTTCCCTCGGCGGCGGCAAGGGCGGCGCCGGTGGGAAGCGAAAGCAGAGCGAAAAGCAGGAGGACGAGAAAAGGACGAACGGAAAAAGCCATGATCACGATGCTGGATGGAGGGGAATCGCTTGCAGGCTAAGCAGGGATGCGTCCGGGCTCAACCCCGGATACGCGCGGGAGGGCGATGCCGGCCGTGATGAAGCGCCCCGTCGGCAGGCGCGATTCTCCGATTCGAGGCCGATAAGCGGGCGGCCCGCCAATGGGAAAGCGCTGGGCACAGAAACACGCTCCAAGCCATTCCAGCCAATCCGAAGCGATTCGATCGAGTCAATTTTGTGCTCCCGCGCAGGCAGGAGCCCAGGGCGGCTATGCCCTGCGGTTGGGCTCGGGGGGAGAGGAGGGCGCCTCGCCGCCGCGACGCCAGCCCAGCCCCTTATCGAAGGCTAGGCTTTCGCCCGCTGGCGATTCGCCACCAGATTGTCCACCACGCCCGGGTCCGCCAGCGTCGAGGTGTCGCCGAGCTGGTCCACGGCATCCTCGGCGATCTTGCGCAGGATGCGGCGCATGATCTTGCCGCTGCGCGTCTTGGGCAGGGCCGGCGCGAACTGGATGGCATCCGGCGTGGCGATGGGGCCGATCTCGTGGCGAACCCATTGCACCAGCGCCTTGCGCAGCGCCTCGTCGCCTTCCTCGTTCGCATTGAGCGTCACATAGGCGTAGATGCCCTGGCCCTTGATGTCGTGCGGCATGCCGACCACCGCCGCTTCCGCCACCTTGGGATGAGCGACGAGCGCGGATTCGATCTCGGCCGTGCCCATGCGGTGGCCCGAGACATTGATGACATCGTCGACGCGGCCCGTAATCCAGTAATAGCCGTCCTCGTCGCGGCGGCATCCGTCGCCGGTGAAATATTTGCCGGGATAGGTCGCGAAATAGGTCTGGAAAAAGCGCTCATGATCGCCCCAGACGGTGCGCATCTGCCCCGGCCAGCTATCGGCGATGACGAGATTGCCCTCGCAGGCGCCCTCCAGCACATGGCCGTCCGCATCCACGATCTGCGGCTGGACGCCGAAGAAGGGCTGGGCCGCGCTGCCGGGCTTGAGATCGGTCGCGCCGGGCAGGGGCGTAATCATGTGGCCGCCGGTCTCGGTCTGCCACCAGGTGTCCACGATCGGGCAGCGGGCATCGCCCACCACGCGATAATACCACTCCCACGCCTCGGGATTGATCGGCTCGCCGACCGAGCCGAGCAGACGCAGCGAGGCGCGGCTGGTCTTCTTCACCCATTCGTCGCCCTCGCGCATCAGCGCGCGGATCGCCGTGGGCGCGCCATAGAAGGTGTTGACGCCGAACTGATCGACCACCTGCCAGAAGCGGCTGAAATCGGGATAATGGGGCACGCCCTCGAACATCACGGTGGTGGCGCCGTTGGCGAGCGGGCCGTAGACGACATAGCTGTGGCCGGTGACCCAGCCGATGTCCGCCGCGCACCAGTAGATCTCGCCCGGCTTGTAGTCGAACACGATCTCATGCGTCATCGCGCACCACAGCGCATAGCCGCCGGTGGTGTGGAGCACGCCCTTGGGTTTGCCGGTGGAGCCGGAGGTATAGAGGATGAAGAGGGGGTCTTCCGCGCCCATCTCCTCGGCCGGGCACGCATCCGCGGCCGTCTCGCGCAGATCGTGATACCAATGGTCCCGCCCCTGCGCCATCGTCACGGCCCCGCCGGTGCGGCGCACCACGATGACGGAGGCGACGGACGGGCAATGGGCGACCGCCTCATCGACATTGGCCTTGAGCGGAATGGCCTTGCCGCCGCGCAGCCCCTCGTCGGCGGTGACGATCACGCTCGAATCGCAGTCCGTGATGCGGCCCGCGAGACTCTCCGGCGAGAAGCCGGCGAACACCACCGAATGGATAGCGCCGATCCGCGCGCAGGCAAGCATGGCCACGGCCGCCTCGGGAATCATCGGCAGATACAGCGTCACCCGGCCGCCCTTGCGGACGCCCTGGCCTTTCAGCACATTGGCGAAGCGGCAGACCTCGGCATGCAATTCGCGATAGCTGATGGCGCGGCGTTCGGATGGGTCGTCGCCCGCCCAGAGAATGGCGGTCTGCTCGCCCCGCTCCGCGAGATGACGGTCCAGGCAATTGGCGGCGAGATTGAGCGTTCCGTCGGCGAACCAGCGGATGCCGAAGCCGGCTTCATCCAGGCAGCTATCCTTCACCTGAGTGAACGGCCGCATCCAGTCCAGGCGCCCGGCCTGCTCGCGCCAGAATCCGTCGGGATCGGCAAGCGAGCGTTCGTACATCTGCTTGTAGCGGGCAGCATCCACATAGGCGCGCTCGCGCCACATCGCAGGCACAGGGTACAGGCTTTCGCTCACGTCACTCTCCCAACTCGGTGGGGCGACCTTAGCGCCGGCCGCCAGCCGGTTCCAGAGCTTCAGCCGTGCAGCCGCTCGTCGCCCCACAGGGCCATGCAATCGGGGTCGGAGAGCTGGGCCAGACGGCGGGCGGCGCGGCGGGCGAGGCGCTGCACCTCGGCCTTGCGCCGCGCGGCGGCCAGCGGTTCGCTGGGGGCGGGGCGCACGATCTCGGCATCATATTGATCGGCCACGATCAGGCCCGTGCGCGCAGGCCACAGCGCCTGCGAGTCGAACAGCGCCAGGTCGAACCCGGCGGGCACGGCCCAGAAATAGCGGTCGCAATAGTCGAAATAGTCCGGCCATTTGCCGTCGCCGAGCAGGTCCGCGCGGCTGCACTTGATCTCCACCGCGATGATCGCGCCGCGCGCGTCCACCGCCATGATGTCGAGTCGCCGCCCATTGGGCAGCGGCACTTCGGGCACGCCGAAAATGTCATGGCGCGCGAACAGGCGCAGAATGCCGCGCGTCACCGCGAGCGCGGTGCCGTCCGCAAGGCCGGACTCGTCGGGGCGGGGGGCCGTGGCATTCATGGGCATCGATTAGAACGTTTCGGGAACATTCTCAAGAGGCGCGTAGGCACTTCGCGATGGCGGCGCCCATCGCCGGCGAAAAGGCGCGGCCCACCCCTGGACGGGCGCCCGCGCCTTTTTCGTCATTCAGCGATAGAAGATGTGGCGGCCGATGCGCGTCACCAGAGGCCGGTTCCACTTGGCCGGGCTGTGCACGGCATGGAAAAACAGAGCGCCCTCGGCAGGGTTGTCCCAGCTCTCTTCCAGCGCGATCTGCGCGATGGCCTGAGCCGTGCGCCACGCCGGGCGGTCACTGGGCACGTCCGGCAGACGGCCGCCGCGCACGAAGCCGAACTGGCCCTTCTGGGTCACGACGCCGCAAAGGCTGTCGGCGAAGCGGCCCGACCGGGCGCGGTCGATCACCACATTGGCCACGGCGAGCTGGCCTTCCAGGCTCTCGCTGCGCGATTCGAAGAAGACGGCGATGGCAAGGCAGCGCGCTTCGTCATCGAGCGGAGCGTCGGCCTGCCAGGCCGCCACCAGCTCCGCGAGCGACGCGGGCGCTTCATCGCCGGAAAAAGTCTCGGAAGAATCGGGCTCGACGGGCGTCGCAACAGCGGGCGCGACCATCACCGGAGCCTCGAACGATTGAACCTGCGCGCTGGCGGCGGTCGTCACGCCGTAGGCCAGCAGGAAGGAAATACCAGCAAGACCAAAAGCCGCCGCACCGGCGACCCGAAAAGACTTGAACATCGACTCTCTGGACTATGCGGTGGGTCGGCTGGCGAGACCTGCGGTGACGCCCTTGTCGGAACGTCTCCAGGAACAGGCTCGGTCCGCCCCCCGTCTGCGTGTTTGCCAGGCCAGTCCCCACGACCTTTCCGGCAACCTGCGCGTGTAGGCCGCGCCATTGCCTTCGCAGATGCAGCAGGTCAATCGCCGCAGAGGATTTCAGCGGCGAACCGTTCCCCTTCTGCGATGTCCAGTTCCACGAGCCAAAGATCTGGGTCGGCCCGTTTGCGTCGCTCAATATAGTCCGTAATTTCAGATGGTTGACTATCATCTGCGGGGCCACAACGGACCATTTCCTGATGTCCGTCGAGGTTGGTCATGCGCTCCAGAATCGCCTGAAAACGCCCGCGTTCCAGCAATTGGACGAGAATGACGCCGCTCGCCCGGTCGCCGTTGTGCAGCACTGTCGCAAAGCCGCCGGCCGCATCCACGCGGCGCAGCAGGGCGCTGACCAGAAGCTGCGTGTCGAGCCGGTTCACGCGCCGCCGGCCGCCGGCTCGGCATAGCCGGGCAGAGTGGAAAGCGGGATGGTCGAGCGCATGAACGTGCCGGTGCCGCGCCCCACTTCCTCGCCCTGGCTGTCCACCAGACGCGCCTCGGCCACGAACACGCGGCGCTTGCCGCTGAGCCAGCGCCCCTCCGCCACGATGGGGCCGGGATGCAGCGGCCGCGTGAACAGCAGGTTGAAGGCAGTGGTGAGCAGGAAGCGATCGGAGACGAGGCTGTTCGCCGCATAGAAGGCGGCGTCATCCATCATCTTGAAATAGAGCGTGCCATGGGCCGCGCCGGCGGCGTGGAAATAGGCCGGCTCCACAAGGAACGCGATGCGCGCCTGACCGGCCGCCGGCACCGTCAGGCGCGAGGGAAAGAGCCGGTTGATGGGAGCGGAATCGTAAAGCCGCTCCAGTGCGCGGAAATGAGCCGCTTCACCGGAGGGCGCCGCGGGGTCTGCCCGGGGCGACTCAGGCGGCGTCACGCGCCTCGCCGCTGGAGAGCAGCGCGAACAGCGCCGCCTGCGAGCGCACGCCGCGAATGCGGGCAAGCTGCGTCTCGTTGCGCAGCAGGCGCGAGACGCGCGCCAGGGTCTTGAGATGCTCGGCGCCGCTGTCGGTCGGCGAGAGCAGCATGAACACCACGTCCACCGGCGCCTCGTCGATGGCATCGAAGGCAATGGGCTGGGCAAGCAGGATCACGACGCCGCGCACCCGCTCCAGCCCGTCCAGCTTGGCGTGCGGAATGGCGATGCCGCCGCCGAAACCCGTGGAACCCAGCCGTTCGCGCTCGGTCAGGCGTTCGATGACCTCGACCGCGTCGAGACCATGCACATCATGCGCGATCTGCCCGAGCTTCTGGAAAAGCTGTTTCTTGTTAGCGACCGATATGTCGGTAAGAACCGCATCGGAGACCAGCAAGTCGTTGAAAAAATCCATAATCTATGTCCTGCGGCCCGACTCCCAGATCTGTCGAGAAAGAGGGACCGCCTGGATGAAAACCGTGCGGCCCCATAGAAGTTATGGCCCTCGGGGTCAACCGGCGCGCCCGCATGGCCCCACTATGGGACAGCTTGGGGGGCAGGCCGGGGGCAGGTGCAGGCGCGATTCTCCCCGCCCGCGCTCCCCCCGGAGCGACCGGCCATGCGGCCGACAGCCCCCCCGCTCAATGCGGCGGTTCGACCCAGCCGATGGTGCCGTCATTGCGGCGATAGACCATGTTGAAGGCATCCGTGCGGGTGTTCACGAACATGAGCGCATTGGTGTTGCGCAAGTCCAGCATCATGACCGCGTCCGAGACGCTGGAGCGCGGAATGTCCACGCGCATCTCGGCGACGACGGCCGGCGCCTCGGCCAGCACTTCCTCTTCCTCGTCGGTGGACTGGAAGACCGTGTAGTTCGCATCCTCGATGCCATTGCCGCTGGTGGCGTCCGCGCGCAGCGCCTCGGCGGCGGCGGTCTGTTCGTGGCGGCCCTTGAGGCGGCGCATGTAGCGGCGCAGCTGCTTGTCGATCCGGGAGGCCGCCTGATCGAAAGCGACATGCGCGTCCTGCGCCTGGCCCTGGCCCTTGAGGATGAGGCCAGCCATGACGTGACAGACGATATCGGCACGGAAGGCGCCGTGCGGCGCCGGGGCGAAGACGACATGGGCCGAAAGGGCACGCGGAAAATATTTGTCGACATTCGCCTGGAGGCGGGAGGAGACATAGCTCTTGAGCGCGTCACCCGTGTCGATCTTGTGGCCCGAAACGCGAATGTCCATCGACTGTCTCCTTCATCTAGCGGCCTCAAAGGCCTGTGGTGCGCGCCGTCAGGGTTCGGGCCGACGGTCCGAATCCAGCCAGAGCGCATTGTCGAATTGAGCGATAAAGGCCCGGTGCCGCGCCAGTTCCGCCTCGCTCGGCGCAAAGGGGCGAGGCGGCCGCGCGATGCGGGCAATGGCGGGCCGGACCAGAATTGCCTGCGCGGCCACGCCCTGGCCGCTCTCGGCCACCAGCGTGAGGCCGATCTGCCGGCCCCCGGTCAGCTCGATATAGAGTTGCGCCAGCAGCTCGGCATCGAGCAGCGCGCCATGCTTGACGCGATGGCTGCGGTCGATGCCGTAGCGCGTGCAGAGCGCGTCCAGGCTGTGCTTGGCGCCGGGATGCAGCGCGCGGGCAATGGCGACGCTGTCGATCATACGCCCCAGGTCGATGCCCGGCCGGCCGCAGCGCTCCAGCTCCGCATTCAGGAAGCCGAAGTCGAACCGCGCATTATGGGCGACCAGCTTGTCCTCCCCCAGGAAGGCGAGCAGCGCCTCCGCCTGAGTGTCGAACAGCGGCTTGTCGGCCAAAAAGCGGTCGGAGAGGCCATGCACGGCTTCGGCCGCGGCGGGCATGGACCGCTGCGGATTGAAATAGGCGTGGAAGCTCTCGCCGGTGGGAATACGGTTAATGAGTTCGATGCAGCCGATTTCGACGAGGCGGTCCCCGTTCAGGGGGTCCAGACCAGTGGTTTCCGTATCGAAGACAATTTCGCGCATTCGGCTCTGACTCGTTAGTCCTGCATTATCGGGCCTGCGCCGCGCGAAGGCAAGCCAGCAGACGCGCAACCTGCGCTCTGGTCTGCCATTTCGGCCGGCCGGTCTCGATAAGGACGTCGGCCGCCATCCGCTTGAGATGATCGGGGCGCTGGCTGCGCAGCAAAGCGCGCAGCTTCGCCGCCGTCATGCCCGGCCGGCGCAGCACGCGGCGGCGCTGGAGAAAGGCCGGCGCCGAGACCACCGCCACGGCATCCACCCAGTCATCCAGCCCTGTCTCGAACAGCAGCGGAATATCGAGCAGCACCAGCCGATGCCCGGCATGACGGCGCAGAAAGGCCCGGCGTTGCGCGGCCACCGCGGGGTGGACAATGGCCTCCAGCGCGGCCAGTTCCGCCGGCTGGCCAATCACGCGCGCGCCCAATGCCTGCCGGTCGACGCCGCCGGGCCCGGTCGTGCCGGGAAAGCGCGCCTCGATGGCGCTGACGAGCCCGCCGCCGGGGCCCTGCAAGGCGTGCACCTGCGCATCGGCATCGAAGACGGGAATCCCGAGAGTCCGCGCCACGCCGGCGACGGTTGACTTGCCCATGCCGATGGACCCGGTGAGGCCAAGGCGGAAAGGGCGGTGCGTCACGGCGCAACTCTCGCCATGGTCAAGGCTGTCTCACGCCATCCGCAGCGCCTGTCCGACCAGCGGCCATAGCCCTCATGCCGGCGCCATCAGCAGCGCGCGCAGCTCGGCATCCGCTTCGCGCGGGGCCTCGGCATCGAAGAAGATATCGAAGGCGAGGGCGGCCTGACCGATGAGCATTTCCAGCCCATCGAGCGTGGCGAGGCCAGCCGCGCGCGCGGCGGCCAGCAGCGGCGTCTCCAGCGGCGCATAGACGATGTCATAGACCATGGCCGAACGCGGCAGGGGCGCCAGATCCGGCGCATAGGGCGCGTGTCCGGTCATGCCCAGCGGGCTGGCGTTGACGAGCAGATCGGCGGCAGGAAGCGGCGCACCGAAATCCTGCACATGGCCCGCAAAGCCGAGCCGGCCACGCAGTTTTTCCCCTTTCGCGGTATCGCGCGCGACGATGGTGAGATCGGTAATGCCCACCGAGCGCAGCGCAAAGGCGATGGCAAGCGCGGCGCCGCCCGCACCCACCAGCACGGCGCGCGATCCCGTCCAGCCCTCGCGCAGCAGCGGCTGGAGGAAGCCCCCTGCATCGGTATTGGTGCCGATGAGCGGCCCGCCGGTTTCGCAGGCGACGGTGTTGATCGCGCCGATTCGCTCGCGCACCCCGCCCGGATCGTCGACATAATCGAGCGCCGCGATCTTGTGGGGAATGGTGATGTTGCAGCCCAGCCAGTCCGGGTCGGCGCGGCGCTGGAGAAAATAGCCGGCCAGCTCGCCCGCCTTCACATGCGTCTTGCGATATTCCGCCTCGATGCCGAGCGTGCGCAGCCAGAAATTGTGGATCGTGGGGGATTTGCTGTGCGCGATCGGATCGCCGATCACTTCGGCATAAGGGAGGCTCTTCGTCATGAAGGCATGATAGAGCGCGTGCGCAAATAGTCGAGCAGGGGCAGCAGCGGCAGGCCCTGCACAGCGAAGAGACTGCCCTTGATCTGGCTGAAGAGCTGTGCGCCCGGCCCTTCGATCCGGTAGCAGCCCACGCACCAGCGGCACGCCTCCCAGTCCGCATCGAGATAGGTCTCGATGAAGTCGGCGCTGAGCGGGCGGACATGCAGCGTCACGCTCTCGATGTGGCGCCAGATCGGCTGGCCGCCCGTGGCGATGACGGCGGCGCTGTGCAGCCGGTGAGGCTGGCCGCTCATCCGCGCCAGCAATGCGGCGGCTTCCGCGCGCGTCTCCACCTTGTCGACCCGGCTGCCGTCCTCCAGCTCCAGCGTCTGGTCGCAGCCCAGCACGAGATCCTCGCCCCGCCGCATGGACGGGCGCACCGCCTTCAGCTCGGCCAGCGCATCGGCGAGATTGCGCGGGCCCACGCCCTCGGCGGCCAGCGCATCCTTGGCGGCATCCTCGTCCACGCCGGCATTTACCGTCTCGAACGGAACCATGGCGGCGCGCAGCAGATTGGCGCGGCTCTCGCTGCGCGAGGCCAGCAGCAGGCGGCTCATTGGCATGCGCTCCCGTTCATCCCCGTCCCGTTCATCCCTGTTCCTTCCGCACCGGCTGCGTCTCGGCCTGAATGCGCTCCTGATAAAGATTGATGATGGCGGCGGCGGTTTCCTCGATGGAACGGCGCGTCACGTCGATCACCGGCCAGCCATTGTCCGCGAACAGGCGGCGCGCATGGGCAACCTCGCTGCTCACCATGTCGAGCGCGACATAGGCCGTCTCCGGCGTCTGATTGAGCGAGAGCAAACGGTTGCGCCGCACCTGCACCAGCCGTTCCGGGCTGGTGGTGAGCCCCACCACCATCGGGTGCCGCAGCCGGAACAGGCTCTCGGGCGGCGGCGATTCCGGCACCAGCGGAATATTGGCTGCCTTGTAGCCGCGATTGGCCAGATAGATGCTGGTCGGCGTCTTGGACGTGCGCGAGACGCCGGCGAGCACGATGTCTGCTTCCTCCCAATTCTCCCAGCCTACGCCGTCATCATGGGCGATGGTGAACTGGATGGCGTCGATGCGCGCGAAATAGGCCTCATCCAGCACATGCTTGCGCCCCGGCCGGTTGCGTGTCTCCTGCCCGAGCAGGTTGGACATGGCGTCCGTCACGGAATCGAGCGGCGCGACGAAGGGAATGGCGAGCGCCCGGCAGCTTTTCTCCAGCTTCTTGCGCAGGCTTTGATTGGCGAGCGTGAACAGCACCATGCCGGGATTGCGCATGATTTCCTGGATGATACGCTCCAGATGCTGCTCGGAGCGGACCATTGGCCAAAAGTGGCGGATCGTCTCGATATTCTCGAACTGGGCGATGGCGGCCTTGCCGATATGCTCCAGCGTCTCGCCCGTGGAATCGGAGAGGAGGTGCAGGTTCAGGCGGCTCATAGCACAACTCTGTGGGAAAGCGGTGGATAACTCAAGGGAGAGGCTTGTGGAGAAGTTTCGATGGGGAATCGTTCCCCGTTCGCGGGAAAATGGCGCACGACTTGTCCACAAGCGCGCCGGTTCGTCCACAGTCTGTGAATAACGGGAGCAACGGACCCGACTCGCGCTGCAAGCGCCCGCCCAAGCGGCCCCGACTGTTGGCAAAAGCGGGACGAACGCATAATGCCCGTCATTCGCCCGCCAAGAGTCTCCAACAACCTCTTTAACTTTATAATAAGGATTCTGATCTGGTGCCCGACACGGCCGGACTCCCTCCTCTGCTCGCGACCCTGCGCGGCGTGCGGCAGAGCGTTCCCCCCTTGTGGCTCATGCGCCAGGCTGGCCGCTATCTGCCGGAATATCGCGCGCTGCGGGCGGACAAGGGCGGTTTCCTGGAGCTGTGCTATGACAGCGCCGCCGCGGCGGAGGTGACGCTCCAGCCGATCCGCCGCTTCGGTTTCGACGGCGCCATCCTGTTCTCGGACATTCTCGTGGTGCCGCATGCGCTGGGCCAGGACCTGTGGTTCGAAGCGGGCGAGGGACCGCGTCTGGCACCGCCGCTCAAGGGCATCGATCTTGCCACCCTCGCGCCTCGGCCGGAACGGCTGGCGCCCGTCATCGAGACGGTCCGCCAGGTGAAGGCCGCGCTGGCGCCGGAGACGACGTTCCTTGGCTTTGCCGGCAGCCCGTGGACGGTCGCGACCTATATGGTGGCGGGCGCGGGCAGCAAGGATCATGGCGACGCGCGGCGCATGGCCTATGCCGAGCCGGCCCGCTTCGGCGCGCTGATCGAGGCGATCGCGGCGGCGAGCGTCGATTATCTCTCCGCCCAGATCGAGGCGGGCGTGGACGCGGTGCAGCTCTTCGATAGCTGGGCCGGCTCGCTCAGCCCCGCGCAGTTCCGCCAATGGGTGATCGCGCCCAATGCGGCCATCGTGAAGGCCTTGAAGGCGCGCCATCCGGCGACGCCGATCATCGGCTTCCCCAAGGGCGCGGGCGCCAAGCTCGTGGATTATGCGGCGCAGACCGGCGTGGACGCGCTCGGGCTCGACGAGACGCTGGACCCGCATTGGGCGAATTGCGAACTGCCCAAGGGGCTGCCGGTGCAGGGCAATCTCGATCCGCTGGCGCTGATCGCCGGTGGCGAGACTCTGGACCGGGCCGTCGACACCATCCTGGAGGCGCTGGCCGGCCGGCCGCATATCTTCAACCTGGGGCACGGCATATTGCCCGATACGCCCATTGCCCATGTCGAGCGGCTGGTGGCGCGCGTGCGGGGCGGATAGCGCCAGGGAATCGAGGCGCCAGGCTCAGCCGGCGATCCTGCACGCGAGCCGTTCCAATTTCCCCCCTGGCGCTCTAGAAGGCCAGCACGTCGCGCGTTCGAACCGGAGGAACCATCCCCATGTCCATCCTGCCTGGCATCGGCTGGCTCGGCGCGGCCTATCCCTGGGTGCTGGCTGCGCATGTCATTTTCGTCATCTTCCTGATGGCGAGCCTGTTCATGATGCCGCGCTTCTTCATCTATCATCATTATGTCGAGCCCGGTTCGGCCGAGGACAGGCTGTGGATCGAGCGGGAGCTGCGCCTCAAGCGCATCATCCTCAATCCCTCCATCATCCTGGTCTGGCTGCTGGGCCTGGCGCTCGCCTTCCATGTCGGCGCGTTCAGCGAGGCATGGTTCCACGCCAAGCTGGCGCTGGTAATCCTGCTCTCGGCCTATCACGGCTGGTGCGTGGGCTATGCCAGGAAGCTGGCGCGCGGCGAGCGGCCGCTCAAGGAAAAGACCGTGCGGATGCTCAACGAAGTGCCCGCGCTCATCGCGGCACTGGTGGTCATATTGGTGATCGTGCGGCCCTTCTGAAGGCGGCGCGGCAAACGGGGGGAGATGAGAGTATGCGCCCGTCGTCGATGGGGGCCGTTGCGGCCCTGGCTCTGGCCTTTCCGGCCGCCGCGCAGCCGCCCGCGCCGGTTGAGGCCGATCTCAAATGCGTGGCGGTGATGCTGGCGATCACCGGATCGATGCCGGAGGGTGAACAGCGCACGCAGATGGCCGCCGCCGTCATGTATTTCGTGGGCCATGCCGACGGTCAGGCGCCGGGGCTCGATCTCAAGGCGGAACTCAAGCGGATTGTGCCGGGACTTGCGGCGCCGCAGATCGAGGAAGAGGCCAGGCGCTGCGGCGCCATCCTCGTCGAGAAGGGCGGGCAGCTCACGGAGATCGGCCGGGAATTCAGCGATTCGGCTGGCGAGTGACGGCCACTCGCGACGCTTCGACAACAAAGAATTGAACGTGCCTCGCCCTTCGCGCATGGGGTGGTAAACCGGCCAATGGGCCGGTCCTGCGATTGGAGCGGCAAGATGAGACGAGTCCTGGTGACGGGCGGCGCATCGGGCATCGGCCATGCCATTGCCGCGCGATTCGTGGCGGCGGGCGACCGGGTGCTGATCTGCGATGTGGATGAGGGCGCGCTGACCCGCGCTGGCGCCGCGCTGCCTGGCATCGCCACTGCGCTGTGCGACGTTGCCGAGATCGCGCAGGTCGAGGCCTTGTTCACCGCCGTGGAGCGCGCGCTGGGCGGGCTGGACGTGCTGGTCAACAATGTCGGCATCGGCGGACCCACCCAGCCGGCCGAGACGCTCTCCAGCGCGGATTGGCAGCGTGTGATGGACGTCAATCTCACCGGCACGTTCGAAATCACCCGCCGGGCCATACCGCTGCTTCGGCAGAGCAAGGGCGCCATAATCGTCATGTCGTCCGCGGCCGGGCGCTATGGCTATCCCAACCGGCTGCCCTATTCCGTCTCCAAATGGGGCCTTGTCGGCTTTGCCAAGACGCTCTCCATGGAGTTGGGCGCGGACGGAATTAGCGTCAATGCCGTGCTGCCGGGCGCAGTGGGCGGCGATCGTTTCGATCGCGTGATCGAAGGGCGCGCGGCGCTCAGTGGCCGGTCCATCGAGGAGACGATGCTGGAGGGGCTGGCCAGCCAGTCGCTCAAGCATGTCGTCGACCCCGCCCATGTCGCCGATCTTGTCCATTTCCTCACCACGCCGGCGGGCCGGTCCATCTCCGGCGCGGCCTTGCCCATCGACTGCGACCTGCAACATGGCTGAACCGTGCGCAGCGTCGTCCCGGGCGCAACGCCCCCCGCTTGACTTGGGGGCCCGCGCGGCATAATTCCTCGCCATTCCTCTTCCGGGCGCGGCGCATGATGGCAGCCGGCCTTTCCAGCCTCCCGGCAGCAGATCGCAATCCCTTCCCCACTCGCTTTCGGACTCCGAATCCATGCATCTCAAAGAGCTTAAAAGAAAAGCGCCCGCCGAACTCGTCGCCATGGCCGAGGAGCTTGGCGTCGAAGGCGCTTCCACGCTGCGCAAGCAGGACCTCATGTTCGCCATCCTCAAGGAGCAGGCGGAAAATGGGGAGCAGATCATGGGTCTGGGCACGATCGAGGTGCTGCCCGATGGATTTGGCTTCCTGCGCAGCCCGGAAGCCAATTATCTGGCCGGCCCGGACGATATCTACGTCTCGCCCAACCAGGTCCGTAAATTCGGCCTGCGTACCGGCGACACCGTGGAGGGCGAGATTCGCGCGCCCAAGGACGGCGAGCGCTATTTCGCGCTGACCAAGCTGGTTTCGGTCAATTTCGACGATCCCGACGTGGTGCGCCATCGTGTCAATTTCGACAATCTGACACCGCTCTACCCGGATGAGAAGCTGGGGCTCGATTCGCTGGACCCGACGGTCAAGGACAAGTCGGCCCGCGTCATCGACATCATCTCGCCCCAGGGCAAGGGCCAGCGCGCGCTCATCGTGGCGCCCCCGCGCACCGGCAAGACGGTGCTGTTGCAGAACATCGCGCGCGCCATCACGGACAATCATCCCGAGGTGTTCCTCATCGTGCTGCTCATCGACGAGCGCCCGGAGGAAGTCACTGACATGCAGCGCAGCGTGAAGGGCGAGGTCGTCTCCTCCACCTTCGACGAGCCTGCCTCGCGCCACGTTCAAGTCGCTGAAATGGTGATCGAAAAGGCCAAGAGGCTGGTTGAGCACAAGAAGGATGTCGTCATCCTGCTCGATTCGATCACGCGTCTGGGCCGTGCCTACAACACGGTGGTGCCCAGCTCCGGCAAGGTGCTGACCGGCGGCGTGGACGCCAATGCGCTCCAGCGCCCCAAGCGTTTCTTCGGCGCCGCGCGCAACATTGAGGAAGGCGGCTCGCTCTCCATCATTGCCACCGCGCTCATCGACACCGGCAGCCGCATGGACGAAGTGATCTTCGAAGAGTTCAAGGGCACCGGTAACAGCGAAATCGTGCTCGACCGCAAGGTGGCCGACAAGCGGATCTTCCCCGCGCTCGACGTGGGCAAGAGCGGCACACGCAAGGAAGAGCTGCTGGTCGAGAAGGACAAGCTCACCAAGATGTGGGTGCTGCGCCGTATCCTCATGCAGATGGGCACGGTCGATGCCATGGAGTTCCTACTCGACAAGATGAAGGACTCCAAGACCAACGAGGATTTCTTCGCCACGATGAACCAGTAAGGGGTGTCGAGAGACCCGGGAGACGCCGTGCGCGGCGTGCCTCGGGCTGGCGATGTGCCGTGCCGTTCCATAGGCGGGCCGAGCCGTTGTCGACATTTTCCGTTGAGTTGCTAGAGGTCGCGCCATGATGGAACTCTGGGGCCATATCGTCGCCGATTTCTCCAATCTGGGAGATCCCAAGGCGCTTGCCGCGCTGGTGCAGGTGTTGATTATCGACATCACGCTGGCGGGCGATAACGCCATTGTCGTCGGCGCGCTGGCGGCTGGCCTGCCGGCGGACCAACGGCGCAAGGTGATTTTCCTCGGCGTGGTCGCCGCGCTGGTGCTGCGTGTCTTCTTCGCGCTGGTGGTGACGCAACTCCTCCAGATCGTGGGCCTGGTGCTCGCGGGCGGATTGCTGCTGCTCTGGGTGGCGTGGAAGATGTGGCGCGAATTGCGTCACGAGCAGGGCCAGTCGGCCGGCTCGCCCGAGATCGCCGGCGATGAGGATAGCGGCCTGCGCCCCGCCAAGAGCTTTGCCAGCGCGGCCTGGGCCGTGGCGGTGGCGGATGTGAGCATGAGCCTGGACAATGTGCTGGGCGTGGCCAGCGCGTCCAAGGACCATCCCGGCATCATGATCGTCGGTCTGGTGTTCGCGGTTGCCCTGATGGGCGTTGCGGCCAACATCATCGCCCGCGTGATCGAGCGCTATCGCTGGATCGCCTGGGTCGGCATCGCGGTCATCCTGTGGGTGGCGATGACCATGATCTATCAGGGCTTCGTCGATCCCGACGTGGGCGTGATGCAGTTCGTCGCAGGATAAGCTCGCAGGGTTCATTCCCTGCACGGGCGGGACTGGTGCGGGATTGATCGGCGAGTTGACTGGGCCTAGCATGATTCGATCAGTTTGATGCGGAGCATGCTCTTTTCTTGTTCTTCCGCATTTTCCGAGCCGTCGAATACGCTGTTCGACTTGAGATGCTCCAGCTTTGGCGGCCCAGCGCTTCCCGAGGACAGGCCATGAAATTCCACGTCGACGTCGAATGCACGCCCGAAGAAGCCCGTTCATTCCTGGGCCTGCCGGACCTGAAGCCGATTCACGACCGCTATATCCAGGTGGCCATGGACGCGATGAGCGGACAGGCGAATCTTGAGCAGATGGAGGCGATGTTCAAGTCGCTCTCGCCGCTGGGCGATGCGGGCATGAAGCTCTTTTCCAGTCTGATGGATGTCGGGCTGGGTGGCGGTCTTGGCGGAGCGGGCGGGGGCGGTGCTGCCGGCGGCACCAGGCCAGAGCCGCGCAAGGGCGACTGACGGGCGTTCGACGTGACAGAAGAGCCGGGCGTCGGCGCGCTGGACACCATTTTTGCCCTGTCGAGCGGCGCGCTGCCGGCGGCCATTGGTGTTATCCGTATTTCCGGGAGTCGGGCCGTGGCGGCCGCGTCCGCGCTGGTCGGGTCTTTGCCGGAGGTGCGGCAGGCACGCCTGCGCCGCCTCGTCGATCCCGGCAACGGCGAATTGCTCGATGAGGGCTTGGTTGTCTGGTTTCCGGCCGGGCGCAGCGAGACGGGAGAGGATCTTGTCGAGTTGCATTGCCATGGGTCGCGCGCCGCCATTCGTGCGGTGGAGGACGCGCTTGGGCGGCAGGCGGGAGTCCGACTTGCACAGCCGGGGGAATTCACGCGCCGCGCATTTGTGAACGGCAAGACCGATCTGGCCCGGATCGAAGGTCTGGCCGATCTCATCCACGCCGAAACCGCTCCCCAGCGCCGCGCCGCCATGGCCATGATGGGGGGCGCCCTGTCGCGCAGGATCGCGATTTGGGCGGAGCAGCTCGTGCGACTTGCGGCGCGCATCGAAGCCGTGCTCGATTTTTCCGACGAGGGCGACGTGGACGAGGCGGGGCTGCGTGGCGATGTTGCGCGGGCCATGGATGCCTTGGCACAGGAGCTGGCGGGTGAATTGGCGCGGCCCGGCGCCGAACGCCTGAATCATGGCATTCGCCTGGTGATCGCGGGGCCGCCCAATGCCGGCAAATCGACGTTGCTGAACGCGCTGGTAGGTCGCGATGCCGCCATCGTCTCGCCGATTGCCGGCACGACGCGGGATGTGATCGAAGTGCCGGTTGCTCTGAACGGCGTGCCTTTCCTGCTTGCGGACACGGCGGGCCTGCGCGAGGCGGGCGACGACCCCATCGAGGCCATGGGCATGGCGCGCGCCGCGGCGATGCTGGACGCGGCCGACATCGTGCTGTGGCTGGGGCCGTTTGCGGAGCAGCCGGCGGTCCACGGCGTGATCTTACCTGTGCGCACCAAGGCGGATCTCATGTTGTCAGCCAATGATGCGCCATCTCTCGCGATTTCCGCCGTCACGGGGGAAGGAATGGACCGCCTCGTCGAGTCGATTCTCGCTATTGCAGCGGAGCTGCTGCCGGCGGCGGGCGATTATGCGCTGTCCGTCCGGCAGCGCAGCATCGTGGCGCGGGCACAAGCGGCGCTGGAAGACGGCGCCGCGCTTGACGATGAGGTACTGATGGCCGAATCCTTGCGCACGGCGCTGGCCGCTCTGGATGAGTTGACGGGTCGCAGTACGACTGAGGCCGTGCTCGATGAGCTTTTTTCTGGCTTCTGTATCGGCAAATAGCGCGTTCCACGTGGAACATCGCCGCTCTTTGCGGCCGGCTTTGACGGGCCAGCCCTGAAAGGATAGGGCGCCTGCATGAGCGATTTCGATGTCCTCATTGTCGGTGGCGGTCACGCTGGGACGGAAGCGGCCGCAGCCGCCGCCCGGCGCGGCGCGCGCGTGGCGCTGGTTACGGCCGATCCCGCGCGGATCGGCGAAATGTCGTGCAACCCATCCATTGGCGGCCTCGGTAAGGGCCATCTGGTGCGGGAGATTGATGCGCTGGACGGCATCATGGGCCGCGCCGCCGATGCAGCCGCCATTCATCGGCGCATGCTGAACGGCAGCAAGGGCGCCGCCGTCCGCGGTCCTCGTGTGCAGGCGGATCGCCGCCTTTATCGCCAAGCCGTGCAGGCTCTGCTCGCGCGACACGAGCGGGTTTCCGTCATCGGGGGTGAAGCGGTGGCGCTCCACCTCGTCAAGGGTGCGGTCGGAGGTGTTCAGCTTGCCGGTGGCGCCGTGGTGGCCGCCCGCGCAGTGGTTCTCACAACCGGCACCTTTCTCGGAGGCATATTGTTCCGGGGCCGGGAGCGCGAGCAGGGTGGGCGCGTCGGGGAGCATGCAGCTGTGCCGCTTGCGCAGCAGCTCCGCGCGCTCGATCTGCCGATGGGGCGACTGAAGACGGGTACGCCGCCGCGCCTGGACGGGCGAAGTATCGACTGGGCGCGGCTGGAACCGCAGCCTTCGGACCGGAAGCGCTGGACCATGTCCTTCCTGCCAAGGGGGGGCGAGGGGCAGCCGCAACTGGCCTGTGCCATCACCCGCACCAACGCGCGGACGCATGACGTCATCAGAGATAACCTCAAGGATTCGCCGCTTTTTTCTGGTGCCATCGAGGGGCGGGGCCCGCGCTATTGCCCGTCGATCGAAGACAAGATCCATCGCTTCGGCGATCGTGACGGCCACCAGATTTTCCTTGAGCCGGAGGGGCTGGATACGACGCTTGTCTATCCCAACGGTGTGAGCACTTCGCTCCCGGCGGAAGCCCAGCAGGCGTTGCTGCGTACCATTGCGGGTCTGGAGCGAGTCCATATGGCAGTCGCCGGCTATGCCGTGGAGTATGACCATATCGATCCGCGCGCCGTGATGGCCACGCTGGCGTTGCGCGCCATGCCCGGACTCTTTCTGGCCGGCCAGATCAACGGCACCACCGGCTATGAAGAAGCCGCCGCGCAAGGGCTGGTCGCGGGTGCAAACGCCGCCGCCAGTGCGCTCGACCTGCCGCCGTTCCTGTTGGACCGGGCGGAGAGCTACATCGCGGTGATGATTGACGATCTCATCCTTCAGGGCATTGCGGAGCCCTATCGTATGCTCACGGCCCGCGCCGAATTCCGCCTGCGATTACGCGCCGACAATGCTGCCGCGAGGCTCACGCCAAGGGGCATTGCCTTGGGTCTCGTCGAAGATACGCGGCGGCAGTGGTGGGAGCAGCGCATGGAGCGGGCGGACCGCCTCAAGCAGGCCCTGTCCGTTCCCTATACGCCGGCGAACATCCGCGCTTACGGCGCGGAGGTTCGCGAGGATGGCGTTTCGCGCAGTCTGGGGGAGTGGGCGCGCTTTCCCCATGTTTCACATGAAACACTCGCCGCCGCCGCGCCGGCCTTTGCCCAATGCGACGATGAGGCGCTGGTCGACGAGCTGGTCCAGGATGCCATTTATGCGCCCTATGTCGAGCGCCAGTCGGCCGAGGTTCGGGCCCTGCGCGCCAATGAGTCGATCCTTCTGCCCGCCGATATGGACTATGGCGCCGTCGGCGGCCTCAGCACCGAGATGATCGAGCGCCTCTCCCGCGCACAACCGCGCACCTTAGGAGCGGCGGCGCGCGTTCAGGGTATCACGCCCGCTGCTCTCGCGGCGTTGCTCGTGGCCGTTCGGCAGAAAGTCGCGCGATGAACGAGGCCGAGGCCAAAGACTGGCTGGAAGCGCGCGGCTGGTGGCGGAGCGAAGCGGGCGACCGGCTTCGGTCTTTCGTGGACCTTCTGCTTGATGAGGCGGATCGCCAGAATCTGATCTCGGCCGCCAGCCGGACGGAGATCTGGGCGCGTCATATCGTCGATTCCGCCCAGCTTCTTGCCTTGGCGCCGGACGTCGCCGCCGAGAACGGCCTTTGGGTCGATCTCGGTACGGGGGCCGGACTGCCGGGCATGGTGGTGGCCTGCCTCCGTCCGGCGCCGATTTTCATGATCGAAGCCCGGCCGCTTCGGGTCGCGTTCCTCCAGCGATGCATCGATGCGCTGTCGCTCCCCCATGTCCGGGTGGCGTGCGACAAGATCGAGCGCGTCCGGCTCGACGAACCGGCGGCGGTTATTTCCGCGCGTGCCTATGCTCCTCTCGACCGTCTGCTCGCCACGTCGGCTCATTTGGCCAATTCATCCACAACTTGGTTGCTCCCCAAAGGCCGGAATGCGCAGATGGAGCTGGCAATCGCGCGGCGCGACTGGCAAGCTGCGTTCCACGTGGAACAATCCGTCACCGATATCGGGAGTGCCATTGTGACGCTGACTCAGCTACAAAAGAAAAGCTCTCCCCGGGACGCCGCAGCGGGGCGCCGGGCCGCGCTCCATGCGAAGGGGCGAAAGGGCCGTCGGCCATGATCAGCATTGCCATTGCCAACCAGAAGGGCGGTGTAGGCAAGACCACCACGGCGATCAATCTCGCCACCGCGCTTGCCGCGACAGGACATCGCACGCTGCTCGTGGATCTCGATCCGCAGGGCAATGCCTCCACGGGGCTGGGCATTACGCCGCGCGACCGGCATTATTCCAGCTACGATCTGCTGATCGGTAATTGCGCGCTGGATCAGGCCGTGATGCACACCGCAGTGCCGGGCCTCGATCTGATCGCCGCGACTCAGGACCTCTCCGGCGCCGAAATCGAGCTGATCGAAGTGGAGCAGCGCACGCACCGGCTCGCCAATGCGATCGGCCATGCGCAGGCCGGCCGCTGGGATGTCTGCCTGGTGGATTGCCCCCCTTCGCTGGGCCTGCTCACCGTCAATGCCATGGTGGCGGTGCAGAAGGTGCTGGTGCCGCTGCAATGCGAATTTTTCGCGCTGGAGGGCCTCTCCCAGCTTCTCCAGACCATCGACCGTATCCGGGGCCGGTTCAATCCTGCCCTGTCGATCCTGGGCGTGGCCCTGACAATGTATGACCGGCGCAATCGCCTGACCGATCAGGTGGCGGACGATGTGCGGGCCTGCCTCGGCAATCTCGTTTTCAACACGGTCATTCCCCGCAATGTCCGCCTGTCGGAGGCGCCCAGCCATGGCGTGCCGGCCCTGATCTACGATATCCGCTGTGCAGGGTCGGAAGCCTATATGGCGCTGGCCCGCGAGCTGATCGGCCGCTTGCCACGCAATGCGGAGGCAGCGGCATGAGCAATGAGGGAGAAGCCGGCACGCGCGCGCCAGTGCGGCGCGGGCTGGGGCGCGGGCTCTCGGCCTTGCTTGGCGAAGCGGCGCAGCCTGTCCCGGTGGCAGGCGAGACGGCGCCCGAGACGAATGGCGGCAGTGCAGCTCGGTCCATTCAACTCATTGAAATCAGCAAGATAAGTCCGCATCCCGATCAGCCCCGGCGACATTTCGACGCCGCCGCGCTGGATGAGCTGGCGGAGAGCATCGCGACGCGCGGCGTCATCCAGCCCATCGTGGTACGGCCGGCCTCGGGCGATCGTTATCAGATTGTCGCGGGCGAGCGGCGCTGGCGCGCGGCGCAGAAGGCGCAGCTTCACCGCATCCCGGCTATCGTTCGCGATTTCAGCGAAGCCGAGACGCTGGAAATCGCGCTCGTCGAGAATATCCAGCGCGAGGATCTCAACCCCATCGAAGAGGCCCAGGCTTATCGGCGGCTGATCGACCAGTTCCACCACAGTCAGGAGGCGCTGGCGCGGATCGTCGGCAAGTCGCGCAGCCATGTCGCCAATCTCATGCGCTTGCTCGACCTGCCGGACGATGTGCAGGCGCTGGTGATGGGCGGCCGCCTCAGCATGGGCCATGGCCGCGCCCTCATTGGTGCGCCGGATTGCGCCTCGCTGGCGGACGAGATTGCGCGCAAGGGCCTGTCTGTGCGTGAAACGGAGCGGTTGGTGCGCCGCGCTCGCGAGACGGCGCGCGGAGGACGCACCGGCGCGACGAGCGGCGCGGGTCGCGATGCCGATCTCATCGCGATGGAAGAACATCTGGCCGACCTGCTCGGGCTCAAGGTCGGCATCACCCACGAAGCAGGGAAAGGAACGCTGACCCTGCATTATTCGAGTCTCGATCAGCTCGACATGATCTGTCAGCGGCTGACCGGCGGGGGTATCTGAAGGGGCTTTTGGCCGCCTTTACAGCGGACGGACAGTGTCATCGGCGGTGAGCGGCGGCGCATAGTGATGCCGTGGAGAGTCAGGCCGATGGCTCCGCGTAGCGCCTCAGTCATTGGCATAGCCGACGCGCCCAGTCGCTTAAGTACATCCGATCAAGATAATGCTGCGTTCCGGTGCGAAGGCGCACAAGGCCGAGCCGCCGCGCACAGCCGGCCCTTTAGGCTCTGGCTCTCGCAGGAGGACCAGCCGGTCCGTGCGCCCGTCAGAGTGCCTTGGCGAGCCTGTCGAACGCCTGGAGCTGTTCCAGAAGCGCCGGCAGCGCGGCGAGCGGCACCATGTTCGGCCCGTCGCTGGGCGCGCGGTCGGGCTGCTCGTGCGTCTCGATGAACACCGCCGCCACGCCCACGGCCACGGCGGCGCGGGCCAGCACCGGCACGAACTCGCGCTGACCGCCTGAGCTGGTGCCCTGGCCGCCCGGTTGCTGCACCGAATGGGTGGCGTCGAATACGACGGGGCAGCCCGTCGCCGCCAGCGCGGGCAGCGCCCGCATGTCGCTCACCAGCGTGTTATAGCCGAAGCTCGCGCCTCGCTCGGTCAGCAGGATGCGCTCATTGCCGGTGCTCCTGAGCTTGGCGGCCACATTGGCCATGTCCCAGGGCGCGAGGAACTGGCCCTTCTTCACATTGACGGCAGCGCCGGTGTGCGCGGCGGCGAGCAGCAGATCGGTCTGCCGACAGAGAAAGGCGGGGATCTGGAGCACATCCACTACCTGCGCCACCGGGGCGCACTGGCCGGCTTCATGCACGTCGGTGATGACCGGGCAGCCGAAGCGGGCCTTGATCTCAGCGAAGATCTCCAGCGCCGGGGCCAGGCCGATGCCGCGTGCGGCATTGTGCGAGGTCCGGTTGGCCTTGTCGAAGCTGGACTTGTAGATGAGCGGCATGCCGATGGCGCCGGTCATCTCGACGAGCGCCTGCGCCGTTTCCAGCGCATGAGCGCGGCTTTCCATCGCGCAGGGCCCGGCGATCAGGGCAAGCGGGCGGTTGTTGCCCAGGGTCAGCGGTCCGATGTCGACGTGATGCATGGGCGTGCCCTAGCAGAAGGCGGGACGATCGGCCAATATCGACTCAGGTTGTGCTGCAGGGCCGAACGACGGCGCCGTCAGATGGCAAGGGAGGGTGCCGAGGGAAGGAAGACCGGGCGCGGTATGGCGTTTTCAACCAGCCATTGCGCGGTCATCTCTAGATCGGCGTGGTCGTGGACGTCCCGGCATCCCTGCGTCTCATAGGGCAGAATGTGCGATCCCATGCAGGGCCATGGCCGCTGGCCGTGCGGATCGAAAATAGCCTGACGGCCGCGCAGCACCCAGAAGCTGTGATCGAAGAAATAGGCCGGCGGCAGATCCTGGCGGTTAGCCGACATGCCCGCCTCGTCAACGAAGGGTTCGAGTATGCCGTCGGCGCGTAGCCGCCGCGCGCGCATAGGGTGATAGTCGGGATACTGGTGGGCCGGCACGACAGCGGTGGCTTTGTCATGGGCGAGCAGTAACTCGATGCAGGCATCGATCTGCTGCTCGCTGATCGTGCCAACATTGGCATGCTGAACCACGAGTACGTCTATCGGCCCGTCTCGTTCGATGATCTCGAAAGCGTGGCGCACGGCATCGCTGCTCTGTGCAGTGGCGGTCGCGAGCTCGGGCGGCCGGGCGATCGGCGCATAGCCGGCTAGCGCTGCCGTCGCGAGGATGCGCTCGCAATCGCTGCTCGCATAGAAGCGCCTAACATAACGGCTCCGCCGCGCTGCCGCCGCCGACCAGAGCAGCAGCGGCACGCCGTGAACAGGTAGGATATTCTTGTCCTGAAGGGAACTGCCGCCGCGGCCGATCATCAGGGCGGCGACGCGTGTCGCCCGCGAGCCAGGTGTGTCGCCGCTCATGCTGCGGCCTTGCGCACATATTTGTGGTGCTCGCTGGCATTGATGCGCTTGGTCTCGGAGCCGACCATCAGTTCGGCCTCGCGAATCTTCGCCACATAGTCGCGGAACTCCGGCGTGGTGAGGTCCACGGCGACCGCATCGAAATGCGCCCAATCGGTGTTGCCGAGCTTCACATGCTTCTCGATCATCCTGCTGCCCGCCGCCACGGCCAGGGCAGAGGCCATCCAGCCGAAATCATGGCTCGAATAGCCCGGCACGATGCGCGGGTTGGCCTTGGAGAGCGCATGATAATGGCGCACGACGCCAATGTCGCAGTCCGCCGCCGGGGTCGGATAGGCGGAGTTGCATTGCAGCAGGAACAGCTTCTCGCAATTGACGAAACTCTCCAGTGCCCAGCTCTCATAGGCGGTGTCGGTCATGCCGGTCGAGAGCACCACCGATCCCCGGAAATTCCTGGCCACATAGGCCAGATAGTCGCGATGCTCGGAAATGGTGCTCGGCAGCTTGACGAGCGTGGGATTGAACTGGAGCATGAACGCGAAGGAGGGCTGGTCGAGCACCGAGGCGAACCAGCCGATGCCGAGCTGCCGGCAGAGACTGTCGACAAAGGCGAAATCGTCCCGGTCCAGCTCAAGCTGGTGGCGATAGTCGGCGAAGGTCTTGCCGAAGGGCGAGACATAAGGCGAGGCGAGCTGCTCGCGTGTATAGAAGCTCGCGACATCGCGCTTTTGCAGCTTCACATAGTCGGCGCCGGCCGCGCGCGCGGCGCGGATCATCCGTTCCAGCCGGTGCCGGTCGCCGAAATGATTGGTCGTCAGCTCCGCCGTGACCGTGACGCCCGGCTCGGCGGCCGTGCGCCCGGCGGGACGCGCGGCCTGGAAGCGGTCGTTGAGCTCGTCCGGCGACATTTGCGAGAAATTGCGATGGCCGACATGGATCACGTCCAGCGCGCTGTCCTTCAGCATGTAGAGCGTGTTGAGGAAGAAGAACTCCTGCAGGCTGACGCGGAAGAATCGGTCGGCCTCGTTGCCCGGCGCGAAATCCTGCTCGATCGCCTGTGAGAGGCCTGCCGCCGCCTGGAAGTCGAAACCGGCCATGTAGACGGTCTGCCGCCGCCCGCGCGCCTGCGCGATGCGCTTGGCTACCTTGAGGGCGGAGAGGAACAGCACCTCCTCGATGGCGAACTCTTCGCTCTGGAAGCGCTGCATCATGAGGTCGCTGGCGTCGTTCTGCAACGGCTCGAACGGCGCGCGCAGGGCCTCGCCCCGCTCCGGCTGGAAATCCGTGGGGGCGATGTAGAGCCGCGAGCGAAAGCCGCTCTGCGCCAGCGCCTTCTTCACCCAGTCGGCATGGAAGATGGTGATGTCGGCCGGCGCGATGCGCTCCGCATCGTTGACCGCGATGACCAGCGAGCCGGCGAACACATCCGGGGAGATGGCGTCGATCGACGCGCCCTTACCCAGGATGAAGATCGTATCGGTGCCGTATGTCGACGCGATATCTTCGATTCGCTGCCAGAAATGAGCCATCATATGCTTTCCCATCGATCAGGACGTCGCAGCCATGCTCGCGCGCCAGCAGCACGCCGGCGAGCAGATCCCATGAATGGGCGCCTTTCGGATTGATGAAGCGGGCGAGAGCGCCGCGCGTGACGTTGAACAGATTGTAGACCGCGCATCCCAGGATGCGGGCTTCCTCCGCCGCTTCGATGCCCTGGGCGATCTCGGGTACGACGGAGGACGAGAAGCCGGTGATGCGCGAGCGCATGTAGCGGACCGGCTGGCCGGTCCTCAGATGCTCGCCCAGCTCAGGCAGCGCGAGCAGACTCCCCTGATGGGTGCCGTCATGCCACAGGCTGAGCGACACGCCCCATTCCTTGAGGCCGGAGCAGAAATTCTCCGTGCCGTCGATCGGATCGAGCACGGCGATCCAGCCATTCGCCGGCGGGGCGGCTTCGCCGGGCGCATAGCTTTCCTCGCCGATGAGGGCGATATCGGGGAGGCGCGCCGCCAGCCAGGCGCCGAGGCGCTGTTCCAGGATGATATCGGCCTGCGTGACCGGGCTGCCATCCGCCTTCCAGCTCACCTCATGACGCCGCGCCAGAAGGTCCGGCAGGGTTTCGAGGATGAAGCCATGGGCGTCATCGAGCAGGGCGCCGATGGGCGTCGCCGCGTCGCGTCCGACCGCCGCCGGCGTGTGAAGGGCCGACGCCGTCATCAGGCCGCCTCCGTTCTGGGCAACTGATCGAGCACCATCTGAAGATTCGCGGTGACCATGGCCGCGCTCGCCCGGCCATTGGCGCGCGCGATCAGCTCATCGAGCGTGAACTGGTACGGGTTGAGCACGCGCACGCCCAGATGCCAGCCGAACCACTGGCGTGTCTTCGCGGGGTCGGGCCGCCGCAGTCCGTGCGGGAAGCCGGCGAGGTCCTCGCTGAACGCCACCCAGCTGGCAATGGGCCTGGCCCCGATGCGCAGGGCCGGCGTGCCGCAGAAGGCCGCGATCGACCAGCATTTGCTCTGGTCGATCAGCAGGGCGTCCGCCTTGGCGGCGAACACTCCGGTTGCGCCCTGCGGCAGCGCATTGGAGGTGCACAGGCGCGCGCGATGCGGATGCGCCGCGATCAGCTGGTGGACCGGCGTGCGATCAAGGAAGACGCGGTTGAGCGGATGATCGGTGATGGCGAGGAAGACGTTCTCGTCCAACGTCTCGAGAAGAAGCGGAAGGAGATCGAGAGCATAGGGCACGGGACTGTCGCCGAAGAAAAAGTCGTCCTCGCGCTCATATTGCAGCGGCACGCCCAGGATCGGCCGATCATGCGGCAAGCCCCATTGATTGCGCCAGCCCAGCGGCGGCTCGATGGCCAGGAGCTGCTCGGCATGGTCCCAGGCCGGAGCGAGGATGCGCGCGCATTCATCGCCGATGGCGGCGCCCCCACGCGGCATGGCGCCGAAGGAGAAGAGCTGTTCCTCCAGAATTACCCAGCACTTGTCGGTGTCGAAAGGCGGAGCGGCGCCTTCCATAATATAGCGCACCGTGCCGGGGAACAGCGCCGGCGTCGCCTGGTCCGCGCTGCGAGCAATTGTGAGGTCCGGGGCGATGGCGTGCACCAGATCGAGCAGGCCGGGGACGGAAGCGCCGTTGAGCCGGAACGATGCCGGGTCCTCCTCATCCACGATGTGCCAGTGAATGCGGTCGAGATCGGCGAGCGGAAGCAGATGATCGGGGTCCAGGCCCGTGTTGCGCCAGATCGGCGCGATCATGACGTGCAGCTCTGCTTCGCTGTGGAGCGCACGGAGCATCGGCGTGATGATCTGGCCGAACCACCAGGGTGTCACGACCGGAAGATAGAAGAGAATCCTCAAGGCTTGTCCCCATATACGACTACCAGCCTTCATTGAGGATTAAGGTTAAGGATCGGTAAGCATGATCCGGGCGGCCATTGCGCTATGGCTCTGCGCGGCAGGCTGCCAGCCCCGTGCGATAATCGGGATGGAGCGGCGCCCAGCCGAGCAGGCGCTTCGCCTTGCCGTTCGCCACGCGCCGGCTCTCGTCATAAAAGGCGCGGGCGGCCGGTGAGAGCCCGGCCGCCTCCAGCGGAAGCAGCGGCGGCACCGGCAGGCCCAGCAGCGCGCAGCCATAAGCGATCACGTCATTCTGCGGACAGGGCAGATCGTCGGCGAGATTGTAGACGCCGGCCGGGCCGTTCATGCCCGCGATCAAGCCGCCGGCGATATCCTCGACATGGATGCGGCTGAAGACCTGCCCCGGCACGTCGATCCGCCGCGCGCGCCCCTCGCGGATGCGGTCGAGCGCGCTGCGCCCCGGGCCGTAGATGCCCGGCAGCCGGAAGACATGCACCGGGGCGCCGAGCGCCTGCCAGGCAAGATCGGCCTGCGCGCGCGCATTGCGCCGCCCGCGGCCGACCGGCGCGCTCTCGTCCACCCAGGCGCCGCCCGTGTCGCCATAGACGCCGGTGGAGGAGAGATAGGCCCGCCAGCCAGCGGGCGCATCGCGGATCGCCGCGCCATAGGCTGCCAGCACGGGGTCGCCCACCCCGTCGGGCGGAACGCTGGAGAGGATATGCGTCGCCCGCCCCAGCGCGGCGAGCACGGCCTCGCGATCCTCGAACCGCATCGTTCCGGCCGATCCGGTCGCCTCGATGGCCCAGCCGCGCGCTGCCAGCCGCCGCGCCAGATGGCGGGCGCTGTAGCCCAGGCCGAAGATGAAGAGCGCCGTCATGACTCTCTCCCTATCGCAATGACCGCCGCGCTCCAGCCCGATTTTGCGCGGCGATGCGCCTTGTGCGGCGCCGGGCCGCCCCCTAGGTACGATGCCATGGATACGCAGACCACCCAGGCCCCCGCATCGCCCCCCGTCATTCGCCGCGAGGATTATCGGCCGCCGGACTGGCTGGTGCCGGAGATTGTCCTGGCGTTCGATCTCGACGCGGCGTCGACCCGCGTGCGCGCGCGCTTCACGGTCCGCCGCAACGGCGCGCACGATCGGCCGATCCGGCTGGAAGGCGACGGGCTCATGCTCAATGCCGTGCTGCTCGATGGCCGGGCCTTGCCGGAAGGTGGCTATGCGCGCGATGGCGACGCGCTCCTCATTCCGGCCTCGGGCGAGAGCCATGTGGTGGAAACGGACGTCACCATCGCGCCGGAGAGGAACACGCAGCTCATGGGCCTCTATGCGTCGGGCGGCCTGCTCTGCACGCAATGCGAGCCGGAGGGCTTCCGGCGCATCACTTTCTTCCCGGATCGGCCGGACGTGCTCTCCCGCTTTGACGTCATGATGCGCGCGGACAAGGAGCGCTATCCGGTGCTGCTCGCCAATGGCGATCCGGTCGGGCAGGGCGATCTGGAGGATGGGCGCCACTGGGCGCGCTGGGTCGATCCTTTCCCCAAGCCCTGCTATCTTTTCGCGCTGGTCGCGGGCGACCTCGCCTGCAATGCGGACAGCTTCACCACCATGAGCGGCCGTCAGGTCGCCCTCGGCATCTGGGTGCGCGCGGAAGACCTGCCCCGCACTGGCCACGCCATGACCGCGCTCAAGAACTCCATGGCGTGGGACGAGCGCACTTATGGCCGCGAATATGATCTCGATGTGTTCAACATCGTCGCGGTGGCGGATTTCAATTTCGGCGCGATGGAGAACAAGGGCCTCAACATCTTCAATTCGCGCTATATCCTGGCCGATCCGGATACGGCGACGGACCCGGACTATGACGCGATCGAGAGCGTCGTCGCGCATGAATATTTCCACAACTGGTCCGGTGACCGCGTCACCTGCCGCGACTGGTTCCAGCTCTCCCTGAAGGAGGGCTTTACCGTCTATCGCGACCAGAGCTTCTCCGCCGACATGGGCAGCGCCCCGGTCAAGCGCATCGAGGATGTGCGGACCCTGCGCGCGGCCCAGTTCCCGGAAGATGGCGGCCCGCTCGCTCATCCGGTGCGGCCCGAATCCTACATGGAGATCAGCAACTTCTACACCGCCACCGTCTACAACAAAGGCGCCGAGCTGATCCGCATGATGGCGCTGCTGCTGGGGCCCGAGCGCTTCCGCAAGGGTGCGGACCTCTATTTCGAGCGGCATGACGGGCAGGCCGTCACCTGCGAGGATTTCGTCAAGGCCATGGAGGATGGCGGCGGCGTCGATCTTGCCCAGTTCCGCCTCTGGTACAGCCAGGCGGGCACGCCGCGCATCGCCGTCAGCCAGGCGCACGACCCCGCCACGGGCGCGGTGACGCTCACGCTCCGACAGGTGCTGCCCGCCACGCCGGGGCAGGACGAGAAGCAGCCCATGGCGATTCCGCTGAAGCTGGCCCTGTTCGACCGCGAGACAGGCACGCATGCCGGCGAGGAGCTGGTGCTGCTGGCCGAGCCGGAAACCCGGCTGGTGCGGGAGGGCTTTGCGCGCGCGCCCATTCTCTCGATCAACCGGCAGTTTTCCGCGCCGGTTATCGTCTCGGCCGAGCGCGGGACGGAGGAACTGGCCTTCCTCTCCGCCCATGACGACGATCCGTTCAGCCGCTACGAGGCAATGCAGCAGCTCATGATCGACGCGCTGCTCAGCGCCGTCTCGGGCGGAGCGCTGGAGAGCGCGGCGGTGGTCGAGGCGGTGCGGCGCACCGTCGCCGATCCCGCGCTCGACAAGGCCTTTGTCGCCGAAGCCGTGCGCCTGCCGAGCGAGGCCTATCTGGGCGACCAGATGCAGGTCGTCGATCCCGATGCCATCCACGCCGCGCGCGAGGCGTTGCAGGGCGAGATCGGCCGGGCGCTGGAGAGCGAGTGGCGCGCCCTGCATCATGAGAGCGCGCGCAATGCCTTCGCGCTTTCGGCCGATGCACGGGCGGCGCGGCGGATTCGCGGCGTGGCGCTTGGCTATATCGTTGCATCGGGCGCCACGGACGGCCCCGCCGTCGCCTATGAGCAGTTCGACCGCGCGGATAACATGACCGAGCGGCAGAGCGCGCTCGCCATTCTCGCCGGCGGCCGCTCCGCCGAGCGCGACCGGGCGCTCGCGGCATTCCACGCGCGCTATGCCGGCAATGCGCTGGTGATCGACAAATGGTTCCAGACGCAGGCGCTGGCTCCCCATCCCGATACGGTGGACATCGTGGCGGCGCTGGCGAACCATTCCGATTTCACGCTGACCAATCCCAACCGTGCCCGCTCGCTCTGGGCGGCTTTCGGCGCCAACCAATGGGCGTTCAATCGCGCGGATGGCCGGGGCTATGCGATGATGGCGGAGGCCATTGTCGCGCTCGATGCCCTCAATCCGCAGACCGCCGCCCGCTTCGTGCCGCCGCTCGGTCGCTGGAAGCGCTTCGACGAAGCGCGCGCCGGCCAGATGCGCGCGGCGCTGGAGCGCATCGTGGCCACGCCCGGCCTCTCGCGGGATGTGCTGGAGCAGGCGACCAAGAGCCTCGCCTGAGAGGGGGCTCCGGGATGAGCGGCGCGGCGTGACGAAGCACGCGCAGAGAAGTCTGTCCGGTAGAAATAGAATCAGTGCTCCTGCGAAAGCAGGAGCCCAGGGCGGCTATGTACTGCGGCTGGGCCTTGGCTCCGAGCACTGATTGGCTCAATCAGAAACGGGGACAGGCCCCGGCCGCAGCCGCCGCGCTCTATTGCTGCGGCTACTGCCCGAGCCAGTCCGCGACCTGAGTCGCCACTTCGTTCGCGGCGGCGCTGATCGGCGCGGCGACGGCGCCCGCCTCGATTCGCGCGACGGGGCGGGTGGCGGAGAAGCGTTGGCGGCGGACGGTCGTGCCGTCCTGTCCGAGCAGGCTGGCGTCAAAAGTGACGACGGCGCGGTTGCCCGGCGCGTCGATGCCGAATTCGATCAGCTCGCCATGCAGGATCTGCCCGATCTGCGCCGGATACTGGCCGGGGTCGAGCACCAGCCGGCCGGTACGGGCCGCGATCGTCTCGCCGAGCAGAGCCTGGAACTGGCTGGCGGGCGTATCCACCCACAGCGCCTTGGGGACATAGGCATAGCTGGTCGCGCTGGCGCGCACGGCCACGCGCTGGGTCTGGATGGCCTTGGGCACGTCCGGCCGCTCGACGAACAGGGCCGATTGCGCCGCGCCGGACTGGGTCGCGCCGGCCGCGAGCCGCGCGTCGGAAGCGATGGCGAGCAGTTGCTCCGGCGGCTTGTTGCCCAGACGCACGCAGGCGGCCGTGGAGGCGAGAAGCAGCCCGAGCGCGGCAAGGCCCAGTGTCCGGCGAATGGTGCGGCGAATGTTGGCGCCAGCGTGCATCGCACTTCCTCTCATGGCTTGTAGTCCGGCAGGCGCGGCGTGCCGATGAGCGACCCCGCGCCCTGCTGATCGATCTTCTCCGTCACCGAGCGCAGCGTCTGCGACATCTGCCGCAGGTCGCGCACCAGCAGCGAGAGCTGCGGCGCGGTATCGCGGGAGAAGGATGTGACGCCCGGCCGGGCCTCGGTCATGGTGGCGTCCAGCGATTCGAGGCTGGCGCGCGCCTGGCGGATGGTCTCGCGCAGATCCTGCACCAGTGGCCGGCCCTCGGCATTGAGCAGATCATTGGCCGCCGCCGCCGTGCCGGCCATCGCATCGGCCGCCCTGGTGACGCTGTCGAGCGTCTGATGCGCCTGGGTGATGGCGGCGCGCAGCTCCGGTCCGCTCCGGGCCAGATCGCCGGTCAGCCTCTCGACATTCGAGAGAATGCCGGTGAGATGCTTCTGATTCTGGTCGTTGAGCATTTCGGACAGCCGTTCGGTCAGCGTCATCAGCCGATTGAGCAGCTCCGGCGCGTTGTTGAGCAGCTCGCCGAGCGCGCCCGGCTTGGGCGGGATCACCGGCACGCCTTCCGGGCACACCGCCTCGGCATTCTCGCGCGGGCAGACCAGCGGCGGGGCGCCGCGCACGGCGCCGCCGAGCTGGACCTCGGCAACGCCAGTGAAGCCCACGCCGTTGATGGTGGCGGTGGTGCCTTGCAGCACCGGCGTCTCGGCATTCACGACGATGCGCACCCGCACGAACTCCGGGTCGCGCTTCCACAGCACGATTTCCTTGATCTGGCCGGAGGGCACACCCGCATAAGTGACGGACGAACCCTTGGCGAGGCCGTTCACCGACTGCTTGAAGAAGATGTCATATTCCCGCTTGTTGCCCTCGGCGATCCGGGAAAACCAGAAGGCCGCGCCGATGGTGAGCGCGATGAGAAGCAGCACGACGGCGCCGACGAACACATTATTGGATCGCGTTTCCATTCAGCCCCTGCCGCTTCCTGCCGCCGTTATGGCGATGGCGACCCACCCTGTCCATGGCCGAGCGCGGTCGGTCATGGCGTCGCCTTTCCGGACAACGCATTGTGGCCCTGGGCGATCCGGCCGCGCGGCCCGTTGAAATAGGCCTGGATCCAGGGATGGTCGAGCGCCAGCAGCTCCGGGATGGTGCCGACGGCGATCACATGCTGGTCGGCGAGGACGGCGACCCGGTCGCAAATGGCGTGCAGCGTGTCGAGATCGTGGGTGATGAGAAAGACGGTGAGCCCCAGCGTCTGCTGCAAGGCGCGAGTCTGCTCGTCGAAGGCGGCGGCGCCGATGGGGTCGAGCCCCGCCGTCGGCTCGTCGAGGAACAGCAGCGCGGGGTCCAGCGCCAGCGCCCGCGCCAGGCCGGCGCGCTTGCGCATGCCGCCGGAAAGCTCGGACGGGAATTTGGGGCCGGCATCGGCGGGCAGGCCCGTCATCAGGATCTTGTAGGCGGCGATCTCCTCGCGCAGCGCGGGGCCGATATTCTTGTAATATTCGCGCAGCGGCACCTGCACGTTCTCCGAGACGGTGAGCGTGGAGAACAGCGCGCCGCCCTGGAAGAGCACGCCCCAGCGCCGGCGGATCGCCACGATCTCCGGATCTTCCTCCTCGCGGTCCAGCATGGACTGGCCGAACACCGTGATGCTGCCCGCCTCCGGCTTCTTGAGGCCCACGATCGCGCGCATCAGCACCGATTTTCCCGTGCCCGAGCCACCGACCACACCCAGTATCTCGCCGGGCCGTACGTCCAGATCCAGGTCCTGATGCACGACCTGCGCGCCGAAGCGATTGACGAGGCCGCGGATCGAGATGACCGGCTCGGCGGTGGCGGCGTCCTGCGTCATTTCCAACCGATCCAGGTGAAGATGACGGCGAAGATCGCGTCCAGCACAATGACGATGAAGATGGCCTGCACCACCGCCGCCGTGGTGCGCAGGCCCACTTCCTCGGCATTGCCGCGCACCTGCAGGCCCTGGAAGCAGCCCGCGATGGCGATGATGAATCCGAAGACCGGCGCCTTGATGAGGCCGATATAGATGTCGGTGATCGGCACCACTTCGCGCAGGCGCTGGATGAAGGTGATCGGCGGAATATCGAGGCTGATCGCGCACAGGAAGCCGCCGCCGGCAATGGCGATGAGGGAGGCATAGAGGCCGAGCAGCGGCATCATCACCACCGCCGCGATGATACGGGGCATCACCAGCGCTTCCATGGGCTGCACGCCGATGGTGCGCATCGCGTCCACTTCCTCGTTCAGCATCATCGTGCCGATCTGCGCCGCGAAGGCCGAGCCCGAGCGGCCGGCGACCATGATCGCCGTCATCAGCACGCCCAGCTCACGGAAGGTGAGGCGGCCCACCAGATTGACGGTGAGCACTTCCATGCCGAAATTTTCGAGCTGCACCGCGCCCTGCTGCGCGATGACGATGCCGACGAGAAAGCTCATCAGGCCGATGATCCACAGCGCCGAGATGCCTACCACTTCCAGCCGCTGAATCACGGCATTGGGGCGGATGCGGCTGGGGTGGCGCAGCAGATGCAGCGCGGCGATCACGGTGGCGCCCAGGAAGCCGAGCAGCCCGACCATGGTCGTGAGAGTGATCCGGGTGGCGAGGCCCACTTCCTCCAGCACGCGCACCACGGGGTTGACGTATGGCACCGGCGGGTCGTGCGGCTGGTCGTGGCGCGCCACGGCCTGGAGCAGCCGCGTCGCGTCCTCGTCCGCGCCCGTGATCCGTGCTTCACGCTCCACGCTGAAGCGATGGACGATCCACGCGCCGATGGTGTCGATATGGTCGATGGCGGAGAGGTCCACCGCCGCAACGCCGCCCTCCAGCGCATCGAGGCGCCGGGGCAGATCGCCCAGATGGGCGAGCGACAGACTGCCGCTGAGTGCGACCGTCCGGCCCACGGCCTCCTCGCGTTCGGTCAGATCGGCGGCCTGTGTCATGCGGGGGCACAGTGGCGCGGATTGGATTGCGCGGCAAGCCGATTTGGCCCATGCGCGGCGACATGGCCGGGAACCCCGGCGAGCGCCGGGGAATAACAGCCAGCATGGACCGCATCGCCATCTACGATATGGACAAGACCGTCACGGTCCGCGCGACCTATGCCGCCTTCCTCGTCCACATGGCGCTCAGTCTCGCGCCCTGGCGGCTGCTGCTGCTGCCGGCGGTGGGCGCGGTGATGCTGGGCTATGTGCTGCGTCTGGTGCCGCGCGGGCGCGCCAAGGAGCTGAACCAGGCGCTGCTGGTGGGCCGGCGCGTCAGCCGCGCGCGCATCATGCCGGTGGTGGAGCGTTATGCCGACAAGGTGGTGGCGGGCAACATCCGCACGGGCGCGCTGGCGCGGATCGCGGCGGACAAGGCGGCGGGCTATACGCTGGTGCTCGCCTCGGCCTCCTACCGCCTCTATGTCGAGCCCATCGCGCGCCGGCTGGGATTTGATGCGGTGATCGCCACCGACCATTTCTCGCAGGACATCGACTATATCCGCGCCCGGATCGCTGGCGAGAATTGCTATGACCGCGCCAAGCTCGCCATGGTGGAGGCGTGGATGGCCAGACAGGGCGTGGACCGCGCCGCCGTCCACATCCGCGCCTATAGCGACCATGTCTCCGATGCGCCGCTGCTCGCCATGGCGGACGAGGCTTTCGCCGCCAATCCCCATGCGCCTCTGGAGCGGCTTGCGCTGGAGCGGGGCTGGCCGGTGCTGCGCTGGTCCTGAGCCCGGCCGCCGCGCCAGGCGCTGAGTTGCGCGGCGCGACTGGCACTGGATGGCTAATCGGGCATGGAAAGAGTCTAGCCGCGCAGGCCGATCAGCGAGATCTGGCGGCCATAGCCCGCTTCGCCCCGGTGGCAGGCCCGGCGGTAGCTGAAGAAGCGCGTGGGCTGGCCGTAGGTGTCTTCATCCATCAGCGTCACCGTGCCCGTGCCGGCGGCGGCGAGGCGCGCAGCGACATAGCCGGCGATATCGAACTGGAGATGGCCGGGCCGCCCGGCCGAGAAGAAGCGCGCATCCTCCTCGTCGCGCATGAGGAAGGGCGTGGCGAAAGCCTCGCTCACTTCATAGCTCGCCCGGCCGATGCAGGGGCCGATGGCGCAGGCGATGGCGCCGCGCTGCGCGCCGAGCGCGACCATGGCGTCGAGCGTCGCCTCGCCCACGCCCGCGAGCGCCCCTTTCCAGCCGGAATGCGCCGCGCCCACGATGCCACGCGCGGCATCGGCGAAGAGAATGGGCACGCAGTCGGCGGTCAGGATGCCGAGCAGCAGGCCGGGCCGGTCCGTCACCAGCGCGTCGGCGGGCGGGCGGGCGTCGTCGGCCAGTGGCGCGGTGACGGTCACGACATCGGCGGAATGGACCTGGTGGACCGTGACCAGCGCCGCGCCGGGCAGCACGGCGTCGCGCGCCAGCGCACGGTTGCGGGCAATGGCCTTGCGTTCGTCGTCCGATCCCCAGCCGGTGTTGAGCCCGGCATGGAGGCCGGTGGAGACGCCGCCGCGCCGGCCGAGGAAGCCATGCGGCACATCGCCCAGATTGGCGGCGCGCAGCCGCTCGATGCCCGTTTCGCGCATGGTCTCGCTCATGCTCATGCAAAGCCCGCCGGCTCGGGCCAGTCGGGATGGCGCACCGCGAGCACGCGGAACAGCCGGCCCATGGCTTGTGGCGCGACCAGCCGGTGGCGGGCGGTCTCGATGGCGCCGGCCTGAGCGGGATTGGCGCGGGCCAGCGCCTGCGCGCGCGCGTCGATACCGAGCGCGGTCAGGAAGGCGCCTTGCGTCACGCAGGGGCTTGGCCGGGCGCCGTGCGTGCGCGCGACGGCGGCCAGCATGCCGAAATCGACATGGGCGGTGAGATCGCGCGTGCCGGGTGCCTCCAGCGGATCGACATGAATGTGGTTGGCCATGGCTTGCAGCGTATCGCCGGCGAGCGGCCCTTCATAGCCATAGTCGATGGCGAGCAGCGCGCCGCCCTGCGCCGCGAGCCGCGCGGCAAGGGCCGCCATGATCGCCTCGGCGGCGGGGTTGCGCTCCACGATGGCGCCGAGCGGGGCATCGGCGAGCGGCAGCGGGATCGCGTCCGCGCACTCCGCCGTGCCGAGCGTGAAGCGCCCATCCGCCACCATGCGCTCGCGCCAGCCGCGCGCGGTGCGCGTATACTGGCGGATGGGCAGGGCGTCGAAAAACTCGTTGGCCACGATCAGCAGCGGCCGGTCCGTCGGCAGCGTGTTGATGACGTCATGCCAGTGCGCGGCGGGGAGAGCGGCCCGCTGCTTCTCGCGCAATACCGGGCTCGTCTCGACGAAATGGACGGGCAGTTCCAGCCCCGCGCGCGCCATGGCCCGCCGCGCGTCGGCCGCCAGCGTGCCGCGTCCCGGTCCCAGCTCGACATAGGCGGCACTGGCCGCGCCGGCGCGCAGGATCAGGTCCGCGCCCCACAGGCCGATAAGCTCGCCGAACATCTGGCTGATTTCCGGCGCGGTAATGAAATCGCCCGCCCGGCCCAGCGGATCGCGCCCGCCATAATAAACGGCGTTGGCGCGGGCCATGAAGTCATGGAGGGAGATCGGGAGCGGGGCCGGGGCCGCGCCGCTGGGCTCAGGCGACACTGTCCGGGCCCGCCACGGGCTCCACCCGCGTGCGGCGGCCCTTGGCGGTCGCCACCAGATAGAGGCCGCCGATGATGAGCGGCAGGCTCAGCCACTGGCCCATGTGCAGGCCGGTGCGGGCGGCGAAATCCATGAGCTGCGCGTCCGCCTCGCGCACATATTCGACGGCGAAGCGGAAGACGCCGTAGCCGATGGCGGCCGCGCCGAAGAGCTTGCCCGGCTGGTAGCGCGCCGGCGTCTTCCAGAAGAGGAAGGCGAGGATGGCGAACAATACCGGCCCTTCCAGAAAGGCCTCGTAGAGCTGGCTCGGGTGGCGCGGCAGGCCGGGTTCGGGCGTGCCGGGGAAGACGATGCCCCAGGGCGCCGTCGTCACCTTGCCCCACAGCTCGCCATTCACGAAGTTGGCGAGCCGGCCGAAGCACAGGCCGAAGGGAATACAGCAGGCGATATAATCGCAAAAACGCAAGAAAGAGAGCTTCTCGCGCCGGCACATCCACCAGATGGCGACGAGCACGCCCAGCGTGCCGCCATGCAGCGACATGCCGCCCTGCCACAGCTTGAACACGTCCAGCGGGTGGCGCAGGATTTGCGGATCGTAGAAGAACACATAGCCCAGCCGGCCGCCCAGGATCACGCCGAGCGTGGCGTAGAAGATGAAATCGTCCGCATGGCGCCGGGCCATGGGTGCGCCGGGCTGGCGCAGCAGCACGGTGAGATACCAGTAGCCGATGAGGATGCCGGCCAGATAGGCCAGGCTGTACCATTTGATCTCCAGGAAGCCGAGCGAAAGGGCCACGGGATCGAGGCCGAGATCGGTGAACTGGATGGGCGCCGCGGCGGCTGCGAGAAGCGAAAGGATCAAGGTTCTTCCCCGGAGGTTTTGCGCTGCATAGAGCAAGAGAAGAGCCAGACCAAGGGCGCAGAGCGGCGGGCGTGCCGCTCAGGAGCCGCTGGCCGGGTCCGGCGTGCCCCTGGCCCGGCGCAGTCCGTTCTGTGCGCGCGCGGCGAGCTGGCGCTTGAGTGCCTCGGGCCGGGGCGCGATGAGGAAGCCGAAGCTCACATTGCCCTCGCGCGTCTCCACCGCATGGTGCAGCCGGTGCGCCTGCACGATGCGCTTCATATAGGCGGAGCGCGGCACATAGCGGTGGGCGATGCGCCGGTGGACGATGACGTCATGAAAGCCCAGATAGATCGCGCCATAAGCGGCGATGCCGGCGCCCACGACGGTCGCCCAGGCGCCCCAGCCGCCATGCACGCCGCCCAGCAGCAGCAGGATGGAGGGCGCCGCAAAGATCGCGAAATAGAGGTCGTTCAGCTCCCACCGCCCGCTGCGGGGCCGGTGATGACTCGCATGCAGCACCCAGCCGGGCCCGTGCATCACCCAGCGATGCATCACATAGGCGAAGCCCTCCATCAGCGCGACGGTGAGGAGGAACAGCGCGGCGAGGCCGAGCGCGGACATGGTTCCGGCTATAGGCCTGCCCGTCCCTTGTGTGAAGCGGAGCGCTTGCCTTGCGAGCCCATCGCGCTAGCATTCCGCGCCATGATATGTGTGAGGATCATGAGACGATTGGCCCTGAGGCGGCTGGGACGCCTGGTGCTGCCACTGGGCCTGTTGGCGGCGCCGCTGCTGCTGGCCGCTCCGGCCGAGGCGGCCAAGCCCACCGAGGCGGAAATTCAGGCCGCGATCGATGCGGAGATCGAGGCGGCCGCACAGGCGCAGCAGAAGACCATGGCGGCACGCGAGGCCGAGGCGGCGCGCGAGGCGGAGGCACGGGCAGCGCAGGCTCCGGCCGCGGCGCCTCCGTCCATGCCCGAGACGCCAGCGGTTCCGGCGCGAATCTATGAGACGGTGCCGGTCGTCCTCACCACGGGCATTGGGCCCATCACCATATCCGTGGAAGTGGAACGCGCGCCGGTGACGGCCGCCAATTTCCTGCGCTATGTCGATGAGAAGCGGCTGGACGGCACGCAATTCTACCGCGCCTTCACCTTCGACGACTTCCCCGATGTCGGCATGATCCAGGGCGGCACGCAGAACGACCCCAAGCGCATCCTCAAGCCCGTGGCGCACGAGCCGACCAGCAAGACCGGCCTCACACATGATGACGGCGCCGTCAGCCTGGCGCGCAATGATCTCAACAGCGGCACGGCGGATTTCTTCATCATCATGGGCGGGATGCCGGGGCTCGATGCCGGATCGGGCCAGAACGGGCCGGACGACCAGGGCTTCGCGGTCTTCGGCCATGTGACGCAGGGCATGGACCTGGTGCGCCGAATCGCCGTGGCCCCGCGCAGCCCGACCAAGGGGGAAGGCGCGATGAAGGGCCAGATGCTGGAGCCGACGGTCCGCATCCTCACAGCCCGGCGCGCGTCGGCGCCCTGATGGGATAGGGCGCGACGCAGACGACGGGTTCCGGGCATAGCCGCCGCCGCGTGATTGCAGGCGAACCGTTCCTGCTGCCGCTGTTCATCCTGAGCTTGCCGGGCCGAAGGCGCCCGCAGGGCAACGACTTTGCCTTCTCTTCCGTACTAAAGGAAGGAAGAGATGCCCTTCGACAAGCTCAGGACGAACGGGATTTTGGTGAGGGGGCATCCATCATAAGCCCGCCGGATCATCGCCAAAGAAAAAGGGCCGCGCCTTTAAATGGCGCGGCCCTTTATGCCGGCCGGCCGGTCCCACGCCGGCCGCCGGGCGAAGTTCAGAAGCTTGCGGTCAGCGAGAAGATCACGGCGCCGTCCGAGCCTTCGATGTTCGCGCGCGAACGTGCCTCGTCCGTATCGACATAGTGGATGCCGAAGCTCAGGTTCCGGTAGGCCACCGAGGCGCCGATGGAATAATCCCAGACATGATGGTCGTTGCCGCCGCCGCCGGGGAAGGCGTCGCTCACCGCATAGCCGACATGGCCTTCCAGGGTGAAGGGCGTGTTCGGAATGGCGATGGAGGGCTCGGCATGGACGTAGAAGGCCGAGGCCTTGCTGCCGTCCTTCAGGCTCTCCAGCGCTTCCTGCGCCCAGGCGTAGTTGACGCCGACCTGGAGCGTGGCCGGGCCGATCGCGCCGGTCACGTTCACATAGGGCTCGAAGAAGTCCGTCGCGCCGCCGCCATGCTTGGGATAGAGATAATAAAGCAGGCCGACGTCGGCGGTGACGCCCGGCGCGACTTCCTTGGAATAGCCCGCGAACAGATCGACTTCCGCGCCGCCCGCGAAGGTGACGCTCGAACCCCAGGTGCCGGCATAGAAGCCGCTCTCATGTTCAACGGTGATGCCGCCCTGGATCGCGGCATTTTCGCTCGACTGGGCGAAACCGCGGAAGCGATAGTCGGAAACTAGGCCGACGCTGCCCGTAATGGTGATGGGGCTGGCGGATTCGGCTTCGTCCTGCGCCAGCACGGGCGCGGAGACGGCGAGGAGAGACAGGGCCGAGAGGCCGAGAATGGACTTACGCATAGGATGATCCCTTGTTCAGTGGATTACGCGATCGTCCCGCCTGCGTTTGCTGGTGGCCGCTTCCTGTCCCGCCATGCGGTCGCGCGTCCTTCCCAGCCGACGAGGGATAAAGTGCCGATTGATGGTGCGATGCACAAGCATAATCAGCGCGCGATTGCTGCGCTGCGCAACGATGTTGCGATTGCGCAACGCCTGGCCCGTCAGGCCCGGCCGGTCATGCCTCGCTTGCGGTGCGCCAGATTTCCAGCGCCTGCGCCAGATCCGCGATCAGGTCGCCGGGGTCCTCCAGCCCGATGTTGAAGCGCACCAGCGGGCCCCGCGTGCGCCAGGGCGCGGCGCTGCGCAGCGGTGCGGGATCGACCGGCAGGGCCAGGCTCTCGAAGCCGCCCCAGCTATAGCCGATGCCGAACAGCGCGAGCGCATCCACGAAGGCCGCGCGCGCCGCGTCCGTGCCGCCGTCCAGCTCGATGGCGAACAGGCCCGATGCGCCAGCGAAGTCGCGGGCCCAGTGCGCATGGCCGGGACAGGAGGGCAAGGCTGGGTGGAGCACGCGGCGCACGCCCGGCTGCCCGTCCAACCAGCGGGCCACGGCGAGCGCGCTGGCGCCCTGGTGCCGCAGGCGCACGTCGAGCGTGCGCAACCCGCGCGCGGCGAGCCAGGCATCGTCCGGGCTCGCCATCTGCCCCAGGCCATAAGCGCGCTTGCGTACGGCGGTCCACAGAGGCGCGGTGGTGGTGACGGAGCCGATCATGACGTCGCTATGGCCGACGATATATTTGGTGCAGGCGAGGATAGAGATGTCGACACCCAGGCCCAGCGCGGGCAGCAGCAGCGGTGTCGCCCAGGTGTTGTCGATGAGCGTCACGATGCCGCGCGCCTTCGCCACCGCGACGATGGCGGGCACGTCCTGCACCTCGAAAGTGAGGCTGCCGGGGCTCTCCAGAAAGATGGCGCGCGTGCGCTCGGTGCAGAGCGCCTCGATGTCCGCGCCGATCAGCGGATCATAATAGCGCGTTGTCACGCCGATCTCGGCCAGCATGCCCTCGCAGAAGGCGCGGGTGGGCCCATAGGCATTGTCGACCATGAGCAGCTCGTCGCCCGGCTTGAGCACGGCGAGCAGCGCAGTGACGATGGCCGCCACGCCGGATGGGAAGAGCAGTGTGCCGGCCGCCTCCGGCTCCATCTGCGTGATCGCCTCGGCAAGGCTCCAGCCGGTGGGGGTGCCCCGACGGCCATAGAAGAGCTTGTGGTGAGTATCGCCCTCGGCCGCGCGCAGATGCGCGACATCGTCATACAGGATGGTCGAGGCGCGCCAGACCGGGGGATTGACGATGCCGCCCGGCTGGCCGGGGATGGCCGCCCATTCGGCGCGGCGCCCGGCCTGCACCAGCCGCGTGGCGGGTGTGAGGGGCTTCCCGCTTTTGCCCTGTCCGTCATTCCGTCCGTTGCTGTCGCTCATGCCGGGCCTTTTGCCTTGGGAGTGGTGGGGTCCATGCCCCATTCCGACCAGCTTCCGTCATAGACGGTGACATCCAGCTTGCCGAGCAGGGCGGCGCCGAAGAGCAGATTGCAGGCCGTCACCCCGCTGCCGCAGCTCATGACGAGGGGCTTGTCCAGATCGACGCCGGCCTGCGCGAAGGCGGCCTCCAGAGCGGGGCCGCGTTTCCACAGGCCCTGCGCATCGAGCAACTGGTCGGTGGGGAGATTGACCGAGCCGGGGATATGGCCCTCCGCCATGCCGGGGCGGGGCTCCGCCGCCTCGCCCCGGAAGCGGGCGGCGCCGCGCGCATCGACCACTTGCGCGGCGCAACTTTCCAGATTGGCGAGCAGATCGGCCTTGGTGGCGATGCGCGTGTCGTCCCGCGCGGCCGCGAAGCTAGGCGAGGCGCCGGGCGGCACGTCGCCGCGCTCCAGCGGGCGGCCCTGCGCGATCCATTGCGCCAGCCCGCCGTCGAGGATGGCGACGGACGTTGCGCCGAACAGACGCAAGAGCCACCAGGCGCGGCCCGCGCTGCCGAGCGGCGAATTGTCGTAGACGACGATGCGGTCGCTCTTGCCGATGCCCAGCGCCGCCATGCGCGCGGCGAACTGGGCGTTGGTGGGCGCCATGGCCGGGCGGGGATCGCTGGAATCGTGGAGCGTCGGCAGGTCGAGCCACAGCGCGCCGGGAATGTGGCCGGCGAGATATTCCGCGCGGGGATCGCGTGGGGTGCCGGGCAGGAAGGCGGTCGCGTCGACCAGACGCAGATCCGGGGCGCCGTGTTCGCCGGCCAGCCAATCGCAGGAAACGAGCAGATCCATTGCCCCGTCTTTCCGCCCGTCGCCGGCCGGACGCAAGGGGTTCGCGCGGCCCGCGAAACATATTACAGCGCGGTGCGACCGGATCGAATCGGATTCGCGCTTTGATTTTCCTTGTCTTTCCGCATTTTTTTCGAGCTGCCGGATGGCGTCATCCGGTCCCGAAAATGCTCCAGAGGCCCGCCATGACACTCACCCATCTCGGCCAGAACAGCACCCTCCCGGCATCGCCGGAAGAGGCCGTGCTCGATTATGTGGCCAATCCCCGCCCCGGCACGCCCTATCTGGTGCGCTTCTCCGCGCCGGAATTCACCTCGCTCTGCCCGATCACCGGCCAGCCGGATTTCGCGCATCTGGTCATCGATTATGTGCCGGGCGAGCGAATCGTGGAATCCAAGTCGCTCAAGCTCTTCCTGGGCAGCTTCCGCAACCATGGCGCTTTCCACGAGGATTGCACGGTCGGCATCGGCGCCCGGCTGTTCGCCGAGATGGAGCCGCTGTGGCTGCGCATCGGCGGCTACTGGTATCCGCGCGGTGGCATCCCCATCGACGTCTTCTGGCAGTCCGGCGAGCCGGTGCCGGGCGTCTGGGTGCCGGACCAGGGCGTTGCGGGCTATCGCGGCCGGGGCTGAGCGGTCGAGGCCGAAGGTTACGAAAGTTGCATGAGCAACCTAATTGCTTCTTTTGCCTGAAACAGGACTGAGAAAGAGCCTGAGCGATTTCGCGCGCAGGCAGCGGGGGGATTGTAGGACAGCGGTTTTGGGATTGCATCGCACGCGTGGCGACGATCCGGCACTGTCCAACACCACCCCCAAACCCCTTCTCTGAAGAGGAGGGTTGCGTTAGCTCTCCACCAATCCGCCGTGGGGCGGGGTGATTGCAAACGATATGATCGCCCTGTTTTTGGCCGGTCAGTCGCCGTCCTCCAGGGGACGGCCGTAGAAAAGCACATGGCCGTCCGGGTCGGTCAGCTCGAAGCCGCGCAGGCCGCTGCCGTTGTTTTCGAGCGGCTTGGCGAAGACGACCCCGCGCGCCGCGAACTCGGCGGCGAGCGCATCGGGATCGGGCGTGTAGCTGTAGCTGTCCCAGACGAAGCCGGCGTGCCGGCTGTGATTGGGCGCGGGCGCGATGCCGTCATGCGAGCGTAGGAACAGCATGGCTCCGTCCCGCCGCAGGACCGCGAAGAAGAGCTTGGTGTCGTCGATCGCGTAGATCACCTCGAAGCCGAGCTGGTCCCGGTAGAAGGCCAGGCTGCGCGCCACGTCGGACACGATGAAATAGGGTGCCATGGTACCGATGACGGCCTTGGTCATTGCCTGGTTCCTTTCGGGCCCGTTTGGTTCTAGCGCATCAGCCCGCCCATGAGATTGCGCGCGAAGCGGCCGAGCAGGCCGCCGCCCGGTATGCCGAGCTGCTTGCCCACTTCGGTGGCGAACGTGCCGGCGGCGGCGCTGGCGGCCGATGCCTTGGGATTGGCGCGCGACTTGCGGCCAGTCATCTGCGCGGCGACGATGGCGCCGGCTGAGGAAGCGGCGGCGCCTGTCGCGGCGCCCAGCACCTTGCCCCAGACGGAACTTGTCCGGCGCGGCTGCTTCGCCACGGCGTCGCGGCCTTTCTCCTTCACTTCGGCGGCCGTGGCGGCGGCGTCGGCGGCCTTTTGCGCCAGGATCTCCTCGGCACTCTCGCGGTTGACGGGCGTGTCATATTTGCCGTCCACGGGCGAGATGGAGCGGATGATCGCCCGCTCCTTGGCATCGACCGGGCCGAGCCGCGAGCGCGGGGGCGCGATCAGCGTGCGGCGGACGATGGTGGGTGCGCCGTCCTCGTCCAGCAGGGAGACCAGAGCCTCGCCGACCTTAAGCTGGGTGATCGCGGTCGTGACGTCGAGATCGGGATTGATGCGGAAGGTCTGCGCCGCTGCCTTGACGGCTTTCTGGTCGCGCGGGGTGAAGGCGCGCAGGGCGTGCTGCACGCGATTGCCGAGCTGGCCGGCCACGGTTTCGGGAATGTCGATGGGGTTTTGCGTCACGAAATAGACGCCCACGCCCTTGGAGCGGATCAGGCGCACAACCTGCTCGATCTTGTCGATCAGGGCTTTGGGCGCATCGTCGAAGAGGAGGTGCGCCTCGTCGAAGAAGAAGACGAGCTTTGGCTTCTCGGGGTCGCCCACCTCGGGCAGCGTCTCGAACAGCTCGGAGAGCAGCCAGAGCAGGAATGTGGAATAGAGCTTGGGGCTCTGCATCAGCCGATCGGCGGCGAGGATATTGATATAGCCGCGCCCATTCTCGTCCACGGTCAGGAAATCGTCGATTTCCAGTGCGGGCTCGCCGAAGAAGCGCGCGCCGCCCTGCGAGTCGAGCTGGAGGAGCTGGCGCTGGATGGCGCCGACGCTGGCCTTGGTGACATTGCCGTAGCGGGCGCAGAGCATGTCGGCATTTTCGGCGCAATAAGCGAGCATGGATTGCAGATCGGGCAGGTCGAGCAGCAGCAGCCCTTCCTCGTCGGCGAAGCGGAAGGCGATGTTGAGCACGCCTTCCTGTACCTCGTTGAGGTTCATGAGCCGCGCGAGCAGCAGCGGGCCCATTTCCGAAATGGTGGTGCGGATCGGATGGCCCTGCTCGCCGTAAAGATCCCAGAAGATGGCGGGATTGTCGGCATAGGCATAGTCGGTAATGCCGATTTCGGCGGCGCGGGCGGCCAGCGTGGCGGCATTCTTGGCGGTGGGCGAGCCCGCCATGGATATGCCCGCGAGATCGCCCTTCACGTCCGCGACGAACACCGGCACGCCGCGCGCGGAGAAGCCCTCGGCAATGGTCTGGAGCGTTACCGTCTTGCCCGTGCCGGTGGCGCCGGCGATCAGCCCGTGGCGGTTGGCGCGGCGCAGGTTGAGCTGCTGGGGCTGGCCGCCGCCGGCGCCTTCGGCCAGGCCGATGAAAAGGGATTTGTCGTCATCCATTACCGCACTCCCACAGGCTCTTTCCGCGCACGTTATCCAAGCCGCCGGATGAAGAAAAGGGCGCGGATCGGTTCCGCGCCCTCTTCATATGGCATGTCCTGACGGGGCGGCGTCACTTGTCGCGCAGGCGCACCGCGATGAAGCCGGCGGGCGAGCCGCGCCGCAGCACCTGGAGGAGCACGGCATTGCGCCCCGCAGTCCTGGCCGCGCTGGCCGCGCTACCCAGATCCGCCTCGTTCAGCACCGGCTGGCCGTTGGCCTGCAGGATGACATCGCCGCGGCGCAGGCCCTTCTGGCCCGCATCGGTGGCAGGGTCGACACCGGTGATGACGGCGCCCTTCACATCGGTTCCCAGGCCGAGCTGGCGGGCGATGTTGGGCGTCAGCTCGGTGACGGCGATGCCGAGGAGCTGCTGGGCCGCCTTCTGCGTATCCTGCGGCTGCTCTTCCTGATCGGAGAAGTCCTCGTCATTCTGCTGGGCGAACTGGTTCAGCTCGTTCTCCGGCGGACGCTGGCCGATCTCCGCGGTCACGGTCATGCGCTTGCCGTTGCGCGCCAGCTCGATCGGCACCTTGGTGCCCACCTTGAGATTGGCGACGATGTAGGAGAGCGTTTCGTCCGGCGTCACCTCGCGGCCATTGACCTTGACGATGACGTCGCCCGCCTTGATGCCGGCCTGGTCGGCGCCCTTGCCGGGCTCGACGCCCTGCACGAACTCGCCGCGATTCTTCTGGAGGCCAAGCGAGTCGGCGATGTCCTCGGACAGCGGACTGATCTGGATGCCCAGATAGCCGCGCTGCACCGTGCCGCCGCCCTTGAGCGTCTCGATGACGGAGACGGCCTGCTCGGAGGGAATGGCGAAGCCGATGCCGACATTGCCGCCGGTGGGCGAGATGATCTGCGAGTTGATGCCGATCACATTGCCGTTCATATCGAACATCGGGCCGCCGCTATTGCCCTGGTTGATGGAGGCATCGGTCTGGATGAAGCGGTCCGGGCCGTTGATCGAGGTGTTGCGGTGGAGCGCGGAGATGATGCCGGCCGTCACCGTGCTGCCCAGACCAAAGGGATTGCCGATGGCGATCACCCAATCGCCCACGCGCGCCTTGGTCGAATCGCCGAACTTCACGAACGGCAGCGGCGTCTTGGCTTCGATCTTGAGCACGGCCAGATCGCTCGCCTGATCGGTGCCGATCAGCTTGGCGGAATATTCGGTGCGGTCGGGCAGGATGACGGTGATGGAATCGACCGTGGCGCCGCGCGCGCCGGGCGCAACGACGTGATTGTTGGTGACGACATAGCCGTCGGCCGAGATGATGAAGCCCGAGCCGAGCGACTGGGCGGGGCGCGTCTGCGGCGTGCCGCCCTGGCCACCGCCGCCACCGCCACCGCCGGGCGGGCCGAACAGATCGCCGAACGGCGTGCCGGCAAAGGGATTGGCCCGCTGAGGCACGCTCTGGCGCGTGGAGATGTTGACCACGGCGGGCTGGAGCCGCTCGACCATGTCGGCGAAGCTGGCTGGCGCGCCGCGTGGGCTGGCGGCGGCATTGCCCTCGTTCTGCGCGGTCTGCGCGACCACGGTGCCGGGGGTTGTGGTCAGGGCGAGCGTGGTTCCGCCGAGGAGCAGGGCTGCTGTGATGGCATAGGCGTAGCGCACTTAAATCCTTCCTCTCATTCGCATCGCTTCAGGAGCGCGTCGGGCCCGATCGGTCCGGGCCGAAAGCCCCCATTCAGCCTTGTCACGGCCATGAAGCCTGCCGGATTAACCGGCATTGAATGGCAGCTCCCGCGCCGGCGTCACCGGCCCTGGAACTGCCGAAGATAGCTGTTGTCCGGCGAGAGCACCATATTCGTCTCCCGCCCGTCCTTGGCGGCGAAGCTCACCCGGTAGGACTGCATCGCGCGATAGAAATCGTAGAATTGCGGGTCCTTGCCGAAGCTGGCGGCATAGATTTTCGAGGCGTCCGCATCGGCCTGGGCGCGGATGATCTGGGCCTGGCGCAGGCCCTCGGCGCGGATCGTGGCCGCTTCCTGCTCGCGCGCGGTGCGCATGCGCTGGAAGGCGCTGTCGAGCGGCGTGCCGTCGGGCAGGTCGGTGCGCATGATCCGCACGTCCAGCACATGCGCGCCATATTGGCTGGCGATGCGGTTGAGGTTGGCGCGGATGTTGGTCATCACCGCGCCGCGCTCGGGGCTGAGCAGCGAATCGAAGGAGCGGTTGCCCAGCTCGGCGCGCAGGGACGAGGCGAGGATCGGCCGCAGCGCTTCCGTCACGCCCGCCTCATTGCCGGCCGAGATGTACATGCGCTGGGGATCGATGATGCGGTAGCGGGCGAAGGCATCCACCTGGAGCCGGCGCTGGTCGGTGGAGAGCACCTGCTGGTCGGCCATGGCGACGGACTGGATGCGCTTGTCGATCCACACGATATGGTCGAGGAACGGCACGCGCATGGCGAGGCCGGCGCCGGTGCGGCCGAACACCTCGTTGGGTTTATAGGAATTGTACACGCCCACCACCTTGCCGAAGCGCACGACCACGGCCTGGTTCGTTTCCGGCACAATGGCGAAGGTGCTGCCGATGAGCAGCAGGGCGATGGTCGCCGCGACGGCGAGCACGATGGGATTGCGGGCGAAAGCCATCACTTGCTTCCTCCGTTAACGGTGACGGTGGTATCCGATTGCGCCCTGGGCGCGATCTGCGGCAGCGGCAGATAGGGCGTGACGCCGTCCGCCTCGATGATCGTCTTGTTGACGCCGGAGAGCACCGATTCCATCGCTTCGTAATACATGCGCCGCCGGGTCACTTCAGGGGCCAGGCGATATTGCTCGAAGACCTTGTCGAAGGCCGCCGACTCGCCCTGCGACTGCGCGGAGAGCTGCTGGGAATAGGCGTTGGCGCGGTTGATATAGGTGTCGTAATCCTGCTGCGCGGCCGTCACTTCCTTGAAGGCGTTGATGACGGCATTGGGCGGGTCCGCCTTGTTGATGGCGATGCCCTGGATGAGGACGCCGGCGCCGTAGCTGTCGAGAATTTCCTGCATGCGCTCCTGCACCTGCTGCTCGATGCTCTTGCGGCCCGGACCCATGGCGTCCGTCAGATCCACATTGGCGATGACGCCGCGCATGGCCGATTCGGCCACTTGCCGGATGGTTTCCTCCGGCTCGGCGATCTGGAAGGCGAACTGGCGCGCGTCGGAGACGTTCCAGCGGGCGGAATAGCTGAGGTTGAGCAGGTTCTGGTCGCCGGTGAGCACCAGCTTCTCGCCATCGCCGCTCGACCCAAGGTCGATATTGCGGATCTCGCTCACGTCGATGATCTGCACGCGCTCGAAGGGGGCGGGCAGCGTGAAGTTCACGCCCGGGCTCAGCGTGCGCGAATAGCGACCGAGCTGCGACACCACGCCGCGCTGCTTTTCGCCGATATTGTGCCAGCTCGTGGACGCGACCCAGACGAGCAGGGCGGCGCCGACCAGATAAAGCCACAGGCGCCGCTGATTGGCCTCGCTCGCGCCACCACCGCCATTGCCGCCGCCGCCGAAGCTGTCGCGCGCGCGGCGCAGCAGCTCGTCGAGCGCACTAGGTCCCCGCTCGCCGGGCCGGCCCTGATCCTCGCGGGCGGGCGGCGTCCACGGGTTGCGGGGGCCTTCCCGGCCGCCGCGCGTGGCGCTGTCGTCGTCATGGCTGCCCCAGGGCCCGCCGCCGCTCATCGCGCTCGTCTCGGGCGCGGTTGTGTCGATCTTTCTGCTCATGCTGCTACTCTATAGGGACGCCGCCAGCGGAAAAACAGGGCCTAGGGCGCCTTCTCTCCCGAATCGACTCGGGGAGGGCCCTGATGCCGGCCGCCCCGCCCCGCGGCGCGCGCCTGCGAAACGCTGTGGCGAGAGCGCTTTGCCTGCGCGGCGCAAGCGCCTATGAGCGCCCACATGAGCGACGCAATCGACCCCCGCATCACCGATCTCGTTTCCAGCCTCGATGAAGGCCGCGCCTCGGGCCTGCGCCTGCGCGAGGGCGTGCTGAGCCTCGTGCTGGAGGTTGGCGGCCTGGACGCGCCCGCGCGCGACGCGCTGGCCGCCCGGCTCACCGAGGCGGCGAAACGCCTGCCGGAGATCGCCGATGTGCGCATCGCCATGACGGCGGAAAAGGCGGCGCGCCCGCGTATCGTGGCGGTGGGGTCCGGCAAGGGCGGCGTCGGCAAGTCCACGCTGGCGGCCAATCTCGCCGTGGCGCTGCACCGCATGGGCCGCAAGGTCGGCATGGTGGACGCGGACATTTACGGGCCTTCGCTGCCCCGGCTGCTCGCCAGCGAGGGGGTGAAGCCGGAGGCGCAGGGCAAGACGCTGATCCCGGTGCCCAATGTGCACGGCATCCCGATGCTCTCCATGGGGCATCTCGCCAAGCCGGGGCAGGCGATCGCGTGGCGCGGGCCGATGGCGGGCAATGCGCTCGGCCAGCTTATCGATGCGGACTGGCGCGACACCGATCTGCTGATCGTCGACCTGCCGCCCGGCACCGGCGACGTGCAGCTCACCATGATCCAGCGCTACAAGCCGGTGGGCGCGGTGATCGTCTCCACGCCGCAGGATCTGGCGCTGATCGACGCGGCGCGCGCGGTCAATTTCTTCGAGCAGGCGCATGTGCCGATGATCGGCATGGTGGAGAACATGGCCGGCTATGTCTGCCCGCATTGCGGCGAGGTTTCCGATCCGTTCGGCACGGGCGGGGCGGAAGCGAGCGCGGCGCAGATGGGCCTGCCGTTCCTCGGCCGCGTGCCGCTCGACATGGCGGTGCGCATCGCCTCGGACGCGGGCGCGCCGCCGGCCACGGGCGATGGCGTGACGGCCGCGCCCTTCCTCGCCATTGCCGAGCGCGTGGCGCGCTGGCTGGACGAGCAGGCGGCGGGCTCCCTTGGCTGAGCAGGACGGCAGGCGGCCCCCGGTCCTGGCGCGCATGGCGCTCGACCGGCGCCGCCTGCTCGTCGGCGCGGCGGCGGGCGGCGGGCTGCTGCTGGCCTGGACGGTCTGGCCCCGGCGCTACGATCAGCGCCCCGATACCGCGCCGGGCGAGGCTGCGCTCGCACCCTTCGTCAAGATCGACCGCGCCGGCCAGGTGATTATCCTCTGCCCGCAGGCGGAGCTGGGACAGGGCGTGTTCACGGTGCTCGCGCAGGTGCTGGCGGACGAACTGGGCGCCGACTGGCGCACCGTGGCCGTGCAGCCCGCGCCGCCGGGGCCGCTCTTCGCCAATACGCTGCTGGCGCGCGAATGGCTGGCCGGCGATGCGAGCCGGCTGGCGGGCCGTGCCGGCGACTGGGCGATCGAGCAATGGGCCCAGCGCGACATGCTGATGCTGACCGGCGGCTCCACCTCCGTGCCGATGTTCGCGGATGCCTTCCGCGCGGCCGGCGCTACGGCGCGGGTGCTGCTCTGCCGGGCGGCGGCGGCGCGCTGGGGCGTGGCGCCCGAGACATGCGACATTGCCGGCGGCATCGTCAGCGACGGCGCCAATCGCGCCCGCATCGGCGATCTGGCGGAGGAAGCGGCCGCCTTCAGGCCGCCCCTCCAGCTCCCCTACCGGCCGGAGAAGCGCGACGATGCGCTGGTCGGCAGCGAGGCGCCGCGCCTCGACGTGCCGGCCAAGATCGACGGATCGGCCAATTACGCCGCCGATATCCGCCTGCCGGACATGCTCTATGCCGCCATCCGCCAGGGGCCGGTCAATGCCGTGACGGTCAAATCCATGAACGAGGAAGCGGCGCGCAAGGTGCAGGGTGTGGTCGACATCGTGCGCGAGGCCGGCTGGGTGGCCGTGACCGCGCGCAACTGGTGGGCCGCCAATCAGGCGCTGGGCCGGCTCGATCCCGTCTTCACCATCGCCGGCGCGCCGCTCGACGATGCCGCTATCGATAGCGCGCTGGATGCCGCCTTCGAGAGCGGCAACGGCCGGCGCTTCGTCCATCGCGGCGACTTGCATGCGGTGTTCGACGGTCAGCCGGCGGTGAAGGCGCATTATTCGGTGGCGCCCGCGCTGCATCTGGCGCTGGAGCCCATGGCGGCCACGGCGCGGGTGCGCGAGGGCGATGTGGAAGTGTGGATGCCGACGCAGGCGCCCACGCTGGCGCGCCGCGCGATCGCCGGGGCGCTGGGTGTCGGCGAGGATGCGGTGACGGTCTATCCGCTGTTCGCCGGCGGCTCTTTCGGCCGCAAGATGGAAGTGGAGGCGGGTGTGCAGGCCGCGCTCATCGCCCGCCGCGCCGGGGTGCCGGTGCAACTCCAGTGGTCCCGTTCGGAGGATATCGTCCGCGACGTGCCGCGCGCACCGGCCCGTGCCCGGATGGCGGCGCGGCTGGGCAAGGGCGGCATGGTGCGCGGCTGGCTGGCCGAGGTGGCGGCGCCCGCCGCGCTACGCCAGACCTGGGCGCGCATCGGCCAGGGCAGGGGCCGGGCGGGCGCGCTGGCGGCGACGGCCGGCAAGGCGGATCTGCTCGCCGTGGACGGCATGGACCCGCCTTATGCCATCCCCAATGTCGCGGTGGACCATTTCCCGGCGGATATCGCCCTGCCGACCGGGCGCTGGCGCGGCAATGCGGCGACCTACGGCACCTTCTTCTCGGAGAGCTTCGTCAACGAGCTGGCGCAGGCCGCCGGGGTCGAGCCGCTCTCTTTCCGCATGCAGATGCTGGGCGGCCAGCCACGCCTTGCCCGCTGCCTCACCGCGGCGGCGGCGATGGGCGGCTGGCAGGGCGGCGTGCGCGGCAGCGGGCAGGGCTTGGCCTGCGTGGCGATGCAGGGCGGTTATATCGCGGTGATGGTGGAGGCGAGCCTGGAGCGCGGAGGAATCAAGGTGGCGCGCATGGTCGCGGTGGCGGATTGCGGCGCGGTCATCAATCCCGGCATCGCGCGGCAGCAGATCGAGGGCGGGCTCGTCTTCGGCCTCGCCATGGCGCTGGGCTGCGCGCCCGATTATGCCGGCGACTTGCCCAAGGGCCTGCGTCTGGCGGACTATGGCCTGCCGCGCATGGCCGATGTGGGCGAGATCGCCGTCGATCTGATCGCGAGCGAGGCGCCGCCCACCGGCGTCGGCGAAATCGGCGTGCCCGCCGTCGCGCCGGCCCTTGCCGCCGCGCTCACCACGCTCACGGGCCGGCATTACCGCGACCTGCCGATCGCGCGGGGGGCGGCATGAGCGCCGCGCCGCCGGATCATCCCCCGGTTGCGCCGCGCAAGATCGGCGTGCTGCTGGTCAATCTGGGCACGCCGGACGCGCCCACGCCGCAGGCGGTGAAGCGCTATCTCGCCGAATTCCTCTCCGATCCGCGCGTGGTGGAGATTCCGGCGCCCGTCTGGCAGCCGATCCTGCGCGGCCTCGTACTCACCACGCGTCCGCGCAAATCGGCCCATGCCTACCGGCAGGTCTGGACCGAGCGCGGATCGCCGCTGGCCGTGCACACGGCGGATACGGCGGCGGGGCTGGCGGAGGCGTTCGGGGCGGATGTGCTGGTCGACTGGGCGATGCGCTACGGCCGGCCGTCCATCGCCGAGCGGCTGGATGCGCTCAAGGCGGCGGGGTGCGCGCGCATTCTGGTGGCGCCGCTCTATCCGCAATATTGCGGGGCGACCACGGCGAGCGTGGTGGACAAGGTGGCCGATGCGCTGCGGGCCATGCGCTGGCAGCCGGCGCTGCGCCTGCTGCCCGCTTATCATGACGAGCCGGCCTATATCGCGGCGCTGGCCGGCCGGCTGCGCGCGCAGATCGCCGCGCTGCCCTTCGCGCCCGAGCGGCTGGTCGCGAGTTTTCACGGCATGCCGGCCCGCACGCTGGCGCTGGGCGACCCCTATCATTGTCAGTGCGTCAAGACCGCGCGGCTGCTGGGCGAGGCGCTCGGGCGTGACGTCATGGTGACGTTCCAGTCCCGCTTCGGCCGCGCGAAATGGCTGGAACCTGCCACGGACGCCACGCTCGCCGCGCTGCCGGGCCAGGGCGTGCGGCGCGTTGCCGTGACGACGCCCGGTTTCTCGGCCGATTGTCTGGAGACGCTGGAGGAAATCGGCCTGCGCGGCCGGGCGACCTTCATGAGCGGAGGTGGAGAGGCATTCGCCTATTTGCCCTGTCTTAACGCGGAATCGGACGCTATCTCTTTCTACCGGCGGTTGCTCGGACGCGAACTGGCCGGATGGATCGATATGCCCGTCGGGTGATGCGCGGCGCGGCTTAGGGCAAGGAGAGGCAAGACATGGGCAGAGTGGCGATCGTGACCGGCGGGACGCGCGGCATTGGCGAGGCGATCAGTCTGGCCCTGCGCGACATGGGCTATACCGTGGCCGCCAACTATGCCGGCAATGAGGAGAAGGCGCGCGCCTTCACCGATGCGACCGGCATCCCCGCCTATAAATGGGATGTGGGCGATCACCAGGCCTGCCTCGACGGCTGCGCGCGCGTGGCGGCCGATCTCGGCCCGGTCGACGCGGTCGTCAACAATGCCGGCATCACGCGCGACGGCGTGCTCGCCAAGATGAGCTTCGATGATTGGAACGAAGTGATGCGCATCAATCTGGGCGGCTGCTTCAACATGGCCAAGGCCACGTTCGGCGGCATGCGCGAGCGCGGCTGGGGCCGCATCGTCAACATCGGTTCCATCAACGGCCAGGCGGGGCAATATGGCCAGGTCAACTATGCCGCCGCCAAGTCCGGCATTCACGGCTTCACCAAGGCGCTGGCGCAGGAAGGCGCGAAATATGGCGTGACGGTGAATGCCATCGCGCCCGGCTATATCGATACGGACATGGTCGCCGCCGTGCCGCCGCAGGTGCTGGAGAAGATCGTGGCGCGCATTCCCGTCGGGCGCCTTGGCCATGCCGCCGAGATCGCGCGCGGCGTCGCCTTCCTGTGCAGCGAGGATGCGGGCTTCGTGACGGGGTCGACATTGTCGATCAACGGCGGCCAGCACATGTATTGAGCCGGGCGGTGGACAGCGCGCCGCCGCTCTATGCCGGCCCGGTCAAGCGCAGCATGACCATTGCCGGCCATACCAGCTCCATCAGCCTGGAGCCGCTCTTCTGGGCGGCGCTGGAAGCGGCGGCGCGCGAGGCCGCGCTGCCGCTCAGCGCGCTGGTGGCGCGCATCGACGCCGCGCGGCTGGAGGCGGAAGCGCCGCCCAATCTGGCGAGCGCGATTCGCTGCTGGCTGCTGGCGCGCGCCGGCGGAGCGCAGTTACGGCCCTGATGCGGGCGGCGTGTCCTCCCACGCCGTCATCCCATCCCTTCTCTGTCATCCCAGCGAAAGCTGGGATCTCAGGCGCTGAAGATTCCAGCTTCCGCTGAGATGACGGGAATATCGGCGACGACCCATGGAGCTGTGGGCGGTGCGTCAAAGCGCCCCGCTCGGCTTGGCTGGCGCTGTCTCAGTCCAGCAGCGGGCCCATCAGTGCCTTGAGGTCCGCCTCGGGCCGTGCGCCATAATGCGAGATGACCTCGGCGGCGGCGATGGCGCCCATTTCCAGGCACTGCGCCGGCGTGCGGCCGCGCACATGGCCGGCGAGGAAGCCGGCGGCGAAGAGGTCGCCCGCGCCGGTCGTATCCAGCACCTGCGCCACCGGCGCGGCGCCGACCTCGTGTCGCACGCCGTCCTTGATGCAGATTGCGCCCTTCTCGCTGCGCGTCACCACCAGCACCGGCACCTTGCCGGCAACGGCGGCGACGGCCGCCTCGAAGTCGTTTTCCATGCAGAGCGAGCCGATCTCCACTTCATTGGCGAAGAGGATGTCGATGAGCCCATCCTCGATCAGCGCCAGGAAGTCGGCGCGGTGCCGCTCGATGACGAAGGCGTCGGAGAGCGTGAAGGCGACTTCGCGGCCGGCGCCGCGCGCGGCGGCGATGGCGTCGCGCATCGCGGCGCGGGGCTGCTCGGGGTCCCAGAGATAGCCCTCCAGATAGAGCAGGCGGGCCGCGCGGATCATGTCGAGATCGAGCGCGCTGGCCGGCAGGACCTGCGAGGCGCCCAGAAAGGTGTTCATGGTGCGCTGCGCGTCCGGCGTCACCATGATGAGGCAGCGCGCGGTGGGCTCTCCGTCGGTGGTCATCGCGGTCTCGTAACGGATGCCGAGCGCGCGGACATCATGGGCGAAGACGCGGCCGAGCTGATCGTCCGCCACCTGGCCGATGAAGCCGCACCGGCTGCCCAGCGCGGCCATGCCCGCCAGTGTGTTGGCGGCCGATCCGCCCGAGCTTTCCAGCCCCGTCCCCATGGCGGCGTAGAGCTGCTCGGCCGTTTGCGCGTCGATGAGCCGCATGCCGCCCTTGGCGAGCCCGTGCCGGCTGATGAAGCTGTCGTCCTCGCGGGAAATGACGTCGACGATGGCATTGCCGATGGCGACGATGTCGAGAGTGGGCTCGGTCACGGTCTGGGATCACCTTTGCTGGAAACGGGCGGTGCGCGGGACCGCGCTTGCGGAATGGCGCCTCGTCCTAGCGACGGCGCGCGGGGCGGGCAAGCGCTGCCATCCGCCCGTGCGATGCGTCCGCTGGTCCCGCCCCGGATGCGCGGGGCATTGCGCACCGCGCCGGCGCGGCTATGGCTGGTGCGATGATCGCGACAGGACGAGACATGAAGCGGGCCCGGCTGGGACTGGCCATCGTGGCGGCGCTGGGCCTTGCCGGCTGCGGCGGCGGCATCGTGCCCGCGCCGCGCTCGGCCGGTGCCGTGCCCGCCGCGCAGTTGCCTCGCGCAACTCAGCAGCAGGCCCAGCCGAGCCATGGCGTGATCGGCGTGGATGCCCGCGCGCTCACGCGCCTGTTCGGCGAGCCGCGGCTCGACATTCGCGATCCCGCGGCGCGCAAGCTGCAATTCAGCGACGGGCACTGCATCCTCGACGCCTATCTCTATGTGCAGCAGGCGCGCAAGGAGCCGGTCGTCACTTATGCCGAGGCACGGCGGGCCGACGGCACGCAGATGGACTGGGTGGCCTGCGCCACGCAGCTTCGCGCCCGCTGAGCGCGGCCGGGCGGGGCCACCGCTTCATTTTTGGGCGTGATTTTCAATAGGTGACAGGGCCGGACCTTGCTAGAGCCCATGCGGGAAGCGCAGGGGAAGGATGGCCGTGAGCGAGGGAGGGGCAGAACAGGACGCACCGCTCTGGATTCTGCGCAAGGACCAGATCGTCTGCCTGAGTTCGGCCGTGCGCATGGACATGGTCGATCAGCTCGCCGGGCGCGGCCCCATGTCGATCCGCGAGCTGGCCGCCGCCATCGGCATGCAGCCCAGCGCCATCTATCACCATCTGCGCAAGCTGGTTGCCGTGGAGCTGGTCCGCGAGGCGGGCGCGCGCGTGGTCAACCGCAAGTCCGAGAAGCTCTACGAGACGCCCTCGCGCCGCATGCGGCTGCGCCGGGCGCTGGAAGACCCCGCCAATGCGGCGCTGATGCGCGATATCGTGGAGGCGCTGTGCCGTCAGGCCGAGCGGGATTTTGCGGCCGGGCAGGAGGCGGGCGGCAGCGCCGCACCGGGGCCGGGACGCAATCTCGGCTTCTTCCGCCTGATCGCGCGGCCGGGGCCGGAGGCGCTGGGGCGGCTCAACGCGCTGCTGGAGGACGTGGCCGAGATCATGTGGGACGAGCCCGATCCCGGCCAGCCGCCGCTGGCGCTCACCTGGATCATGGCGCCCAGGCCCTGAACCCGGGCGCCGCCTGTTCAGATCGCCTTGAGGCCCATCAGCTCGCGGGTCTCGGCCGCGCTCATCGGCTCGAAGCCCATTTCGCTCATGATGCGCACCTGCCGCTCGACGAGCATCAGATTGTCCGCCTTCACGCCGCGCGCATAATAATGATTGTCCTCCAGCCCCACGCGGACATGGCCGCCGAGCAGCAGCGCCTGCGTGGTCGCCGGGAGCTGCGCCGGGCCGATGCCGGAGACGCACCAGATGGATTGCGGCGGCAGGCACTTCACCATGAAGTCGAGGATTTCAGGCGTGTAGGGCATCGCGCCCTGGAAGCCCTTGTCGCCGCCGATCACGATGTTGATGTAATAAGGCGGCTTGTCATAGCCCTTCTGGATCAGGCGCGTGACGTCCTGGAGGATGTGCTCGGGGGAGAAGACTTCCCATTCCGGCTTGATGCCCTTGTCGACCATGCGCTTCACCAGCGTCTCGCAGCGCGAGGGGGTGGTGATGACGACCACCTCTTTCTCCGGGTTCACAGTGTCGACCACCGTCACGCCGTCGAAGGTGCACATCTCGGCCAGATCGCCGTCGCAGCCGCGCAGCCGCTCATCGAAGTTCGATTCCCACAGGCCGTCGGGCCGCGCGACCAGCATGTCGCCCGAATTGCCGCCGCCGGTGGAATTGTTGATGATGATGTCGCACTGGGCGCGGATGCGGCGGTTGATGTCGCTGTAGATGGCCGGGTTGCAGGTGGCCTGATCGTCCGGCCGGCGGGCATGGACGGCGACGATCGCCGCGCCGGCTTTGGAGCAGGCGCCCACCACATCGGCGATTTCTTGCGGCTGGGTCGGCAGCGCGGGGTTGGCGCTCTTCATCGACATGCCCCCGGTGGGCGCGATGGTGACGATGCGGCGGTTGCTCATCTGCGGGTTCCTCTCTCAAAGACTGCGCGTCCGTTCTCCCTGGCGTCGGCGCGGGCCGGCGGACGAGTCAGGACGCGAACCTCTTCCCGCTGCCCGTTCAGGCCATGGCGGTCAAGCGTTCCAATGCCCAGCGGGCGGCCTCCGCGACGACCGGGTCGTCGTCCTGCGTCAGGGTCTGGAGCGCGGGCGTGAAGGCCGGATCGCCGCTGTTGCCCGCCGCGATGGCGGCATTGCGTACCATCCGGCCCCGGCCGATGCGCTTGACCGGCGAGCCGGCGAAAACGGCGCGGAAGCCGGCATCGTCCAGCGCCAGCAGATCGGCCAGATCAGGTGCGACCAGCTCGGCGCGGGGCAGATAGGCGCGGTGGGTGCGCGCGGCCTGGGCAAATTTGTTCCAGGGGCAGACGGCCAGGCAATCGTCGCAGCCATAGACATGGTTGCCGATGCCGGGCCGCAGATCCTCCGGGATCGGCCCTTTGTGCTCGATGGTGAGGTAGGAGATGCAGCGCCGCGCATCGAGCCGATAGGGCGCGATGAACGCATCGGTGGGGCAAGCGCGCTGGCAGGCGTCGCACGAGCCGCAGCGGTCGCGCCCAGGCGTATCGGGCGTCAGGTCGAAGGCGGTGTAGATGGCGCCCAGGAACAGCCAGCTTCCCGCCGAGCGGCTGACGAGATTGCTGTGCTTGCCCTGCCAGCCCAGGCCGGCGGCGGCGGCCAGCGGCTTTTCCATGACCGGCGCCGTATCCACGAAGACCTTGAGCGGCGCCCCCGTCTCGACGCCCAGCCAGCGGCCGAGCGCCTTCAGGGCGCGTTTCATGACGTCATGATAATCCTGCCCCTGCGCATAGACGGAAATGCGGCCGATATCGGGCCGCGCCGCCAGCGCCATGGGGTCGCGCGCCGGTGCATAGCTCATGCCCAGCATGATGACGGAGCGCACCTCGCTCCACAGGCCGGCGGGGCTGCCGCGCTGCTCGGCGCGCTCCTCCATCCAGCCCATCTCGCCGTGGCAGCCGGCGTCGAGCCATGCCCGCAGCCGCCCGGCCGCCTCGGGAATCGCGTCCGCGCGCGTGATGCGGCATTCGGCGAAGCCGAGCTGCGCCGCCTCGGCCTTGAGGCGCGCTTCGAGGGATTGGGGATCAGGCAAGGGCTGGGCGCTCATCGACGTGGGCCCCTATAGCGGGCATGGCGGCAAAGCGCACGGAGTATCCGCGCGCGGGCGTCCCGCGCCGGCCGGTCAGGCAGTGGGCGGCACGATGCGCAGGACGTGGATCGTCTCGCCCGGCCGCATCGGCACGGGCGCCAGCCAGTCCGGGTGCCGGCCCTTGAGGAGCTGGCCGATGAGGCCGTCCGGCTGCTGGCCGGCATATTTGCGCGCCTCGTTATCGTCGTCGCAATAGACGAGATAGCGCGCGCCGGAGGCCGCGACGATCGCTCGCGCTTCGTCCGGCGGGGCCAGCAGGGCGGAGATGACGGTCTTCATGCCGTCCACATTGCGGTGGTGCCCCGTGCCGATGACGCTGTGGGGCGTATGGGCCAGAATGTGGGCACTGATGTCGAGCGGGGCGAAGAGCAGCGCCGGCGGCAGCGCGCCCAGTCCGCGCAGCGCGGCGGGCGTAACGCAGCCGTAGCGCGCCGTCTCGGCCCCGGCTCCCGCCTTGTCGGCGGGGGCGGAGGCATTGGGCTGGGCGAGCGCCGCCGCCATGGCCGCCGTGGCGCCGAACGGGGTGAACACCACTGCGCCGGCCGAGAGGCCCACGCGCAGGGGCATGGTGCGCAGCCGCTGCGCCCCGGCGAACAGCCGCGCGAGCAGCACGGCATTGCCGGGCAGCGCCAGCAGATGCGCGAAGGACATGGCGCGCGTGACGTCCAGCGACACGGCGAAGGCGGCGCTCTGCATGACGATCAGGCCCACCCAGGCCCGGCGCCGCTCCGTGCTGCGCGCGGCGCGCAGGCCCAGCAGGCTGCCGGCGAGGCCGAGCAATGCGGGAAGGATGATGATGGCCTGCAAGTCCGGCGTCTGGGCGGTGATCGGCATGCCTTCCCGCACGGCGGTGTACCAGCTTTGATAGACCAGCGGATCGAGCGTCTCGAACGGCCCGGCCAGGCATTGGCGGCTGAGCAACAGGAAGGCGGCGGTGCCGGCCACGCCGCCAAGGATCAGCGGCGCCGCGCGGCCGCTCAGGCTGTTGCGCTGCATGGAGAGCCCACCGATCAGCACGCCCGTGCAGGCAATGGCGAGCGGCACGAGATAGGCCGGCGACATGCTGTCGCACCAGGGCGCGAACGCGGCGGCGGGCGCGTGGGTGCCCAGCAGCAGCACGGCCGATCCGGCGGTGAGCGCGAGGAGATAGTTGCGCAGGTCCGGCCAGCTATCGACGCGCTGCATATGGCGCAGGGCGAAGACCAGGCCCATTGTCACCGCGCAGGGCAGGCCCTCGATCGACACTTGCAACCAGCCGGCCATGGCGGTGCCGGCAAGCAGGCCCATGCGGCCATCGCGGCGCGACGTGCGCACGAGCGCCAGCATGGCAAGCCCACCCAGCACGACCTGCGTGCCGTGGTGATCGATGCGCATCGGCGCGAACTGGAAGAGAATGGAGACGGAGGTGCTGAGCAGCGCCACCGCGAGCAAGGCGGTGGCTGCGCCGAGGCCAAGGTGGCGCGAGAGCTTGTAGACCACTGCCATCAGCAGCAGGAGCTGCGTCAGCGGCACCGCCACCAGCGTCACCCGCTCTGCCAGGCTCGTGCCCAGCAGCGGACTCAGCGTAGCGAGCGTCAGGGCGATGGGCAGGTCGACAAGGCGCGACCAGTGCATGGGCACGCCCTCGGGCGGATGGATGCGGTACTGCGTCAGGTCGAACCAGCTCTGCCCGGCGAGCAGATCGCGCACCTGCACGAGGCGCAGGGCATCGTCGGGATCGCTGAAATTGAGGGCCACGATCATGTCCCACCGGCTGATCGTCATCGCCACCGCGCTGGCGATCCAGATGGCGATGAAGGCCAGGCGGACGGTGGACCGCGAGGGGGTGAACGGCGCCGTCATGCCGCGAACACCACGCCCTTGCGCAGCGCATAAGTGATCTGGAAGCTCACTGCGATGGCGGCGAGCTTGGCGAGGAACGGCGGCAGGCCCGCCATGCTGCCCAGCGCCACGATGCCGGTGGTGAGCGCCAGGCCGGCGAGCGCGGAGGCGACGAACAGCCCCTTCTGGCGCGTGCGCGCGGGGCCCGCGGGGGCCGCGCCGGCGGCAAAGACGAGCCGCGAGGAAATGAGCCAGTGGACGAGGATGCCCAGCGTATAGCCGGCGGCCGAGGCGGGCGCCGGCGCGAGGGCGAAGCGCAGCAGCAGGAGGAAAAGGCCCATGTCGGCCGCCAGCGCCAGGACGCTCCCCAGGCCGTAGCGCACATAAGTGAACCGCGCGAGCGTGCCGAGCCGCTGCATGGCCCTGCCGCGCCTCAGGCGGCCCGGCGCGGCGTGCGCGCCGGCACCGCGCGCCCGCTGGCCAGCGCCGCGCGCTCGCCGGCGGTCAGCACGGACGCGTTGCGCTCCGCGTCGTGACCGGACTCATGATATTCGGCGTCCTCATTGACTGCCCAGATGTCGTAGACGCGCGCGCCCGCCTGTATGTTGCGGACGGTCAGCATCGCCGTCATCATCGCATGGTCCTGATTGTTGTAGCGGTGCATGCCGTTGCGGCCGACCAGGTGCAACGTGGGATAGCGCGCTTCCAGCTCGCCGCGCATCTCCTCCACATTGGCGGCGTAGCGCTCGTCATAGACGGGATAGGCCTTTTCCTGCCGCACAACCGCGCCGCCGACTACGTCCTGCGCCTGGGCAAGACCAAGCTGCGCCATCTCGCGCGTGGCGAGCGCGATCAGCTCGTCGTCGGAGGCGGACCACAGGCCATCGCCCTCGAAGCAGAAATATTCCAGGCCCACGCAGGCGATCTCGGGATCGGGCACCATCTCGGGCGACCAGCTGCGGAAATTCTGCACGCGGCCGACCTTCACCTTGCTGTCGTGAATGTAGATCCAGTTGTCCGGGAACAGATCGGCCGAGCGGATCATCAGCGCGACGGTGAGGAAATCGCGATAGTTGAGGGCCAGCGCATTGCCCAGCGTCTCCGGCACCGGATGGATGCGCCCGGCCAGATCGCGCATGGGCGCGGAGGAAATCACATGGGCGGCGTCGATGGTGACGGTCTCGCCATCCGCGTCCGACCCCGCGACGCGCCAGCGCTGCGTCACCTGATCGAGCGTGAGCTGCTTGAGCGCATGGCCCATCAGCACCGTGTTGCCGCCGGCGATCACATGATCGCGCGCGGCCTCCCACATCATGCCGGGGCCCAGCCGCGGATAGCGGAAATGCTCCAGCAGCGTCTTGGTCGCCATGCCGTCATTGGGGCGCCTGTTGAGCCCCAGGCTGCGTTTCACGCCGTCCAGCACGGCCTTGCCGAGGCTGAGACCCTTGATGCGCTGCGCCGCCCAGTCGGCGGACATGGTGTCGCAGGGCATGCCCCACACCTTCTCGGTGTAGGTCTTGAAGAAGATGGAATAGAGCTTGTGACCGAACTGGTTGACCACCCAGTCCTCGAAGCTGGTCACATCCTTGCGGGGGAACAGCCTCGCCCTGGCATAGCTCGCCATGCACAACGCCGAGCGCACGAGGCCGAGATTGCGCAGCGCCTCGAAGGCGCGCAGCGGATAGGAATAAAAGCGGCCCTCATAATAGATGCGGCTCATGCGCGGCCGGTCGATGAAGTCGTGCGGCAGGATCTCGTTCCACAGCGCCACCACTTCCCTCGACTTGGAGAAAAAGCGATGCCCGCCAATGTCGAATCGGAAGCCCTCATGCGCCACCGTGCGGCTGATGCCGCCGACATAATGCGGGTCCTTCTCGATGACGGTGACGCTATAGCCTGCCTTGGTCAGCAGATAGGCGGCGGTAAGCCCGGCGGGCCCGGCGCCGATAATGGCGACATCGACGCTCTGGTCGGATCGGCTCGACATGCAGGCTTTTCCCCGGAAGAGAGACTGGCGGATCGTCTCCCGAGGTGACTGAAATGGCTTAATAAAAGTTTAAGCGTGCGGATTTTACAGGCCCGCGCCGCTCCAAAGGTTAAATCCCGCGCTCAGGCCGGGCCCGTGTCAGGCGAGGAGGTTGTAGGTCTTTCCCTCGACCACGATGCGCTGGATCTTCAGCTCCGCCGTGCCATCCTTGCGCGGCTGGCCGATCAGCGTCACGGATTTGGCCTGTTTCAGCATGTCGGCGCTCAGGCCCCGCGCCTCCATGCGCGCGATCGGCGCCAGCACGACTTCCCAGCGCTTGCCTTCATATTGGACGGCCACGGCGGCATGGGGATTGGCCCAGCGGATCTCGCTGACCGGCGCAGTGAGCGTCACCGTCTTGTCGGCATCGTAGCTGCTCCAGCCATGATGGGCGGACGCGGCAACCGGCAGCGTGCAGAGCAGGGCGGGCAGGAGGAGAAAATGCGGACGCATGGGACAAGGCCTTTCCTGGCTGGACCCCGCGCCCGCAATTTACGCCTGAAGGTGCGCATTGCCAAGCGCCGTCGCGCTGGCAGTGGCTCAATGGCGGAAGTGGCGCATCTCCGTGAAGACCATGGCGAGGCCGGCCTCGTCGGCGGCGGCGATCACCTTGTCGTCGTTGAGCGAGCCGCCCGGCTGGATCACCGCCGTGGCGCCGGCTTCCACCGCCGCGAGCAGGCCGTCGGCGAAGGGGAAGAAGGCGTCCGAGGCGACGGCGCTGCCGACGGTGCGCGGCTCCGCCCAGCTGAAGGTTTCCGCCGCCTCCTGGGCCTTGGCCGCGGCGATGCGGGCGGAATCGCGCCGGTTCATCTGGCCCGCGCCGATTCCGGCGGTCGCGCCGTCCTTGGCATAGACGATGGCGTTGGACTTCACATGCTTGGCTACGGACCAGGCAAAGAGGCAGTCCGCCAGCTCCTGCTCGGTGGGCGTGCGCTGCGTCACGACCTGGAGCGTCTCGCGCGTGACGCGGCCATTGTCGCGCGACTGGACGAGCACGCCGCCGGCGATGCTCTTGAAATCCAGTCCGCCGCGTGCGGGATCGGGCAGCTCGCCCAGGATCAGCAGGCGCAGGTTCTTTTTGCGCGCGAACACCGCGCGCGCCGCCTCGTCAGCGCCCGGCGCCGCGACGACCTCGGTGAAAATCTCCGTGATCGCCTCGGCGGTCGGCCCGTCGAGCGGGCGATTGACGGCGATGATGCCGCCGAAGGCCGAAACGCTGTCGCACTGATAGGCGCTGCGATAGGCCTCGATCAGCGTCTCGCCGGTGGCGACACCGCAGGGATTGGCATGCTTGACGATGACCACGGTGGGCGGCCCGTCGCGGAACTCGGCGACGAGGCCCAGGGCCGCGTCGGCATCGTTGAGATTGTTGTAGCTGAGCGCCTTGCCCTGCACCTGCTCGGCCTGGCCGATGCCGCGCGCGGTGGGGCCGGCCGGCACATAGAGCGCGGCCGCCTGATGCGGGTTCTCGCCATAGCGCAGCGTGTCGGCAAGACGCAGCGGCACCGACAGCGCCGGCGGGAACATCTGCCCCTGATCGGCAAAGGCGAACCAGCTTGCGATCATGGCGTCATATTCGGCCGTCGCCGCATAGGCCTTGGCGGCGCACAGGCGGCGGAAATCATAGCTGGTGGCGCCACCCTTCGCGTCCATCTCCTCCACGAGCCGCGCATAGTCGGCCGGGTCGGTGAGAATGGTCACGGCGGCATGGTTCTTGGCGGCGGACCGCACCATGGAGGGGCCGCCAATGTCGATATTCTCGATGATCTCGTCGCGCGCCGCGCCCTTGGCCACGGTCTGCGCGAAGGGGTAGAGATTGACCACCACCAGATCGATGGCGCCGATGCCATGGGCTTCCATCGCGGCGACATGCTCGGCATTGTCGCGCACCGCGAGCAGGCCGCCATGCACCGTGGGATGCAGCGTCTTGACGCGGCCGTCCATCATCTCGGGAAAGCCGGTGAGGTCGGCAATGTCGCGCACGGCCAGGCCCGCCTCGCGCAGGGACTTGGCGGTGCCGCCGGTCGAGACCAGCTCGACGCCGTGGCGCGCCAGGGCCTCGCCCAGCGCGATCAGCCCTGTCTTGTCCGAGACGGAGAGCAAGGCCCGCTTGATGGTTACGTCCTGCATTGGGGGTCTCCTCGCAGTTGGAGCGGTGGCATGGAACGCGGCTTCGCCTGCTCGGCGCGCCGCGCGATGGCCGGTCAATATCCTGTGCCCTGAGCCTGTCGACGGGCGCTGTGGCGGGTGAAAGTCATGGGCGCGGACAGGCTCGGCCCGAACGATGAACGGATGGAAGGGCCGGTCCCTATCCCGAGCGCTTGAGCAGCCAGCCCAGGCTGGTGCCGCCCGTGCCCGCGAGGCCGGTGACGACGAGTTGCTGGGTAGGATGCGGGCGCCCCTCGCCATCCACCCACAGGCTCTCCTCCAGCACCAGCTCGCCGGCGCCCACGCGGAACTGCCAGAGCACGCCGGAGCCCAGGCGCAGCAACGCGCCTTGCCGGTCGGCGGTAAGCGTGGGCTCCACCTCCGGGCCGAGGTGGAAGCGCAGCGCGAACGGGCATTGCGTCACGCGGCGGCGGCGCGGCACCGGCAGTAGCATGTCCTCGCCGCGCAGCTCGCGCCCCTCCGCGCTCAGCAGCAGCAGGCGCTTGTGCAGGAAGCCGTGGCGTCGCGCATAGCCGTCATGGCCGATTTCCAGCCGGCTGCCCTGCTCCAGCTCCTGCCGGTCCAGCTCCACCTCGGCCACGCCCTTGCCGAGCGAGCCATCGGCCTGGATGGCGGTGGAATTGCTGTCGTTGAGCACCAGCGTGCTGTGCGCCGCCGTGGTGCGCAGGCCCTGGGCGAGATCCTCGGGGATGGTCGCGCCGGCCAGCGCCGCGCCGCCGCAATTGACAATGAGCCGCACTGGCCCGTCGCTCACCTCGACAGCGCCGGTCGAGGCGCAGCCGCTGCGGGCGAGGCGCGCCACCGGCGGCGGGGCGGCGTCCACCTGCACCACTGTCTGCCCGGCCGCGAGGCGCTGATAGCCCCATTCGCGCGCCTGACGCAGCGGCCGGGTGCGCACGCCCGATGCGGCGATGATGGCGGTGACGCGGGCCGGGTCCGCCCAGGCGCTGCCCTGCCAGTTGCCGGGCGCGCCGTCGCCATGGAGGATGCCGAGCATCGCCGCGACAACGCGCTCCATCAGCCCCGCCACGAAGGCCGGCAGATCGCGCCGGCGCACGTCATAGACGGCCGCCAGCATGGCGAGCAGGTGGATGGCGTCGAGCTGCTCCTGCGGCGAGCGCGAGATGATGCCGCCATCGGCGGAGAAGGCGCTCTCCAGCGCACGCCTGAGTCCGGCCTCGGCAAAGACCTGACGCGGCTCGCCGCCCGGCAGCAGTAGCCCCGCCGCGACGATGCCGGCCCAGGCGATCACCCGCGGCAGGCCGATCGGCGCCTTGTCCGCGCTGCGGTCCAGATGGCGGGCGGTGCGCGCAATGCAGTTGAGCACCAGGCTGCGATAGACGAGATCGCTGCTGGAGAGGATGAGCGGCGAATAAGTGGTCCAGTAGAGGATGCGCCAGGCGGCATTGTCGGCGCGCCAGGCCGGCTCGCTCGGCTTCTCGCCATGGGTGGCGAGCCAGGCGCGCATCTGCGCCTCGGCAATGGGCACGGCGCCGTCCAGCGTGGTGCACGCCGCGAGGTCCGCCAGCCAGCGAAAGCGGTGCAGATAGTCGGCGAACGCCTCGGGCTGCTCGATCTTGCGATAATCGAGGCCATGCACCGGCTGCTTCATGCCGCGGAACAGGAAATAGCCCGCCCGCAGCGCCTTGCCCGCGCGCGCGTCGCCCGGCACGGCCTCGCGCGGCACGGCGAGCAGCTTGAGCGGATATTTGCCCTTCAGCCGCATCGCGTGGAGCGGCGTGTTCCAGGTGAGGCGGTAGAAATGATTGGCGACCCGCTCGGCCAGCGACAGGCCGCGATCGTCGCCGACACGGATCAGGCGCTTGCCCAGCTCGATGCCGTCATCCTCGGGCGCATCGGCGGGGTCCACTTTGGGCAGAGTGCGCGGCCGGGCGTTCATGACCCTCTCAATCGGCTGATATTGTCGGCATAGGCGGCGGGACCGCCGCGGAACGTGGCGGTGCCGGCGACCAGCACATCGGCGCCGGCGGCGATGACGCGCGGGGCGGTGGCCGCATCCACGCCGCCGTCCACTTCCAGCGCGATGTCGCGGCCGGTCTTGTCGATCATCTTGCGCACGGCCTCGATCTTGCGGAGCTGGCTGTCGATGAAGCTCTGCCCGCCAAAGCCGGGATTGACGCTCATGACCAGCACGAGGTCGATGTCGTCGATGAGATAGTCCAGCATCTTGGCCGGCGTGGCGGGGTTGAGCGAGACGCCCGCCTTCTTGCCCAGCGCCTTGATGCGCTGCACCGAGCGGTGGATGTGCGGCCCCGCCTCGGGATGCACGGTGAGGATGTCCGCCCCCGCCTCGGCAAAGGCATCGAGGAAGCCGTCGACCGGCGAGATCATGAGATGCACGTCGAAGGGCTTGCTGCTGTGCGGGCGCAGCGCCTTCACCACCATGGGGCCGATGGTGAGATTGGGCACGAAATGCCCGTCCATCACGTCGACATGAATCCAGTCGCAGCCCGCCTCGTCGATGGCGCGCACTTCCTCGCCCAGCCGTGCAAAATCGGCCGACAAGATGGAGGGGGCGATGCGGACTGAGGATACCATGGCTGGTATGGCTTAAACCCCCGATTCGGCCAGCGCAACCGCGCCCGGCCCCGTTCCTCGGGCGGCCTGCGGATAAAGTTGTGGATGGATTCACCCTGGCGGCAAAAGCTGTGCCGAATTGAATCACCTGGCCTGCCGCCCGGCCCCTTCATGCCGATTCACCGACCCTTATCCTTCCCGTGCCAGAAGAGGCGCGTCACGACGTTGCGAGGGGGAGTGCGGGTGGAGTTCAAGGCGATCATGGGCGCGCAGGCGAATGCCGCCGCCGGTAACAAGGCCGGTAACAAGGGAAACGCGCAAGGCGCGGCCGCCGTGGATTTCGACGCGCTGCTGGCCCGGCTCAAGGAGGAAGCCTGTAAGACGCCGGAGGAGCGCGCCCGCGACGCCGTGCTGCGCAAGCACGACCTGAGCGATGAGGGTTATCGCGCGCTGCCCAGGGACAAGCGCGACGAGATCGATCTGGAGATCGCCATGGCGGTCCGCCGCGTGGCAGAGCAGCGCCGCGCGGCCATGGTCGCGCGCAACGGCGCGGCGGTGTAGCGCCGCGTCCGGCGGGACGCGTTCAGACGCGCTCCAGCAGGGCCACGAAGAAGCCGTCGAGCCCGCCCGGCTCGGCCAGAAGACCCGGCAGCGTGCGCAACTGGTCCGGCGCCTGCGTGCCCAGACCGGACGGCAGGCGCGCGGCGTCGATGGCGGCGGGACGCAGATCGGTGCGCCGGGCGAGCAGCGCGGCGATCTGCGCCTCGCCTTCCTCGGGCTCCAGCGAACAGGTGGCATAGACCAGCCGGCCGCCCGGCTTCAGCCAGTCGGCGGCGCGGTCCAGCAATGCGGCCTGCACCTCCGCCATCTCTGCGATCTGGCGCGGGCCGATGCGGTGGAGCACGTCTGGGTGGCGGCGGAAGATGCCCGTGGCGCTGCACGGCGCGTCGAGCAGAATGGCGTCGACCGGCTCGGGCGGTTGCCAGGCGCGCAGGTCCGCCTGCACCACGGCGGCGGCGAGGCCCGTGCGCGCGAGCGATTCCTCCAGCCGTTCGAGCCGGCGCGCGGACTGGTCCAGCGCCGTGACGCGCCAGCCGGCGGCGGCGAGTTGCAGCGTCTTGCCGCCGGGCGCGGCGCACAGGTCCAGCACCGGGCGGCCCGCGCCCTCGCCCAGCAGTCGCGCGGGCAGCGAGGCGGCGAGATCCTGCACCCAGAACCCGCCTTCGGAGAAGCCATCAAGCGCGGTCACGTCCGTCTCGGCGGGCAGGCGCACATGGCCGGGCGCCAGACTGATGCCGCCCAGGTGCGCGGCGGTCTCCGCCGTCAGCGCCGGGTCGCGCAGGCTGAGGTCGAGCGGCGGGCGCACGGCGATGGCGTGGCGGGCGGCCTGCGCCACGGCCTCGCCCCATTGCGCGGTCCAGCGCGCCTCGACCGGCGCCGGCAGGCTGGGCGGATCGGGCAGGCGCGCCTCCTCGCGCAGTAATGTGCCGAGCACGCCATGGACGAGCTTGCGCGGCCCGCCGTCGACCAGCGGCAGCGCCGTGGCGACCACCGCATGAGGCGCGGTATCGAGCAGCAGCGCCTGGGCGAGGGCGAGGCGCAGCACCATGCGCGCCTTGGCATCCTCCGGCAAAGGCTGGCGCGTGGCGCTGTCGATGAGGGTGTCGAGATCGCGCATATGGCGCAGCACATGCGCCACGATGGCATGGACGAGGGCGCGGTCGGCCTTGTCGGGCAGCCCCTGGGTGGCGCCGTGCAGGGCCATTTCCAGTGGCTGGCCGCGCCGCACCACCGCATCGAGCAGCCGCAGCGCCGCCCGCCGCGCGGCAAAGCCGGGCGGCGGCGGGGCGGATGGCGCGCGGGCGGATGCGGCGCGGGCGCGCCGGCGAGCGGAGGCGGGATGGATCATGGCGCCGCCATAGCAGCGATCGCCGCCGGGATGAGGGCGAAAATGGCCTGCGGTTGAATTTGCGCCAATCGCGCGGCATCATGCGCGGGCCGCCGGCGCCGTGCCGGCCATGTTTCGCAGGATATCATGGGACAACGCCCCGCGCATCTGCCGGCCCATCTGAAGGCCCCGGCCTATCTCTCGCCCAGTCCGCCCGTGCCCCGGCCGCAGGCGCGGGCCGAGGCGGCGGAGGGCAATGCCCCGGCGGACCGGCCGGACGGCGCGCTCGATCCCACGCGCTATGGCGACTGGGAGCGCAAGGGCATCGCCATCGACTTTTGAGCGGGTCGGGAGGCTGCCCGCGTGGGCAGTCCGTTGTCTTTCCTGATCGATTTTTCAAAATGTCTCGATTTGGTGCACTTTTTAAATGCACAACGAGGAAAAATACGTCATATATGTGTCAGCCGCTCCGCAAGAGAGCAGCACATGAATCGGGACGCAACGCGACGACAGGATTGAGTGCATCAATATGATCGACCCGGCTTCCCCACGGCCAGGTTGCCATGCGTTCAACTGAAGTCCCACGCTGTGACCCCCGGTTCCCAGAGACTTTCTGCTTCGGCCAGCACTCCCACACTGGTCGTTGACGGAACGCCGGCCGGGACCCCACACCGGCCGGCGAACCGTTTCTGGCAAATGGCGGACCATCGCCGATCGCGCGCGCAAGCGCCTTGCAGCAGACAGACTATGCGAGAGCCCGGACATGGCGCCAAGCCACGCGGCCACGCTCTTCGGCCGGGCGCCCGGCGCTCGCGCACCCCCTTCCTTTCTGCATCGCCATCACGCTCTGCCGCGTTGGCGGTGGCCAGCCCTTCTCACCGAAGCCTCTCTTTGCTGCCCGACGCCGCGTTGGCGCAATTTGCCTGTCCCGGCGTCCATTCTGTTCCAATCCGGCCATAAGCGGCGAATCGCTTTGGCCGCGATGGGGAAGGGGGTTAGCCCTGTGGCGCGGTAGCTGGGAGAGACGGGATGAACGCGGGGGATCGGTTTTCGGCCACACGGCGGCAATGGCTGGCGGGCGGCGCCGCGCTGCTCGCCACGGCACCGGCCTGGACGGCCGCCTTCGGGCAGGCGCGGCCCGCCGATGCCGGCGTGCTGGCCGCGCGCCTGGCGGACATATGGGGCGTGCGCGAGATCAAGCGCGTGCAGCATATGTGGGGCCATCTTGCCGATGCGGGGCAATGGCGCGCCATGGCGGCGCTGTTCACGCCGGATGGCGAATGGACGGACGGGACGCGGCGCGTCTCCGGCCGCGCGGCCATCGCGGCGTTTCTCCAGCAGGACATGGGCGGGGGTCGCGCCGGCGCCGCGCCGGACGCGCTGAACCTGCGCCTGTTCCTCAGCCCCGTCATCACGCTGGCGGCGGATGGACGCAGCGGGCAAGGGCGCTGGCACGAAGTCGCGATGACCGGCGAGGCCGGGCGCCGGGCCGAGTGGAGCGGCGGCATCCATGTCATCGACTATGCGCTGACCGGCGAGGGCTGGCGGATCGCGCGGATGCACTATCATCCGCAATTCGCCGGGCCTTACAAGGAGGGCTGGCGTACCGTGGCCGAGACGATGCCGCTGGTGCCTTTCCATTATACGCCCGATCAGGCCGGCGCGCCGATCCCGCTGGACCGCACGGCGCAGCCGCTCGCCGCGCCCGCACTGCTGGCGCGGGCCGACCAGATGCTGGCCGCCAGCGCGGCGCAGAATCTCCACGCGGCCTTCGGCTTCTATCTCGATCGCAAGCTCTATGACGATATTGTCGACCTCTTCGCGGAGGATGCGGTGGCGGAGATTGCCGGCGTCGGCCGCTATGCCGGCAAGGCTGGGGTGCGGCGCATGCTCGCGCGTTTCGGCGCCGCCGGGCTGGCGCATGGCGATCTCAACGATCGCCCGCAGCTCATGCCAGTGGTGACGGTCGATGCCGATGGGCGGGGCGCGACGCTGCGCTGCTACGAGCTGGGCATGACCGGCCGTCATCAGGGCGAGAGCTTCTGGTCGGCGGCGATCAACCAGCTCACCATGGCGCAGGGCGCGGACGGCGTCTGGCGCATCGTCCGGCTGGAGCGCTGGCCGCGCATGCGCGCCGCTTATGCGGCGGGCTGGGCCGATCCGCTGCCGGCGCCGCTGCCCGAAGGGGAGGATGGGCGGCCCGATGGCGGCGCCACGCTGCCCTCCGCCGCTTATCCGCAGGCCGCGCCGCCGGTGCCGGATTTTGCGCCCTCGCTGGCGCCGGCGCCCAGCTTCGCCGGCACCGGCGACCCGGCCGCCAAGCTGGCGCGGGCCCTGGCCTTCGATGGGGCCGAGAATGTCTGCTGCGCCTATGGCTATTATATCGACGAGTTCCTGTGGGACGAGACGGCCGATCTCTTCTCCACCGACGGGTGGAAGGAGCTGAGCTATATCGGCACCTATATCGGGCGGGAGCGCGTGCGCGAGTCGCTGTTCAGCCGCTATGGGCACAACGGCCGCAGTTCGGCCTCCATGCAGTTCCACCAGAAGACGCAGCCCTATGTGACCGTGTCCGAGGACGGCCAGCGCGCCAATATCCGCCTGCGGCTGATGCAGTTCGGCACCTCGCCCACGGCGCCGGGCGCCTGGATCTCGGGCATTTACGAGGATCAGGCGGTGGTGGAGAACGGCCTCTGGAAGATCCAGGGCATGGACCTCGATTATGTCTGGCTGGCCGGCTACCAGGCGGGTTGGAGCGGCATCGTCGCGGGAGCGAACCGGGTCTATGCGCCAACGCCGGAGGCCATCGCCAAATATCCGCCGGATGCGCCGCTGCGCGGTGTCGTCTTCGCGCCGTTCCCGGAGATTGCGCCTATGGGCTTCCATTATGCCAATCCGGTGAGCGGGCGCCGGCCGGAGACGTTCCTGCCCTGGTCTGACGGCCGCCGGACCCCCGCGAACGACCCCGCCGGCGCATGAGCCGGGCGTCATCGGGGGAGTGCCGAATTATGCATGACGTGCCGCCCTTGTAGGTAAGTTTCTTTTCCGCCGCCCTGCCAAACGCACAAGGGAGTGAAGGTCAGTCCGGGCAGCGCGCCCGGATCGCCAGCCGGCGGACGCCCGCATGGGAGGAGCCACAAATGCCGCTGGTCGAAAGGCCGGGTCGCGCGCTGGCGTGGCACCGCTCGACGCTGCTTGCCCGCATGTCCGGCGCCTGTCGCCGGGCGCGCGCACTTCGCGCGCGGCGGGCTGTGGCCAAGCTTGAGACCGCGACAGGCGGTCCGGGAAAAGGGGAGTGACATGCACAGAAGGATTCTGAAGGCATCGGCATCGTCTCTGACCGTGATGGTCATGGCCGCGCAGGTTCAGGCCCAGGCACCGGCATCCGCGCCGCCGCCGGCCGAAAACGCGCCGCGTTCCGCTGCCGGGCAGCAGCAGCCGGCCGATGGCATCGCGGATATCGTCATCACCGCCACGCGGCAGGCGACCAACTTGCAGGATACGCCCATCGCGATCACGGCGGTGACATCCGAGGCGTTGCAGGCGCAGGGCATCACCAACATCGGCGACCTGACCTCGACCGTGCCCAATTCGCAGTTCCGCCGCGTGCAGGGCGCCTTCGGCCCCGGCGTCTCGGCCTTCATCCGGGGCATCGGCTCGGGCGATACCAGCCTGGCCGGCCAGCCGCCGGTCGCCTTCTATATCGACGACGTCTATTATCCGATCCTGCTCGGCGCCAATTTCGACCTGCTCGATATCGACCATATCGAGGTGCTGCGCGGGCCGCAGGGGACGCTGTTCGGCCGCAACTCGCTGGCCGGCGCGATCAATGTCGTCGCCCGGCAGCCGAACACGCGCGAGGCATCGGCCTATGTCGAGGCGACGGTCGGCTCCTATAACCGCACGGACCTGCGCGCCGGCTTCAACCTGCCGCTGAGCGAGACGGCGGCGCTCCGCGTCTCGGGCATCTCCAAGAAGCGCGAGGGCTATCAGAAGCTGCTCGACTTCACCTGCGAGATGAACCGGCGCGGCACGCCGGAGCTGGCCGGAAGCTTCCCGCTGACCGGGCCGCTCCAGAACTCCACCCGGCTCGATCAGGTCAACGATTGCACGATCGGCCATTATGGCGGCGAGGATGTGCGGGCGTTGCGCGGCAGCCTGCTGTGGGAGCCCACGGAGACCGTGAAGCTGACCCTCACCGGCGACTATCTGCGCGACCAGTCGCAAAATCCGGCGGACTCGGTGGTCGATGTCGACCCCACGCGCGCCAACAGCAACATGACGAGCCAGGCCGCCTATTTCGGCCTGGTCATCGACCAGCGCTTCATGACCGGCGACCCCTACACGACCTATGTGACCTATACGGACCGGATCGCGGCGGGCACGGTCATTCCCGGCAACACTTATTATGCGCCCGATCCCGATGGCGACGGCACCACCGGCTTCGTCAACGAACGGGGGCAATATACGCGCGGCGGCTATGCTATCCCCAATCAGAACAATCTGCGCAACTGGGGTGTCGCGGGCAAGCTCAACTGGGATCTGGGCAGCGACATCGACCTGACGGCCGTGCTGGCCTATCGCGATCTCGACGAGACCCACACTTTCGATACGGACGGCATGCCGCTCGTCGTCGAGCATGTCATCAACCATCTCTCGCAGAAATATACCCATGCCGAACTGCGGCTGGCGGGCAAGTCCGCCTTCATCGACTGGGTGGTGGGCGGCTTCTATTTCGACGCCGACGGCGATCAGCATGCCGCGCTCATCCAGGCCAGCTCGGGGCTCCAGCGGCAGTTGCACACCACCTACAAGCCGACCAGCAAGGCGGTGTTCGCCAATGCGACCGTGCGGCCCTTTGGCGAGAAGCTCGGCGTGATGCTGGGCCTGCGCTATGCCGACGACAAGATGGCGGTGGATTTCTCCAACATCTCGGACGTGAGCTTCCGCACCACGGCCTCCGACATCCTGTTCAAGGTGGTGCCATCGAGCAAGAAGGTGAGCTGGAAGGCGGGGCTCCACTATCAGCCGACCGACGACGTGCTGCTCTATGCCTCGGCCGCGACCGGCTATTCGCTGCCCGGCTACAATACGCGCCCGCTGCAATTCACGCAGGTCGAGCAGAGCGATGCGAACGAGGACATCGCCTATGAGATCGGCGCCAAGCTGGATCTGTTCGACCGGCGCCTGCGCCTCAACATCGCGGCCTTCTACACCGACTTCAAGAACCGGCCGACCACCATTGCCGGCGCCGAGGCGTTGCTCGACGACCAGGGCCTGCCGCAATCGGGCAATCAGCAGCTTATCCCGCTGCCCGGCGGCCCGTCCGGCTCGACCCAGTGCAGCACCCAGACGCTGCCCGACAATAGCGGCATCGTCTGCCTGGGCCGCAGCTATTTCCGCAACCAGCCGGCGACCATCCGGGGTTTCGAGGCGGAATATACGCTCAATCCGATCGAAGGACTGACGATCAACGGCTCGGTCGGCTGGTCCAAGTTCATGTCGCCGGATATCGAGGCGCGCACAGTCAATCGCCGCCAGAGCAACCCGTTCTGGACCGCCAGCAGCGGCATCCAGTACCAAGTCCCGGTCGATGGGCTGGGCGGCACGATCACGCCCCGGCTCGACTGGACCTTCGAGAGCAGCCAGGTCGTAAGCGGCACTTCGACGAAGTATAATTATCTGCTGCCCGCCAAATCACTGTTCAACGGCCGCATCACCTACGACAATCTGGACCATGATTTCACGGTCGCGCTGGGCGTGGTGAACCTGTTCAACAAGTTCTATTATCGCAACGTGTTCGATTATCAGGGCCTGGGCTATCCGCAGACGGACGCCCAGCCGGCGCCGCCGCGCGAATGGTATCTGACGCTCACCAAACGCTTCTGAATCCGGCCGGCGCACGCGCGGGCCCTCTTCCGCGCGCCGCGTCCGTTTGCCGCCCCTTGTGCCGCCGGGTCATTGCCCGGCGGCATTTTTTTGTGGGGCGGGCGGTGCCAGCCCGCACCCCTTCAGTTGCTGGCGCCGCGTCGATAGGCGCGCGGGGTGACGCCGAAATGCTCGCGGAAGGCGCGCGTGAAATGGGCCGAGCTGTTGAAGCCCCAGGCAAAGGCGATCTCGGTGAGGGTGTGGCCCTGCCAGCTCGGGTTGCGGATCTGCCGCGCGCACTCCTCCAGCCGGCGGCGCATGATATAGGCCGAGAGCTTCTCGCCGGAGCGGGCGAACACCGTGCGCAGATAGCGCGGCGACATGCGCAGCCCCTGCGCCACCTGAGCGGGCGAGAGGGCCGGATCGCGCAGATGCTCCTCGATATAGCGCACGATGTCCGCCTGCCGGCCGCGCACGATGGCCGAGATGCTCGGTTCCGCCTCGAAGCCGATGGCATAGGTCATCGAGAGCATATCGAGCAGATGCCGTGCGAAGCGGGCATCGTAGGACGAGGAGAAGCCGCCTTCGAGCTGGGCGTCGAGCTTTTCGACCATGGCCGACATGGCGCCCGTCAGCCCCACGTCGCTGCGCAGGTGGCGGCCGCAATATTGCTCCGGCGCGGGCAGATGCTCGCGCATCGTCTGCGCGTCGACACGCAGCATGAGTACGGTGGAGGCATCGTCTATGGTGAAGCAGTGCGGCACGGCGCTGTCGCACAGCACGAAATCGCCTTCCTCCAGATGGGCCTCGTGGCCCCAATGGTTGAGCACGCTGCGGCCGCGCACCTGGAGCAGATAGGAATAGAGGCGCGGCGTGCCGGCGCGGATGTGGCGCGGCGTCCGCTCGATGCTGGAGCGGTTGGTGCTCATGCGCACGAACTGCACCGGGCCCAGCCGCCCCATGCCGAGTCGCGCGGCGAAGTCGTGCCGGTCCGCGGGCGTGAAGTCGACATGGTTGAGCTGGCGGGAATAGATGTGGTTCCAGTCGGTTGCGCGCGTCGCGACCGGTAACAGGTCACTGTTGAACGACTCCATTGTTCCTCTCCTCGCGCGGCCCTGCCGGCCGTTTTCGCATGCGGCGGGATTGTCCCCGGCCCGGCGCCCTTTGCAAGCCCTTCTCCACCCGATGGATTTCTCAGAGCGGCACGGATTGTTCGATCCAGCGGCAGCGCGCCCGGACAGGACGGAATGGGCAGTCATTCTTGAACGGATGGGCAAAGCCGCCGCTTTCGTTTGACCGCTTTCGCGCGCCGCTTCTACGCCTGCGTCAGGCGCGGCGGAGCGCCGTGCAGGCGGGAGGAGAGGCATGACGATCACCGGCTTCGACCTGACGCGCAGGAGTGCGCTTGCCGGCGGATCGGCGCTGGCGCTGCTGGTGCCTGCCATGGCGCGCGGGCAGCTCATCCGCCGCTATGCCGCGCCCCGGCGGTTGCGCGATGCCGATCACATGGTGGTCTATCGCCGCGAAAAGGAATTTGTCGGCTGGCCGCACACCATGGGCTTCTGGAACATGGGCGATGGCGAGATCCTCCAGCAGGTGACATCGCTCGACAGCAGCTATGAAAGCGCCGACGCGATCAGCCACGACAATATCGGCCGGGGCGGGGGCGGCAGCAGATCGGTGGCGCTGCGCTCGAAGGACTGGGGGCGGACATGGGACGGCGCCAGCCCGGTGTTCAACATGATGAACAACCGCGCGGCGGACATGGCGAACGCCACGACGATGGGCGACCTGCAACCCATCGATTTCCTGGACCGCAACGTGCTGATCGCCAATTCCGGCACTGCCTTCGGCCTGCCGGACGGGCGCACGGTGGTGCGCGTCTCCAAGGACCGGGGGCGGACATGGAGCCCGCCCATCGGGGTGCCGCTCGACGGGCTCCACTCGCTCTCCGGCATGAACTCGGTGCTGATCCGCCCGGACGGCACCGCGCTCATCTGGCTGATGGAGGTCGACAAGGAAGGGTGGAACCGCCACCCCTGCGTCTATGCGCTGCCGCCGCGCGGCACCGATTTCCACTTCCTCACCTTCATCACCAAAAAGGCCGATCCCTGGGGCAATGCGGACGGAGACTATACGAGCACCTTCCGCTTCGGCGGCCATCGCTGGTTCTATCCGCGCGGCTACATGCTGCCGAGCGGCCGGATGCTCTGCGTGCTGCGCTCGCAGCGCGATCCGCGCGGCGTGATGTGGACGGAGGTTTATGCGAGCGACGATGGCGGGCGGACCTGGGCGTTTCTCTCGCGCGTCAACGATTTCGGCTCGCCCGGCAGCCTGGTGCGCCTGCCTGATGGGCGCCTCGTCATGGTCTATGGCTATCGGCTGATGCCCGCCGGCATCCGCGCCACGGTGAGCGAGGACGAGGGGCGGACATGGGGCCCCGAGCTGATCGTGCGCGACGATGGCGGGAGCTGGGACCTGGGCTATCCCAATGCCTGGGTGACGGACGACGGCAAGATCGGCGTCATCTATTATTTCAACAGCAAGGACGACAAGGTCCAGGTCAATGGCGGCGTGCGGCACATCTGCCGCAGCATCTTCTCGGTCGATTGAGAAGCGCCGGGCGCCGGACGGGTCGGGAGGAGCAAGCGGACATGAGCGCGCATCCCATTGAAGCGGCGCCGGCCGGCGCATGGGGCCTGGACCGGCGGCGCCTGCTGCTTGCCGGCGCGGTGCTGCTGGCCCTGCCGGCGGTCGCGCGCGCGGCGCAGGGCGGCGCCAGCGAGGCCGATGTGACCATTCCCACCCCGGACGGCGCGGCCGACGCCGTGCTGTTCACGCCGGAAGGCAAGGGCCCATGGCCGGCGGTTATCCTGTGGCACGATCTGGCGGGCTTGCGGCCGGTCTATCGGGAGATGGGGCGCCGGCTGGCGGTGCAGGGCTATGTGGTGCTTGCCCCCAACGCCTTCTATCGCAGCGCCCGCGCCAGCGGCGAGGAGCCGGACATGAGCGATGCGGCGGTGCGCCAGCGGCAGATGGACTATCGCGCGGCCGCCACGGACGAGGGCATCGCCCGCGACGCGGTGGCCTATATGGCCTATCTCGATGGCCTGGCGCAGACCGCGAAGGGGCGCAAGGCCGGCACGCTCGGCTATGATGTGGGCGCTTCCTATGCCTTCCGCGCCGCCGCCGCTCTGCCGGATCGGATCGCCGCCGTGGCCTGCATCCACGGGCTGGGCGTGGCCACGCCGCGCCCCAACAGCCCGCATCTGCTCGTGCCGCGGAGCAAGGCGGCCTATCTCGTCGTGCAGGCCCGCGACGACGACGCGCGCGAGCCGGAGGACAAGGACGATCTGCGCAAGGTGATCGCCGACGCGGGGCTCACGGGCACGGTAACGGTCTCCCCCGCCGATCACGGTTTCGCGGTGCCGGGCAACGCCCGCTACGATGCGGCCGCGGCCGACAGGGCCTGGGCGGATGTGCTCGCGCTGTTCACGGCCGCGCTGCGATAGAGGCGTGGCGTGCGCCCTCAAGGGCGAGGACCGAGGTCGGGGACTCATCTCATGCCCTCGTCATCCCCCGCGTTCGTGGGGATGACGGATGGGTGCCGAAATGACGGAAGAGAAGAACCGTCAGTCCGGTTTTTCCGATCCGACGATAGGCGCCATGCGGTCCTGCCGAGGTGCGCACCGACGCGCCTGTCCGCCCTGGGCTCCTGCCTGCGCAGGAGCACGCTCTCACTCAGTACCGCACCTCAGCGGCTGACGTCATCCCAGTGAGTCGGCGCTTCGCTCGCCACGCGGAAGCCCATCGCCTCGATCTCGTGGACCTTGCCGTCCGCGCCGATCTTCCAGATATGCGCCGCCGCATTGTCCCACGGGGCGTAGCCGAGGCGCTCCTTGGTCCACAGCGACTTGGAGCCATCCAGGCTGGTCACTTCATAGGGCGGGAAGTCCATCGGGTGGCGCAGGACGGAGAAGCCCATGGCCAGCCCGGTCTGCGGATCGGCGGCGAACACCTGGCGATCGTCGATCGTGGTGATGTAGGTCATGACGCCACTGGAGAGCTGGCCGGTGCAATCGCTGGCGATGGGGGAAACGCCCTGGCTGGCGGGGCCCTGCCCGGCGCCCTCGCCGGCGGTTATCATGCCGTTCTCCTGCCGCTGGCAATCGGCGGCGAAGGGCATCTTGGTGCCGTCATTGTCGTCCACCGCGTCATAATAGCTGCCGCCGATGCGGATGAGCGTGTCATGGTCCAGCCGCTTGTCCGCGGAGACGTCCGCCAGCAGCCCGGCACGCGGCGTCTTCAGCCGGTCGAGCACATTGTCGCGCACGTCGGTGATGCGGTGCTCCACTTCCACGATGCGGTTGCCATCCAGCTTGAGGCGCAGCGCGACCAGCACCGGCTTGCCCTCCTGCTCCATCATGCCGATCCAGCCCGCGCTCTGATTGACCGGATCGGGCACATGGATGGAGAAGGCGGTCGGCCCGCCGGTCGCGCTCTGCCACAGGCCCTCGCCGACCTCCGTGCGCTGCGCATTCTCGACGAAGCGCACATCGTCGGCGAGCGGCGCCGCGCTGGGATCGTGACTGGCCACGGCGGCGAGATAGCGATCCGTCACGTCGATGGTACAGGCGCGGTCGCAGGGCGCCTGCGTGCAGGCCGCCGCGCTGCACAGGAAGCTTGCCGCCAGGAGAGTCTTGCCCAGGCGCATTCGGCGGCTCGGGCCGGGGTGCAGGATGGTCTGTGTCATTGTGCCTTGATCTCCACGCCGTCGATGGCCGGCCCCGTTGGCGGCATCTGATAGCCATTATTGATGAGTCGGTTCTGCGGTTGCAACTCGCATGGCACGCAATCGGGCCAATAGCGCTCCGGCACGCGGCCGCTCACCGGGTTGCGGTAATGCAGCCACATGGGGAGGATGCCGGGCCAGTTGACGGTGGTGCCCGTGCCGCCCGCAAAGCCCTCCTCGCGCTTGCCGAGCGCGGTGATCGGCAGATCCGGCGGGTAGCGCTGGAGCAGCGGGCTCGGCCGCATGCCGCCACCGGGCGGCGGCGGCTTGGCGGCCGACCAGCCGCCCTGCCAGTCGGGCATGGTCATATAGGGCTCGTCGATGGTGAGCGTCCACAGCCGCCAGATGCCGTCCTCCAGCACCACCTGATCGTTGGGATACATGCCGGTCTGGATGGTGCCTACGCGGTTGGGTCCGCTGGCGGGATCATATTTGCCCGTATTGGGGTGGAACAGGCGCGTGCGCAGCAGTGTCGAGCGGCCGTCATGCGAAATATGGACGACCGGCTGGATGCGCCAGTGGGTGGCGAGGCGCGCGCGCATCACCGTCGAGGGATCGGGCGTCTCGCCATACATGGCGGTGGCGGCGCCGGCGATGCGGTCCCGGCCGAAATAATAGCCGGCGAAGGGCGATTGCTTGTTGCCTCTTACCGCGAAGATGCCGGACATGCCCGGCCACTGGAAATCGTCGAGATAATGACCATAGGCGGAAGAGACGTTCTCCGTGCCGTCAAAGGCGAGCGACCGCAGGTAGCGGCGGCGGATGTCGGCGATGGAAGCGGTGCCGGAGAGCAGCCGCGCCCTGACCGATCCGGTGAGCGGCCGGGCCGGGGCGATGGCGAGGCGGCCGGTGGCGACGGGCTTGCCGGTCGCCGGATTGGGGCCCAGCAGCGCGGGCATGGCGGGTGTGACCCCGCCCGGCGCGCTGCCCTGGCCCCAGCCGGTCTTGTAGTCCGCCTTCATCACCGGCGTGACTCGCATCTCGCGGATCTTCCACAGCCCATCCTCCTTGACGAAGCGGTTGCGGAACACATTGACTTCCCAATGGGCGCTGCCCTTGTCGGCCTCGCCGATCATGCCCAGCTCGATGCCGCGCGCATGGGCCTCCTGCCCGCCGGGTGAGACCTGCACGATGGTGTCGAACAGCGGATGATCGTTGAGCACGCCATGGGACAGGCCCGCCGGCCCCATCGTCTCCATGGCCCGGCGCACGCCGGCCTTGCCCTTGTAGAGCGTGCCGCCGATCTCCACCACGCCGTCCTCGCTGAAGAGGTCGACGACATCGTCCCACAGGCGCAGGTCGACATAATAGCCATAGGCGTTCTGGAGATTGCGGACGTCGTCCTCGTCGTTCAGCGCCGCGACGCGCTGAGCGAGCGCGGGCAGCGTCGCGCCGCTCGCCGGAGCGGGGCCCGGCGCGGGCGGGATGGGCACGCCCGTCTCGTCGATCGTGAAATGATAGGGCACGATCGGCAGGTCTTTCTGGCCGACATTGCTGACGCCGTCCGCATAGCTGCCTTCATATTGCGGGTAATAATGCAGCGTGGCGATCTTCCAGCGGCCGCCTTCGCGTACATAGTCGTTCTCGTAGAGACCGCCCTCGATCCAGGCGCGCCCCTTGCCGTCGCCGCGCAGGGCAAGGCCGCGCCAGCGGGCTTTGGCGCGCTCGCCATCGGCGGAAAGATTGACCAGCGGATCATCGATCAGCTCGGTGTTGAGCGCGCCCGGCACCGCGCCGGCCGGGCCGCCGCGCGCGGCGAGCCAGCGGGCGATGACGGCCTTGCCTTCAAGGGTCTGGTCGCCCCAGACGATCCGGCCATTGGCGGCGAACAGATCGGCCATGCCGTCCCACAGGCCGAACTGGGCATAATGGGCGTAGCTGCGCTGCACATCCTTGACCGCGCGCAGCGATTCCAGCCGGGCGATGTCGCGCGCGAGGCTATCGACGGAGTCCGGCGGGTCCGCCGGCGCCTGCGCCCCGGCGACGGCGCCCAGCGCCAGCGCCAGCACCAGGGACAAAGGCAGCGCCGCACAGGCGGCCAGGGCTTTCCCGCTCATTGCCATCCTCTCCGAATAGATCGCCGGCAGTCTCGGGCAAGGCTCCGGGCGAAAGCAAGGCCGGATCGAGAGGGGTGCGATCCAGTCAAAAGCTTGAGCCTCCTGGGTGCGTTGCGCCGGACGCGCCCACTCACCCGCCCTGCCAAAGGGAACAGACAACAACGCCGTTGCGATCAAGTCGGCACGCGCGCGCCTTGCTAGAGATCGGGCCCGATCGAAGGACCGGCCAGGGCCCGCTCATGCAGCGAGTCAAAAGGCGGGCCTGCGGCTTCAACAGCTTAGGTGAGGATTTCATGCTGCGACGTCGAACTTTCCTGGGGTCCGCCTTGGGCGCGGCCGCCCTGTCCGCCATGCCGCGCGCCGCCTTCGGCCATGTCATCACGCCATCGTTCAAGCTCTACGATACGCATGCGCATTTCTACACGAACGATGTCGACACCTATCCCTTCAAGGCCACGCGCTCGCGCTACGGGCCGGAGATCATGGTAGCCAAGGCGATGCGCTTTCCGCAGACGCCCAGGGAGGTCTTCGCCTTCTGGGACGAGTGCGGCATCGCCAAGGGCTGCGGCGTGCAATATAACAGCACCTACCAGACCGATAACAGCTATCTGCTCGATATCCGCCGCGCACACCCGGACCGGATCGTGCCCATCGTGATCCTGGACCCGGTCGGGGCGGAAACGCCCGCCGCGCTCGCCAAGATGGCGGCGGAGGACAAGATCGCGGGCGTGCGCTTCACCGGCACGCCGGACAAGCAGGGCAGCTACGATTTCCTGAGCGACGCCGCGCGTCCCGCATGGGATGCGTGCAACCGGCTGGGCCTCGTCATCGTGCTCATGCCCATCGGCGGCAACATGCCGGCGACGATGAAGACGGTGGCGCAGTTCGCGGTTCAATATCCCAATGTGAACATCGTGCTCGATCATATCGGCTTCCCGCGGCCCGAAGTCAGCCCGACCCATGGCCTCAGCCCCGAGCATGTCGCGCTCGCGCAGCACAAGAACATCTATTACAAATATACCACGCTGCTGATCGAGCAGCTCCATGCCGCGCATGTGCCGTTGCAACCGTTTCTCGAACATATGGTCAAGACGTTCGACGCCAACCAGATGGTGTGGGGCAGCGACGTGGGCAACACGCCGGGGAGCATGTTCGGCTGGGTCCAATATGCGCTCGAAGCCGCCGCCAATCTGCCGCAGGCGCAGCAGAAGGCGCTGTTCTTCGATACGGCCGAGCGCGTCTTCGTGCCCGGCGGTCGCGGTCCGAAAGCCTGACCGGATCAGGCAATTATCTGAAATAAAACGCCTATTAATTCCTGATGTTTCATCGGGAACTTAAAGGTGCGTTAAAGTAAATTTCAACGAATAAGGGGATTGGAAGTTTACAAATAGTTGATCCGTTCCGGTCAAGCGCCTGAACGTCTCTCCAATAAGCTGGCGGCACAATGGAAAAACCATGACCCGTCACAGGAGGGGCGACATGAAAAGAACAGGCATGACGACCGTGTCGATGCTGTCGCTGGCATTTGCGAGCGCGGCAATGGCGCAGGACAACAGCGCAGCGCCGCAAGCCGGCGGCGCCGGGTCGGACGAGATCATCATCACCGCCACCAAGATCGCCACCAACGTGCAGGCCGTGCCGATCGCGATCACCGCCGTCACCGCCGAGGCGCTGGAGGAGCGGCAGATCACCCAGCTCGCCAATCTGGGCGACATCGTGCCCAACGCGACCTTCCGCAAGTCCGAGGGCATCTACGGCTCGGGCGTCTCGGTGAACCTGCGTGGCATCGGCCAGACGGATACGCAGTTTTCCGGCGAGCCGGCCGTCGCTTATTATATCGACGACGTCTATTATCCCTTCCTCTTCGGCTCCAATTTCGATCTGCTCGATCTCGACCATGTCGAGGTGCTGCGCGGCCCGCAGGGCACGCTGTTCGGCCGCAACGCGATTTCGGGCGCGGTCAATCTGGTGAGCCGCAAGCCGAGCTTCGAGGGGCTGACCGCCTATGTGGACTTCACCACCGGCTCCAGTCACCGGATCGACCTGCGCGCCGGCATCAACATTCCGCTCACGGAGACGCTGGCGGTCAGTGCCTCCATGGTGTCCAAGAAGCGCAACGGCTACATGGACCTGCTCGATTTCAGTTGTGAGATGTACCGCAAGGGCACGCCGGAGCTGGCCGGAACCTATCCGTTCCAGTCGGCTCGCACGGCCTGGAACACCGGCCGCCAGCCGGACTCCTGCGTCATCGGCCATTATGGCGGCGAGGATGCGCGCGCCGTGCGCGGCGCCCTGCGCTGGGAGCCGGCGAGCAATATCGAGCTGAACATCTCCGCCGATTACGCCCATTCCGACAATGAATCGGCCGCCGAAAAGGTCTTCGAATATGATTATCACCTGAACTACGGCAAGCTCAGGACGACGGACGAATTCGGCAATCGCTGGGGCCCCTATACCGGCGTGGTCGACGAGACCGCGCCCGGCGTGAGCCGCGAATTCATCACCATGTTCGACCAGTTCTCGATCCCCGGCACGCCGTTCCGCTGGGACGAGCGGTTCGAGACCGACAGTCTCTACACCACCTACGACAATTTCTGCGATCCCTTCCCCGCCGGCACGCAGATCCCGGGCAACGCTTATTATAACGGCTCGCTGTTCCGGGGCGGTAACTGCTGGGGGCGGACGGTGCCGCTGACCAACTGGGGCGTGAGCGGCAAGCTGCGCCTGGGCATTACCGACGAGATCGAGGCGACGGCCATCGGGGGTTATCGCGAGATCGACACGCGGTTCGGCGCCGCCTGGGACGGCACGCCGCTCGCCGATTCGATCATCTATCACGAAGACAATATGTGGTACTGGAGCGGCGAGTTCCGCCTGACCGGCCAGCATGGCTGGCTGGATTGGGTCGCCGGCGTCTTCTATTATGACGGCTATGCCTCCGAGCATGGCCGGCCGCAAAATGTGCGCAACGGCACCCAGCAGTTCCACAATGTCTATTATTATCCCGAGGCGAAGGCGGCCTATCTCAACGTCACCGTCCGGCCGTTCGACAGGCTGAGCCTCAATGGCGGCATCCGCCGCTCGGAAGACAGCAAGTTCGTCGATTATACGGCGCAGTTCGATGCCTCCGTGCCGGGCTCCACCACTTTCGTGCCGTCAAGCAGCAGCACCTATTTCGAGCTGCCCATCTCCAATACGCGGTGGGACTGGAAGCTGGGCGCCGACTACAGGATCAACGACGACGTCATGATCTATGCCTCGGCCGCGACGGGCTATCGCCTGCCCGGCTTCAACACGCGCATTTTCCAGGCCGGGCAGATCGAACAGCAATATCCCACCGCGCTCGTCAACTACGAGATTGGCTTCAAGGTGGACCTGTTCGACCGGCGCCTGCGGCTCAACGGCGCGGCCTTCCGCATGAACTATTCCATGCGCAACGGCGCGTTCAGCGGCAACGAGCCCAAATATGATCCCAGCAGCACCGCGCTCACCATCCTGCCGGGCACCCAGACGCTGATCCCCGACGGGCCGGACGGCACCGCATGGGAGAGCGCCTTCACCAACTGCCGCAACTATGAGGCATCGGACGGGGCGCCCAACGGCACCACCGTGGGCATCCAGTGCATCAGCCGTTCGTGGAACTATCCGGTCTCTGATGGCGACCCGGTGCAGGGCGTGGAGCTGGAGGCGACCGCGCAGCCGATCGACGATCTCGTCATCAACTATTCGCTCGGCTTCACCGATCGCGGCTCCACCACCGGCCGGCCGATCGGCTTCCCTGATTGGACGATGAGCGGCGGCATCCAGTACAAGATCGGCGTCCCGGCGCTGGCCGGCACCATCACGCCGCGTCTGGACTGGTTCTGGATCAGCAAGGTCGCGTGGAGCACCGACTACACGCATTTCGACGATCCGCCGCGCTCCACCTTCAATGCGCGGCTGACCTACCGGAATCTGGACGATCAATATGAGGTCGCGCTGGGCGTCACCAACCTGTTCGACAAGCAGTATTTCCAGCAGAAGACCATCTTCATCCAGGGTCTGGGCGCGGGCGCGAACATGGGCCAGCCGGCCGCGCCGCGCGAATGGTATCTGAGCGTGAGCAAGCATTTCTGACGCTCGCTGATTGCGCTCCATCCCTGGCCACCGCACGCGCTCCTTGTTCACCCCGTTGCGTGCGGTGGCCGTTTTTTGCTGATCCAGCCCCGGTCCCTGAGGATGTGCCGCTTATGATCTTCCGCGCGCCCCGCCCGCCCAGCCATGTCGACCATGACGTCGTCTATCGCCGCGAGAATGAATTTTGCTCCTGGCCGTTTACCAGCGGCTTCTGGGAAAATGGATCGGGCGAGCTGATCGCCAATTTCACGGCGCGCACCGTCGCTTATGCGAGCGGCGACGAGATCAGCCACGATGCGCTGGAGCGCGGCGGCGGCGGCGCGCCCAGGATGGTGACAGTGCGTTCCAAGGATCGCGGCCGGACATGGGACGGCGCCAATCCGCAGACCGACATGTTCGCCTCCATCGGCCGCGAGAGCGGGCGCACGGTGGAGCGGCTGCCCGAGCCGGTGGATTTTATCGATCCCAATGTGCTCGTCTCCAGCGGCAGCGCCGGCGGCTTCGCGCAGAAGGCGGCACGCGGCACGGTGCGGGTCTCGCGCGACGGCGGGCGGAGCTGGGGACCGACTCTGCTGCTGCCGCTGGAGGGGCTGGTCTCCACCACTGGCGTGCAATCCGTGCTCGTCCGCCCGGACGGCCGCTGCCTGCTCTTCCTCTTCTCGGTCGATGAGAACAACGCCAATCGCCGCCCGCTCGTCTATGCCAGCGCCAACGGCGGCACCGAATTCCACTTCCTCTCCTACATCGTGCCCAGGCTGGACCCATGGGGCCAGACCGACGGCAATTATGAAGGCAGCATCCGCTTCGTGGGCTATCGCTGGTTCTATCCGCGCGGCTACATGCTGCCGAGCGGGCGCATCCTGTGCGTCACCCGCTGCCAGCGCGACCCCACCGGCGTGATGTGGAGCGAGGTCTTTGCCAGCGACGATGGCGGGGAAAGCTGGGCCTTCCTCTCGCGCGTCAACGATTATGGGGCGCCGTGCAGCCTCGTCGTGCTGCCGGACGGGCGGGCGGTGGCGGTCTATGGCTATCGGCTGATGCCTTCGGGCATCCGCGCCAGCGTCAGCGAGGATGGCGGCAAAAGCTGGGGCCCCGAGCTGATCGTCCGCGACGACGGCGGAAGCTGGGATCTGGGCTATCCCAATGCCTGGCACGCCGGCGACGGGCTGATCGGCACGCTCTATTATTTCAACAGCAGGGACGACAAGGTGCAGGCCAATGGCGGCGTGCGCCATATCGCGCGGAGCCTCTTCTCCATCGATTGAAGCGCGCGCCGGAAGGGGGCGGGTGTGCGGCGCCGCCGGCTCACGGGCGCCGGCGCGCGCCTTCGTTGCGCTGGATGGGGGTGACGGTGCGCCCGCCGATTTCCGCGCCGAAGATGCGCGCGGCATTGTCGTGGAGGAATTTGCGCGCCTCCTCCGGGCCGAGCAGCTCGGCCGCCGCCCGCGCCATGGCGGTCTTTTCCGTATAGGACCACAGCATGCTCTGGCCGATGTCCGAGCCCCACATCAGCCGGTCCGGGCCGAAGCCGTCGACCATGCGGCGCACCAGCGCGGCGGCGCGCACGCCCGCCTTCGCCAGCCGCTCCATGTTGATCTCGGTGATCTTGAAGTGGACGTTGGGCACGTCCTCGAAAATGGCGATGCTGGTGTCGATGCCATAATGCGGCGGTGGCGGCATGACGATGGCCTCGCCCGCTTCCTCGGCCAGCCCGACTTCATATTGCGTCATGCCATAGGGCATGGCGCCATGGTCGAGCAGGATCGGCAGATCGGGGAACTGGCGGGCCAGCAGCTTCACCAGCGGCAGCAGATAGGGAAGCTGCTTCATGAACAGGATGAGCGTCACCGGCGTGCCCAGCTCGGCGCATGTCTCCCACACCTTCATGGCGGCCTGCGAGCAGAGCCAGCTCGTATCCAGTATCCAGGGCCGGGCCACCGCCATGCGGAAGCCCCGCACATGATGATGGAGCACGAGATCGCGATAATGAGCGGGCGTGGCGGGGTCCTGCGGATCGAGGATGACCACCGGATGCAGGCGCCCGGGGAAGCGCGCGGCGGAATCGATGATGTAGCTGTTGTCGTATCCGTAGATATGGCCGCGCTGGACCAGACAGGCCTGCGCGACGTCATGGCTGTCCATCATCTCGATGAGCGCCTCGACGGTGATGCTGAAGGCGGCGCGGTCCGGCACCGGCACGCCCTCGCCGAAGGCGCGGGGGGGATAGCGCGTCCAGTCGTCCGAGATGAGGTGCGCATGCGTGTCGAAAAGAGGGCGGGACTGGGGCATGGGGCCTCTGGGCTGGCGGAAGGGTCGGCACGCGCGATCGCAGGGGACGGCGTTCCGTCATGCTTACGGTGCGCGGTGTTGCGGCAACTTGCTCGAAAGGGCGCAACAATTTGTTGAGAAGAACGGCGGCGAAAAGGCGCTGAAACCGGCCCCTTTCCAATGGATTCGGGCGTGCGGCCCAAGGCCGGGCTGCCGCGAAGCCAGGTGTGTGGGACCACCGGGACAGGGTCCGGCGCGTGGCGGCGCGGCGGACCTTGCCGGCGCCCGGCGGTCAGGCCCTGGCCTGATCCTGCAAGGCCATGCGGCGATAATCGCGCGGCGCGGCGCCGAACAGCTCGTGGAAGCAGCGCGTGAAATAGGCCGAGCTGTTGAAGCCCCAGGAAAAGGCGATCTCGGTCAGCGTATGGCCGCTCCAGGCGGGGTTGCGCATCTGCCGCGCGCATTCCTCCAGCCGCCGGCGCAGGATATAGGCCGAGACCCGCTCGCCGGAGATGGAGAAGATGGTGCGCAGATAGCGCGGCGAGAGGCGCAGGCCCGCCGCGATGGAAGCGGGGCTCAGTTGCGGATCGCGCAGATGCTCCTCGATATGACGCACGATGTCCTTGCGCCGCTGCCACAGCGTGGCCGAGGCGTTGGAGCCGCCGAACCCCATGGTGTAGGTCATCGAGATCATGTCGAGCAGGTGCCGCGCGATCTGCCCTTCATAGGCGCCGTCGATGCCGGCCTCGACCCGGCTGGTGAGCGAGCGGACCATCGCCGCCACCGTATCCGTCAGGCCGACCGCGCGGCCGAGATGGAGGCCGCAGAACTGCTCTGGCGCGGGCAGATATTCGCGCAGCACCGCAGGCTCGACGCGGACCATGATCGTCGTCGAATGGTCGCGCGTCGCCCAGTAATGGGGCAGGCCGGTGTCGCAGAGCACGAAATCGCCCTCGGAAAGCTCCGCCTCGTTGCCGCAATGATAGAAGGTCGAGTGCCCCTCGGCCTGGAGCAGGAAGGAATAGAGGCGCGGATAGCTCTGGACGATGTCGGTCTGGCTGCGCTCGAAGCTGCACCCGTCGACGGAGAGCCGGGCGAGCTTGACCGGACCGATCTGGCCGATGCGCAGCTCCGCGTCGAACTGGGCGTGATCGTCCGGGGTGAAGCCGCCCCGGCTCATGCGCTGCGCGTAGAGCGCGTTCCAGGCGGCCGTTCGCCCGGTGGCCGGCAGGCCGATCGTGCTGAACCTCTCCATCTCCAGTTCCCCTTTCCTTGCGGCGGGTGCCGGCCTCTGCGGGCCGGTTGCGTCGCGGTCTGCGGGCGCGCGCGGCCTAGCTGGTCGCATCCGGTCCCGGCTGAGTCAATCGGCGGTGCGGCGGCATGAGGGCGGGGCCCGTCATTGCGCCAGCTTCGGTTCGGCCGCCGGCTCCGCCGCATCGGGCGTGCCGGCGAAATCGTCCAGCGAGAGCAGCGCGCGGCCGGCCGTCTCGGGCAGCAGCAGGGTGGGCAGCAGCGCGCAGACGATGCCGACGATGCCCAGCGTGGCCATGGCGGCGCTGAGCGGCATCGCCCCGGCGAGCAGCGGCACGCCCATGATGAACAGCGCCGCGCCGGCACGCCCGCTATTATAGGCGAAGGACTGGCCCGATCCGCGCAGCTCGGTGGGGAACAGCTCGGTGAAATAGGGGCCGAACGAGGCATACATGCCGAACTGGAAGAAGCCGTAGATCATGCCCACCGGAATGAGGATGCGGATATCGCCGCCCCAGGGCCCGAACAGGTAGATGGAGGCCATGACGATGAAGCCGAGGCCAAACAGGCGGAACACCGCGCGGCGGCCGAAGTGGTCGCTGATATAGGCATTGACGAGACAGCCGGCGAAGCCGCCCATGCTGTTGATGAGCACGCAATAGCTGGCGACCGACTGGCTGAGGCCGCGCTCCTGGGTCATGAAGGCCGTCAGATAATTGGCGACCGAATAGGCCGCGCCCTGCACGCCGAGCGAGAGCATGGAGGCCAGCAGGGTGATGCCCAGCATCCGGTTGGTGGTGAAGATGGCGGTGAGGCCGGGGCCGCGCCGGGCCTTGCGCTGTGCCTGCGCGGCCTTGAAGATGTCCGAATCGTCCGAGCCGCGGCGAATGAAGAAGATGAGCACCGCCGGCAGCAGGCCCACCCAGAAGGCGATGCGCCAGCCGGTATCGGGATCGAACGCGGCCGCGACGGGGCCGGCCAGCAGCGCCGCGATGCCCGAGCCGATGGGCGCGCCGCTCTGGATGATGCCGAGCGCCTTGCCGCGATGCCGCGGCGCGATCATTTCGCCCAGCAGCACTGCGCCCACTGCCCATTCGGCGCCGAAACCCAGCCCATGGAGCACGCGGATGACCAGCAGCTGCTCGTAATTCTGTGCGAAGCCGGAGGCGAAGGAGAAGATGGAGAACCACAGGATGGTGAGCTGGAGAATGCGCGCGCGGCCGAAGCGGTCGCACAGCCAGCCGCCGAGCCAGCCGCCGATGGCGGCGGAGAAATAGCTGGCGCTGGCGATGGAGCCGGCCTGTGTGAGCGTGATGCCGAGCGAGCCGATCAGCAGCGGGATGAGATATTGATAGACCTGCGCGTCGGCGGCATCCATCACCCAGCCCGCGCCGCAGGTCCAGAAGACGCGGCGGGTGCGCCGGTCCGACTCGCGATACCAGCTCATCATGCCCGGATTCTCGCGCGCCCGATGGGCCGATGATCCCCCCGCATGCATCGCTGATCGAAAACCCGTTCGTGCGCCTGCCGTGCAGTTCCGGTCATCACTCCCCCGAACATATTAGTCTCCGGCGAGCATGCCTTATCCGTTATCGTGCGGCTTGATGAAACCGGCCCGCCCGTTTGCACGAAATGCGATATTTCCGTGCCGGCCCCAAGCGGCTTGCAAAGCGCGGAATTGCGCCGTTACAGCCGATCCGGGCAGCAGCATGGGAGATGCGCGTGACCGATCCTCTCTTCGATATTGGCGGCAAGGTGGCACTGGTGACGGGCGGCACCAGCGGCATTGGCCTCATGATTGCGCGCGGGCTGACGGCGCGGGGCGTGAAAACCTATGTGGCCGGCCGCGATCCGGCGCGCACGGCCGCGCTGGCGCGCGAGATCGAGGGTGGCGAGGGCGGCCAGTGCATCGGCCTGACCGCAGATCTCGCCGACCCGGACGGGCCGCAGGCACTGGCGCAGGCGCTGGCCGTGCGGGAAGAGCGGCTGGACATCCTCGTCAACAATGCCGGCGCCAATGCCACGGGCAGCCTTGCCGCCATGACGACGGCGGACTGGGACATGGTGCTCCAGGTAAATGTGCGCGCGGCCTTCTTCCTCACTCAGGCGCTGCTGCCGCTGCTCAAGACGGCGGCGCGGGCGGACGATCCGGCGCGCATCATCAACATCGGCTCCATCGGCGGGCTGCATGTGCCCAATTGGGAAGCCCATGCCTATGGCGCCTCGAAAGCGGCTATCCATCATCTCACCCGCTCGCTCGCCAAGGCGCTGGGCCCGGAGCGGATCACCGCCAACGCCATCGCGCCCGGCCCCTTCCCCTCGCGGCTGACGGACACCGAGTCGGAGGCGGTGCGCAGGAGCGTGGCGACCTATGTGCCGCTGGGCCGGCCGGGCGAGGCGGACGATATCGTGGGGCTCGTCACTTTCCTGGCCGCGCGCGCGGGCGCCTATGTCAACGGCGCGACCATCCCGCTGGACGGCGGCTATATCGCGGCGCTCTGAACGCGCGCGGGCGGGGACGCCTCAGAAGCCGACCCGGTCCCCGCCCTTGAGGCCGAGCAGGGCGCGCGCTTCGTCCGGCGTCGCCACCGCCAGCCCCAACTCCTCCACGATGCGGCGGATTTTGGCGACCTGCTGCGCGTTGGAGGCGGCCAGTTCCCCCTTGCCGATATAGAGGCTGTCCTCCAGCCCCACGCGGGCATGGCCGCCCAGCAGCACGCTCTGGGTGCAGAAGTGCATCTGGTTGCGCCCGGCGGCGAAGGCGGAGAAATGATAGTCGCGGCCGAACAGGCTGTCGGCGACCGTGACCATATGCGCCATGTTGCGCACGTCCGGCCCGATGCCGCCCAGGATGCCGAAGATGCCCTGGATGAGGAACGGCGGCTTGATGAGCCCTTTGTCCGCGAAATGCGCGAGCGTGTAGAGATGGCCGATATCGTAGCATTCGAACTCGAAGCGGGTGCCGAACGCCTGGCCGACCTCCACCATGATCCGCTCGATGAAGCCGTTGTCATTATACATGATCCGGTCTCGCGCGCCCTCGACATAGGGCTGCTCCCATGGATGGAGCCATGTCTCCACGCGCGCGCCGGCACCGGAGAAATCGAAGATGAGCGGCCCCATGTTGAGCGAGGCCAGTTCCGGCCGCGCGGCCTTGGCGCCCTCCAGACGCGCGTCCAGCGTCATGGTGGCGCTGCCGCCGGTGGAGATGTTGACGACTGCGTCCGTCGCCTGCTGGATGCGCGGCAGGAACGCCATGAAATCCGCGGCCAGCGGCGAGGGGCTGCCGTCCATGGGATTGCGCGCATGCAGGTGCAGGATCGCCGCGCCCGCCTCCGCCGCCTCGATGGCCGCGCGGGCGATCTCGTCCGGCGTCACCGGCAAATGCGGCGACATGGACGGGGTGTGGATGGAGCCGGTCGGCGCGCAGGTGATGATGACCTTGCGATTCCTGCCCTGATCGAACATCGCCGCTGCTCCTACAGGCCGGCCTGGCACAGATATTTGATGTTGAGATACTCCTCCAGTCCGTGATGGGAGCCCTCGCGGCCCAGGCCGGATTGCTTGACGCCGCCAAAGGGCGCGGCGGCATTGGAAATGAGGCCGGTGTTGATGCCGACCATGCCGCTCTCGATATCGCGGCTGGCGTGCGCGATGGTGCGCGGGTCGGACGCGCAGACATAGGATGCGAGGCCGAACGGCGTGGCGTTGGCCAGCGCGATCGCCTCCTCATAATGTTCGAAGCGGATGACGGGCGCCAGCGGGCCGAAGGTCTCCTCGCGGGTGAGCAGCGCGTCCTGCCGCACGCCGGAGAGAAGGGACGGCGGCATCATCCGCCCCTCGCCGCGCGCGCCGGCCAGCAGACTGGCGCCGCCCGCCACCGCCTCGTCCAGATGCTCGTTCACTTTCGTCACGGCCGCCGCGTCGATCAGCGGGCCGATGTCGCTTGCCTCGTCGAACCCGTCGCCCAGCGTGAGCGCGGCCACGCGCGCGGCGAAGGCGGCGACGAAGCGGTCGTGGATGCCGGCCTGCACATAGATGCGGTTGGCGGCGATGCAGCTCTGGCCGCAATTACGGAACTTGGCGACCATGGCGGTCTCCACGGCCGTCTCCAGATCGGCATCGTCGAAGATGAGGAGCGGCGCATTGCCACCCAGCTCCAGCGAGAGGCGCTTGATGGTGGGGCCGGAAGCCTGCATCAGCCAGGCGCCGATCTCGGTCGAGCCGGTGAAGCTGATCTTGCGCACCACATCGGCGCGCGTGACCAGATCGCCGATCATCGAGGCCTTGCCGGTGATGACGTTGAGCGTGCCCTCCGGGAAGCCGGCGTCCTGCGCCAGCGCGGCCAGCGCCAGCGCGGAGAGCGGGGTCTGCGAGGCGGGCTTGGCGACCATGGTGCAGCCCGCCGCCAGCGCCGGGGCCAGCTTGCGCGTCAGCATGGCGTTGGGGAAATTCCAAGGCGTGATGGCCACGCACACGCCAATGGGCTCGCGCTCGGCGCGCAGATGCCGGCCGGGGGCGGGCGGCGGAATCGTCTCGCCCAGCGCGCGCGTCGCCTCCTCGGCATAGAAGCGCACGAAGCTGGCGCCATAGTCGATTTCCGCGCGCGCCTCGCGCAGCGGTTTGCCGTTCTCCAGCGTGATGAGGCGCGCGAGCGCCTCGCGATTCTCGACGATGAGGGCGTGCCAGCGCGCCAGCAGGTCGCCGCGCTGCGCGGCCGGGCGGCGCGCCCAGTCCGGGAAGGCGCGCGCGGCCGCGTCGATGGCGTCCTGCGCGTCCTGCCGGTCGAGATCGGGCACGGTGCCGATGGGGGCGCCGGTGAAGGGATCGTCCACCGCGATGCTCCGCCCGGAGGCCGCCGCGCGCCACTGGCCGTCGATCAGTGCCTGCTGGCGGAACAGCGGCGAGGCGCGGACCGCCTCCACATTGTCCGCATGTGTCTGGTTGGCCACCTTTGCGCGCTCCTGTCCGTCGATCCCTTGCGATGCAAGTCTATGCCCGCAGCCCTAGATCGGCCAGCCCCGCGTCACTTGCCTATTGCGGCTTGGATGCTTGCGCGTGCGGGCCGATCGGCGGGGGAACAGGGGATGAAACAGGGGCGGGGGCATCAAGAGCTAATGCCCCTCTAGGCAAGAATGGCCCGGACGCCTCCCGCAGAAACGAACGCGCTGTTTGAGGGTGCCCCGTTGAAGCCTTTCCTGTCGTCCTTCGCCACCCGGTCCACCGGCATGCTCGGCACCTGGGTCAAGATCCCGTCGCTGGAAACGGTGGAGCTGCTCGGCCATGCCGGGTTCGATTTCGTCGTGATCGACATGGAACATGCGCCGCACGGGCTGGAGACGGCCTATCGCCTCATCTTCGCGGCGCAGGCCTGCGGCATGGCGGCGCTGGTGCGCCTGCCCGATCAGGGCGGCAGCGACATCCAGCGCCTGCTCGATGGCGGCGCGGACGGCCTGCTGGTGCCGCGCGTTGACAGCATCGAGACGGCGCGGCGCATCACGGCGCAGATGGTGTTCTCGCCCCGTGGCGAGCGCGGCCTGGGCGCGACCTCCCGCGCCGGGCGCTGGGGGATGCTGCCGGTGCGCGACTATGTGCGGCGCGGCGACGAGGATTGCCTGCGCATGGTGCAGCTTGAGGATTGGGAGACGATCCGGCAGGCGGCCGACTATCTGGCGCTGCCCGATGTCGGCGGCGTGTTCGTGGGGCTGGGCGACCTGTTCCTCTCCAGCGGCAAGCCCGCCGACGATCCCGAGGTGCAGGCGCTGGTCGGCGCGGCGGGCAAGGCCGCCGCCGATGCCGGCAAGCTCAGCGGCATCGCCGCCGCCACCCCGCAGGAAGCGCGCCGCTATCTCGACCTTGGCTATGCGCTGGTCATGGTCAGCAACGATGCCAGCCTGTTCGGCAAGGCGGCGCTGGGCGCCGTGGCCGAGACTTTGGGGCGGGCATGACCCCGCCGCCGACGGAGCAAGACCATGTATGAATCCGACGACCCCCGTTCGCGCCTCTCCACGGCTCAGTCCGCGCCGGCGCCGGCCCCCACGGCGTTCGGCCGCTCGACCTATGCGCGCTTCTACGCCGCGCCGCCGCAGATCGAGGAGGCCCTGCACCGCACATGGATCGCGCGCGGGCAGAATTTCGTGGTGGCTTATTCGGAGGCGGAGGCGGGCGCCGTGTTCGCGCGCGCGGGGCAGGTCGATGAATATGTGCTGCTGCTGCCCGAGACCGGCAGCGCCGCCACGGTGGAGGCCAATGGCGAGACGCTGGAGATCGGCGGCTTCACCATCACGATGATTCCGCCCGGCGACAGCGCCGTTCGGGTGACGGCGGGCGGGCCGGTCGTGCGCCTGTTCTCGGCGCGCGCGGAGGATCTCGCCGCGCGGGCGTCCAATGCCGCGACCTATGCCGGGCCGCATCCGCAGGTGCCGCCCTTCCAGCCATGGCCGGAGCCCGTGGGCGGCTATCGCATCCGCAGCTACAGTCTCGACGTGGCGGACGAGCCGGGCCGGTTCGGCAAGATCTTCCGCTGCACCACTTTCATGGTCAACGTGTTTCCGCCGCAGATGGGGCCGCGCGATCCCGCCAGGCTCTCGCCGCATCATCATGACGATTTCGAGCAATGCTCGCTCGCGATCGGCGGCACCTATGTGCATCATCTGCGCTGGCCATGGACCGCCAATCTGGCCGACTGGCGGGACGATGAGCATGAGGAATGCGGCTCGCCCTCCATTGCCGTGATCCCGCCGCGCATCATCCACACCTCCGCCGCCATCGACCCGGGCGCCAATCTCCTCGTCGACATCTTCTCGCCCCCGCGCGAGGATTTCTCGAAGATGGCGGGCTGGGTGCTCAACGCCGCCGACTATCCGATGCCGGCCTGATCCGGGAGCACGCACGCCGACCATGGCCGACGAGAGTGACACACCGCCGCTGGTCGATGCGCATGTCCATGTCTTCCGGTCCGACATGCCGCTCATGCCGGATGCCTGGACCCGGCTCGATTATGCCTTCCCCATCGAGGCGCTGATCGGCCTGCTGGATGCGCAGGGCGTGCGTCATGCCGTCGTCTCCGGCCTCAGCATCGCGGGCACCTATAATGATTATACGCTGGCCGCCGTGCGCGCGCACAGCCGGCTGCGAGGCACGGTGATCGTCGATCCCACGACCACGCCCGAGGCGCTGCGGGCCATGCGGGACGCGGGCATCGTCGGCATGCGGCTGCAACTGGCGCGCCATGGCGCGCTGCCGGATTTCCGCTCGGCGGCCTATCGGCAACTGCTGCACCGTGCGCGCGATCTGGGCTGGCATGTCCATCTCGCCATCGAGGGGCCGCGCCTGCCGCCGGTGCTGGCGACGCTGCTGGAAAGCGGCATCGATGTGGTGATCGACCATTTCGGCCATCCCGACCCGGCCGATCCGCTGAACTGCGCGGGCTATCGCGCGATGATCGCGGCGGTGGATAGCGGCCGGCTGTGGATCAAGCTCGCCGCCGGCTTCCGCCTGCCCGGCACCGAGGCGTGGCGGGACGACCCGGAGGGCGATCTCGATGCGCTGGCCGACCGTGTCGCCGCCGATCTGCTGGCGCGCGTGGGCCCCGAGCGGCTGCTCTGGGGGAGCGATGCGCCTTTCGTCGGCTATGAACGCCGCGTGCGCTACGGGCGCGTGCTGGAGACCTACCGGCGCTGGGTGCCGGACCCCGCCGTCCGCGCCGCCATCGACCGGACGGCGATGGCGCTCTATTTCGACTGAAAAGCGCCTATTTGTCGTCCAGATCGGGATTGGTGATGGGTGTCTCGCCCTCGAACCAGTGCTCGAAACGCCGGAATGTACACAGCCACCGGCCATCGACGCGCCGATATCGGTCCGTCGCCAGGCTGATGGTGATGGGCGGATGGGTCGGCAGCACTTTCTTGCCATTGGCGGCATAAAGGAAGAGGTGGTTAGTTGCCTCCGCCGTGTCCGGCCCGGTGAACCGGGCGCGGAAATTGGTGAAGCTGTGCACCGAGAGGCGAGGTCCCTGCTGGACGCGCCAATCGTAGAATTGCTGGATCTTCTCGCGCCCCTCATAAGTGGCGAACTGGCCCTGGAAGACGGCGTCCGGCGTATAATAATCCCGCGCGTTCCGGCCGCCATTGGTGTCGATCTCGAACCAGTAGTCGGCGAGCTGGAGCGCCAGCTCCGCATTGAGTCTGAGGACGGCGTCGATGTCGGTCATCTTGGGTTCCTGAGCGTTGCGAAAGGGGAAGGTCGGTCAGAGCGCGGCCTCGTAGATGCGGGCGGCATCGGCCTCGGTCAGCTCGCGCGGGTTGCGCATCAGCAGGCGCGTCACCGTCATGGCGGCGGCGGCCATGTGCGGAATGGCATTGGAACTGATGCCGAAGGCGGACATGCCCGGCGCGATGCCGATGCGGCGGGAGAGCGCGGCGATGCGCTCCACGCCCTGCGCGGCGTCGGCCCGGTCGTCGCCGGTGCGCGCGACGCCGAGCGCCTGCGCCACCGCCGCATAGCGGGCGGGCGCGGCCTCCAGATTGAAGCGCAGCACATGCGGCAGCAGGATCGAATTGGCGACGCCGTGCGGCACATGGAAGGTGCCGCCGAGTGGATAGGCCAGGGCATGGACGGCGGCGGTGTTGACTGGCCCCAGGCACATGCCGCCGAAGAAGCTGGCCCGCAGCATGGCGGCGCGCGCCTCGATATCGGTGCCGTCCGCGCAGACGCGCTCGATATGCGCGGCGATCAGCCGGATGCCTTCCAGCGCGAACATGTCGACCAGCGGATGGGCGAACTTGTTGGCGAACGCCTCGATGCAGTGAGTGAGGGCGTCGATGCCGGTGGAGGCCGTCACCGCGCGCGGCATGGAGACAGTGAGGCCGGGGTCGAGATAGGCGAAATCGGGCACCAGATGCTTGCTGACCACGCCTTTCTTGAGATCCTGCGCCTCGTCTTCCAGGATTGCGATGGGCGTGACTTCGCTGCCTGTGCCCGCCGTGGTCGGGATGCAGGCGAGGGGCAGGGCGCGCGCCTTGAGCAGGTCGACGCCGATGACCGCGTCGATGGACTGCGCGCCATCGAACAGCGCCGCCACCAGCTTGGCCACGTCCATCGCGCTGCCGCCGCCCAGCCCGATGACGCAATCGGCCGCCTCATCGCGCGCGGCGGCCATGGCGCTGGCAAAATCCGTGAGCGTCGGCTCCCCGGCGATAGCATCCCAGACGGTGACGGCGAGCCCGGCCGCGCGGCAGGCGTCGACCAGCGGATCGCACAGGTGCCGGGTCGGTTTGGTCGTCACCAGAAAGGGGCGGGCGCAGCCGCGCTCCGCAAGATCGGCGGCGCAATGCAGGGCGGCGTCGGTGCCGAACTGGACGCGGCCCACATTGGTCAGTGCGATGGGCCTGCTTTCGGTCACGGTTCTGCTTCTCCCCGGCGCGGCGACGAAGGTTCTTCCCTGTGGGCAAAATGGTGGGCTGGCTTGCCCAATTCGGCACCGTGCATTGCATGGCGCGCGGGGGCGCTTCAGAAACACCGATCAACAGCCCGCGCCTCATCGGGCAAGACGGGTCGCCAGCGGTGGCTAGGCGGGGACTGGATGCGGGAATGAGAGGAGCATGGGCATGGCGGAATCGGTTTTTCTCGTGACCGGAGGCAGCAGGGGCATCGGCGCGGCGGTGGCGCTGGCGGCGGCCAGGGCCGGCCATCGCGTGCTGCTCAGCTATGCGAGCGCGCAGGAGCGGGCCGCGCAGATCGTCACGCGCATCGGCGCGGCGGGCGGCACGGCGCGGGCAGTGCGCGCGGATACGGCCGATGCCGGCGATGTGGCGGCGCTCTTCGCGGCGGCGGACGAAATGGGGCCGCTCGGCGTGCTGGTGTGCAGCGGCGGCATCACCGGCGCGGCCTCGCCGCTGGCCGATGCGGCGCCGGAGACGCTTTCGCGCGTGATCGAGGTCAATCTCGTCGGCGCGATGCTCTGCGCGCGCGAGGCGGTACGCCGCATGTCCACCCAGCGGGGCGGCGCCGGCGGAGCCATCGTCTTCCTCTCGTCGCGCGCCACGGCCTATGGCTCGCCCAACGAGCATGTCTGGTACGCGGCCTCCAAGGGCGGCATCGACGCGCTGACGCTGGGGCTGGCGCGGGAGGTCGGCGCGCAGGGCATTCGCGTCAATGCCGTCTCGCCGGGGCCCATCGACACGGAGATGCTGAGCGAGGAAAAGCGCGCGCGCGCCGCCGCCCTCTCGCCCGTCCAGCGCATCGGCACGCCCGAGGAAGCCGCCGCGGCGGTGATGTTCCTGGCCTCGCCGGCGGCTTCGTTCATCACCGGGGCCAATCTGGCGGTCTCGGGCGGCCGGTGACGATCCCGGTCTGGAGAGACTTGCGGATCAGCGCCCGGCGGCTGTCGGGCGGCCAGCGCTGATATCAGCGCCCAGCGTGTCGCGGTCGCCTCCGCGCTGATGAACGCACCCGAACTGGTGCTCGACGCGCCGGCCGGCAATCGGGGCCGCGAGTCGGCCATGCAGGTGATGGCGCTGATCGACGACCCGCGACGGGGCGATCGCCGCGCATTGCCGGTGCCGCGTCGTCCTGGAGGATGGGCGCTCGGCCTGAACCGGCTGCTTTGCCGCCGGGGCGGTGCTCAGAACGGGATTTCGTCGTCGTCCAGATTGTCGTCGAAGGGGCGTCCGCCGGCGCGAGGTGCGGCGCTGCCGCCGCCGCTGCTGCCGGAGGACCGGCCGCCGCCGAAACCGCCGCCGCTTCCGCCGCCATTGCCGCCGCCGAAGCCGCTGTCATCGCCCGAGGACCAGCCCTCGTTGCGCCGGCCGCCGCCTTCGCCGCCGCCACCGCCGTCGAGCATGGTCATCACTGCGCCGGGGCCCGAGAGCACCACTTCGGTCGAGTAGCGGTCCTGCCCGTTCTGGTCCTGCCATTTGCGGGTCTGGAGCTGGCCTTCCAGATAGACCTTCTTGCCCTTGCGCAGATAGCGCTCGGCAATGCCGATCAGCCCGTCCGAACGGATGACGACGCTGTGCCACTCGGTGCGCTCGCGCCGCTCGCCGGTCGCGCGGTCGTTCCAGTTCTCGCTGGTCGCCACGCGCAGATTGCAGATGCGCCCGCCATTCTGGAAGGACTTGACCTCCGGGTCGGCGCCCAGATTGCCGACGAGAATGACCTTGTTGACGCTGCCGGACATGAGACTCTCCAGATAGAATAAGCGGTGGTGAATCACCCTCGCTTACAGGACGGTGCGCGTTCCCGTCCAGCGCTTAGCGGCGGTGGCGGGCATGGCGCGCGACCGGCCCTGTCAGAGCCCGGCCGCGACCGCCGTCCAGTAGGTGATGCCCGCCGTGACATAGGCGAGGACGAAGAGATAGCCGACCATGAAGAGCGGCCAGCGCCAGCCATTGGTCTCGCGCCGCGTGATCGCGATGGTGGAGATGCATTGCGGCGCGAAGACGAACCAGGCGAGGAAGGCTAGCGCGGTCGGCAGCGACCAACGGCCTTGCAGACGTTCGCTCAGCGACTTGGCGACGGCGTCCTCATCGTCGCCATTGTCGATGGAATTGGCCGTGGCGAGCGCCGAGACGGCCACTTCGCGCGCGGCCATGGCGGGAATGAGCGCCAGCGCGATATCGTGATTGAAGCCGATGGGCCGCAGCGCCGGTTCCAGCACCGCGGCGATGCGCCCCGCCGCGCTGTAATCCACCGCGCGCAGATCGCTGCCCGCCGGCGGCTTGGGGAAGGAGAGCAGCAGCCACAGGATGACCGTGGTCACGAAGATGATCGTGCCCGCGCGCTTGAGGAAGATGGCCGCGCGCTGCCACAGGCCCAGGATCACGTCGCGCAGCAGCGGCAACTGATATTTGGGCAGCTCCATGAGGAAGCTGCCGCCATGGCCGCGCGTGACGCTGTGTCGCAGGACCATGGCGACGACAAGCGCGCCGACGATGCCCGCCACATAGAGGCCGAAGAGCACCAGTCCCTGCAGGCCGATGCCGGGCCCGACCGTGCGGTCCGGGATGAAGGCGGCGATGATGAGGGTATAGACCGGCAGGCGCGCCGAGCAGGTCATCAGCGGGGCGATGAGGATGGTGGTCAGCCGGTCCTTGGGGTCCGCGATGGTGCGGGTCGCCATGATGCCGGGCACCGCGCAGGCGAAGCTGGAGAGCAGCGGAATGAAGGCCCGGCCGGAAAGCCCGGCCCGCGCCATCAGCCCATCCATCAGGAAGGCGGCGCGAGTCATGTAGCCGGTCGCCTCCAGCATCAGGATGAAGAAGAAGAGCACGAGAATCTGCGGCAGAAACACGACCACGGAGCCCACGCCGGCAATGATGCCGTCCACGATCAGGCTGCGCAGCAGATTGTCCGGCAGCAGGTCCTGCACCACGTCCGCCAGCGCGGCGAAGCTGTCCTCGATCATCGCGATCGGCGCCTCGGACCAGCTGAACACGGCCTGGAAGATCACGAAGAGCAGCGTCAGCAGGATGATGGGGCCGCTCACCGGATGCAGCACCACGCGGTCGATGGCGCCGGTCAGGCGGCGGCTGGGCGTCTCCGCGACGATGGCGTGGCGGGCGATGCGCCGGGCCTCGTCGCGCAGCCAGCCTTCCGCCTGCGTTGCCGGCACGATGCGTCCCGCGGCGGATGCGCCGGGGGCGGGCAGCGCCGCCGTCATGGCCTGCCTGAGTTCGTCGAGCCCGCGCCGGCGCACCGCCACCGTGGGAATGACCGGCACGCCCAGCGCCTCGGCAAGCCGCGCGGGGTCCAGCTCCAGCCCGTCGCGCGCGGCGAGGTCCACCATGTTGAGCGCCACCACGCTCGGCAGGCCCAGCGCCAGCAGCTCCAGCGTGAAGCGCAGATGATTGTCGAGATTGGCCGCGTCCACCACGATGACGAGCAGGTCCGGCTGCTTCTCGCCTTCCTGCGCGCCGAGGATCACCTTGCGCGTGACTTCCTCGTCCGGGCTCTTGGCGTCGAGGCTGTAGGTGCCCGGCAAGTCGATGAGACTGGCCACGCGCCCGTCGTCCAGCGACAGCCGGCCGAGCTTGCGCTCTACCGTCACGCCCGGATAGTTGCCTACTTTCTGGCGCGCGCCGGTCAGTGCGTTGAACAGGGCGCTCTTGCCGGCATTGGGATTGCCGACCACCGCGATGGTGGGCGCGGCGCTGATGATGTCTCCGCTCATGGGGCGTCGCTCGCTGTGCCGGCAGCCACGGGCTCGGTGCGCACGTCGATGGCGGCGGCATGGTGTGCGCGCATCGCCACGATCATGCGCCCCACCCGGCAGGCATAAGCGCCGCGCCCGGTGAAGCCGCCCCGGTAGAGCAGCTCAATGGGTACGCCCTCGCACAGGCCCAGCTCGCGCAGGCGCCTGCCGTCCGTATCGGGGATCGCAGACCAGTCGACGCGGTCAACATAGGCCGGATGGTTCCGGGCAAGGGCAGTGAGGCGCAAGATGATGAACTTTCAGAGGGAGCCTTCTGCGAGCGATTATCAATAACGGCCGGTGGGGGCAAGGACGGAACGCCCGGACGCTTATCGCCGGCTGCTCCTGTAACGCAAACGCCCCAGAAAGCGGGCGGGGGAAAAATGAAGGTCGCTGCGCCCGCGCAGCCGGGCCTTGGCCTTCTCGAACCGCATGATGCCTTCGATCCGCCGGGCCAGGAAAGCGCGCGTATCGGCGAATCCCTCGCTCTCGTCGTTGACGAAGCTGAGCAGCGTCGCCGCATAGACGGCGCCCAGCGTGGCGCGCTTGGTGTAGTGATTATAGTCGACGGCGGTGTCGCCCGCCGCGCGCCACATGATGTCGGCGGCATGCCAGCCCAGCCGCGTGGCCTGCGTGGCATGATGCGGCATGGCGAGAATCGCCTGGGCCCGGCGCAGCGCCTCGCGGTGCGGCGCGAGCACGGTCAGCCGCGTCTCGACCAGCGCGGTGATCCGCGCGCGAATCTTCATCGCGGCCAGAATGTCGGGCGGCAGGCGCTCCAGCATGGCGGCGTCCACGCTGGCGAACCAGGCGGCGATCATCGCCATGGCGCCGCCCTGGAAGGCGAGCGCGGCAATCTCGCCGTCCACGCCTGCCTGGTCGGCGGCCATCGCAACGGCGTGCGGCGACCAGCCATCGAAGCCGGCATTGGCGGCGACGAGCGGCGCCAGCCGCGCGCGCAGATCGTCCAGCGTCTCGTCGGGGCGCATGCCCGTTTGCGTGGTGGCCTGTGCTGTCATGCCCCCTCTCTAGCGCGGTGGACGGCGGGAGGGAACGCGAAAGCCGCGCCATGGCGCGCGCAAGAATTGCTTGCCGGCCTGCCGCGCCCGGCCACATTGCAAGGGGACGGGCGCCATCCTAGCTCCGGGTTTCGATAAGTTTTGTTTTGAAATGGGAGTAGAGACATATGGTCGACACGCTGTTCGAACCCCTGCAAGCGGGTGCGCTGCATTTGCCCAACCGCATCGTCATGGCGCCGCTCACGCGGGCACGGGCCACGCGCGCGCATGTGCCCACGCCCCGCATGGCGGATTATTATGCGCAGCGCGCCGGCGCCGGCCTCATCATCACGGAAGCCGCGCCGATCAGCCTTCAGGGCGCCGGCTGGCCCTATTCGCCGGGCCTGTGGAGCGCCGAACAGGTGGAGGCGTGGCGGCCGGTGCCGCAGGCGGTGCACGCGCGCGGCGGCCGCATCGTTGCCCAGCTCTGGCACATGGGGCGGCTCGTCCATCCGGCCATGTCCGGCGCGCAGCCCGTTTCGGCGAGCGCCACCGCCGCGCCGGGCGAGGCGCACAGCTATGAGGGCAAGCGCCCCCATGTCGCCGCGCGTGCCCTGCCGGCGGCGGAGATCCCCGGACTGATCGCCGATTATGTGACGGCGGCGCGCAATGCGATTCGCGCCGGGTTCGACGGCATCCAGATCCACGCCGCCAATGGCTATCTGATCGACCAGTTCCTGCGCGACAGCACCAATCTGCGCGAGGATGCCTATGGCGGGTCCATCGAGAATCGCGCGCGGCTGCTCGTGGAGGTGACGCAGGCCATCGCCGACGCCATCGGCGCGGAGCGCACCGCCGTGCGCCTCTCGCCCAATGGCGCGGTCAACGGCGTGGTCGATGCCGACCCCGAGGCGCTGTTCGCTCATGTCGCGCAGGCGCTGGACGGGATCGGCATCGCCTTCCTCGAACTGCGCGAATCGCGTCCGTCCGGCAGTTTCCTCGCCAGCGAGCAGGCGCCCGTCTCGCCGGTCATCCGCCAGCATTTCAAGGGCGTGCTGATCCTCAATGGCGACTATGCGGCGGAGGATGCGGCGGCGACCGTAGCGGCCGGCAAGGCGGATGCCATCGCCTTTGGCCGCCCGTTCATCGGCAACCCGGATCTGCCTGCGCGCATCCGTGCCGGCGCGCCGCTCGCGCAGAGCGACATGGCCACCTGGTACAGCCAGGGCGACGAGGGCTATATCGACTATCCGCCCATCGCCGACGCCGCCTGACCGCGCGCGTTATCGTCCGGCCCCGGCGTCCTCCGCGTCTGGGCCGGGCGCGGCAGCGCGCCGCGCCGCCCACAGGCAGCCCGCCACGATCATCGCCGCGCCGGCCAGCGTGGAGAGCAGGAGCCGCTCGCCGAACACCAGCCAGCCAAGCAGCGCCGCCCAGATGAAGGCGGTATATTCCACCGAGACGAGCTGCTGCGCCTCGGCGCGCGCATAGGCCCAGGCGAGCAGCATGATCGAGACGCTGGAGGTGAAGGCGGCGAACAGGATGATGAGCCCGTGATGCGCGCTGGGCACCACCGCCAGCCAGGGCGCGGCCAGGCCGTAGAGCAGCAGCGCCACGAGATTGAAGGCGAAGGTCACTTCCGCCGGCCCCGCCGCCTGCGACTGGCGGCGCGAGATGACGAGGTTGATCGCATAGAGCACCGCCGCGACCAGAATGGCGAGCGCGCCCACCATCGCGTCCGGCCCGCTATCCTGCCCCACGCGCCCGGCCAGCACCACGAGCATGCCGGCGAAGGCGAGCGCGGCGCCTGTTACCGCGCGGCGGCCCACGCGCTCCTTGAGAAACAGCGCGGCCAGACCCAGCGCGATGAGCGGCGCGATGAAGGAAAGGGCGATGCCCTGCGCCAGCGGCGTATGGACCAGCCCCCAGAAGAAGAGCAGCACCGAGCTGGCCGCCGTCACGCCCCGCCAGACATGCAGCCGCAACGCCGCCCGGCCGGGGATGCGCCCGCCGGTCAGGTAGAAGAGGGGCGCCGTGATGCCCACGCCCATCATGGTGCGCCAGAACATGGCGTTATAGGCGCCGATCGCGATCGACAGGCTCTTCATCACCGCATCCATGACGGAATAGATGGCGATCGCCAGACAAGCCGCCGCGCACGGCGCGAGACTGTGCTGGAGGGAGCGGGCGAACATGGCCGGCCTATAGGCGGCTCGGCGGCGCCGGGGAATAGCGCGTGCTGGGCGCCTCGCCTCGGCGCGCATGGGAGGTTGCGCAGGGGAGGCTGCGCAGGGGAGCCTGTCCGTCAGGATTGCGCCATGCCGCGCGCCCAGGTGCCGATGGGCACCGTCACGCCCCAGGGGGCCAGCAGCTCGCCCACGCTGCGGCTGGGCACCATGTTTTGACCGCCCGTGCAGGCCAGTAGCCCGGCGCGGCTATGCACGCCCGCTTTGGCATCGCACGCCCGCTTTGGGCTGGGAGCACGGAGTCCCTCTCTCGGATATTTTTCGAGACGGCCGGGGCGGGCCCGTCTTGCCGGATCAGCGCGGCGCACCGGCCAGGGGGAGCGTGATGAGGGCTTCCATGCCGCCCCCCTCGCGCGGGGTCAGGGCAATCTCGCCGCCATGGTCGCGGGCGATCGCGCGGGCGATGGCAAGACCGAGGCCCACGCCGCCCGTCTCGCGATTGCGCGAGCGCTCCTTGCGGGCGAAGGGCGCGAACATTGCCTCTACTTCCTCCGCCGGCAGGCCCGGCCCGCGGTCGGCGACGTGGATGCAGGCGCGACCGTCCCGTTCCTCCAGCGCGATGCTGGCTTCGTTGCCATAGGCGATGGCGTTGTCGATCAGATTCTGCACCATGCGCCCCAGCGCGATGCGGTCCCCGCGCACGATCAGATCGGTGCGGGGTGCGGGCCCCTGCCAGTGCACCGGGCGATCGACATGCTGCTCGTTGGCGACAAGCTCTTCCAGCAGGCCCCCCAGCTCCACGCCTTCCAGCGGCCGGCCCTGCGAGGAGCCGCGCACGAAGCTGAGCGTCGTCGAGATCATGGCCGTCATCTGGTCGATGTCGCGCTGGATCGGCTCGCGCAGCGTGTCATTCGCCGCCTCGATGCGGAAGGCGATGCGCGAGAGCGGTGTGCGCAGATCGTGGGCGATGGCCGCCACCATCGCCTCGCGCTCACGCATTTGCTCGGTGATGCGGCCCTGCATGGCGTTGACGGCGCGGGCGGCCACGCGCAGCTCGGCCGGGCCGTCCTCCGGCACCATCGGCGCTGAGGCGTCGCGGCCCACCTGGTCGGCGGCGGTGGCGAAGGCGTGGATCGGCCGCACCAGCCGCCGCGCGAACAGCCAGGCCAGCGGCAGCAGCGCCACCAGCGCCAGCAGGAAGAGCAGCGCCGTGCGCGTCTGCCACGCGGCGATGAGCGGGCGGTCCGGCGTGTGCACCACGCGCCAGTCGCTGCCATTATAGATGGCGGCAATGGTGCGGTTGTAGAAGAAGGGCTCGCCGCGCCAGCGCACGATGCCGTCGTCCCGGTCGTCCGCGCGGCGGGTCGAGCCGCTGCGGTCCGGGCGGAAATAGAGCCGTACATTCTCTTCCGACAATCCCATGCGCTGGGCGAAATCGGCGGTCAGGCTCGCATTGGCGACGAGCCCTTCCTCGGGCGTGGGCGGGGTGGCCTGATGGATGACGTCCAGCTCGACCTTGCGCCGGTGCTGCCGGTAGCGCTCGCTTTGCAGCCGGTCGACGATCTGCATCAGCGCCACGCCTTCCTGGCGGGGCGGCGGCAGCAGGAAGAAATAGGCGATGCTGATGGCCTGCACGACGAAGACGCTCCCGGCGAGCAGCAGGAAGGTCTGGGTCAGAATCGACCGGCCGGAGCGCAGCAGCATCATTCCGGCACCAGCGTGAACATATATCCCTCGCCCCGTACGGTGCGGATGGGCGCGCGCGGGCCCAGCTTCTTGCGCAGGCGCGAGAGCGTCACGTCGATGGCGCGGTCGAACATCATGGTGTCGGACCCCTTGGCGAAATCAATGAGCTGGTCGCGCGTCAGCACGGCCTGCGGCCGGTCGATGAAGGCCGTGAGCAGGCGGAATTCGGTATCGGTGAGGACGGTCATCTCGATGTCCGGCGCGCTCACCGTGCGTTCGACGAGATCGAGCGTCCATTCGCCGAATCGCCGCACCGGCTGGCCCTGCGGATCGGTCCGGCGGCGCAATACCGCGCGGATGCGGGCAAGCAGCTCGCGCGGGTTGCACGGCTTGGCGAGATAGTCGTCGGCGCCCACTTCCAGGCCGATGATGCGGTCCGCGTCCGATCCCATGGCGGAGAGCATGATGATCGGCGGCCGGCGGTTGCCGCGCATGCGCCGCAGCACGGAGAGGCCGTCCTCGCCCGGCATCATCAGATCGAGCACGATGAGGTCGACATGCTCCTCGGCGAGCGCGGCGTCCATCTCGGCGGCGTCGGCCGCGCCCAGCGCGCGCAGGCCATGGCTGGAGAGAAACTCGGTGATGAGCGTGCGCAGCTCGCGGTCGTCGTCGACGACCAGAATGGTCGGCGTGCCGTTTTCAGCACTCATCACGGGGTCCCCCTCCCCTTTTGTTTATCCTTTTCAGTCCCGTGGTAACGCCGGCCGGCGCAAAGGCCAACCGTCGATCGCTCAGGCGAGGGGAAAACCGGCACGGGGCGCATGGCTCATTCGTGCCGCAGCGCTTCGATGGGGTTGAGGCCGGCCGCGCGCCGCGCCGGCACATAGCCGAAGATCACGCCGATCAGCGCCGCGAAGCCAAAGGCCAGCAGGTTGATTTGCAGGTCGAAGGTGAGCGGAATGCTCATCGCGCCCGAGATCACCACCGTCAGGCCGAAGGCGAGGATGAGGCCCACCAGCCCGCCGAGCGCCGAGAGCGTCACGGCCTCGACGAGGAACTGCATCAGCACCTCGCGCTGGACCGCGCCGATGGCGAGGCGGATGCCGATTTCGCGCGTGCGCTCGGTCACGGACACCAGCATGATGTTCATGATGCCGATGCCGCCCACCACCAGGCTCACCGCCGCCACGGAGGCGAGCAGGGCGGTCATGGTTCTGGTGGCGCCGCTCAGCGTATCGGAGATCTGCTTGGCGTCGAAGATGTTGAAGCTGTCGTCCTGCCCGGGGGGCGTGCGGCGGCGCTCGCGCAGCAGCTGGGTGATCGAGGCGCTGACTGCCGTGGTGTCATAGGCCTGATCGACCGCGACCTGGAAGGAGCGGATCTCGCGATTGCCGGTGAGGCGGCGCATCACGGCCTTGATCGGCATGACCACGCTGTCGTCCTGGCCGCCGCCGAAGCCCGCCTGGCCGCGCTTGGCCATCACGCCGATCACCGAGCAGCTGATGTCCTTGAGGCGCAGCGTCTTGCCGAGCGGATCGACATCGCGGAACAGATTTTCCTTCACTGTGTCGCCGAGCACGCAGACCGACTTGCCGGCCTGCTCCTCGGCGGAGGTGAACATCCGGCCGGAGACGACGTCGATGTTCGAGGCGGCGAAATAATCGTTGGTCGTGCCGTTTACGGTCGTCGACCAGTTCTGCGCCTCGTAGACGGCGGTGACGCTGGACTGCGCCTGCGGTGCGACCCGAAGGACGCCGCCTACCTGATCCCGCACGGCCTGCACGTCCTCGTCGTCGAAGGGCCTGGGCGGCGCGCCGCCGCCACGGCCGAAGCCGCCGCCCATGTTGACGTTGAGCAGGTTGGAGCCGAGCGAGCTGATCTGTGATTGCACGGACTGGGTGGCGCCGTTGCCGAGCGTCACCATCGTCACCACCGCCGCCACGCCGATGATGATGCCGAGTGTGGTGAGGAAAGAGCGCATCAGGTGCCGGCGGATGGCGCGCAGCGCGAGCAGGAAGCTGGTGACGAGCATCAGACCTTCACTCCGTTCGTGACGCGCTCTTCAACCAGGCCGTCCCGGAAGCGCACGATGGTCTGGGCATATTCGGCCATGTCCGGCTCATGCGTCACCATGGCGATGGTGATGCCCTGGTCGCGATTGAGCGATGTGAGCAGTTCCATGATCTCGATCGAGCGCTCGCTGTCCAGATTGCCGGTGGGCTCGTCGGCGAGCAGCACCTTGGGATTGGTGACGATGGCGCGGGCGATGGCGACGCGCTGCTGCTGGCCGCCGGAAAGCTCGGCGGGCGTGTGCCCGGCCCAGGGAAGCAGGCCGACGCGGTCCAGCGCCGACAGCGCGGCCTCGCGCCGCGTCTTGCGGTCCTCGCCGCGATAGATGAGCGGCAGCTCCACATTCTCCAGCGCGCTGGTGCGCGAGAGCAGGTTGAAGCCCTGGAAGACGAAGCCGAGATAGCGCCGGCGCAGCAGCGCGCGCTCGTCGTTGGTCAGCGTCTCCACAGGATGGCCCATGAAGAGATAGGTGCCGGAGGTGGGCACATCGAGGCAGCCCAGGATGTTCATGGTGGTCGACTTGCCGCCGCCCGAGGCGCCCATCACCGCGATGAACTCTCCGGCCTCGATGTCGAGGTCCACGCCCTTCAGGGCCTGGAAGGCATTGGCGCCGGTGCCGAAGACCTTGGTGATGCCTCGCAGCTGGATGATGGGCTCGCTCATCTCGCCCTCGTCACTTGCTCGCCGTCAGTTCGCCGGTCACGACCTTCATGCCGGCTTTCAGCGTCTCGCTGGTCACGATCGTCTCGGTGCCGTTGGTCGAGCCGGTGAACACCTCGTGCGGCTGGAGCTGGCCCTTGGCGTCCACCGTGTAGAGGGTCCGGCGCGAGCCCCGGCCGATGGCGACCTGCTGCGAGGATTCGCGGCGGAAGCGCGGCCCGGCCATGGGCACGAGCCCGCCGGCGCCCTGGGGCGGGCCGCCGGCCCCGGCGCCCGCACCGGCCGCGCGCGGCTCGAAGCGCAGCGCCGCATTGGGCACCAGCAGCACATTCTTCTCCTGCGCGGTCACGATGGTCGCGGTCGCGGTCATGCCGGGACGCAGCGAGAGGTCCTCATTGTCCACCGTGAGCAGCGCGCCATAGCTGATGACGCCCGAGGTGCTGGCGGCGGTGGTGGCCGTCGAGCTGGTGTTGGAGCCGACATTCACGCGCTTGATATTCGCCGGGAAGGTCTTGCCGGGATAGGCGTCCACCGTGAAGGTGGCGGTTTCGCCGCCCTCAATCTGGCCGACATCGGCCTCGTCCACTTTCACTTCCAGCTCCATCTGGCTCAGATCCTCGGCGATGAGGAACAGCGTGGGCGTGTTGAAGGAAGCGGCGACGGTCTGGCCGGGCTCGACCTGGCGCGAGAGGATGACGCCGGTGACGGGCGAACGGATGGTCGATTTGGAGAGGTCGATGCGGGCGCTGGAGAGCTGGGCGGCGGCGGACGCCACATTGGCGCGGGCCACGGCCACCTGGGCGAGCGCGCGCTGATAGTCGGCGCGGGCGGTGTCCAGCTCGGTCTGGCTCGGCACCTTGCCGCCGGAGATGCGGTGCACCTCTTCCTGACGGGCGAGCTGCGCCTTGGACTGGGCGGCGGTCGCCTCGGCCTGCTGCACGCTGGCACGCGCCGAATCGAGCGCGGCCTGGTTGCGGTTGATCGCATCCTCCAGCTTCACCGGGTCGATCTGCGCGAGCGGCTGGCCCTGCACCACGCGGTCGTTCTCGTCGACCAGCACCTTGGTGATGAGGCCGGAGATTTCCGAGCCGACCGTCACTTCGTTGGTGGGCTTGAGGTTGCCGGTGGCGGTGATGTTCACCTGCATGTCGCCCATATGGGCGGCGCCCGTCGCATAGCTCGTCGTCTGGTTGCTGCCGACGCAGGAGCGTACGCCCAGCGCGAGCAGGATCACCGCGACCCCGCCAATGGCCCATTTGGCCCATTTCGGCAGGCGGCGCTTGTGCGAGACGCCGAGGAATTCATCGAGTTGGGTGTCGGTGCTGGTCATTGCGAACCTGTCTGGGCAGAGGCGAGCGCGGCGGGCTGCCAGCCGCCGCCAAGGGCCTTGAAGAGCTGGATGGACGCATTCGCCCGGGCGGCGCGTGCGGCGGTGTGGCTGTCCTGCGCGTTCAGCAGCGTCTGCTGGGCGTTGAGGAGCGTCTGGAAGTCGATGAGGCCGCTCTCATAGCGCGCCTCGGCCAGGCGCACGGTCTCGCGCGCGGCCGTCTCCGCGGTGGTCAGCTCGGTTTCGCGCAATTTGGTGCGGTCGATGGCGACGAGCGCGTTCTCCACGTCCTGAAGCGCCACGAGCACGGCCTGCCGGTATGTGGCGAGCGCCGCGTCGGCGGTGGCCTGCTGCTGCTCCACGCGGGCCCGAAGCTGGCCGCCCTGGAAGAGCGGCGCGCTCAGGCTGGCGAGCAGGTTGCCGATGATGTTGGTGCCCAGATTGTCCAGTACCGCGCTCGACGAGGAGAGCGAGCCGGAAAAGCGCAGCGCCGGGTAGAGCTGGGCCTCGGCCACGCCCACGCGCGCCAGCTCGGCGATGAGGGTCTGCTGCGCCGCGATCAGGTCCGGCCGACGCGAGAGCAGGTCGGCGGGGAGGCCGGCCTCGACATTGTCCGGCCCCAGCGGAATATCGCGGGTCGGGTCCAGTTCGGCCGTCACCGTGCCCGGCGCCACGCCCAGCAGCACGGCAAGCTGGTTGGCGGCGGATTCGAAGCCCTGTTCCAGGCTGGGAATGCTGGCGGCGGTCTGTGCCCGCTGCGCGCGCGCCTGTTGCAGCTCGACTTCGCTGGCGAGGCCGGCATCGGTGCGCCAGCCCACCATCTGCAATGTATTGTCCTGGATGGCGAGGTTCTCGCGCGCCACGACGAGGCGGGCCTGGGAAAGGCGGGCGTCGACATAGTTGAGCGCCACTTCGGCCACCAGGCTGCGCTGCACGTCCGCCAGGGTCGCCGCGCTGCTCTCCGCGGTGGCGCGGGCGGCTTGGGCGGTGCGCGAGAGGCGGCCGAAGATGTCCGCCTCCCAGCTCGCATCGAGCCCGGCCTGGAAATTGGAGCCGGCAAGCCCGGCGCCGTCCACCACCTCGGAGCGGCTGGCCGATGCGCCGGCGCTCAGCGTCGGCAGCAGCGCGCCTTGCGAGCCGCGGGCGGCGGCGCGGGCCGCGCGCAGCCGCGCCTGCGCCCCGGCGATGTTGTTGTTGCCGGCGAGCGCGCGCTCAACGAAGCTGCTGAGCTGCGGGTCGCCAAAGCCGGTCCACCACTGGACCAGCGAAGCCTGGTCGGCAGCATCGCCGCTTGGCGAGTGAAAGTCGCCGGGGAGATGCAGCGATGCTGCCGATGGCGGGCGCGGGTCAGGGCCGACCGCGCACCCGGAAAGGAGGATGCCCATGGCGCCCACGGTGGCGCCGCCAAGCGCGCGTAGCCGCCGGCGCGGGAAGGCGCCGGGGCGAGCCGTGGGATCGGGCGACTCGAAACAGGTCGATCTTGTTCTTGTCATGAGCGCCGGGGTTAGCGGGTGAACCCATCTTGCCTGTTTCAAGATCGAAACAATTGCAGCCGCGCCGTCCGGGGGGACGAAGCGGGGGTTCGCGGCGGGAACGGTCCGGGGGCGGTTCCGTTCCGCACCTTCCCTCAGAGCCCGCGCGGGATCAGGGCTCGATCGGCACCTCGAATGTGCCCACCGGCAGCGGCGTCTCGTCGTAGAGATTGACGATGGGGCTGTCCGCCCAGGCATAGCGCACGCGCGTGGCGCTCTGGCCGTCATCGGCGATGCGCAGCGTGTCGCCGGCCGGTGTCGCGCGGGCATAGCGGCAGCTTTGCGGCGTTTGCGCGCAGAGTTCCACGCCGAGCACATGGCTGTCGCTCCAGCCATGCAGCGCGCCGGTCACGCCCCGGAAGCGCAGCAGGATGCTGCCTTGCGCGCGCACCGCCTCGGCAATCTCCGGCCCGCCGGCGGCATTTGCGCCCATGGCCAGGGCATCGGCGGCGCGGGCAAGGCGCTGGCCCACGGCCGTCTTGCCCGGCGGGTGCAGATCGTCCCGGTCGCCGATATCGAGCGTGACGGCGAGGGCGGCATGGGCGTCGGCAGCGACGGCCCGGCGCTGTTCGTCGCGCAGCGCCGCCCAGCCGCTTTCCACCGGCGCGGTGGCGACGGGGCCGTAATTGGGCAGGCTGACCACCAGCATCGGCAGGTCCGCCCGTTCGAACTGCGTGCGCCATCCCTTGAAGAGCGCCGCGAGCCGCCCGGCATAGCCGGCGACGTTCACGTCGCTCTCGCCCTGATACCAGGCGACCCCGGCGAGGCCATAAGCGCCCATGGGGGCGATCATGCCATTGTAGATGAGGCCCAGGCCCGCATTGGCATCCCACGGCGCGCGGGGCGGCGGCGCCTTGACCGGGCTCACCCAATAGCGCCAGCCTTCACCCAGCGGCAGCGTGCGGCCATCCGGGAAATCGAGCGAGAGCACCTCCGCCGGGCCCTGCATGCCGCCATTGCCGAACGTGTCGGTCAGCGCGACGATGATCTCATTATCGCCCGCGCGCAGATAAGAGGCCGGGATCGCGTAGTGGCGCGCATAGTCCCAGCCGAAGCTGTTGCCCACCGGCTTGCCGTTCACCCATGTCTGGTCCAGCTCGTCGAACACGCCGAGCGAAAGAGTGGCGCCCTGCCTGGCCTGTGCGGCCGTCAGCGTCACGGTCTTGCGGAACCAGACCATGCCGTCGAACCCGGCGAGTACGCCGTCCGGCCAGCTTTCCCAATAAGCGATGGCGGGCACGGGCGCCCAGGCGCGCCGCTCGGGCGCGTGCCAGGGCTCCTGACCCGGCTTGTCGCCGCTCGTCTCGCGCCACCAGCCTTCCCAGCGCGGCGCGAAGGCCGTGACGGCGCCGGTCGGGTCGGCCTCGAAGCGCTGGAGCAGTGCGGCTTCGGCGTCGCCATAGATAGCGCGGGCGCCGGCCGGGTCCAGCCAGGCACGGATCTGCGTGCCGCCCCAGCTCGCATTGATGGCGCCGATGGGCACCTGCCGCGTCTCCCGCAGCGCGCGGACCATATGATAGCAGACCGCCGAGAAGCCCGGCACGCTCTCGGGCGAGGCCGCAGCCCAGGCGACCGCCTCGCCGAAATCCCGCGCGGGCGAAGGCGCGCTGCTGCGCGGAACCGAGAGGAGGCGCAGTCCGTCATCGGCGGCGCTGGCGATGGTCGCATCGGCGCCGGTCGCCCGACTGAGCGGCCATTCCATGTTGGACTGGCCCGAGCAGAGCCACACATCGCCGATCAGCACATCGCGCGCGCTGGCCTCGCCCGATGCCGAAGCTGCCCGCAGCACATGCGGCCCGCCGGCCTGCTGCGCGGGCAGCGTGGCGCGCCAGCGGCCAGCCGCGTCCGCCTTGGCGTGCGCACGCGCATCCCCCAGCGTGACCGTCACATCCTCCTGCGGCGCGGCGCTGCCGGTGACGACGAGCGGCCGGTCGCGCTGGAGCACGGCATGATCGGCATAAAGGGGATCGAAAGCGGGCCGTGCCAGCGCTGCTGCGGGTAAAAACGTCAGCACCGCGCATAGGGCGGATGGAATCCGAGTGCGAAAAGCGGTCATGCGTCCCCTCCTGATTTCGCCCCGACCGTGACACTCGTCCTCGAAAGGGGACGGGCATGACTGATCTCGAACGGATTGATGCCTTAGGGCATCGCCTAGCCAAACTACCCGAATGGGAGCGCGTGGCTAGTTAGGTATATAGGTCCCCTACTTTTCGTAGGTGAGCACCGGAAGCGCAGAAAGGCGCTCTTTGCAGGCCGCCAGCGGCCGAATTTACCGCCAGCCGGCGTCGACCCAGTAGTTATGCCCGGTACACATATGCGCGTCGTCCGAGGCCAGGAACAGCGCCATGGCGGCCACGTCGCGCGGCTGGATGCGCCCGTCGAGGCATTGCGCGGCGGCGATCTCGGCTTCGCCCTCGGGCGTGTACCATTTCTCCTGCCGGGGCGTCTGCACATTGCCGGGGATGATGGCGTTGACGCGAATATTGTCGCGGCCCAGCTCGCGCGCCAGGCTGCGAGTCAGGCCCTCGATGGCGGCCTTTGCCGTCTGGTAAAGCGTGAGGTCGGGCAGGCCTAGATGCCAGCTGATCGAGCCGAAATTGAGGATGACGCCGCCGCCGCGCGCCCGCATGCCGGGGATCACCGCCTGCGCGGCAAAGAAATGATGGCGCAGGTTCACTGCCATGCGGTCGTCCCAATAAGCCGGCGTCACCTCTTCCACGCCGTGGCGGTCGTCATTGGCGGCATTGTTGATGAGGATGTCGACCGGGCCGGTCTCGCTCAGGATCGCCGCGAAATTATCGGCCACGGCGGCAAGATCGGTCAGGTCGCAATGGCGGAAGCGGGGTGTGAAGCCGGTCTCGTCCGCCAGCCTTTCCACCAGCGCGTTGCCCAGCGCGTCTTCCTTGTCGACGAAGGCAGTTTCGCAGCCTTGCAGCACGAATGCCTCGACCAGACTGGCGCCGATGCCGGACGCGCCGCCGGTGATGAGCACGCGCTTGCCGATGAGGCTGGGATAGACGGCGCGGTCCCCATTCGCCGCCAGCACTTTTTGCAGCATTAAAGAACCCCCTCGGCCGTGCGCGCGGCTATTCGCAAAGGCCGGAAGACGTACAGGCATAGCCGGCTCCGCGCCCGCCATGACATCCAGACCTTAAATTTCTGATAGCGCTAACATCACGCGCGCGGCCGCGTGTCAAGAGTCGTGTGCCGCATTGACGTCATTGGACTCGCCGGCGGGCCGGCTGCGCGCTTTCCATTGGCCCGGCGCGGATATGCGCCTATATCCTTCGCATGACAGATATTCCGCCCCAGATCACTGACGTGCGCTCCTTCCTCTACCGCGACGGCGCGCTCGATCCCGATGGCGCGCGGCGCCTCACCGCGCAGGCGCTGGCCGGCTGCGAGGATGGCGAGCTGTATCTTCAATATATCGCGACCGAGGCCTTCGGCTTCGACGACGGGCGCCTCAAGACCGCCGATTATTCGACCGACGCCGGTTTCGGCCTGCGCGGCGTCTCGGGCGAGATGACCGGCTTTGCCCATGCCAATGACATCAGCGAAGGCGCGATTCGCCGCGCGGCGGAGACGCTGCAACTCCTCGACCCCGCCCGGCAGGGCCTGGCCGGGCCGCCCCAGCGCACCAACCGCCATCTCTATACCGACGCCAATCCGCTCGACCTCGTGCCCTTCGCCGCCAAGGTGGAGCTGTGCGCCAAGATCGACGCCGCCGCCCGTGCCCGCGATCCGCGCGTGGTGCAGGTCTCCGCCAGCCTGGCCGGGAGCTGGTCGGTGGTGGAGATCGTCCGCCCGGACGGTTTCGTGGCAACGGATGTGCGGCCGCTGGTGCGTCTCAACGTCTCCATCATCATGGAGGAAAACGGCCGGCGCGAGACCGGCGTGTTCGGCATTGGCGGGCGCTATCTCTACGATTCGCTGTTCGAGGAGGCGACCTGGCAGCGCGCCATCGACGAGGCGCAGATGCAGGCGGAAGTGAACCTGCGCTCCGTGGATGCGCCCGCCGGCGAGATGACCGTGCTGCTCGGCCCCGGCTGGCCCGGCGTACTGCTGCACGAGGCGATAGGCCATGGACTGGAGGGCGATTTCAACCGCAAGGGCACCAGCGCCTTCACCGGCAGGATCGGCCAGCGCGTCGCCGCACCGGGCGTGACGGTGGTGGACGACGGGTCGCTCCATAGCCGGCGCGGCTCGCTCAGCATCGACGACGAGGGCACGCCCACGCAGGAAAATGTCCTCATCGAGGACGGCATCCTCAAGGGCTATATGCAGGACCGGCTCAACGCGCGCCTCATGGGTGTGCCCGCCACCGGCAACGGCCGGCGCGAAAGCTATGCCCACGCCCCCATGCCGCGCATGACCAACACCTTCGCGCGCGCCGGCAACGACGATCCGGCCGAGCTGCTCAGCCGCGTGAAGAAGGGCATTTTCGCCAAGAGCTTCGGCGGCGGTCAGGTGGACATCGTCTCGGGCAAGTTCGTCTTTTCCTGCACCGAGGCTTACAAGGTGGAGAACGGGAAGCTGGGCGAACCCATCAAGGGCGCAACCCTGATCGGCGACGGGCCCACCGCACTCACCAGGATCGTCGGCATCGGCAACGATCTGGCGCTGGACGAGGGCATCGGCATGTGCGGCAAGAACGGTCAGGGCGTGCCCGCCGGCGTCGGCCAGCCCACGCTGCTGCTCGACGGGCTGACCGTGGGCGGCACCGCCGCCGCCTGAGTCTTCCGCCAACATCTCGCTGCGGGACCGGCCGGCGCGCACGCCGGGCCGGCCGAAACATCGCGGCTTATCTTTTCGCTTATCTGTGCTAGGCCGGGCGCGAATTGGAGAGGGGACAAGGGCTTGGTCCATTTGCCGCCGGGGCTCGCGCCCTCTGTTTTTGCCGATGGTATCAGCGAGATGCGCGGCATCGTCGGCGCGGACTGGGTGTTCACCAGCGACGAGGACGTGGCGCTCTATCGCGACGCCTATTCCGTGCTGTGGGACGAGCCGGAAGAGCCGCTCGCCTCGGCCGCGGTCGCGCCCAAGACGCTCGAGGAGGTCCAGGCGATCGTCCGCGTCTGCAATGCGCGCGGCATTCCGCTCTATCCCATCTCCACCGGCCGCAATTTGGGCTATGGCGGCTCCGCTCCCGTCTATTCGGGTAGCGTGGTGCTGGACCTCAAGCGCATGAATCGCGTCATCGAGGTGAATGAAGGCAATGCCTCCTGCCTCGTCGAGCCCGGCGTCTCCTATTTCGACATGTACAAGCATCTTCAGGCGACAGGCTCGAAGCTGTGGCTGGACGTGCCGGCGCCCGGCTGGGGCAGCATGGTCGGCAATGCGCTCGATTCCGGCGGGGGTTATACCGCTGCGTCCTATCGCGGCCATTTCGAGGCGCAGTGCGGCATCGAGGCCGTGCTGGCCGATGGCGAAGTGCTGCGCACCGGCATGGGCGCCATGCCGGGATCGGAAACCTGGCAGCAATATCGCATGGGCATCGGCCCTTGTCTCGATGGGCTGTTCCGCCAGTCGTCGCTGGGTGTCGTCACCAAGATGGGCTTCTGGCTCTTCCCGCAGCCGGAGACCTGCTTCACCGCCTCGCTCGAACTGATGCACTTCGCCGATATCGAGCCGATGATGGCGCTGCTCAATGAGCTGGAATATAGCAATATCTTCAACGGCATGCCGTCGGTCGGCTCGCCCGTGCTCCAGGGCGGCGGCGGCACGCACTGGCAGCAGATTCCCCTGCCGGAAGAGATGGACGCCAAGGTGCGCGAGACCGGCCTTGCCGCCTGGCGCGCCTCCCTCATCTTCTATGGCCCGGAGAAAGTCGTGCGCGCGCAATGGGATTATGTGCGCGAGCGTTTCTCCGCCGCCTTCCCGGACGTTCGCTTCAAGGAGGACGAACTGATCCGCCTGCCGCTCGACGCCGGCATGCTGGAAAAGGTCTTCAAGGCGCGTTTCGGCGTGCCCAGCCTGGAGCGTTTCGTGCTGGGATCGCGAACGCCCGAGGACCCCGATCCGAGCGATGGCCATATCTGGATCTCGGCGGTCATTCCGCGCTCGGGCAAGGGCCTTGTCGATGCCACGCGCGTGATGCTGCGCGAGTGCGAGCGGCTGAAGCTGCCGGTAATGGTGTTCAGCCCGTCCATCTTCTGCTGGACGCGCTCGCTCATCATGTTCGTGGCGGTGAAAGTGTTCAAGAACAGGCAGGACAATGCCCGCCTGCGCGCTTCGGTGTTCGAGCTGATCCGCATTCTGGCGGACAATGGCTGGGGGGAATATCGCTGCCCGCCCGCCTTTCAGGACGCGGTGATGGATGCCTATGGCTATAACGACCATATCCTGCGGCGCGTGAACGAGCGGATCAAGGACGCGCTGGACCCCAATGGCATTCTCTCGGTGGGGCGCTACGGCGTCTGGCCAAAGCGCCTGCGACCGCGCTGAACGAACGGGAGAAGCGGCGACACGGGGCTTGGCTTGCGCGTGCCGGACGCGATAGGGTCCGCGCCATGCGCATCGAATGCGGCGCATGGTTGTGCGTAACCCCTTGTCCGAGGCCCCATGTCCGAAACCCCGACTATTCTCACCGATCCGCAGCGCGCCTTCATCGCGGCGAGCCCGCTGTTCTTCGTCGCCACCGCGGCGGCGCAGGGGCGCATCGCGCTCGGGCCGCGCGGCGGCGACCGGCTGCGGCTGCTCGGGCCCGATCTGATCGGCTATCTCGATGCCGCCGGCTCGGACAGCGAGACGCAGGCGCATCTCGCGGCGGACGGGCGCATCGCGCTGCTGTTCTGCGCCGCCGAGCCCGCGCCGATGCTGCTGCGCCTCCACGGCCGCGCGCGCGTCATCCGGCCGCAGGACGACGAGTGGGATTTTGCCGCGCGCGGTTTCGATGTGCCGGCGGGCGACTGGGGGATCGTGCTCATGCGTATCGAGCGGGTGGAGGAAAATGCCGGAGAGATGCCGCTGCCCGCTGTGCCGCGCGCGCCGGCCGCCGCGCCGTCCCGCCACACGCAGGTCGAGCCGGACTGGGTGCCGGCGGTGCTCAACTACTGGCTCACGGAAGTGGGGCCGGAAGGCTGGTTCGATTCCACCGAGGAAATGGACGTGCGCCTCACCCACATGTTCCGTGCTTTGTGGGAAGCGTTGCAGGACAGGCCGGCCGATGCGTTCCTCGACGATGCCGACACCGCGCTCGCCGCGCTGATCCTGTTCGACCAGTTCCCGCGCAACATGTTCCGGGGCGAGGCGCGCGCCTTCGCTACCGATGCGCTGGCGCGGGAAATCGCCCGCGCCGCGCTCGACCGGGGCTATGACCAGCAATTCGTCGAAGCCGCGCGTCCCTTCTTCTACATGCCCTTCATGCACAGCGAATCGCTGGCCGATCAGGAGCGCAGCCTGGAGCTGTTCAGCCAGCCCGGCTTCGAGTTCAACCTGCGCTTCGCCGTGGCGCACCATGCCGTCATTGCCCGCTTCGGCCGCTTCCCCCACCGCAACAAGGCGCTGGGCCGCGAGACCCTGCCCGAGGAAGAGGAAGCGGTGGCGGAAGGCTCGGCCTGGTAGAGCGATGACGGCTTATCGCGCCGCCGATTTCGCCTTTTCGGGGAAGTAGCCGCCGCATCGCCGCTTGCCGTACAACGTGCTGCCCGTCCCGAAGCGGGCGGGCGAGAACGCGACGGCCGTCGGCTCCACCGTGGAGCGCGGCATATGCGCCCTGGCCATGGCCCTGGCCGCAGCCAGGCCTTCCTCGGTGATCGGCAGGAAGAGTGGCGGCGAGACCATGTCGAAAAAGTCCACCGACTCGCCTCGGGTAACGATCCGTCGACTCTCGAGCGCCTTGCGCGTCAGTTCGTTCACTTCCCGCTTGGCGTCGAAATAGCCCAGATAGAGGATTTCGCCCGGTCCGATCGTGAACTGGACGCTGTCGTCCTGGAAGCAGAGTGTCCAGTAGTCCTGCCGGGAGAAGCTCGAGACGACATAGGTGCCGGGCTTGAGATCGAGCACCATGAAGCCGTCGATGGATGCTTGGAGACTGGCCGCAAGCGTCGCGGAGCCGCCGAAGGGCCCACCCTTGATCTGCTGGGCAACCGGATCGTAGTGCTGGAAATTAAGGCGATAGCTGGTCTTGTAGGCGGGTGAGGGCGGTTGCACGAAGGGCGCCTTGATGATGATGGCGGCCTTTGCCGATTGCGGCGTGATCTCGATCCTGGCCGCCTTCTGCCCCGCCAGAGCCGGTTGGCCGGATGCAAACAGCGCCGGCAGCATGAACGCCGCGAGAAGAGTCCGGTGCATGCAATTCCCCCTGATCGGGCGGCGATATCGAGCGCGCCGGGCCAATGCAAGCGGGGTGCCGAACCCTGTCGCTACCCCAGCACGATCTCCCGCCCGCAGCCCACGCTCGCGACGAAGCGCGCGTCGTGGCTGACGATCAGCAACGCGCCGTCATAGACGGCCAGCGCGGCTTCCAGCATCTCCACCGCCTCGATGTCGAGATGGTTGGTCGGTTCGTCCAGCATCAGCATCTGCGGTGCGGGCGTGCCGCCGGTGAGCAGGGCGAGGCCGGCGCGCAGCCGCTCGCCGCCGCTCAGCGTGGCGGCGGGGCGCAGTGCATCCTGGTTGCGGAAGGCGAAGCGGGCGAGGATGTCGTGCGCCGCGCCGCGCGTCAGGCCGGGGTGGCGCGTCTGCATGTTGGCGACGAGGTCCAGCGCGGGGTCGAGCAGGGCGACATGCTGGTCGAGCATGGCGATGGCGCCTTCGGCCCGCTGCACGCGGCCGCGCGTGGGCGCCTGTTCGCCGGCGAGGACGCGCAGCAGGCTGGTCTTGCCCGATCCGTTAGCGCCGCGCAGCGCGATGCGCTCCGGCCCGGTGATGTCGAAATCGAGCGGACCGAACAGCCGCCGCCCGCCCCGTTCCAGCACCAGCCCCTCGGCGCGCAGCAGCGTGCGGTTGGCGGGCAGATGGGCGGGCGGCAGGTCGATATGCAGCGGCGTCACGATCTCCACGCGGGCGCGGGCCTCCGCGCGCTGCTGCTCGGCCGCGTCCATCAGCCGCCCGGCGAGCTGACGGTCGCGCCCGGCGCTCTGCTCCGCGCGCCGGGCCTGGGCGCCGAGCAGGATGCGCGGTTCGCCGCCGCGCGCGGCCAGGGCACGGCCGGCCTTGTCGCGCCGCGCCTTGCGCTCGGCCTGGCGCTGGCTGGCGCGCGCCTGCTGCGTCACTTCGCGTTCGGCGCGGTCCAGATCGGCGGTCGCCCGCTCGCGCATGGCATCGCGCGCCGCCACGAAATCGCTCCATCCGCCGCCCACGCTGACGATGCCGGTGGGCGCAAGCTGCACGATCCGGTCCATGCCCTCCAGCAGCGCGCGGTCATGGCTGGCGACCAGCGCGCCGCCGGCCCAGCCGTCGAGCAGCTCGGCAATGGCTTCGCGCCCGTCCGCGTCGAGATTGTTGGTCGGCTCGTCGAGCAGCAGCAGCTCAGGCTCGCCCAGCAGCATGGCGGCCAGGCCCAGGCGCGTGCGTTCGCCGCCGCTTAGTGTGGCCACCGGCCGGTCGAGATCGGCATATGGGAAGCGCACGCGGGCCAGCGCCTCGGCGATGCGCGTCTCCAGCGTCCAGTCCGCCTGCTCCGCATCCTCCAGCGTGCCGTCGCCGGCCTCCAGCCGCCGCAGCCGGGTCAGATCGGCGGCGATGCCCAGCGCCTCGGCCAGCGTGCCGCCGTCGGCCGGCACCTGTCGCAGCATGGCCGCGCGCGCTGGCCGTGTCACGGTGCCCGCGCGCGGCGCGCGCGTGCCGTCGATGATGTGGAGCAATGTCGATTTGCCGGCGCCGTTGCGGCCCACCAGGCCGACGACCTCGCTGCCGATGGCGAGCGTCAGCGCATCGAAGAGCGGCGTGCCGTCAGGCGTTGCGGCGGAGAGACGATCGAGGAGAAGAAGCGCGGACATGAGGCATCCCGGAGTCATGGAAACGGAAAGGGCTGTTCCATGCCGGGCTGTTCATGATGGCGTGCTCCTGATGAACGGGTGAAGCGGCAATATAGCGCGGGGTGGGGCCGATTTCCAGCCCGTGGCCTCAGAGCGGCCGCACTTCGCCCCCGGCCAGCACCGCTTCGCAGCCGAGCGCGGCGGCTTCGTTGCTGTCCGCCAGTGCGGCGATAGTGACCCAGCCTTCCGCGCGCAGTTCCGCGGCGCGGGCGGGATCATGGCCGAGCGGCAGGAACAGCCGCCGCGCCGATTCGCCGCCGAAGCCGGCGTCGATCAGCGGATCGGGGTAGAGCGAGACGCCCATGGCCGGCTCGCTGCTGCCGTCCGCGCGCGTCACCGCATAGCTGCCGCCGCGTCCGATCTCGCCGATGAAGCCCTCGGCGAAGATCGAGAAGCCGAACCAGCTCTGATATTCGAAGCCGTGCCGCTCGGTGGGGTCCAGCGTCAGCGTGATGTCCCAGCCGATCGGCCGGGCGATGGCGCGCAGAGCGGCGATGCGGCCGGCGAGGGCGCCCGCGGCCGGCCCGGCGTCCACGGCCTCCAGCCGGTCCATCGCCGGGTGGAAGGGCCCGGTCGCTTCGATCAGTGCCTGATAGGGCGCGGCGGCCGGCCCCATCCCGGCCAGCGAGCCGGCATCCTTGGCGTCCAGGCGGGCGCGCAGGGCGTCCACGTCGCCCGGCGGCACGGGCATGGGCCCGGCGGCGAGCATGGGCACCAGGTCCGGCAGGTTGAAATCGATGGTGATGCCAGTGACGCCGGCGCGTTGCAGCGCCTCGATGGCGACGTTGACGATCTCGGTCGCCGCCGCCACCCCGTCCGATCCGATGATCTCCGCGCCGAGCTGCGTGCGCTCGCGCTCGGGGCGGAGCTGGTCGGCGCGCAGCCGCATCACCGGCCCGCCATAGCACAGGCGCAGCGGCCGCGCGGCGGCGGCAAGGCGCGTTGCGGCGATGCGGCCGATCTGCGCCGTCATGTCCGGCCGGATGGCGAGGCTGCGCTGCGAAATGGGGTCGACCGCGCGGAGCAGCTCCTGCGCCCCGGCGGACTGGAGCCGCGCGAGCAGCGTTTCCTCGAACTCCGCCAGTGCCGGCATCACGCGGCGATAGCCGTGCGAGGCGACCGTATCGAGCACTTCGCGCACCAGCCGCGCGCTGGCCTCGGCCTTTGGCGGCAGGCGGTCGGAGAGGCCTTCGGGCAGCAGACCGGGGGCGAGCGTGTCGGTCATGCGGCGGCCTTCCCCGCGCGGGAGAGAGGCCCGCCCAGTTTGTCCATCGCGTCCATGTCCATGTCCATGTCGGAAAAGCGGATCACCCGATACCCCAGCGCCTGCAAACGGAAACTGCGCCTTGCCTCATAGCGATCTACGCGCGGATGTGTACCCCCGTGTATCCCCATTCGAGGCGTGCGCGGATATGGAAAGAGCCCCTCCCGCGCGGGAAGGGCTCCTCCATTGTCGTCCTCGTGCCGTCCGCTTCAGAATTTGAGCGGGAAGGCGCGGCTCACGCCCGGCACGGCGCGAATCTGCTCCAGCACCGCGGCGGGCACTTCCTCGTCCACGCTCAGCAGCAGGATGGCTTCGCCACCCGCCACGCGCCGGCCCAGGTGGAAAGTGCCGATGTTGATGCCGGCATCGCCCAGCGCCTTGCCCACCGCGCCGATGAAGCCCGGCTGGTCGGTATTGGCGATGTAGAGCATGTTGCCGTCGAGATCGGCCTCGATCTTGATGCCGAACAGTTCGACCAGGCGCGGCTGGCTGTTGGAGAAGAGCGTGCCCGCCACCGAGCGCTCGCCGGCCTCGGTCTTCACCGAGACGCGCAGCAGCGTGTGATAGTCGCCTTCCTTCTCGGTCTTGACCTCGCGCACCTCGATGCCCCGCTCCTTGGCGAGATAGGGCGCGTTGACCATGTTCACCGTGTCCGAATGGACGCGCATCAGGCCGGCCAGCACGGCGCTGGTGATCGGCTTCTGGTTGAGTTCGGTCGCGGCGCCCTCGGCATGGACGGAGATGCGCGGGGTGCCGGCGTGGGAGAGCTGGCCCACCAGGCTGCCCAGCTTCTCGGCCAGCGCCATATAGGGCCGCACCTTGGGCGCTTCCTCGGCCGAGAGGCTCGGCATGTTGAGCGCGTTGGTGACGCCGCCGGTCAGCAGATAGTCGCTGAGCTGCTCTGCCACCTGGAGCGCCACATTCACCTGCGCCTCGCTGGTGGAGGCGCCCAGATGCGGCGTGGAGACGAAGCCGGGCGTGCCGAAGAGCGGGCTCTCCTTGGCCGGCTCGACCGCGAACACGTCCAGCGCGGCACCCGCCACATGGCCGTTGTCCAGCGCCTCCTTGAGCGCTGCCTCGTCGATGAGACCGCCGCGCGCGCAGTTGACGATACGCACGCCCTTCTTGGTCTTGGCCAGATTTTCGCGGCTCAGGATGTTGCGCGTCTGGTCGGTGAGCGGCGTGTGCAGCGTGATGAAGTCGGCCCGTGCGAGCAGCGTATCGAGGTCCGCCTTCTCCACGCCCATTTCCACCGCGCGCTCGGGCGAGAGGAAGGGATCGAAGGCGACGACCTTCATCTTGAGGCCCAGCGCGCGGCTTGCCACGATGGAGCCGATATTGCCGGCGCCGATCAGGCCCAGTGTCTTGCCGGTGACTTCCACGCCCATGAAGCGGTTCTTCTCCCACTTGCCGGCCTGGGTGGAGGCGTCGGCCTCCGGGAGCTGGCGGGCGAGGGCGAACATGAGCGCGATGGCATGCTCGGCGGTGGTGATGGAGTTGCCGAAGGGCGTGTTCATCACCACGATGCCCTTGGCCGAGGCATAAGGGATGTCGACATTGTCGACGCCGATGCCGGCGCGGCCGATCACCTTCAAATTGGTGGCGGCGTCCAGGATTTCCTTCGTCACCTTGGTCGCGCTGCGGATGGCGAGGCCGTCATACTGGCCGATGATGGCCTTGAGTTCCTCGGGCGTCTTGCCGGTGATCTCGTCCACCTCGATGCCGCGGTCGCGGAAGATCTGCGCCGCCTGCGGGTCCATCTTGTCGGAAATAAGCACTTTGGGCTTGGTCATGATTTTTGTCTCCAGACGTCATCCTGACGACAGTCAGGATCTCGGGCGGATGCGATGTGCCTTGGCGCCCGAGATCCCGGCTTTCGCCGGGATGACGGAATAATGTTCAGATCAGGCGGCGGCCGCCAGCGCGGCCCTGGTCTCGGCATAGGCCCAGTCGAGCCAGGGGCCGAGCGCCTCGATATCGGCGGTGTCGACGGTCGCGCCGCACCAGATGCGCAGGCCCGGAGGGGCATCGCGATAGCCCGCCACGTCGTAGGCGGCGTCTTCCTTCTCCAGCAGGCCGGCCATCTTCTTGATGAAGTCGCCGTCCGCGCCCGCCACGGTCAGGCACACGCTGGTGATCGAGCGGCTGGCCGGATCGGGTGCGAGGTGGCCGAGCCAGTCGCGCGTCTGGACGATCCGGTCGAGCGCGTCGGCGTTGGCCTGCGCGCGTGCCTTGAGGCCCTCCGACCCACCGATGGACTTCGCCCATTCGAGCGCGAAGATCGCATCCTCGACCGCGAGCATGGAGGGCGTGTTGATCGTCTCGCCCTTGAAGATGCCCTCGGCCAGCTTGCCTTTGGCCATCAGGCGGAAGACCTTGGGGAGCGGCCAGCTCGGCGTGTGCGTCTCCAGCCGCTCGACGGCGCGCGGGCCCAGGATCAGCACGCCGTGCGCACCCTCGCCGCCCAGCACCTTCTGCCAGGAGAAGGTGGCGACGTCGATCTTGTCCCACGGAAGATCATAGGCATAGACCGCGCTGGTCGCATCCGCGAAGCACAGGCCCTCGCGGTCGGCGGCGATCCAGTCGCCATTGGGCACGCGCGCGCCCGAAGTCGTGCCGTTCCAGGTGAAGAGCACGTCATGCGACCAGTCGACCGCGTTCAGGTCCGGGAGCTGGCCGTAGTCGGCGCGCAGCACCGTCGGATCGAGCTGGAGCTGCTTGGCGGCATCGGTGACCCAACCTTCACCGAAGCTCTCCCAGGCCAGCGCCGTGACCGGACGGGCGCCGAGCATCGTCCACATCGCCATTTCGAAGGCGCCGGTGTCCGAGCCCGGCACGATGCCGATGCGGTGCGTCTCGGGCAGGTTCAGCAGCTCGCGCATCAGGTCGATGCAATAAGCGAGGCGCGTCTTGCCGAGCTTGGAACGGTGGGAGCGTCCGAGGACCTGCGTGGCCAGCTTGTCGGGGCTGTAACCGGGCGGCTTCGCGCAGGGTCCGGACGAGAAATAGGGGCGCGCGGGCTTGGCGCCCGGCTTGGTAACCTCAGTCATGTGTTGCGTCTCCTTGCAGAGAGCACGCGCGGCGTTGGGACCGCGTGGCCCGCCGGCGGCCATAAAGATTTGCAGCGCCAAGTCAATCGTGACTCGCTCCGGCCCGGCTGGGCGGGGGGCAGGGTAGCGAAATGGCCGTCCTATGCGTGCGGAGTGGTCAAGCTCCGGTTGCCGGAAGGGAGTGGGAACGGACATGCGGTTTCGGTCCGGACTTTCTCACACCGCTTGGCGAGATCGAGGCCAGGGTTCCGTAACGGCAGGATGATCGCTGCATCCCGGACCCGTCCCGATCTGGGTCAAAGGCGCCTGAAAGGCCCGCTACCAAAGGTTAATGATCTCCTAATGGTGGAGGCAGTTTGCTATGGAACCGGCTCTGGAGTCGCAGTCTTTTTTTGTATGCCGGAGCAAGGGACGATGTCCGGCATGCCGATTGGGTGGAGTAACGAGCATGAAGCATTTGGCATTGGCTGCGCTGTCCGCCGGCGTGGCCATCATCGCAGTCGCATCGCCGGCGCAAGCCGTTACATGCGTCAATCCGAGCGTCTATCCCGAATCATCCACGTCATCGGGCGGGACCGCCCTCGCGTCCGACGTCGGCACCGGTACGCAGGTGGTGGCTTGCCTGGGCAAGTATAATTATGGAGTTGGCAACGGGAATAATCTGCTGAACAATTCCGGTTCCAATCCGGCCCGGGTCGAGGCCGCGCTTTCCAGGCTGGGTCTGGATATCGATGTTGACGGAACTTTCTGGAACGCGCCCAAGAAGGTGAGTTCCATTTCGGGGAACATCCTGGATTTTGGCACTGAACTCTTCGGCGATACTTACATCGGCGTCCATTGGGGTGGCAATGAAGGGACGGCCTTCTATCTGCTGCACTTCGACACGCCGACCACGCAGATCGCGATCAATCGCAACAGATTCTCCGGTGGCGTGCTGTTTTCGACGGAGCTTTTTACGCCTCCCGCGGTGCCCGAGCCCGCGAGCTGGGCCATGCTGATCGCCGGCATGGGCATTGTCGGCTTTGCGATGCGTCGCCGCAAGACGACTGTCGCCTTCGCCTGATCTGCGGCATTTTTCGAGACATCGGCCGGGGCGTCGCGCGATGCTCCGGCCTTTTTCGTTCGCGCCGTCCGATTTGCGACTCGCTCCGGCGCAGCGGGGCGGGCGGGGCGCTCCGGCGGGTTTGCGCCGTCTTGCCCGTGGCTTATAAGGGCGACCATGCTCAGCCAATGCCGGGGGTCACGCATTTTGGGGGTGGCGGCGCTGCTTGCGCTTGCCGGGCTTGCCGGCTGCGTGGGCGGCGGGGCGCCGCCATCGCGCACGCGCGGGGCGGCCAAACCCCGGCCCGCTGAGCCGCCACGGTCCCAGGCGATGCCGGACAGCGCGGCGTTCCGCCAGTGCATCGGCCGGCTCAACGAGGCGCAGGTGCGCTTCGAAACCCTGCCCAATCAGCAGCGCGGCGGCGGCTGCGCCATCATCGATGCGGTGAAGCTGCTCGATTTCGGCACGCCCACCGCCAATCTCGGCGCCATGACCTGCGATCTCGCCGCGCATTTCGCGGCCTGGACGCGCTACGCTGTGCGCCCGGCCGCGCGGCTCTATCTGGGCAGCGAGGTGGTACGGGTCGAGACGTTCGGCACTTATGCCTGCCGCGACGTGCGCGGCTCGGGCGGCACCATCGCGGGCAAGCTCAGCGAGCATGGCCGCGCCAATGCCGTCGACATCTCGGCCTTCGTGCTGGCGGACGGGCGGCGCATCTCCATCCTTTCCAACTGGCGCGACGAGGGGCCGACCGCGCAGTTCCTCCAGGCGATCCACGCCAGCGCCTGCAAGCGGTTCCGCACCGTGCTGGGCCCGGATTACAACAGCGCGCATCGCGACCATCTCCATTTCGACATGGGCGGCAAGGGGCGCTATTGCCGGTAGAGCGGCGTGCGGCCTTTGCCTTCGTCCCCATTTTCGACCTGCGAGAGAACAGACCCGTCCATGAGTGAACCAGAACCCGTCGAGCAGCCCCGTTTCCGTCCCGCCGAGCAGGAAGTACGGGAGGGGCGGGAAGAGGTCCATTCGCCCCAGACGACCAGCGCCGCCTATCGGCTGGCCTTTCAGGACGACGAGTTCCTGCTCCAGCCGGCACTGCGGCCGGTGCGCTTCCAGCTCGAACTGATGAAGCCCGAGCTGCTGCTGGATGAGGCGCGCATTGCCTCCACCTTCGTTTTCTACGGCTCGGCGCGCATCCCCGCGCCGGACGAGGCGCAGGCGCTTGTCGATGCGGCGGCCAGCCCCGCCGAGCGCGCCGTGGCCGAGCGGCTGGCGGCGAAATCGCGTTATTATGACGTGGCGCGCGAACTGGCCCGCTTCGCCGCGCAATATCCGGTCAGCGCCAGCGGCTGGCGCAATTTCGTGGTCTGCTCGGGTGGCGGCCCCTCGATGATGGAGGCCGCCAACCGGGGGGCCTCGGACGTGGGCGCCAAGACCATCGGCATGAACATCCTGCTGCCGCACGAGCAGGCGCCCAACCGCTATGTGACGCCCGAGCTGTCCTTCCGCTTCCACTATTTCGCGCTGCGCAAGATGCACCTGAGCATGCGCGCGCGGGCGCTGGCCGTCTTTCCCGGCGGTTTCGGCACGTTCGACGAGATGTTCGAGATTTTGACGCTCATCCAGACCGGCAAGATGAAGCGCATCCCCATCCTGCTCTACGGGCGCGACTTCTGGACGCGCGTGGTCAATTTCGAGGCGCTGGCGCAGGAAGGCGTCATCAGCCCCCGCGACCTCGATCTCATAAGCTGGGTAGAGACGGCGGAAGAGGGCTGGGCCGTGATCGACAATTTCTACGCATGCGAGACGCTGGGGACCTGCTGAGGCGGACCGGTGCGTTGGGCGCACATTGGGCGCCAATGCCGAGTCGCGCGGCCGCGTAACCGATCCTCGATGGGGCGATGCCTCCGTTCCCCAGCGCATCCGGTGCAGGCGGCCTGCACTGGTGCTATTTTTCAGACGGACTCAGAGGCGCCGGCCCTAGATCGGGGCTCGTCATGCCTGCGCAGGCGGGAATCCAGAGACGGCTGGGCGCTGGGCTCCCGCTTTCGCGGGAATGACGGGAGAGGTGCGGGATGACGGATGAGGATAGCCGTCGGTCCAGCGTTCCGATCTGAACAGGCAAGCGCTCGTCCGCCGCCGTGCGACTCTCGGAGAAGGCACCTGGAAACGGAAAGGGACCGAACGCTTCGGCGCCCGGTCCCTTTTCATGTCTCGATGGTCCGGCGAGGCTGCGACGTATCGCGCGCCGCTCGGGCTGCCGCGTGGCGGGATTACTCCGCGGCGGCCTCCTCGGCGGGGGCCTCCGGCGTCTCTTCGGCGGCATTGTCCGCATCCGCATCCGCTTCAGCCGCGGGCTCGGGCGCCGCGTCGGCGGCGGGCAGCGGCAGGTTGGAGCCCTGCGCGTTCATATAGGCGATGATGTTGGCGCGGTCCTCGGGCTTGCTCAGGCCCGCGAAGCTCATCTTGGTGCCAGGCGCGAAGGTACGCGGGCTGGCCAGCCAGTGATCCAGTGCCTCGAAGGTCCAGGTGCCGCCCACTTTCTTGAGCGCATCGGAGAAGGCGAATCCGGCCTTGCCCACGGCGATGGCGTCGCCCACCGTTTCCCAGAGATTGGGGCCGATGCCGTTGCTGCCGCCCTGATTGATCGTGTGGCAGGCGATGCACTTGGCGAACACCTTTTCGCCCGCAGCCACGTCCGCCGTGGCGAGCAGCGTGTTGAGCGACGGACCCGCCGCCGCGCCATCGCCACCGGAATCGACGCCCTCGATGGCAAAGGCCATCGGGTCCGGGCGGCCCTGGTGGAACATCTTGTTGCTGACGATGCCGGCGCCGAGTGCAATGACGCCGGCGAACAATGCCCAGCCGGCTATGGTGTTGAAACGGTCGCTCATCCGCGTCTTTCTCCGAATTGTCCGGCGCCCCCGGGCGCGGCGGCACGAGCCCCCGCGTCTGTGCTCGGGGCCCCCATTAATGACTGCTTTGCGTGCACGCAAGCCATGCGTGCGCCCGAAATGGCCCGGCGCGGCGGGGGGTGGCGCGGCGGCATCAGGGCCGGCCCGCCCCTTGTGCCAGATCGGGCAGCGGGGAGCCGGCGCGCCGCCGTCGCCTGCCTTGCGCGCACGCGCGCGACGTTCTAAGCGCACGGCCTTAAGATGGACGATTATCCAGCCCCCGCGCGGCGCCTCGTCGCCGAGATGACGGACGCAGCGGCGGCCGCGCCGGCGCGCGCGCTGTCCTTTCAGGGTGCGCCGGGCGCCAATTCGCACCTGGCCGCGGCCGATTATGCGCCGGACGGGCTGCCGCTCCCCTGCTTCAGCTTCGAGGATGCGCTGGACGCGGTGCGCGATGGGCGGGCGGATCGCGCCATCATCCCCATCGAGAATTCGCTGCACGGGCGCGTGGCGGACATGCACTTCCTGCTGCCCGAATCCGGCCTGTCGATCATCGACGAATATTTCCTCCAGATCCATCACTGCCTGATGAGCGCGGACGAAGCGCCGCCGGTGAGCGCGCTCTCCCACGTCCAGGCGCTGGGCCAGTGCCGGCATTATCTGCGCGGGCGCGGCATCCGCCCCATTGTCTATGCCGATACGGCGGGCGCGGCGGCGCTGGTCGCCGAGCTGCGCGAGCCGGGCGCGGCCGCCATTGCCCCGGCGCTGGCCGCGCAGCTCTACGGCCTTACGCTCCACGCCGAGAATATCGAGGACAGCCCGGACAACATGACGCGCTTCGTGGTGCTGGCGCGGGATCCCGTCATGCCCGCGCGCGATGCCGGGCGCGTGATGACCAGCTTCCTCTTCGAGGTGAAGAACGTGCCGGCCGCGCTCTACAAGGCGATGGGGGGCTTTGCCACCAACGGCGTCAACATGACCAAGCTGGAGAGCTACCAGCGCGGCGCCAGCTTCTCCGCCACGGAATTCTATGCCGATATCGAGGGCATGCCGGGCGACCTCGCCGTCGACCGCGCGCTGGAGGAACTGGCCTTCCACTCCAAATGGGTACGCCTGCTCGGCAGCTACCGGCAGGCGCGGCCGCGCTCGGTCTGATCCGCGCTCTTCAGCCCGCGCGCGTCGAGAGGATGGCGGCCTGCCCGTCCTCCAGCCGCAATGCGGTGAGCACGCCCGTCTCATAGGCGCCGGTGTCGATGCCGATGCGGCGCGATCCGATGGCAGGCGCGTCGCTTTCCCAGGTGTGGCCGTGGACGATGATGCGCCCGTCCGGCCGCGCCACATCCAGGAAGCCCTTGCGAATCCAGAGCAGATCCTCGGGCGCCTGATCGGCCAGCGGCACGCCCGGCCGGATGCCCGCATGGACGAAGGCGAAATCGCCCACGCCTACCATCAGCTCCAGCGTTTCGAGGAAGCGCAGATGGGCGATGGGCATGACTTCCAGCAGATCGTCACGCGCGGCGACATGGGCGCTGGCCGGATCGGACGCGCCGGGCGGCGTCACGCCGTAGGAGCGCAGTGTCTGCGCGCCGCCGAAGGCCACCCACGCCTGGCAGCTCGCCGGGTCGGCGATATAGTCCAGCATCACCTGCTCGTGATTGCCCTTGAGGACATGGACATGGAACGGGCCGTGGCGCTTCAGCCAGCAGAGCGCGTCCAGCACATCGCGCGACGCGGGCCCGCGATCCACATAGTCGCCGCAGAAGATCAGGCTCGCCGTGCGCCCCTCGGCGCGGTCGGCGGCGTCCCGCGCGATGAGGTCCAGCAGCGCGCGCAGCGGCGTGTAGCAGCCGTGAATGTCGCCCACGGCATAGATGAGCTGGCCGTCCACCTTGCCGGTCGGCAGGGGTAAGGCGGCGGTCTCGCCGAGCGGGAGGGGTACGCTTGCCATGTCAGAGCCGCGTGCGCGCCGTATCAAGCTCGCCGGCCAGCTCGCGATAGCCCACCACGACGCGATCGGGGTCCGAGTCGGCCCGCTTGCTGAGGCGCGTCCAGCGCTGGCGATAATCGCGCAGGCTGCGCGTATCGACACCGGCACGTGCGGCGGCACCGAAGGCATCGCGCAGCCGCTGGTCCGCCGCCAGTATCCGGGGATACATGCAATGCGCCAGCGCCTTGCGTTGCAGGCCATCGCACCGGGGGAGAGGCGGCACGGCGGGCACGCTGGGCGTGGCGACGGCGATCGCGCGCGGGGCGGGAGGCGCGGGCTCGGCGACAGCGGCTTTGGCGGGGACCGTGGGCGGCTTGCGCGTGGCGGCGGGCCGGGAGGCTCCTGCTTTGGGGGCGGGAGACGGCGCCGCCTGCGCTACCGGCCCGGTCAGCGCGACGGGTGCCGGCGCTTGCGCGGAGATTGCGATGGCCCTGGGCGCCGCCGGCGTCGCGGTTGGCTGTGCCGTTGCGGCGGCCGGCGCCGGATCGCGCATCATCCAGACCGCGCCGGAAAGGAGCAGCACGCCGGCCGCGGCGGTGACGGCCATGCCGATCAGCCAGCGGGGCCAGCGCTCGCCCGTCTCGCCGATCAGTGGCACCACGGCATCGGGCGTGCGGGCGGGCGGAGGCGTGGCGGCCGGCGCTCCGAAAAGCGCATCCCCGAAAATCTGTTGCATGTCGCGCGAGACGCGGCGGCTCCACGGCGCTCGCGCGCCGATTGCCGGTTCCGCCCGTCCGGCCCAGTGAGCCTCGTTCCGCATGATGGTGCCAGCCCGTCCCTTTGCCCGGCTTATGGTGTCGCTGTTTTGCGGCAAACGACCGACCGTCCAATGGGGTTCCCCGCAGGGGCCGATATCCTGCCCGCCCGCCTGGATGCGCGGTGTCCGATGAGGAAAAATCAGGCTTGATTTACGGCTGAAAGCGCGGCCTTCTGCCGGCGGGGGAGGAATGCCATGAAAAACGGGTATCGCGCGCTTGCGCTTGTTGCGGGCTTCATGGTGGCGGCCGCCGGCGCGGCGGAGGAAAAGCCGGCCCGCATTTTCAAACCGTCCGGGCCCTGGGCCATGGAATATGCCGATCAGGCGTGCCGGCTCATCCGTAATTTCTCCGACGGCAAGTCGGACATCACCTTGGCCTATGAACGCTTCGCCATGGGGACGGAGCTGAGGCTGGGCCTGGCCGGCGGGTCCTTGTGGTCGCCATCGAAGAACAAGGTCATCAGCTTTCGCTACGGACCGGATGGCGAGGCGCGGGAGAGCGATCTGACGCGCACCGTGCTCAGTGACGGGCGACAGAGCTTCCTCGTCCGTCTTGCGTCGCTCCTGCCCCCGGAGGAGGTGGCGGACGGAAAGCAGCCGCCCTCCCTGGCGCCGGGCGCCCTGACCGCCCTCCACGAGGCGGAAATCGCCGCCGCGCGCGGGATTTCGTCGATCTTTTTCTCGCGCGGGTTCAGCCAGACTCTGGAGATCCAGCTCGGTCCGATGGCGGCGCCAGTCGAAGCCATGCAAGGTTGCGCTCAGGATCTTGTCAAAAGCTGGGGTGTCGATCCCGTGCGTTACGCACAGATGTCCCGCCCGCCAGAGCCCGTGGGGGAGGTATCGCGATGGATCTCAAGCGATGATTATCCCCGGGAAAAGCTGGTCCGCTCGCAGACCGGCATTGTGCAACTCCGCCTCATCATCAGCGAGGAGGGGACCGTCGAGAAGTGCGTGACCGACGTGGAGCGTCCCGGCCCCTTCGAAGAGGCCGTCTGCGGTACGATCGGCCGGAAGGGGCGATTTACGCCCGCTCTTGATGGCGATGGCCAGCCCATGAAATCCTACTGGACGAGCCGCATCAGCTTCGTCCTGCCCTGAGCGATCACCTGCCTAAATTTTAGGCAGCGAAGCCGTGCTGCCCATTGTTTGTGCGATGCAACGTGCATCGCAACCCAAAAACGCGGCTTTATCGCGCGTTTTGGCAATTGGCACGGCGCTTGCTGAGTTTTCTCCGCACCACCACCGGAAAGGGGGCGACATGAAACTCATCATGGCAATCATCAAGCCGTTCAAGCTGGAAGACGTGCGCGAGGCCCTGTCGGCCTTGGGCATTGCCGGCATGACCGTGAGCGAAGTGAAGGGCTTCGGGCGGCAAAAGGGCCAGACCGAAATCTATCGCGGCGCGGAATACACCACCAACATGGTTCCCAAGATCAAGATCGAAGTCGTCTGCGACGACGCTCTGGCACCGCGTGTGATCGAGAGCATCCAGCAGGCGGCCAACAGCGGCGCCATCGGCGACGGCAAGATCTTCGAACTCGAGGTCGGCCAGGCGGTGCGCATCCGCACCGGCGAGACCGGCGAAACCGCGCTGTAAGAAAGGGGAATTCCATGAGCCTCATCAAGACATTCCGCGGCGCCGTCATGGCCGGCGGCCTCTCGCTCCTCGCCGCGGCGCCGGCCTGGGCGCAGGAGGCCGTCGCCGCCGCGCCCGTGCCCGACAAGGGCGATACCGCCTGGATGATGACGGCCACCGTCCTCGTCCTCCTCATGATCCTGCCCGGCCTCGCCCTCTTCTACGGCGGCCTGGCGCGCTCCAAGAACATGCTCTCGGTCATGACGCAGGTCGGCGCCGCCGCCGCGCTCGCCATGCTCGTGTGGGTGATGTGGGGCTACACCATGGCCTTCGGCGACGGCGGCAATGCCGTCATCGCCGGCTTCGGCAAGGCTTTCCTCGCCGGTATCACACCGGACAGCGTGGTCGAAACCATCCCGGAATATGTGTTCGTCAGCTTCCAGATGACCTTTGCGGCGATCACCACCGCGCTGGTGCTGGGCGGCGTCGTCGAGCGCATCAAATTCTCGGCGGTGATGGTGTTCACCGTCGTCTGGCTCACGCTCGTCTACTTCCCGATCGCGCATATGGTGTGGGCGGGTAATGGCTACTTTGCCGAAATGGGCGCGCTGGATTTCGCCGGCGGCACCGTGGTGCACATCAATGCCGGCGTCTCGGCGCTGGTGGCCTGCATCATCCTCGGCAAGCGCCGGGGCTATCCCAGCGAGCCCATGCCGCCGCACAGCCTCACGCTCACCGGCGTCGGCACCGGCCTGCTGTGGGTCGGCTGGTTCGGCTTCAATGCCGGCTCCGCGCTGGAAGCCAACGGTTCGGCCGGCCTGGCCATGATCAACACCTTCGTCGCCACCGCGTCCGCCGGCCTGTTCTGGATGCTCGCGGAGCGTGTCGCCGGTCACAAGGCCTCGGCCCTGGGCTTCTGCTCGGGCATCATCGCCGGCCTCGTGGCGGTGACGCCGGCCGCCGGCAACTCCGGCCCGTTCGGCGCCATCGTGCTGGGCGGCGTAGCCTCGGTGCTCTGCTTCCTCGCCGTCTCCAAGCTCAAGCCCAAGCTCGGCTATGACGACTCGCTGGACGCCTTCGGCATCCACGGCATCGGCGGCATCATCGGCGCAATCGGCACCGGCATCGTCTTCGCCCCCGGTCTGGGCGGCCCCGGCGACCTGGATTTCGACATGGCCGGGCAGCTCCTGGTCCAGATCGAAGCGGTGCTCGCCACCATCGTCTGGGCGTCGGTCGGCACGGCCATCGCCATCTTCGTCGCCAAGCTCCTCACCGGCCTGCGGGTCAGCCCGGACGTGGAGCAGGAGGGTCTCGACCTCGGCGAGCACGGCGAGCGCGCCTACAACTGATCTTCGGCACGGGCGGCCCGCCATTGGCCGCCCGGCCACCCGATGTTCCTCCTGCGAACAGCACTGGGCCGGTGCCTTCGGGCATCGGCCTCTTTTTATGGCGCCGATGCGATGCAGGGGACGCGCCGCCACTGGGCCTCCCCCTGCCACCGCTCCCCCTGCCACCGCTCCCCCTGCCACCGCTCCCCATGCCACCGCTCCCCATGCCGCGGCGTTGATGGGCGCGCTCCACTTTCCGCTTGGCCTGCGCCGCCGCCGGGCTCATCCTCCCGGTCCGAACCGTCAGCACGGGAGCCAGCCATGCCGTTCGAACTCCATATTCTCGTCTGGGGCTGTGTCCTCGGCCTTGTCCATATCCTCGCCGCCGGTCAGGCCAAGACGCGCCAATATGGCGTCGCCTGGAACACGGGCCCGCGCGATGGGGAGATGCCGCCGCCCGCGCCGCTCGCCGGGCGGCTGATGCGCGCGCAGACCAATTTCTTCGAGACCTTCCCCATTGCCGCCGCCGCGCTGCTCCTCGTCGCGCTGCTGCCGCTGAACAGCGGGACGACCGCATTGGGCGCCGCGCTCTGGCTCGGCGCGCGCCTCGTCTATCTGCCGCTCTATGTGGCGGGCGTGCCGGTGTTGCGCTCGCTGGTCTGGTGCGTCAGCCTGCTCGGCATCGTGCTGGTGCTGTGGCCCGCGCTCGCGGCCGTCTGGGCCTGAACGGCGCTTTCGGCGAGGGCGGTCCGCGTCTCCGCGTGATCCGTCCTAGCGCGCCGCCAGTGCGTGCATCATCTCCAGGATGGGCGCCACGTCATAGCCGGCCGCGCCGGCCGTCTCGGCGATGCGTTCCACATCGTCGCCGGCGCGGGCCCGGCTGAGCGCCCACAACAATGTGCTGCGCGTGCCGGAGCGGCAATAGCAGAGCGCCTTGCCCGCGCCCTTTTCGGCCAGTGCCGCGTCCAGTGCGTCGAGCTGCCAGGGCGCGAAGCCGCCATGGCCCACTGGGATGGCGACATAGGCCATGCCCGCCGCGCGGGCCGCCGCCTCGATGGTATCGCCCGGCGTCTGATCGGGCGCTTCGCCTTCCGGGCGGTTGTTGACGACCAGCGTCACGCCCAGCGCCCGCGCCTGCGCGATGGCCTCGACGCTGATTTGCGGGGCGACGAGGATGTCGTCCGTAAGTTGCTTGAGCATGGCATGCCTTTCTTCCGAACCGGCCCGCCTCCTAGAGCGAATTCGACGCAGGGGGAATGCGTGCGGTCCAGATTCATCCGGCGAAACCTAGAGGCCCGCCTCGCATCCCGCAAGGCCGCGCACCGGCCGGCCCGTGGCGTTTTACGCGATATTAACCCTAACGGGCGAACAGTTCCCGCCGTGGGTCGGCCGGGCATTCCGCGCCCGGACCAGACCGCAGGGGACCGATATGCTGAAGATTTCCGCCACGGCCAGCGAGCTGTCCACCATCCTGGATCAGGCGCCCGGCATCGAATGGCTTTCGCTCGACTGTTTCGACACGCTGGTCTGGCGCGCTACCCATGCGCCGATGGACGTGTTCGCCGATCTGCCGTTCGAGGGCGGCGGTATCGAACCGCGCATATGGGCCGAGAGTCAGGCGCGCGTGGAAGTTTCCGCGATCGAGCAGCGCGGCGAAATCGCGCTGGAGGACATCTATCGCCGGCTCATGCCGCTTGCGAGCGAGGCGGAGCGCACGGACGCCATCGCCAACGAGCTGCGGCTTGAGGGGAGCCATGCTTACGGTTTCACCCCGGTGCGCGATCTGATGGTGGAGGCGCGCCGGCGCGGCCTCAAGATCGCCATTGTCTCCGACATGTATCTGCGCGAGGCCGAGCTGCGCGCGCATATCGAGACGGCCTGCGGGCCCGAGATCATGGCGCTCATCGACCGGGTCTTCGTCTCCAGCGAATATGGCACGGGCAAGAGCGGGGATCTCTTCCTCCATATCATGGCCGAGCTGGGCGTCTCGCCCGCCAGGATCCTGCATATCGGCGACAATCCCCAGGCGGACCAGGAGCGGCCCTCCGAGTTCGGCATCAATACCGTGTTGTTCGAGCAGTTTTCGGACGAGGCCAACCAGCGCCTGCGCATGGAGGCGGTGGCAGCGCAGTTGATCAACAGGGGGCGCCCGATCCACCAGCTTCACCGCCCGCAGATCGCGCTGCGAACCGAGACGGACCCGGCCTATGCCATTGGCCACGATGTGCTGGGGCCGATCACGCACGGCTTCGCCATGTGGCTGAAGAGCGAGGCCGAAGCGATGGAAGCGCGCACGGGCAAGCCGGTCAAGCTGCTGTTCCTCATGCGCGACGGCTATCTGCCCATGCGCGCCTTCGCCGAGCTTTACCCCGACCTTGCCGACCGCGCGCTGCCACTGGAGCTGAGCCGCTTCACGGCCCTGGGTTGCAGCTTCACCGATGTCGAAGCCATCGTCCGCTATGTCGCGCCGGTGCTCAAGGAGGGGTATCAGCCGCATTGCTGCAAGCAATTGGGCATGACGCCGGACGAACAGCGGGCGCTATGCCGGATGGACCCGGCCGGCTTCCTGGAAGCGGTGACGGGCCCCTATGCCGAGCGGATCGTGGAGCGCTCCAGTGCCTTTGCGGACCGGCTCGTCGCCTATCTCGGCCGCCTTGGTGTCACGCACGGCGATGCCGTCATGCTGGTCGATATCGGCTATGCGGGCACGGTTCAGAATGTGGTCGAACCGGTACTGCGCGCGCGGCTGGGGCTGGATGTGGTCGGCCGCTACCTGGCGCTGCGCCATCTTGTCGCCAACCAGTGCGACAAGCGCGGCTACATGGATGCGCGCCATTACGACAATGATCTGCTGACCACCTGCTGGGAAAATATCGCGGTGGTCGAAGGGCTGTTCAACGTGACGCAGGGCTCGGTGATCGACTACACGCCCGAGGGCACGCCCGTGCGCGAGGTTTCGGCACGCAAGCAGGTCCAGAACATTCAGCGCGACATTGTCCAGCGCGGCTGCATCGATTTCGTGGCGGCCGAGCGCGAGCAGCGCGGCGTGATCCGCCGGCCGGAGGCGGACAATGAGGACAGCCGCCGCGACGGAGCGGTGGCGGCGCTGGTCCGTTTCCTGTTCCTGCCGTTGCAGTCGGAAGTCGAGGTGCTCGACAATTTCGATTATGAGCGCAATCTCGGCACCGGCGATATGAAGCGCTTTGTCGATCTGGACAAGGCGACGGAGGCGCTGCGCCGCTACGGCATCTTCTATACGCGCAACCGCTCCCGCCTTTATCTGCCCGGCGAATTGCAGCGGCACGGCACGCATCTCAACCTGTCGCTGCTGGTCTCGCGGCGCTTCAGCCTGGGCCTGCGCAAATCCGATTTCGATGTGGGCGGCATCCAGTTGCCGGTCATGCTCATCGGCGATGCGGACCATGCAATCACCACGGTCGACGCCTTCCCCACCCATGACGGCTATTATCTGGCGCATGTGCCGGTGGGCGAGGGCAAATATATTGCCGGGCTCCAGTTCGGTCAGGCGTGGGAATGGGTCCAGATCGACGATCTGCGTTTCCAGCGCGTGGAGGATCTCGTGGGGGCCAGCTACGCTGCCGAGCCCCATCCCGATGGCATGACGCAGATGGGACCGGGCCTGTTCCGCTGCGATCCCAATGGTTTCCTCATGGCCTTGCCGCCGGCGAGCCATCTCGGCTCGCTGGTGCTCAGCGTGGTCTTCCGTCCCATTGCGGCGCAGCGAGAGGCTGCGGCTGCCCTGCCGAACCAGACTCAGGCGGCCTGACCGCGCCGCTCTTTGCCGGCGCTGGACGGCGGGCATTGGCCTCCGCTGGATCGAGGTCATCCGATCGAGAGAGACAGGGTGCTCCTGCGCAGGCAGGCGTCCGAAGGCACTGCCGCCTCGCCTTGCCGCCCTGTGCTCCTGCCTGCGCGGGAGCATATGATTGGCTCGAAAGGCGCGTGCGCGAATCTATCCCGTTCAGGCGGCGCGCGCCGATTTCGTCCGGGCGGATACAATCCAGCCGATTAAGCCGGTGCCTGGGCCGTCCTGCACGCGCGGCACGTCTTAAGCGGAGGAAGCCGGCTGGCTCTCCCGTGCATATCAGGAGGAATGGCTGGATGGACTGTCGAGTTCCGCCCCGCCCGCGCCGCCCATACCCATGCCCATACCCATGCCGCCACCACCACCGCCACCGCCACCGCCTTTTCCGCCGCGATTGCCGCCGTCGCCCTTGCCGCGTCCGCCCGATGCGGCGGGGCGCGCCGGGCCTTGTGGGGGAATGGCGGCGTCGGCCGGGATGGGGTCGAGGTCCAGCGCCTCGCGGATGAAGTCGCGCAGGGCCACCACCAGCGCATCGGTGCGCACTGGCCGGCCCGCGGCCAGTTCGTTGGCGGCGCGGCTGGCGAGGCGGACCTGGTCCTCGGTCCCGAGCAGGATGATGTCGGAGAGCGCGGCCTCCACGGTGTCGCGGATGCGCCGCGCCCGGTCCGATCCCTCGGCGGAGTCGCCGGTCGGTGCCGCCTCCTCGCCCGCCTCGCCGCGTCGCAGCAGATCGCGCAAATGGGTGGGGTCGGTCGTCAGCGTGCCGGTGAAGGAGCCGCCCAGTGCCTTGTAGGCCGCGATCAGCACGCGCAGCCGCTCGTTGATCTGCCGGTTCATGCGCTCGCGGCGCTGCTGGATGGTCATCATCATGACCAGCCGGATGCCCATGCCGATGAGCGTGACCAGCGCCAGCCCGACCAGCGTGGCGACCAGGCTCTGCCATGAGGTGAAATCGAGACCGCGCATTTGCCTGCCAAGCTCCGTGGCTGCCGTGCGGCGGCCTTGTGGGCGATGACCATATCCGCTCCGGGCGTAGCGGCAAGCCCGGAGCGCTGGAGCCCCATATGGAAAAGGCAGGGCGCTTGCGCGACCTGCCCTTTTTTTCCGAAGTCCGGCGGACCGGCGGTGTTCAGCCTTCCAGCGTCATCCGCACGAAGTCGACCGTCTGGCGCGTCGCCGCCGCGAATTCCGTCTCGGTCGCCTTGAATGCGCCGAAATGCGCGAACTGGTCCGGCGTCATGCCGTCGAACTCATAAGCGGCGCGGAAGCTGGGCAGCTTCAGCAGCTTCTCGATGCTCGCCTTGTTGGGCTCGCGGTCGATCGCCTTGGGATCGAAGGGCTCCAGCTCGTCGGCGGCGGCCATCAGACCGGCGATGTAGCTGGGCGGGCAGGTGTAGACCATGTCGCTGCCGGCATAATCCTGGATGTGGCGGCTCACCGTCTTGCCGGTGCGCTCGTCCTTCTCCACGCGCATCGAGCACTGGAGCATCTTGGAGGGGTGGTTGTTCTGCTTGCCCCAGTGATAGGCGCGCTTGAGCACCGCTTCCTCGCCGTCGCGAATCTCGGGCAGGGTCAGCTCGATGCCGCGCGCCTTCGCCTCGACCTTCCAGTCGGAGAGTTCGCCGAGGCGGGCCGACATGTGGGTGATGACCGAGCGCCAGCGGGAGAGGTCCACGCCTGCCGCGCGCGCGCGCTGGAGGCCGGCCGTCACCGCCGCCATGCAGCGCATATACTGCGGCACGGTGAAGCTGGTGGTGTTGTTGGTCGAGATGCCGCGCGCGGTCAGCTCCTCCAGAACCTCATAGCCTTCCTTCGAGCCGGGCAGCTTGACCATCACATTGGGCCCCTGCGCGGCGATGGTGAGGCCCTGCGCCAGCATCTTGTCGCCGTCGCGCACGAAGCGCGGATCGACCTGACCGGAGAGCATGCCGTACTTGCCGCCGGACTTGTCATAGACCGGGCGAATTTCCTGCGCGCCCTTGCGCACCAGATCGAGATAGGTCGTCCAGTAGACGCCCTCGACGTCCAGCGCCGGATCGTTCTTCGCGATCTCGCGGATGCGTTCGGCCCACATCTGCGGCGCGAGCTTGATGGCCTGGAGCGAGAGCGGCGGATTGGTGGTGACGCCGCGGAAGCCCATCCTGCCTTCGGCCTGGACGGTCTCCTGGTCCATGAAGCGCGTGAGCTGGGCGTCCCAGTCGGCTTCCTTGCCCTGCGGGGCCTTGGCCAGGGTTTCCTTGCGCCAGCTGGGGAAGATCAGCGGCGAGCTGTCCCACCAGATTTCGGCGTCGGGGTTCGTTGCGGCGAGCTGTTCGAGTACATTGTCTGTCATAGTGGCTTCCCAATAATCTCATGGGCTGGAAACGCCAGCCGATTCATCATTGCGTCGCAGCACGCCGCACGGGTGCCGCGACAGGGCAGCGGGGCGCCCGCCGCCGGTCAGGCCGGCTGGCGGTTGCCCTGCTTCGCGCGGAACCGCCGGGCGCCGCCGGGACGACCCGCGCCCGCGCTCGCGCCGCCTTCCGGCCGGGGACCCTTGCGGCCCTCGCCATGACGGCGCTCCTGCGGCCGGCCGCCGGGGGCGGCCGCCTCGGTGCGGCCGTGGCGCTCGGGCTGTGCACCCTGGGGACGCGCCGGCCTGTCGGTGCGGCGGTCCTGCTGAGGGCCGCCGGGCCCGCGCGGCGCGCCGGCTCCGGTCTTGGCCGGGCGGTCGCGATAGCCGCGATGGGAGGACTGGGCAGCCTCGCCCTCGTCGGGGCGTGCGACCGGATTCCAGCCCGTGGCCGGCTCCGTCCGCTCGCGGCGGCCGGCGGGCGCGCCGCGTCCGCTCCGTTCGCCACCGCGCTCGCCGCCCCTGCGGCCGCGCGGTCCACGAGTCGCCTCGCGCTCGGATGCCTCGGCCGCCAGCGCCTTGCGCGAGGGCAGCGGCAGGCGCGCGGCTTCCTTGGTGAAGTCCTCCGGCAGCGGCATCGGCATCAGTTTGACGCGCGTCAGCTTCTCGATGTCGCGCAGATAGGCTTTCTCGTCCGGCGCCACGAAGCTCATCGAGATGCCGTCCGCCCCGGCGCGCGCGGTGCGGCCGATGCGGTGGACATATTGCTCGGGCACATTGGGCAGCTCGAAGTTGAAGACATGGGAGACGCCCGGAATGTCGATGCCGCGCGCCGCGATGTCCGTCGCCACCAGCACGGGCACCTCGCCCGAGCGGAAGCCCTTGATCGCCGCCGTGCGCTGGCCCTGGCTCTTGTTGCCGTGGATGGCCGCCGCGTCGATGCCGGCGGTCTTGAGGTGCCGCACCACCCGGTCGGCACCGTGCTTGGTGCGCGTGAAGACGAGCGCGCGGTCGATGCTGCCGTCGGCCATGCCGGCGCGCAGCCGCAGCGTGAGCAGCGCCTGCTTCTCGGTCTGGTTCACGGAGGTCGCATATTGCTCGACGCGCTCGGCGGTGGTCGATTGCGGCGCCACTTCCACGCGCACCGGATCGTTGATGAACTGGCGGCCCAGATCGGCGATCGCCTTGGGCATGGTCGCGGAGAAGAACAGGCTCTGCCGCTCCTTGGGCAGCAGGTTGGCGATGCGCTTCAAGGGCACGATGAAGCCCAGGTCCATCATCTGGTCCGCCTCGTCGAGCACGAAGATCTCGACATGGCGCAGGGTGAGCGCGCGCTGCTCGATGAGGTCCAGCAGGCGGCCGGGCGTGGCGACCAGAATGTCGCAGCCGGGCACCAGCGCGCGGGCCTGCTTGCCGGCCGGCACGCCGCCGAACACGCACTGGACCGACAGGTTCACATATTTGGCATAGCCGCGCATGTTCTCGGCGATCTGGGCAGCCAGCTCGCGCGTGGGCGAGAGCACCAGCATGCGGCAGGCGGCCGCCTTGCGCGGCTGGGGATCGGCGGTGAGGCGATGGATGGAGGGGAGGGAGAAGGCTGCCGTCTTGCCGGTGCCGGTCTGGGCGATGCCCAGCAGGTCACGGCCTTCGAGTAAAGCGGGAATGGCCTGGCGCTGGATCGGCGTGGGGTCGGAATAGCCCTTGGTGCCGAGCGCGCGCAGGATGGGCTCGGCCAGGCCGAGCTGCGTGAAATAGGACATGAAATACTCTCAAAAATGCGGCTTCGCGCACGGCATCGGCCATGCGGAAACAGGGTTCGTTCGATGCGACCCTGCGTGAGGAAGGAAGCCTGCGGATTATATGATCGGTCGCCGGGACAGGTCCTGCCCCTCGGGCGGACCTCACGCTGCACCGGACTGCGTCTGGGGTGGAGACCCCGCGCATCGATCAGCGAGGCATTTAAGGTGCAATGCAGCAATTGGCAAGCCGCCGCCGCATTTTGGCGCGCGCATGTGGCCGCGCGGCACCAACGGGGAAGCAGGATTGGCCCCGGATCGTCCTATAGCGGCTTGCGGTAGATCACATAGCGCTTGTTCACGCGGCTCTCGATGGCGTCCGCGATGGCGATCATTCCCTGATTATCCTCCAATATCCAGCCGATCTCGCCCCGGCTGGCGCCATAGCGGGTCACCGCGTCGCGCCGGATATATTCGATCATCATGAAGGCGAGCTGGCTGGCCAGGCGGCTCGATTGCAGCTTCTGCACCACGCCCATCAGCGGCACGCGCATGGTGCGGCAGCGCGGGCGCCGCAGCCACCACAGCAGTTTCGCCCAGCCGAAGGGGAAGAGCGATCCGTTCATGCCCTTGAGCGGCTCGTTGAGATTGGGCAGCGTCATCATGAAGGCCACCGGCTCGCCATCCAGCTCGGCGATGCGGATCAGATCCTCAAAGACGATGGGTTTGAGCTGCTTGCCGAAATGCGCCACCTCATGATCGGTGATCGGCACGAAACCCCAATTATTCCCCCAGGCATCGTTGAGGATGTGGAGGATGATCGCGGCGTCCTCGTCGAAGCGCGCCTTGTTCACGTTGCGGATGCGGATGCGCGGGTTCTTCTCGCCGGACTGGACGATGCGCCGGATGAGTGGCGGGAAGTCGCGGGTGATGTCCAGCTCGTAGGTGCTCAGCGTCCTGGCCGGCGCATAGCCCGCTGCCTCGATCCAGCCTTCATATTCCGGGCGATGGTGGCCCATCATCACCGTGGGATCGTGGTCGTGGCCTTCCACCAGCAGGCCCGGCTCCTCCCAGATGGAGAGCGAGAGGGGGCCCAGCACCTGCGTCATGCCCTGGGCGCGCAGCCACTCCTCGGCGGCGGCGATCAGCGCGGCGGCCACCGCACCGTCCGTCGCCTCGAACAGGCCGAAATTGCCCGTGCCCGGCCCCATGCCCTGCTCGGCCGGCATGGCGAGGGCGAGCTTGTCGTAATGGGCGCTGATCCGCCCCACCACGGCGCCGCCCCGGCGCGCCAGGAAATAGCAATGCTCGGCATGTTCGTGGAACGGGTTGCCGCTCGGCGTCAGCAGGCTGCGCACTTCGCTCCTGAGCGGCGGCACCCAGGCCGGGTCGTCCTTGTAGATCGCCCAGGGCAGAGCGATGAAGGCGTCGAGATCGGCCTTGCCGGCGACGGGCGATACAGTGATGTCGGATGGTGCCAAGACGGGACTCTCCTTGCACGGCGCGACGGCGGCGTCCGGGGGACCGCCGCTAGCACCGCCGGCCCGGAGCGTCCACTTTTCGTTGCGATCAACCGCCCCCGCCGCGCACATGCAGGCGCGCGGCGACACGGACGATCAGCGCCGCCCACAGCGCGCCGAATATCCAGCCGAGCAGCACGTCCGTCGGCCAGTGCACGCCCAGATACAGGCGCGAGAGGCCGATCAGCAGCGTGAGCGCCATGCCGGTGGCGAGCAGATAGCGCCGCGTGGCGGGCCGGGCCTGTCCGCGCGCCAGCAGCGCCGCCATGCTGAGATAGACGATGGCCGCGTTCATCGCATGGCCGCTCGGGAAGCTCGCCGTCTCCACCGTCACCAGATGCGCGACCACATCCGGCCGCGCTCGCGCGAACGCGATCTTGAGCAGCGCGCTGGCGAGGATGCCGAGCGCGATGCCCGCGCCGAGCAGGCCGGCGAGTCGCCTGTTCCCCGCCGCCAGTAGAAAGCCCATCGCCAGCAGGATCAGCAGCACCAGCAGGATGTTGTCGCCCAGCGCCGTCATGTCGAGCATCAGCCGCCGCAGCCAATCGCGCGCCAGCCCCTCGCCTTCCGTCGCCTGTCGCAGCCAGAGCAGGAACGCCCGGTCGAAGGCGAGCGTATCGCCCCGCACGATGACGGCGCTCAGTTTCAGGATCAGCAGCAGCCCGCCGCTCAGCCCCAGCAACAGCCAGAACGGCCGCGATTCCGGCGTGTCCGGTTCGGCGGAATGGGGGGTGGGGCGGCGCATCGGGCCATCCTGCCACGACGGTCCCCGCCGGGCCAGCGCGGTGTCGGGAGAACGCACCGCCCGCATCCGAACCGGCGTCAGAAAACATCGGCGTGCCTTGGTCTGGCCGCAATGTCCGCGAATAACCATATTGCTGCCACGATCTGTGCCCAAAGGGCCACGACAAGGTGAATGGCATGACTGCAATCGACACGATGAACCGGAGCAACCCCGCCGCCGGCACGCCCGCCGGCGCCGCGCTGGGGCGTACGCCCGACGACAAGACGATGCTGCGCGCCGCGGCGGACCTGCCGCGCGACCTGCTGGTGCCGCGCGCATCCATCTACTGGCCGGATTTCCTGGCCTCCGCATTGGTCGGCTATGTCGCCGTGGCGGTGGCGATCCTCTCCGCCAGCCTGCCGGTCACGCTGGCGGCCGGCGTGCTGGCGGTGTTCGCGCTCTATCGCGCCGCCGGCTTCATCCACGAGCTGACGCATATCCGCCCCGGCACGCTGCCGGGTTTCCGCGCGGCGTGGAACCTCATCATCGGTATTCCGCTGCTCATCCCTTCCTTCATGTATGAGGATGTGCACACCCACCACCATGCCAAGACGCGCTACGGCACGGTGGAAGACCCGGAATATCTGCCGCTGGCGCTGATGAAGCCCTGGTCGCTGCCGTTGTTCATCGTGGCGGCGCTGCTGGCGCCCGTCGCGCTGCTCTTCCGCTTCACGGTGCTCACGCCGCTCAGCCTCGTCCTTCCGCCGCTGCGCCGGCAGGTGGTGGCGGCCTATTCGGCGCTGGCCATCAATCCCGCCTATCGCCGCCGCCCGCCCGAGGGCGCCTTCCGCCGCATGTGGCTGTGGCAGGAGGCCGGCGCCTCGCTCTGGGCCATCGGCATCCTCACCGCCAGCGCGCTCTATGGCTGGCGTCCGCTGCTCGTCGGCATGGCGATCTTCTCGGGCATTGCCGTGGTCAATCAGCTGCGCACGCTGGTCGCGCATCTCTGGGAGAATGAGGGCGAGCCGATGACGGTGACCGGCCAGTATCTCGATTCGGTCAACGTGCCGCCGCCGGATATCTTCTCGCCCTTCTGGGCGCCGGTGGGCCTGCGCTACCATGCGCTGCACCATCTGCTGCCGAGCATGCCCTATCACAGCTATGGCGAGGCGCACCGCCGCCTGATCGCGGCGCTGGGGCTCGACTCGACCTACACGCAGGCCAGCCATCCCGGCCTCTTCGTCCTCGTCGCCCGGATTGCCCGCAGCACCATGGGCCGCCGCTGAACCGGGAGGGGGCGGGCGGTCAGAGTCTCCGCGCCCCGGTGTCTCCGCGTGAACGCACCGGGTTTCCCCTCCGCGTCTCCGGGCGATCCGGCCCCTTCGTCCTACCTCACATGTGGATCGGCTTGCCCAGCACTGCCATCGCCGCTTCCTTGATCGCCTCGCTGTGCGTGGGGTGGGCGTGGCAGGTATAGGCGATGTCCTCGCTGCTCGCGCCGAACTCCATGGCCTGCGCGGCCTGGGCGATCATCGTGCCGGCCACCGAGGCGATGATCCATACGCCCAGCACCCGGTCGGTCTGCGCGTCGGCAATCACCTTCACGAAGCCGTCCGGCTCGTGATTGGTACGTGCGCGGCTGTTCGCCATCATGGGGAAAGTGCCGGTCTTGACCGGACCCCGCGCCTTCGCGGCTTCCTCGGTCAGGCCCACGCCCGCGATCTCCGGCATGGTGTAGACCACGCTGGGGATGACGTCATGGTTCACGATGCCGGTGAGGCCAGCGATATTCTCGGCCACGGCGACGCCCTCGTCCTCCGCCTTGTGGGCGAGCATGGGGCCGGGGATCACGTCGCCGATCGCCCACACGCCGGGGACGGCGGTAGCGAAATCGGGCCCGGTCTCGATCTGGCCGCGCGCGTTGAGGGCCAGGCCGATCTTGTCGAGGCCCAGCCCCTCGGTGTTCGGCCGGCGACCGATGGCGACGAGGACGACATCGGCCTCCAGCGTCTCGGCGGTGCCGCCCTGCGCGGGCTCCAGCGTCAGCACGGCCTTTTTGCCCTTCACGCTCGCGCCCGTCACCTTGGTCGAGAGGCGGAAGGCGAGGCCCTGCCTGGAGAGGATCTTGTTCGCTTCGCGGCGCACGTCGCCGTCCATGCCGGGCAGGATCTGGTCGAGATATTCGACCACCGTCACCTGCGCGCCCAGTCGGCGCCACACGCTGCCAAGCTCCAGCCCGATGACGCCGCCGCCGATGACGACCATGCGCCCCGGCACCTTGGCAAGCTCCAGCGCGCCGGTCGAATCGACGATGACGCCCTTGGCATTGTCCACGTCCACGCCCGCCAGCGGCGCGACGCTGGAGCCGGTGGCGATGACGATGTTCTTCGCGGTGACGGTCTTGCCTGCCACGTCGATGCTGTGCGCATCCTTGAAGGTCGCATGGCCGTGCAGCCAGTCGATCTTGTTCTTCTTGAAGAGGAAGGCGATGCCGCCGGTGAGGCCCTTCACCGCATCGAGCCGCTGGCCCTGCATGGTGGCAAGGTCCAGCTCCGCCTTCACCTTGATGCCGAGCTTCGCCATGGCGCCGCCGGCCGCCGCCTCATAATATTCGCTTGCGTGGAGCAGCGCCTTGGAGGGGATGCACCCCACATTCAGGCATGTGCCGCCCAGCGTCTCGCGGCTCTCGACACAGGCGGTCTTGAGGCCGAGCTGCGCGGCGCGGATCGCGGCCACATAGCCGCCCGGCCCGGCGCCGATCACGAGGACGTCATAGTCGTACTGGTCTGCCATTTCGCACTCCATCCAGCGAGTGCTCCTGCGAAAGCAGGAGCCCAGGGCGGCTCAGAACAATGTTTCGAACAGGCCCTGCCATCGCGGGTTGTCCTGCTCGATCAATTCAATCTTCCAGGCCCGCTTCCATTTCTTGATCTGCACCTCGCGCAGGCGCGCTTGCTGCAAATCGTCATGGGCTTCGAACCAGACAAGGAGCGTGCATCCATGCTCCTTGGTAAAAACCATCAATCAGGGCATTGCGATGTTGATAGGCCGGGCAGCAAGATCGCTCGTGACGCCGGTATAAAGCGTGCCGTTCGGTCTGTTCGCACATATCCGGCCTTCGTCGTGCTTCTCCGCCCTGGGCTCTTGCTTGCGCAGGAGCGCTTTACAGATCGATCAGCAGCCGCGTGGGGTCCTCGATCGCATTCTTGATCGCGACAAGGAAGGTGACGGCCTCGCGCCCGTCGACCATGCGGTGATCGTAGCTGAGCGCCAGATACATCATCGGGCGCACCACCACCTGGCCGTTCACCACCACGGCGCGGTCCTCGATGCGGTGGAGGCCGAGCACGCCGGACTGGGGCGGGTTGATGATCGGCGTCGACATCAGCGATCCGAACACGCCGCCATTGGAGATGGTGAAGGTGCCGCCCGCCATCTCGGCCATGGTGAGCGTGCCTTCCTTTGCCTTCTTGCCGAAGTCGCCGATGGTCTTCTCGATCTCGGCGATGCTCAGCGATTCGGCGTTGCGGATCACCGGCACGACAAGGCCGTTGGGCGCGGAGACGGCCACGGAAATGTCGCAGAAGTCGTTATAGACGATCTCGTCGCCTTCGATCTGCGCGTTGACGCCGGGAATGTCCTTCAGCGCCATGCAGGCGGCCTTCACGAAAAAGCCCATGAAGCCCAGCCGCACGCCGTGCTTCTTCTCGAACAGCTCCTTGTATTTGGCCCGCGCGGCGATGACGGCGGACATGTCGACATCGTTGAACGTGGTGAGGATGGCGGCGTTGTTCTGCGCTTCCTTGAGCCGCCGGGCGACGGTCTGGCGCAGGCGCGTCATCTTGACCCGCTCCTGCGGGCGGCCCGGCGCGGCCGATGCGGCGGCAGGCGCAGCCGCTTCCGGGGCGGGCGTCGCGGCGGCGACGGCACTGCCGGAGGCGATGGCGGCCATCACATCGTCCTTGGTGAGGCGGCCGTCCTTGCCGGTGCCGGCGATCCGGCTCGGGTCCAGCCCATGCTCCAGCACCAGCCGGCGCACCGCCGGCGAGAGCGTGACCGCGCCGCCGTCCGGTTCGGCAGGGGGCGTGGGGGATGCGGCCGGCACGGGCGCGGCGGCCGCGGCCGGCGATGGCGTGGCGGCGGCGGGTGCCTTGGCCGCTGCGGCGCCGCCGGCGTCCACCGTGGTGATGACCGTGCCGACATTCACCGTGTCGCCTTCCTTGACGAGCAGCTCGCCGAGCACGCCCGCCACCGGCGAGGGCACTTCGACGGCCACCTTGTCGGTTTCCAGGCTGACGATGGGTTCATCCATCTTGACCGCATCGCCGGGATTCTTGAGCCACTGGCCCACGGTCGCCTCGGTGACGGACTCGCCCAGAGCGGGCACTTTGACTTCAGTGGCCATGGATCAGCCTTTCTTCTGGCGCTTGATTTCGGCGCGGACGCTGTGCCCCAGCGCATCGGCGATGAGGGCGCCCTGCTCGGCAAGGTGACGTTTGGCCAGGCCCGTGGCGGGCGAGGCGGCGGCCTTGCGGCCGGCGTAGCGCGCGCGCATCGGCGCCTTGCCGGCAGCGTCCAGCGCCTGCTCGATATAGGGTTCGACGAAGAACCAGGCGCCATTGTTGCGCGGTTCCTCCTGGCACCACACCACTTCCTCCAGCCGGGACATGCGGGCCATGCGGATCGCCAGCGCCTCGGTGGGGAAAGGGTAGAGCTGCTCGATGCGGACGATCTGGATATGCCCGTCGTCCGCCGCGTCGCGCGCTTCCATCAGGTCGTAGGCGACCTTGCCGGTGCACAGCACGAGCCGCTCGGTCTTGTCGTCCGGCGCGGGATTGATGTCCGAGAGGATGCGCATGAAATGCGTCTCCCCCAGGAAGTCCTCCGCCCTGGAGACCGCCAGCTTGTGGCGCAGCAGCGACTTGGGCGTGAACATGATGAGCGGCTTGCGGAAAGGCCGCAGCATCTGCCGGCGCAGGATGTGGAAATAATTGGCCGGTGTGGTGCAGTTGGCGACCTGGATATTGCCTTCCGCGCAGAGCTGGAGGAAGCGCTCCATGCGCGCCGAGCTGTGCTCCGGGCCCTGCCCTTCATAGCCGTGCGGCAGCAGCAGCACGAGGCCGTTGGCGCGCAGCCACTTGGATTCGGACGATGCGATATACTGGTCGATGACGATCTGCGCGCCATTGGCGAAATCGCCGAACTGCGCTTCCCACAGCACCAGGCTCTTGGGGTCGGCCATGGCATAGCCATATTCGAAGCCGAGCACGCCATATTCGGACAGCGGGCTGTCATACACTTCGAAATGGCCGTGCGGCACGGTGTTGAGCGGGATATACTTCTTCTCGCTTGTCTGGTCGATCCAGACGGCGTGACGCTGCGAGAAGGTGCCGCGCCCCGAATCCTGGCCGGAGAGGCGCACGCCATAGCCCTCGGAGAGCAACGCGGCGAAGGCCAGCGCCTCGCCCGTCGCCCAGTCGAAATTCTCGCCCGTGCGGAACATCTCGGCCTTGGCGTCCAGGATGCGGCGCAGCGTCTTGTGGACGTTGAGGTCCTCCGGGACGACGGTCAGCGTCCGGCCGAGGCTGTCGAGCAGCTTGGGCGTGATGGCGGTCTCGACATTCTTGCGCGCCGTCTCGATGTCGGCCGGCTGGTGCAGGCCGGACCAGCGGCCGGCGAACCAGTCGGCATGATTGGCCTTGTAGCTCTTGGCGGCCTCGAATTCCTCTTCGAGCAGCGACACGAACTCGGCGGAGGCGGCATCGGCATAGCCCTCGTCGATCACGCCTTCCTGCGTGAGGCGGGCGGCATAGACTGCGCTCACCGGCGGGTGCTGGCGGATCTGCGCATACATGAGCGGCTGCGTGAAGCTGGGCTCGTCGCCCTCATTGTGGCCGAAGCGGCGATAGCACCACATGTCGATCACGATGTCGCGGTGGAAGGTCTGGCGATAATCGATGGCGAGCTTGCAGGCGAAGGTCACGGCCTCGGGATCGTCGCCGTTCACATGCAGGATCGGCGCCTGCACGCCCTTGGCGACGTCGCTCGGATAAGGCGAGCCGCGCGAGAATTGCGGGCTGGTGGTGAAGCCGATCTGGTTGTTGACGATGAAGTGGATGCAGCCGCCGGTATTGTAGCCGCGCACGCCCGAGAAGCCGAAGCATTCCCACACGATGCCCTGGCCGGCAAAGGCCGCGTCGCCATGGATGAGCACGGGCAGCACCTGCTTGTGCTTGCCCTCGCCGATATCGTCGCGGAAGAGCTGCTGCGCGCGTACCTTGCCGAGCACGACCGGGTCCACCGTCTCCAGGTGCGAGGGGTTGGGCACCAGGCTCATATGCACCTTGATGCCGTCGAACTCGCGGTCGGTGGAGGTGCCGAGATGATATTTCACGTCGCCCGAGCCGCCGACATCCTCGGGATTGGCGGTGCCGCCCGAAAATTCGTGGAAGATGACGCGGAAGCCCTTGGCCATCACATTGGCGAGCACGTTCAGGCGGCCGCGATGGGCCATGCCGTAGACGATCTCGCGCACGCCCAGCGCGCCGCCATATTTGATGACGGCTTCGAGCGCGGGAATCATCGATTCGCCGCCGTCCAGGCCGAAGCGCTTGGTGCCGACATATTTGCGGCCCAGGAACTTCTCATATTGCTCGGCCTGGATGACCTTGGTGAGGATCGCCTTCTTGCCGATCTCGGTGAAGATGATCTCCTTGTCCTTGCCCTCCATGCGTTCCTGCAGGAAGCGGCGCTCGTCGACATCGGAGATGTGCATATATTCCAGGCCGACCGGCCCGCAATAATTGGCGCGCAGGATCTCCACGATCTCGCGCACCGTCCCCCATTCGAGGCCGAGCGTGCCGCCGATATAGATCTGGCGGTCCAGCGCGGCGCCGGAGAAGCCGTGATATTCCGGCGTAAGGTCGATCGGCACTTCGCGATGCGCCAGGCCCAGCGGATCGAGATTGGCGGCCAGATGCCCGCGCACGCGATAGGTGCGGATGAGCATCATCGCGCGGATGGATTCATCCGCCGCGCGGGCGATGTCCGCCTCGCTGGCCGGCGCGCCGGCACCCGCCCCGCCCCGCGCCACGGCGGCCTTGATCGCCACCTGCATCTGCGTGGGGTCGAGCGCGGCGGTCAAATCGTCCGTCGCGTCCAGCGGCCAGCCCTTGCGGGCCCAGCTCGGGCCGCGCTCGGCATCGGCGCCGTCGGAAAAATCCTGATTCTGCACACCCATGGCCTGATCCTTCGTTCTGCCACGCGCCACCCGGTCCGCGCCGGGCCTGCCGTTTCCCCGGTCGGCCTAGCCTGTCCGGGTGAACGGCCTGTTAACCATGCTCAGCTCTTCAGCACCTCGAGCAGGGTGGTGCCCAGCTCCGAGGGGCTGGCGGCAACCCGGATGCCCGCGGCCTCCATCGCCGCGATCTTGTCTTCCGCGCCGCCCTGCCCGCCCGAGACGATGGCGCCGGCATGGCCCATGCGCCGGCCGGGAGGGGCCGTGCGGCCGGCGATGAAGCCCGCCATCGGCTTCTTGCGGCCGCGTTTCGCCTCGTCGATGAGGAACTGCGCGGCCTGCTCCTCGGCATTGCCGCCGATCTCGCCGATCATGATGATGCTCTTGGTCTCGTCGTCGGCCAGGAACAGCTCCAGCACGTCGATGAAGTTGGTGCCGTTGACCGGATCGCCGCCGATGCCCACGGCCGTGGTCTGGCCCAGGCCCGCATTGCTTGTCTGGAACACCGCCTCATAGGTGAGCGTTCCCGAGCGCGAGACGACGCCGACCGAACCCTTCCTGAAGATGGAGCCGGGCATGATGCCGATCTTGCACTCGTTGGGGGTCAGCACGCCGGGGCAATTGGGCCCGATGAGGCGCGACTTGCTGCCGGAAAGCGCGCGCTTGACGCGCACCATGTCCAGCACCGGAATCCCTTCCGTGATCGTGACGATCAGCGGGACCTCCGCGTCGATGGCCTCCAGAATGGAGTCGGCCGCGAAGGGCGGCGGCACATAGATGACACTGGCTGTGGCGCCGGTCTTCGCGACGGCTTCCTCCACCGTGTCGAACACGGGAAGGCCGATATGGCTGGTGCCGCCCTTGCCGGGCGTGACGCCGCCGACCATCTGCGTGCCGTAAGCGAGCGCCTGCTCGGTGTGGAACGTGCCGGTCGCGCCGGTCATGCCCTGCGTGATGACCTTGGTATTCTTGTCGACGAGGATGCTCATGGGCAGGCCCTGTCCTTCTTGCCGTCACCCCGGCGAAGGCCGGGGTCCATTTCTACACAAGCGTCGGGTAGAGATCGGTCCAATCGGGATTTTGCTCCCCGATCCGGCGGATCTTCCAGTGCCGTCGCCATTCCCTTCATTTGCATCCGTACCGCTTCGTGAATCCGTCGATGACGCCTTCGCGATGCTCCCGGACACGCTTCATAAGTCGCCGGTTACGCCGATGTGGAGCGTGCCGTTGGGCCTGCTCGCCATGAGTAGACGTAACCGCGCCTCTCCAAAGGCCCATTCTCCCGTCATGCCGGCGCCGGCCGCCTTCGATGGCCGGCCTGTCCATGGACCCCGGCCTTCGCCGGGGTGACGGCTGACTTATACGCGAGGATGCCTCACGCCAGGCTCGGTTCCAGACCCTTGCAGGCCACCAGCAGTTCCTTCACCGCATCGACGCTGACCTGGAAATTCGCCTTGGCCTCGGCATCGAGGTCGATCTCGACGATCTGCTCCACGCCATCCTTACCGATGATGACCGGCACGCCGACATAGAGGCCATCGACGCCATATTTGCCGTCCACATAAGCGGCGCAGGGCAGCAGGCGCTTCTGGTCGCCCAGATAGGCCTGCGCCATCGCGATGCCGCTGGTCGCGGGCGCGTAGAAGGCCGAGCCGGTCTTGAGCAGGCCGACGATCTCGCCGCCGCCCGAGCGAGTGCGCGCGACGATGGCGTCGATGCGCTCCTGGGTGGAGCGGCCCTGCTTGATGAGGTCGGGCACCGGGATGCCGGCGACGGTCGAATAATCGACGACGGGCACCATGGTGTCGCCATGGCCGCCGAGCACGAAGCTGGTCACATCCTTGACGGAGACCTGGAATTCCTCGGCGAGGAAATGGCTGAAGCGGGCCGAATCGAGCACGCCGGCCATGCCCACCACCTTGCTGGTCGGCAAGCCGGAGAATTCGCGCAGCGCCCAGACCATGGCGTCCAGCGGGTTGGTGATGCAGATGACGAAGGCGTCGGGCGCATTGGCCGCGATGCCTTCGCCCACGGCCTTCATGACCTTGAGGTTGATGCCGAGCAGATCGTCGCGGCTCATGCCCGGCTTGCGGGCGACGCCGGCGGTGACGATGATGACGTCCGCGCCCGCGATATCGGCATAATCGTTGGTGCCGGTGATCTTCGCGTCGAAGCCCTCGATCGGCCCGCACTGGCTCAAATCCAGCGCCTTGCCCTGCGGCACGCCTTCCACCACGTCGAACAGGACGATGTCGCCCAGTTCCTTGAGCGCGGCGAGATGTGCGAGCGTTCCACCGATATTGCCAGCGCCGATGAGCGCGATCTTCTTGCGGGCCATGCGCCTCATTCTCCTTGACGGGAAGGACAGTAACGGCCCGGCCATAGGATGAATTGATTACCGATTCAATGCGCAGAAAGGCGCAAAAGGCGCTTTTATCTGATAATAGTTCGCAATTGCAATAATGAAGTACCGCAGGCCGGCCCCTAGGGGTAGTCCGTGCCATGCTTCCCGGATTTCAGCGGAATTTTCGCTATGAAATGACAGGTCCGTGAAGGCTCCGGCGGATAAACAGAAAGCCTTTGTGTCGAATCGGCGGGCCGCTCCGCCCACCGGCTATCCTTGGAGAGGCTCAGCCGGCGTGCGCGCCGTGACCCAGCGCCAGATAGGTGTCCGACTGCATTTCCATGAGTCGGGAGACGGTGCGCTCGAATTCGAAACGCCCGTCGCCTTCCGGATAGAGCTGCTGCGGCGGCGCTTCCGCGCCCGCGATGAGCTTCACCTTATGCTCGTAGAGCGCATCCACCAGCGTCACGAACCGCGCCGCCTCGTTGCGCTTCTCCGGTCCCAGCACGGGGATGCCGACGATGATGACGGTGTGGAAGCGCCGCGCGATGGCGAGATAGTCGGCGGCGCCGCGCGCCTCCGCGCACAGGCGTTTGAAGGAGAAGACCGCGACCCCCTTGAGGCTTTTGGGCACATGCAGTGTGCGCCCGCCCGGCACCGGCAGCTCCTCGCTCGGTACATGGACGCTGTCCTCGGGTGGATAGTCGGTGAGGCGGAAGAAAATCTCCCGCAGCCGCGCGGTCGTCTCGTCGCCATTGGGGGTGAGCCAGATATCGCGGCCGCCCAGGCGATCGAGCCGGTAATCGGTGGGCCCGTTGAGCGGCAACACATCCAGCCGGGCCTTGAGCAGGGCGATGAAGGGCAGGAACAGCTCGCGATTGAGCCCGTCCTTGTAGAGATCGTCCGGCGGGCGGTTGGAGGTGGCGACCAGCGTGACCCCCGCGTCCAGCAGCGCGGTGAACAGGCGCGACATGATGGCCGCGTCGGCCATGTTGTTCACCACCATCTCGTCGAAGAGCAGCACCCGCGCTTCCGATGCGATGGCGGCGGCGACCGGCGCGATGGGGTCGCCGCTCTCGCTCGCCCGCGCGGCGCGCAGGCGCGCGTGCACGTCCAGCATGAACTCGTGGAAATGGATGCGCCGTCTGGCCGTATCCTCCAGGCAATCGCGCAGCAGGTCCATCAGCATGGACTTGCCGCGCCCCACGCCACCCCACATGTACACGCCGCGCACCGGCTCTGGCGCCTTGCGCAGCATGCGCCAGAGCACCGAGCCGCGCCGGGGCGCGACCTCCAGCGCCTCTTGCAGGCGCGTCAGGCGCCGGGCGGCGGCGCGCTGGGCGGAGTCGGGCTTCAGTTCCCCTGCGGCGACCAGCGCCTCGTAGCGGGCGAGGACGGTCGTCACAGCGCCCCGGCCGTTTCGCGCGGGGAGGGAGACGCCGCCGCCGGCGACGCGCCGCTGGCCATCACATCGACCGTTCGACCATCATCTTCTTGGTTTCGGCAATGGCCTTGGCGGGGTTGAGGCCCTTGGGGCAGACATTGGCGCAGTTCATGATGGTGTGGCAGCGATAGAGGCGGAAGGGGTCTTCCAGCTCGTCGAGCCGTTCGCCGGTCATCTCGTCGCGGCTGTCGGCCAGCCAGCGATAGGCCTGGAGCAGGATGGCCGGGCCCAGGAACTTGTCGGAATTCCACCAGTAGCTGGGGCAGCTCGTCGAGCAGCAGGCGCACAGGATGCACTCGTAGAGACCATCCAGCTTCTCGCGGTCCTCGGGGCTTTGCAGCCGCTCCTTGCCCGAAGGCGGCGGCGTCACCGTCTGCAACCAGGGCTTGATCGACGAATATTGCGCGTAGAAATGCGTGAAGTCCGGCACCAGATCCTTGATGACGTCCATGTGCGGCAGCGGCGTGATGCGCACCTCGCCCTTGCAGTCCTCGATGGCGGTGGTGCAGGCGAGGCCGTTCTTGCCGTTGATGTTCATCGAACAGGAGCCGCAGATGCCCTCGCGACAGGAGCGGCGGAACGTGAGCGAGCTGTCCTGCTCTCCCTTCATCTTGATGAGCGCGTCGAGCACCATCGGCCCGCAATCGTCGAGATCGATCTCGAACTTGTCGTAGCGCGGATTCTCCCCGGAGTCGGGATCGTAGCGATAGACCTTGAAGCGCTTCACCCTGGCCGCGCCATCGGGCGCCTTGTGCTCGGCGCCCTGGCCCTTGATCTTGCTGTTGGCGGGAAGAAAGAATTCGGCCATTGCTTCAACGGTCCTCGGCAAAGGGCAGGGCGCGGCCACGCGGCGCGGCGCCACATATGCGGGCCTGTTAGCGCTTGCCGCCGCCCGGCTCAAGGGGAGCGGTCGCGATGACGCCAAACGGCCGCGCCAATGTGTCGATGACGCACTCCGGCCCTTCCTTGGTGGTGCCGCGCGCGCGATGCGGGCGGAACGGCGCACGCCGCCCCGCGTTTTCAGAACGGAGGGGAGAAAGGATTTCGAGCCATGAGACTGTTTCTGATCCCCATTGCGACGGCGGGCGCGCTCGCGCTGTGCGGCTGCGCGACGCTCAAGGGCGCGGGCATCGGCGCGGCCGCGGGCGCCGCAACCTCCGCCGTCACCAAGGGCGATGTCGAGAAGGGCGCGGCCGTGGGCGGTGCTGCCGGCGCAGTGATCGGCACGGCGGTTGGGGATTAGAGGGCGCCCCCGCGCGCGACCTCGGCCATGTGCCGGATCGCAGGGGCTGCCCCTCTATCCGCCCCAGGACGGATCGACATTGTCCTTCAGACGCCTGCGGCTCCAGGAAATGGCGAGGCGAGCCGAAGGCGACCACAGGTCAAAATGGTGGTTTTTCGTGACCCGGAGCGCAGCGTATTTCAGGTATGTGAGCACCGGAAGCGCGGAACGGCGCCATTTTCAGACCGCCAGAACTGAATGCGATCCGCCCTAGACCTTGCGCCAGCCGGGGCCGTCGTAGATGGCCGTCACGTCGCGCTTCGTCCCGCACAGGCGCATAACTTTGCCGTCGGCCAGCATCGGTACGCCGGAGAGGCGCATCCACCGTATCTGCCCATCGAGGGCGCGGATCATGGCATCCATGGTGAACCCCCGGCGGTGACGGATGGCGTAGTGGCGCAATTCCTCCATCGCGGCACGGGCGCGCGGCGCATAGCAGCCGGTTGTGCAAGGTCGCGTGGGCGTCTCGTCCGGCGGCAGGCCGAACAGCGCATGCACTTCGCGCGACCAATGCAGCCGCTCGGTCGTCAGGTCGCAGGCCCAGACACCGAGCGCGGACGCGCGCGGCACCCTGTCCGGCTCCGGCTCGGGCTGAGCGACGGCGTCCAGCCGCTCGATGCCGAGCCGCGCCGCCGCTTCGAACAGCGGCCAGCTATGGGAGAGCGGAAGCGGGTCTTGTGTCATCGCGGCAGTCGTCCTTGCGGCGCGCAGCCTAGCGGCCCTCCCTTAAGGGAGCGTTAGGGCCGCGAGAGAGTGGCAAGCGCCGCGCGAAAGCCTATGTAGGGCACCCCATGCCTTCCAGGACCCGATCCCCCATGTCGACTCATCAAGACCGCCTCAAGGCCCTGCGCGCCCAGCTCGAACGGGATGCGCTGACCGGCTTCGTCGTACCGCTCACCGACGAGCATCTCTCCGAATATGTGGGCGCCTATGCCCAGCGGCTCGCCTGGCTCACGGGGTTCAGGGGTTCGGCGGGCAGCGCCGTGGTCTTGCCGGAGGAGGCCGCCATCTTCGTCGACGGGCGCTATACGCTCCAGGTGCGCGATCAGGTGGACGGCGCCTTCTGGCAGTATGAGAGCGTGCCGCAGACCAGCGTGGCCGCCTGGCTGGGCGACCATGCGCTGGCGGGCGCGCGCATCGGCTACGATCCCTGGCTGCACACGCGCCGCTGGGTGGCCGATGCCACGCGGGCGCTGGCCGGCCAGGGTGCCGCGCTGGTGCCGGTGACGCGCAATCCGGTGGACGCGGTGTGGCTGGACCGCCCCGCGCCCAGCACGGCGCATCTGGTGCCCCATGAGGAGCAATATGCCGGCCGCTCCAGCGCGGACAAGCGCGCGCAGATCGGCGACTGGCTGAAGGCGGACGGGCTGGACGCGGTGGTGCTGACCGCGCTCGATTCCATTGCCTGGACCTTCAACATCCGCGGCGCGGACGTGACGCACACTCCCGTGGCCCTCGCTTATGCGCTGCTCCATGCCGATGGACGCGCCGAGCTGTTCGTGGCGCCGGAGAAAGTGGATGCGGACGTGCGCGCGCATCTGGGCAATGCCGTCACGCTGCGCGACCGGGCGGATTTCGTCGCGGCGCTGGGCGACCTTGCGGGCAAAAGCGTGGCCGTGGACCCCGAGCGCGCCGTCGCCGCCATTTTCGAGACGCTGGAGCAGGCGGGCGCGACCGTGCGGCCGCTGCGCGATCCGGCCGTGCTGCCCAAGGCGATCAAGAACGCCACGGAGATTGCGGGCACAAAGGCCGCCCATGCCCGCGATGGCGCCGCGCTCTCGCGCTTCCTCCACTGGCTGAGCGTGGAAGGGCTCAGGGGCGGGCAGGACGAATTGAGCGTCGCCGAGCGGCTCCAGCAATTCCGCGAGGAGACCGGCGCGCTGGTCGACCTCTCCTTCGATACCATCGCCGGCGCCGGGCCCAATGGCGCCATTGTCCACTACAAGGCGAGCGCGGAGACCTGCCGCCCGGTCGAGCCGGGCACGCTGCTGCTGGTCGATTCGGGCGGGCAATATAAGGACGGCACCACCGACATCACCCGCACCATCGCCATCGGCACGCCCAGCGCGGCGATGCGCCGCCATTTCACGCTGGTGCTCAAGGGCCATATCGCGCTGGCGGGCGCCATCTTCCCGGCCGGCACGCGCGGCAGTCAGCTCGATGTGCTGGCGCGGCAATATCTCTGGGCCGAGCAGCTCGATTATGCCCATGGCACGGGCCATGGCGTGGGCAGCTTCCTCTCCGTGCATGAAGGGCCGCAGCGCATCGCCGGCTATGCCGGGGGCGACGAGCCGCTCCAGCCGGGCATGATCCTTTCCAACGAGCCGGGCTATTACGAAACCGGCGCCTATGGCATCCGCATCGAGAATCTGGTGCTGGTGGTGCCGCGTGGCGAGGGAGAGGAGGGCCGGCCCTTCCACGGTTTCGAGACGCTGAGCCACGCACCCATCGACCGCGCGCTGATCGACACGGCGATGCTGAGCGCGGCCGAACGCGCCTGGGTGGACGCTTATCATGCCCGCACGCTGGAGATCGTCGGTCCGCAGCTTTCGGGCGCGGCGCGGACGTGGCTGGAGGACGCCTGCGCGCCGCTGGCGTGAGGGGTCTCGCGCCCGCGGCGGCCGCTCAGCGCCGGCTGCCGCGCCCCAATATCTGGTCGATCCAGAACAATATGGCGCCGCCGAGCAGGAAGCCGAGCGCAATCGCGCCCAGGTTGAGCAGCACCTGGCCCCAGCCCAGCGCCGCCACATCCATGAACGGATAGGGATAGCGCCCGTCCATGGCCGCGCGGCCCAGGGCATAGAGCGCATAGACGAGCGGGATCGCCGCCCATTTGGGGACATCCCGCGCGGCGAGCCCGCCCTTGCGTGCAAAGAACAGCCAGTGCAGCGCCACCAGCAGCGGCATCGCCTCGTGCAGCAGCATGTCGGCGAGGCGCGCCCCCCCGGAGAGCGAGAGCATGCCGCGCAGCAGTGTCGCATAGACGATGCCGATCAGCAGCATGAGCAGCGCGATGCCGCCATGCGCCGCCGGCCGCGCGGCGATGCGCAGGCCCAGCGTAATGCCGGCCATGGCCAGCACGGCGAGCAGATTGCCGAGGATGGTGAAATAGCGCAGCATCGCCCAGAGCGCCGCGCCCGGCGACCCGGCCAGATCCAGCGAGGCGGAAAACTGGACGGCGAGCCCGGCAAGGCCCGTGAGCGCGATCGCGCCCGCCGCCATCCGCGCGAGACGGCCGCTCCCGGCAACGCGCCGGCGGCTCATGTCTGGCAGCTCGGGCAGTAGAAGGTGGAGCGCCCGCTCTCCACCCGCCGCTTCACCGTGCCGCCGCAGGGGCAGGGCTCGCCTTCGCGGCCATAGACGCGCCAGTCCTTGGCGAAATAGCCCAGCTCCCCGTCCGGCCGGGCATAGTCGCGCAGGGTGGAGCCGCCGGCGAGGATGGCGGCGCGCAGCACGGCCCGGATCGCCTCCACCAGCCGCTCCAGCCGCGCCTTGCCGACGCGCCCGGCCGCGCGCGCGGGGGCGATGCCGGCGATGTTGAGCGCCTCGCACACATAGATGTTGCCAAGGCCCGCGACGATGCGCTGGTCGAGCAGCATCGCCTTGATCGGCGCCGCGCGGCCCGCCAGCGCGCGGGCCAGATGGTCCGCCGTGAAGGCCGGGCCCAGCGGCTCGGGCCCCATGGCGGCAAAGGCGGGCCAGGCATCGAGCGCGGGCGTCTCCGCCAGGGCCACGAAGCCGAAGCGGCGCGGATCGTGGAGAGCGAGGCGATGCGTGGCCGTCTCCAGAATGAGATGGTCGTGTTTCGCGATCTCGCCCGGATCGATCCGCCAGCGGCCGGACATGCCGAGGTGGAAGATCATGGTGTCGCCCCGGTCGGTGTCGATCAGCCCATATTTGGCGCGGCGGCCGAGCGCGGTCACGCGTGCGCCGGTGAGGCGCTGGCGCAGGTCCGGCGGGAAGGGAAAGCGCATGTCCGCGCGGCGCGTCTCGACGCTGGTGAGCTGCGCGCCGTCCAGCACCTGACGCAGGCCCGCGACGGTCGTCTCGACTTCGGGAAGTTCCGGCATGGAGCGGTCTTAGAGGGATTTTGGCGCCGGTGGAATCACCTGCGGACGCGGATGTCGCGAATTATCGACTCTCAGCCCCAGGGCAGGATCAGCGGGATTGCGAGAAAAAGGGCCAGCGCCAGCATGAAGCGCTGACCGGCCGGCACTTGCAGCGCGCGCGGCAGGATGCCGTATGCGCGCGCCCACAGAAAGGGGCAGGCGAGCACGGCCAGGATGAAGCAGCCTTTCGAGAGGAGATCGGCATAATATGCGCCCGGCCACAGGCCATGGTCCGCCCGCAGGGCCAGCCCCGTGAGCGCGAAGGCGATCGTGACGATCCACATGATCTGGCGCATGGTCTGGCTTTCCGGTCCCTCCTGGACAAGGACGGCCGCAAGGGGCGCGGCTTTAGCGTCCGCGTCACCCCAGCGGAGGGATGACGAGATGGGGAAGGTGCCGGCTCACTCCGCCGGTGTGGGCTCCAGGCGCTCGATCACCCAGCTTTCCTGCATCGCTTCTTCCATCCATGCGGCCATGAAGGGCTGGGCATAGACGGCGTCCATATAGGCGCGGGCGAGCGGGGTGACCGGCAGACCGTAGCTCTGGAAGCGCGTCACCACCGGCGCGAACATGATGTCCACGGCGCCGAACGCGCCGAACAGGAAGTCGCCGTCCTTGCCGTAGCGCGTGCGCGCCTGGGCCCAGAGCGTCATGATCCGGTCGATATCGGCCCGCACCTCCGGGCTCGGCACGCCGCCGGTGCGGGCGAGGCGCAGGTTCATGCCGTGTTCGCGGCGCAGGGGCATATAGCCCGCGTGCATTTCCGCCGCCATGGAGCGGGCCAGCGCCAGCGCCTCGCGCTCGGCGGGCCAGAAGCGGCGGCTGCCGGTCTGTGCATCGAGATAGTCGATGATGGCGAGGCTGTCCCACACGGCCGTCTCGCCGTCCCACAGCGTGGGCACCTTGCCGCCGGACGCGGCGAGATCGCCCTGCCGGCGGCGTGTCTCCCATGCCTCGTCGAAAAGCGGCACCACCACTTCCTCGAACGGCAGGCCGGATTGCTTGAGCGCCAGCCAGCCGCGCAGCGACCAGCTCGAATAGACCCTGTTGCCGATGATGAGCTTGAGCATGGCTGTCTCCCCGCGCCGTTCCTGTCCTCTTATGCGTTCCGGGCGTGGCCTGCCAAGGCCCCGGCTCAGCGCGCCGGGACAGCCATATCCTCCACGGCGACCCAGCGGCCGTCCGTCTGCTTGCGAAACAGAGTGAGATAATAGCCGGAGTAGCTGGCCGCAGCCCCGGTCGTGGGGTTGGTGTAGCGCACGGTGAAGCTGCCCTGACTATAGCCCATGTCGCCCGATGCGGCGACCTGTGTTTTTGCCGTGGTGAACGTCATGGCGAAAGCGGGGTCGGCCAGGTCGCGCCGGGCGCCGTCGAGCAGGGCCTGGGCGCCGACGCGGGGCCGCTCGCTGGCGCTGTAGAGCGTGGCATCCGGCGCGTAGAGGGCGGCAAGCGCCTCCGCATCCTTCGCCTTGTAGGCGGCGCGCATTGCGTCCTCCACGGCGCGGATGGCGGCGGCTTCGGCCTGGGTGTCGGCGGGCCCGGCGGGCGTCTGGCAGCCGCCGAGCATGGTGGCGGCGACAAGGGCGGCGAGCGCCGCTGTGCGAATGGGTCCTCTCATGGCATGTCCTCCCCCTGTGATCGGGCGCAGGGAGCCACCGATGGGCGCACGATGCAAGCGCCCTTTCGCGCCGCTCAGCTCTCCACCGCCTCGATCACGGCGGCGCGCAGCTCCGGCAGGCCCATGCCCTTCTCGCTCGACGTGGTGATGATCTGCGGGTGGGCGGCGGGGCGCTTGCGGATCGCGGCGGCGGTCGCCTCGGTCACGGCGCCCAGCTCGCTGGCTTTCACCTTGTCCGCCTTGGTGAGCACGATGCGGTAGGAGACGGCGGCCTCGTCCAGCATGTCCAGCAGCGTCAGGTCCACGTCCTTGAGGCCGTGGCGGCTGTCGATGAGCACCAGCACGCGCTTGAGCACCGCGCGGCCGCGCAGATAGTCGTTCACCAGGAAGCGCCACTGCTTCACCATGTCGCGCGGCGCCTTGGCATAGCCGTAGCCCGGCATGTCGACGAGGCGGAAGAGCGGTACTTCGCCCTCCTGCCCGCCCACGTCGAAGAAGTTGAGTTCCTGCGTGCGGCCGGGCGTGTTGGAGGTGCGCGCCAGGCTGTTGCGGTTGGTCAGCGCATTGATGAGCGAGGACTTGCCCACGTTGGAGCGGCCGGCAAAGGCCACTTCCGGCACGATCGGCGCCGGCAGGAACTTGAGCTGCGGCGCCGAGAGCAGGAAGCGGATCGGCCCCGCGAAGATGCGGCGCGCGGCCTCGATGCGTTCCCGGTCCCCGTCCTCGTTCTGATCCTGCTCAGCCATTCACTTCGCCGCCGGCTGGCTCAGCACCGGATGCTGCCGGTAGAGCCACCATTGTTGCGCGATGGTGAGCAGGTTGGAGGTGCACCAGTAGATCAGCAGCCCCGCCGCGAAGGGCGCCATGACGAACATCATCATCCAGGGCATGATCGCGAAGATCTGCTTCTGCATCTCGTCCATCGGCGCCGGGTTCAGCTTGAACTGGAGCCACATGGTAACGCCCAGCAGCAGCGCCAGCAGGCCGATGCCCAGGAAGGCGGGCGGCGTGAAGTCGAGCAGGCCGAAGAGGTTGAGCAGGTGCAGCGGATCGGGCGCGGAGAGGTCCCGGATCCACAGGGCGAAGGGCTGGTGGCGCATCTCGATGGCCAGCATCAGCACCTTGTAGAGCGCGAAGAACACCGGGATCTGGAGGAAGATGGGCAGGCAGCCGGCCAGCGGATTGACCTTCTCTTCCTTGTAGAGCGCCAGGATCGCCTGCTGCGCCTTGGGCTTGTCGTCCTTGTACTTCTCCTGGATCGCCTTCATCTTCGGCTGGATGGCGCGCATCGCGGCCATGCTGGCGAACTGGCGCTGGGCGATGGGGAACATGACGCCGCGCACGATGAAGGTAAGGCAGATGATCGCCACGCCGAAATTGCCGATGGCCTTGAACAGCCAGTCGAGCAGATAGAAAATCGGCTTCTCGAACCAGCGGAACCAGCCCCAGTCGATCGCGCGGTCGAACAGCAGGATGCCGCCCTCGTCGGCATAATGATCCAGCAGGCGCGTTTCCTTGGCGCCCGCGAAGAGCCGGCTGGTGCTGGTCACGGTCTGGCCCGGCCCCACCATTTCGGCGCCATAGCTCATGTCGGCCTGATAGCGCTGGTTGCTGCCGCGGAACTCGGCGACGACCGGCTTGTCCTGCGCGGGAATGAGCGCGGCATGCCAGTAATGCTCGGTGAAGCCGATCCAGCCGCCCGTCGTCTCGAAGCGCTGGTTGCCCTCCTTGTCGATGGTCTTGTAGTCGACGCTGTAATTGGCCGCGCCGTTGAAGGCGCCGACCGGCCCGGTGTGGATCGTCCAGGTCGAGGGGTCCTTGGACTGGCCGGCGTGGGAGAGATAGCCATAGGCCCGCGCGGAGACCGGCGCGGCGGTGTTGTTCTGCACCGCCTGCTGGACGGTGAGCATGTAATCCTTGTCGACCGAGAGGCGGATGCGGAAGCTCTGGCCCTGGCCGTTGTCCCAGCGCAGCGTCACCGGGGTCTCCGGTGTCAGCGTGTCGCGGTCGGGCATCCACACCGTGTTCGCATCGGGTGCCTTGAAGCCGTTGCCGCCCCAGCCGAAGCCGGCGAAATAGGCGTCCTGCGTGCCGGCCGGCGACAACAGGCGCACCGGTGGCGAATCCTTCTCCACCGTCTGGCGGTAGCCCGGCAGCACGATGTCGTCGATGCGCGCGCCCTTCAGCGAGATGGAGCCCTTGAGGCGCGGGGTTTCGATGGCGATGCGCGGCGTGGCCGGCAGCACCGCTTCCAGCGGACGCAGCTGCGCCTGCCCGTCGGCCGTGGGCGCGGCGCTGCCTTCCGGCTGCGCGGGGCCGGCGGCCTCCTGCTGCGCCGTGGCGGCGGGTGGCGGCGCGGGGAAGAAACGCTCGGAGATGAAAGGCCAGCCGAGCAGGATGACCAGCGTCAGCAACACCGCCAGGATCAGATTGCGCTTGTCGTCCACTTGCTTTCAGCTTCCCGTCTGTTGCGTCATTGTCATTGATGGTGTCGGTCGGTCGTCGGTTTTACCCGCCGCTCGGGCACCGGGTCGTAGCCGTGCCCGCCCCAAGGGTGGCAGCGCAATAGCCGCTTCAACGCGAGCCAGCCACCCCTTATCGCGCCATGCGTCTCCACGGCCTCGATCGCATATTGCGAGCAGCTCGGCATGTAGCGGCAGCTTGGTGGCAGGATGCGGCTGGGCACGGCCTGCCAGAAGCGGGCGATGAGGATGAGCAGCCGGCCGATCATGGCCCGGGCTCCGGCGGGGTGCCGCGCGCGGGCGCCGGTTCGGAGGCTGGGGCGGATGTTCCCGCCTGCGCCGATGACGCTGCCCCGTCGACCGGCCGGGCCTGCGCGCGCTCCCCCGCTGCCGCCGGCTTCATCCGCGCAGCCGCCTTGTCCAGCGCCTTGCGCAACTCCGCGTCGAGCAGCGTGAAATCGCGCTCGATGCCGCCCTCGCGGCCGATCAGCACATGGTCGGCGCCGGTTATGCCGCGCTCGCGCAGCAGCGGCCGCGCGATTTCGCGAAAACGGCGTCGCATCCGGTTACGGATGACGGCGCCGCCGACCTTCTTGGTGATGGTGATGCCGAGCCGGGGCGTCGGGTCGCCGTCGCGGCGATCCCGTACCAGCAGCACGAAGCCGGGCATGGGCACGCGCTGGCCGCGATTGGCGGCCAGGAACTCGGCGCGTCGGGTCATGCGACCCGGGGCGCGCCGGTCGGCGTTGCTCAGGCCGAGAGGCTCTTGCGGCCGCGAGCGCGGCGCGCGCGCAGCACCTTGCGGCCCGCGGCGGTCGCCATGCGGGCGCGGAAACCGTGGCGGCGCTTCCGAACCAGATTGCTCGGCTGAAAGGTGCGCTTCATCGTTCATTCCTCAATTCGAATCGGGCGTGCAAAATGCGACAAAAAGGGCCGCCGAAACAGGGGCGGCCATCTGTCCGAAGGCGCGCGGATAGGCAAAGGCGCCGGATTTGTCAATCTGGCCGCCGCCAAAATGCGCGAGCCAATAGCCTCGCGATATCACAAGCGCGCAGGGCGATCGCCCTTTTCTCTCTCTGCCTTCTGCGCGCTTCCGCGCGAGTCATCCTGCCGACCCTCGCGGATGCGCGCCATCGCCCGATCGGCTATGACAGGCCAGGGACCGGCGCGACAAGCCGGCGAATCGTCACAGGAGAGAGCGACGCCATGCACCAGATCATGCTCGATGCTACCATGCGCAGCCGCCATGCCGAGGAGCGCGGCGGCAGTCCCCATGTCGTCAAGCGGCTCGATCCGGCGCGGACGGCGCATCTGGTCATCGACATGCAGAACGGCTTTCTGGAGATCGGCGCGCCGGTGGAAGTGCCGCTCGCGCGCGACATCGTGCCGGCCGTCAATCGCGTGAGTCGTGCGCTGCGCCGGGCCGGCGGGCACAATGTCTTCGTCCAGTTCACCACCCCGCCCGATCCGGCGAGCTGGTCCGCCTTTTACGAGCGCTTCACGCCGCAGGCCGCCGCGCAGCATCAGGCCGCCTTCCGGCGCGGGGCGTATCTCTGGCAGCTCTGGCCCGATCTCGACGTGGACGAGGCCAGCGACGCGCGCATCGAGAAGCAGCGGCTGGGCGCTTTCATCCCCGGCACCTGCGATCTCGACGGCTGGCTGCGCGCGCGGGGTATCGACACGCTCATCATCTCCGGCACGCTCACCAACTGCTGCTGCGAATCCACCGCGCGCGATGCGATGCAGCTCAATTATCGGGTGATCTTCGCCGCCGACAGCAATGCCGCGCTCAGCGATGCCGAGCATAATGCCACGCTGCACAACATGGCCTTCATCTTCGCCGATGTGATGACCGTGCAGGAGATCGAGGGATTGCTCACGCCCGTCGCGGCCCCCCGTCTGAGGTTTACGCCCGCGCGTCCCGTGCCGTGGCCGCTTCCTCCTCGCACAGGGCCTTGAGCTGTTCGGCGACCGCGCCCCAGCCGGCCTCGAACCCCATGGCCGCATGCCGCGCGCACGCCTCTTCCGTCCAGTGACGGGCCGAGGCGGTGTAGCGCGTGCCGCGGCCTTCCGGCGCGATCTGCCAGATGCCGACCATGAAGGCTTCGGCCGGGTGCCAGTCGGCGGTGAAGGCGTCGGTCGAGACGAAGCGCACCATCGGCGTCACTTCCAGGAACACGCCCTCGTTCGGCATGCGCTCGCCGTCGGGGCCGTGCATCACCGTCAGCGTGCGCCCGCCCGCGCGCCAGTCCTGCTCGACGACCTCGGTGCGCCAGGGCCGGGGGCACCACCAGTCTTCCTGCCGCTGCGTCATGACGGCCCACACCGTCTCGGGCGGCGCGTCGATATAAATGGTGACGCTGAGCGCCAGCGGATCGTCGGTATCGGTCATGAGTTTCTCCTGCCGGTCAGTCCCGGTCCGGCGCGCCGGGCGGGAAATAGTGGCGATAGGGCCGCGCGCCCTCGATGCAGCGCGCGACCGAGGCGCGGGCATTGAGCCGCGCGCGATAGGCGTGCAGCGTGGGCAGCGCCGGCGGGATCGGCCGCACCCAGTCGGCATAGAAGAGCGACGGGGCGGCGGCGCAATCGGCCATGGAAAAGCCGCTCGGGCAGGCCCAGTCATGGCCCGCGAGCCGGGTCTCCAGCCAGGCGTAGATGGTATCGAGCGCTGTTTCGTGCCGGGCGATGCGGGCGCGGTCCGGTGCGGCCGCGTCGATCAGATATTCGCCCACGATGGCCTGCACCGGCGTCATCACATGATTGTCGAACACGCGGTCCATGAAGCGCACGGCCAGTGCGTCCGTCGCGTTGGCGGGCAGCATCGGCGCGCGCTCATAATGGCGCAGGTCGAGATATTCGATGATGGTCGTCGCCTCGATCACTGCCTCGTCCTCGTCGAGCAGCACGGGGAACTTGCCCAGCGGCCAGCGGTCGCGCAGCGCCTCCATCACGCCCGCCTCCTCCATCATCAGCGGCTCGAAGGGCAGCGCCTTCTCGTGGAGCGCGATCATCGCCTTCCAGCTATAGGAGGAGAAGGGGTGACAGAAGAGCCGGTAGCTCATGCGCCGCGCCCTTCCGCCGCCGCCTCGATGGCCGCGATGTCGATCTTGCGCATCGTCAGCATGGCCTGGCTCACGCGCCGGGCGACATCCGGGTCCGGGTCGGCCATCAGCGCGGTGAGGCGCCGGGGCACGATCTGCCAGCTCAGGCCCCAGCGGTCCTTGCACCAGCCGCAATTGCTCTGCGCGCCGCCATTGGCGGTAATGGCCGCCCACAGCCGGTCGGTATGGGCCTGGTCGTCGGTGTGGATCTGGATGCTCACGGCCTCGCTGAACTTGAACAGCGGGCCGCCGTTGAGGCCGATGAAGGACCGGCCGCCCAGCGTGAACTCCACGAGCAGCACGTCGCCCTCCTTCATCGACGGATTGTCCGAGGGCGCGCGCATGACGCGGTCGACATGGCTGTCGGGCACCAGCGTCACATAGAAGGCGGCGGCTTCCTGCGCGGTGCCGTCGAACCAGAGGCAGGTGGTGATGGGGTCGCTCATGGTGTTTCTCCTCTACAGGCCGCCGGCGAGCGCGAATTCGGCCCCCTGGGGGTCCACCGCCACGACGACATGGTCGCCGCCGGGCACTTCATGCGGGCCGCTGGTGATGCGGCCGCCATGCGTCTCGATGGCCGCGACGGCGACGCGGACGGACGGCACGCGGACATAATGCCGCCAACAGGCACGCGCGCCCGGCTCGGCGAGCGGACCCACGGCGCCCAGCCGCGTGTCGCCATGGAAGAGGAAGCGATAGTCGCCCATCGCCCCCATCGGCATCGCGCCCTCCTGCCGCCAGCCGAACAGCCGGCCGTAGAAGGCGAGCGCCGCCTCCGGGTCCGGCGTCCACAGCTCGTTCCACGCCCAGCGCCCGGCGGCATGCTCGGCGAAGACGGCGCTCGCCTCGTCCGAGGCGCCGCGCATGATGTAGAAGGGCGCGCCCTGCGGATCGGCCACCATGGCGAAGCGGCCGGTGCCGGGAATGTCGGTCGGCGGCACGAACACATGCCCGCCGGCCTCGCGGACGGCCTGGGCGCTGGCGTCCACATCGTCCACCGCCACATAGGCGGCCCAGAGCGGCCGGGCGCCCTGCGCGGTCGCGTCAGCGTCGAGCGCCATCATGCCGCCGGCGGCCGCGCCGTCCCAGTGCAGCAGGCGATAGTCCATGCCCGGCATGTCCGACGCGGCGCCGATGGTCCAGCCGACGACTGTCCTGTAGAAGGCGCGGGCCGCTTCCACGTCCGGCGTCATCAGCTCGTACCAGATGAGGTCGCCCTGTACGTTGCGCCGCGCATTGCTCATGGCGCGCCTCCCTCGGCCTCGGCGGCGGTATCGAGAATGGCCGCGAAACCGCCGTAGATGAGGCGCGCGCCGGCCATAGGATTATCCTCCGGGGCCTTCATGCGCGGGTCGGCCATCAGTTTTTCCCAGCCGGCGTCGCGCGCTTCCCGGCTCGGCCATTCGATCCAGGAGAAGACCACGTCCTCGCCATCCTCCGCCAGCACGGCGGTGCGCATGTCGTTGGTCTTGCCGGGCTTCACGTCGTCATTCCACGTCTCCACCACGCGCAGCGCGCCATATTCGATGAAGAGCGGCGCGGCCTCGCGCGCCATGGCGAGATAATCGGCCTTGCGGCCCGGCTTCACCGGACCGAGGAATCCGTCGATATAGCTCATGTCCATTCTCCTTCGTCGTCGGGTGTGTCACTTCGAGGGGGCGGTCAGTCGCCTTCCTTGCGGAGGCCCTTGAGCAGCGCGTAGACGGCCATGGCGTGACCGTGGCCCAGCGCGAAATCGCGCTTGAGGTCAGCCACCAGCGCGCCCGCCGCCACCACGAGCGCGCCGTCCCGCATGTAGCCCTGCGCCTGCGCATAAGCGCGCCAGTCGGCGGGGGATTTGCCGGTCTTTGCCTGGATGTTGTCGAGATAGGTCTGGAACGACATGAGGGTCAGCCCTGTGCAGCCAGCGGGAAGAGCGCGCGCAGCCGGGGCGCGCGCAGCCAGTATCCGGCCCACAGGATGAGGCCGAGATAGACGCCGAAGAGGATATGCGTGGCGAGGGGGCTGCCGATGCGCACATGCGTCGCCACCGCGCCGCCCAGATAGGCGGTGATGCCGAGCGCGCCGAGCAATGCGGTGCGCGGCCAGAGATGCAGCAGCGCGGCGAGCAGCAGGACCGCGCCCAGTCCCCGCACCGTCTCCGCCGTGGCCGGCCAGCCCAGCGCCGCCGTCGCCTCGATCACGAAGGGCGGCGCGGCGAGCTTCATGCCGCCGTCCATCAGCAGGAAGCCGATGGCCAATGCGCTCAGCACACGGCCGGCGATGGTCATGGCGCGGGTCTGGATCGGCAGCATGACGCTCAGCCCTGCGCGGTGCCGGTCTGCATCGCGGCCTCCATGTCCATCCACGCCAGCTCCCAGATGTGCCCGTCCGGGTCGGCGAAGCTGCGGCCGTACATGAAGCCGTGGTCCTGGCGCGGATTGGGATCGGCGGTGCCGCCGGCGCGCCCGGCCACTTCGGTGGTCTCGTCCACTTCCTCCCGGCTCTCGGCGCTGAGCGCGAGCAGTACCTGCGCCGTCTCATGCGCATTGGGGATGCGGCGAGACGTGAAGCCGGAGAAGCGCTCATGGGTCATGACCATCACGCAGATCTCCTCGGAGAGGCGCATCATCTGCGTGGCGTCGTCCCGGAAATGCGGGTCGGCGGTGCCGCCGATCGCTTCGTAGAACGCGATGGACCGCTCGAGGTCCGTCACCGGCAAGTTCACGAAAATCATCCTGTTCATGGCTCTTCTTTCCCCTCCTTCGCGGCCGGCGAATCGCTGCGGCCCTTGACGACTCTGTCAGATAAATTAGATTATGCAACTATGACGTTAGAAAAAATAACCAATAAGCCAAAACCCCCCGACAAGCGCCGGTTCCTCGACGCCTGCGGCATGGCCTTCGGGCTCGAAATGCTTGGCGAGCGCTGGGCGCTGTTCGTCGTGCGCGAGCTTATGCTGGGTCCGCGCCGCTTTTCGGACCTGCGCGCCGACCTGCCCGGAATCAGCGCCAATGTGCTCACCCAGCGCCTGGCCGAGATGGAGGCGCGCGGCATCGTCACGCGCGCCGCGCTGCCGCCGCCAGCCAATGTGCAGGTCTATGGCCTCACCGAATGGGGCTATCTGGCCGAGCCGATCGTGCAGGAGATCGGCCGCTGGGCCGCGCGCTCGCCGCTGCACGATCCCACGCTGCCGATCAGCGCCGTCTCGGTCATGCTCTCGCTGCGCACCATGATCGTGCCCGAGCGCGTCGGCGCGCATGATTTCACCGTCGGCTTCCGCTTCGGCACGCTCGACTTTCGCGGCCATGTAAAGGACGGCGCCCTTGCCGTCGCGCGCGCGGCGGCGGGGGAGACGGACATTCTCTACAGCGGCACCGCGCCGGGCCTTGCCGCCCATATCCACGGCAAGGTGCCGCTCGATGTGCTCGAACCGGCCGGCCAGCTGCGGGCCGAGGGCGACGACGCGCTGCTGGCCCTGTTCCCCACGCTCTTTGCCCTGCCGCCCAAGGTCGATCCGCCGCCGGCGCCCTGAAAGGTTAGGGCTCGACAGCGGCGCAACCAGCCGCCATAGCGGCACGAAGGGGAACAAAGGGGGATCGCTCGATGATCGCGACGGTGGCGACGGTCGCCTTTCTCGGGCTGGAGGCGCGCCCTGTCGAGGTCCAGTGTCAGCTCGTCGCGGGCTTGCCCAACTTCATCGTCGTGGGCCTGGCGGACAAGGCCGTCGCCGAATCCCGCGAGCGCGTGCGCAATGCCATTGCCGCCATCGGCCTCTCGCTGCCGCCCAAGCGCATCACCGTCAATCTTTCGCCCGCCGACCTGCCCAAGGAAGGCTCGCATTACGATCTGCCCATTGCGCTGGCGCTGCTCGCCGCCATGGGCGTGGTGGATGCGGAAGGGCTGGCCGATCATCTGGTGGTGGGCGAGCTGGGGCTGGATGGGCGGATCGCGCCCGTGCCCGGCGTGCTGCTCGCCGCGCTCCATGCCGCCGGGCGCGGCCTCTCGCTGCTCTGCCCCACGGCGCAGGGCGCGGAAGCCGCCTGGGCCGGCGCGGAGGGCGTGGTGCCGGCGCCGGACCTGCTTGCTCTCGTCAATCATCTCAAGGGCTCCACCGTACTGCCGCGCCCAACGCCCGGCGAGGCCGAGCCAGCGCGATCCGGCCCGGACCTGGCGCAGGTCAAGGGGCAGGAGACGGCCCGGCGTGCGCTGGAGATCGCGGCGGCCGGCGGGCACAATCTGCTGATGGTGGGTCCGCCCGGCGCCGGCAAATCGCTGATGGCGAGCTGCCTTCCGGGCATCCTGCCGCCGCTTACCCCGGCCGAGGCGCTGGAGGTCTCAATGGTGCAGTCGGTCGCGGGCGCGCTGCCGGGCGGCCGCATCAGCCAGACGCGCCCCTATCGCGCGCCGCATCATTCCGCCTCCATGGCGGCGCTGGTCGGGGGTGGGCTGCGGGTTCGGCCGGGCGAGGTCAGCCTGGCGCATCTGGGCGTGCTCTTTCTCGACGAGCTGCCCGAGTTCCAGCGCGCCGTGCTCGATTCGCTGCGCCAGCCGCTGGAAACGGGTGAGGTATCCGTCGCGCGCGCCAATGCCCATGTCACTTTCCCGGCGCGCGTGCAGCTCGTTGCGGCGATGAATCCCTGCCGCTGCGGCCATCTGGACGATCCAGCGCTGGCCTGCTCGCGCGCGCCGCGTTGCGCAGTCGATTATCAGGCCAAGGTCTCCGGTCCGCTGCTCGACCGCATCGACCTGCATGTCGAGGTCGCCGCGCTCACCGCCGCCGATCTGGTGCTGCCGGCGCCTGCCGAAGGTTCCGCGCAGGTCGGCGCCCGCGTCGCCGCCGCCCGCGCCCGGCAGACGGCCCGCGCATCCTCCTGCGACGGCGCGCGTACCAATGCCGAGCTGGACGGACGGGCGCTGGAGGCGTTCGCTACGCCTGACGGAGCCGGTCGCGCCCTGCTCGCCCAGGCGGCCGCTGCGATGAAGCTCTCCGCGCGCGGCTATACCCGCGTGCTGCGCGTCGCCCGCACCATCGCGGATCTGGCCGGCGCCGAGACAGTGAGCCGCCTCCACATCGCCGAGGCACTGAGCTACCGCAAGCGCCCGCCGGTCAATTGAGGCGGATGGCGCATCGGCGAACAAGGCGGGTGGTCACTCCCGCAAAAGATGCATATTCCACGCCCCTTGCCGTTCTCCTTCGGGAGAGGGCCATCGGCGACCCGGTGCGCGCTTCGAGGGGGAGCGCACACGGTGCGGCGTGCCGAACAGGAAGGGTTGGGAGATGGGGGAACTGGATTTCACCGAGACGCATCGCCGGAGCATCGCCCAGGCGCTCTATGGCGAGGATCGGACCTGCCGGATCGACCTGATCCGCCCGCACACGGAGCTGGCGGACAGCGTGGCGCTGTATCTGGTCGACGACGCCTATGTGCTCTCCCTGTCCGCGCCCGCCTTTCCTGACAGCGCGGCGCAGGAGACGCGCGCCGTGCGGGCGATGCGTCTCGTCCTGGGCGAGGCCGGACGCGTTCTTCCGGTGATTGCCGGCGAGGGCCTGCTGGACGAGCGCTCGTTCCGCCTTGTCCCGCTGCTCAAGCCCCTGCGCACGGGACGGCTGCTGGGACGGATCGACCGGCTGCGCGTCCGGGGGGCTGCCCTGGCCTGGGTCCGCGAACTGGCTGCGCGCGCCGAGCCGCCTTCCGGGGAGGCGCCCGCCCGCTTCATCCCGTGCCTGGCGGCCCTGGCGGCCACGCCCGGCCTGCCCGACGACATCGCCGCGGCGGCGGAAGACGCGCAGGCGGCGCTGGAGACCGGCCGGGTTCAGGTCGGCCATGTGCCCATGCATGGCGATCTGTGGGTGGGCAATCTGTTGCGGACGGCGCAGGGCGCGCTGTGCGTCATCGACTGGGGCGGGAGCGAGCGGCAGGGCTATGGCCTCTTCGACCTCATGCGCCTGGGCGAATCGCTTCGTCTGCCGCCGGGCCGCTTCGGGCGAGAGATTGCCGCGCATGAAGCCCTGCTGGGTGGGCGCGCGGCGGCCCGAATCCATCTATTGGCAGCGCTCGGCCATTATGCGGCGAATCTCGGGCAATTCCCGCTGGAGCGCTTCGTCACCATGGCGACGAGCGTCTGGCGGCACTACGGTCGGCATTGACCGCAGCAGGCTCCAGCCGTCCCGCTCCGCCGTGGCCCATCGCCGCAGCCGGACCAGGGTCCGGTGCCGGCGCCATGTGCGATAAAGTTGGTGTACCATATATTTGGCATTACACCCCGCATGTGACCGATCCATGACGGGGTGGGAGGGGCGCCCGCCCGGAGACACAGCATGACCACGCTGCGCATGACTCCCTTCCTGATGTTCCAGGGTCAGGCCACGGCCGCGCTGGATTTCTATCTCGCGCTGTTTCCCGGCGCCGTGCTGGCGGATGTGGAGCGCTACGGTGCGGGGCAGGCGCGCCCCGAAGGGTCGATCCGTCGGGCGCGCCTCACCATCGGCGGGCAGCCGCTGATGATCTTCGACAGCGATGTGGACCATGATTTCGGCTTCACGCCGGCCATCTCGCTCTTCATCGAGTGCGATTCGGAGGCGCAATTGCGCGCGCTGGCGCAGGGTCTGGGCGACGGCGGCGGGGTGCTGATGCCAGTCGGCGCTTATGGCTTCAGCCGGCTCTTTGCGTGGGTGGCGGATCGCTTCGGCGTAAGCTGGCAGCTCAACCTGGCCTGAGCGGGGGTCGCTGGGCGCGCGGTCGTTAGAGGGAGTGCAAGAATGTATGTGCCCGGACTGTTCGCTGTCACCGATCCGGTCGAGATGGATCGCGTCCTGGCCGATCTTCGCCTTGGCTGTCTTGTCACCAAGGATGAAGGCGGGTTTTTCGGATCGCACATTCCCATGCTGTTCGATCCTGCCCGGCGCGTGCTCGTCGGCCATGTCTCCAGGGCGAATCCCCATCCGATGCGCTGTGGAGACGGCAATGCTCTGGCCATATTCCAGGGGCCGAACGCCTATGTCTCGCCCAACTGGTATCCCTCCAAGGCCGAACACGGAAAGGCCGTCCCGACCTGGAATTACGATGTCGTCCATATCGAGGGATCGGTATCGTGGCATGGCGACCGCGCCTGGCTGCGGGACCATCTGGCCGATCTGACGGACCATTTCGAACGCGGCCAGTCAACGCCCTGGGCGCTCGACGATGCGCCGCCGGACTTCGTCGATCGGTTGTTGGGCGCCATTACAGGGCTGGAGCTTCACGTCCGCGCCGTTCAGATCAAGCGGAAGCTTTCCCAGAACAGGACCGAAGCGGATCGTCAGGGCGCCATTGCCGGCTTGCGTGGGAGCGACGATCCGGCTGGACCGACTGTTGCGGGTCTGATGGCCGCGGCGCTTGCGATCACGGCAGGATAGGGCAAGCCGGGTCGTTGGCGCGGCCCATGCGCGGCCCTGTCGATGCCGCCCCGGTCAGCCCGCGTTCTCGTCCCTCAGCCGGACCCAGGTCGGCGCGTGGTCGCTCGCCTTTTCCCGGCCGCGATGGGCCTTGTCGACCTGCGCGTCGACCAGCCGGTCGGCGGCGGCCGGCGAGAGGAGCAGATGGTCGATGCGGAAGCCTGCGTCCCGTGGCCAGGCGCCCATCTGATAGTCCCAATAGGTCCAGACCTTGCCGTTCGGATGACGCGTGGCGAGGGCGTCCGTCCATCCGTCGCCGAGCAGGGCGCGATAGGCGGCGCGGCTCTCCGGCTGCATCAGCGCGTCCTGCGCCATGGCGGCGGGTTTCCACACGTCGCGGTCATGGGGGATGACATTATAGTCGCCGGCGAGCACGGCCGGCACTTCCTCCGCGCGGATCTGCGCCGCGCGCTGGCGCAGGCGCGTCATCCAGCGCAGCTTGTAGTCGAATTTGGGGCCGGGCTGGGGGTTGCCGTTGGGCAGGTAGATGGAGGCGACGCGCAGGCCCATCACATCGGCCTCGATATAGCGGCTGTGCTCGTCCTCCGGCTCGCCCTCCAGCCCGCGCCGCACTTCGGCGGGCGTTGTCCCCAGGGCGAGGATGGCGACGCCGTTGAAGCCCTTTTGCCCATGCCAGATGGCGCCATAGCCGGCGTCCTCGATATCCTTGATAGGGAAGCCCTCGTCCTGCGTCTTGATCTCTTGCAGGCAGGCGATATCCGGCCGCGTCTCGGTCAGCCATTCGATCAGCCGGGGCAGCCGCGCGCGGATGCCGTTGATGTTGAAGGTGGCGATCTTCATGCCCTGGCGTATCCCCGATTCTGTTGGCTCCGGCCGGCGGCACGGCCGGATCGCGGAACACCCCTCGGCCGGGAGAAGCCCCGGCGACCATTTCGCCTCCGTCTTTGGAAGAAGTCAGGCCGTTCGACAAGCGCGCGGTGCCCCGCGCCGGCGGGAAACGCTGTCGTTCAGACCGAGAAGCTGGAGCCGCAGCCGCAGCCGGCCGTGGCATTGGGGTTCTCCACCTTGAAAGCGGCGCCGCCCAGATTCTCGACATAATCCACCGTCGCGCCGCGCACGAGGTCCAGGCTCATGGCGTCGACCACCAGCCGCACGCCGTCCGTCTCCACCACGATATCGTCCGTTTCCGCGTCGTCTGCGAGGCCGAAGCGATATTGGAAACCCGAGCAGCCCCCGCCTTCCACGGCGAGGCGGAGGATGGCGGGCTTGTTCTGCCGCTGCGCGATCCAGGCGACGCGGCTGGCGGCCGAGGGAGAGAGAGCGATGTCCATGGCGCAAAGATAGGCGCGCGCAGGGGCGGCGGCAAGCCGGGCGGGGATTTGGCGCGGCGAAGCGTGGGGAGCGGCCGCGCGGAGGGTGTGTCACGGCGGGGCGCGCAGCCACGCCCGGCCGCCTGCGGCATGTCCGTGCCGTCTTCAAAGTAGCCCGTCTGAACGGCGCGCTACCGCTCCCGGCCACGGCATTGCCTATGCCTATGCAGGGCCCGGCGGGCAGCGCACATGAAAAAGGGAGCGGCAAGCGCTCCCTTTTCAAACCTGATCTCCAGCCCTTCCGGGTCGGAGCCGGCGCTTACTTGTCCTTGTTGTCGCTGCTCTTGCGGGCCTCGGGGCCGCCCATCGCGATGTCCTCGCCGTCGTGCATGCGCGCATCGGCCAGGGCGATCTCGTAATTGGTGCCCTGGATATAGGGCAGTGGGTTGACGGCATTGCCGGCGATGCGGACTTCATAATGCAGGTGGCTGCCGGTGGAACGGCCGGTCGAGCCCATCAGGCCGATCAGCTGGCCCCGGCGCACGCGCTCATTGGGCTGGGCGATCAGGCGGGAGAGGTGGCCGTAGCGCGTCTCCAGCCCGTTGCCGTGATTGATCTCGACGAGATTGCCGTAGCCATTCGCCCACTGCGCGCGGGTCACCACGCCATCGGCCGTGGCATAGACCGGCGTGCCCAGCGGGCCGCGAATGTCGATGCCCTGATGCATGCGCTTGTGGCCGTTGAACGGGTCCGAACGGTTGCCGAAATCGCTGGAGAGCGAGACATTCTCGACCGGCTCGCGCGAGGGGATGGAGGCACGGGGCTCGGCATCCTCGGCGAGCGTGCCGTTGTTCATCTTCACCCAGCTCGCGAACAGCGAGGAGAACTGCGCGTCGGTGGCATCCTCCGCCATGGCCGGGCTGGCGGCGGCGGTCATCAGGCCGACGAAGGCCATGAGTACGCCACGGACAAGGCCGCGCGGACGTGCGGTGCGAAAAAAGTTCATGTGCGGTGCAACCCCCGAAGGATTTATCCGTTTACGGACTTCGCTGTTTTTGCGGCCCGGCGGGACCGTGGCCTGTTCGAGCGAATTAGAGGTTAATGCGCAAGAGGCTCATAGAAATCGCGCGTTAAACCGGCCTCGTCACGCGCTGAATCGTTGAACGGTGCCTTGAGGCGCCCGCGGAAGTGCTGCCTGACAAGATTTTGGTAAGATTTCTGCGGGTTTTGGCCCCTTCGATTCATCGTCCACGAAAACCATTTCGTCCCCGCCTGGACGTGATTCACTTCATCGTGCATGATTCGGGTAAGGGCTTTTGCGCTCGTCTCGTCGCCAAAGGCATTGAATCGGGCCACGGTCTGCGGCGTGATGTCTAGCGCGCGCGCTTCCAGCACCATGGGCACGATGGCGAGGCGCGCGGCGACGTCGTGCGCGGTCTCGATCGCCGATTCCCACAGGCCGTCATGGGCCGGCAGTGCGCCATAATGGCTGCCGAGCTGGCGCAGCCGCCGGTCGAGCAGGGCGAAGTGCATGGCCTCGTCGGCGCCCACTTTCATCCAGTCGTCGGCGAATGTGGCGGGGAAATCCGTGCCGAAACGCGCCACCATGTCGAAGGCGAGGTCGATGGCGACGAACTCGATATGGGCGAGCGCATGGAGCATGGCGATGCGTGCCCGCTCCGATCCGCCGCGCCCGCGCCGGGGCATCTGGTTGGGCGGCAGCAGCTCGGGCCGTTCGGGGCGCGCCGGCCGCTCCGGCGGCGGCACGTCGAAGCGATGAGCAAGGCGCCTCAGCCGCCAGTCCCGCGCCGCCTTGCGCGCGGCGAAGGCCTTGGCATGGGGATCGGCCGTCTCCAGCACGGCCACGCAGGCCGCGCCCAGCGTGGCGCTGCGGGAAAGGTCGTCGGGGGAGAGAGCGCCGCGCATGCCGGGCGTCTAGAGGCTTTTGGGGGAGCCGTCACCTGGTGGATGCGCGGGCGAAGAAGGGCCGGTCGGGCGGAGACCCCAGCTTTCGCGGGGGTGACGCAAAGGAGGATGGGTGAGGCGAGACGGATGAGGTGACGCAAAGGAAGGATGGGGGCTCATCCTGTGTTCCCCAGTGCCCCTCGCCATCGTGTGGCGTGCCTCAGCCCAGCGCCTGCACCGCCTCCAGCACCTGCGCGGCATGGCCTTTCACTTTCACCGCCGGCCATGCGCGCACGATCGTCCCCTCCGCATCGGCGAGGAAGGTGGCGCGGGCGATGCCCATATATTTGCGCCCATAGAGGCTCTTCTCGATCCAGGTGCCGAACGCCTCGCACACGCTCCCGTCCGCATCGGAGGCGAGCGTCACCGCCAGCCCGTGCTTCTCGGCGAAGCGGTTGAGCTTCTTCACCGGATCGCGCGAGACCGCGATGACCGGCACGCCCAGCGCCCCGAAGCTGTCGATGAGCCCGGTGAAGTCGATCGCCTCGGTGGTGCAGCCCGGCGTATCGGCCTTGGGATAGAAATAGACCACCAGCGGGTGGCCCCGATAGTCGGCGAGCCGCAGCGGCGCGCCGTCTGCCCCGGTCAGCGTCACGTCCGGCAGCCTGTCGCCTTCGCCCAGCATGTCCTTACTCCTGCGCCTGCGCGGCCAGCGCCTGCCAGCTCGCGGAAATGCTCTGCCGTGCCGCCTCGATTCGGGCAAGCAGATCGGCCCAGTCGGTGGCGCCGCAGACCCTGGCGACCAGCCAGCGGCTTTCCGGTGGCGGCTCGGTGGATTTGGGCGTGACCAGCCGCGAGACGACCAGATAGCGCGTCAAAAGGTCGTGCGCCGGCGCCAGGACGGCGGGGATCAGCCCCTGCGCGATCAGCGCGTCGCGTGCCTCGCTCAGATTGGGGCTGAAGCCGGTGCGGTGGGTGAGCTGCGTCACATGGACCAGGAATTCCATGTCGACGAGGCCGCCGGGCATCAGCTTGACGTCGAGCGGCCCGGCCGGCGGCTTGTGCCGGGCCATGTCGCCGCGCATCTTGGCGGCCGCGCGCAGCAGCGCGGCGCCATCCCGCTCGGCATGGAGCGTGGCGGCAACGATGCCTTCCAGCTCCGCGCGCGCCGGGGCCGGGCCGAAGAGCACGCGCGCGCGGTTGAGCGCCAGATGCTCCCAGTCCCAGGCCGCCTCCGTCTGATAGCGGGCGAACGCCTCGAAGCTGACGGAGAGCGGCCCCTGCGTGCCGGAGGGACGCAGGCGCGTGTCCACCTCGTAGAGCGCGCCCGCGGCGGTCTGCGCGGAAAGCGCGTTGATGACGCGGGTGGCCAGCCGGTTGAAGTAGAGCGTGGCGCCGAGCGGCCTCTGCCCATCCGATTCGGCCGCGAAATCGCCGGTGAAGAGGAAGATGAGATCGAGATCGGAGGCGTGGGTGAGCAGCCCGCCGCCGAACCGCCCCAGCGCCATGATGACGAGATCGCCGCCCGGCACCTTGCCGTGCGCGCATTCGAACTCCGCTATGGCGGCCTGCGCCAGCACGTCCAGCGCCGCTTCCGCCACGCGGGCATAGCCTTTGCCCACCTCCAGCGGATCGGTCTCGCCCTGGATGAGCTGCACGCCGAGCGCGAAGCGACGCTCGCCCACGACATGGCGCACATGATCGAGTTTCTGCTGGAAATCCAGGCTGGTGTCGCGCCGGCGCATGTCCGCGATCAGGGCCGGCACGTCCGGCGGCAGGTCCAGCGCGCTGGCGTCGATGAGGCCGTCGAACAGGGCCGGCTGGCGGGCCAGCGCGGTCGCCAGCGTGGGCGCGTGCGAGAGGATGAGCACCAGCGTCTCGGCCAGGCCCGGCCGCGCGACCAGCAGCCGCAGCAGATTGACCGCGCTCGGCAGGCCGGCGATCACATCGTCAAGCCGGTTGAGCGCCATCACCGGCGCGGGCGCCCGTGCGATCTGGCGCAGCAGGCGCGGCAGCAGCTCCTCCAGCGCCTCGCGCGCCGGGGCGCTCTTGAGCGCGCGCAGGCTGCCGTCGCGCCAATGGGCCAGGCGGGCGATGAAGGGCTCCGTCTCCGGCAGCTCCAGCGCCGCCAGCCAGTCGGCCAGCGCCTCGCCGCCGGTGGGCACGCGCTCGGCGCACTCCTCCTCGTCGCCGACCAGCTCGTCGAACCGCTCGCCCACCGCCTCGACATGGGGAGCGAGCAGGGCCAGCAGCGCCGGCCCGTCCGCCAGCCCGTGCAGGCGCGCGACATTGTCGAACGCCTCGGCGCCGCCGGGCAGCTCATGGGTCTGGCGGTCGTCCACCATCTGGAGGCGGTGTTCCACGGTGCGCAGCGTCACATAGGCCGTGTCCAGCCGCGTCGCGACGTCGGCGGGCACAAGGCCGGCCGCGCACAGCCGGGCCAGCGCCTCGCGCGTGGCGCCGGGCCGCAGCGCCGGATCGCGTCCGCCATGGATGAGCTGAAGCGCCTGCGCGTAGAATTCCACTTCGCGGATGCCGCCGCGCCCGCGCTTGAGATCATAGCCGGGGCCGAAACGCTGGCCGCCCTCATAATGCGCGCGGATGCGGCGCGAGACATCGCTGATCGCACGGATCGCGCCGAAATCGAGGCTGCGGCGCCACACGAAGGGGCGGATGGCGGTCAGGAACTCCTGCCCCAGCGCAATGTCGCCCGCGCAGGCGCGCGCCCGGATGAAGGCCGCCTGCTCCCAGCCTGCCGCCGCGCTCTCATAATAGCTGATCGCCGCGCCCACCGGCAGGATGATCGGCGTCGCTTCCGGGGTTGGCCGCAGCCGCAGGTCGACGCGGAAGACATAGCCTTCCGCCGTCCGCTCGGAGAGCAGCGCCACCAGCCGCTTGGCGATGCGCAGCGCCGCCTCGTCCGGCTCCTCCCGCTCGCGATGGGGAATGGTCTGCGGGTCGTAGAGCAGGATGGGGTCGATATCGGAGGAGTAATTGAGTTCGCGGCTGCCATGCTTGCCCAGCGCGATGACGGCGATGCCGCGCGGCGCTTCGCCGGGGTAGCGCTCGGCGAAGGCGGCGGTGAGCGCGGCGTCCACGCTCATGTCGGCGAGGTCCGAGAGGTGCCCCGTGACGGTGTCGAAATCCCAGGCGCCGGAGAGGTCCGCGATGGCGGCCACCAGTGCCGCCGCGCTGCGCCGCCTGCGCAGCCGCGTCTCGATGGGCGCGTCCGGCGCGAGCATCAGGGCCGCGTCCCATGCCGCGTCCGCCTCGCCGCGCGCGAGCTGTTCGGTCAGCGCGGGGAACACATCCATCTGTCGGGCGAGAAAGGGCGAATGCGCGCGGGCGCGCGCGATCGCGTCGGTCATGTTCGGGTCGTCGCTCGCCATCTTTCACCTCGTTTGCGCGCCTGTCCTAGCGACAATGCGGGAGCGCGCAAAGCGGCGGAGCGGCGCCGCCGGGAGCAGGCCCTAATGCAGATGCCGCAGCTTCTCGGGATTGCGCACGATGTAGATGGCGCGGATCTCACCGTCCTCGATGTCGAAGGCGGTGGTCTGATATTCCCCATCGGCCTCCAGTGTGACGAAGCCGGGCAGGCCGTCGATGAAGACAGTGCGGACCAGCGCCGAGCCGTGCTTGCGGAACAGCACCGCGAGCGCGCGCTGGATCTTGAGCACATGGTCGCGGCTCAGAATCACCTGCGGTGCCGCATTGCGCTTGCCGCCGCCATCGGCATGCATGCTCACATCCTGGGCGAGCATGGCGCCCAGCGCGGCCATGTCGCCGCTGCGCGAGGCTTCGTAAAAGGCCTCGGCGAGCGCAAGGCCGCGCTGCCGGTCCACCTGGAAGCGCGGCCGCGCCGCACGCACATGGCTCCGGGCGCGGCTGGCGAGCTGGCGGCAGGCGGCGTCGTCCCGCCCCAGCGTGCGCGCGATCTCGCCGAAATCCTGGCCGAACACGTCATGCAGCAGGAAGGCCGCCCGTTCGAGCGGGGAGAGCCGCTCCAGCGCCAGCATCAGCGGCAGGGTGATGTCCGCATCCGCCGGCTCGTCCTCGATCAGCGGTTCCGGCAGCCACGGCCCCACATAGGTTTCGCGCCGGGCCCGCGCGGATTTCATCTGGTCGAGGCAGAGCCGCGTCACCGTGCGGCGCAGGAATGCCTCGGGCACGCGCACCGCCGCGCGGTCGGCCCCCATCCAGCGGATGAAGGCCTCCTGCGCCACGTCCTCGGCATCGGCGAGCGACCCCAGCATCCGATAGGCGAGGCGCAGCAGGGCCGGCCGCAGTGTATCGAAACGGGCCGCCGCGTCCGCCTCGGCCAGAGTGCCTGTTGCGCTCATGCGGCCCGCCGTGCCGGCACATGGTCGATCCACAGGCCAAAGCCGACCGCGAGGCGATTCCAGCCGTTGATGACGTTGATGAGCGTGGTCAGCTGCACTTGCTCCTCCGGCGTGAAATGCTGGGCGAGGGCATCATAGGCGCTCTGCGCGGGATGGTCCTGCGAAAGCCGCGTCAGAGCCTCGGTCCAGCCCAGCGCCGCGCGCTCGCGGTCGGTGAAGACAGGGGCCTCGCGCCAGGCGGCGAGCAGGTTGAGGCGCCGCTCGCTCTCGCCCTTCGCGCGGGCATCGAGCGTGTGCATGTTGAGGCAGTTCGCGCACTGATTGATCTGCGAGGCGCGGATCTTCACCAGCTCGGTCAGGCTGGGCTCCAGCGCGGCATTGGCGCCGTTGGAGAACGCCATGAACGCCTTCATCATGGCGGGCGCGGCGGCGAAGGGGTCGAGCTTGGCGGTCATGTCATGGTTCCTTATATGGTTGCATGGACATGACGAGGCAGCAGGCCTTATCGTGACATGGATGACGAAAAAATCGTCATCCCCGGACGAGGCGACAAGAAGGACGACGATCATGCATCACAAGCGAGGACGGGCTCGCAGCCGCCGCGCCGGGTGCAAGCTGTGCAAACCCTGGAAAATGAACGGCGTGCGCACCGCGCGGCTGGGCGGCGAGAAGTTCAGCGATCATGTGCGGCGGCGTGCCGCTCAGAAGGCCCTTGAGGCGTAATCGGCGCGGAAGCCGTCCGCGAAGGTCTTGAGCTGCCCCCGCGCGATGGCGTCGCGCAGGCCCGCCATCAGCGCCTGATAGAAATGCAGGTTGTGCTGGGTCATCAGCATGGCGCCCAGCATCTCGCCGGCCTTCACCAGATGGTGCAGATAGGCGCGGGAGAAATCGTGGCAGACCGGGCAATCGCAGCGTGGGTCGAGCGGCGCCCTGTCCTCGGCGAAGCGGGCGTTGCGGATGTTGAGCGGCCCGGCCCAGGTGAAAGCCTGCCCGTTGCGGCCCGAGCGGGTCGGCAGCACGCAATCGAACATGTCGATGCCGCGCTCCACCGCGCCCACGATGTCGTCCGGCTTGCCCACGCCCATCAGATAGCGCGGCTTGTCCGCCGGCAGCGGGTCGACGCAATGGTCGAGGCAGGCGAACATCGCCTCCTGCCCCTCGCCCACCGCAAGGCCGCCCACCGCATGGCCGTCAAAGCCGATCTCGACGAGTGCCTGCGCGCTCTGCCGCCGCAGATCGGGGTCGAGCGCGCCCTGCTGGATGCCGAACAGAGCCGCGCGCGCCGCATGGTCGCCGCCGCCGTCGAACCCCGCGCGCGAGCGGGCCGCCCAGCGCATCGAGCGTTCCATGGCCTGGGCTTGCGCATCGCGCGTGGTGGTGGTCGGCACCAGCTCGTCGAACGCCATGACGATGTCGCTGCCGAGCAGCCGCTGGATCTCCATCGAGCGCTCGGGCGTGAGCATGTGGCGCGATCCGTCGAGATGGCTGGCGAAGCGCACGCCCTCTTCGGTCACCTTGGCGAGCTTGGAGAGGCTCATCACCTGATAGCCGCCGCTGTCCGTGAGGATGGGCCGCTCCCAGCCGGAAAGGGCATGGAGCCCGCCCAGCGCCGCCACCCGCTCCGCGCCGGGGCGCAGCATCAGATGATAGGTGTTGCCCAGGATGATGTCCGCTCCGCTGGCGCGCACTTCGGCCGGGCGCATCGCCTTCACCGTGGCGGCAGTGCCCACCGGCATGAAGGCGGGCGTGCGAATGGTGCCGCGCATCATGGCGAGCTTGCCGGCGCGGGCCTTGCCGTCCGTCGCATGCACGGCGAAAGCGAAGCGGGTCGTGCCGGGGTCGGCGGGCACGCGGCAGGTGGGGCGGGGCGCGGAGTCGGTCATCGCCGCGCGCCATAGCCCGGTGCGGGCATAATCCCAAATGGCTGTTTTGGTGGCTCAGCCCTGGTCGGCGAGCTGCGCGCGCAGGCGCGTGCCGAGCGGGCCGAAGGCGGAGAGGCGGCTGTAGCGGCCGATGAAACGCATGGCATGGACGCTGGCTTCCACGCTGAGGTCCGATCCGTCCGCAAGGCGCAGTGCCAGCGTCACGCGATTGCTGGCGCGGGTGGCGGTCGTCGGAGCGGAGCGGGTCTTGCGGGCCATGAGTCGCAGGCTAAGCAGTCATGGTTAACAACTCCCTATCCATGCGCGAAAACCCGGTTATGATAGCGCTACCTTAAACAGGCGCTCGCCGGCCTCCGGGCCTTGCGAAGACGCGGCAGGAGAGGGGATATGACGATGCGCGCAAGGATGCTGACATGGGCGGCGGCTCTGCTCGCGCCGGGGTTGGCCGGGAGCGCGGCGGCGCTGGCCGATGCGCCCGCGCCGCGCGCGAGCGTGCTGACGCAGGAGGGGACGCGCCTTGGCCCTTGCGTCAATCTGGGCAATCATCTGGAGGCGCGGCGCGAGGGCGGCAGCACGGGCCGTGCGCTTACGGACCAGGATTTCCCGGACATCGCCGCCAAGGGCTTCAAAACGGTGCGCCTGCCCGCCAATTTCTCCGTCCATCAGGGCGGCGCGCCCGATTATCCCGTCGATCCCGCCTTCATGGACCGGGTGGAGCATGTCGTGGACAAGGCGCGCGCCGCCGGCCTGCGCGTCATCCTCGACAATCATCATTTCCGCGAGATCATGGAAGACCCGGCCGGGCGCACGGCGCAGCTCGCCGCCACCTGGGCGCAGATCGCCGAGCGGTTCAAGGGCAAGGACGGCGAGGTCTGGTTCGAGCTGCTCAACGAGCCGATGGACAAGCTCGACAACAAGAATCTGGTCGCAGTCCTTTCGCCCGCGCTGGCGGCGGTGCGGCAGAGCAATCCCACCCGGCCGGTCGTCATCGGCGGCGAATATTGGAGCAATATCAGCTCCCTGCCGACCATTCCCATTCTGGACGATGCCTATCTCGTCTATACCTTCCATTATTATCTGCCGTTCGAATTCACGCATCAGGGCGCGGAATGGAACGACCCCGTGCTGCCCCTGGGCGCCACCTTCGGCAGTGCGGCGGACCGGGCCGAGCTTGCCGCCAATGTGCGGAAGGCGCAGGATTTCATCGCGCGCACCGGCCGCCCGCTCTTCATCGGCGAGACGGGCGCCTATGAATCCATTCCGCTCGCCGAGCGCGCGCCTTATTACAAGGCGGTGCACGATGCCTTCGGCGCGGCGGGCGTGGACCAGTGCATATGGGCCTATGCCAACACCTTCCCCGTGCGCGACGCGAAGACGGGGGCGTGGCACGAACCCATATTGCGCGCCATCGGCCTTTAGGAGGGGTCGCCGATCCTGTGCTCCCGCCTGCAAGGGCACCGACTTCATCCCGGCTCCAAGGGGCATGATCCACGCGGGCTCCGCATCGCCATGCCTCCGCACGGGGCTGGCGCGGAGCCGCCTCGCTGTGCCATGAACGGCGCGCGCCGGCTGCCATGGCGCGGGAGAAACCAGAACAAGCGAGCCGGGAGAGGCGGATGTTCGATACCAATATTACCGACGAGACCGGCTGGACCGCGCTGCTGCTGGGCCTCTTCGTGCTGTTCGCGGCCGTGGGCGCGCTGCGCCGGCCCGGCATATGGCAGGCGCTGATCGCGGAGTTCGAGAAGTCGCCCGCGCTGCAACTCATCGCCAGCCTCATCGAGCTGCTGACCGGCGGCGTCATCTATCTGCTCAATCCATGGATTCCCTCGGATCTGCTCACTTGCGTCATGAAGGCGCTGGGCGGGCTCATGATCGTGGAGGCGCTGGTGGTCGTGGGCTTCTCGGACGTCTATTTCCACTTCTGGCTGCGCAATCTGGCCCATATGCAGCGCGCCTGGCCGGCGGTCAGCTTCCTGTGCGGCTTTGCCCTGGCGGCGGCGGGGGCACTGCGTTTCGGCTGAAGCCGGCGCGGCGGTCGCATTTCCCCGCCCGGTTGCCGGCTCGGCCGGCCTTGGCTACCGACCGCAATGCCATGCCCGTGGCAGCCAATCGCGCGCTGTCGCGTTCTAGGGTGGTCAAGCCTGCTCGGAGTCGTCCCTTTTGCGTTCATTCCTTCTTCCCGCCGCGTGCCTGCTCGCATTCTCCGTCTCCCCGGCTCTGGCGCAAGGCGATCCCGACGCCGGTGCGGCGGGCACGGGCGATTTCCTCATCGTCGGCGCCGGCCTTGCCAGCATGCCGGATTATGAAGGCTCCAACGAGCGGCGGATCATGCCCGTACCGGGCGCCATCGGCCGGGTGGGCGGCATCAAATTCTTCTATCTGGGCGATCGCATCAGTGTCGATCTGCTGGCCGAGAAGCCCGGCGCGCGCTGGGACGTGCAGCTCGGCCCCGTCGCCTCGGTCAGCTTCAACCGCGCGCGGACTGGCGACATTGCGGACGCACGGGTGCGCGCGCTTGGCGGCCTGGGTTATGCGGTGGAGCTGGGCGGCTATGCCGGCATCGCCCGCACCGGCGTCGTCACCAGCGATTATGACCAGCTCTCCGCCACGGTCAGCTATCGGCGGGACGTGGCCGGCGCCCATGGCGGCGGGCTGCTGATGCCGGCCATCAACTATATGACGCCGCTCAGCCGCAAGGCGCTGGTGCTGGTCTTCGCGCAGGCCACCCATGCGGACCGGCGTTACAATGAAAGCACTTACGGCATCGACGCGGCGCAGAGCGCGGCGAGCGGCCTGCCCGTCTATACCGCGCGCGCGGGCTGGAAGAGCGTCTCGGCCGGAGTGGCGGGCGACGTCTCGCTCACCGGCGACCTCACCGGAGGGCTCTCGCTGATCGGCGGCGTCATGTATGCGCGGCTGCTGGGCAGCGCGGCTGAAAGCCCTGTCACCCGCATCGCCGGCACGCGCAACCAGTGGCTCGCCGGCCTGGGCCTTGCCTACGCATTCTAAGCTTCAGTCCTTCGGCTTCGGCTCTTCGTTCAGGGATTGGCCCAGCCTGCGGTTGCGGAACAGCGCGCGATCCTCGGCGCTGAAGCCGAGCGTCCAGATGACATAGCAATAGCACAGCAGCAGCGCTGGCACGCCGAGGACCAGCTCGGCCCATTCGTAACGCGGCGGCATCAAGGTGAAGGCCGAGCCGACGATGGCGCCAGTGAGGCCGGCGATGAGGAGGCTGGGACGCCAGATGCGGATCGGCGCGCCGCACAGATGCTGCAACAGCAGGCATTTGGCGATGGCACCTACCGCCATCGCGCAGGCAAGCGCAATGGCTGGCAGCGCCGCGATGTAGAGGGGCGGCAGCGCCATGGCGCGCCCGGCGAGGATCAGCGCCACGGTGAGCACGGCCTGGAACGCGATGGTGGCCAGCGAGAGCAGCATGTTGCGGTGGCGCGCCAGATAGACGAGCGCAGCCTCGCTCACCACGGCGGGGGCGGCCAGCACTTCGGCCGTGAGCAGCGCGGCGAGCGCGGCGGTGCCGCCCACGAAGCTGGGCCCCACCAGCCCCATCACGGCCTCGCCCGGAATGCCGAGCGCCAGCGCGATGCCAAGCTGCGCGGCGATGATCCAGAACCCCACTTGCGACACCTGCCGGGCAATGGCGCCCAGATTGCCGGTCGCCACGTTGCGCGTGATGACGGGGCCGAGAATGGGCTCGAAGCTGGTCTTGAGCTTCTGCGGCAGCGAGGCGACCTGCTGCGCGACATAATAGACGCCGACCACGGCGGGCGTGACGAACAGGCCGAGAATCGCGAGATCGAGCCGGCGCGTGCCCCATTCGATGGCGTCGGCGGCGGCGAGCGGCAGGTTGCGCCGGGTCATGCGCCAGATGCGGGCGGGATGCGGCGACCAGCCGTGCGGCACGCCGTAATGGCGGATCATGGGCACCAGCGATGCGACGAATGCCGCTACCATCGCCGTCACATAAGCGAGGATGAGCCCGTCGCGCGCCGAATAGAAATAGAAGAGGCCGGCCGCGATGCTGATCGTCCAGGGCTCGACGATGGAGCGGGCACGGACCGTGGCGGCGATATTATATTGATAGGCGCAGGCGGCGAGCGCGATGTCGCCCAGCGCGACGGCGAAGATGATGAGCGGGAAGAGCCGGTCCAGCCCGTTCAGCCCGCTATTGGGGAACATCGCCTCCGGCACCAGCATCAGCACCGCCGCCGCCGCCGCGCAGGCCAGCAGGCAGAGCAGCAGCGCGTCCGCCACCACATGGGATTGCGGCCGCTTGTCGTGCGCAAGCTGCTCGGCCAGGCCGCGCTTGAGGCCCAGCGTGGCGAGCTGCGCCGCCAGTTCCACGATCAGCACGGCATAGGCGAAGCGGCCGAGCACGGCGGCGCCATAGAGGCGCCCGGCGATGAAGAGGAACGGCAGGCGCGCCGCAAGGCGCAGCAGGAAACCGAGGATGTTCGCGCGGCCGCCCTTGGCGAGCGCGGCGATATCCTCCTGTTCCGAAGCCGCCACGGTCCCCTGGGCCGGACCCCGCTCGCTCGTCATCGATGCAGTTCCAATGCGTGCAGCCCTTCGACCGTCCCGCCGCCAGCATAAGCCAAAAGGCCCCGTGGCGCTATGCGCAGGCCCTTCCTCACTCGGCGCGCAACGGGCGCGCGAGCAGGGCGGAGACGACCTGCGCCACATCGGCGCTGCCGTCGAGCAGGGCGCAGACCGCCTCCGCCACCGGCATGTCGACACCGTGCCGGCGCGCCGCCTCGCACAGGACGGGCGCGGTGAAGGCGCCTTCGGCCACCGTGCGCCGGTCCGAAAGCAGGGCATGGGCCGCCTGGCCCTGGCCAAGGCCGAGGCCCAGCGAGAAATTGCGCGAGCTTGTGGACGAGCAGGTGAGCACCAGATCGCCCAGGCCCGAAAGCCCGGCCAGCGTCTCCGCCCGCGCGCCCAGCGCCAGGCCGAAGCGCGTCATCTCGGCAAAGCCGCGCGAGATGAGCGCGGCGCGTGCATTCTGCCCCAATTGCGCGCCCTCGACGACGCCGCAGGCAATAGCGAGTACATTCTTGACCGCTCCGCCAATCTCCGCGCCGATCAGGTCCGTGGACCAATAGGGCCGGAAGCTGGGAAGCGCGATCAGCGCGGTGAGCGCCTGCGCCTGGTCCTCCGTCTCGGCGGCGAGCGTGACGGCGGTGGGCTGCCCGGCGGCGACCTCATGCGCGAAGGTGGGGCCGGAGAGCACGGCGATGGGCGATTGCGGATGCACTTGCGCCGCCACCTCGTGCAGCAACTGGAGCGACCCTGCCTCGATGCCCTTGGAGCAGAGCAGCAGCGGCTGGCCGTTGCGCGGCAAGCCGGTGAGGACGGCGCGCATATGCTGGGCCGGCGTCACCACCAGATTGGCGACGCAGTCCGCCAGCGGGGCGAGGTCGCGCGTGGCGCGGATGCGCGGCGAGAGCGGCACGCCGTTCAGGAAAAGCGGGTTCTCATGGTCGCTGTTGACGGACGCGACCACATCGGCCTCATGGGCCCAGAGCAACACGTCGCGCTCGCCGCTCGCCACCACCTGCGCCAGCGCCGTGCCCCAGGCGCCGCCGCCGATTACCCCGATTTGCGTCATGCCTTCACTCCCGCGCCGCGTACAGCCTCCGCCGCCGGATCGAGCGGCCAACGCGGCCGGGCGGGGAAGGCAAGATCATCGATAAGGCCCGCCGCGAAACGTTCCGCGCCTGCCCAGCCGATCATGGCGGCATTGTCCGTACAGAGCCAGAGCGGCGGCGCCGAGAAGGGCAGGCCATGGGCGGCGGCCAATGTCTCCAGCGCCCCGCGCACCGCGCCATTGGCGGCGACGCCGCCGGCGACGACGAGGGCGGTGGGGCGCACGGGCTCCGCCGCCGTCCCGAAGCTTGCCAGCGCCTTGTCCGTGCGGTCGACGAGGCAGTCGACCACCGCCTGCTGGAAGCTCGCCGCGATGTCCGCCGCCGACCATTGGCCGGACTGGACGGCGCGCATGACCGCGCTCTTGAGGCCGGCGAAGGAGAAATGCGGCTCGCTCGTGCCCACCAGCGGGCGCGGCAGCGGCACGGCGCGGGAACTGCCCTCGCGCGCCAGCGCCTCCACCTTGGGTCCGCCGGGGATGCCCAGGCCGAGCAGCTTGGCGGTCTTGTCGAACGCCTCGCCCGCCGCATCGTCGATGGTGGTGGCGAGGCGGCGATAATCCCCCACGCCGCGCACCGCCAGGAGCTGGCAGTGGCCGCCCGACACGAGCAGCAGCAGATAGGGGAAGGCCAGGCCCGGATCGGCGAGGCGCGGCGAGAGAGCGTGCCCTTCCAGATGATTGACCGCGATGAGCGGCTTGCCGGCGGCATGGGCGAGCGCCTTGCCCGTCACCAGCCCCACCATCACGCCGCCGATGAGGCCGGGGCCGGCAGTGGCGGCGATGGCGTCCACATCGGCGAGGGAGAGCTTCGCATCGGCCAGCGCGGCTTCGACCAGCGGAATCAGCGCCTCGACATGGGCGCGTGCCGCGATCTCCGGCACCACGCCGCCATAGGGGCGGTGGTGCGCCTCCTGTCCGGCGAGGCAATGCGCCAGCACGGCGCGGTCGCCTGTCACCAGAGCGGCCGCCGTCTCGTCGCAACTGGATTCGAGGCCGAGAATGATGGGCATTGCCTTTCCTCTACCGCCCCACACCGCTAGAGCAAGCCGGTTATGACCGATCAGACCTCCGCACCGCCCCCTCCCACGCCTGTGCCCGCCGCTCCTTTCCGCCTCGGTTCGCGCGGATCGCCGCTGGCGCTCACCCAGGCGGAGATGACGGCGGCGGCGCTGATCGCGGCGCATGGCTGGCCGCGCGAGGCGATTCGCATCGTCACCGTGACGACCAGCGGCGACCGCATCCAGGACCGCGCACTGGCCGATCTGGGCGGCAAGGCGCTGTGGACCAAGGAGTTGGACCGCGCGCTGCTGGACGGCGAAATCGATTGCGCTGTCCACTCGATGAAGGATGTCGAGACGATCCGGCCCGAGGCGATCCGCATTGCCGCCATGCTGCCCCGCGCGGCGGTGGAGGACCGGCTGATCGGCGCGGCCTCGCTCGCGGCGCTGCGGCCGGGCGCGCGCATCGGCACCAGTTCGCCGCGCCGGGCCGCGCAATTGAAGGCGCTGCGGCCCGACCTGGAGACGGCGCTGCTGCGCGGCAATGTCGCGACGCGGCTGGCGCGCGTGCAGGCCGGCGATTTCGACGCGACACTGCTCGCCGCCGCCGGGCTGGACCGGCTGGGGCAGGGCGATGCGGGCGTGACCATCCCGGTCGAGACGATGCTGCCCGCCGTCTCGCAGGGCGCCATCGGCATCGAATGCCGGGACGGGGATGCGGCGACGCTGGCTCTGCTCGCTGCCATCGACCATGCGTCCACCCACCGCTGCGTGCGGGCCGAGCGGGCGCTCCTGCTGGCGCTGGGCGGGAGCTGCCACTCGCCGGTGGCGGCGCTGGCGCGCGAGGAAGGAGATGACATTCGCCTGCGCGCGCAGATCCTCACCGAGGATGGCGCCGAGAGCGTGAACGAAAACGCGCTGCTCCCCGGCGGATCGACCGAGGCGGCAATGGCGCTGGGCGCGCGGTTGCTGGCGCAGGCGAGCCCGGCCCTGCGCGCGCTCTTCGCCGGATCATGACCGCGCCCGCCACCCTGCCGCTTCTGCTGCTGCGCCCGCAGCCGGGCAATGACGCCTCCGCCGCGCGGGCGCGGGCTCGGGGCCTGACGGTGGTGCAGGCGCCGCTCTTCGAGATCGCGCCCGTGCCGGAAGCGCCGGTGCCCGAAGGGCCGTTCGACGCGCTGCTCGTCACCAGCGCCAATGGCGCGCGCTTCGCCGCCGCCTTGCTGCGCGCGCGGGCCGATCTGCCGCTCTATGCGGTGGGCCCGGCGACGGCGCGGGCCTTGCAGGCGCAGGGCCGCGCCGATGCGGTCGTCGGCGGCGGGGATGCCGCTTCCACCGCACCGCTCATCGTCGCCGCCGGCCATCGCCGCATCCTCCACATCGGCGCGGCGGATATGCGGCCCTTCGATCCGCTCGGTCTCGATATCGTGCGCCATGTCGTCTATCGCGCCGTCGAGCGGGAGGAATCGGCACTGCGGCCCGTGCTGGACGGGCTGGAGCGGGCGGTCGCCGCCATCCATTCGCCCCGCGCCGGCGCCCGGTTCGCGGCGCTCATCGGCACCGGGCGACGGGCACGCTTTCACATCGCCGCGATCAGCGCCGCGGCCGGCGCGGCGTGCGGCGCGGGCTGGGCAGGGGTTGCCGCAAGTGCCGCCCCGGACGATACGGCCTTGCTGGCCTGCGCCGAGGCGTTATGTATTCGCGCTGGGTAGGATCAGAGGGAGTCCCGAACAACGGCATGCCAGCAGATGAAGACCTTTTCGCGACGCGCTCCGTGCGCCCCCTGGCCGGGCGGCTGCTGGTCGCGGCGGTGCTGCTCCTTCTGGTGGTGGGCCTGGGCGCGCTGGTCTGGATGCTGACGAGCGGGAAGGACGGCATTGGCCTGGGCATGGGCGAGGAAGCCCCGGCCAACGGCACGGCGCCGGCCGAGATCATCTCGATGGTGCCGACCGTGACGCCTCCCGCGCCGGCCGCCGCCACGCCGGAGGCGCTGACCGGCCGCGTGGCGGATCTGGAGCAGCGCATCATCCGCGTTTCGGTGGCCGCCCAGTCCGCCTCCGCTTATGCCAATCGCGCCGAGGCGATCATGGTGGCGTTCGCCGCGCGTCGCGCGCTCGATGCCGGCACATCGCTCGACTATCTGGAGGGGCAGCTCCGCCTGCTCTTCGGCGAGGCACAGCCCCGCGCGGTGGCGACCATCATCAATGCCGCCGCCGATCCCGTAACCGTGAACAAGCTGCGCGCGGGTCTGGAAGACATCCATGTGCAGTTCGACAGGAGCACGCAGCGGGGTAGCTGGTGGTCCTCCGCCGTCCAGACGGTCGGTAGCCTCTTCGAGCTGCGCAGCGCCGGCACGCCCCTGCCGGAACCGCGCGAACGGCTCGCGCGCGCGCGCCGCGCGGTGGAAGCTGGGCAGATCGAGGCGGCGATCAAGGAGATGGCCGCACTGCCGCCCCGGCCCGCCGTGGCGCAGTGGCTGGAGCAGGCGCGCCGCTACAATGAAGCGCACCGCGCGCTCGACGTGATCGAGCAGGCGGCGATCCTGGAGCCGCGCACCGCCCCCATGATCGCGCCGGCTCCGACGCCCGCGCCATAGCGCAATCTCTCATCGGGCTGGGAAATCGGGGTAAATCCGGGGACTGGCGGCGCCCCGCCGCGCGGGTCAGCGCGTGGGCGGCGGCACCTTGGGCCGTTGGGCGGCCCGGCGCGGCCGAGTGAAGAGCTGGCCCTTCTCCGCCCACAGGATGAAGCCCAGCCCGATGAAGCCCGCGATCACGAAGCCTTCGGCCAGCGGCAGGGTCGTCCCGTCGAAGCGCTGGCCCGTCACGGCGCCGATGAGGCTCGCCAGTGCCATGCGCGCGAAGCTCTGGAAGCTGGAGGCCGATCCGGCGATCTGGCCGAAGGGCTCCATGGCGATGGAGCCGAAATTGGATCCGGTGAAGCCCACCATGCCCATGTTGAGCGCCACGATGGAGACGAAGAGCCACAGCGGCTCGGACGTGAGATAGGCCGCGCCGAGCTGCACCAGGCTGAGCACGATATAGGCCATCAGCGCCACATGCGAGACGCGCCGCGCCCCGAAGCGCTCGACGATGCGGCTGTTGGAGAAGTTGGCGATTGCCATCGCGCCCGCCACGCAGGCGAAGCCATAAGGGAAGATGTCGGCCGCGTTGAAGCTGTCCGAGAAGATCTGCTGCGCGCTGTTGAGGAAGCCGAAGAGGCCGCCCATGATGATGCCCGCGCCCATCATGTAGCCCAGGCCCAGCCGGTCGGTGCAGATGATCTTCCAGTTGCGCGCGATGGTGGCGGGGTGGATCGGCTGGCGATGCTCCTCGCGCAGCGTCTCGGGCAGGCGCAGATAGACCCAGATGAACACGATGGCGCCCGCCGCCGCCAGCACATGGAAAATCTCGCGCCAGCCCGCCACGCTGATGATGGCCTGCCCCATGGTCGGCGCGACCACCGGCACGGCGAGGAAGATGATGATGATGAGGCTCATCAGCCGTGCCATATGGTCGCCTTCGAATCGGTCGCGGATCACCGAGACCGCGAGCACGCCGAGGCCGGCGGCGAAGAAGCCGTGGATGGCGCGGACCGCCAGCAGCGTCTCGAAGCTGGGCGCGATGGCGCTGGCGAGCCCGCCCACCGTGGCGAGCGCGATGGACAGCAGCAGGATCGGCCGGCGCCCGTAGCGGTCCGCCAGCGGCCCCGCCACCAGCGAGCCGATCGCGTTCGCCAGCAGATAGGCGGTGATGATGTGCTGCATGGCATTGGGATTGGCGACATGCAGCGACTGGCCGATCGCCGGGAAGGCGGGCAGCATGGCATCGATGGCGAGCGCGTTGAGCGCCATGGTGGAGGCCATGAGCGCCACGAACTCGCGGTCATGCATCTTGAACTCGAGCGGCTGGGCCGTCATGGACTGGATCTTCTCAATTCACAGGAATGGGCCCCTATGCACATTGCGGTGCACAATGGCTAGGGCCGGAGCCTATAAAACGATACAGGCGCAAGCCGGTTTCCGCAGGCCCGGGCGGCCATTGGCCATCGGGCCGGAACCACTGCACGGCGCCGGTCGTCGCAGGGCCGGCAGCGCGGTCTGGCGCCGATGGAGGAGATGCTCATGCGCATAGACCGCGCCGTGCGGCGCATCGCGGCGAGTGCCGATCGCATCTATCAGGCGCTCACGGATGGCGCCATGGTGCAGAGCTGGCTTCCGCCCGAGGGCGCGCGGGCGATCATGGAGGCGTTCGAGCCCTGGCCCGGCGGTGCATTCCGCATGACGCTCCTGTTCGAAACGCTCGGCACGGGCAAATCCTCACCGGCCACGGACATCGTCGAGGGTGTGTTCCTGGATCTCGTTCCGGGCCGGCTGGTGCGGCAACGCTTCGAATTCAGGTCCGAGGACCCGGCCTTCGCCGGCGCGATGGTGATGAGCTGGACCATCACGCCGGGCCCGGACGGGACGGATGTGGCCATTGCGGCGGAGCATGTCCCGGCGGGCATCGGGTCGCGCGATCATGAAGCCGGCATGGCCTCGTCGCTCGCCAATCTCGCCAGGTGCGTGGAATAAGCCGGGGTCCGCGCCCGCGCCGCTATCCCCGCAGCAGGAACACCGCATGTTCGGCGAAGAGATTGGCGTTGCCCGATCCGGTCTCGTGTGCGTCGTTGAGGAACCATTGCCCGTCGATGGTCCAGCCGCGTTCCTTCACCAGCGCGCGGAAATCGTCGATGGTGAGGTGGTGGATGTTGGGCGTGTCGTACCAGCGATCCGGCAGCAGCGGCGTGACGGGCATGCGTCCGCCCCACAGCAGCGAGAGCCGCCCGCGCCAATGCGCGAAATTGGGGAAGGAGACGAAAGCCTGCCGGCCGATGCGCAGCAGCTCCTCCACCACCTTGTCCGGCCGCCGCGTCGTCTGCAACGTCTGGCTGAGGATGGCATAATCGAAGCTCTGGTCGGGATAATAGCGCAGGTCCGTGTCCGCGTCGCCCTGCACCACCGGCAGGCCGCGCGCGACCGCCGCCGCGACATTGGCCGGGTCGATCTCCAGCCCGCGCACGTCCGCCTGCACGCCCTCGCGCAGCGCCGCCATCAGCGCCCCGTCGCCGCAGCCCACGTCGAGCAGCCGGGCGCCCGGATTCACATGCCGCGCGATAAGCGCGAGGTCGGGCCGCAGCATTTCAGCCATGATCGGCCTCATGAGCGGCGTCCATCCGCGCGGCCGCCGCCGGGTCGAGCCGCTCCATATAGCGCTCCGGCCGCGCCAAGGCGCGGAAGCCGAGCTTCTCATACACGCCATGGGCATCCGCCGTGGCGAGCGCGATGCGGCGCAGATCCTGATAGTCGGGATGATCGAGGAACCAGCGCACCATCCGCTGCCCCAGGCCGCGTCCGCGCGCCGGCGCATCGACCCACACGTCGGCCAGCCAGGCGAAGGTGGTGCGGTCCGTCACCATCCGCGCATAGCCGATCTGCGTGTCGCCGGCATAGGCGCCCAGACAGTGCGAATGGGCGATGGCGCGCTCCACCGCCTCGCGCGTGACGCCCGGCGACCAGTAGCTCGACGCCAGCCAGCCATGGATGCGCGCGATGTCCAGCCGCGCCGGCGCGTCGCTCAGCAGAATGTCGTCGCCCGCTTCGCTCACCGGCCCGCTCGCAGGAAGCCGTCGATCACCCGGTTCATCTCCGGCGCATCGAGCAGGAAGCTGTCATGGCCGAAGGGGCTGGACAGCTCCACGAAGGTGGCCTGCCGCCCCGCCGCGTGCAGCGCGTGGACGATGGCGCGCGATTCGCGGGTCGGGTAGAGCCAGTCGGTATCGAAGCTGATGATGCAGAAGCGCGCTCGCGTCTGCGCGAAAGCGGAGGCGAGATTGCCGCCATGGCCCTCCGCCAGATCGAAATAATCGGCGGCGCGAGTGATGTAGAGATAGCTGTTGGCGTCGAACCGCTCGACGAAGCTGATGCCCTGGTGGCGCAGATAGCTCTCCACCTGGAAATCTGCGTCGAAACCGAAGGTCTTGGCCTCGCGCCCCTGCAGGCGGCGGCCGAATTTCTCGGTGAGCCCTGCCTCGGAAAGATAAGTGATGTGCGCCGCCATGCGCGCGACGGCAAGGCCCGCGACCGGCGCGTTGCCGTCCTCATAATAAGCGCCGCCGCGCCAGCGCGGATCGGCCATGATCGCCTGCCGCCCGACCTCGTGAAAGGCGATGTTCTGCGCGCTGTGCCGCGCCGTCGAGGCGATCACGACTGCCGCCTCCACCCGTTCGGGGAAGAGCGTGGGCCAGACCAGCGCCTGCATGCCGCCCATCGATCCGCCGATCACCCCGGCCAGCCGCTCGATGCCCAGATGATCGAGCAGCATGAGCTGGGCGCGGACCATGTCGGCAATGGTGATGACGGGGAAGGCCATGCCGTAAGGCTGGCCGGTGGCGGGATCGAGGCTGGCCGGGCCGGAGGAGCCCATGCAACTCCCCAGCACATTGGCGCAGATGATGAAGTGCCGCTCCGGGTCGATGGGCTTGCCCGGCCCTACCGCGCGCACCCACCAGCCCGGCTTGCCGGTGATGGGATGATCCGAGGCGACGTGCTGGTCGCCGGTCAGCGCATGGCAGATGAGGATGGCGTTGGCCCGGTCGGCATCGAGCGTGCCGTAAGTCTCGTAGGCGATGTCCACTGGCGCGAGCGTGGCGCCGCTGTCCAGCTTGAGCGGACCGGGCAGGCGGACGGAGCGGCGCAGGCCGAAGCGCTGGTCGGACGATGAGGCGCTCAGGGGTTCGGCGGCGGACATGGGCTTTGCGAATTGGGCCGATGCGCCGGACTTGTCAATCAGGTGGGCGGGCCGGCGGCGGGCAAGCGCACACTCTCCGAGTCGGCGCACCGTCGAGCCTGCAAACGGGCCGGCCGGCCGCACAAGCCTTCTGGTCGCGCGATTGCCCGCGCAGGCTGCCGCAAAAATCCCTCCCTCCTTTCCCGATCGGTCGCGCATGTATTTTTCCAAGATTTTCCGTAGGTCCAACTGTGATATGGCGATCGACCTCGGGACGGTGAACACGGTCATCCACGTCCGCGATCAGGGCATTGTGCTCAACGAGCCTTCCGTCATCGCGCTGGAGACGGTGGGCGGCGTGCGGCGCGTGAAGGTGGTGGGCAACGAGGCCAAGCTGATGATGGGCAAGACGCCCGGCAATGTGCAGGCCATCCGCCCCCTGCGCGACGGCGTGATCGCCGACATCGACGTGGCCGAGCAGATGATAAAGCATTTCATCGACAAGGCGCTGGGCGGAGCCAGCCGCCTGCGCCGGCACGAGATCGTCATTTGCGTGCCCTCCGGTTCCACCATGGTGGAGCGGCGGGCATTGCGCGATTCCGCCACCAATGCCGGCGCCGCGCGGGTGCAGCTCATCGAGGAGCCGATGGCGGCGGCCATCGGCGCGGGCCTGCCCGTCACCGAGCCGCGCGGTGCGATGGTGGTGGACATCGGCGGCGGCACCACCGAGGTCGCCGTGCTCTCGCTGCGCGGCATCGCGCACAGCAGCTCGGCCCGCGTGGGCGGCGACCGGCTGGACGACGCCATCTCCGCTTATGTGCGCCGCAAGCATAATCTCATGATCGGCGAGATGACCGCCGAGCGCGTCAAATGCGCCATCGGCGCGGCGACGCCGCCGGGCGATGACGCCGCCGAGATGATCGTCAAGGGGCGCGATCTGGTGAAGGGCCGCCCGGCCGAGATTCGCCTGACCGAAACGGAAGTGGCGAGTGCGCTGGCCGAGCCGGTGGGCCAGATCGTCGCGGCGGTGCGCACCGCGCTGGAGCAGACCGCGCCTGAGCTGTCCGCCGACATCATAGAGGAAGGCATCACCGTCACCGGCGGCGGCGCGCTGCTGCGCCGCATCGACACGGCCATCTCGGACGCGACGGGACTCTCCGTGCGCATCGCCGACGAGCCGTTGGCCTGCGTGGCCAAGGGCGCGGGCGCGGCGCTGGAGCAGCGCCTCTACGACGGCATCCTGACCGCTGCCTGAGCGCGCGCCCAGCGCTGCCCCGGGCCATCCCCCGCCCGGCCATTGCGCGCGGCGTGGCGGCATCCTAGATCGGAGGGGTCGTCCCCGCCGGAGCCGCCGTGCCCATGTCCTTCCCTCTCGATGCCGCCGCCATGGAGCAGGTCGCGCGCGGTGCCGTTGCCGCCATGCCCGCGCTGTTCCGCCAGCATCTGGAAGGCATCGCCGTCCATGTCGAGGAATTCGCCGACCGCGAGACGCTCGACGATCTCGATATCGACAGCCCGTGGGATCTACTGGGCGTCTATCAGGGCCGGCCGCTCACTGAGCAGAGCATCTGGGTCTCGGGCGAACTGCCGCCGCTCATCCGCCTGTTCCGCCGCCCCCTGCTTGCCGAGCGCGATGCCTCCGGCGTCGATCTGCGCGATCTCATCGTCCATGTGCTGGTCCACGAGGTGGGCCATCATTTCGGCTATTCGGACGAAGAGATGGAAGCCATCGACGACGGCTGGGATGAAGCGTGAGCGGCGGGCATTGAAAGGGGCGTGCAAGCGGGAATAGCACCGCTGGCCCTTTGCCAAGAGCCCCGCGTCCCGCTAAAGGCGCGCATCATGAACGACGAGACCGCACGCGCCGCCGACACCGCCCCGGCCCCCGTCCCCAAGGACTGGATCATGGCCATCGCGCCCTATGTGCCGGGCAAGTCGACGACCGACGACGGGCGCAGCGTCGCCAAGCTCTCGTCCAACGAAAATCCCTTCGGCACCGGCGAGGCCGCGCGCGCAGCCTTCCGCTCCGCCGCCGATTGCCTGGAGCGCTATCCCGACAGCGCCGCCTTCGAACTGCGCGAGGCGCTGGCCGCCCACTACGGGCTCGATGCCGCGCGGATCACCTACGGCACCGGCTCGGACGAAGTGCTGCACATGGCGGCCGGCACATTCGCGGGGCCGGGCGACGAGATCGTCTATTCGCGCTTTGGCTTCTCGGTCTATCCCATCGCCACGCGGCGCGTGGGCGCCACGCCTGTGGTCGCGCCGGACAAGGACTATGCGACGGACGTGGACGCTATCCTCGCCTGCGTGACCGAGCGCACGCGCGTCGTCTTCATCGCCAATCCCAATAATCCCACCGGCACTTATGCCAGCCGGGCGGAGCTGGCGCGGCTGCACGCCGGCCTGCCGCGCCATGTGCTGCTGGTGGTGGATCAGGCCTATAGCGAATATCTGGAGCCGCAGGACGATGACGGCGCGCTCGACCTTGCCCGCACCGCCCCCAATGTGCTGGTGACGCGCACCTTCTCCAAGATCTTCGGCCTCGCCTCGGCGCGGGTGGGCTGGGGCTATGCCAGCGCGGAGGTCATCGACGCGATGCACCGCATCCGCCAGCCCTTCTCCTTCAGCATCGCCGCCTCGCGCGCGGCGGTGGCGGCGCTGGCGGACACCGGCTTCGTGGCCCGCAGCGCCGCGCATAATCTCCAGTGGCGCGCCTGGTTCGAGGATCAGATCGCCGCGCTCGGCAACAAGGGGCTGCGCGCCATCCCCAGCAAGGCCAATTTCTCGCTCGTCCTGTTCGAGGGCGAGACCAGTGCCGAGACGGCCTATCGGGGCCTCATGGACGCGGGCTATATCGTGCGCTGGCTGCCGGGGCAGGAGCTGCCGCATGGGCTGCGCATCACTATCGGCACGGAGGCGGAGATGACCGGACTGGTCGCCGCGCTGCGCCGCATCGTCGGCGCCGGCGCATGATGCCCTTCACGCGCATCACCGTCATTGGCCTGGGCCTCATCGGCTCGTCCATCGCGCGGGGGGTGCGCACGTTCATGCCCACGGCGCGCGTCACGGGCCATGACGCGAGCGCACAGGTACGCGAGACCGCGCGCCGCATCGACCTGTGCGATGACATCACGGATACGCCCGGCGCTGCCGTGATCGACGCCGATCTCGTCATCCTGTGCGTGCCGCCCGGCGCCATGGGCGCTGTCGCCGCGGCCATTGCCGCCGATCTGCCGCCCGAGGCCATCGTCTCGGAAGTCGCCTCCTGCCAGGCGAGCGTCATCGCCGCCATCCGCGCGGCGCTGCCCAACGCTACGCTGGTGCCGGGCCATCCGGTGGCGGGCACGGAGAATAGTGGACCGGAGGCCGGCTTCGCTACGCTGTTCAAGGGCCGCTGGTGTATCCTCACGCCGCCCGAGGGCACCGATCCGGTGGCGGTGGCGCGCATGGCCGAATTCTGGAAGCGGCTGGGCTCGGATGTCGAGACCATGTCGCCCGCGCATCACGATCTCGTGCTTGCCGTCACCAGCCACCTGCCGCACCTCATTGCCTACACCATCGTAGGCACCGCCAGCGATCTGGAGGATGTGACGCAGAGCGAGGTCATCAAATATTCGGCCGGCGGCTTTCGCGATTTCACGCGCATCGCCGCGTCCGATCCGACCATGTGGCGCGATGTGTTCCTGGCCAACAAGGAGGCGGTGCTGGAGATGCTCCAGCGCTTCTCGGAAGATATCGCCCAGCTCCAGCGCGCCATCCGCTGGGGAGACGGCGACACGCTGTTCGACCATTTCACCAAGACCCGCGCCATCCGCCGTTCCATCATCGAGCAGGGCCAGGACGACGCCGCGCCCGACTTCGGCCGGCAGCGGGATTAGCGCGCAAGGCCGGTCCGCATGGCCGGCGTTGATCCGACTCGGCATGCGGATTATTCTGCGGCGGATTATCGAAATCGGTTGTTCCTCCGCTGTGCGGACATTCGAAGCGGAAGACCCGTCCCGCACACGAGCGAATGGCGTTTGCGTGGATGGGCGGGCGTTGCTCCGCCACGCGCTCAAGTGGGAGAGCGTCGATGCGTAAAGCTTATTTGCTGGCCGGTGCCGGCGCTGTGGTGCTTGCCGCAGTCCCGGCGGATGCGGCCCTGCTGAAATGGGATTTCTGGGCGGATCTGACCTATGTCGAGGACAGCCAGGAAACCGGCTACCATTCCGAATATTTCGGCCCCTCGGGCACCAAGACCATCCAGGGCGAACTCGGCGCCCTGCTCGATATGCCGACCGATGCGAGCCCGGTGCAGCCGGCCTGCGCGGCCTGTATAAGCTATGCCGTGGTGGGCAGCAGCGTCGTCTTCGATATCGACCCCGCTTTCGTGCCGAGCTACGGCTATGCCACGTTCCGCTTCACCTTCGACCGGGACCTTGGCGGGGACATCGGCGCGGCCAGCGGCGCGGCATTCGTTTCCGGCTATTTCGAAACCATAGCGGCGGGCGGCAGCGCTTATCGGGGCTATGAAGGGCCGATCCTGGGGCTGGTCACGGCCGGTGCCGTTCCCGAGCCGATGAGTTGGGCCCTGTTCATCGCGGGCTTCGCCGCTGTGGGCGCGGGGCTTCGGGCCTCCCGGCGACAGGTGCGGCTGGAACGCGCGCGCCTGTAGCGCGGGCAAGCCGGCTCGTCCCGGCCCGCTTACTTGCGCTTGACCGGCCCGCGCTTGCTCGACGTGTGGCGGATGTTCGCCGGGCGCCCCTGCCGGCGGATCGGGCGGGGGCCGTTGCCGCCCGGCCGGCGCCGGTCGCCGCGCTCGCCACGCGGCATGGGCAGATGGCTCGCGCCCTCCGGGATCTCGAAGCGCAGCGCGCCGCTCACCGGGTCCGACTGGACCAGCCGCAGGTCCAGCTTGTCGCCCAGCGCATAGCGCTCGCCCGTCTCCTCGCCCACCAGCGCCTGATGCGCCTCGTCGTGGAAGAAATGCTCGGCGCCCAGGGTGGAGACTGGCACCAGCCCGTCGCCGCCCAGTTCCTCTACCGTGGCGAAGAAGCCGAAGCTCTGCACGCCGGTGATGCGGCAGGCCATGATCTGGCCCACCCGCTCGGCGAGGAACGCGGCGACATAGCGGTCGATCGTCTCGCGCTCGGCCTCCATGGCGCGGCGCTCATACTGGCTGATGCGCTCGGCGATGGGCGCGAGGTCGGCGGTATCCTCGGCGGACAGGCGCGTCTCCTTCGGGATCGCCCTGTCCTTGGGTGCCGGCAGTTCCAGCCCATAGGCGCCGACCAGCGAACGATGGACGAGCAGGTCCGCATAGCGGCGGATGGGCGAGGTGAAATGCGCGTAGCTGCCGAGCGCCAGGCCGAAATGGCCGGCATTGCGCGGGCCGTAATAGGCCTGGGTCTGGCTGCGCAGGAGCTGTTCCATGATCTGCTGGCGCGCCGCGAAATCGGCGGGAATGCGCGCGATGATGTGATTGAAGGTCTTGGTGGTGATGACCTGCCCCAGCGCCAGCGGGATGTCGAACGTATCGAGATAGTCCTTGAGCGCGGCCAGCTTCTCGCGGCTCGGCGGTTCGTGGACGCGGTACATGACCGGCGCCTTCTTCGCCTCCAGCGCCTTGGCGGCGGCGACATTGGCGGCGATCATATAATCCTCGATGAGGCGGTGCGCGTCGAGCCGTTCACGCACGGCGATGCTGACGATGCGCCCGGCCTCGTCGATGACGACGCGCCGCTCGGGCAGGTCCAGCTCCAGCGGATCACGCGCCTTGCGGGCTTTTTCGAGCAGGCGCCAGCAGGCCCAGAGCGGCTTGAGGGCGGTCTCGACCAGTTCTGGCGCCACCGGCGATGAGGCGGCCGCGCCGGATTGCGCCGCGTCCATCGCCGCCTGCGCCTGCTCATAGGGGATGTTCGCCGCCACGCGGATGATGGCGCGGGCAAAGCGCCAGGCCGTCACGCGGCCGTGCCGGTCGATGACGAGGTGGCAGGCCATGGCGGCGCGATCCTCGTCCGCGCGCAGCGAGCACATGTCCGAGGAGAGGGCGTGCGGCAGCATGGGCACGACGCGGTCGGGGAAATAGACGCTGTTGCCGCGCTTGCGCGCCTGCCGGTCCAGCACGCCGCCGGGGCGGACATAATAAGCGACGTCGGCGATGGCGACGATAGCGCGGTAGCCGCCTTCATTGGCCGGGTCATCGTCCGGCGCGGCCCAGACCGCATCGTCGAAGTCGCGCGCGTCGACCGGGTCGATGGCGACGATGGGGAGCGCGCGCAGGTCCTCGCGCTGCTCGGCATGGAGCGGCAGGTCGTGGACGGCCTGCGCCTCCTCCTCGGCCTCGGGCGGGAAGGTGTCGGGAATGCCGAATTTGTGAATGGCGATGAGGCTGTAGCTGCGCGGCAGGAAGGGATCGCCCAGCACCTGCGTCACGCGCGCGCCGATGCGCGGCGGCCGGCCGGTCTTCTCGGCGAGCACCAGGTCGCCCGGCCGCGCGTCGCCCGCCTCCACGATCGGCGTCTCGCGGCGGATGCGCTTGTCGACCGGACGCAGCACGAGCTTGCCGCGCTCGTCCTTGGCGACCACGCCGAGCATTTCCTCGGCCACGCCGGTGAGCTTCTTCATGGGGTGCGCCACCCAGCCGGCGCCGGCCTGCTCGGTGCGCGCCAGGATGCGGTCGCCCACGCCCAGCGCACCGCGCTTGCCGCGCTCCATCACGCGCAGGCGCGGCATCGGATGCCCCTCGGCCTCCCAGCGCTCGGGCACGCCGATCACCTGGGCGCCCTCCACGTCGATGATGCGCAGCACCGTCACCTTGGGCAGGCCGCCCATCAGGTGGAAGGCGCGCGCGGGGCCCAGGTCGATCAGCCCTTCGTCCGCCATGTCGCGCAGGAGCGCCTTCAGGACGATCTTCTCATTGCCCTTGAGGCCGAATGCGCGCGCGATCTCCCGCTTGCCGGCGGGCTCGTCGCTGCTCTGGATGAAATCGAGCACCTGTTGGCGCGTCGGCATGCCCGCGGGTCGGGGCTTTCTGGGTAAGGCCATGGCGGGGATATAGAGCCTGCGCGGCCGGAGGGAAATGGCCAGTGCCGGCGAAGGGCATTATCCGCCCGTCAGCGCGCGAGCCCGCACTTGGCCGGTTCGGTCCGATCCGGCGGTATCGAATTGAAAGGCGCCAGGCATTGCGATAATATTGGGCCATTGGGGGGAACGTATGCGCTCTATTCGGTGCCTGCTGGTGATGATGCTGGCCGTGTCGGGCGTTGCCCAGGCCCGGTGGCTCGAAGCGTCGAGCAGCCATTTCATCGTCTATGCCGATGACAATCCCGGCAACGTGCAGCGCTTCTCCGAGCAGCTCGAACGCTTTCACGGCGCAATGATGCTCGTGCTCAACATCGAGAGCGCCTCGCCGAGCCCGTCCAACCGCGTGACGGTCTATGTCGTGAAATCGGAGACGCAGGTTCGCAAGCTGGCTGGCGACAAGAGCGGCCTAGTCTATGGCTTCTATGTGCCCCGGGCCGGCGGTTCGCTGGCCGTGGTGCCGGCGGTGGACGCCGGCCGGGGTGAGCTTCAGTTCTCGATGATCGCGATGCTGCATGAATATGCGCATCACGTCACGCTGTCGAACACCTCGGTGGCCATGCCGGCCTGGATGGTCGAGGGCGCGGCCGAATTCTTCGCGTCGGCCAAGTTCGATGCGGACGGTTCATTGGAAATCGGACGGCCCGCGATGCATCGCGGCGGCGAGCTGTTCATGGCCCGCAACGTGCCCATCCGCGATCTGCTCGAACCGGATATGACGGCGCGTGCGCGGCAGCGCAGCTTCGACAATTTTTATGGGCGGAGCTGGCTGCTCTATCACTATCTCGCGCTCGGCGGGACGCGTGCCGGCCAGCTCGAAAGCTATGTGCGGCTGTTCAATCAGGGCAAGGGCTCTATCGAGGCGGGGCAGGCCGTTTTCGGCGACTTGCGGGCGCTCGACCGGGAGCTGGACGGTTATATGCGCGGGCGGATGATGATGCTGAAGCTACCGCCCGCCGCACTGGCGCCGGATGCGGTGATGATCCGCGCGCTGTCGGCAGGCGAGGCGGCGATGATGCCGGTGCGCATCCGCTCGAAACGGGGCGTGACGCGCGAGCAGGCGCTCGACCTGTTGCCGGAAGCGCGCAAGGTTGCCGCCGCTTTTCCCGGCGATGCCGCCGTGCTGGCGGCCCTCGCTGAAGCGGAGCATGACGCGGGCCACGATGCGGAGGCCATTGCCGCGGCGGACGACGCCCTGGCGATCGACCCCGGACAGGTCAACGCCTATGTCCAGAAGGGCTATGCCTTGTTCGCGAAGGCGCGTCAGACGAGCGATGCGGCCGAAAAGGCGGCAGCCTATCGAGAGGCGCGAAAGCCCTTCCTCGCGCTCAACGCCATTGAGAACGATCACCCCCTGCCGCTGCTCTTTTATTATCAGAGCTTCGTCGAGCAGGACCTGCCGCCGGGCGAAAACGGCACCGCTGCCCTGCGGCGGGCAGTCGAGCTGGCCCCTTTCGATCTGGAATTGCGCATGACGCTGGCGGTCCAGGAACTGCGCGAGGGCAACATGCAGGCCGCGGTCGCCAATCTCCGGCCCCTTGCCTACAATCCCCATGGCGGGTCGTTTGGCGACAGCGTCAAGGGCCTTATTGCGCGCATAGAGGCCGGCGCGACCAAGGAGGAGCTGTTCAAGGACGGCAAACTCGACCTGCCATCCGGGGAGGAGAATGAGGCCGCAGGGGCGCCTGACGAGACGTGACCGCTCAGCCCAGGCGGAAATTATAGCTGTAGAACTGCTCGTCCCGTATCCAGCCATGGGCCTCGTAGACGGACTGGGCGGCGAGATTGTCGAAGGCGGTGGAGAGGGCGAGGCGGGCCGCGCCGGCCTCCCGCGCGAAGAGGGCGGCCGCGTCCAGCAGCGCGGTGCCCACGCCCCGCCGCCGTGCGCCATCGGCCACGAACAGGTCGTTGAGGATGTAGATGCGCTTCATCCCGGCCGAGGTGAAGCTGGGGTAGAGCTGCGTGAAGCCGATGGGCGCGCCGCCCTCGTCGCAGGCCATGAAGATGACCGACTCGTCGCGCGCGAACCGCTCGGAGAGGAAGGCGCGCGCGCCTTCCGGGTCTGCGGGCTGCTTGTAGAAGACGCGATAGGCGTCGAACAAGGCAGCGAGCGCATCGAGATCGGCGATGGTGGCGCGGCGGATGGTCATGGCGCGGTTCTTAAAGCCTCGCGCGCGGATGGACAATGATGGCGGCGGGAGCAGCGGCCGACGGGGGCGGGGAGGCGAGGTGTCGCGTCGCAGCGTTCGCCGGGATGACGGAGAGGCGGGGACGACAGGCGATGTCGCTGGATCGCGAACCCACCGCTCCGTCATCCCGGCGAACGCTGGTATCTCCCACCGCATGAGACCCCAGCGTCCGCCGGGTGACGGGTCCGGGCGCGGTGGCCGCTCTTCGACAGGCAGGTGCCCGTGGCCGCATGTTGTGCGCAGCGCCGCGCGCCGCTGCCCGACTCGCTCTCCGCGTCGCGCGTCTCTTCAGCCCGCCTCGCTCGCTTCCCGCTTCGCCTTTGCCGCCTCGCACCACCATTCCAGCGCGTCGGCGAAGGCGGGGAAGGCGCGGTCCAGCGCGGCGCCGCCTTCGCCGATGGGGCTTGCCGTCTCGTCCAGCGCGGTGTCGATGGTGCCGACGGTGATCGTGCGGGGAATGATCGCCATGCCGAGCCCGGTGAGCGTGGGGTGCCAGGCGCTGTTGGAGCGCGCGCCGGCCATGCGGCCCGCCGAGTAGCTAAGGATGCCGGCCGGGCGGCCGTACCATTCCTTGCCATAATGATCGACGAGGTTCTTGAGGCCGGGCTGCATGCCCCAATTATATTCGCCGGCCACGAAGACGAAGCCGTCCGCCGCCAGCAGCTTGCGGGCGAGCGTCTCCATTGCCTCCGGCGCCTCGCCGGGGCCGTAATCCAGATAGCGCCGGTCGAGCATGGGCAGGCCCACCGCGCGGGCGTCGATCAGCTCCACGACATGGCCGCGCGCGGCAAGCTGGGCCACGCCATAATCGGCGAGGCGAATGCCCGCGCGCACCTCCCGATAGGAGCCGTAGAAAACGAGCAGGGACAGCGGCATGGGATAAACTCTCCATCAAGGGGTGCAGCGCATGAAAGCGGCAGGGCCCGCCCGGGTTCCTGACGCCGCCCCGGCGCGCTCGACAGGGGCGGCGCGGGCCCGTACATGCCATGGACCATGACGCCCCCGCCGATCAACATGACGATCGAGCCGATCCTTCCGGCCCTCAACATCGTGGGCACCTTCGTCTTTGCCGCGTCCGGCGCGCTGGCGGCCGCGCGGCTGCGGCTGACGCTCGTCACCTTCGCCTTCTTCGCGCTGGTGACGGGTGTGGGCGGCGGCACCTTGCGCGATCTGCTGATCGGCGTGCCGGTATTCTGGGTGCATGACGTGCGGCTGCCGGCCATCTGCCTGGGCGCGGGGCTGCTCGTCTATGTGACGCCGCGTCGCTGGTGGAGCCTGCGCGCGCTCGACTGGCTGGACGCGGTGGGCCTTGCCGCCTTCGCCGTGTTCGGCGCCGCCAAAGCGATGGGGAACGACATCCACCCGTTCATCGCCGCGCTGATGGGTGTGGCTACCGGCTGCGTGGGCGGCATCATCCGCGACCTGCTCGCCGGCGAGCCCTCCATCCTGCTGCGCCCGGAAATCTATGTGACCGCCGCCGCGCTCGCCGCCGGCCTCTATGCGCTGCTGGCCACGCTCGGCGTGCCGCCGGCGCAGGCGGGGCTGCTCGCCGCGCTGGCCGGCTTCACGCTGCGCGCCTTCGCCATTGCCCGCGGGCTGGCGCTGCCGAGCTACGGCGCGCGGGCGCGTATCGACGACTGACCCAGGAAAGACACTCATGGACATTCCCGACGACATCTTCACCGAACCCGACGCCGCCCCGGACACCTTGGCCAATCTGGGACCACTGCGGCGCCTCGCGGGCGTGTGGGCAGGGACGCGCGGCGTCGACCTCAATCCCAAGGCCGACGGACCGGAGCAGCGCGACTATCAGGAGCGCATCGTCATGCAGCCCATCGACGCGCAGACGAATGGACCGCAGCTCTTCTACGGCCTGCGCTATCATGTCCACATCAACACGGCGGACGAGCAGATCGCCTTCCACGACCAGACGGGCTACTGGCTCTGGGAGCCGGCGACCAACCTCATTTTGCAGACCGTCGCCATCCCGCGCGGGCAGGTTGCGCTCGCCGCCGGCCATGCCCGGCCGGGCGACGACAGGCTCATCGTCGAGGCCCGGCGCGGGGAGACGGACTATGGCATCTGCTCGACCGGCTTCCTGGAGCTGGCCTTCCGCACCGATAGCTATCGCCTGGAGATCAGTTTCCACGACGACGGCACATGGAGCTATGTCAGCGACACGAGCCTCATGGTGCGCGGCCGGGACGTGCCGTTCCTGCATCGCGACCGCAACCGGCTGACCAAGATCGCGGAGCCCGACCCCAATCCCTGGGCGCAGCGCGTTCAGGCCGGCCGACCTTCCGCGTAGGCGGGGCGGGTCGTCGGTCGGCGATGGGCGGCCGGCCGCATTGGCGCCCCACCCGGAAAAGAGGCGACCCGCGCATGGAACGCGCGGCAAGCCTCGCATAGGCGGCGGCCAGCTCGGCGCTCCAACGGCGTCAGAAGTCCCGCGCGAGGGCGAGCAGCCGCGTCAGCCAGCCGGTCTCCGCCGTGGACGCCGGCGCGGGCGGCGCGCCGAAGGTCCGGCATTCGAGGCAGTCGGCGCGGATTGCCGGACCTTCGACCAGTCCGCGCAGATCGCGCAGGGCCTGCGCGGCCCATTGCCGCTGGCGCGCGACCGAGAGGCTGAGCCAGTCGCGCGGGGTACTGGCACGCGCGCCGATTCGTGCCTCGCTCTCTTCCTGCCCCATGATGGCGAGAATCTGGGAGATACGGTCGCCCTGCGGATCGAAATAGCGCGGGCGGGCCTGATTGCCGGAGAGGCCGGCGCGCTTCGCCGCCTCGGCTATGGCCTCCTCCAGCCCGCCGAAGCGGTCGACGAGCTGCAACTGGTGCGCGGCGCCGCCGGCCCACACCCGGCCCTGGCCGATCTCGTCCACCCGCGCCGGCGTGAGCTTGCGGGCCTGCGCCACCTGCCCGACGAAGCGGCGATAGATGTCTTCCACGCTCGCCTGCGCCAGCGCGTCATATTCGGGCGTCACACCGCCGATCAGGTCCGGCTGGCCGGAGAGCGGGGTCGCCCACACGCCGTCGCTGGTGATGCCCGCCTTGGCGAGCGTCTGCTCGAAGCTGGGGACGATGCCGAACACGCCGATGGAGCCGGTGATGGTGGCGGGCTCGGCGAAGATGACGTCCGCCGGCGTGCTCACCCAATAGCCGCCGGACGCGGCGACATTGGCCATGGAGACGACCACCGGCATGCCCTGCGCCTTGGCCGCGGCCAGCGCGACGCGGATATCCTCCGAAGCGGTCACGGAGCCGCCCGGCGAATCGACGCGCAGCACCAGCGCCTGGATGTTCTCGTCGGTCATGGCGTCGCGGATGAGACTGGCGATGGTGAAGCCGCCGGCCGTTCCGGGCGGGGCTTCGCCGTCCACGATGTCGCCGGCCACGGTGACGACACCCACGCCGCCGCCGGTGGCGGGCGCGTTGCGGCGCAGATAGGTTTTGAAGGGAATGGCGGCGAAATCGCCCGGCCCGCCCTGCTGCGCCGGCCCGGCCAGCGCGACGACGCGGCTGCCGAAGGCAATGCCGTCGCCGAGCTGGTCGACCAGCCCCAGCTTGAGCGCCGCCTGCGCCAGATCGCCGTCCGCGCTCTTGAGCGCCGCCATGGGATCGGCCAGGAAATCGCCGATCCGCGCGCCCGGCCGCGCCTTGGCGACATGGGCCAGCCAGTCCTCCCACACCGCCGCCAGCAGCGCCCGGTCGGCGGCGCGCGCCTCCTCGGACTGGTCGGCGCGGATATAGGGCTCGACCGCGCTCTTGTAGGTGCCCACGCGATAGACGTGGATGCGCGCGCCCAGCTTCTCGATCAGGCCCTTGTAATAGAGATTGTTGCCGCCCGGCCCGGTGACGCCGACCATGCCGAGGGGCGAGAGCCACACCTCGCTGGCATGGGCGGCGAGCATATAGGCATCGTCATCATAGACGGTGGCGTGGACCAGCACGGGCTTCTTGGCCGCGCGCACCTTGTCCAGCGCCGTGCCCACGCGCTCCATCGCCACCTGTCCGCCGCCGCCGAAGCTGCCCAGATCGAGCACCACGGCCTTGATGGCGCTGTCCGCCGCCGCCGTCTCGATGACATGGACCACGTCGCGCAGGCGATACTGGACCGGCGTGCCCGCGCCCGCCAGGCTGGAAAGGCCGCGCACCACCGAGGGCTGCTCCACGATGGGCCCGTCCAGCGCCAGATAGAGCGCGCCCGCGCGGGGCGCCTGGTCCACCACGGAGCGCGCCTGCTTGATGCCCGCATAGAGCAGCGCGAAGAAGCCCATCAGGAACAGCAGGACCATCAGATCCTTGAGGGCGACGATCAGCTTCCAGGCGCTTTTGGCGAAGTTCACGGGCGGGTATCCTCGGTTGGGCGAGTCTGGCTAGCGCATCTTCGCGGCCGATGCACGGGGGAAGCGGAGGGCACAGACCGCCCCGATCTCGTGCCCATTGACGCGATTCCCGCCCGGCGCGCGCTTTTTCTCCGCGCCGCCTCTTGACCCCCCGCGCGAGGCGCCCATATGGCCCACGTTGGCACTCCCTCCGGGAGACTGCTAACAGGCTGATTCATGCGTGGCAGGCGCGCGGACAGGCGGGGCGGCACGACGGCATGGCGAAGGGCGCCAGGCCGGGGGCTTCCCGTCCCGCGCGCGGGCCGCGTGGTTCAAGGAAAGGAAATGAGATGGCATTTCGCCCGTTGCACGATCGTGTGCTCGTTCGCCGTATCGAAGCCGACGAGAAGACCGCCGGCGGCATCATCATCCCCGACTCCGCCAAGGAGAAGCCGCAGGAAGGCGAGATCGTCTCCGTGGGCGAAGGCGCCCGCGACGAGGACGGCGAGCGTATTCCGCTGGACGTCAAGGCCGGCGACCGCGTGCTCTTCGGCAAGTGGAGCGGCACCGAGGTGAAGGTCGACGGTGAAGACCTCATCATCATGAAGGAAAGCGACATTCTGGGCATCATCGGCTGAAGCAGCCGAAGAGCCCGTCCTGACGACCGTCAGGATCTCGTGCGTTCAAGTGCGGCCTTCCGCCGCGAAAGATCCCGGCTTTTGCCGGGATGACGAATGAAAGAGGACAACAATCATGGCAGCCAAGGAAGTCAAATTTTCCCGTGATGCCCGCGAGCGCATTCTGCGCGGCGTCGACATCCTCGCCGACGCGGTCAAGGTGACGCTGGGCCCCAAGGGCCGCAACGTCGTCATCGACAAGAGCTTCGGCGCCCCCCGCATCACCAAGGACGGCGTCTCCGTCGCCAAGGAGATCGAGCTGAAGGACAAGTTCGAGAACATGGGCGCGCAGATGGTGCGCGAAGTGGCCTCGAAGACCAACGACACCGCCGGCGACGGCACCACCACCGCCACCGTGCTTGCCCAGGCGATCGTGCGCGAGGGCATGAAGTCGGTCGCGGCCGGCATGAACCCGATGGACCTCAAGCGCGGCATCGACCTGGCCGTCGGCAAGGTGATCGAGGACATCAAGGCCCGCTCCAAGCCGGTCTCGGGCAATAACGAGATCGCCCAGGTCGGCATCATCTCGGCCAATGGCGACACCGTGGTCGGCGAGAAGATCGCCGAGGCCATGGAGAAGGTCGGCAAGGAAGGCGTCATCACCGTCGAGGAAGCCAAGGGCCTCGATTTCGAGCTGGACGTCGTCGAGGGCATGCAGTTCGACCGTGGCTATCTGAGCCCCTATTTCATCACCAACCCGGAGAAGATGCAGGTCGAACTGTCCGATCCCTACATCCTCATCCACGAGAAGAAGCTCAGCTCGCTCCAGGCGATGCTGCCGATCCTCGAAGCCGTGGTGCAGTCGGGCCGTCCGCTCCTCATCATCGCCGAGGATATCGAGGGCGAGGCGCTGGCCACGCTCGTCGTCAACAAGCTGCGCGGCGGCCTGAAGATCGCCGCCGTCAAGGCGCCGGGCTTCGGCGATCGCCGCAAGGCGATGCTGGAAGACATCGCGATCCTGACCAACGGCCAGATGATCTCGGAAGACCTCGGCATCAAGCTGGAGAACGTCACGCTCGGCATGCTCGGCCAGGCCAAGCGCGTCACCATCGACAAGGACAACACCATCATCGTCGACGGTTCGGGCGACGCGGACGCGATCAAGGGCCGCGTGGAGCAGATCCGCGCGCAGATCGAGACCACCACGTCCGACTATGACCGCGAGAAGCTCCAGGAGCGCCTCGCCAAGCTCGCCGGCGGCGTCGCCGTCATCAAGGTGGGCGGTGCGACCGAGGTTGAGGTGAAGGAGCGCAAGGACCGCGTCGACGACGCGCTGCACGCCACCCGCGCGGCCGTGGAAGAGGGCATCGTCCCTGGCGGCGGCACGGCGCTGCTCTATGCGACCAAGGCGATCGACGGCCTCAAGGGCGTCAATGACGACCAGACTCGCGGCATCGACATCGTCCGCCGCGCACTGACCGCGCTGGTCCGCCAGATCGCCGAGAATGCCGGCCAGGACGGCGCTGTCGTCTCGGGCAAGCTGCTCGACGGCAACGATCCGACGATCGGCTTCAACGCGCAGACGGACGTCTATGAGAATCTGGTGGCCGCCGGCGTGATCGACCCGACCAAGGTCGTGCGCACCGCGCTCCAGAACGCCGCGTCGGTCGCGGGCCTGCTCATCACCACCGAGGCGACCATTGCCGAGCTGCCGGACGACAAGCCGTCCGCTCCGGCCATGCCCGGCGGCATGGGCGGCATGGACTTCTAAGTCCGCGCCAAGCGACAGGAAACGGGGCCGGGGGAGCGATCCTCCGGCCCTTTTTCTTTGGATGCGCTGCGGACGGCGATCGTCCACCACATCGGAAGACGGCGAGCAACGCGTCCGCTCATCCTCATCCGTCGCCCGGCGAAGGCCGGGGCCATGGCGGCGCCCGATGGCGCCCTGCCCTTTGCGGGGATCGTCTCTCCTTGTGTGCGGAGCCATGGCGGCTGGGCAGTTCCGCTGGGCCCTGGGCTCCTGCTTGCGCAGTTCCACTGGGCCCGATCGCGGCTAGCCTCTCTCCCCCCGCCCCAAGTCAAACTTGTTCAAAATTATTTGCCTGTTTGAACAGGTCCGAAATTATGCCAAGGATGCGCTCATCCGGGGCCTTCGCGCCCGCACCGATCACAGGAAGACCGCATGCTCCGACAGATATTGACCGCCGCCCTGGCCGGCAGCGCCCTCGCCGCCATTTCGGCCGGCCCGGCGCTGGCCCAGCCTGCCCCCGCACAGCCCGCCCCCGCCTCTCCTGCCGAAGGCAAGGCCGAACTGGGCAGCTTCGGTTTCGACAGCGCCGGCATGGACAGCAGCATCGCGCCCGGCGACGATTTCTACGATTATGCCAACGGCACCTGGGCGAAAGACACGCCCATCCCGGAGGACAAGTCCAATTACGGCATGTTCACCGCGCTCGACGACCTCTCCAAGGAGCGCGTGCACAAGATCATCGAGGAAGTGCAGGCCGACCCCGCCAGCAAGCCGGGCCGCGCCTATCGCAGCTTCATGGACACTGCCGCCATCGAGGCGCGCGGCCTGACGCCGATCCGTCCCTGGCTGGACGAAATCAAGGCGGCCGCGACCCAGGCCGACTATCAGGCGCTGCTCGTCAAGGCCGCCGACATGGGCGTGCGCGGCCCGGTGGCGGCCGGCGTGGGGCAGGACGACGCGCATCCCGATGCCTATATCTTCGCCGTCTTCCAGGGCGGCACGGGCCTGCCGGACCGCGACATGTATCTGATCGACAATGAGAAGATGGTGGCGCTACGCCAGGCCTATGTCGACTATCTGGCGCAGATGCTCACCCTGGCCGGCGAGAGCGACGCCCAGCCCCGCGCGCAGGCGGTGATGGCGCTGGAGACCGAGATCGCCCGCGTGCAGTGGACGCGCGAGGATTCCTCGGACGCCCTCAAGACCTACAACAAGTTCAGCCTGGCCGACACCGCCCAGCTTTCCAGCGCCGCGCTGGACCTGCCGGGGCTGCTGCGCGCGACCAGTCCGCGCATCACCGAGGTGATCGTGGGCCAGCCCAGCGCGGTGAAGGGCACGGCCGACCTGCTGGCCGCCGCGCCCATCGCGGTACTGAAGGACCAGCTCATCATCAGTAGCCTGCGGTCCTTCTCGGACTATCTGCCCAAGGCCATCGACGACGCCAATTTCGCCTTCTACGGCACCACGCTACAGGGCACGCCCCAGCAGCAGGAGCGCTGGAAGCGCGGCGTCGACTTCGTCGAGGGCGTGCTGGGCGAGGAAGTGGGCCGCATCTATGCCGAGCGTCACTTCCCCGCCGACTACAAGGCGGCGATGAATGTGCTGGTGCAGAATGTACTGGACGCCATGGGCCGGCGCATCGACCAGCTCGCCTGGATGCAGCCGGAAACCAAGGCGCGCGCCAAGGCCAAGCTCGCCAACTTCACCGTCAAGGTCGGCTATCCCGACCAGTGGCGCGATTATGCCGCGCTGGACGTGCAGGCGGACGACCTCTTCGGCAATGCGGTGCGCTCCAACCAGTTCGAGCGCGCTTATGATCTGGGCAAGCTCGGCACGCCCATCCGCCGCTGGGAATGGGGCATGCTGCCGCAGACGGTGAACGCCTATGCCAATTTCAGCATGATGGAAGTGGTCTTCCCCGCCGCCATCCTGCAACCGCCCTTCTTCGACCCGCATGCCGATCCGGCGATCAACTATGGCGGCATCGGCGCGGTGATCGGCCATGAGGTCAGCCATCATTTCGACGATCAGGGCTCCAAATATAATGAGCAGGGTGCCCTCTCCGACTGGTGGACGCCGGCGGACGTGGAAGCGTTCGAGGCGGCCTCCAAGGCGTTGATCGCGCAATATGACGCCTATGAGGCCCTGCCCGGCGAGCATGTGAAGGGTGAGTTCACGCTGGGCGAGAATATCGGCGACCTCGCCGGCCTCACCATCGCCTATGACGCCTACAAGGCCGCGCTGGGCGGCAAGCCGGCGCCCGTGATCGACGGCATGACCGGCGACCAGCGCTTCTTCCTGGGCTGGGCGCAGGTGTGGCGGCGCAACTATCGCGAGGCGAACCTGCGCCAGCGCCTGCTCACCGATCCGCACAGCCCCTCGCGCGAGCGGGCCGCCGTGGTGCGCAATCTCGATGCCTGGTACGACGCCTTCAAGGTCCAGCCGGGCCAGAAGCTGTACCTCGCGCCCGAGGCGCGCGTGCGCATCTGGTAAGGGCATGGCGGGAGCCGGGCCGGCGTCTGGCTCCCGCGTTCACACATCAAGGCGCTTCCCTTGCCGCAAAAAGCGGACCAGACTGGCGCATCATTCCACATGCGCCCGGCCGCAGGACAAGCGGGCGCCGCTCATGAAAGACCCATTCTCATGACCGAACTTTCCCGCCGCGAAGCCCTTGCCGCGACCGCACTGGCCGGCCTTGCCCTCAGCACGCCGGCCCTGGCCCAAAGCGCGGACGGCGCCGGCGCCACCTGGGACCTGACCGAGCTTTACCCCAGCGACACCGCCTGGGACGCGGCGCGCAAGGACGCGCTGGAGGCGATCAAGGGCCTCGCCCCCTATCAGGGCCGGCTCGGGGAGAGCGCCGACACGCTGGCCAGGGCGCTTACGCTCCAGTCCGATCTCTCCCGGACCATCAGCCGCATCTACACTTATATCAGCCTCAAGGCCGACGAGGATGTGCGCATCGCCGCCAATCAGGAGAAGCAGGGCCAGGCGCTCGATCTCTATACCGCCTTCAGCGAGGCCGCGGCCTGGATCGCGCCCGAGCTGCTGACGCTGGGCGAAGCGAAGATCGACGGCTTCCTCGCCGAAAATGCGGTGCTCAAGGACCGTTTCGATTTCCTGCTTGCCGATACGCTGCGCCAGGCGGAGCACACGCTCTCATCGGAATCCGAAGCCGTGCTCGCCGCCGCCAGCGCGCCGATGCAAGGGCCGCAGGACATTTCCGAGCAACTGCGCTCGTCTGACATTCCCTGGCCTACCATCACGCTCTCCACCGGCGAGGCGGTGCGGCTGGACAGCCAGGGCTATACGCTCAACCGCGATGCGCCCGCGCGGGAGGACCGCGTCGCTGTGTTCGATGCCTTCTGGAAGACGCATGGCGAGTTCCGCAACAGCTTCGGCGCCTCGCTCGCCGCCAAGGTGAAGGGCGACATCTTCGTTGCCAAGGCCCGCAAATATCCGAGCGCGCTGGCGAGCGGCCTGTCCGGCGCCAATGTGCCCGAGAGCGTCTATCGCACGCTGGTCGAGGAGACGAACCGGGGTCTGCCGCAACTCCACCGCTATTTCGAGCTGCGCCGGCGGATGCTGAACCTGCCCGACATCGGCTATTACGACATTTACCCGCCCATCGTGGCGCTCGACCGCACCTTCTCGCTCGACGAGATGCGCACCACGACGCTCGCTGCCGTGCAGCCGCTGGGCCCGGACTATGTCGCCCAGCTCGCCAGGGCCACGTCCGCCCGCTGGATGGACCCGCTGCCCCGCTCCGGCAAACGCCCCGGCGCCTATATGCAGCCGGGCGCCTATGACGTGCACCCCTATCTGCTGCTCAACCTCTCGGACAAATATGACGGCATGAGCACCTATGCCCATGAGTGGGGCCATGCCATGCACTCGCTGCTGAGCAATGCGGCCCAGCCCTACGACAAGGCCGATTATCCCATCTTCACGGCCGAGATCGCCTCCACGCTCACCGAGCAGCTTCTCGTCGCGCATATGCTCAAGCAGGCGAAGACGAAGGAGGAAAAGCTCTTCTATCTCGGCCAGCAGATGGAGAATATCCGCGGCACCTTCTTCCGCCAGACCATGTTCGCCGAGTTCGAGCTGACGATCCACGACAAGGCGGAAGCGGGCGAGGGCATGTCCGGCACGCGCTATTCAGAAATCTACTACGATCTCCTCCAGCGCTACCACGGGCCCAATGTCATCATGAAGCCGGATTACGGCCATGAATGGGCCTATATTCCGCACTTCCTCAATTACACCTTCTACGTCTTCCAATATGCCACCTGCATCGCGGCGGCCGCCTATTTCGCCCAGTCGATCCTGAACGGCGGCGCGAAGGAGCGGGACAATTATCTGGCGGTGCTCAAGGCCGGCGGATCGGATTATCCGGTCGACGTGCTGAAGCGCGCCGGGCTGGATATGACCACGCCCGCCCCCTATCGCGCGCTGGTCGCGCTGCTGGAGGAGACGCTGGATCAGGCCGAGGCGCTGCTGGGCTGAGGCCGGTCCGCGCGACGGCCCGCCCACGCAGGTCCTTTCGCGCGGGCTTGACGGGCGGGCCGGCTTGCGTCACTGCGCCGGCCATGCACGCGACCATTCGAGGTAAAGCCATGTTTGCATCCTGCTGCGGCGGGACGGGCTGGTTGCGCGCTTGACGACCCGGCCGTTCCTGCCCTCGGTGGCGGAACGGCGTATACGACATCCGGCATCGCGGCAGCACACGGCCTCCCCCAATCAGGAAGGAGACCCGCAGCATGACCGACCAACCCCATGATCCGCCCGACTGGCAGCCGATCCTCGTCGGCGAGACCGTCCTCCTGCGCCCGACCAGCATCGCGGACTGGAAGGAAATGGCCATCGCCGCGTCCGATCCGCTGATCTGGGCCGGCCATCCGGTGCCCGACCGCTACCGGGAGCCGGTGTTTCGCGAGACTTTCGACAGCGGCCTCGCCGGCGAGACGATGCTGACCATCGTCGAACGCAGCACGGGCGCGATCATCGGCACCAGCCGCTATCACGCCCATGACCCCGCGCGCGGCGAAGTGGAGATCGGCTGGACGTTTCTGGTGCGGCGCCATTGGGGCGGGGCGACCAATGCCGAGGTGAAGCGGCTGATGATCGACCATGCCTTCCGCTGGGTGGACTGCGTCTATTTCCGCGTCGGCGCCACCAACCGGCGTTCGCGCGGCGCCATGGAGAAGATCGGCGGCACGCCGCGCGATGGTATGATCGAGGTCGTGCACAACGGCGTCGCCATGCCCTATGTCGTGTACGAAATCCGCAGGGATGCGGCCGCCGCTTAGGATGTTTCCGCGATTCTGAACGGCTGCGCAGGCGGGAGCGCAGGGCGGCCGGGCATGTCGATTATCTCCGGGCGCGCCGGCCGGGCTGTCATCCCGCAGCAGCCAGCCCGGCCGACGATGCCCCGGAGCGGAAAGCCAGAACGCTAAATGGGGGCCGGCATCGCTGCCGACCCCCACTGCACCATCGCCTTCCAGTCCGTTGCCGGACATCCAGCGGCTGGCATGGCGGTGTCGTCCAATCGCTCGCGCGATTCTCTTATCCGCCGGAGCGAGCACACGGGCGCGCGTCTCGCTCCCTGCTTCCCGCCCGGCCAAAGGCCCGGATGGAAGCGGACAGTCCAGATGCCCCGCGGCACCTTGCCTGCCCGGTCGGACACGCGCCAGCGACCTAGACGGTCCGGCTGTGCCCCGCCGCCGGCCGGTCCCTGGGGCAGCGCTTGCGCGCCGGCGCCCGGTTTCCTGCCTGCGGCCGCATCATTGGCATCGTCGCTTGCGCGGCATTGTCACTGATACGGCAGGACCTACTCAAAGCATTGATTTCTCTTTGCTTTTCTCTACGTCTTGCAAGGGAATGCTCTCATGCCCGCCGAGTCGGACCAAGCCCGATTCGACGCTGCGATGCGAATAAGAGCGACGAAGTTGTGGATCGCTGTGGATAAGTCCGGGGATGGAATGCCACTTTGCAGGCAAGAAAAAGGGAGCGGCCCGGCGGGCACGCTCCCTTTTTCTTGCGATCAGCCATGGCCGATCAGCGGTCTTTCGGAGACGGAGCAAGCGACGCAGGGCAGGCCGCTTCGCCCGTTTCCGACCGTTCAATAGGGGCCGTAGACCGGACCGTATTTGGCGACCTGCTCCAGGTAAACCGCGAGGATCTTCTTGAAAATACGCACCATTGATACCTCCATCAATTCAGGATGGCACCTTCTCAACTTCCGAGCTTGAGATATGCTGCAATGCAGCGAAAATCAACTGCAAAGGGGGTCGTTACGATTGCACAAAATGCAATTGTAGGCCTCTTCTTCTTAAGAAAATTCAATATTTTCAGGAATATTATCGCAGGATTTCTCGTCCTCTGCGCCCTGCTCTGTCCTTGCTGCGTAGCGAAATAGCCATACTCAGGCTGCCGCCATCTCCAGGATGCGCGCATATTCCGCTTCGGTCACGGGCGAGACGGAGAGGCGCGACTGGCGGACCATCGCCATGCCGGCGAGCGCGGGCTCGGCCTTGATGGCCTTGAGCGACACCGGCTGCGCCAGCTTCTCCACCGGCGCCACCATCACCGCCATCCACTTGCCGGTCTCGTCCGTGCTGTCCGGCTCGGCCGTGCGCACGATCTCCATGATGCCCACGCATTCCAGCCCGATATTGCTGTGGTAGAAGAGCGCGCGGTCGCCCACCGCCATCGCCTTCATGTTGAGCTGCGCGGCATGGTTGCGCACGCCGTCCCACTCCGCCTTGCCCTGGCGCACGAGATCGTCCCAGGAGAAGCAATCCGGTTCCGATTTCATCAGCCAATAACGCATCTTTCGTCTCTTTTCCCTGCCGTGGACCCACCCGCCCGCCTTCCCATGGCGAGGCGGGACTGGCAAGCCCGCCCGGCGCCGCGCCGGCCCAAGGCCGAAAAGCGGTTCCCATCGGCCGGCGCGATGCTACTCATGCGCATCATGGCTTCCACGCGCGCACTATCCGGCATGGCCCCGCCGCCCGACATGGCAGGGATGCCCGCGCTTTCACTGGCCGGCCTGCCGGCCGACGCATTCGCCGCCGCGCTCGGCGAGAGCTTTCGCACCTATGGCTTCGCGCTGGTGACGGACCACGGCATGGATGCCGATCTTGTCGCGCGCGGCTGGCAGCTCGCCCGCGCCTTCTTCGCCCTGCCGGATGCGGTCAAGCGCGCCTATCTCGTCCCCGGCGGCGCGGGCCAGCGCGGCTACACCGCCTTCGGCACCGAGATCGCCAAGGGCGCGCGGGCGAACGACCTCAAGGAATTCTGGCATGTCGGCCGCGAGGCGAAGGCGGGCGGAGCGCTCACCGCGACCTCCCTCACCGACATCCCGCTCGCCGATGCCCCGCTCGCCAACGTAATGCCCGCCAATGTCTGGCCGCGCGAGATCGAAGGGTTCCGCGAGACCTTCACTGCCCTCTATGCCGCCTTCGACACGGTCGGCGGACGCATCCTTGCGGGCGTGGCGCGCCATCTGGGCCTGTCGCCCGACTGGTTCGAGAGCCGGATCGCGCAGGGCAATTCCATCCTGCGCCTGCTCCATTATCCGCCCGTGCCCGCCGACGCGCCCGGCATCCGCGCCGGTGCGCATGAGGACATCAACCTCATCACCCTGCTGCTGGGCGCCGAGGAAGGCGGGCTGGAGCTGCTGACGCGCGACGGGCGCTGGATCGCCGCCGCGCCGCCGCCCGGCGCGCTGGTGGTCAATGTGGGCGATATGCTCCAGCGCCTCACCAACCATGTGCTGCCTTCCACCAGCCACCGCGTCGTCAATCCGCCGCCCGAGCGGCGCCATATCCCGCGCTATTCCATGCCCTTCTTCCTGCACCTTGCGCCGCAGGTGCTGATCGAGGCGCTGCCCGGCTGCGTGTCGGCGGACAATCCGCCGCGCGAGCCGCCCATCACCGCGCACGTCTATCTCCAGCAGCGCCTGCGCGAGATCGGTCTCGTCAAATGACCATCGTGGCGGCGAAACGATACCGGAACGGCCAGTCCGTAGGCGACATCGCGCTTGGTGAGGGCGCGCCCTGCCATCCACCGGAGGAGGGCGAGTTCGTCTGGATCGGCCTGGCCGAACCGACGCCGGAGGAGCTTGCCAGCGTGGCCGCCTGCTTCGGCCTGCATCCGCTGGCGGTGGAGGATGCGCAGAACCACCGCCAGCTCCCCAAGGCCGAGCAATATGGCGATCAGCTCTTCCTCGTGCTGCGCACCGCCTATCTGGAGGGCGAGCGCATCGCCTATGGGCAGACCGCCCTGTTCCTGGGGCCCGGCTTCATCGTCTCGGTGCGGCATGGATCGGAGCGCGCGCACAGCGCGTTGCGCGCCCATCTGGAGGCGGCGCCCAGCGCGCTCGCCCAGGGGCCGGACTTCGTGCTCCATGCCATCATGGACTTCATCGTCGACGGCTATTTCCCCATCGTCGAGCAGTTCGAGGACGAGGCGCTGGCGATGGAGACCACGACGAGCGACCGTTTCCTGGGCCGCGACACGATCCTGCGCATCTTCGCCATGCGGCGCGAGGTGGTGCGCTTCCAGCGCGTGCTGGGCGTGATGACCGATGTGGCGGCGCGCCTCGCCAATGTCGCCACGCCGCAAATCGACGCCGACATGCGCCCCTATTTCCGCGACGTGTACGATCATGTGGTGCGCGCCGAATATCGGCTGGGCGGCCTGCGCGAGATCCTCGGATCGGTGATGGAGACCAGCAATGTGCTGGAGATGCAGCGTCAGGGCGAGACCACCCGCCGCCTTGCCGCCTGGGCCGCGCTGCTCGCCGTGCCCACCGCCATCGCCGGCATCTATGGCATGAACTTCCGCTTCATGCCGGAGCTGGAATGGCACTACGGCTATTTCGGCGTGCTGGGCCTGATGGGGTCTATCTGCCTGTTCCTCTACTCGCGGTTCCGGCGCTCGGGCTGGTTGTAGGGTAGAGGGGGGCACGCGGAGAAGAAAAGAGCTTCTGTTATGTCCACGCGGTGGAAATCGCCTTCCGCAGCTTCTCGAAAGGGAGGCGGCAAAGCCACCCCCCTATTTCTCTGCGTCTCCGCGTGAACCAATTTTCCTCTCCGCGCCCTCTGCGCGAATCAAGACCTCACGCCGCCAGGATCGCCGCATCGTCATAGAGCGCGCGCGCGAGGTCGGCGCGCATGTCTGCCTCGCCGGCATCCTCATAGACCATGGTCAGCACCTCTTCGCCGCGGCCCTTGCTGTGGATGCGGACGAAATCGCCGGTCGGGCGGAAGCCGAGCTTGCGCAGGACGCGGCCGGAGGCGGGATTGTCCACGGCATGGCGCGCGCGAATCCGTGTATGACCCAGTGCGCGGCCGGCATGGACGAGGGCGCGTGCCGCCTCGGTGGCGAAACCCAGCCCCCAATAAGGCCGCGCGATCCAGTAGCCCAGATCCACGCCGCCGTCCTCGTCCGGCATCAGCCCGCAGCCGCCGACCAGGCGCGGCTGGCCTCGCGTGCGCGAGAAGACGAGCAGCCGGGGATGGCGCGGATCGATGGGCCGCGCGAGATGCTCCCGCGCGTCGTCGGAGGAACATGGGAAGGGCATCCGCGCGAGATTGCGTGTCAGGCCTTCATCGTTGAGCGCGGCGGTCAGCGTGGCGGCATCTTCCTGCCAGCCGGGCCGCAGCAATAGTCTCGAAGTGCGAGCGAACATTGTCGATCTCTCCCTTGTCGCACGGCCCCTGCCGCGCTTTGGTGACGCCTTGACGACAGTGTTCGACGCCTTTGCGACCGCATGTGCCGCTAGCGCGTCGGGGACTGTGCCGGTTCCAAGGGAGGCAATAAAAAAGGGAGGAGGGGCGACCCCTTCTCCCTTGGCTTTGCTGGTGTGCCGGAAGCCCGGCTTACCAAGGGATCGCCCCGCTGGACGATCCCTCTGATCGCCCGATTATTCGGCGGCTTCCGCCATCGCGTCCACGGACACGAATTTGCGGCCAAGCTTGCCCTGGTGGAACACCACGCGGCCTTCGCCGAGCGCAAACAGCGTGTGATCCTTGCCGATGCCGACATTGCGGCCGGGATAGAATTTCGTGCCGCGCTGACGGACCAGAATGTTGCCGCCGATCACCTGCTGACCGCCGAACTTCTTGACGCCCAGGCGCTTGGACTCGGAATCGCGACCGTTGCGCGACGAACCGCCAGCTTTCTTGTGTGCCATGGTCTAAACTCCTCGAATCTTCTCTAGCGGCTCAGGCTTCCGCGGCCTCGGCCGGCTCGGCCTTCTTGGCGGCGGCCTTCTTCTTCGGCGCATCGCCGATGGAAACGATCTTGAGGATCGTCAGGCTCTGGCGGTGGCCGTTGCGGCGGCGATAATTGTGCCGGCGGCGCTTCTTGAACACGATCACCTTCTCGCCGCGCGCCTGCGCCACGATCTCGGCCGAGACGGTAAGGCCCTTGGCATCCTTGATCTCGGCGCCGTCGCCCGCGAGCAACACATCGCCGAGCACGACGGTATCGCCGGCTTCGCCAGCCAGCTTCTCAACGGCGATCTTGTCTCCGGCGGCGACGCGATACTGCTTGCCGCCCGTGCGCACGACTGCGAACATGGGCCCTACTTCTTTCGATCATCAATTGCTTGGCGCAGGCGTCATGGCGCAGCCACAGCCACCCGCACGGGAAAGGGGCCCTTAGTGGGCACCGCCGATTCTGTCAACGGCGCAAATCCGGCGCGAGGCATGCCGGTGTGCACGCTCCTGCCGTTCAGGCCACGGCAAGGGCGCGGGCGGGAAAAGGCTCGCCAGGGCCAGGCCCCTCCGTTTCCGGGCCGGGCCGCAAGCCGGATTTGATGACGAATTGAAGGAAGGAGATCCACCATGAAAGCCAGGCATATTTGCGCCGCCCTGCTGATCGGGGCCCTGAGCGCGCCGGGCCTCCATGCCGCGACCACCCTGAGCAAGGGCGAGCGGGAGCGCGTATCGCGCGCCGCGCCGCGCGACCGGGCCGAGCTGCGCAGCTGCCTCATCGAGCGCAAGAAGGGCCAGAAGAAGGGCACGGTGATCGGCGCGGCCGGCGCCGGCGGCGGCACGGCGGTGGCCGGCGGCAATCTGGGCGAATCGCTGCTTGGCGCGGGTGTGGGCGCGCTGGCGGGCAACCTCATCGGCAAGGAAACCGCGACCAGCCGCCGCTGCCGCACGCTGCTGGAACGCAACCGCTGACAGGCCGCTGACAGGGGCCCGCGCCGGCCGGCGTTGAACCGCCGCGCCGGCCGCCCTACATCCGAGCGATCATGATTCGCCGCGCCGCCGCTTTTCTCGCACTGTTGACCCTGGGCTCGTTCGATGCCCAGGCACAGACGGCGCGCAGCTATCCCTCGCTCGCCAAGCGGCCGGTGGAAGCGACGGACCCGTTCGCCCCGGCCACCACGCCCGCGCCGGTGCAGCCGGCCGCGCCGGACCCCGCGCTGGCGCAGGCCGTGGAGCGCCTGCGCGCCAGTGCCGCCGATGCCGATGCCGCCTTCCAGACCCAGCTCGGCCGCAGCCGCAGCGCCGTCGCGGCTGCGGGCCGCGCGACGCCGGTGAGCGAGGCCTGGGTCGCCGCGCAGATGGCGATCAGTTCGGCCGACGCGGCGCGCTACGAGAGCATTGCCGCACTCGCCAGCCTCGATACGCTGCATGTCGACCATGTGGGCAATGCCGATGCCGCCCGCGCGGCCGCCGACACGGCGACCATCGCCCCGGCGCGCGAGACGGTGCTCGCCATGGTCGATGCGCAGAACGATGCGCTGGACGCCCTCAGGACGACGCTGACCCAGCCCTGAGATCGGCGAGCGCGGCCGTATGCAGCCGCGCCTCATGCACATAGCCGGTCACGCCGCGCTGCATCCCTGCGACGGCCTCGTCGCTGAGTTCGCGCATGAATTTCGCCGGCCGGCCCGACCAGAGCTGGCGCGCGGGCAGCCGCTTGCCGGGCGTCAGCATCGCGCCGGCGGCCAGCATGGCATCGCCCTCGATCACGCATCCGTCCATCACGATGGCGCCCATGCCCACGAAGGCGCGGTCCAGCAGCGTGCAGCCGTGGACGATGGCCATATGACCGATGAGCACATCCTCGCCGATGATGGCCGGGTGGCCGCCATCGCCATAATCGGTCTCGACATGGATGACGCTGCCGTCCTGCACATTGGTGCGCGCGCCGATGCGAATGGCGTTGATGTCCGCCCGCACCACGCAATTGTACCAGATGCTGGCCTGCGGGCCGATCTCGACATCGCCCACGATCACCGCGCCCGGCGCGATGAAGGCGCTGTCGTGAATCTTCGGAGCCTTGCCTTCGAAAGGCAGGATGAGGGGGGCGGTCATGCGGGTCTCCCGATGCTGTAGGTGACGTGCCGGCGCAGCGGGCTGCCGGCGGGCACGGCGGGATGGTCGAAATCGAGGGCGGGGTGGCGGATCATGCCGAGCCGTTCCATCAGACCCCAGCTCCTTGTGTTGGCGGGCACGGCGATCGCCCACACCGAATCGGTATCGAGATTGGCCCAGGCCCAGGCGAGGCTCGCCTGCGCTGCCTCGCGGGCATAGCCTTGGCCCCAGGCGTGGGCCGCCAGGCGCCAGCCGATCTCGATGCGGCCGGCGATGGGCGTGCCCTCCGGTCCCGGCTGGAGCCCGCAGAAGCCGAGCATCGCGCCGTCCGCGCGGCGCTCGACCGCCCAGAAGCAATGGCCGTGAGCGGCCTGTTTCGCGCGCTGGCGGGCGAGGGCGTCGGCCACCTCCTCCACGCTTTGCGGCGGGCCGAGAAATTCCATGACCAGCGGGTCGCGGCAGAGGGCCAGCAGCGGCACATGATCCTCGTCCCGCCAGCCGCGCAGGATCAGCCTGTCCGTCGCAGGCGCGGCATCAGCCATTCAGCAGCCGCGCCGCGTGCAGCGCATGATAAGTGAGGACGCCAGTGCAGCCGGCGCGCTTGAAGGCCATCAGCGTCTCCAGCACCAGCGCGTCGCGCTCGCCGGCGCCGACGGCGGCCGCCGCCTCGATCATCGCATATTCGCCGCTCACCTGATAAGCGAAGACCGGGATGTTGAAGGCATCCTTCACCCGCGCCACCACGTCCAGATAGGGCAGGCCGGGCTTCACCATCACGCTGTCCGCGCCCTCGGCAATATCCAGCGCCACTTCGCGCAGTGCCTCGGCGCCGTTGGCCGGGTCCATCTGGTAACTCTTCTTGTCGCCCTTCAGCAGCCCGCGCGAGCCGACCGCATCGCGAAATGGGCCGTAGAAGGCGGAGGCATATTTGGCGGCATAGGCCATGATCTGCACATTGGCGTGGCCCTCTTCCTCCAGCGCCTGCCGGATCGCGCCGATGCGCCCGTCCATCATGTCGCTGGGCGCGATGATGTCCGCGCCGGCCGCCGCCTGATTGAGTGCCTGCCCCACCAGCGCGTCCACCGTCGCATCGTTGACGACATAGCCGGCCTCGTCGAGCAGCCCGTCCTGCCCGTGCGCCGTATAGGGATCGAGCGCGACATCGGTGAGCAGGCCGATATCCGGCACCGCATCCTTGATGGCGCGGATCGCCTGGCACATGAGATTGTCCGGGTTGAGCGCCTCGACGCCGTCGTCGCTGCGCCGGCCCGACGGGGTGTTGGGGAAGAGGGCGAGGCAGGGGATGCCGGCCGCCACGGCTTCCTTCGCGCGCGCCACCGCCAGATCGACCGACCAGCGCGAGACGCCGGGCAGCGAGGCGATCGGCTCCTCCACGCCGCTGCCGCCCGTCACGAAGAGCGGCCAGATGAAATCGGCGGGCGAAAGGCGCTGCTCGGCATGGAGCGCCCGGCTCCATGCGGCGGCGCGCGTGCGGCGCAGGCGGAGCTGGGGATAGGCGGCCAGGGGAGTCGAATTTGTCATGCCGGCGGGATAGGCCCGCCCGCGTCCGCGATCAATGGCCGGCGCCGCGCCGTGCTGCTATCCGGGCCGGAGAGTACAACAGCACGAAGACGCCTGCCCCATGCACCTGCTTCACGACCCCGCCGCCCCGGCTGCGCCCGAAATCACCTTCGACCAGTTCCTTGCTGTGGACATCCGCGTCGGCCGGATCGTCTCGGCCGAGCCGTTCCCGCAGGCGCGCAAGCCCGCCTACAGGCTGCTCATCGATTTCGGCCCGTCCATCGGCGAGAAACGATCGAGCGCCCAGATCACCGAGAATTACACGCTGGAGGAGTTGCCCGGCCGGCTGGTGGCGGCGGTGGTCAACTTCCCGCCGCGCCAGATCGGCCCGGTCCTCTCGCAAGTGCTGACGCTGGGCTTCCCGGACGAGACCGGCGCGGTGGTGCTGTTCGCGCCGGACAAAGCGGTGCCGGTGGGCGGGCGGTTGTTCTAACGCGCGGCCTCTTAGGCCAGCCGCCATACATGACCGCTCTGGGCTCCTGCTTTCGCGGGAGCACTGGGCATTCGGACCATCAGTCCCTCGCCCCTCCGCCGCGCGCCCCTACCCAAGACGCGGCGGCCTTGCTAATCGCCGCTCATGACCGATCCCACGCCAGCGCCCGAGGGCATCCGCGACCGTCCGTTCGACAGCGCCCTCTCGGAGCGCTATCTCGTCTATGCGCTCTCCACGATCACCGCCCGTTCGCTGCCGGACCTGCGCGACGGGCTGAAGCCCGTGCACCGCCGCCTGCTCTGGGCGATGCGCCAGCTCCGGCTGGAGCCCTCGGGCGCCAATGCGGACGTGCTGGTCGCCAATCCCGAGCGCAACAACACCGCATACAAGAAATGCGCGCGCGTGGTGGGCGACGTCATCGGCAAATATCACCCCCATGGCGACGCCTCGGTCTATGATGCCATGGTCCGCCTGGCGCAGGATTTCGCCCTGCGCACGCCGCTGGTCGACGGTCAGGGCAATTTTGGCAATATCGACGGCGATAACGCCGCGGCCATGCGCTACACCGAGGCGCGGCTCACGCAGGCGGCCGCCGATCTCATGGCCGGGCTGGATCAGGGCACGGTCGAGTTCCGCCCTACCTACAATGGCGAGGAAGAGGAACCGGAGGTCTTTCCCGGCCTCTTTCCCAATCTACTGGCCAATGGCGCGTCCGGCATCGCCGTCGGCATGGCGACGAGCATCCCGCCCCACAATGTCGCCGAGGTGATCGACGCGGCCACGTTGCTCATCGACCAGCCGGGCGCCGACCATGCCGCGCTGATGGCGCTCGTGCAGGGGCCGGACTTCCCGACCGGGGGCCTGCTGGTCGATTCGGCCGCCACCATCTCCGAAGCCTATGCCACCGGGCGCGGCTCGATGCGCGTGCGGGCGCGCTGGCACCGCGAGGACGAGGGGCGCGGCACCTGGGTCGCGGTGATCGACGAGATTCCTTATGGTGTCGCCAAGGGCAAGCTCATCGAGCAGATCGCCCAGCTCGTGGCGGACAGGAAGCTGCCCATCCTGGCCGACGTGCGCGACGAATCGGACGAGCGGCTGCGCATCGTGCTGGAGCCGCGCGCGCGCACGGTCGATCCGCAGGTGCTGATGGACGGCCTCTTCCGCATGACGGACCTGGAGAGCCGCTTCCCGCTCAACATGAACGTGCTGGACGCCAGCCGCACGCCGCGCGTGATGGGCCTCAAGGACGTGCTGACGAGCTGGCTCGCGCACCAGATCGATGTGCTGGTCCGCCGCTCCAACCACCGCATCGCCCAGATCGACAATCGGCTTGAGCTGCTCGATGGCTATATCATCGCCTATCTCAATCTCGATCGCGTCATCGAGATCATCCGTACCGAGGACGAGCCCAAGCCGGTGATGATGGCGGAATTCGGCCTCACCGACCGGCAGGCCGAGGCGATCCTTAACATGCGCCTGCGCTCGCTGCGCCGGCTGGAGGAGATGGAACTGCGCCGCGAGCATGGCGAGCTTACCACCGAACGCACCGAATTGCAGAAGCTGGTCGACTCCGAGCCCCGCCAGCGCACGCGCCTCAAGAAGGACCTTGCCGCCCTGCGCAAGCGCTACGGGGCCGAGGGCGGTCGCGGCGCACGGCGCACGGGGTTGGAGGAATCCGCCCCCGCGCGCGACATCCCGCTCGAAGCGATGATCGAGCGCGAACCCATCACCGTCATCCTCTCCCAGCGCGGCTGGATCCGCGCCATGAAAGGCCATGTCGACCTCGCCGCGACGGAGACGCTGAAGTTCAAGGAAGGCGACGGCCCCGCCTTCGCCTTCCATGCCCAGACCACCGACAAGCTGCTGCTCGCCGGATCGGACGGGCGCTTCTACACGCTGGGCGCGGACAAGCTGCCGGGCGGGCGCGGATTCGGCGAGCCGGTGCGGCTGATGGTGGACCTTGCCAACGAGACCGGCATCGTGGCGCTGCTGCCCATGCGTGCGCAGGGCAGGCTGCTGCTCGCCGCCAGCGACGGGCGCGGCTTCGTGGCGCCCATGGCGGACATCGTCGCGGAGACGCGCAAGGGCCGGCAGGTCGTCAATCTCAAGGGCAGCGCCACGCTCAAGGTGGTGCACCCGCTGCGCGCGGAGGACGACGCCGTCGCGGTGATCGGCGACAATCGCAAGCTGGTCATCTTCGCCCTCGCCGAGTTGCCGGAGATGACGCGCGGCCAGGGCGTGACGCTGCAACGTTACAGGGACGGCGGCCTCTCGGACGCGATCGGCCTGGTGATGGCGCAGGGCCTGAGCTGGACGATGGGCGGCGAGAGCGGGCGCACGCGCACCGAGGCCGATCTGCTGCCCTGGCGCGCCGCCCGCGGCGCCGCGGGGCGGATGCCGCCCAATGGCTTCCCGCGCGACAATCGTTTCGGTTGAGGACGGAGGGGCGCTTCGGCTGAGGCCGGGGAACGCCTCCTGACGGCCGCCGGGACAGGGCACCCGCGCCCTTGCGACGGGAAGCGCGCGTGATTTAGGCTTCGTTTACCATGCATCGCCTATGTCGGACCGCATGACAGCCCGCGCAAAATCCAGCGCCAGTGATTCTGCGCCGACGACCGCCCACGCGGTCCGCCGGCCGGCCGGCCGGCGCATTGGCATGCATCCGGGCGCGCCGGCGGGCGGCTATGCCGCGTTGTTGCGGGCTCTGCCCTATCCCGCGGCGCTGCTGGACCAGACGACCGACGGCATCGAGATTCTCGCGGAAAACAGGGAATTCGGCCAGTTCTTCGCCGATCTGCGCAGCGCCCAGCCGTCCGTCGAGCGCCGCGCCAACCGCCACGACTGGCGCGAGCGGGCGCAGGCGATGTTCGATTCGCGCCGCCCCTCAGACCGTTTCGAGATCGAGTTTCAGGGCCAGCTCGGCGCGCGCGTCTATAGCTGCTCGCTCACCTGGGTGGAGGGTCAGGACGGCGACGAATCGCTGCTGCTGCTGACCGCCACCGACCGGACCAGCGAGCGCAAGGCCGAGAGCACGCTGCGCAAGGAGCTGCTGACCGACAGCCTCACATCGCTGCCCAACCGGATCGGCTTCGTCGAGCAGATCGAGCATCGCCTCGACGATCCGCAGGGCGACCCCAAGAAATCCAACTATGCCGTGATCGCGCTCGATCTGGTGCGCTTCTCGCGCATCAACGAATCGCTGGGCGCCATGGCCGGCGACGAGCTTATCATCACCGTGGCGCGGCGCGTGAAATCGGTGCTGCGCGCCGGCGACATCCTCGCCCGTATCGGCGGCAACGAGTTCGCCATCTTCGCCCATGTCGGCCACGGCCTGTCCGAAGTGCTGCAAATCGCCGAGCGCGTCCGCAAGGCATTCGAATCGCCGATTCGCCTCTCCTCCTATCTCATCGCCGTGGAAGTGGCGGTGGGCTGCTCGCTGGCGCAGGAGGCGGAGGGCGACGCGGAGAATCTGCTCCGGCAGGCGCAGGCGGCGGTGAAGCGCGCCAAACAGTCCGGCGCGCTGGAAGTCTACCGCGCCCATGTGCTGCGCGAGGCGCTCAAGCGCTTCACGGTCGAGAACCGCCTGCGCGAGGCCATCGAGAACGGCGCGCTGGAGCTGGCCTTCCAGCCGCTCATCAATCTGTGCGACGGCTCGGTGAAGGGCTTTGAGGCGCTGTGCCGCTGGAACGACCCGGTGCTGGGCCAGGTCTCGCCGGTCGAGTTCATTCCCGTCGCCGAGGAATCGGGCCTCATCGTCCCGCTCGGCCGCTGGGCGCTGTGCGAATGCACGCAGACGCTGGCGAACTGGGACCGCCGCCATGGCGAGGAACTCGCCATCACCATGAACGTCAACCTCTCGCCAGTGCAGATGGTGCGCGACAATGTGCCCCGCGCGGTGGAGGAAGCGCTGCGCTATTCCGGCATCGACGGCAAGCGCCTCACCATCGAGCTGACCGAGAGCGCGCTCATCAGCGACCCGGACAAGACCCGCCAGCTGCTCGCCGCGCTCCAGGCCATGGACGTGACGGTGGCGATGGACGATTTCGGCACCGGCTTCTCCAACCTCGCCAGCCTCCAGGCGCTGCCCATCGACGTGCTCAAGATCGACCGCAGCTTCGTCAAGGACATGGTCGGCAATCCCGACAAGATCGCGCTCATCCGGGCCATCATCAGCCTGGCCGGCGCGCTGGGCATGAAGACCACTGCCGAGGGCATCGAGCATCCCGCCATGGCCCGCGACCTCGCGCGGCTGGGCTGCCATTACGGGCAGGGCTATCATTTCGCGCGGCCGCTCTCGTCCGCGGATGCCTATGCCTATTGGGCCGAGCGCAGCATCCGCCCAACGAGCTGAGCCGCCAGCGCCCGCGTTTCCGCCGCGCCGGGGAAACCCGCCGCGACCCACTCCCGCTCCACCGCCTGCAAGGTCCGCGCGACCTGCGGCCCGGCGGTCAGTCCCATGGCAATGAGATCGCCGCCCGAAAGCGGCAGGCGCGGCGGCGTCCAGTCCCGCAGCGCGGCGAGATCGGTTGGCGCAAAGCCCCGCCCCAGCAGGATGCGGTCGATGGTGGCCGGCACGCCGCGCGCATAGGCCGCCGCCCGTGCATTGGGCGCGTCGAGCGGCTTGAGGATGGCGGCGATCCGCCCGCGCGCCTTGTTGGAAAGGCGCAGCCGTGCGCCGACCTGATCGGCAAGGGCGGCGTCCGGCGGCAGCAGCGCCACCAGCCGGCGCAGCGCATCGGGCGCGATGTCGCTCGCCTGCTCGGCCGCCACGAGCGCGGCCAGCGCGGTGACGCCTTCCGGCCCGATCTCCGGCAGCACCGGCGCCAGAATGCCATCCGCGACCATGGCGGCCAGCACCGGCGCCGGATCGGGCAGGGCCAGAAGCTTGAGCAGCTCATCGGCGATGCGCTCGCGCGACAGGGCCTTGAGGCTCGCGGCCTGGGCGACGCAGGCGGCATAGTCCGCGCTCGTGCGGTCCACCGTGCCGAAGCGGGCGGTGAAGCGGAAATAGCGCAGGATGCGCAGATGATCCTCGGCGATGCGCGCCGCCGGATCGCCAATGAAGCGCACGCGCCGCGCGGCGAGATCGGCGAGGCCGCCGAAATAATCGTGCAGCGCGCCGTCGGCCGGGTCGGCGTAGAGCGCGTTCATCGTGAAATCGCGCCGCGCGGCGTCCTCGCGCCAGTCGGTGCCGAAGGCCACGGTGGCGCGGCGCCCGTCGGTCGAGACGTCGCGGCGCAGCGTGGTGATCTCCACGGGCCAGTGATGCACCACCGCCGTCACCGTGCCATGGGCAAGGCCGGTCGGCACCGCCTTGAAGCCGGCGCGCGTGACGCGCTCCATCACCTCGCCGGGCAAGTGGCGGGTGGCGATGTCGACATCCTGCACCGGCACGCCGAGCAGCCCGTCGCGCACCGCGCCGCCCACGAAGCGCGCCTCGCCTTGCGCCGCGCCCAACGCCGCGCACAGCCGCGCGAGCCCCTCGCGCGTGCGCCAGGGCGCGTCCGGCAGCCGCTCGGGCAGCGCCGCGCCGCTCATGACAGGCCCCGCACCGCGTCGAGCCGCCGGGCGAGATTGACCAGGATCGCCGCCGTCACGCCCCAGATGCGCTGCTCGCGCCAGAGATATTCGTAATAGCTGCGCCGGCCGCCCTCCCAGTCCACGGACTTGAGCGCGCGATTGCCGGCGTCGAACAGAAAATCGAGCGGCACCTCGAAGATCGTCTCCACTTCGCCCGCCGCCGGGCGCAGCGGCAGGTCCGGCGGCACGATGCCCACCACCGGCTCGATGGCGAAGCCCGTGCCGGTGCGGAACAGGTCCGAGCGGCCGACGATGTCCACAGCCGAAGGCGGCAGGGCGATCTCCTCCTCCGCCTCGCGCAGGGCGGCGGCCACGCCATCGGCATCGCCCGGATCGAGCCGCCCGCCGGGAAAGGCGACCTGCCCGCTATGCTGGCGCAGGCCCGCATGGCGCTGGGTGAAGAGCATGCCGGGCTGCGGCCGGTCGGTGATGGCGATGAGCACGGCGGCGGGCGTGAACGGCCCATCCGGCAGGGGCCGGTCGGCATAGAGGAACACGTCCTGCGTCTGCGGCTGGGCCAGCGTGGGCGCCAGCGCGGCGGTGAGCTGATCGCGCAGGCTCATGGCCGCCCCGGTGCGGCGCGGGGCGGGTCGGTCCGCAGGAGGGAGACAGGCGCCGTCATGGTTCCTCGCCTTAAGGCGAGGATCGGCACTTGGCAAAGGGCGAGGCGGCGCGGCGTGGCGCTTCCCGGCGCTCAGAGCGCGGCGGAAAGCACTGCCTGCTGGCGCGGCCCCAGCAGGCCGGCGCGCGGCAGTGCCGCCAGCGGCGCCCGCGCGAGCAGGCGATGGCGCTCGACCGGACCCGGCGCCTCCCACTCGCCGGTCCCCTCGGCGGTGAAGCCCCAGAAGCGGCCATAATAATCCGGGTCGCCGATCATCATGAGCGGCAGCGCCTGCGCCTGTGGCAGGGCATCCGCCACGACCACCAGATGGTCCATCAGGCGGCGGCCGAGGCCGTGCAATTGCAGGTCCGGCCGCACCGCCACGGGCCCCACCATGATGAGCGGGGCCTCGACGCCGTCCGCCCCGGCGAGCGCCACCGGCCAGCATTGCAGCACGCCGGCAAGGCCGCCCGCTGCATCGTGCGCGGCGAAGGAAAGTTCGGTGAGCCAGGCCATGCCGCGGCGGACCCGATAGGCCGTGCGCCCGTGCCGGTCCGGCCCGAAGGCGGCGTCGAGCAGAGTGGCAATGGCCCCGTCGGCCGTTCCCGCCAGCCTGCCGATCGCGATCGCATTCTGCCCAGTCACCGCTTGCCGATCCGTTTCCGAGCGGGCAATAGCGCCCGAGGCGGCGGCCTTAGCGCGTGTCGTCCAAATGAAAAGCGCAAAGTTGAAACATGATCCGCAGCGAGGCACGCATGGACGCACGGCAACCGATGGACGACATGCTGGTGCTCGAAATCGAGGATCTGGAAGTGGACGTCCTCACCGGCATCTATTCGGAAGAGACGCACCTGCCGCAGCCGCTGCGCATCGGCGTGCGCGCGCTGCTGGACTGCGCGGGCCATTATGAGCCGGATTCGCCGCTCACCATGTCCAAGAATTATATGGACCTGAAACACGCCGCCAGCGACGCGCTGACCCAGGGCCAGCATTTCACGCTGATCGAATCGGTGGCCGACCATATCATCGACACCGTGCTGCTTCAGGACGACAAGGTGCGGCATGTGACGGTGAAGATCGTCAAGCTCGCCTTGTCCGAGCGGGACGAGAAGATCGGCATCACGCTGGCGCGCTGGCGCCGATAGACCCGCGCGGGCGGAGAAGCCCCTCGCGCCGTCTGGCCTTTTCGCCCTACCTCCCGTAAAGGCGCGACCATGCATTTTCTCGACCAGGCCAAGATCCATGTCCGCTCCGGCGCGGGCGGACCCGGCGCCGTGAGCTTCCGCCGCGAGAAATATATCGAATATGGCGGGCCGGACGGCGGCGACGGCGGCAAGGGCGGCGACATCATCTTCGAGGCGGTGCAGGGGCTCAATACGCTCATCGACTTCCGCTACACCCAGCATTTCAAGGCGCAGCGCGGCATTCCCGGCGCGGGCAAGAACCGTACCGGCGCGGGCGGCGCAGACCTGATCGTCAAGGTGCCGGTGGGCACGCAGGTGATCGCCGACGACGAGGAGGGCACTGTCCTCGCCGACTTCACCGCCGTGGGCCAGCGCCAGGTGCTGCTGCGCGGCGGCGACGGCGGACGCGGCAATGCGAGCTTCAAATCCTCCACCAACCGCGCCCCGCGCCAGCACGGCACCGGCTGGCCGGGCGAGGAGATGTGGGTGTGGCTGCGCCTCAAGCTGCTGGCGGACGTGGGCCTCGTCGGCCTGCCCAATGCCGGCAAGTCCACCTTCATCAACCAGGTGACGAACACCAAGGCCAAGGTGGGCGACTATCCCTTCACCACCACCAAGCCGCAGCTCGGCGTGGTGCTGCACAAGCAGCGCGAATTCGTGCTGGCGGACATTCCCGGCCTCATCGAGGGCGCGGCGGAAGGCGCGGGCATCGGCGACAGGTTCCTGGGCCATATCGAGCGCTGCCGCGTGCTCATCCACCTCGTCGACGCGACCGGAGACGACCCGATCGAGGCGTGGAAAGTCGTGCGCGGCGAGCTGGAAGCCTATGGCGCGGGGCTGGACGAGAAGCCGCAGATGCTCGTGCTCAACAAGGGCGATCTGCTCGGCCCCGAGCTGATGGAAGACATCGCCAAGCAATTCCGCCGGCGCAAGGCGGGCAAGCCGGTCCTCATCTCCGGCGCGACCGGCGAGGGCGTGGAAGCGCTGCTCGATGCGGTGATCGAGCTGCTGGGCGAGGCGCCCGCGCCAGCCAGCACGCAGGCCGAGGCACCCGAGGAGCCGGCCAAGCCATGGTCGCCGATCTGATCCTTTCCGCGCGTTTTGCTTTTCCCCGTTCGGTTTGAGCCTGTCGAAGCCCCTTCCCTTCTTTCGCGCTGTGTTGGAAGAAGAGCCCGACAGGCGCAGGGCGAACGGCATTTACGAAGGTTCCATTTGTGACAGGCCAACTGACAGGCTTCCCCCCCGACCGGATACGTCGCCTCATCGTCAAGGTGGGCTCGGCGCTGCTCGTCGCGAAAGACGGCTCGGTGCGGCGCGACTGGGTGGCGAGCCTGGTCGCGGAGCTGGCCGCCCGACGCGAGGCGGGGCAGCTGATCGCCATCGTCTCTTCCGGCGCCATCGCGCTCGGCGCGCGCCGCCTGGGCCTGCCCAAGGGCGGCCGGGCAACGCTGGAGGATGCGCAGGCCGCCGCCGCCGTGGGCCAGATCGCGCTCAGCCAGGTCTGGGCGGACCTGCTTGCCGGCCACGGCATCGCGGCCGCGCAGATGCTGGTGACATTGGGCGACCTGGAGGACCGGCGGCGCTATCTCAACGCCTCCGCCACGCTCGACCGGCTGATCGGCCTGGGGGCGGTGCCGGTGGTCAACGAGAATGACAGCGTGGCGACCGAGGAAATCCGCTTCGGCGACAATGACCGGCTGGCCGCGCGCATCGGCCAGGCGGCGCGGGCCGACGCGGTGCTGCTCCTCTCGGACATTGACGGGCTCTACACCGCCAATCCGCACAGCGACCCCGGCGCACAACTGGTGCCGCAGGTCGAGCGGATCGACGACGCCATTCTCGCCATGGCCTCCGCCGAATCGGCCTCCGGCATGGGCTCGGGCGGCATGGTCTCCAAGCTTCAGGCCGCGCAGATCGCCACGGGCGCGGGCGCGCACCTCGCCATCGCCTCGGGCCGCGTGCCGGCACCGCTGCGCCACTGGCAGGAGAGCGGACGGGGCACCTTGTTCCTGGCCCGCCACCGGCGCGGGGCGCGCAAGGACTGGCTGGCCGGCCGCCTCACCGTCAAAGGCCGGCTCACCGTGGATGGGGGCGCCGTCGAGGCGTTGCGGCGCGGGCGCAGCCTGCTGCCGGCGGGCATCACCGCGACGGACGGGCGCTATGCGCGCGGCGACGTGCTCGACATTGCCGGGCCGGACGGCGCCGTGATCGCGCGCGGGCTCGCCCAATATGACAGCCACGATGCCGAGCGCATCGTCGGCAAGCGCAGCGAGGATGTCGCCACGCTGCTCGGCGGCACGCCGCGCGCGGCCATCGTCCACCGCGACCATATGGTGCTGCTGTGAGCCGCATCGCGATCACCGGCGCCACCGGCTTTGTCGGCAAGGCCGTGCTGGCGCAGGCCCGCGCGCAGGGGCTGGAGGTCCGCGCGCTGGCCCGGCGCCCGCAGGCCGACCAGCCGGGGGTGGAATGGGTGCAGGGCACGCTGGAGGATCACGCCGCGCTCGCCCGTCTGGTCGAGGGGGCGGACGCGGTGATGCACATTGCCGGCATGGTCAACGCGCCCGACCGCGCTGCCTTCGAGGCGTGCAATTCCCACGGCACCGCCGCGCTCGTCGCGGTCATGAAGGCCAAGGGCGTGGCGCGCCTCGTCCACGTCTCCAGCCTCGCCGCGCGCGAGCCGCAGCTCTCCGATTATGGCTGGTCCAAGGCGGAGGCCGAGCGTCATGTCGCGGGCAGCGGGCTCGACTGGACCATGGTGCGCCCGCCCGCCATCTACGGCCCGCACGACGCCGAATTCCTGGAACTGTTCCAGATGGCGAAGCGCGGTTTCGTGCTGCTGCCGCCCGATGGGCGCCTCTCCATCATTCATGCCGACGATCTCGCCGGCCTGCTGGTGACGCTGGCCCGCACGCAGGACCATTCCACGCATGGCGAGATTTACGAGGTGGACGACGGCCGCCATGGCGGCTGGACCCACAAGACGCTGGCGCGGGCCATCGGCCGCGCGGTGGGGCGCGGCAATGTACTCCCGCTCAGCATGCCGGCGCCGCTGGTGCGGCTGGGCGCGCGCATCGACCGGCTGGTGCGGCGTGGCCGTGCGCGGCTGACGCCGGACCGCGCCGCCTATTTCTGTCACGCCGATTGGGTCTCGCGCGGCGCCCTGCGCGTGCCCGATGCGCTGTGGCGGCCCGCCATCGACACCGAGGAAGGGCTCGTCGCGACGGCGCAGGCCTATCGCGAACGCGGCTTTCTTTAGGACGATGACGAGGTGACGGACACGGCGGGCGGTGTGCGAATCGCAATGCCGCTGCCCGATTGACGCCTTATTCGCTTGCCATGAGGGCCCCGGAGGCGCGAGTGAGCGCCGGTTGCCAAGATCAAGAAGCAGGAAACCCGTGCCATGTCCGACCGCCAGGCCGTTTTCGATACCGTCACCGCGCAGATCGAGCCCTTCAACAAGAAGGGAGTGCCCCTCGCCGAAGCCACGACCTTCGCCGGCGATCTCGAATGGGACAGCCTGACGGTGATGGACTTCGTGGCCGCCATCGAGGATGAGTTCGACATCATCATCACCATGAACATGCAGGCCGAGATCGAGACCGTGGGCCAGCTGGTGGACGCGGTCATCAAGCTGCGCGGGGAGGGCTGACCGGATGGGCGATACGATAGACGAGGCCGCAGCTGCCATGCGCATCGCCCCCGCGGGGACGGACCTCCTCTCCCGCTTCGATCCGCTGATCGCCGAGCGCGAGGCGCTGCTGGCGACAGGCGTGCGCGATCCCTTCGCCATCGTCATGGACGAAGTGAAGTCGCCGACGCTCGCGGTCATCAAGGGCAAGGAGACCATCCTCCTCGGCACCTATAATTATATGGGCATGACCTTCGACCCGGAGGTGATCGCGGCGGGCCAGCGGGCGCTGGAGGAGTTCGGCGCGGGCACCACCGGCAGCCGCGTGCTCAACGGCACCTATCAGGGCCACAAGGAATGTGAGGACGCGCTCAAGGCCTTCTACGGCACACAGCACGCCATGGTGTTCTCGACCGGCTATCAGGCCAATCTGGGCATGATCTCCACGCTCGCCGGCAAGGGCGATTATATCGTGCTCGATGCCGACAGCCATGCCAGTATCTATGATGGCTGCGCGCTCGGCAATGCCGAGATCGTGCGTTTCCGCCACAACAGCGTCGAGGATCTCGACAAAAGGCTGGGGCGCCTGCCCGCCGAGGCGCAGAAGCTGGTGGTGCTCGAAGGCGTCTATTCGATGCTGGGCGACATCGCGCCGCTGCGCGAGATGGTGGCCGCGATCCGCAAGCATCCCAATTGCATGATCCTCGACGACGAGGCGCACGGCATGGGCTTTTTCGGCGCGAACGGCCGGGGCGTCTACGAGGAGTTGGGCGTCGAGGCGGAGATCGACTTCGTGGTCGGCACCTTCTCCAAGTCCGTGGGCACGGTGGGCGGCTTCTGCGTCTCCAACCATCCCAAGTTCGAGGTGCTGCGGCTGGTCTGCCGGCCCTATGTGTTCACCGCCTCGTTGCCGCCCAGCGTGGTCGCCACCGCCGCCGCCTCGATCCGCAAGCTGATGCATGCGGCGGACAAGCGCGCGCATCTGTGGGAGAACAGCCAGCGGCTGCACAAGGGCCTCACCGATCTCGGCTTCAGGCTGGGCACGGACCGGCCGCAATCGGCGATCATCGCCGTGATCCTGGAGGACCAGACGCAGGCCGTGGCCATGTGGCAGGCACTGCTGGAGCTGGGCCTTTATGTGAACATGGCGCGCCCGCCCGCGACCCCGGCCGGCACCTATCTGCTGCGCTGCTCGCTTTGCGCCGAGCATTCGAGCGCGCAGGTGGGTCAGATCCTTGAGATGTTCGCCACGGCGGGCCGCCTAACCGGGGCGATTGCGGGTTGAACCGCCCCGAATCGGCCCTGAATCGCCGGAACCGCCCGGCATGGGGGTTCCCAACCATGCCGGCCATGGCCTAGACTGCGCCCGCGATGGCAACCGAACAGGAAGCCTTGGAGGGATCGGACGAATTGCCGCCCTGGCGGCGGACGGTGCCGCTTATACTGGCCATATTGCTGGCGGTGGCGCTGGCGCTCATCGTTTTTCTGGCCGATCGCGCCGCCGAGCAGCGCGACCGCGCCATGGCCCTGCAACGGCACAGCTTCGAAGTGATGATGCTGGCGACGCGCCTCGATGGCACTATCGCCAATGCCGAAGTGCTGCTGGCCCGCTATGTGGTGAGCCTCGACAAGCAGACCGGCCTCCAGTTCCAGTCGACCTGGCGCACCGCCCAGGCGCAGGTGACGGCCCTCCAGCGCGCGACCCGGCGCAGCCCGGAGCAGCATGCCAACGTCTCCGCGCTCAAGGCCGCCATCGAGGAGCGCGGCGTCACGCTCAACGATATCGCGCTGCGCACCACCTACAAGCAGCGGCTGGGCGCGCTGGGGCGCTTCTATGCCGCCGGCAAGGCGCCCACCGTGGCGCGCATGCACGAGGCGCTCAAGCGCACCATCGACCATGAACAGACGCAGCTTGCCGCGTTCAGCCAGCTCGTGGACCGCTCCGAAACGCGCGTCAGCCGCGTCAACGACAGCTATGCGGTGGTGGGCCTGGGCCTGCTGGCGGCGGCGCTGCTGGCGCTATGGTTCGCCTATGGCTCCGCGCGGGAGCGGCGCTTCGTGCGCCGGCTGGCCGAAAGCGAGGCGCAGCGCGTCGACCGGCTCGAAGTCGCCGTGCAGCAGCGCACCGAGGAATTGCAGGCCGCCAACAGCCAGCTTCGCCGCGAGATGGAGGAGCGCGCCCGCGCCGAGCAGAGCCTGCGCCACCTCCAGAAGATGGAAGCCATCGGCAAGCTGACCGGCGGCATCGCACATGATTTCAACAATATGCTGGCCGTGGTGGTGAGCGGCATCGACCTGGCGCGGCGCACGCTGCGCCGCGATGCCGACAAGGCCCGCCAGCATCTGGCCAACGCCATGGAAGGCGCGAACCGCGCCGCCGCGCTCACCACGCGGCTGCTGGCTTTCGCGCGGCCGGACGCGCCGGCGGCCGCCCGGGTCGACGCGGACGCGCTGGTGCTCGACATGCATGAGCTGATCGCCCGCGCCACTGACGACGGCATCGCCGTGGCGCTGGAGCTGGACGCGGGCGGCTGGGCGCTGTGGGCGGAGCCGGCGCAGCTCGAAAACGCCATTCTCAATCTCGCCATCAATGCCCGCGACGCGATGGAGGGCCGCGGGACGCTGACCATCTCCACGCGTGGCGTCACGCTCGCCAAGGACGAGATCGGCCAATGCGCGGCCGGCGACTATGTGGCCATCAGCGTGACCGACACCGGCTGCGGCATGACCCCCGAGGTGATGGAGCGCGCCTTCGAGCCCTTCTTCACCACCAAGCCCATCGGCAAGGGCACGGGCCTTGGCCTCGCCCAGATCTTCGGCTTCGTGCGCGGCGCCGGCGGGGAGATCGAGGTGCGCTCGGCGGTCGGCGAGGGCACGACCATCCGCATGCTGCTGCCGCGCGAGCAGGTGCGCACCGGCGCGGACGAGGCCCGCCCGCCCGCGCGCGCCCCGGCCGCCGAAGAGGAGCTGGAGGCCGAGGAGATGGCGCAGTCCGGCGGCGGCCACCTGATCCTGGTGGTGGAGGACGACCCGCGCGTGCTGCGCTCGACCCTGGGCGCGCTCGAAGCGCTCGGGCATAGCGGCATTTCCTGCAATCACCCGCGCAAGGCGGCGGATCTGCTGGCGGCCAACCCGGACACCGCGCTCATTCTCTCCGACGTGCTGATGCCGGACATGACCGGGCCGGAGATGATCGCCGCCCTGGGCGAGGCGACCGCCGGCCGCCCCATCCTGTTCGTGACCGGCTATGCGGGCGACGGCGAGCGGGCCGCCCAGCTTTCCGGCACGCCGGTGCTGCGCAAGCCCTTCACGGTGGCGCAGCTCGGCCAGGCCATCGAACAGGTGCTGGGCCAGTCTCCCAGGGCGCCGCGCGTGGTCGCCGCCACATCGGCCGGGGCGACGGCAGCCCCCGCCTTTTGAGCGCACACCGCGCTCCCGGCCGCCACGGCCCGGCCCGCCGTCCACACCGCGCCGACACAGAAAGGTTGCGGCCCGCTGCCAAGCACCGTAACGGCTGAGGCCATGGGCCTGGCATATGCCGGGACGCGGCCCCGCGGCTCAAACGGGAACGGCGACTGGACGCAATGCTGACTGCAGCGGATCGATATATGGCCCGGCTCATCGCGGTGCCGCTGCTCGCCAGCCTGTTCATCGCGGCGATGTTGCTCGTGCTGGACCGCATCCGCCGGCTTTTCGACTTCGTGGCGACCGAGGGCGGGCCGGTGAGCGTGGTGTGGCGGATGCTCGCCAATCTGCTGCCGGAATATCTGGGTCTGGGCATCCCCATCGGCCTCATGCTCGGCATCCTGCTCGCCTTCCGCAAGATCGCCCTCTCCTCGGAGCTGGATATCTTCCGCGCGGTCGGCCTCAGCTACACGCGCCTGCTCAAGGTGCCCTATCTCTACGCCATCGTGCTGGCGGTGCTGAATCTGGGGATCGTGGGCTACATCCAGCCGCACAGCAAATATGAGTATGAGCGGCTCCGCTTCGAGATCCGCTCCGGTGCGCTCTTCCTCTCGGTGAAGGTGGGCGAGTTCAACAATCTGAGCGACCAGTTCACCATCCGCATCGAGAAGAGCGAGGACGAGGGGCGCCGCCTCTCGGGCATTTTCGTGCGCATGCAGGCCAAAGACGGCCAGGCGCTCGCCGCCACCGCCGCGCGCGGGCAGTTCCTGGCGACGGACGATCCCGACACCATCCTGCTGCGCCTCTCGGACGGCGTGCTGCTCCACGATGCGCCCAGCTACAAGCAGCCGCGCATCCTCTCCTTCTCCAGCCACGATCTGCCCATCGACCTGCCTAAGCTCGAAGCCTTCCGCACGCGCGGCGATGGCGATGTGGAGCTGAACCTGCACGAGCTGCTGCTTGTGGGGATGGACCGCGACACCCAGCCCATCGAGCGGGCGCGGGCCTGGGCCAATTTCAATTATCGCGTGGTGGAAGTGGCGATGATGTTCCTGCTGCCGCTGGCGGCCGTGGCCTTCGCCATCCCGCCCAAACGCTCGACATCGGCGCTGGGCGTGTTCCTCTCCATCGTGTTCATCGTCACCTATCACAAGATCAACCAATATGCGCAGTCGGTAGGCTCGCTGGGTAAGATCGACCCGTTCCTGGCGCTGTGGGGTCCCTTCCTGCTCGCGGCGGCGCTGATCGGCTGGATGTATTACCAGACCGCCTATGTGCCGGGCGGCCAGCCGATCGGCGCGATCGAGCGCTGGTTCTCGCGCGGGGTGCAGGGCGTGATGACGCTTGTGCGCCGCATCGGCCAGCGGCGGTTGCCCCAGGCGGAGGGGAGCGAGGGCTGATGCTGGCCAACTTCTTCCCCTCGCGGGCGCTGGCCCTCTATGTCGGCCGCACGTTCCTGTGGCGCTGCCTTGCCATGCTGGCGATGCTGGTGATGGTGCTCCAGATCCTCGACCTTTTGAGCGAGGCGGGCACGGTGCTCGCCTATCCCGGCAATGGCGATGGCGAGCTGTGGCGCTATGTGGGGCTGCGCCTGCCGCAGATCATCTCGCGCTTCCTCCCCTTCTCGGTGCTGCTCGGCACGCTCATCACGCTCGCCACGCTGAATGCGAACAGCGAGGTGGTGGCGATGAAATCCGGCGGCCTCTCGGCCCACCAGATCCTGGCGCCGCTGATGGTGGTGAGCCTGGCCACGGCGGTCATCAGCTTCGCCTTCAACGAGCGGGTGGTGGTGCGCTCCACCGCCGCGCTGACCGCATGGGAGAATGCCGAGTTCGGCCCCGTGCCCACCGAGAAGGGCGTGAAGGCGAATGTGTGGGTGCGCGACGGGGAGGATCTGGTACGCGCGGCCACGATCAGCGGCACCGGCACCGACGTGGCCCTGCGCGAGGTGGACATTTACGACCGGCATGGCGACCGGCTCGTCTCGGTGATCCACGCGCCGCGCGGCACCTATAACGGCAAGAGCTGGACGCTGGCGGAGGCAGTGGCCTTCGATGTGGCGAGCGGCACCAGCCGGGCGCTGGGCACCATCACGTTCGGCGACGGCCTGCGGCCCGAGCAGTTCACGCTCGCATCCGTGGACCCGGAGGCGCTCTCCTTCTGGCGGCTGCGCGAGGCCATCGACACGCTGCGCGCGGCGGGGCGGCCGGTGGCAAGCCTGGAAGGCGCGCTCTGGCACAAGATCACCGGCCCGCTCTCCGCGCTGCTGATGCCGCTGCTGGGCAGCGTCGCGGCCTTCGGCATTGCCCGCTCGGGCAAGCTGTTCGTGCGCGCGGTGATCGGCATGGGGCTCGGCTTCACTTTCTTCGTGGCCGATAATTTCGCGCTGTCGATGGGCAATCTGGGCGTCTATCCGCCCGTGCTGGCCGCCTGGGCGCCGCTGCTGCTCTTCTTCCTGGTCGGGGAAGCGGTGCTGGTGACGACGGAAGAATAGAGAGCGCCCGCCCGAGGCCGGCGCGCTCCAATATCACTCCGTTATGCCTGCGGCCGTCATCCTAGCGAAAGCCGGGGTCTCCGGCGCTCACTCCGGCCACAGCCCACGGCGCATGACGCGCCGCGTGCTCTCCTTCAATCCCGCAGCAGGTCGTTGATGCCCGTCTTGGCCCGCGTCTGCGCGTCGACGGTCTTGACGATCACGGCGCAGTAGAGGCTCGGGCCCGTCGTGCCGTCGGGCAGGGGCTTGCCGGGGAGCGAGCCGGGGACGACCACCGAATAAGGCGGCACATGGCCCATGAAGACCTGGCCCGTGGCGCGATCGACGATCTTGGTGGACTGGCCGATGAACACGCCCATGGAGAGCACCGAGCCCTGGCCCACGCGCACGCCCTCGACCACCTCGGACCGCGCGCCGATGAAGCAATCGTCCTCGATGATGACCGGGTCCGCCTGGAGCGGTTCCAGCACGCCGCCGATGCCGACGCCGCCGGAGAGATGGACATTCCGGCCGATCTGCGCGCAGCTCCCCACCGTCACCCAGGTGTCGACCATCGTGCCCTCGCCCACATAGGCGCCGATGTTGACGAAGCTGGGCATCAGGATGACGTTCTTCGCCACGAAGCTGCCGGCCCGCGCGATGGCGCCCGGCACGGCGCGGAAGCCCGCCGCGCGGAACTCCGCCTCGCTCCAGCCGGAGAACTTGCTCGGCACCTTGTCCCACCAGTGCGCCTCGCCCGGCGCGTTGGAGATGAGCGCATTGTCATTGAGGCGGAAGCTGAGCAGCACCGCCTTCTTGAGCCACTGGTTGACCTGCCAGCCATTGCCGGTGGGTTCGGCCACGCGCGCCTCGCCGCTGTCGAGCAGGGCGAGCGCCTTGTTCACGGCGCTGCGCACGTCGCCCATGGTGGTGAGGCCGATATTGGCGCGATCTTCCCAGGCGGCGTCGATGATGGCGATGAGGCTGGTGTCGGTCATGGCGCTTGTCCCAAAAATCCCTGTTGGCGTTCGCGAAGCGGCCCCCATAGTCCTTTTGGCCGCGCTGTGCACCCCTTCCGAGGCACTGCGATTGCGCGCGGGCGAATCGCGCTCTAGGCCAGTTCCTTCAGGTCAGCATGGGAGTCTGTCATGAGCTGCATCAGCCTTGCCGAGGCGAACCGAATCATCGCGGGCGCATTTGCCAGGGGGCAGGAGGCGGGCATGAAGCCGCTGAGCGTCGCCGTGGTGGATGCCGGCGGGCATCTTATTGCTTTCCAGCGCGGCGAAGGCGCCTCGTTCGGGCGCGCGCAGATCGCCACCGGCAAGGCGGCGGGCGCGCTGGCGCTCGGCGTCTCCTCGCGCAAGCTGGGCGAGATGGCGCAGGAGCGGCCCTGGTTCATCGGCGCCTTTGCCGGTGCCGCGCCCCATCCGGTCATTCCCGCGGCGGGCGGCGTCATCGTGCTGGGCGCGGACGGCGCGGCCATCGGCGCGGTCGGCGTCACTGGCGACACCTCGGATAATGACGAGATCGCGGCGCTGGCCGGCATTGCCGCCGCCGGCCTCGCGGCGCAGGGCTGAGGGCGCGGGCCATGACGCAGATGGTCGCGCGCGCGGGCCTCCAGGTCGCCGCCGAGCTGGCGCTGTTCGTCGAGACCGAGGCGCTGGCGGGCCTGGGTATCGACGCGGCGGATTTCTGGGCGGGGGCGGCGGATATCCTCGCGCGCTTCACGCCGCGCAACCGCGATCTGCTGGCCGTGCGCGATGCGTTGCAGGCGCGGATCGACGGCTGGCACGAGGCGCGCGTGGGCCAGCCGCACGATCCGGCGGCCTATGCGGCCTTCCTGCGCGAGATCGGCTATCTGGTGCCCGAGCCCGCGCCTTTCCGCGTGGCGACGGAGCATGTCGACCCGGAGCTGGCGCAACTCGCCGGGCCGCAGCTCGTCGTGCCGGTGCTCAATGCGCGCTTCCTGCTGAATGCCGCCAATGCGCGCTGGGGCAGCCTCTATGACGCGCTCTACGGCACGGATGCGCTGGGCAGCGCGCCGCCCTCCGGCGCCTATGATATAGCGCGCGGCGCGCAGGTGATCGCCTGGGGCCGCGCCTTTCTCGACGGGGCCGTTCCGCTCGCCGCCGGTTCCTGGGCGGATTGGGACGGCGCGGGCGACCCGCCGCTTGCCGACCCCACGCAGATCGCGGGGTGGGCGGGCGACAATCTCCTCCTCGTCCACCACGGCCTGCATATCGAGCTGGTGATCGACCGCGCCCACCCCATCGGGCGCGCGGACAAGGCGGGCATTGCCGACATCATTCTGGAGTCCGCCCTCTCCACCATCGTCGATCTGGAGGATTCCATCGCGGCGGTGGACGCGGCGGACAAGGTGGCGGCCTATCGCAACTGGCTGGGCCTGATGCGCGGCGATCTGGAGGCCGCCTTCGAGAAAGGCGGGCAGCGCCAGACGCGCCGGCTCGATCCCGACCGCGTCTATGAGGGCCGTGACGGCGAGACGCTGATCCTCAAGGGCCGCAGCCTGCTGCTCGTGCGCAATGTCGGCCATCTCATGACCACGCCGGCGGTGCTGCTGCCAGACGGCGGCGAGGCGCCCGAGGGCATTATCGACGCCATCCTCACCAGCCTTGTCGCGCTCCACGACATCAAGGGCCTGGGCACCTATCGCAACAGCACGGCGGGCAGCGTCTATATCGTCAAGCCCAAGATGCACGGCCCGGCCGAATGCGCCTTCGCCAACGACCTGTTCGACGCGGTGGAGGATCTGCTGGCCCTGCCGCGCCACAGCATCAAGATCGGGGTGATGGACGAGGAGCGGCGCACCTCGGCCAATCTCGCCGCCTGCATCCATGCGGTGAAGGACCGCATCATGTTCATCAACACCGGCTTTCTGGACCGCACGGGCGACGAGATCCACACCTCGATGCGGGCCGGGCCGATGGTCCGCAAGGGCGCGATGAAGGGTGCGGCGTGGATCGGCGCCTATGAGGACCGCAATGTGCAGATCGGTCTGGCCTGCGGCCTTGCCGGCCGCGCGCAGATCGGCAAGGGCATGTGGGCGGCGCCGGACCGCATGGCGGACATGCTCGCGCAGAAGATCGGCCATCCGATGAGCGGCGCCAATACAGCCTGGGTGCCTTCGCCAACCGCCGCCACGTTGCACGCTACCCATTATCACGCCGTCGACGTGGCTGCCCGGCAGGCGGCGCGCGCGGGGGAGCCGGTTGCCTCGCTGGAGGCGCTGCTCACGTTGCCCCTCGCGTCCGGCACCAACTGGTCAGAGGCGGAGATCGCGCAGGAGCTGGAGAACAACGCGCAGGGCATATTGGGCTATGTGGTGCGCTGGGTGGACCAGGGCATCGGCTGCTCCAAGGTGCCGGACATCCACGACATCGGCCTGATGGAGGACCGCGCGACGCTGCGCATCAGCGCGCAGCACATCGCCAACTGGCTGTTCCACGGCGTCTGCACGGCGGCGCAGGTGGAGGCCGCCTTTGCCCGGATGGCGGCGCGGGTGGACGCGCAGAATGCGGGCGACCCTGCCTATGTGCCCATGGCCGGCAATCCGGCGAGCCTTGCGTTCCAGGCGGCGCGGGCGCTGGTGTTCGAGGGGGTTGCGCAGCCCAATGGCTATACCGAGCCGCTGCTCCACGCCTTCCGCGCGCGCGTGAAGGCGGGGTGAAGAGGGGGGCGACCGCGCCAGCGATCCGCGCGGAGACCAAAGGCACGGCATGACCACGCATCTGCTCTACGGCACCCCGCCCGCCGCCCTCGTCGATGCGCCGGCGGATGCGGTGCAGGCCTCGCCGCTCGTGCCGGGCGCCGCGCTGCTGGATGCGGCGGCGCCCGGCAGCGCGGCGAGCGTGACCATGGTCGTGCCGCCGGGCACCATCGAGCGGCGCCATGCGCTGGCTCTGGCGCTGCGGGCGCTGGCGCCGGGCGGGCGCCTGCTGGCGCTGGGCCCGCGGGACAAGGGCGGCGCGCGCATTCGCAAGGAGCTGGCGGCCTTCGGCTGCGTGGTTGCGGAGGATTCGAAGAGCCATTGGCGCCTGTGCCGCGCGGCGCGGCCCGCGCAGCCCGTGGGGCTGGAGGCGGCGATCGCGGAGGGCGTGCCGCGCCCTGATGCGGCACTGGGCTTGTGGACGCAGCCCGGCATCTTCAGTTGGGACCGGGTCGACGAGGGTTCGGCACTGCTGCTCGATGCGCTGGCGCCGCACATGGGGGCGCTGCGCGGCCATGGCGCGGACCTGGGCTGCGGCCTTGGCCTGCTCGGCCGCGCACTGCTGGCGGACGGCCCGGCCATCGCCACGCTCGATATGGCGGAGCTGGACGCCCGCGCCCTCGCCATGGCCCGGCGCAACGTGACCGATCCGCGCGCGCGCTTCCACTGGCTGGACGTGCGCGCCGGCCTGCCCTTCGCGGGGCTTGATTTCGTGGTGATGAACCCGCCTTTCCACAGCGGGGGCGCTGACGATGTGGGGCTGGGGCGCGCTTTCCTCCAGCGTGCGCGGGCGGCGCTGCGGCCCGGCGGCGTGCTGTGGATGGTCGCCAACCGCCACCTGCCCTATGAGGCGGATCTGGCCGCGCTCTTCGCCAGAGTGGAGGCCGTGCGCGAGACCGGGCGGTTCAAGGTTGCGCGGGCGGTGGCGTGAGCGCGAGACCCGCGCTTCGGTCAGCCTTCAGTCCGCGTCGATCATGAACAGCGTGTTCTCGCGATATTTGGGGTCCATCCGGTCGAACAGCGGATGCACCTGGAAGGTGTCTTCCAGCACGTCGATCTCGGAGAGGCCAGCGAGATTGTAGCTGCCCACCTTGGGCTCGCGCGGGGGAGTGCCATCGCGCAGCAGCGTGATCGCATCGATGAAATAGCTGTCGTTGCGCTTGTAGAGCACATGCGGGGCCAGCACGAGGGCGAGCTTGTTGTAGCGCGCGGTGAGCTGCTGCCTGAGGGCGATCGCCTGGAGAATCCGGCCGTTGTCCATGGCCGGCCCATTGACCGCTTTGCGGACCCATTTCAAGGAAAATGGTGGGGCGTGTCGCAGAATTGCGCAATGGCGGCCTTGGGGCGCGCACATGATTTGTTTGTAGGGCGCGGCCGTGCTTCATGGCATCCCGGCGCCGGTCGCGAATCCGCTTCCGGCCGCGGCAATGGATTTTGCGGAGGCCGGGGAGGCGCGCGACGCACGGCATGGATGTGGTTCACGCAGTGTCGGGTTTCCTGGTCGGCGCGCTCGTCGGCGCCACGGGCGTGGGTGGGGGCGCGCTGATGGCGCCCATCCTCATTCTGCTGCTGGGAGTCGCGCCGACCACCGCTGTGGGCACCGATCTGTGGTTTGCGGCCATCACCAAGATCGTGGGCGCCACCGTCCATCACTCGCTCGGCCAGCCGGACTGGCAGATCGTGCAGCGTCTCGCGCTCGGCAGCATTCCCGCCAGTATCCTCACCAGCCTGTTCCTGGCGCAGGTTGCCGCCGCGCCCTTCCGCCAGGGGCTGATCGTGCATGCGCTGGGCATTCTGCTCGTGCTCACTGCGCTTGCCATGCTGTTCTGGGCGCGGGTGCAGCATGTCGCGATCCGGTTCGATCCGCAGGTCGCCGGCGGCTACCGTCGGCATCAGGCCGCGTGCACCGTGGCGGCCGGCGCGGTGCTGGGCGTGCTGGTCACGCTCACGTCCATCGGTGCCGGTGCGCTGGGGGCGGTGATGCTGATCGCGCTCTATCCGCTGCGCATGACCGCCCGGCGACTGGTCGGGACGGACATCGTCCACGCCGTGCCGCTTACCATCATCGCCGGCCTGGGCTATCTCTGGATGGGCCATGTCGATTTCCCTCTCCTGGGCTCGCTGCTCGTCGGCTCCATTCCCGGCATCGTGCTGGGCTCGGTGATCGCCACGCGCCTCGCGGGCCATTATCTGCGGCCGCTGCTCGCCGTGGTGCTGTGCGCCACCGGCATCAGGATGCTGTTTTCCTGATGACCGGCTATGCTGCCCTGCTGCGTGCGGTGAATGTCGGCGGCACCGGCAAGCTTCCGATGGCCGACCTGAAGCGCATGGGCGAGGAGGCCGGCTTTTCGGCCGTGGGCACTTATATCGCCAGCGGCAATCTCCTGTTCCGCAGCGAGGCGGATGAAGCGACGGTGCGCGCGGCGCTGGCGCAGCGTCTTGCCGCTTATGCCGGCAAGCCCGTCGGCGTCCATGTCCGCACCGCGCAGGCGCTGGCCGCCCTCGTCGCGCGCAATCCCTTCCCGCAATGCGCGTCCAGCCGCGTGGTGGCGATCCTCATCGACGGACCCCCGCCCGCCGATACGCTCGCCCGCGTCACGGGCTGCCAGGGAGAAGAGATCGTGCCTGGCGAGCGCGAGATCTTCGTGCATTATGGGGATGGCATGGCCCGCAGCCGCCTGCGCATCCCTGCCGCCGAGGAGGGCACCGCCCGCAACATGAATACGCTGGCCAGGCTCGCGGAGCTGACGGCGGCGTTGTAGCGGCGATTTTGGGGATGGCCGGGGCGGACGGATGCCCCGATCCCGCGATGCGCTTCTCCGCCCCGTGTCCTGCCTGCGCGGGCACATGGTTCGACCCTGCGGCTGCCGGAACCGCAGAACCCCGCGCACGCGCACAACGGCCCCTGTCGCGCGCTAAGCTTCGCCCAGCAGCGCCGTCCGGGCCGCCGCATAGTCGCGCGCCAGCCGGTCGATGAGGGCGGCGGCGGGCTCCACCGCATGCACCGCGCCTACGCCGTGGCCGGCGCTCCAGATGTCGCGCCATGCCTTGGCCGTGCTGTCCGAGGCGCCGAAGTCCATGCCCCGATTGCCGGCCGGCAGGGCATCGGGGTCCAGTCCCTGGGCGATCAGGGACGCGCGCAGATAATTGGCCGGCACGCCGGTGAAATAGGGGGACGTGACGATGTCGGCGGCGCTGGCCTCCACCACCGCCTGCTGCTGCGCGGGCGTCGCGCCGGCCTCGCGCGCGGCGATGAAGGGCGAGCCGATATAGGCGAAGTCCGCGCCCATGGCCTGCGCCGCCAGAATGCCGGCGCCGGTGGAGATGGCACCGCCCAGCGCGAGGGGGCCATCATACCAGGCGCGCGTCTCGCTCATCAGGGCGAAGGGGGATTGGGCGCCGGCATGGCCGCCCGCGCCGGCGGCGATCAGCACCAGCCCGTCCGCGCCCTTTTCCACTGCCTTGTGGGCGAAAAGCTGGTTGGTCACATCGTGGAACACCAGCCCGCCCCAGCCGTGGACGGCGGCGTTCACGTCCGCCCGCGCGCCCAGCGAGGTGATGACCAGCGGCACGCGGAAGCGCGCGCAGACGGCAAGGTCTTCCTCCAGCCGCGTGTTGGAGCGGTGGATGATGAGATTGACCGCATAAGGCGCGGCTGGCGACTCGGGATGAGCAGCGTCATGCGCGGCCAGCGCTGCCTCGATCTGTGCCAGCCAGTCCTCCAGCCGCTCCGCGCCGCGCGCGTTGAGCGAGGGCGTGGCACCGATGATGCCGGCGGTGCACTGGGCGATGACGAGGGCGGGATTGGAGATGATGAACAGCGGCGCGCCGATCACCGGCAGCCGCAGTCTGCGCCCGAGTTGTCCAGCCAATGTCCGCATATCTCCCCATGCGGAAGGTCGCATGCCCTCACGTTCACGTCAACCTAGGGCGGCGTTTCCGGCCTGTTTACCATGGGCTGCTAGGCTGGTGCCCATGAACGAGAGACAGGCGGAGCGAGGCGGACTCATGCGGGCGCTGGCGGGGCATTGGCGGGCGCGCCGTCGCCGGCGCATGGCCGTGCCCCGGCCATTGGTGGCCAGTCGCGACTTGCCGTCGCCATCCGCTGTCGCGGCCCTGCCGCGCTCGCCCGAGCCCATGCCGGAGGAAGCGCTGATCTTCGCGCAGGAGGCCGCGACACGGCGCCGCGCAGACCCTCCGGCGTTCGTGCCGGAGCCCGCCTCCGCGTCTCCCGCTCTGGCGTCCATCGCCACGGGTGCCGATCTGCGTGCCCTGCTGGAGCGCTTCGAGCGGGCCACGCGCCGGCGCCAGGCGCTGGATCATGCCGCCCAGGCGCGCGGCCGGCTGGTCGAGCGGCTCGCCGCCGGCCGGGCAATGCCGGGTGAGCGCCCCGCCCTGCGCCTCGTGGTGGGGGAGGGCGCCGCCCGTCGGCAGGCGCAGGACGAGCAGCGGATCGAGCGTGCCATGGATGAGGCGCTGGCGAGCGCGCTGGTCACGCTGCGGCGCCTCAATGCGCTGGCGCGGGACTGAGCGGCGCGGCCGCTACCAGTCCTCGATGGTGAGCGCTGCCACATCCATCAGCCGGGCGCCCTCGGCGTCCACGCGCAGACGGTCCACCGTCACATCGGCCACGACATGACCGGCTATGGCGAACTCGGCCTCCGGCAGCGCCCTGGCGAGCGTAGCGGCGCGCGCGGCCGCATCCGCGCCGGGAATGCGCAGCGTGAAGCGATGCTGCGCGCCGAGGAAAGTCGCGCTGCACCAAGGGCGGAAGCCCGCGTCCGTCAGCGCCGCGCCGGCGCCGGCCATTTCCAGCAGCGCGCGGGCAAGGCGGCCATGGCCGTCGCGCCGCTCCGGGCGCGGCATGGCGGGGCGGATGGACTCGGTCGGCCGGCGCAGGATGCGCAGGCGGCGGCGCGTGGGCCGGATGGCGGTCGCGGAGGCGGAAGAAGGGGCGCTCATTGCACGTCGCTCCCTTCGTGGTGGGCCATGAAATGCTGCAACCGCCGCTGCATGCGGTCGGAGGGTTCACGACCCTTGCGCAGGTCGAAGACCAGCCTGGGGTCCCGCGCGGCCTGCCGGCCGAAGGCGGTCGGCGCCATGCCGGTCCGTTGGAGGAAACGTTCGATGCTGCGCAATGTGGACATGATTCGGCTGGCTCCCTTGACCGGCTCGGTGGATGATTCGGGGTAGGAAAGTTCCTACTTTGTTCAACGCCAAGTCCAACATGTCTAGGAAAAGTCCTATCAGTACGGAGTCCGATATGGATGCAGACGATGCCCGGGCCAATCTGGACCGGCTCATCCGTGAGCGGGGCGAAAATTATGGCGCCATCTCCCGGCTGCTGGGGCGCAATGCGGCCTATATCCAGCAGTTCGTGAAGCGCGGTACGCCGCGCAAGCTGGACGAGGCGGACCGGCAACTCCTCGCCCGCTATTTCAATGTGGAGGAGTCGTTGCTGGGAGCCGTCTCCGCACCGGGTCCGGGGCGCGATCTGTGCGCCGTGCCACGCCTCGCGCTCGGCGCCTCGGCGGGGCCCGGCGCGCTGGATCAGGACGAGGTGGCGGCGGGTGCGCTCGCCTTCGACGCGCGCTGGCTGCGCGCACTGGGCGGCCGGCCGGACATGCTCTCGATCATCCGCGTGGACGGCGAATCCATGGCCCCCACGCTGCACGACGGCGACGACATCATGGTCGACCGGGCCGACGGCGCCGAGCGGCTGCGCGATGGCATCTATGTGCTGCGCATGGACGATGTGCTGATGGTCAAGCGCCTCGCGCTCACGCCCCGGCGCGGCCATCTCTCCATCCGCAGCGACAATCCGCTCTTCCCCGATTTCGAGGATGTGGAGCCGCGCGCCGTCACCATCGTCGGCCGCGTGATCTGGACGGGGCGGCGCGTGCGCTGAGGCGCGCGGGCCGGCGCCGGCTCATGCACGAAAACGGGCCGTTCGCGGGCTTGCGATTCAGCCGGTCCGCCGTGAGGGCCTTCCCGTTTAGTTGAGCCCACCTTGTGTTCCTGCTTCCGCAGGAACACAGAGCCCCCTTGGTCGGACGAATTAGCCGTCGTTCGCCGGCGCGCCCGTTTCGCCTGCTCGGCGCAGCCGGCAGGGGACGATGCTGGCCGGGTCGGCGGGCTTGCCGGCGCCGGGGGCGAAGCGCGCCATATAGCCGCCGGCGGCGGGGCGCTGCACGAAGTCGATCTGCACGAAGCCCACGGCTGCGAATTCGCAGCGCAGCAGCTCGGGCGGCATGCCATGCTCCTCGGGCGGGCGGTTGGGCTCCACCACGATCACTTCGCCAGTGGGCTTGAGCGCGGGATAGAGGTGCCACAGAAAGGCATAGGGCTCGGCGATCTCGTGATACATGTGCACCATGAACACCCGGTCGAAGCTGGCCGCCGGCAGCCGCGGATCGTCCGGCGTGCCCAGCTTCACCGAGACATTGGCCCAGTTCTCGCGCGTCACGCGCCGGGCCAGCGCGTCGATCACCTCGGCGACGATGTCCTCTGCGAGCACGCGCCCCTCCGGGCCCACGCGCCGGGCCAGGCGCACCGTATAATAGCCCTCGCCCGCGCCGATATCGGCCACGGTCATGCCGGGTTCGATGCCGGCGTGGTTCATGATGTCCTCGGCCTCGTGCACGCGGTCGCGCGCTTCCTCGGTGGACCAGCGGGTGGAGATGATCGGGGCGACCGGCCGGTCCGCGCGGGGGAAGGCGCGCGCGGTCTCGGAGCGCCCGTCGCGCGGGGCGGTCATCTCGTCGCAGGCCGCGAGGGCGAGAACCGGCGCCAGGGCGAGCGTCAGCAGCGCGGCGCTCCCCCTGCGCCGCATCAGTCGACGTCCTCCACGTCCATCTTCTCGCCGGTCACGCGCTGGGACAGGGCGGCCGCCATGAAGGGGTCGAGCGCGCCATCGAGCACGTCGTCCGGCGCGGTGGAGGTGACGCCGGTGCGCAGGTCCTTCACGAGCTGATAGGGCTGGAGGACGTAGCTGCGGATCTGGTGGCCCCAGCCGATCTCGGTCTTGGCGGCATATTCGCCGCTCGCCTTCTCCTCGCGCTCGCGCAGCTCCGCCTCGTAGAGTCGGGCCTTGAGCATGTTCATCGCGGTCGCGCGGTTCTTGTGCTGGGATCGGTCGTTCTGGCTGGCGACGATGATGCCGGAGGGGACGTGCGTGATGCGCACCGCCGAATCGGTGGTGTTCACATGCTGCCCGCCCGCGCCCGATGCGCGATAGGTGTCCATCTTGAGGTCGGCCGGGTTGATCTCGATCTCGATATTGTCGTCGATCACCGGATAGACCCAGACCGACGAGAAGCTGGTGTGCCGCCGCGCCGAGCTGTCATAGGGGCTGATGCGCACCAGACGGTGCACGCCGCTCTCGGTCTTGGCATAGCCATAGGCATTCTGGCCCTTGATGAGCAGCGTCGCGGACTTGATGCCCGCCTGCTCGCCGGCCTGATAGTCGACCAGCTCCACCTTGTAGCCATGTTGCTCGGCCCAGCGCTGGTACATGCGCTGGAGCATCTCGGCCCAGTCCTGGCTCTCGGTGCCGCCGGCGCCGGCGTGGATTTCCAGATAGGTGTCGTTGCCGTCCGCTTCGCCGGAGAGGAGCGCGGCCACCTTGTCCCTGTCCGCCCGCTCGGCGAGCGCGGCCAGCGCGGCGATGCCGTCCGCGATCATGGCCTCGTCGCCCTCGGCCTCGGCCATCTCGATGAGTTCGGCCGTGTCGCTCATTTCCTGCTCGATGGCGCGCGTGGCGCCGATTGCCGCGTCCAGCCGCTGGCGCTCGCGCATCACGTCCTGCGCGGCCTTCTGGTCGTTCCACAGCGTCGGGTCTTCCACGCGTGCATTCAGCTCGTCGAGCCGGCGCAGCGCGCGGTCCCAGTCGAGGAAGCGCCGCAGCAGCGCGAGCGCGGCCTCGATATGGTCGACATGGGCTTGCGCTTCGGCGCGCATGGGCGGGCTCCGTCAGAATTCCGTGGCGTGCGACCCATATAGGGCCAAGCGCCGCCCGATGCGATGCCCCGCGGCGAAGGTCAAGGGGCGCGGGGGATTTGGGCGCGCGGGGTGGTGGGGAAGTTGCTTTCCCATGACCCAGCCGAAGCGGGGTCTGCGGCGCATGAGATTTCAGCTTTCGTCGGGATGACGCGGGAGGACTAGCGAGACGGCGGACAATCAGGCGGCGCCGATGTTTCTCCGCACGTCCGCACCGCTCACCTAATAAATCCCGCCCTGCTCCCCTGCGAAGTCGCGGCTCTGTTCCGCGCGGGCGGCGCGGGCGGCTTCGGCGCGGGCGGCGGCTTCCTTGTCGGCCAGTTCTTCGGTGCGGATGGAGCGGCGCGGCTCGGTCTCGGGCTTGAAGGCTTCCCAGATGATCGCCGAGAGCGGGTCCTTGGCCGGCCAGCCGCCGCCGAAGATGCGCTTGCCGGTCTGCCGTTCGATGCGCACCATGCGGATGCCGGGGGGCGCGACGAAGGGCCGCTTGGGCATGTCCTTGAGCACCGGCTCCATGGCCTCGCGCCAGACTGGCCCGGCGGTGTTGCCGCCCTGAGCATAGCCGCCCAGATTGCGCGGCTGGTCGTAGCCCAGATACAGGCCGGCGACGATGTCCGGCGAGCCGCCGACGAACCAGACATTGGTGGGCCCCGAGGTGGTGCCGGTCTTGCCGAACAGCGGCCGGTCGAGGTCGCGCAGGCGGGTCGCGGTGCCGCGCTGGATCACGCCCTCGGCGATGTGCACCACCTGATAGGCGGTCATGGCGTTCATCACCTGGCGGCCGGTGGGCGTGAAGCGGGGCATGGGCTTGCCGTCCCAGTCCCTGGCGTTGCAACCCTGGCAGGGTCGCCAGTCGGCCGGCCAGATGACCTTGCCGTTGCGGTCCTGCACATAGTCCATGACCTTGGGGGTCAGCTCGCGGCCGTGATTGGCGAGCATGGCGAAGGCGTTGACCATCTTCTCCACCGTCGTCTCGCCCGCGCCCAGCGCGAAGGAGAGATAGGGCTGATAGTCGCCGATGCCCATGTCCTTGATGGTCTTGACCACGCGCGGCATGCCCACCTGCGCGGCGGTGCGCACGGTCATGAGGTTGCGCGACTGCTCCACGCCCCAGCGCAGCGTGCGCGGGCCGGCGCCACCGCGATTGTCGAAGTTGCGGAAGCATTTCTGGCCCAGATTGCCGCCCTGCCACACGCAGAAGGGGCCATCGATGATGATGGAGGCGGGCGTCATCCCGTTGTCCAGCGCGGCGGCATAGACGAAGGGCTTGATGGTGGAGCCGGGCTGCCGCTCGGCCTGGGTCACGCGATTATAGGCCGAGAGGCGCGAATCGAAGCCGCCCTGCATGGCGTAGACACGGCCGCCGTGCACATCCTGCACCATCATGCCGCCGGAGATGCCGGGGATGTTGCGCAGCGCAAAGGCATCCCCCTCCGGCTTCACGGCAATGACGTCGCCGGGCTTGAGCGCGTTGAAGGCCGGCGTCGCCGTGCCCTGCCGGGGCATCTGGGCGAGATTGGCCGGCAGCGCGCCCTGCCGCCCGTCCGCAAAGCCGATGGTCGCCGTCCTGCCGCTCTTCTCCAGCACCACGGCGATGGCCCAGTCCTCATAATCGACGGCCAGATTGGAGCCGGCCAGCTCGCCGCGCCACTTGTCCAGCGCCTTGATGGTGGCGATGGGCCCGGCCCAGCCCCGGCCGCGGTCGTAGCGCAGCATGCCGTTGCGCAGCGCCTTGGTGGTCAGCTCCTGAATGCGCGGGTCGATGGGCGAGCGCACCCACAGGCCGCCGGCATAGACGCTGTTGGGGCCATCGTCGGCATTCTCGCCGAACCGCTCGATCAGCCGCCGCCGGACTTCTTCCAGATAATAGCCGCCGATGCGCTGGTAGCTGGTGCCGCGCATCGTCACCGTGCCGAGCGGCGCCTGACGCGCGGCGTCATATTGGGCGCGGTCGATGAACTTGTTCTTGAGCATCTCCTCCAGCACCCAGGCGCGCCGGTCGAGCGCGCGCGCCATGTTCGTCTCGGGCTGATAGTTGCTGGGGCCCTTGGGCAGGATGGCCAGATAGGCCATTTCCGGCAGGTTGAGCTGGCCGATATCCTTGTCGAAATAGGCGCGCGCGGCGGCCTGCACGCCATAGGCATTGCGGCCGAGGAAGATCTGGTTGAGGTAGATCTCCAGGATCTGCTGCTTGCCGAGCACACTCTCCATGCGCCAGGCCAGTACCATTTCGCGGATCTTGCGCTGGGGGCTGTATTCGTCGCCGATCAGCAGATTCTTGGCGACCTGCTGAGTGATGGTGGAGCCGCCCCTGGCGCGCTGGCCGCTGCCGAGCTTGGAGACATAGTCGATCACCGCGCCCGCGAAACCGGGGAAATCGACGCCGTGATGGCTGAAGAAGGTCTTGTCCTCGGCCGCCAGATAGGCGTTGACGAGCATCGGCGGGAAATCGCTGTACTGGAGCTGCACGCGCCGCTCGCGCGCATAGCTGTAGACCGGCTCGCCATTGATGTCGCGCACCACGGTGGGCAGCGGCGGCTGATAGTCGAGCAGCGTGCGCGCGTCCGGCAGCCCGCGTGCGAAGATCAGCCAGAAGAGGAACAGGCCCGCCAGCAGCGTAGCCAGCGCGATCGTCAGCCAGCGCCAGCGGCGGCGCGCCCACAGGCCGCGCAGGCGATCGCGCAGGGCCGGCAGCATATCCATCCGCCGGAGCCTGATCCGCACCGTGTCGCTTGTCGGCTCGTCCATGGCAGGAGCCCTAGAGCATTTTCATGGCGGATGGAAACATCGGACGACCGGGAAAATCCGTCAAAAAGACCTCACTCAGGGCGCGCGGCCCGCTCTCAATCCATGGCCCGGCCATGCCGTCCCCACGGCATCCGCGGGGCAATGGCGCTATCGCTAGAGCATTTCGCGGCGGGAGGAAACCGCAAGCGCGATGGATGGCGGGCGCCGCGCGCATGACTGGAGCGCCGCTTCAGCGTCCGGCCTCTTCCTGCCCCAGCCGCGCCGCGAAAATAGCGACGGCGCGCGCCAGCCCTTCCGCGATGCGGCGCTGCCCCTCGCGGCTGGCCAGTCGCTCGGCTTCGCTCGCATTGCTGATATAGCCGGTCTCGAAGAGCACGGAGGGCACATCCGTGCTGCGCAGCACGACCAGAGCGGCGCTGCGGTGCCAGGGCTGGCGGAAGGGCACCAGCGGCGCCGTCTCCCGGTGCAGCAGCTCGGCGAAGCGCACGGAGCGGGCCAGCGTCTCGCTGCGCGCCAGGTCGATGAGCATGTCCGCCACCACCGAGCTTTTGCCGCTCAGGTCCACGCCGCCCAGGATGTTGGCCCGGTTCTCCCGCGCGGCGAGGCGGGCGGCCTCCTGATCCGAGGCGACGTCGGAGAGGGTGTAGACGGTGGCGCCATGGGCGCCGCTTTCCTCCGAGGCATCGGCGTGGATGGAAATGAACAGCGCCGCGCCCATATGCTCGGCGATGCCGAAGCGCTCCTCCAGCGCCAGGAAGCGGTCGTCCTCGCGAGTCAGCGCCACGCGCAGCCGGCCGGTTTCCAGCAACGCCTCGCGCAGGGCGAGGGCGACGGCCAGCGTCAGGTCCTTCTCCGTGGTGCCGGCCTGTGCGTTGCGCGCGCCGGGGTCGTGACCGCCATGGCCGGGGTCGATCACGATGAGCGGCCGGGCGGCGTCGCGCGGCCCGTGGATGATCGGGATGGGCGGTCCCTGCGTGATCGGCGGCAGGCGCACGCTGAGGCCAGTGTTGCGCGGCGGGCGGCGGGCCATGGCGAGCGTAGGGCGCGCGACGGACGCAGCGCGCGCGTGTGTCGGGGCCGGTCCCTCGGGTGCGTGCGTCTCCGGCGGGAGCGCGGTCAGGGCGAGAGCGGCGACCGTCAGGAACATGGCCGCCTCTACTGCCGCGAGGCGGGGGCGCGCGTCCAGTGTTAATGGGCCAAGGTTAATGGGGCGGTGTTAATTAGGGCAGTGCAAATGACAGACGCCGTTGCCGCCGGCGCGCACGCTTGGCGTCGGCCGGCCGATTGGCCCGAGCTTTTCGCGTTGCCCTCCAGCCCAAGCCCTGCTAGCGCTAGCCATTCCGGCCCGCTGCCGCCTGAGGACGCTTTCAATGTCTTTTGCCGGCAGGAAGCGCGCCGGACAATTCATCGCCCGCTCGGGGCGATATGACAGGTTGATGTTGCATGGAGCAGAGCTTGATCCGGCCAGGGCGCGCTGAAGCGAACGCGGCGCCTTGGGCGCTGTGCAGGCCGTCCGGCGTCGATGCCGGGGCTGCCCCTTCGACAGACACACAGTTCAGTTTTGAAACCCGGGACCAGCGAGGGCCGCTCCGCCAGACGGCACGCCTGATCGCCCGTCCCCCCCTATCGCCGGAACGCCTCGCTGCCCACAGGGACGAGGCCGTGCCCGGCTGGAGATGTTTGAATGACAATGCGTATGTTGATCGATGCGCGCCACCGGGAAGAGACCCGGGTCGCGGTCGTGACGGGGAATCGAATCGAGGAGTTTGATTTCGAGTCTGCCGAGCACAAGCAGCTCAAGGGCAATATCTATCTCGCGAAAGTAACCAGGGTCGAGCCGTCGCTCCAGGCGGCGTTCGTGGACTATGGCGGCAATCGCCACGGCTTCCTCGCCTTCTCGGAAATCCATCCCGATTACTATCAGATCCCGCGCGAGGACCGCGAGGCGCTGCTCGCCGAGGAGGCGCAGCACGCCGCCGAGGAAGCCGCCCTGCGCGCCGACGAGGATGATGACGAGGATCACGCCGGCTCCGTCGAGGAAGTCGAGCGTCCCCATGACGATGAGGATGAGGACGGCGAGGCCGCCGGCGACGGTGGCGACGAAGACGGCGAGGGCGCGCGCGCGTCCGGCCGGGAGCGCAACGGCGATCAGGCCGAGGAACTGCGCCGCAAGCGCATGGCGCTGCGCCGCCGCTACAAGATCCAGGACGTCATCAAGCGCCGTCAGGTGCTGCTCGTCCAGGTCGTCAAGGAAGAGCGCGGCAACAAGGGCGCGGCGCTCACCAGCTATCTGAGCCTCGCGGGCCGCTATTGCGTGCTCATGCCCAACACCAGCCATGGCGGCGGCATCTCGCGCAAGATCAGCAACGCGGCGGACCGCAAGCGCCTCAAGTCCATCATCGCGGACATGAACCTGCCCAGCACCATGGGCTGCATCGTGCGCACCGCCGGCCTTTCGCGCACCAAGACCGAGATTCGCCGCGATTTCGACTATCTCGCCCGCCTGTGGGACGAGATTCGCGAGAACACGCTCAGGGCTGCCGCGCCCTCGCTGATCCACAATGACAGCGACCTCATCAAGCGCGCCATCCGCGACATCTATCATCGCGAGATCGACGAGGTGATCGTCGAGGGCGAGGAGGGCTATCGCCAGGCCAAGGACTTCATGAAGCTGCTGATGCCCAGCCACGCCCGGCGGGTGAAGCAATATGCCGATCCGGTCTCGCTGTTCCAGCGCTTCGGCGTGGAGGACCAGCTCGCGGCCATGTACAATCCGGTCGTGCAGCTCAAGTCCGGCGGCTATCTGGTCATCAACCCGACCGAGGCGCTGGTGTCCATCGACATCAACTCCGGCCGCTCGACGCGCGAGCACAATATCGAGCAGACCGCGCTCTCCACCAATCTGGAGGCCGCGCGCGAGATCGCCCGCCAGCTGCGGCTGCGCGACATGGCCGGCCTTGTCGTCATCGACTTCATCGACATGGAGCACAACTCCAACATCCGTAAGGTCGAGAAGGCGATGAAGGAGGCGCTCAAGGACGACCGCGCCCGCATCCAGGTCGGCCGCATCTCCGGTTTCGGCCTCATGGAGATGAGCCGCCAGCGCCTGCGCACCGGCGTGCTGGAAGCCTCGACGCGCGCCTGCCCGCATTGCGAAGGCACGGGCCTCGTCCGCACCGCCTCCTCGGCCGGCCTCTCGGCCCTGCGCCTGCTGGAGGAAGAAGCGGCGCGCGGCCGCGGCAGCATCATCACGCTGCGCGCCAGCCAGGAAGCCGCCTTCTATGTGCTCAACAACAAGCGCCGCGAGCTGGATGAGATCGAGAAGCGCTACGGCGTCACCATCGTCATCCTGCCGGACGGCGAAGTGGAGGGCGCCCGCATGTCGGTCGAGGTCGGCGGTCCCCGCCCGACCATGCAGGTGAGCTACGCCCCCATCGTCGAGGCGCTCGACGAGTCCGAGGACGAGATCGACGAGGAAGAAGACGAGGACGAGGAAGAGGCCGAAGAGGCCACCGCGCGCAATGGCCGCGGCGAGGAGCGCGGCGAAGGCGGCCGCAAGCGCAAGCGCCGCCGGCGCGGACGCCGGGGCCGCCGCGACGACGAGGCGCAGGGCGAGGATGCCGGCGGCGAGCAGGACCATGAGGCGGATGCCGAAGGTCAGGCCGATGATACCGATGCCGAGCGTGATGGCGATGAGGCCGACGCGGCATCCGGCGAGGCCGGGGCCGAGAGCGAAGGCGAGGGCGCCCAGCGCCGCAGCCGTCGCGGTCGCCGGGGCGGTCGCCGCCGTCGCGGTGGCGGCAATGGCGATCAGGCCGCGCCGCTGAACGGCGGCGAGGAAACGGCGGACGCTCAGGCCGACGGCGAGTCCGACGCGACCCCCGAAGCCGCTGACGTTGCGCCGGAAGCGCCGCCCGCCGAGGCCGAGGCCGAGGAGGCGCCCCGCAAGGCCCGTCGCCGCCCGCGTGCCCGCAAGGCCGACGAGACGCCGGCGGCCGAGCCCGTAGCCGAAGCGGATGCCGACGCCGAGACAGTGCCGGTCGAGGTCTCGCCCGAGCTGGCCGAGACGCCGGCGCCTGCCAAGCGCGCGCGTCGCAGCCGGGCCAAGGCGGCCGCAGAGCCTGCCGAGACGGCTGAAGCGGCGCCTGCCGAGGCAGCGCCCGCGCCGGAAGCCGAGGCACCCGCCAAGCCCAAGCGCGCACCGCGCCGCAAGGCCAGCACGGCCGCGGCCGAAGCCGCGCCAGTATCGGCGCCTGTCGCCGATGCCGCGCCGGCCGCGCCCGCCAACGGCGCCGACACCGAGGCCACTGCCGCCGAGGCAGAGGCAGAGGGCGATGCTGCCTCCGGCGAGGACACCGGCGGTGCCCCGCGTCGCGGCTGGTGGCAGCGCACCTTCGGAAACTGAGTCGATGCGCGGGGCGGAACCGCGCCGTTCCTTGCGAACGGCCGATCCGGCTCCCGCGTCAGGCGGGGTTCAGGCACAGGCGGGCATAGCGCCCGTCATGTCCTGGCCCCGTCACGCTCCGGCCAATGCTTTGCCGGCTCGCGCCGCGCCGACCTGCGCCGCCCGGCTCCGGACCCGCGCGCCCGCGCATGCCCTGCTGGCGAGAGTCGCCCGCCGCACCGCGCGCGCGCTGGCGCTGCCCGCATTGTGCGGCCTGCTGCTCGCGCCCGCCGCCGCCCAGACCGTGCTGCGCGATGCCGAGACCGAGGCGCTCGTCCATGATGCCAGCGCGCCGCTCATCCGCGCAGCCGGGCTCGACGAGCGCAATGTGCAGATCCTCACCATCAACGATTCCACTCCCAATGCCTTCGTGGCCGGCGGGCAGATCGTCTGGCTGCACAGCGGCCTCATTTCCGAGGCCGACAACATCAATCAGCTCCAGGGCGTCATCGCGCACGAGCTGGGCCATATCGAGGGCGGCCACATCATCCGCTCGGGCGAGGGCATTCAGGAGGCGATGAGCGTGCAGATCATGTCGCTCATCCTCGGCGCCGCCGCCATAGCCGCCGGCGGCGCCGAGGCCGGCATGGGCATATTGGGCGCGGGCCAGCAGGCGGCGATGAACCGCTATCTCTCCTTCAGCCGCGTGCAGGAGGCGAGCGCGGACGCCGCCGCCGCGCGCTATCTGCATACCGCCGGCATCACTTGCCGGGGCTTCCTCGAATTCTTCAAGAAGCTCCAGAATCTGGAATATCGCCTGTTCATCAACCGCGAAGGCTATGGGACAACGCACCCGGTGAGCGCCCAGCGCGCCGCCACGCTGCGTCAGGTTTGCGAGCAGGACGCCGCCTGGGACAGCAAGATCGACCCCGCCCTGGAGGCGCGCTTCGAGCGTGTGAAGGCCAAGCTCATCGGCTTCGTGAGCGATCCGCCGCGCACGCTCCAGCTCTATCCGCCGAGCGACCAGTCTGTGCCCGCCCATTATGCGCGCGCCTTCGCCTATCATAAGGGCGCCTATCCCGATCAGGCGCTGGCGGAAGTCGATGCGCTGCTCAAGACGGCCCCGCGCGACCCCTATTTTCTGGAGCTGAAGGGGCAGGTGCTGCTCGAATCCGGCCGCCCGCGCGATGCGTTGGGGCCGCTGCGCGAGGCAGTGGCGGAAACGGGCGGCCAGCCGCTCATCGCCACGCTGCTGGGCCATGCGCTCCTCGCCACCGAGGATGACGCCCATCTCGACGAGGCCGAGCAGGTGCTGCGCGCCTCGCTCTCGCGCGATACCGAGAATCCCTTCGGCTGGTATGTGCTGGGCACGGTCTATACGCGCAAGGGCGACACCGCCCGTGCCGCGCTGGCCAGCGCCGAGCAATCGCAGCTTCGCGGGCAGGATGGCCAGGCGCTGCGCTATGCGCAGATCGCGCTTTCGGGTATCGCGCCGGGCACGGCGGATTATCTGCGGGCGCAGGACATCGCCATGGTGTCGCGCTCGGCCATGGAGAAAGGCAAGAAGAAGAGATGACGCAAGAGACGAGCGCTGCCGGGCGCGGCCAGACCCAGGGTGGCCCGCTGCGGGCCGTGCGCGCGCTTGCCGGCGCGCTGTTCACGCCCAGCGGCGCGCGCTGGGCCCGGCCGCGCCGGCGGCTGGGACGCGCGGCGCTGGTCGGCCTGCTGGTCGCGGGGAGCGCGGCGGCCGCCTATGCGGCGGGACAATCGAGCGAGGGCGCGCTGGCCGGCAAGGACCGCGCCGCCATCGAATCGGTGGTGCGCGACTATCTGCTGGAAAATCCCGAGATCGTGCGCGAGGCGATGGTGCGGCTGGAGCACAAGCGCGTCGCCGCCCTGGTTGCGGAGAATCGCGAGGCGCTCGAAACGCCGGTCTCCGGCGCCTGGGAAGGCGCGGCCAATCCGCAGGTCACGCTCGTCGCCTTCATGGATTATGCCTGCGGCTATTGCCGCGCGACACTGCCCACCATTGCCCGGCTGCTGGAAGATGAGCCGGGGCTGCGGGTGGTCTATCATGAGCTGCCGATCATCGCCGAGGGCAGCGTGCCCGCCGCGCGCGTGAGTCTCTATGCGGCCGAGGCGGGGCGCTTCTCCGCTTTCCACCAGGCCATGTACGCGGCCGGCAATGTGGAGCGCGACACCATCGTCGCGGCGGCGAAGACGGCCGGGCTCGATACCGCCAAGGCGAAGGCCGAGCTGGACAATGCCGAGCGCAACGCCACCATCTCGCAGAGCGTCCGCCTCGCCCAGGCGCTGGAAGCGGAAGGCACGCCGCTGCTCGTGGTGGGCGATCGCATTTTCTACGGCGCGGTGGGCTACGATACGCTCAAGGCCGCCGTCGACGAGGCACGCAAGGCCGGCTGAGGGAGGGGGCGCTGGCCGCCTGCCCCGTTTCGATCCAATCCAGCTTGAACCCCATGTCCGCCGTTCGCCCTTCTGCGCGCTCAGGACGAACGGCGGTTTGATGCTATCCCCGGACATGGGTGCCAAAAAATGGGTGGAGGTCCCCTCTGCTGCCAAGAGGGGACCTCCCTTTGCGCGTCACATTGGAAACCCGGACGGTGGGTCAAGGAGCCGCGCAAAGTTTACCGTCGCGCGCCTTCAGCGGCGCGTGTCGAGCCCGATCAGCCGGTAGAGCGGGCAGAAGCGGATAAGGCCGGTCGCCAGCGGCACGATGCCGATCCAGCCCCAGGCCGTGCGGGGGCCGACAAACACCAGCGCGATGAGGATGAGCCCGATGGCAATCCTCAATATCCGGTCGATCGTTCCGATATTGGCCGTCATGTCTTCAGCCTCCCGTCCAGCCTTGAAGCAAGACTAGGTGGCAGGGACCGGCCGTGCCTTGATCGAAGTCAAACTGACGGAGGAGCGCGCTTAATTTGTCAGGCGCAGGACGTAGATCAGTGGCCAGTTCTTGCCGGTCACATAAAAGAGGCCCGATTTCGCGTCCCAGGCAATACCGTTCAGCACCGACTCCGAATCGCGATTGTTGCGCGAGACGAGCGGGGCGAGGTTCAGCCAGTCGGTCACGGCGCCGCTGCGCGGGTCGATCCGCGCGATAAGGGGTGAATACCAGATATTGGCATAGAGCGCGCCGTCCGCCCATTCCAGCTCGTTGAGATTGCGCACTGGCTGGCCCTGCCAGGTGACGGAAAGCGTGCCGGTCTGCTTCTGTGTCTCTGGGTCGAGGACGCGCAGCGTGGCGCTGCCGTCGCTCATGATGAGGCGCTTGTCGTCGGCAGTGAGACCCCAGCCCTCGCCCGGATAGCGGAAGGTGCCGATCTGGCGGAAGGTGCGCCGGTCCCAGATGAAGCCGAGGCCGTGCCGCCAGGTGAGGCTGAGCATCTTGTCGCCCCAGGCCGTGCTCCCCTCGCCGAAATAGCGCGCGTCCAGGGCCTTGCGGCGCAGGATCTTGCCGTCCTTCAGGTTCATGACGCGCAGCTCGGATCGGCCGGCGAGCCCCGTGGTCTCGTAGAGCAGTCCGTCCGCCACGAAGAGGCCCTGAGTGAAGGCGCTGCTGTCGTGCGGCAGGGTTCGCACGATTTCCCATTTGATCTCGGCGCGGGCGGCGCCGGCGCACAGCAACAGCAGCAGGAGCGCGAGGCGCGCGATCATGACGCGGGAGCCTCCGGTGCCAGCGCGGCGGCGAGCCAGGCGGGGAGCGGCAGGCCGGCGAGCGAATCGACCGGCCGATGATCGAGCGCCAGGCCCAGCTCCGGCCAGACGCAGCGCTGCCGCGCGGGGTCGGAGCGGTCGAGCGGCAGCACCACCAGCCGGCGGTTCACCTTGCCGCGATAGTGCATGCGCGCGGTGTTCTCCTGCCCCACATAGCAGCCCTTGCCATAGTCGACTCCGTTCAGCTCCTGCGCGTTGCACTCCAGCCAGAGCGTCTTGTCCTCGCCCAGCTCCGCAACGCCCTCGGCCACGCCCAGTGCCAGCCGGTGCCGGCGGAAGGCCTCTGCCGCGTCGCCTTCTCCCGCCGGCGCCAGCCAGCGGTGCCCGAGCGCGGCGAGGCGCGGATCGGCCACGCCCGGCGCATCGTCGGCGGCGGACCAGTGCACGGCCAGATCCTCCTCGCGCGCAATCGTCACGGCGCGGCGCAGGCGATAGAGCGTCAGCCGCCGCATCAGCGCTTCGGCCCGCTCGGCCTCACAGTCGATGAGCACGTCCGCGCTCCCGTCCGGCGCGGCCCAGAGCATCATGTCGAACAGCGCCTTGCCCTGCGGCGTCAGCAGCCCCGCCCAGCGGGGTGCGTCCGGCGCGAGGCCAGGCACGTCCTGCGTGAGCAGGCCCTGGAGGAAGCCGTGCGCCTCCGCGCCGCCGACGCGGATCACGGCGCGATTGCAAAGGGTGGTGGTGGGAAGCATGGGACTTAGGTAGGACAGCTTCATCGATCAGCCAAGCCGTTCGCCCATGCGAGAAATGGAAACCCGTCATGCCCCAGACCTTCGACCTGCTCCTCGCCAATGGCACCGTGCATCTGCCCGGCGGCCCCGCGCGCGTGGACGTGGGCGTCGCGGGCGGGCGCATTGCCGCCATCGGCACGGGGCTGGGCGATGCCGGAGCGCGCATCGACTGTACGGGGCTCGATATCCTGCCCGGCGTCATCGACAGCCAGGTGCATTTCCGCGAGCCGGGGCTGGAGCATAAGGAAGACCTCGAGTCGGGCAGCCGTTCCGCCGTGCTGGGCGGCGTGACGGCGGTGTTCGAGATGCCCAACACCAATCCCAACACCGACACCGCCGAGCGCGTGGCGGACAAGCTCGCCCGCGCCCGGCATCGCATGTGGTGCGATCATGCCTTCTATGTCGGCGCCACGGGCGACAATGCCGAGCAGCTTGGCGAGCTGGAGCGCATCCCCGGCACGGCCGGCGTCAAGATCTTCATGGGCGCGTCGACCGGCAGCCTGCTCGTCGCCGAGGACGAGGCGCTGGCCCGCGTGCTCGCCCATGGCCGCCGCCGCGTCGCCATCCATGCCGAGGACGAGGCGCGGATGAATGCGCGCAAGGATCTCCGCGTAGAGGGCGATCCTGCCAGCCACCCGGTGTGGCGTGACGACGAGAGCGCGATGATGGCGACGAAGCGCATCGTCAAGCTGGCGCGCGAGGCCGGGCGGCGCATCCATGTGCTGCATGTCACCACGCCGGCCGAGCTGGAATTCCTCGCGCAGAACAAGGATATCGCCACCTGCGAAGTGACGCCGCAGCATCTGACGCTGGCGGCCGAGGATGCCTATCCGCGCCTGGGCAGCTTCGCGCAGATGAACCCGCCGATCCGTTCGGCGGCGCATCGCGACGGGCTGTGGCACTGGGTCAACCAGAATGTGCCGGATGTGCTGGGCTCGGACCATGCGCCGCACACGCTGGAGGAGAAGGCCAGGCCTTATCCCGCCTCGCCCAGCGGCATGCCCGGCGTGCAGACGCTGGTGCCGCTGCTGCTCGATCATGTCGCTAATGGCCGCCTGACGCTCCAGCGCTTCATCGATCTGACCAGCGCCGGCCCGCAGCGCATCTTCGGCCTTGTCGGCAAGGGACGCATCGCGACCGGCTATGATGGCGACTTCACCATCGTGGACCTCAAGGCGCGCTGGACCATGGACGCCGCGTGGTTCGCCTCGCGCTGCGGCTGGTCGCCCTTCGAGGGCATGGCCGTCACCGGCCGCCCGGTCGGCACCATCGTGCGCGGCCACCGCGTGATGTGGGACGGCGCGCTTGCCGATCAGGCAGTGGGCGAGCCGATCCGCTTCGAAGCCACGCAATTCCCCGGCCACTGAGGACCAAGATGGGCCGATCCGCGACGTCGTCCACCGCTTCCTCCCGCTCCCGACGCCCGCGCGCAAGCCGCAAGGGCTGGCTGCGGCGCATTCTCGGCTGGATCATCAAGGGCGCTCTGCTCTTCATCGGCATCACGCTGTTGCAGGTGTGCGTCTATCGCTTCGTGCCGGTGCCCGTCACGCTCACCATGCTCATGGACCCCCATGGGTTCGCCAAGGACTGGACGCCGCTCTCGCGCATCGATGCGGACATGCCCCGCGCCGCCATCGCCGGGGAGGATGCCAAATTCTGCACGCATCGCGGCTTCGACCGCGAGGCGATCGAGAAGGCGCTGGCGCACAATGCGCAGGGCAAGCGCATCCGGGGCGGCTCCACCATCAGTCAGCAGACCGCCAAGAATGTCTTTCTGTGGCAGGGCGGCGGCTATGTGCGCAAGGGGCTGGAGGCCTGGTACACCGTGCTCATCGAGACCATCTGGGGCAAGCGCCGCATCATGGAAGTGTATCTCAATGTCGCCGAGACGGGCATCGGCACTTATGGCGTGGAGGCCGGCGCGCAACGCTATTTCCGCCACGGCGCGGACAGGCTGAGCCCCACCGAGGCCGCCCGCATCGCCGCCGTGCTGCCGCTGCCCAAGAAGCGCGCGGCCATTGCCCCCACGGGCTTCACGCGCCGTCACGGCAATGCCATCGCCCGCAACGCCGCCATCGTGCGTGCCCAGGGACTCGATGCCTGCGTCCGGTGAGGGGGCAGGATTCTAGCTTATAGATGGGTGTGCGCGCAGCCGCCGCCTACAGATCCAGCCCGCGCACGATCTCGCGGACGGCGGGTACGAGGTCCGTCTCGAACCACGGGTTCTTCGCCAGCCAGGGCTGGTTGCGCGGCGACGGATGCGGGAGCGGGATGGTGCCCAGCGGCAGATAGTCCCGCCACGCGCGCACCGTGTCGCTCAGCGTCGCCTTGCGCCGCGCGCCCAGATAGCGCGCCTGCGCCCACTGGCCGATGAGCAGCGTCAGCCCGATGTCGGGCAGGTGGGCGTTCAGTGCCTCATGCCACAGCGGTGCGCATTCCGGGCGCGGCGGATTGTCGCCGGAGGGCGCCTTGCCCGGATAGCAGAAGGCGATGGGCATGATCGCGACTTTGCGCGGATCGTGGAATTGCGCGCGCGTCAGGCCCAGCCAGGTCCGCAGCCGGTCGCCCGACGCATCGTTCCACGGAATGCCGGTCTCGTGCACCTTGCGCCCCGGCGCCTGCCCGACGATGCGCAGCCGCGCCGTCCCGCTCGCCTGCACGACCGGGCGCGGGCCGGCAGGCAGATGGTCCGCGCAATGCCGGCACTGGCGGATCCGGTCGAGCAGCGTTGCGAGCGCATCCTGCATGACGAACGCCGTGGAACCGGCGCGCCGCGAAAGCAAGCCCGAGCCTATCCCACGCGGGCGTCAGGGCTCCTGCGCAAGCAGGAGCCCTGGCTTGCTCCGCAATGCGCGACCGGCGGTGGGAGGCCGCCCACCGTCCCGTCCATCAGCCGCCGCGCCCCCGTGCCTCAGATATGCAGCGCCCGCCCATAGGCCGCGAGCACGCTCTCGTGCATCATTTCGCTGAGCGTGGGGTGCGGGAACACCGTCTGCATGAAGTCGGTCTCCACCAGCTCGGCCGTCTTGCCCACTGTATAGCCCTGGATCAGCTCGGTCACTTCCGCGCCGACCATGTGGGCGCCGAGCAGTTCGCCGGTCTTGGCGTCGAACACGGTCTTTATGAAGCCTTCCGCCTCGCCGAGCGCAATGGCCTTGCCGTTGCCGATGAAAGGGAAAGTGCCGGCCTTCACCGTATAGCCGGCCTCCTTGGCCTTGGCTTCGGTCAGGCCCACGCTCGCCACCTGCGGGTGGCAATAGGTGCAGCCCGGAATGTTCCTGGGGTCCATGGCGTGGGGGTGCACATCCTTGTTGCCCAGGGTGTGCGCGATGGCCTCGGCGGCGATCACGCCTTCATGGCTCGCCTTGTGCGCCAGCCAAGGCGGCGCGGTCACGTCGCCAATGGCCCACAGGCCCGGCACGTTGGTGCGGCACAGGCCGTCCGTCTTGATGTGCCCGCGGTCCGTCTCCACGCCGAGCGTATCGAGGCCGATCTTCTCGGTATTGGGCACGATGCCGATGGCGACGATGCAGTGGCTGAAGTCGCCCGGCACCGCCTTGCCGTCCTTGGCCACGATCTTCGCGCTCACGCCCTTGTCGGTGGCTTTCAGTTCCTCCAACTTGGCGCCGGTGAGGATGGTCATGCCCTGCTTGACGAGCGCCTTCTCCAGGAAGGCGGAGACGTCGGCATCTTCCACCGGCACGATGCGATCCATCATTTCGACGACCGTCACCTCCGCGCCCATGTCCTTGTAGAAGCTAGCGAACTCGATGCCGATGGCGCCCGATCCGATGACCAGCAGCTTGCTCGGCATTTCGGTGGGGGTCATGGCGTGGCGATAGGTCCAGATGCGCTTGCCGTCGGCCGGCGCGAAGGGCAGGTCGCGCGCCCGCGCACCTGTCGCCACGATGATATGCCTGGCGGAAAGCTCGGTCTTCTTGCCGTCCTTGTCCGTCACGGCGATCTTGTTGGCGGCGGTAAGCACGCCCGTGCCCATGTGCACCGCGATCTTGTTCTTCTTCATCAGATGCGTGACGCCGGCATTGAGCTGCTTGGCCACGCCCCGCGAGCGCTTGACCACCGCATCGAGGTCCGCCGTGATCTTCTCGGCGGCGAGGCCGTAATCCTTGGCATGCTGCATGTAATGAAAAATCTCGGCCGAGCGCAGCAGCGCCTTGGTGGGGATGCAGCCCCAGTTCAAACAGATGCCGCCCAGCAGCTCGCGCTCGACGATGGCGGTCTTGAGGCCGAGCTGCGCCGCGCGAATCGCCGCGACATAGCCGCCGGGGCCGGAACCGAGAACGATGAGATCATAAGAATCGGACACGGATTTGCTCCTGAACTTCTGAAAAACTAGCGTGGGTCCGCGGCGAGCGGCATCGCCGGCACCTTGCGCGGCCGGCGCGCTTCGTCAATGGCGACGAAGACGAAACGCGCCTCCGTCACTTTCTGGCACTCCTCGCTGTGCCGCGCGCGCCGCCAGGCTTCCACCTCCACGGTCATGCTGGTGCTGCCCACCTTCACCAGCTCGGCGAACACCGAAAGCTCGTCGCCCACCAGCACCGGGCGGTGGAACTGCATGCCATCGACGGCAATGGTGACGGCGCGTCCCTTGCTGTGCCGCGCGGCGACCAAGGCGGCCGCGAGGTCCATCTGGCTCATCAGCCAGCCGCCGAAAATATCGCCATAGGGATTGGCATCCGCCGGCATCGCCGTGATGCGCATGGCGGGGCAGCCGGTGGGTGGGGCGCTGTCCGGCTCAGCCATGATGTGTCACCTTGAGCCCCTCTCGGCGCGCGGGAGAGGGGGTGGGGAGAGGGGGCTGCAACGCTGCCCAAATGGCTTCGGCCACCACATCAGCCCGCGCCAGGATATCGTCATTCCAGAACCGGACGACCGTGAAGCCCTGACTCTCCAGCCACGCCGTCCGCTGCGTATCGCGCGCGCTGTCGATGTGCTGCGATCCATCCGCCTCGACGATCAGCCGCCGCTCGAAATTCACGAAGTCGGCGATGTAAAATCCGATCGCCTGCTGCCGCTTGAACTTGAACCCCGCCAGCCGCTTGCTGCGCAGGATGGACCAGAGCTTGCGCTCCGCCTCGGTGGCGTTCGAGCGCATTCGCTTCGCAAGGCCCAGAAGCGCCGCGCCCCCTCTCCCTCCCACCGCTTCGCGGCGGGCCCCTCCCTCTCCCGCCGGGGGAGAGGGGGTAAGGAGGGTCCCGTTCACTATGCCAGCAAAGCCAGCGGAGCCTCCACCAGCTCCTTGAACACCTTCATCAGCTCCGCGCCGTCCGCGCCGTCGATGGCGCGGTGGTCGAAGCTGCCGGTGGCGGACATCACGGTGGCGATGGCAAGCGCATCGTTGACCACATAGGGCCGCTTCTCGCCCGCGCCGATGGCCAGGATCATCGCCTGGGGCGGATTGATGACCGCCTCGAACTGCTTGATGCCCATCATGCCCATGTTGGAGATGCTGGCCGTGCCGCCCTGATATTCGTGCGGCGCGAGCTTGCCTTCCTTGGCGCGGCTGGCGAGGTCCTTCATCTCGCGGGAGATGGCGCTCACCGACTTGGTGCCGGCATCGACGATGATCGGCGTTATGAGCCCGGCGGGAATCGACACCGCCACCGAGATGTCCGCGCGGCTGAACTTGAGGAGCGTATCGCCCGCGAACTGTACGTTGCACTTGGGGCAGGCGAGCAGCGCGCGCGCCAGCGCCTTGATGAGCAGGTCGTTGACGCTCAGCTTCACGCCCTGGCTCGCCAGCGCGGCATTCAGCTCGCCGCGCAGCTTGAGCAGCGCATCCAGACGCACGTCCACCGTCAGATAGATATGCGGCACCTGCTGCTTCGATTCGGTGAGGCGCCGCGCGATGGTCTTGCGCATGTTCGAGAGCTTCTCGACCTCGTGCGGGATACCGAAGTCCTGCGCGGCGGCCGGAGCGGGCGCCTGCGTGGCGGCAGCGGCCTGCGGCGCGGCGGCGGGGGTGCCGGCCTTGCCCTCCACGTCCGCCTTGACGATACGGCCGCCCGGCCCGGTGCCGGAGAGCGCGGAAAGATCGACACCGGCCTGCGCGGCGATGCGGCGCGCCAGCGGGCTCGCCTTCACGCGCTCACCGGAGGATGCGGCCGGAGCCGGAGCCGGAGCCGGCGGTGCGGCGGGTGCGGGCGCCGGAGCAGCCGGCGGCGCGGCCTGCGCCTTGGCCTCGGGTGCCGCCTCTGCCTTGGCTTCGGTCCTGGCCTCGGTCTTCGCCGCGCCGGCATCGTCGGGCACGGCCTCGCCTTCTTCCACCAGCACGGCGATCACCGTGCCCACTTTCACATTGTCGCTGCCCTCGGCCACCAGGATCTTGCCGATCACGCCTTCGTCAACGGCCTCGAATTCCATCGTGGCCTTGTCGGTTTCGATCTCGGCGAGCAGGTCGCCGGAGCTGACCGTGTCGCCTTCCTTCACGAGCCATTTGGCCAGTGTGCCTTCCTCCATGGTCGGCGAGAGAGCGGGCATCTGGATGTTGATCGCCATGGCGCGAGCGGCTTTCCTGCGTGTCTAGAGAGTGGACGATAGTGCCCGTCACCTTCACGCTTTGCCTGCGCGGGTCAAGGCCGTCGCTTGCATCGCGGGCGAAATTCCATCACCTAGTCGGCGTTCAGGCATCACTGGCGGGCCGCGCTGGCCGGCATCGGTGCCGCGCCCCGGCGGGGCGAAGAGGCGAGGGGGCAGGCGTCATGAAACGGACCTATCTGGTCGTGGTGGACGAAAGCCGGGAATCGGAATCGGCGCTGCTGTTCGCGGCGCGCCGCGCGGCCAAGACGAGCGGCGGCGTGCACATATTGGCGCTCGTGCCCAAGCCGGAGTTCATGCAGTGGGGCGCGGTGCAGGCCACCATGGAGGCGGAGGCGCGCGCCCGCGCCGAGGCGCTGGTGATGGGCGCGGCCGGCACGCTGATGGCCGAGGCCGGCGTGCAGCCCGCCATCACGGTGAAGACGGGCGATCCTATTCCGGCGGTGCGCGAGCTGCTCGCGCAGGAAGACTCGGTCGCCGCGCTGGTGCTGGGTGCCGCGCCCAAGGGCGCGCCGGGTCCGCTGGTCGCTTATTTCGCGGGGCAGGATGCCGGCTCGCTGCCCTGTCCGGTGATGATTATCCCCGGCGCGCTCAGCCGCGAGGATATCGAGCGGCTGAGCTGATAAGACGTTCGCGCGGAGGCGCGGAGAAGGGAAATGGCGGCAACGCCACTTCATTCGCGCGGCCTCGCCATGGCTGGATTGCCATATGGGGAGCACTTCGGGCGCCGCATGGTTCCTCCTCCGCGTCTCCGCACCTCCGCGTGAACCAATCTCCTCCTGCGCCTCTGCGCGATTTTTTCCCCCGCCAGAAAGCGAAAGGCGCGCCCTTTTCCAAGAGCGCGCCCAGCCTGTTCACTGTTCCGGTGCGGACTGACTCAGCCCGGCTGGTTGGCCCGCTCGGCGCCGTTGCCGTCCAGATTCTCGGCGACGAAGGCCCAGTTCACGCAATTGTTGAGGATCGTGTCCGCGAAGGTCGGGCGCGCGTTGCGATAGTCGATATAATAAGCGTGCTCCCACACATCGAGGATGAAGAGCGGCTTGGCGCCGTGCGCGACCGGCGTGTCGGCATCGTGATAGCTGGTCACTTCCAGCTTGCCATCGGTGAGGTTGAGCGCTGCCCAGCCGCTGGCGAAGTGGCCCACGGCCTCGGCCTTGAGCTTCTCGATCAGCGCCTCGGTCGAGCCGAAGCCCTCCTTGATGAGGTCGGCGAGCTTGCCGGTCGGCTCCTGCTTCTCGGGGCTGAGGCCCTGCCAGAAGAAGCTGTGGTTCCAGATCTGGCCGACCTGGTTGAACAGGCCGCCCTTGGAGGAGTTGATGAGTTCGAGCAGCGACTTGCCCTGCAACGCCGGATCGGCGGCGACCAGCTCATTGGCCTTGGTCACATAGGCCTGGTGGTGCTTGCCGTGATGATAGTCGAAGGTCTCGGCGGACATCTTCTCGCCAAAGGCGGTCTTGGCATAGGGCAGGTCGGGCAGGATGAAAGCCATGGTCGGTCTCCGTGCTTTTTGGCGTCCGCTGCCGACAGCGCGCGGACGGGTTTGAATAAGGCGCTTTCGCTGGGAAACGTCCCCTCTCTCTTGATCGTTCCGCGCGCGCGATCAAGGGGCAGGGTGCCCCGCGCGGCAAAAATAGCCCAAAAATATCGTCCCACCGCCGGCTATCGCGCAAAAGCCTTGCGTGGGCGGGGCGATCGCCGTCTCAGCTGCTCTTAAAGCAGCCCGTGCTTCTTGAGGCAGTGGCGCAACTGGTCGTAGCTCAGGCCGAGCGCCTTGGCGGTGGCGCGCTGGTTGAAGCGGTGGCGCTCCAGCGCGCGCTTGAGGATGGCGACCTCGTGCGCATCGACCGCGCGGCGGAAATCGGCGATCTCGTCCAGCGCCACGGTCAGCATCTCGGCGCGCTCCGCCATCGGCGGCGTGGCGGCGGCGTGGGGGGGCGGCGCGATGGGGCCGGCCGGCCGGCTCGCGGGCATGGCGACGGGTTGCCAGGGCGAGGCGAAGGGATCGAACTGGATGACGTCGACCGGCCGCTCCGGGTCGTCCCAGCGATACACGGCGCGTTCCACCACATTGCGCAGCTCGCGCACATTGCCCGGCCAGGGATAGGCGGCGAGGCGCGCCATCGCCTCTGCGGAGAAGCCCGGCCAGCCCGGCCACAGCCGCTCGGTCGCCATGCGCCGCCCGAAATGCTCCACGAGCACTTCCACGTCGCCGTCGCGCCCACGCAGTGGCGGCAGGGTGATGACCTCGAAGGAGAGCCGGTCCAGCAGGTCGGCGCGGAACGTGCCGGCCGCCACCGCATCGGGCAGATGCTCGTTGGTGGCCGCCACGATGCGCACGTCCACGTTGAGCGGCCGCGAGGCACCGATGCGCGTCACTTCGCCATATTCCACCGCGCGCAGCAGCCGCTCCTGCGCGGCCATGGAGAGCGTGCCCAGCTCGTCCAGGAACAATGTGCCCCCGTCCGCCTCCTCGAAGCGGCCGGCCCGCGCCCGTGTAGCCCCGGTGAAGGCGCCAGCCTCATGGCCGAACAGCTCGGCCTCGATCAGCGTCTCGGGCAGGGCGGCGCAGTTCATCACGATGAGCGGACCGTCCCAGCGCGGCGAGAGGCGATGGATGCGCTCGGCGATCAGCTCCTTGCCGGTCCCCCGCTCGCCAATCACCAGCACGGGGCGTATAAGGTCCGCGGCGCGGCCGGCCTGTTCCACCGCGTCCAGGAAGGCGCTCGACTGGCCGATAAAGTGCGTGACCTTCTCCATATGCCAAGGGTTAGTGTGATTTCCCACTTCTCGGCAATGGAAAATATGATCCCTTGCGCCCAGATGGGGGCGGTCATGGCGGATTTCCGGGATTTTCCAGAATTGGCACGGCGCTTGCGATACCCTGGACATGCCGCCCCGGCGGACACCGAAGATCGCAACAGGATCAGGAACAGGGACCACGAGCATGAACAGCAATTCTCTCTTCGCCGGCCGCGTCGTCGCCGCCTTCTTCGCCGTCCTGCTGAGCGCCACCATGGTGATCGGCTCGGTCGGCCCGGCCGTCCAGGCCCAGGGCGCGGTCCACACGCAGGGCCTCATCGCATGATTTTCCGCCCGGCCGGTTCTCCCCTCAACGCCGGCCGGCGGCCCCAGCCGGGGCGGGGCACCACCCCCTCACCCCGCCCCGGCCTTCTCATTGCCACGGAGTAACGTTCCCATGGGTATCTTCTCTCGCACGCGCGACATCATCGCGGCCAACGTCACCGACCTGCTCGACCGGGCGGAAGACCCGGCCAAGATGATCCGCATGATTATCCTGGAGATGGAGGAGACGCTGGTGGAGGTTCGCGCGTCCGCGGCCCGCACCATCGCGGACCAGAAGGAAATGCGCCGCCACATCATGAAGCTGGAGGGGCTCCAGGCGAGCTGGACCGAGAAGGCCGAGCTGGCGCTCTCCAAGGGCCGCGAAGACCTCGCCAAGGCTGCGCTCATCGAGCGGCAGAAGGCCGGCGACATGGCCGAGCAGCTCCAGGCGCAGATCGGCGTGCTCGACGATGCGCTGCGCGCCTCGGAGGCGGATATCGCCAAGCTGCAAGGCAAGCTGCGCGAGGCGCGCGCCCGGCAGAGCAGCCTCGTGACTCGCATGGAGAGCGCCCAGACGCGCATCCGCGCCCGCGAGCTTTACCAGGGCGAGAAGGTGGCCGACGCCTTCTCCCGCTTCGATGTGCTGGAGCGCCGCGTCGACTTCGCGGAGGGGCGCGCCGACGCGCTCGGCCTCGGCCAGCCCAAGACGCTGGAGGAGGAGATCGCCGAGCTACAGGCCAATGAGCGCGTCGAGGCCGAGCTGGAGGCTTTGAAGGCCGCCCAGGCCAAGAAGATCGGGGAGTAACCGATGAATCCCGTCTGGATCCCCATCATCGCCATCCCCACGGTGCTGATCGCGCTGCCATGGATCGTGCTCCACTATGTCACTCAGTGGAAGAAATCGACCGCCATGACCAATGAGGACGAGGCGCTGCTCGATCAGATGTACGAGACCGCGCGCCGGCTGGAAGAGCGGCTGGGCACGGTGGAACGCATCCTCGCCGCCGACAACCCGGATTTCCGCCCGCTGCGCGGTCCGATCGGCGAGGATTACCGCCTCGAAGGGAGGAACTGAGCCATGCTGCCCCGCCGCACTCGCTTCTATCTCGACAAGCAGCACGCCAAGTGGCTGGGCGTCTGCTCGGGCCTGGCCGACTATACCGGCCTGGATGTCATGTGGATCCGCGTCGCCATGGTGCTGCTCGCGGTCTGCGGGGCCGGCTCGTTCGTCATTCCGGCTTATTTCGTCATCGCCTGGCTGGCTTCGCCCAAGCCGAGCGACCTTTATTTCGACGAGGAGGATGCCCGCTTCTGGCAGCGCACCCGCGTCAACCCCAAGCGCACCACCCGCGAAGTGAAGAGCAAGTTCCGGGATATCGACCGGCGCCTCGCCGACATCGAGACCTTCTACACCAGCCGCAACCAGAGCCTGGCCGACGAGATCGAGCGGCTGCGCTGACCGAGACCCAACCGGGCGCCGCCGCCCGCCAGATTGTGGAGAGAACCAATGAACGACGCCGCCAACATCATGGTCCCCAACCTGCCCTGGATGATCGCCGCCGGCATGCTGATGGGCGGCATGGGCATCGTCGGCTGGGTGTTCACCACCTGGCTGCGGATTCGCAACGGCTATCCGCTGGAGAATAGCTGGGGCAAGGCGGTCTACCCCATGAAGAATGAGGAGACGGTGGAGCGCATTCGCCTGCTGAGCCAGGAGAACGCCCAGCTCCGTGCCGAGATCGGCGCGATGAAGGACCGGCTCGTCAATGTCGAGCGCATCGTCACGGACGGCGCGCTGCGGCTCACCCAGGAGATCGAGGGGCTGCGCGGCCCGACCAACTGATCCGCCGCGCGCCGCCGGCCGGCATGAAGGGAGACAGACCATGGACACCGCTCTTGGCATTGCCCCGCTCGCTCTTGTCCTTGCCGTCGGCGTGGCCGGGCCGGTGCTCGCCTGGGTCGCGACCGGCCGCTACCTGCGCCTGCGCGAGAAGCAGATCGCCCTTGCCGCCGGTGCCGCCGCCGAGAAGGCCGCGCGCTATGCCGCGAGCGGCGCCGCCATGGAGCTGCGCATCCGCACGCTGGAGCGCATCGTGGCCGAGCGCGGCATCGACCTTGCGGACGAAACCGAGCGGCTGCGCGCGCGGCGTGCCCGCGCCAGGATGAGGAGCCATTGAGCGATGTTCGACCAACACACCATCTGGGTGCTGATTCCCCTTGCCGCGATCTTCGCCGGCGTGCTGCGGCACAGCCTGCGCCTGAAGGAAAAGGCGCTCGACCGGGCCCATGAGCGCGAGAGCGAGATGGCGCGCCACCACGCGGCCGAGACGCGCCGGCTGGAAGAGCGGGTGCAGGTGCTGGAGCGCATCGTCACCGACAAGGGACTGGACCTCAGCCTGGAGATCGAAAAGCTGCGCGACCGGCCGGGCCTGCCCGGTGCCCGGGCGGATTGAAGCGAGAAGCGAGAAGGAACCGCCATGCCCGTCACTGTCCTGCTGTTCTTCGCGATCGTGGTCGGCCTTCCGGTCGTCGCCGCCTTCGTCGCGGATCATCACAAGCGCAAGTTCAAGCTGCGCGAGCGCGAGCTGGAGCTGCTCGGCGCCGAGACGGCCCAGCGCGCAGCCCATTATGCCCGGCAGGTGGAGCGGCTGGAAGAGCGGGTGCGCGTGCTGGAGCGGCTGGCGACCGACAAGGGGCTCACTCTCGCCGACGAGATCGAGGCGCTGCGTGGCCCCGTGGATGAGCTGCCGGCCCTGAGCCATGCCGCCCGCGAGGAGACGCGCCATGAATAGCCCGTTCGTCTTCGTGCTCTGCATCGTCGCTATCGCGGTCGGCCTGCCGGTCGCCGGCTCCTTCATCGCTGATTATCACAAGCGCAAATTGAAGCTGCGCGAGCGCGAGCTGGAGATACTGGGATCGCGCACGGCCGAGCAGGCAGCGCAGCATGCCGCGCAGACCGAGCGGCTGGAGGAGCGCGTGCGCGTGCTGGAGCGGATCGTCACGGACAAGGGCATGGCCCTCAGCGACGAGATCGAACGGCTGCGCGACCAGCGCATCAATTAAGGAAAGGCAGGGCCCGCACGGGCCCAGGAACAGGATCGGGAAGGGAACAGGGGATGGGATTTGGAGAGACACTCGTGGCCATCGTCGCGATCATGGCGATCGCGAGCGTGCTGCGCGCGCGGCGGGGCGACCGGGGACTGCGGCATATCGCGCACCTCGCGCGGATGGCGCCGCAGTCCGACCCGGAGGCGGGCCGGCTGCGCGAGGAAGTGCGCGGGCTGAAGGAGCGCGTGGCCGTGCTGGAGCGGCTCATCACCGACCAGTCCACCGCGCTCGACCGCGAATTCGAGAAGCTCAAGTCCATGGATTGACAGTGGCCCGGCCCCTCGTGCGGGGCCGCGCCGGGAAGGATCGGCCATGATCACCTCACTCGACATCATCACCCATGCCACGGCGGCCCTGGTGCTGACTGGCTGGGCGGGCATCGGCCTCAAGGGCTGGAACGGCTGGCTGGCGCTCAAGCGCACGCAGATCGAGCTGGCCGCCCGCCACGCGCCGCCGCCCGATCCCGCGCTGGGCGCCACAGCCGCCCGCATCGACATGGCGGACCTCAAGGAGCGCATCCGCAAGCTGGAAGCCATCGCCTCGGGCGTGGACCTTTAGGGGATTTTCCGTTTCTCGATCGAGCCAACGCGATGCGCGTGACGGCCACGGGCAGCCCCACCGCAGATCGGCTATGCACTTGCTTCGGACCCTGGGCTCTGGCGTTGGACTTTGCTCCAACCGCAGCACCAGTCCGGTCGGATCTGGGCCCCGTCCGGCCCTTGCGCACTCGAAGTGCCAATGGTGCTTTGGCGAAAGCGGACACCCCAGGCAACCGTCATTGCCTCTCACGCGCTCCGGTCTATATGGAGCGCCATGGCCATGACGCTCCAGCAGATCCAGGACGATTACGAACTGCTCGAAGGCGATGAGCGCTATCGCCTCCTCATCGATCTGGGCCGCGCGCTGGAGCCCATGCCCGACGCGCTCAAGACCGATGCCACGCTGGTGCGCGGCTGCTCGGCCAAGGTGTGGGTCTATCCCACCCGCACGGCCGATGGCGCGCTGCATTTCCTGGCGGACAGCAATGCCGCCATCACCAAGGGCATCATTGCGCTGGTTCTGCTCACCGTGCAGGATCGCATGCCGGCGGAAGTCGCCGCGCTGGACATCGAGGCGGCGCTCGTCCCCTTCGACCTGCGCCGCCAGCTCTCCTCCAACCGGACGCAGGGCCTGCCCAACATGATGGCCCTCATCCGCGAGACGGCGGCGCGCTTCGCGGCCGAGGGCTGAAGCGGGCCGATCCCGATCCACGCGCGTGACGTGAAGCGGTCCCGGTATCGCCGGAAGGCCGGCGAGCGATGCTGACGGGCGGCCCGCCGCCGCCGCGGGGCTTGCGCCGATATAGCCATTCTGCCTGGCGCGGGCAAAGCGCCGACGCGGGGGGACCAGCGCAGGGGAGTAGCGCGCGGCTACTCCGTCGCGGCGGCCGGCTCGCCCGGCGCCGGCGTCAGTGCGTCGCCGCCCAGCGTGCGGTAGAGTGCCACGCGGTTGCGCGCGGCTTCCAGCCGGCTCGCTACCAGCGTTTTCTGCGCCGTATAATAGCTCCGCTGGGAATCGAGATTGGCGAGGAAGCTGTCCACGCCGCCTTGGTAGCGCGCCTCGGAGAGGCGCAGCGCTTCGCCGGCGGCGGTGGCGCGGCGGCTGTCGGCATCGAGCTGCTCGTCGATGGTGCCGCGCCGGGCCAGCGCGTCGGCCACTTCGCGAAAAGCGGTCTGGATCGCTTTTTCATAGGTCGCCAGCGCGGCGTCACGCTGGGCCTGCGTGGCGGTGAGATTGGCGCGGCCGGCGCCGGCGCGGAAGATGGGGTAGCTTGCCGCCGCCGTCCCCTGCGCGGTCGAGCGGCCGGCATCGCCGAACAGGCTTTCCAGCGATCCGGAGGCGAGGCCGATCAGGCCCGATAGCGTGATGCGCGGGAACAACGCCGCGCGCGCCGCGCCGATATCCGCATTGGCGGCGCGCAGGGCATATTCCGATGCGAGCACGTCCGGCCGGCGCAGCAGGATCTCGCTGCGCGTCGCGATCGGCGGATCGGCGATGGCGTCGCCGGCCAGCTCGATGGCCTCGGGCAGGAGCGCCGCGTCGATGGGTGCGCCGACCAGCAGGGCGAGGGCGTTCACATCTTGCGCGAGCGCTGTCTTCTGCCGGGCCAGGTCCGATTCGGCATTGGCGAGGACGGTCTGCGCCTGCGCCAGATCGGCGCGATTGGCGATGCCGCCCGTCAGCCGCGCCTCGACCAGCTCCGCCGTCTTGCGCGCGCTCTGCGCGGTCGATTCGGCGAGCATCAGCAGGCTCTTGTCGGCGGCATAAGCGAGCCAGCCATTGGCGATGTCGGCCAGCAGCGCCAGCCGCGTGGCGCGCGCCGCCGCCTCGGTCTGGAAATAGCGCTCCTGCGCGGCATCGGTCATCGACTGGATGCGGCCGAACAGATCCAGCTCCCAGGCGCTGGCCGAGAGGCTGGCGCTGGCGGCGGTGACGCTGCCGGCCGCGGCGGTGTCGCTCGCCTGAAGTTGGCCGCCCGCGTCGATCTGCGGCAGCAGGGCGGCCCGTTGCGCGCGGAACTGCGAGCGGGCGCGCACGATATTGGCGGCGGCAACGCGCAGATCGCGATTGTTGGCGAGCGCCTGGTCCATGAGGGCCAGCAGGCGCGCATCGGTGAAGAGCGCGGCGCGGTCGAGCGCGGGCAGGGTCTCCGTCTCGGCCTGCGGATAGGCCTCGCCCTCCGGGAAGGCGGCGGGCACCGGGGTGGCCGGGCGCTCGTAGCGCGGCGCCATGGTGCAGCCGCCGGCCAGCAGCGCGGCCATGAGCGAGAGCGGGAGGGCGCGTGCGCGCATCGTCTTCATGGCGCGGCCCTCCGCTGCTCGCGTCGTTCCGCCATCCGGGCGCGGACCGCCTTCACCATGTCGCGGGTGGTGCGCCGGACGATCACGAAGAAGAGCGGAATGTAGAAGATGGCGAGCAATGTCGCGGTCAGCATGCCGCCGACCACGGCGGTGCCGATGGCGATGCGGCTGTTGGCGCCCGCGCCGGTGGAGAGCGCCAGCGGCATCACGCCGCAGACGAAGGCGATGGAGGTCATGAGGATGGGGCGCAGGCGCAGCCGCGCCGCCTCCAGCGCGGCCTCGATCACGCGGATGCCGCGTTTCTCCGCCTGCTCGGCGAACTCGATCATCAGGATGGCGTTCTTGGCGGCCAGACCCATGGTCGTGAGCAGGCCGATCTGTAGATAGATATCGTTGGTGAGCCCGCGCAGCGACACGGCCACCACCGCGCCGACCAGGCCGAGCGGTATGATGAGCAGCACCGCCACCGGGATGGACCAGCTCTCGTAGAGCGCGGCGAGGAAGAGGAAGACGACGAGCAGCGAGAGGGCATAGAGGAGCGGCGCCTGCCCGGCCGAGATGCGCTCCTGATAGGAGAGGCCGGAGAAGGCGATGCTGGTGCCCGGCACCTCGTCGGCCAGCCGCTCGATGGCGCGCATGGCATCGCCGGAGCTGTAGCCCGGCGCGGCCTGGCCGTTGATCTCGAAGGATGGAATGCCGTTGAAGCGTGAGAGGCTGCTAGGCGCGCTGGACCAGTCGATGGTCGCGAAGCTGGAGAAGGGCGCCATCTGCCCGTTCGTCCCGCGCACTTGCCAGTCGCCCAGATCCTCCGGCTTGGAGCGATAGGGCGCATCGCCCATCACCCAGACGCGCTTCACGCGCCCGGCGTCGATGAAATCATTGACGTAGCGCCCGCCCCAGGCGGTCGAGAGGGTGGTGTTGACGTCGCCCACATTGAGGCCGAGCGTCGTGAGCTTGCCCTGGTCGATATCGACCTTGAGCGTGGCGAAATCCGATTGCTCGTTCACGCGCACGGCGGCGAGCGCCGGCTCGTTGCGCGCGGTCGCGACGAGGCCGTTCAGCGCGGCGATGAAGTCATCGCGCGAGAGATTGCCACTGTTGAGAAGCTGCACGGTAAAGCCGTTGGCCTGGCCCAGGCCGCGCACCACGGGCGGCAGTACGGCGAACACCTCCGCATCGCGCAGGCCCGAGAGCGCGCGCGTGGCGCGCTGGGCGATCTTGTCGGCCGCGTCCTCCGGGTCCGGGCGCTGGTCCCAGTGCTTGAGCACCATGAACCCGCGCCCGACATTCTGCCCGCCCGGTCCACCCGGCCCGCCGGTGCCCGCCATGGTGAAGAAGGCGTCGATCTTGTCGGACTCATGGGTGCTGAAATAATCCTCGACGGCCTTCTGCACTTCCTGCGTGCGGTTGATCGTGGCGCCGCTGGGAAGCTGATAGGTGACGATGCCGATGCCCTGATCCTCCACCGGCAGGAAGCCGGTGGGCATGCGGTGGAACAGGATGAGGAACAGCCCCACGATCAGCGCGTAGACGAAAAGCGAGCGCCGCTTGCGCTCCACGATCGTGTTGACCGCGCCCAGATAGCGCTCGATGCCGTTGCTGAACACTTGGTTGAAGCGCGCGGCGATCCGCCGTCCGCTGTCCACCAGGCCGGGGAAATGACGCTCCAGCCAGCCGGGCTCGGGCGCTTCGCTCAGCGTGCCTCCGGGCGGGCGCTGCTTGAGCAGCGTGGCGGTGAGCGCGGGCGTGAGCACCAGCGCGACGAACACGGAGAGCACCATGGCCGAGACCAGCGTCACCGAGAACTGCCGGTAGATGACGCCCACCGATCCGCCGAAGAAGGCCATCGGCAGGAAGACGGCGGAAAGGACCAGCGCGATGGCGATCAGCGCCATGGTGATCTCGCGCATCGATTCGATGGTCGCCTCGCGCGCGGAGAGATTGGGGTTCTCCTCCATCAGGCGCTGCACATTCTCCACCACCACGATGGCGTCGTCCACCAGCAGGCCGATGGAGAGCACCAGACCGAACAGGGTGAGCGTGTTGATGGAATAGCCCAGCACATAGAGCACGCCGAAGGTGCCGAGCAGCACGATGGGCACGGCGATGGTGGGAATGAGCGTCGCGCGCCAGTTCTGGAGGAAGAGGAACATGACGATGACGACGAGGATGATCGCCTCGACCAGCGTCTTGGCCACTTCCTTGATGGAGAGCTTGATGAAGTTGGTGGAATCGTTGACGAAGGCGAAAGTGATGCCCGGCGGGAAGTTCTTGGACAGCTCCCGCACGGTGGCCTTCACCAGCTCGGCGGTGGCGAGCGCGTCCGCGCCCGGCGCGAGCTGGATGGAGATGCCGGCGCCGTTGTGGCCGTTCACATGGATGATGACGCCATAGCCGTCCGACCCCAGCTCGACGCGGGCGACGTCGGAAAGCAGCACGGTGCCGCCGTCGCTGGTCGACTTGAGCACGATGGCGCTGAACTGCTCGGCGGTCTGAAGGCGCGACTGCGCCGTCACCGTCGCGGTGATGAACTGATCGTCCGGCGAGGGCTGCGCGCCGATCTGGCCGGCGGCCACTTCGTTGTTCTGCGCGGTGATGGCGGCGATCACGTCGCTCGGCATGAGCTGGAAGGAGGCCAGCTTGTGCGGATCGAGCCAGATGCGCATGGCATGGGGCGAGCCGAAGACATTGGTATTGCCCACGCCTTCGAGGCGGCCGAGCGAATCCTCGATGTGCGAGGAGAGATAGTCCGAGATGTCGCGCGGGCTCATCTTGTCGGTCTCGTCGTACACGCCGACGACGAGGAGCTGGTCCGGATTGGCCTTGCGCACGGTGACGCCGCGCTGCTGCACCGGCTGGGGCAGGCGCGCGATGACGGACTGGAGCTGGTTCTGGATCTGGACCTGGGCGATATCCGGGTCGGTGCCCTTGTCGAACGTGGCGCGGATGCTCACCCCGCCGGACGAGGAGGAGGACGAGCTGAAATAGAGCAGCCCGTCAATGCCCTGGAGCGATTGCTCGATGATCTGGGTGACGCTGTTCTGGACGGTTTCCGCCGAGGCGCCCGGATAGTTGGCGTTGATCGACACCTCGACGGGCGCGATGTCCGGATATTGGGCGATGGGCAGGGCCGTGATGCTGCCCACGCCGCCCAGCATGACGATGATCGCCAGGACCCAGGCCAGGATCGGCCGGTCGATGAAGATGCGGGAGATCATGCCGTGTCAGCGCCCGGCGCCGGGCTGGGGCTGCCCATCGGCCGCGTTCCCGGAGGGTGGGCCGACATATTGCGGCGTGTCGGCGGGCACCGGCTTGAGCGCCTGCCCATCCTGGAGGCTGCTCGTCCCCTGGATGATGATGCGCTCGCCGGCCTTGACGCCGGATGTCACGACCCAGTCCGTGCCATGGGTGCGCGTGACGGTGATGGACCGCAGCTGCGCCTTGTCGTCCGGCATCGCGACCCACACCTGCGGTGCGCCCAGCGTGTCGCGCAGCACGGCGGCCTGCGGGATGAGGAAGGCATCCCGGTCGATGCTCTGGGAGAGGCGCGCGCGTACATACATGCCGGGCAGGAGCAGCCCGTCGGGATTGGGGAATTCGGCGCGCAGCGTCACCGTGCCGGTGCGCTCGTCGACCAGCGTCTCGGCGAACTGGAGCCGGCCAGCCTGGCCATAGTCGCTGCCGTCCTCAAGCTGGAGGCGCACTGCGGTGGCCCCGCTCTCCGCGCCCTTCTGCCCCAGCGCGCGCCGCAGGGCGACAAGCTGGGCGGCGCTCTGCTGGATATCGACATAAATGGGGTCGAGCTGGTTGATCTGCGCGAGCGGCGTGGCCTGGTTGGCCGTCACCAGCCCGCCGTCCGTCACCAGCGAGCGGCCGATGCGGCCCGTGATCGGCGCGGGCACATTGGTGTAAGCCAGATTGATGCGCGCCGTTTCGAGCTGGGCGCGGCGCTGCGCGACCGTGGCGTCGGCCGCGCGCGCGGCCGCCACGGCGTTGCTGAATTCCTGCTTGCTCACCGCCTCGATCTCCGCGAGCGGATGATAGCGGTCCGCCAGTGCGCGGGCGGCTTCCTGGCTCGCCAGCGCGCTGCGCAGATTGGCCGAGGCCTCGTTGAAGGCCGCCTGATAGGGCTGCGGGTCGATCTGGTAGAGCGCCTGTCCGGCGCGGACGATCGCGCCCTCGGTGAACAGGCGCTTGCGGATGATGCCGTTGATCTGCGGCCGCACTTCGGAGGTGCGATAGGCGCTGGTGCGACCGGGAAGCTCATTCTCCACCGGCACATCGGCCTGACGCACGATGACAAAGCCCACGGTCTTGGCCGCATCGCCGTTTCCGGGGCCGCCATTTCCGCCCGCCGCATCCCCGCCGCTACAGCCCGCCAGCGCCAGCGCGAACAGCAGGAGCGGCGCTCCGGATACGGTGAGGGTCCGGCGGAGGGGCTGTAGCACGTTGACTATTTCCGAATGTGAGGGGTCGCAGCAAACTCAGTACCGAAGACATACTGAATGCGCCAGCCTGTCAAGTCATTCGAAAGCTATTCGAAAGCTAAACATTGGCTCCGATCCGGGGCATGACGGGGGCGTTGCGCGTGCCCCCTTCGAACCGCCGCGCAGATATGACTATAAAGCGGGCCGACTCGGATCGGACGAGGCGGTAAGAGGACGGAAGTAACTTGATCGATCCAGCGCATTTCAGGGACGTATTGGGCAGCTATCCCACCGGCGTGAGCGTCATCACGTCGGTCTCGCAGGATGGCGCCCGCTGGGGACTGGCGGTCGGCACCTTCACGTCGATCTCGCTCGATCCTCCGCTGGTCGGCTTCATGCCGCACAGGCTCTCGGGAAGCTGGCGCCAGATCGAGAAGACCGGCACTTTCTGCGTCAATATCCTTTCCGACGCGCAGCTCGACATGTGCCGTCGCTTCGCCACGCGGGGCGGCGACAAGTTCGAGGGTATCAGCCACGGCCACAGCCCCGGCGGACTGCCGGTGCTGGACGATGTGCTGGCGTGGGTGGAATGCGACATCGCCAGGGTAGTGGAGCTGGGCGACCATGTGCTCGTCGTCGGCGCGGTGCGCGCGCTCGAACGGGCGCGGGAAGGCGCGCCGCTGCTCTTCCATCGCGGCGCCTATCACACGCTCGACCGGATCGACCTCCACACGGCCTGAACGAGCCGGCGCTACGGCTCCGAATCTCAACGCCGCTACGCCCCGAAAGGCAGGATCGCCTCCAGCACCGCCAGCGGCGGCTTGCCCGCGATCGTCCGCCCCGCGCGCATGAGGAAGACGTGGCGCACGATCTCGGCCTGCTGCTCGATGCCATAGCGTGCGAACGGGCGTCCGGGCTCGAACACATAGGCATAGCGGCAGAAGGGGTGGCGCCGGAGCAGCAGGTTCATGCCCGCCTGATGCTGCCAGACATGCGTCATTTCATGGATGAACAGCGCCTGCTCGTCCAGCGCCGCGCCGCCGAAGCAGGCCCGGTAGCAGGTGCCGCCGGGGTGGAAATGGATGTGGCCGCGCGGCGCCATGACTACATTGCGCGGCTGGAGCGGCCACCAGCGCCGGCGGCGGATGCGCACCGCGTCGAGCGCGATGGCGTCGCCAAAGAGCTGCACCGTCAGGCTGCGCTCGGCCGGGGTGAGCGGCCGGCCGGCGGGGTCGTCAGGGCGTGGAGCGGGGCAGGGCGCGCACATGGCGCAGACATAGGGCGCGCGCGTTGCGAGACAATGCCGGCGCCCATCCTCATGCCGCATGAGGCGGCGGAAGGGCCGAGCGATCCGCATTCGCCCGGCCCGTGCGGCGGGGTGGCGCACGCTCCCGCGCCGCTGCGCTGTTCGTTGACGGAGGCATCGGCGTGCACCAAGCGCGACCATAGCGCGTCCATCTCATCCGCAGGGCCGGAGATATCGTCCGCGCTCGCCCGTATGTTCTTGGCAGGCATCAACAGGCCGCGCCGCGCGCTGCCCATGGGGTAGCGGCGATGTCGCAGCGATGGATGATGAAGAAGATGGATGCCCCGCGAGGATTCGAACCTCGATTAGCGGAGTCAGAGTCCGCTGTCTTACCTTTAGACGACGGGGCAAGAGAGGGCGGGCAGATAGCGCTGCGTCAGGGGCTGGTCAAGGCATTTGCTGAGGGCAGAGCTTGCGCTGTGGTTCAAGCCCGTCTAGCGTCCCTGCCAAGTCCCGGCGGAACCAGCCGCCGGTCTAGGAAGGCACGAACGGTAATGTCGCAGCAGGCGACCCCCGGATCGCGTGCCGGGCATGGGTCCCCGGCGGCGATGCAGCAGGCGCGAAGGATCGTCGATCCGCCGGCCGCGGGCGCCGGCGGCAGTCCTCGCGGCAATCTCGCGGCCCTCGATCTTGGCACCAACAATTGCCGCCTGCTCATCGCGCGGCCGGAGGGCGAGGGCTTTGTCATCGTCGATGCCTTCTCGCGCATCGTGCGGCTGGGCGAAGGGCTGGCGGGCACCGGCCGCCTGTCCGATGCCGCCATCGAGCGGACCGTCTCGGCGCTCTCCGTCTGCGCGGACAAGCTGCGCCGCCGCCGCGTTGTGCTGGCGCGCTCGGTCGCGACCGAGGCGTGCCGCCGCGCGGAGAATGGCGCGGAATTCGTCGACCGGGTGCACCGCGAGACCGGCATCATGCTCGACATCATCTCGGCGCATGAGGAGGCGCGGCTGGCCGTGCTGGGTTGCCAGTCGCTGCTGGAGCCGGGCGACGGGCCCGCGCTCATCTTCGACATTGGCGGCGGCTCGACCGAGCTGGCACTGCTCGATGGGCGCCAGCCGGGCCCCGGCATCGTCGATTGGGAGAGCGCGCCCTGGGGCGTGGTCTCGCTCACCGAAGCCGTCAGCGGACATGAGGACAGCGCCGCCGGGCGCGCGGCGGCCTATGCGCAGATGCGCGAGACGATGCGCCGGGCCTTCGCCTCCTTCGCCACGCGCCTGCCCGCGCAGGGGCCGGTGCGGCTGCTCGGCACCTCCGGCACCGTGACCACCCTCGCCACCGTCTTCCTGGGCCTGCCGCGCTACGACCGGCAGGCCGTGGACGGGCTGATCGTGCCGGCGGAAGAGATGCGGGCCATTGCCACGCGCCTTTCCGGCATGAGCATGGCCGAGCGTCGCGGCCTGCCCTGCATCGGCGAGGAGCGCGCGGACCTTGTGGTGGCGGGCTGCGCCATATTGGAGAGCATCCTCGATATCTGGCCCGCGGCCCGGCTGGGCGTGGCCGACCGGGGCATCCGCGAGGGCATCTTGCGCATGCTGCTCGGCAGCCGCGCCATCCGCCGCGCGCCGCGCCGCGAAAGCGCCGCGGCATGACGCGCGGCGCCGGAGTCGGCCGCACGCGCGTGCGCACCGCGCGCAACCGCAGCGCCCAGTCGACGCGCTGGCTCGCACGCCAGCTCAACGACCCCTATGTGAAGCGCGCGCGGGCGGAGGGCTATCGCAGTCGCGCCGCCTACAAGCTCGTCGAACTGGACGAGAAGTTCACCCTGCTCAAGGGCGCGAAGGCGATTGTCGATCTGGGCGTGGCGCCGGGCGGCTGGGCGCAGGTGGTGCGCAGGCAGGCGCCGGGCGCGGCCATCGTCGGCATCGACCTGCTGCCGGTCGAGCCGCTGGACGGCGTGACGCTGATGCAGATGGACTTCATGGCCGACGAGGCGCCCGAGCAGCTCATCGCTGCGCTGGGACAGGCGCCGGACCTCATTCTCTCGGACATGGCCGCCAACACTGTCGGCCACGCGCAGACCGACCATCTGCGGACCATGGGCCTGGTCGAGGCGGCGGCGGACTTCGCCATCCAGACCCTGCGCCCGGGCGGCGCCTTTGTCGCCAAGGTCTTTGCCGGCGGCACGGATGCCGGGCTTCTCGCCATCCTCAAGCGCCATTTCACGGTCGTGAAACATGCCAAGCCGCCGGCGAGCCGCAAGGGATCGGTGGAATGGTATGTCGTGGCGCAGGGCTTCAAGGGGCGGGACGCGGCGGCCGGCTGAGGGCGGCGGCGGGATACGTCGGACGTGTTTGAGTCTGGAGCGGCAGCGCGCGACGAGGCTGCGCTTCTTGTAGACCGCCTTGTCGAAGGGTCGTTTGACCGTTGCGGTCATTCTGGCTGGGCGGTGCCGCTGAAAAATCGCGCGTCGGCGCCGCTTCTCAGTGCGGCTTGCCCCGCATGGCCTGCACGACATGGGCCGCTCCCGTGACCGCCAGCCCCACGGCGAACCCCGCCAGCGCCGCCAGCAGCGCATTGGCGATCCAGACGATGGCCGCGTTTGTCGAGACCGCCTCCGCCCAATGATGCAGCGTTTCGGGGACGGCATGCAGCGGCGAGCCGGCAAGGCCGTGCACGATGATGCCGCCGCCCACCCACAGCATGGCAACCATGCCCACATTCTTCAGCACCGTGAGCAAATGCGGCATCAGCCGCACCAGCGCGCGCCCGAGCGCCCGCGTCACGCCCAGTCGCCGCTGCGCCAGATGCAGGCCGATATCGTCCAGCTTCACGATGATCGCCACCACGCCATAGACGCCGAAGGTCACGACGAGACTCACGACGACCAATGCGGCCGCCTGCACCGCGATGGGCCGCTGCGCGAGGTCGGCCAGCGCAATGGCGAGGATTTCGGCGGAGAGAATGAGGTCGGTGCGCACCGCGCCTTTCACCTTGGCGGCTTCCAGATGGGCCGGGTCGCCCGTCTCGTCCGCCGCCGCTTCCGCCGCGCCAGCGCTGTGGCCGGCGAAGGTCTCGACGATCTTCTCGGCCCCCTCGAAGCAGAGGAAGGCGCCGCCGATCATCAGCAGCGGCGTGATCGCTACCGGCAGGAAGGCGCTCAGCAGCAGTGCCGCCGGCAGCAGGATGAGCAGCTTGTTGCGCAGCGAGCCCAGCGCGATGCGGCCGATCATCGGCAACTCCCGCTCGGGCGAGAAGCCGGTCACATAAGCGGGTGTGACAGCGGCATCGTCCACCACCACGCCGGCCGCCTTGGCGCTGGCCCTGCCGGCGGCGGCGGAGACATCGTCGAGCGAGGCCGAGGCCAGCTTCGCGATGGCGGCGACATCGTCCAGGAGAGCGGCAAGTCCGGAAGCCATGGTGTCATCTCTCTCCCGAGTGTCGTGGACTGGTTCCGGCGATGGGCGTCAGCGGACCCGCTTGACGAACAGCCCGTTCCCTTCGCGCCGTTCGGTCACGAAATTGGGCAGGGATTCGATCAGATCGGAGAGGCGTGAGAAGCCGTAGCTGCGCGCATCGAAAGACGAGCGGTTGGCGGCGCGCTGGCCCATTTCGGAGAGGCTGGCAAAGCCCTGTCCATCGCGCTTCGAGGCTTTCCAGGCGTCGGCGAAGAGCTGCACCAGCTCGGCGTCCACCGGCAGCGACTCGGGCCCCGGCTCATCCGTCTCGTTCTGGCTGATCGCGCTCAGGTCGATGAAGCGCGTGCAGGCCTGGCGGAAGCCCTCCGGCGTGCGCTCGCCGCCGAAGCCGTAGACCGGCAGGCCGTTCTGGCGGATGCGCGTGGCGATGGGCATGAAGTCGCTGTCGCTGGTCATGAAGCCGAACCCCTCGACACGGCCGGTGTAGAGCAGGTCCATCGCGTCGATGGTGATGCGCATGTCGGTGGCGTTCTTGCCCTTGGTGATGTCGAACTGCTGCTGCGGCTCGATGGCGTGGCGCATCACCAGGTTCGCCCAGCCCTTGAGACCCGGCTTGTTCCAGTTGCCATAAGCGCGGCGGATATTGGCGGTGCCAAGGTCGCCCAGGATGGTGAGCACCGTTTCCAGGTCGTTCGGGCTGGCATTGTCCGCATCGATCAGCAGCGCGATGTTCCGGCCGAGCGGGGACGGGATGGCTGGCATGGGCACAATCTCCTTGGCGAAGGTCAACGGGGCAAGTCGGCGGAGGCGGGTCAGGGTGCGGGCGGGAGCGCCCAGTCGATCGCGCCGCGCCCCTGGGCCTCCAGAAAGGCATTGGCCCTGGAGAAGGGACGGCAGCCGAAGAAGCCGTTATGGGCCGAGAGCGGCGAGGGGTGCGGCGCCTTCAGCACCAGATGCCGCCCGCCGCGCGCGACATCGTCCACGAAACCGGCCTTCTTCTGCGCATAGCTGCCCCAGAGCAGGAAGGCGACGGGGCTCTGCTGCGCGTTGACGCGGGCGATCACGGCATCGGTGAAGCGCTCCCAGCCGCGATTGGCATGGGCGCCGGCCTGGCCCATCTCCACCGTCAGCACGCTGTTGAGCAGCAGAACGCCCTGTCGCGCCCAATGCTCCAGATGGCCGTGGCCGGGCGGATCGAGGCCGAGATCGGCCTTCAGCTCCTTGAAGATGTTGACCAGGCTCGGCGGCGGCCGCACGCCGGGCAGCACCGAGAAGCACAGGCCGTGGGCCTGACCGGGGCCATGATAGGGGTCCTGCCCCAGAATGACGGCGCGGACCGCATCGAGCGGCGTATAGGCGAGCGCGTTGAACCAGTCGGCTCCGCGCGGGAAGATACGCGCGCCTTCATCCTTGCGCGCGACGAGGAAGGTCTTGAGCGTGGCCATGTAGGGCGCGGCGAATTCCTCGGCCAGCGCGGCGCGCCAGCTCTCGTCGAGCGTCTGCGGAATGGTGGGCGGGAGCGCGAGGGACATGGCCCATGGCTATCGCCCGCGAGCGGCCAAGCCAAGGGGAATTGCGGGGCGTGGGCGGCCGCTGCGATGGGCCGCCCGATCCGCCGCCTTCAGTAGCGCGGTGCCAGCGCGCCGCTGCGATCGACCTGCGGGGCGATCTGCATCCAGGCATCGGCGATCTCGGCGATATAGCCGCGCGCCGGCTCGATGATGTCGGCATTGCCGGCGGAGGTGCCTTCCAGGAGGCGCCGGCGCGTTTCGCGATAGACGGTTGCCAGGTTGACCGCGACGTCGCCGCCCTGCTTGAAATCCAGGCTGGTTTCCAGCGCATGCAGGATGGTGAGCGCGCGGGTCTGCTTGTCCAGCGTCTTCTGGCGGTCGCTGGCGCGCAGCGCGAGGGCCGCGGCGTCGATGGCAAGCAGCAGTTCATCGAACAGAATGCGCACGAGCTGGTGCGGCGTGGCGCCTTCGATCCGGCTGTCCGTTTCCACCGCCGCATAGCGCTTGAGTGCCCTGAGTTGAGACTGCCCCATGAACATCTTTGTCTTCTCCGTCTATTTTCGTCTGGTCCGGCGGAATTGGCGCGCGATCAGTTCTTGTTGTTCCAGATGGCGATCTGCTGTTCGAGATAGGATTGGGTCGCCTTGAACTGGAGCAGCCTGGACTGCATCGCGGTATAGGTCTTGGTGAGCTGGGCCGCGTAGTTGGTGCGGGACTCGTTGATCTTGTCGAGCTTTTCCTGATAGCTCTTCACCAGCTTGTCGTAGGTGGAGCGCGAGGCCGCGAGCGGACCCTCGGTGCCGTTGACATAGTCCGTGATCGACTTGAGCGCGCCGCCGATGCCGATGCGGGCGGCGTCCGGCGCGCTGGGGTTCAGCATCTCCACCACGCCTTCCGGGTCGGCGGCCAGCGCGGCCGTGAGCTTGGTGGCGTCGAGCGAGAGCGTGCCGTCGCGGTTGGTCGTCACGCCCAGGTCGCTCAGCGACCGGTAGGTGCCGGTCGGCGTCAATTCCATGCTGGTGAGCCGCGAGAGGCGCGTGGCCATGTCGCGCATGCCGCTGTCATTGGCCAGCAGGCCGGACGAGCTGCCCGTGCCGTCCGTGTTGCGCATGGCGGTATTCAGGCTGGACTTGAGCGTGTTGTACGCTTCCACGATCTCCTTGACGAGATCGTTCATGGTGGAGGTGGGCTGATCGGTGGCGATCGTCACCGTGGTGCCCGGCGCGGCCTTGTTGAGGTCGATGCGCAGGTTGGGGATCGCCGTGTTGATATCGTTCTTGTCGAACTCCATGGCGACATTGTCGATCTTGATCTGGGCGTTGCTCGCCTGCTGGCTGCGCGCCATGCTGCCGGCCGTGCCGTCCCAAGTGAAGCGCTGGAGATTGGCGTCGGCATCGCCCTGCGCCGTCAGCGTGAACGCCTGGTCCGTGCCGGTCGCGCCCTTGAGCACCAGCCGCGCGCCGCCCTGGTCCGTCACGATGGAGGCCGTCACGCCGGCGCCCGAGCCGTTGATGGCCGAGGCGAGATCCGCGAGCGTGTTCTTGGGCTCGGCCAGCGTGATCGTATAGTCCTTCGCGCCCACGGCGAGCGTGAGCGAGCCGGTGCCGGCCACGTCGCTGGCCTTGGTCAGCGCCGTCGACTGCAACACCTGCGCGGAGGCGAGCTGGAGCACTTCGATCTGCGCGGGCAGGCCCATCGGCTTGCCGGTGCCGGTCGTCGTCACTGCCACGATGCTGGGATCGTTGGAGACCGGCTGGCCCGAATAGGCCGTGTTCTGGAGCAGAGTGCTGAGCGCGTCGGAAAAGGTCTGGAGCGCGCTCTTCGCCGAGGCCAGCGCCGAGACGCGCGCCTGGCTGGTCGACATCAGCGCGTTGATCTGGTCCAGCTTGGGCTGGTAGGTGGCGGAGGTGAGGTCCGCGACGAGCTGGGTCGTATTGATCCCCGAGCTCATCCCCAGCGCGCTCGTCAACGATGATGCGACATCGACCATGCTCAATTCCCTTTCACAGGGTTAGAACGGCCGCGTGCGGGGGATGTTTAGCGCCCGCCCCGCCGGCCGCGGCAAAAAAAGATCGGCGGCGGACAAAGCGCGGACGCCCCCGCCGCAACGTGCGCGGCAGGGGCGGTGCATTCCGCTGTCATTGGCTTAATGCGCTGCCGCTTCGACCAGCGCCGGGGAGACCCGCGCCTGCGCCGCCCGCGCCAGAGCCGCCTGGCTCGCGACCGACTGGGCGACCTGCGCGACGAAGTCGATCATGTCCTGATCGGCCGGCGGCATCGGCAGGATGATGACCGGCTGCGGCATCAGCGCCATCAGCGCCCGGTCGGCGGCCTGCGCCAGATGCGCGCCATTGGGCCGGGGCGGATCGAGCCGCGCGACGACATCGGCGATATCGGCCTGCAACTTGGCATAGCTTGCCGCCGCGGCGGACCTGCCGGTCAGCTGCGCATCCTGTTGAGCCTGGGTGCCGGCATCGGGCAAAGGCGCCGCGGGTGTGATCGCGGTCACGCCGCGCACAGCCGGAGCGCCGCGCTCGCTGGCGCTCCCTGCCGAGGCCACAGGCTCGGTCCGTGGCAAGAATTCGTTCATGACACACCACCTCTACGGTGTCCCCATGAACAAAGAACGGACGGACGGGGCTAAGCTTTAATTCACGATGTTCCGGCCGTCCGCATCGAAGCGCATCGCCTCGGGCAGATCGATATGCGGGCGGTCCATCTCGCTCGCCATCCGGTTCTCGATGCGGAACACGAAGGCCAGCACCATCGCCACCGCCATGAACAGTCGCTCGTCGATCGGCTGGCCCATCTGCGAGGTGAAGTAGATGGCGCGCGTCAGCTCGGGATATTGCAGCATCGGCACCGATTTCTCGGCGGCCAGCTCGCGGATCGCGGCGGCGATCTCGTCCGCGCCGCGCGCCACCACCACCGGCGCCCCGTCCCGTCCGGGATGATAGCGCAGCGCGACGGCGAAATGCGTCGGGTTGGTCAGCACCACCGAGGCTTCCTCGATGCCCTTGCGCATGGAAGCGTTGAGATTCTGCATCATGCGTTGCCGGATGGCGGCCTTGATCTGTGGCGAGCCGTCGGATTCCTTGTGCTCGTCCTTGATTTCCTGCTTCGTCATGTTGAGGCGCTTGGTGCGCCGGATGATCTGCACCGGCACGTCCACCGCCGCGAGGAGGAAGAGCGCCCCGGTGAGCAGCATCACCAGCAGCGTGAAGATCGATCCCATTTCCGACACCGCCTCGCGAATGCCGACCTTGCCCATCATGCGAATGGCGTCGAGGCGATGCCAGATGAGCGTGCCGCCGATCGTGCCGAGCAGCGCTACCTTCATGATCGACTTGACCAGCTCGACGAGGCCGTTGACGCTGAACAGGCGCTTGATGCCCTTGATGGGGTCGAGCTTGCTGAACTTGGGCTGGAGCGCGTGGCTGTTGAAGCCGAGCGAGCCCAGCATGGCGGGGGCGGCCACGGCAGCGAGCGCGCAGACCACCACCATGCCGCCCACCGGCAAGAGGATGATGCGCAGCAGCGTGTAGGTCCGCTCGGCCGGCTGGAAATCCCGGATGTCCGCCTTGTCGAAGCTCAGCGCGTTCGCCAGCATATGCTCGATCGCGCCGATGAACAGCGGTCCCGTCATGGTGAGCCACGCCACGCCGGCCATCACCACCAGTGCCGTGGACAGCTCCTTGGATTGCAGGATGTCGCCGTTGCGCGTGGCCTCGCGCAGGCGCTTGGCTGTCGGTTTTTCTGTCTTTTCGCCGGCGGGCGCGTCGGCCATGGCTCAGCCTCCCGCCAGGCTCTGGGCCAGCGCCAGGCCGCTGTTGAGCGCGGCCATCAGGCCCTCGCCCATCACCGGCGCGCCGATGGCGAGCAGGATGAGGCCGGCCAGCAGCGTGGCGGGCAGGCCCACCGCGAACAGATTGAGCGTGGGCGCCGTGCGGGCCAGCACGCCCATCACGATCTGGACGAGGATGAGCGTGAAGGCCACGGGCAGGGCAATGGTCACGCCGGCAGCGAACATGGCGCTGCCGAAGGAGAAGATGCTCTGGAAGGCCGAGGCCGGCATGAGGCCGCCGCCGGGCGGCAGGGCCTGATAGCTGGCGATGATATACTGGATCAGCAGCAGGTGCCCGTCCATCGAGAGGAACAGGAACGTGCCGACGATGGAGAGGAACTGGCCGATGACCGGCGTGGACGCGCCGGAAATGGGATCGACCATGTTGGCCATGCTGAGCCCCATGGCGTTGGCGATCGCCTCGCCGCCGATATAGGCGGACGAATAGCCGAGCTGCACCGCGAAGCCCAGCGCGACTCCGGCCAGCACCTCGCCCAGCACGAGCGCGAAGCCGGCAACGCTGACGAGGCCGCCGGGCGGCAGGGCGAAGGTCACGCTGTTGAGCGCGCTCATGCCGATGGCGAGGCTGAGGATGATGCGAAGCTGGAGCGGTACGGCCGCGGCGCCCACGACCGGCGCGGCCAGCAGGGCGGCGCCCGGCCGGATCATGGCCACCAGCCACAGCCAGAGCTGGGCTTCGACCCCGGCGAAGCCGGGTGCGATCATATCAGCAGATCCGGGATACGCTCGAAGATTTCCCGCGTGAAGTCCACCACCAGCATCAGGATCGAGCCGCCGAACAGCGCCAGGACCAGCCCCACCATCATCACCTTGGGGATGAAGGAGAGCGTGGCCTCGTTGATGGAGGTCGCCGCCTGGAACATGCCGACCAGAATGCCCGTGACAAGCGCGGGCAGCAGGATCGGCCCGCAGGCGAGCGCGGCGATCCAGAGCGCATTCTGGGCGATTCCGATGAAGAAATCCGCGTTGTCCATGGCGGTGATCCTCTTGCCGCGGGGCGTCAGGTGGCGAAGGAACTCGCGAGCGAGCCCATGGCGAGCGCCCAGCCATCCACCAGCACGAAGAGCAGCAGCTTGAAGGGCATGGAGATGATGGTGGGCGAAAGCATCATCATGCCGAGCGCCATCAATGTGGAGGCGACGACGATGTCGATGATGAGGAACGGCAGGAAGATCATGAAGCCGATCTGGAAGGCCGTCTTCAGCTCGCTCGTCACGAAGGCGGGCAGCAGGATGGTGAAGGGAATCTCCGCCGCGTTCTCGAAGGCCGGCGCGTTGGCAAGGCCCTGGAAGAGGCGGATGTCGGTCTCGCGGGTCTGCTTGACCATGAAGCCGTGGAACGCCTCGCCGGAGCGGCCGACCGCCTCCTCAAGGGAGATCTGGCCCTCGCCATAGGGCGTGTAGGCGGTCGTCGAGATCTGGTCGATGACCGGGCGCATGACGAACAGCGAGAGGAAGAGGGCGAGGCCGACCAGCACCTGGTTGGGCGGCGACTGGTGGACGCCGATGGCCTGACGCAGCAGCGACAGGACGATGATGATGCGCGTGAAGCTGGTCATCATCAGGAGCAGCGACGGCAGCACCGTCAGCAGACTCATCAGGATGAGAATCTGCAAGGAGAGCGAGAGCGGGCGCCCTTCGCCCGAGACCTCATCCAGCGCGCGAGTGAGCGCGCCGGATGCCTCGCCCGTGCCCGGCGGCAGCGCGCCGGCGCCGCCCTGCGCGAAGGCGGGATGGGCGATCAGCAGCGCGCCCAGCAGGGCGGCGAGAAGCAGGAGAAGCGGCCGGACGGAGCGGCGCAGGGCGTCACTGGACATGGCGGCCTTCGCTCTGCGCGATCTTCTCGATCTTGGCGCGAGTGACGCTGAGCAGGATGCGCTGCCCCTCGAACTCCACCACGGCGAGCTTGCCGAACGTGCCCATGGGCAGCGCTTCCAGCAGCTTCAGCGAGCGGTTGGCCTGGCCACCGATCAGCCCCGGCTGATATTTGCGGTAGAGCCAGAGCGCGCCGAAGGCCATGCCGCCGACGACCGGCAGCAGGATGAACAGCTTGAGGAAATACCAGCCGAGAGCGCTCATGCGCGGCGCTCGATGCCGGCGAGGCGTGCCTCGGCCGAGGCGATCTCGACCACGCGGATGCCGTAGCGGCCATTGACCGTCACCACTTCGCCGCGTGCGACGAGCGTGCCGTTGACCATGATGTCGAGCAGTTCGTCGGCCTGGCGGTCCAGCTCGACCACGCTGCCCTCCGCAAGGCCCATCACCTCCGAGAGGCGAAGCTGGGTGGAACCGACTTCCACCGACATGCGGACCGGAATGTCGGCCAGCAGGCGCAGATTGCCGTTGAGGCCCATGGCGGACCGATTGTCGTCCGCGAGCCGCGGGGAGGTGCTCATGTCACTCATGGTTGATCCTCAAGCCAGTTTTTCGATCATGAAGGCGGCGACGCCGTCCTGTTCGCCGACGGTGCCGTGCGCATGCACCCGGTCGCCGACGAGAAGCGGCAGGTGCCGCGCGATGTGAATGGGGATGACGTCGCCCGGCTTGAGCGCCATCAGCTCCGACATTTTGAGATTGGGCCGTGCCAGCACCGTCTTGACCGGCAGGCGGACCTCTTCGAGGCGGCGCGCGAGTTGCGCCTGCCAGACCGGGTCCTTGGCGCGCGGCTCCTCGACCCGGCGCGTGCCGGCCGGCAGCTCGATGCCCGCGAGCCCCTCCTGCGGATAGACGATCTCGATCAGGAACTTGTCCTTGGCGCCCAGGCCGATCTCGAAGGTCTGCACCACCACATCGGCATCCGCCGGCAGGATGTCCGCCTGGGCGACGCCGGTCTCGCGCGACATCAGCAGCGCATCCAGCTTGACGATCTCGGCCCAGCTTTCGACAAGCGCGCCCATGATCTCGGCCGAGAGGCGCTGGATGAACCGCGCCTCGGTGGGCGTGAATTCCTGCTTCTCGACATGGTGGCCGGGGCCCCGCCCGCCATAGAAGCGGTCGACGAGCTGCGAGATCAGCCCGGCATCGACGCGCAGCGTGACCACGCCGCGGATCGGCAGCAGTCGATAGAGCGAGAGGCTGACGAAGCTGGGGACGCAGGCGTCCCACATCATGAACATGGTATTGTCGAGCGGCTTGGCGACCACGCCGGGCCGCGCCCCGCTATAGGGCTCGATGAGCGCGCGCAGCTTCTTGGCCAGGCGATCGCCCAGCCGGTCCAGCCCGCTTATGGCGGCCGCAGGCTCCGCCGCCGCCCGCCCGAAGGCAAAAGGTTGCACGTCATTCATCAGCAACTGTCCCCGTCCGACCCCCGTCGGACACAGATGCTATTGAATAACGAAATTGGTAAAATAAACGTTATCGATGCCGCCGTAGCCGGTCTTCGCTTTCAGCACATCGTTGATGATCCTCACCAATTTGGCCTGAAGTTTTTCTTTGCCCTCCGGGGTCGCCAGGTCGATTTCCTGCTCCTGCGCGAGCATCAGCAGGATGGCCGAGCGAATCGCCAGCTCGTGCGCCTGCACGCCCTGGATGACGCGGTTGTCATAATAAGTGGCCACCGCGAGCGAGATTTGCATGAACGCATCGCTGTCCGCCAGGTTGGAGGTGAAGGGCGCGGGAATCTGGAAATAGGTGGCCTGATAGCCGGAGAGCGTCCGGGGCCGGGGCAGGTCGACGCCAAGACCCTTGGCATTGGTCGTGTCCTTGTGGGCCACGCCCCGCTCGGTCGCCACGCCGATCCAGCGATTGGCGATCTCTTCGGGATTCTCGCCCTTCAGCACCAGTTGCGGCCGGTTGGGGTCCACCTGCGGCGCCTGGGCCTTGCCGTGCATGTTGCCGGCGACATAGAAGCCGCCCGCGGCGCCGCCGCCGCCAAGCAGGAGCACGGCCACGGCGAGCAGGATGAGCCGCTTGTGCTTGCCGCCAGCCTTGCGCCAGCCGACGGTCTCGATCTGCGAATCGTCGCTCATCTCATGTCTCCCTTAGGCGAAGCGCACGCGCGGATCGGTGGGGCGGGGTCCGCGCGTGCCCGCGTCCGAAGTGCCCTGGGGGTCCGTGCCCATCGCGGCAGCGCGGCCGTCACGGCCACCTGCGGCGCCGCTCCGGCCCCGGCCCGCCTGATCCTGGGCACTGGCCTGCTGCTGGGCGTCGCCGCCCGCCTCGGCCTGCTGGCGCTGCTGGGCATTGGCGCCCTGATCCCGGTTCTGGTCGGCGGCCGAGCCATTGGGCGCCTTCTCCACGCTCACCGAGCCGAGCGACAGCGATGCGAGCCGCGCATGGCTCTCCAGCGCGCTCTGGCCCTCGCGCAGGCGCTGTGCCGCCTCGTCCGTCTCCGTCAGCAGGCGCACATTGGTCTGGCCCCCGCCCTGCCACAGATCGACCTGGATGCGGCCGAGATTGGGCGGCATGAGCTGGAAGCGGCTATGGCCGGTGCCTTCGGACAGGGTGGCGATCTCGCGCGCCATGCGGTCGATCCACTGGCCCGAGACACCCATGTCGATGATCTGATTGCCCAGCAGCTCGCCCGTGGACGCGGTGCGGCCCACGCCCTGGCCGGCCGCGATATCCTGAACGCCGATCCGGCTCTGCACGTCCGGCGGCAGGGCCTGCATGATCGCCTTGAACGGCTCGCCAGTGGCGGCCGCGCCCGGCTGCTCGCCGCCCGTCTTGCGCGCGGCGCTCAGCAGGGCGGCAAGGCTGGAATCCCGCTCCGGGCCGGTATCGGCCGTCTCGCCGTCCGCGCTCGTGCCGGCGTCGGCATTGATGTTGGCGATATTGGCATGGGCATTTGCGTTGGCGGGGGCACTGCCCGGCTGACCGGCGGCGGCCGTTGCCGCGCCCGTGGCCTTGGCGGACGCCGACGTCGCCGCCAGGGCGGCCATGCGCGTCTCGCCGGCGCCCTCGGCGGCCGGCGCGGTCTTTCCGGCGGCCTGCGCGATCGCCTCGGTTCGGGCCTGCGCATCGGCGCTGCCATCGGCCTTCGCGATGCGCGCGGCCTTGCCATGCGCGGGCATCTGGTCCTGTGCGCCCTCGGCCGGCAGCGTAGCTGCCTCGCCGGGCATGAGCGGCGCCGCCATGGCCGCCGGATCGGCCGCTGCGTCCTTGTCCTCGGCCGATGGCGTCGTTCTGGGCGTGGCACCCTCGCTCTCGCTTTCGGATGCGTCCCCATCGGCCATGTCCGTGCCGGCATCCGCGATCTGCGTGCCATTGAGGAGCGCGGAGAGATCGGCGGGATCGGATGAGCCCGGCACGGTTGCCATGAGCATGTCGCCCGGTTTGCCCTGCCCGTCCGTCAGGCCGAAGGCGGCTTTGCCGGTGGCCGTGCCGAACAGCGTGGCGAAGGCGCTCTCCAGCGCGTCGCCGCCGCCGGGCTTGGCGCCTGCCGCCGCGCCCGGCCTGGGCGTCGTCTGTCGCGTGACCGCAGCAACTTCCGTCATTCGTCAGTCCCCTTCTGCATGCGGCGATAGCTCGGCAGAGCATTCAGCCGCTTCTCACGCAGCGCTTCCCGCGCGGCCTGAGCCTTGTCCTTCAGCCGCTCGGCGATCTCGCGGTCGCGGTCGGCCACGATCCGCTCGGCATCCCGGGCGTCCACTCGCCGGTTCGCATCGTAGAGCGCGCCGTCGAGCTGCCGGCCCGCCCGCTCCAGGCGAGAGGCCAGTTCCCTCTGCGATGCAAGAGCCGCGCCAGTTGTGGCGCCGGCCTCTCCGAACAGCTCCGAGCGCACCTGCGCGATGCGCTGCGCATTGTCCGCGATCTGTGCTGCCTCGTCGCGGGCAGTGACCACGGCGGCGACCGCCTGGCTATGCTGCACGCCGCGCACGCGCAGCAGCCGCCTGCGGGAGGCGATGAGCCGGCTCATCGGCCGAATTCCGCGATCAGCGCGGCGGCGCTGGTGTCGATGTCAATGCTCGACTTGGCGCTCTGGCGCAGGAAGTCGAGGAGCTGCTGGCGGCGCTCCACCGCCTCGTCGATGGTGGGGTCGTTGCCGGGCCGGTAGGCGCCCATCAGGATGAGGTCGCGATTTTCCTCATAGGCGGCCCAGAGGCGGCGATAATTTGCCGCCGCGGCAAGATGCTGCTCGTCGACGATGTCCGCCATGACGCGGCTCAATGAGCGGCCGATGTCGATGGCCGGGAAGATGCTCTGCTCGGAAAGCTGGCGCGAGAGTACGAAATGCCCGTCCACGATGGCGCGCGCGGTGTCCACGATGGGGTCGTCATTGTCGTCGCCGTCGGCCAGCACGGTGTAGATGGCGGTGATCGACCCGCCCGAGCGCGTGTCCACGCCGGCGCGCTCGACAAGGCGCGGGATGAGGCTGAGCGCGGAAGGCGGATAGCCCTTCATCGCCGGCGGCTCGCCGAGCGAGAGGCCGATTTCGCGCTGGGCATGGGCGCAGCGCGTCAGGCTGTCGATGAGCAGCAGCACCTGCTTGCCCTGCGCGCGGAAATATTCGGCGATGGCGGTGGCGCGCGCGGCGGCGCGCAGGCGCAGCACCGGCGGATGGTCGGCCGGTACGGCGACGACAACGCTCTTGTGCATCTGGTGCTTGAGCTTGGTCTCCAGGAAATCGCTGACCTCGCGGCCGCGCTCGCCGATGAGGCCGGCAACGACGATGTCCGCCTCCGCGCCCTGGATCATCTGGCCCATGAGCACCGACTTGCCGACGCCCGAGCCGGCCATGATGGCGATGCGCTGGCCGCGCCCGGCGGTGAGCAGCGCATTGACGGCGCGCACGCCCAGATCGAAGCGCTCGAGCACACGGCCCTTGTCGAGCACATTGCCCTTGACGCCGTTGAGCGGCCATTGGCCATTGGCGATGATCGGCCCCTTGCGGTCGAGCGGCTGGCCCTGCGCGTCGATGACGCGGCCGATGAGCCCTTCGCCCACCTGCACCATGTTCGCCGCGCTGTCCGGCTCCACGCGGGCGCCGCTTTCCAGCGGCGCATCCTGGTCGAGGGGCACGAGCACGGCGCGATTGCCCTTGAAGCCGACCACTTCGGCGCGAACCGGGTGGCCGTCCGCCGCGATGATGCGCGCGCCCGCGCCGATTGGCCGGTTGAAGCCGGTTACTTCCAGCATCCCCGCGTCATGGCCGACGAGCCGCCCGACATGGCGCGGCGCGCGGTGCGTGACCTGGAGATGATCGAGGAGCTTGCCCGCCTGCGCGAGCTGGGCCTGCATCATCGGCGGCCCTCCATGTCGTCGAGCAGTGCCTTGAGCCGCGCAAGGCGCACGTCCGGCCCGTCCTCGATCCAGCCGTCCGCCGTGCCGAGCCGCACACAGCCGCGCGAAAGTGCCGGATTGGGTGCGAGCGCGATGCCCGCCGCCACGTCTTCCAGCATTGTCATGTCCTCGGGATTGACCTCCAGCACCGCCCGGCTCTCGTCGCCGTCGATGCAGGCGGCGACGGCGGCGCAACGCTCCTTGAGCACGGCCTCGTCGATAGCGACCTCGCCCATGATCTGCCCGACCAGACGGACCACCGCCTGGGAGAGCATGGCCGCGAGCGTGCCTTCGCCCGACTGCGCGATCAGGCGCACCGCCTCGGCGAGCTGCGCGCGCGCTGCATTGTCCGCCTCGGCGGCTTCGCGCCCGACACGGTCGCCCTCCTGAAAGCCTTGGAGAAACGCCTCGCGCGCCGCTTCCTCGACCGGATCGACGGCGGGTTCGGCGGCGGCCGGGGGCGTGCCATTGCCATTGCGGGCGCCGGGGCCGCCGGGCTGCCAGAGCCCGCTCGCCTGCTCGTCGCCGTAGAGCGAACGGAAGGTGCCGCCGCCCTGCCGCCCCAGCGAGCCGAAGCTGCCGAAGCCGCCGAGCGGTGTCGCGGCCGTATCCTCGGCCGACCAGATTTTGGACATGTCAGACATAGTCGTCGCTCCGCCCGCCGAGCAGGATGGCGCCGTCCTCGGCCATGCCGCGCGCTTCGGCGATGATTGCCTTCTGCGCGTCCAGCACGTCGGTCAGGCGCATGGGGCCGCGCTCTTCCATCTCGTCCTGGAGGGACTGGGCGGCGCGGGCCGACATGCAGCCCAGAATCTTGGTGCGCAGCATGTCCGATGCGCCCTTGAGGGCCACCACGAGCTGCTCGTTGTCCACCGAGCGCATGAGTACGCCCAGATCCTTTTCACTCAGTTCGAGCAGATTCTCGAAGACGAACATCTCGTCCTCGATGGATTGGGCCACCTGTTTGTCGCGCTTGTTCAGCGCCTTGATGATGCGCTGCTCCATATCCTTGCGGATGTTGTTCATGATCGCGGCGGCGTCGGACGTGCCGCCGCGCCGGGTGGCGACGCCGCCGGTGCGCACCTGCGTCGTCGGGCCCGCCGCGAAGAGCTGTTCCAGATCGTCGATCGCCTCGCTGCTGACCGGCCCCAGCGTCGCGACGCGATAGACCACGTCTTCCTGCAATTCGGAGGGGAGGAGCTGGAGCACGCTGGCCGCCGCCGTCGCATCGAGATGCGCCAGCACGATGGCCATGATCTGCGGATGTTCCATCTCGATGATCGAGACGATCTCGGCCGGCTCCATCCATTTGAGCATGGCCAGCTTGTTGGAGCGGGTGGGCGGCGTGATCTTGGCGAGCATGGTGTCGGCCCGCTCGGGGCCCAGCGCCTTGTGCATGGCGCCGCGGATATGCTTGCTGGCGCCATAGCCGATGGTGGTGCGGCCCTTGGCCTTGCGCACGAACTGGTCGAGCGCCTGATTGACCTCTTCCACCTCGACATCGGCGACATCGTACATGGCATAGCCGAGCTGGCGCACTTCCTCCGGTTCGAGGCGCGAGAGGATTTCGGCCGCCTCGTCCTCGTCGAAGAGCATGAGCAGGACGGCGGCGGCGGCGCTGCCGCGCAGATTGCCCTCAGGCATCGGCCTTGGCTCCATCCTTGAGCAGGTCGCGCACGACAAGGGCGGCGCGGTCCGGGTCCTGCTTCACGAAATTGCGGATGAGGGCGGCTCGATCGGTATAGTCATGGGTGGCGCTGATCATATCGAGCGTCACCGTGCGCTGCGGATCGGCCGCCGCCTGCTGGGCGAGCTGCACCTTGATCTCGGTGCCGATCTGCTGGTTGCGCTCGGCGCGCGCGGTCTGCGCTTCCGTCTTGGCGGCCGCCCAGCGCCGCAGCATCGGGCGGCCAAGGCCCAGGATGAGCACCAGCGTCACCAGCAGCGCCGAGACGTTGCGCACGAGCATGGAGACCCAGCTCGCCTCATACCAGGGCGTGGCGCTGGCCGCATCGGCGGGCGTCGCGAACTTGCGGGCGGTGAGCGCGACCACGTCGCCGCGCGTGGCGTCGAAGCCGACGGCGCCCTTCACCAGCGCCTCCAGCGCGGCGACTTCCTGCGGCGTGCGGGCCTTGCCGTCCGGCGCATTGTCGAGCGCGACGGCGATGGAGAGGCGGCGCACGGTGCCGACAGCGTCGCGCGTCACCGAGACTTCGCGGCCGAGCGCGAAATCGCGGTTGAAAGTCTCGGCGGTCTTGACGGTGGGCGCGGCCGGCGCGCCGGGACCTTGGCCCTGCGCGGTGCCGGCGTCCTGCGCGCCGAGCGGCGGCGGGGGCGTGCCCGGCGCGGTGAGCGTGGGCGGCGGATTGGGCTGCAAGGCGCCCGGTATGCCGCCCGGCGCGCTGCCGGCGGGATTGTTGGGATCGGCGTTCCAGCTCCCGGTCTCGCTGCGCAGCCGCGCCTCGTCCTGTGGATAGGTCTCGCGCGTGGCCTGGCGCTCGGCGAAATTCACTTCCGCATGGGCCTCGACCGAGAAGCGCTCGGCGCCGACGATGGGCGTGAGCAGCGCCATCACCGCCTGGCGGTAGCGCTCCTCGATGCGCGCCTGGATCTGGATCTGCCGGTCGGTATCGGCGCCGGTGCCCGAGCCCTGGCTCAGCAGCCGCCCGTTCTGATCGACCACGGACACGTCCTGCGGCTGCATCTCCGGCACCGAGGAGGCGACGAGATGCACGATCGCGTCCACCTGGCTGTCCGAGAGCGAGCGGCCGCTGGCGAGTTGCAGCATGACCGAGGCGGTCGGCTTGGAGCGCTCGCGCAGGAAGACGCTGGGCGTCGCGAGGGCGAGGTGGACGCGCGCCTGCACCACGGCGTCGATCGCCTCGATGGTACGGCCAAGGTCCATCTCGCGCGCCGTGCGCAGCTTCTCGCCCTCCACCGCGCGGCTGGCGCCCATGGGCAGCGAATCGAGCAGCGTGTCGCCATCGGGCGCGCTCTTGGGCAGGCCGGCGGCGGCCAGCTTCATCTTGGCGTTGAAATAGGCATCCTCGGCGACCGTGATGGCGCCGGTGGAGCTGAAATCATAAGGGATGTTCGCCTTGCCCAGCACGTCGGCCACGGCCGCCTTGTCGGCATCCGGCAGACCGCGGAACAGGTCGCGCTGCGGCGGTTCGCGCAGGGCCAGCCAGGCCATGCCGGCCAGCGCGGTCACGCCGATGAGGCCGGCCATGGGCAGGCTGCGCTTCACGGCCGGCTGCTCCAGGAAGCCGTTGATGCGCAGGCGCAGGCCGTCCATGCCGGCCTGCCGGCCGGAGGGGATGGCGGGAAGGCCGGAGGAGAGGGCGGCTTGTCCGTCCGCCACGGTGATGTTCGCGTCGCTCATTTTGTCTCACTCACACCGGCATGCTCATGATGTCCTTGTAGGCGGACAAAAGCTTGTTGCGGACCTGAAGGGTGGTTTCGAAGCCGATGGTGGCCTGCTGCTTGGCAAGCATCACGGCGGCGATATCGGTCGTCTCGCCGCGCTCGAAGGCGGCTTGTTGCGCCGTGGAATCGGCCTGGAGCGCATTGACCTCGCCCAGCGCGTTCCTGAGCGCCGAGGTGAATTTGTCCTGGCCCGCATCGCCGGCGGGCGCGGCCACGCCACCGGGCGCGCCGCCGGAGACGGCCTCCTTGAGGGCGTTGTTGCGCTGGAGGATCGACTGGCGGAGCGCCAGCACATTGTCGACGGAAAGTCCGGCCATGGTCTAGTCGTCCCTTCCGCTCAGCTTGCGACCGCGAGGTCGCGCATCTCGGCGAGGCGATAACGCAGCGTCCGCTCCGAGATGCCGAGCAGCCGCGCGGCGCGGGCCCGATGCCCGCCGGTGTCGCGCAGCGCGGCGCGGATGGCGTCGATGCGCGAGGCGCGCGCCACGTCCTGCAAGGTCGCGGTGGCGGCGGGCCGGGGCGCGGGCACGGATGCCGAGGGCCCGGCGAGATCGAGATCGTCCGCCTCGATCCGGTCGCCCTCGCGCAGCACGATGGCGCGCTGGAGCACATTGCCCAGCTCGCGGGCGTTGCCGGGCCAGCCATGCGCCATGAGGCGGCGCAGCGCGGCGGGCGTGGGCCAGGCGAAGGGCGCGGCGGCATTGAAGCCGATATTCTGGTGGCGCAGCAGGAAGGCGGCGGCGATGGCGACGATATCGCCCGGCCGCTCGGCCAGCGGCTTCAGTTGCAGCGGCATCACGTTGAGACGCCAGTAGAGATCGGCGCGGAAGCGGCCCGCCTCGGATTCGATCGCCAGGTCGCGGTTGCCCGCCGCGATGACGCGCACGTCGACCGGCACGGGATGGGTGGCGCCCACGGGCAGCACTTCGCCTTCCTGGAGCGCGCGCAGCAGCTTGGCCTGGAGCGCGAGCGGCAGCTCGGCAATCTCGTCGAGGAACAAGGTGCCGCCGTTCGCGGCGAGGAACAGGCCGTCCGAGGACTGGCCGGCGCCGGTGAAGCTACCCTTCTTGTGGCCGAAGAGCATGGCCTCCATCATCGTCTCGGGCAGGGCGGCGCAGTTGACCGCGATGAAATCCTTGTCGGCGCGCGGCGAATGATCGTGCAGGAAGCGGGCGATGCCCTCCTTGCCGGTGCCCGTTTCGCCCTGGATGAGCACGGTGGCGTCGCTGGCGGCGATGCGTGCGGCGAGACGCATCAGCGTGGCGCTGCTCTCGTCGCCCACGGCCGGCATGCGCGCGGGGCGCAGCATCTCGGCAATGAGCGGGAAGGCCATGGCGCAATCGGCCGGGCCGAAGGCGATGCGCGCGGGGTAGCCGTCCGCCGCCGGCATCAGGCGCGGTTCGCCGCCCTTGTCGCCGGCCTGCCATTCGATCAGCACGTCGCGGCAGGTGGCGTGCGCGATTTCCTCGGCGAGGAGAATGCGGACGGTGGCCTTGCCTCGCGGTGCGTCGGCACCGATCACGCGGACGCCATAGCTGGCAGTATCGAGCCACGCCTCCAGCCCCGGCAGCAGCCGGTGGACGCGCTGGCTCATGTCGACAGGCAACATGCGCTCAGTCCCCATATGTTTCGGCCTGAACTCCCCCGAGCGCAGACCCCCTTTCGATGAAGGGCAATCTGTGCGGAAATGCTTATCATTCCGTTAAGCACGGCGAAGCCTTGCCGGAGGGCCGGCAAAATCGTGCCGGCCGGCGCGCGGGGCGGCCATGGCATTTGAAAAGCCCTTTGCGCCCGCCCGCCGCCCATATGGCGCCCATATAAGGATTCGCGCGCGTACGCGGGGGCCCTCAGCCCCTGCCGCCGGCCGGCGCGAAAAAATTCACGGCCGCCTTAAAGCTTTCGCGGCCGCGTCCGTTCTGGAGCTTCGAGGCCGCCGACGCCGCATGGCAGCGACCCCATCAAGAGCGGGAAAGGATTTCCACATGACTGTTATCGCTTCCAACGTTTCTGCCCTCCGCGCGCAGAATGCTTCGACGTCCGCGAACCTTGGCCTGCAGCAGGCCATGGAGCGCCTCTCTTCGGGCAAGCGCATCAACTCGGCCAAGGACGACGCCGCCGGCCTCGCCATCGCCACCAAGATGACCGCCGAGATCCGCGGTCTCTCCGCCGCCTCGCGCAACGCCAATGACGGCATCTCGCTGACCCAGGTCGCCGAAGGCGCGATGGGCGAAGTGTCCAACATCCTGCAGCGTATGCGCGAACTGGCCGTCCAGGCTGCCTCGGGCACCGTCGACGACGATGACCGCAAGGGCATCAAGGCCGAAGTCGATCAGCTCAAGCAGCAGATCACGGACATCGCCGAGCGCACGACCTTCAACGGCACCAAGCTGCTCGACGGCGGCGGCTCGGGCGCCCCGACGACGGCCACGACCATCTCGATCCAGACCGGCACCAGCAAGGGCCAGACGGTCGATGTGAAGATCGACGCCACGAACCTGGAGGCCCTGGGCCTGACCGTCGCTGGGGAGGACGATGACAACCCGACGCTCGACGTGAGCACGCAGGAAGGTGCGCAGGACGCGCTGGCGACGCTGGAAGAAGCGATCAAGCAGGTTTCGGCCAGCCGCGCGACCCTCGGCGGTGTCCAGAGCCGCCTGGAGACGACGGTGAACAGCCTCAACTCGCAGATCACCAACCTCTCGGATGCCCGGTCGCGGATCGAGGATGCGGACTTCTCCTCGGAGTCGACCGCGCTCGCCAAGAACCAGATCCTCAGCCAGGCGTCGACCGCGATGCTCGCTCAGGCGAACCAGTCGCAGCAGGGCGTGCTGAGCCTGCTCCGCTAATAAACAGCGGTTCCAAGCTTGATCGGCGGCGGTTCTGGTCCACCGTCGCCGGTCATATGGCCCCCGGCACCCAACAGTCCCCATCGTGCCGGGGGTCAACCCTTTCGAAGGACCAAAAAAGAAAACCCTCGCTCCCCCGGGCGAGGGTTTTCGGCATTTTGGGAAAGCCGGGCGAGAGCCCCCCACACACACGCTTTTCGTCATCCCAGCGAAAGCTGGGATCTCACGCGACGGCAGCGCGACCCGGCCCGAGATCCCAGCTTTCGCTGGGATGACGTCTTATTGAGGGGCGCTTATTTCAGCGCGGAGCAGGCTTCCTGGATGCGCGTGCAGGCGTCGCGCAGGATCGCTTCCGAGGTCGCGTAGCTCACGCGGAAGGCGGGGGCGAGGCCGAAGGCGCCGCCATGGACGGCCGCCACGCCGCGCGTTTCCAGGAAATAGCCGATGAGATCCTCGTCGGTCTCGATCCTGCGGCCGTCCGGCGCGGTCTTGCCCATGCAGCCCGAGACGTCCGGATAGACGTAGAAGGCGCCTTCCGGCGTCGGGCAATGAACGCCCGGCGCGTCGTTCAGCATCGCCACCACCAGATCGCGGCGCTTGCGGAAGGCCTCGTTGCGCTCGACGAGGAAGCTCTGGTCGCCATTGAGCGCGGCGACAGCGGCCGCCTGGCTGATCGAGCAGGGGTTGGATGTGGACTGCGATTGCAGCTTGGCCATCGCCTTGATGATCCACTGCGGACCGCCCGCGAAACCGATGCGCCAGCCCGTCATCGAATAGGCCTTGGAGCAGCCGTTGACGGTGAGCGTGCGCTCGTAGAGGTCGGGGCAGACCTGCGCGATGGTCTTGAAGGGCGTGGGCGCGTACCAGACATGCTCGTACATGTCGTCGGTGAGGATCATGACGTGCGGATGGCGGCGCAGCACCTCGCCCAGCGCCAGCAGCTCCTCGCCCGAATAGGCCGCGCCGGTCGGGTTGGAGGGCGAGTTCAGCAGCACCCAGCGCGTCTTCGGGGTGATGGCCGCCTCAAGCTGCTCGGGCTTGATCTTGTAGAGCTGGTTCGCGCCCGCCGAGATGATGACCGGCGTGCCGCCCGCGAAGTTCACGATGTCGGGATAGCTCACCCAGTAAGGCGCGGGGATGATGACTTCGTCGCCCGCCTCGACCGTGGCGACCAGCGCGTTGAACAGCGTATGCTTGCCGCCCGAGTTCACGCTGATCTGGCCGGGCGCGTACACGAGGTCGTTGTCGCGCTTGAACTTGGCGGCGATCGCCTCCTTCAGCTCGGCGGTGCCGTCCACATTGGTGTATTTGGTCTGGCCCTTGCGGATCGCCTCGATCGCGGCTTCCTTCACGAAATCCGGCGTGTCGAAGTCCGGCTCGCCGGCGGAGAGGCCGATAATGTCCTTGCCCTCGCGCTTCAGGGCGATGACCTTGTCGGTCATGGCAAGCGTCGCGCTGGGCTGGATACGGCCGAGAGCCGCGGACGTCCGGGACATTGTCTTCTCCTGATCTGGCATGGGGCGAGGCCCGACACACATGGCCGGACGGCGCGCTCCATAATCGCCTCAGCCCCCGGGCGCAACCAGCGTCGCGGCGACCATGCCGCGCGAGGCATTGCCGATGAAGAAGCCGTTGTCCAGGTCGAGCGGCGTGAGATCGGCCTCCACCGCCTCGCCCAGATCGAGCAGGTTCTGGCGCAGCACGCCGGGCAGCAATCCCCGGCGCAGCGGCGGCGTCAGCAGCTTGTCGTCGCGCTCCACGAAGATGTTGGAGAAGCAGCCCTCGGTGAGATAGCCCTCCGCGTCCACCAGCAGCACTTCGAGCGTGCCGCCGGCCTTGAGCGCGGCGTCATAATGGCGGCGGTCGGTGGTCTTGTGGCGCAGGCGGATGTCGCCGGCCGGCAAAGTGCGGCGCTGAAGGCTGACCGGCACGATGGCCTGCGGCCAGGAGCGGCGCTCGCCCACCTCGACGGCCATTTCGCCGCCCCGGCCCAGCAGTACCCGCACGCGCGCCGGCGCCGCGAGCGCGAAGGTGGCGGCCTGAAGCTCGTTGCGCAGCGCGTGCCTGTCGAACCGGAAACCGAGCGCATCGGCGCTGCGGCCCAGGCGCGCAAGGTGCAGATCCAGCATCGGCAGGCCGTTCACCGGGTCGAAGGCCATGGTCTCGATGAGGTCAACGCGCGCGGCGGACGCCACAAGATTCCCTACGTCCCCCAAGCACCCTCCTTCATTGCGCCGTAACGAAGCGCGATTTGTCGAGACATTCCTGCCACTCGGCCTCGGGCCGGCTGTCGGCGACGACGCCCGACCCCAGACCCAGAACGCCGTGGCGCGCGTCTGTTTCCACCGAAATGGTCCTGATCGCAACATTGAACCGCGCGCGCCCGTCCGGCGCGATGTGGCCGATGCTGCCCGTGTAAAGCCCGCGGCCGTAGCGTTCGACCTCTGCGATCACCTCCATGGCGCGCATCTTGGGTGCCCCCGTAATGGACCCGCAGGGGAAGAGCGCGCGGATCACTTCGTCCGCCGCGACGCCGGGCCGCACCCGGCCTTCCACCACGGAGACCATCTGGTGAATGGTGGGATAGGTCTCCACCGTGAACAGCGCCGGCACCCGGACGCTGCCGGCCATCGCCACACGCGAGATGTCGTTGCGCAGCAGGTCCACGATCATGAGATTCTCGGCCTGCTGCTTGGGGTCGGCCGCCAGCTCGGCGATGGCGGCGGCGTCCAGCGCCGCGTCCGCCAGCCGGCGCGCGGTGCCCTTCATCGGCCGGGTGACGATGCGCCCGCTCTCCAGCGCGAAGAAGCTCTCCGGCGAGAAGGAGAGGATATGCCGTCCGTCATGGCGGATGAGCGCGCCATGGCCGGCGCGCTGGCGCGGCCGGATCGCGGCATAGGCGGCCAGCGGATCGCCGGGGAAATCGACCGCGGCGAGGAACGTGAGGTTGGCCTGATAGATGTCGCCGGCCACGATATAATCCAGCACCTTGCCGATGGCGCGCTCATAGTCGGCGCGGCCGATCATCGGCGTGACGGCGCCGGTGGCGCGGGCATCGGGCGCGGGCAGCAGATCCGGCACGGCGGCGGCGGGCAGGACGTGGGGCGCCTCGAACAGGCCGAACCAGAGCAGCGGTCCGGCATCGCCCTCGCGCGGCACATAACCCGCCTGGCGCGGCTCGAAGGCATGGCCGGCCGTGTAGCTCATATAGCCGGCCGCATGCAGCCCATAGTCGGCGGCGCGTGCCACTTCGGCGAGCGCGGGCAGCACCTCGCTCATGCGGTCGGCGCGGACGATGCCCACCGGATCGCGGAAGAGCAGCGCCTGGCCGGCGCCCATGCTTGCGGTCATGCCCGCGCCATCCGGGCTCGCATCGTCCAGCAGGACGAAGGGCGCATGGTCGGAGCCGGGCAGGCGGGGGGCGGTCATGGCGCTCTCTTGGCAGCGCGGACCCGGCTTGACCAGCCTTCCCGCCGCGCGCCGTGGTCGGTCGGGCTCATGCGCCTTTTCCCGTCACGGCCGCGTCCGGCCGATCAATCGAACAGCGAGCTGACCGAGCTTTCGTCGGCGATGCGGCGAATGGCCTCGCCCAGCAGCGGGGCAATGGGCAACTGGCGGATGCGGGCGCACTGGAGGATGCCGTCCGTCGCCAGGATGGTGTCGGTGATGACGAGTTCGCGCAGTTGCGATCCGCCCACGCGCGCCACCGCGCCGCCCGAGAGCACGCCATGCGTCACATAGGCGACGACATCCACCGCGCCGGCCTCCTTGAGCGCCTGGGCGGCGTTGCACAGCGTGCCGGCCGAATCGACGATATCGTCCACCAGCACGCAGAAGCGGCCGGCCACGTCGCCGATGATGTTCATCACTTCCGATTCGCCCGCCCGTTCGCGCCGCTTGTCGACGATGGCGAGCGGGGCGTTGTCCAGCCGCTTGGCGAGCGCGCGGGCGCGCACCACGCCGCCCACGTCCGGCGAGACGACGGTGAGATTGTCCTGCGGGAAGCGCGCCTGGATGTCCGCCGACATGACCGGCGCGCCGAACAGATTGTCCGTCGGAATATCGAAGAAGCCCTGGATCTGCCCGGCGTGGAGATCGACCGAGAGCACGCGGTTGGCGCCCGCCACGGTGATGAGATTGGCGACGAGCTTGGCCGAGATGGGCGTGCGCGGGCCGGGCTTGCGGTCCTGCCTTGCATAGCCGAAATAGGGGAGCACCGCCGTGATGCGCCGCGCCGACGCGCGCTTGAGCGCGTCGATCATGATGAGCAACTCCATGAGATTGTCGTTCGCCGGATAGCTGGTCGACTGGACGACGAACACGTCCTCGCCGCGCACATTCTCGTGGATCTCGACGAACACTTCCTCGTCGGCGAAGCGGCGCACGCTGCAATTGGTGAGCGGCAGCTCGACATAGGACGCGATGGCCTGCGCCAGCGGCAGATTGCCGTTGCCCGAAATGATCTTCATGCTGCTGCATCCTGCGGAGATTTTGGCTCGCGCACCCTCTAGCGGCGCGGACGGCTCGTGAAAAGGGCCTGTAACGGAACGGGAAGCCCGTCCGTCCCGTTCTTCCGTAAGGTGGCGCGTGGACAGGAGGCCCGATGCCGGCGAGAAAAGATGGGTTCTGCTTTGCCGCCGCTTGGATTAGAGCGCGGCCATGACCCAGTCCCTCCGTATCGCGCTCGCGCAGGTCAACCAGGCCATGGGCGACCTCAAGGGCAATGCCGATGCCATGCTGGCCTGGCGCGAGGATGCGCGGGCGGCGGGGGCGGACCTCATCGTCTATCCCGAATTGCAGCTCATCGGCTATCCGCCGGAGGACCTCGTGCTCAAACCCGCGCTCGTCGCGCGCGCGGAAATGGAGTTGCGCCGCCTGGCCGAGGTGACGGCGGACGGCGGGCCGGCGATGATCGTGGGCACGGTGATCGCCAATAACGGCCTGCTCTTCAATTGCGCCGCGCTGCTGGAAGAGGGCCGCATCGCCGCGATCCGCCAGAAGCGGGAGCTGCCCAATTACGGCACGTTCGACGAGAAGCGGCTGTTCGCGCCGGGGCCGCTGCCCGAGCCGGTGACGTTTCGCGGCGTGAAGATCGGCCTGCCGATCTGCGAGGACATCTGGTTCCCCTTCGTGGCGGCGCACCTCAAGGAGCGCGGCGCGCAACTCCTTATCAACATCAACGGCAGCCCCTATGAGGCGGACAAGGACGATCTGCGCGAGCAGGCCGTCTGCGCCGCCCGCGTGCGCGAGACCGGGCTGCCGATCGCCTATCTCAATCGTGTCGGCGGGCAGGACGAGCTGGTGTTCGACGGCGCCTCCTTCGTGCTCAATGCCGATGGCAGCGTTGCCCATCGCCTGCCGGACTGGGAGGAGGCGCTGGTCCTCACCGACTGGGCGGCGGACCCGGTGGGCGGCGGCTGGGCCTGCAAGCCCGGCGAGCGCCACGCGCTCGATGCGCATCCGGGGGACATCTACCACGCCATGCTGGTGGGCCTGCGCGACTATGTGAACCGCAACCGCTTTCCCGGCGTGGTGCTGGGCCTGTCCGGCGGCATCGACAGCGCGCTCTCCGCCGCGGTGGCGGTGGACGCGCTGGGCGCCGAGCGGGTGTGGTGCGTCATGATGCCCTCGCGCTTCACCAGCCAGGAGAGCCTGGACGACGCGGCGGACTGCGCGCGGCTGCTCGGCTGCCGGCTCGACACCATTCCCATCGGCCCGGCCGTGGACGCCTTCGACGCCATGCTCGCCCCGTCTTTCGAAGGCCGAAGCAGCGACCTTGCCGAGGAGAATATCCAGTCGCGCATCCGGGGCGTGACGCTCATGGCGCTCTCCAACAAGTTCGGCCCCATGCTGCTCACCACCGGCAACAAGAGCGAGATGAGCGTGGGCTATGCGACGCTCTATGGCGACATGGCCGGCGGCTATTCGGTGCTGAAGGATGCCTACAAGACCACCGTCTTCGCGCTCTCGCGCTGGCGCAACGCCCATCGCCCCGCGCTGGCGCTGGGCCCGGACGGCCCGGTGATGCCCGAGCGCGTGATCGCCAAGCCGCCCACCGCCGAGCTGCGCGAGAACCAGAAGGACGAGGACAGCCTGCCGCCCTATGATGTGCTGGACCCCATTCTCTACGGTCTTGTCGAGCAGGAGAAGTCGGTCGACCAGCTCGTCGCCGCCGGCCATGATCGCGAGACGGTCGTGCGGATCGAGCGGCTGCTCTATGTGGCCGAGTACAAGCGCCGCCAGTCGCCGCCGGGCGTGAAGCTGGGCGGCCGCAGCTTCGGCCGTGACCGGCGCTACCCCATCACCAATGCCTTCCGTACGGGCTGAACACGCATGACCGTCATCACCCGCTTCGCGCCCTCGCCGACAGGGTCGCTCCATGTCGGCAATGTCCGCACCGCGCTCCACAACTGGCTGTTCGCGCGTGCCATGGGCGGCACCTGCCTGTTGCGCATCGACGATACCGACCGGGAGCGCAGCGAGGAGCGCTTCGTGGAGGGCATCCGCGCCGACCTTGCCTGGCTGGGGCTGGCGATGGACGGGGAAGTGCGCCAGTCCGAGCGATTCGCGCTCTACGAGGCGCGGTTCGCCGCGCTGCGCGAGGCCAGCCGGGTCTATCCCTGCTTCGAGACCGCGCAGGAGCTGGACTTGAAGCGCAAGATCCTGCTCGGGCGCGGGCTGCCGCCGGTCTACGACCGCGCCGCGCTGGCGCTCACGGCCGAGGAGATTGCCGCGAAGGAAGCGGCCGGCGAGGCGCCGCACTGGCGCTTCCGGCTCGACCATGAGACGCCCATCGAATGGAGCGATCTGGTGCGCGGGGACCAGCATTTCGAGCCGCGCCTGCTTTCCGATCCCGTCATCCGGCGGGCGGACGGGAGCTGGCTTTACATGCTGCCCAGCGTCATCGACGACATCGCCATGGGCGTCACCCATGTGCTGCGCGGCGAGGACCATGTCTCCAACACCGCCGCGCAGGTGCAGATGGTCCAGGCGCTCGGCGCGAACCTGCCCCGCTTCGCGCACATGGCGCTGCTGGTCGGCGCCGAGGGCAAGCTCTCCAAGCGGCTGGGTTCGCTCGGCATGGCGACGCTGCGCGAGGCGGGGATCGAGCCCATTGCGCTGGCCGCGTTGCTGGCCCGGCTGGGCACCAGCGATCCGGTCGAGCCCGTGACCGACATGGCGCCGCTCATCGATCGCTTCGACTTCGCGCATTTCAGCCGCGCCCCGGCGCGCTTTGCCGAGGAGGAGCTGGCCGCGCTCAACCAGAAGATCGTCCACATGCTGCCTTATGAGGCCGTGGCGGACCGGCTGCCGGGCGCGATCACGGCGCAGGCGTGGCCGGTTGTGCGGCCCAATCTGGCGACGCTGGCCGGGGCAGCGGACTGGGTGGCGGTGCTGACGGGCGAGATCGACCCGCCGGCCCTCGATGAAGACGACCGGGCCTTCGCGCAGCAGGCGGCCGCGCTGGTGGAAGCCGGCAACTGGGGCGATGATCCGTGGCATGCGCTGACCGGCGCGCTCAAGGCGGCGACCGGCCGCAAGGGGCGCGCGCTCTTCCTGCCGCTGCGTCAGGCGCTGACCGGCCAGGACCATGGGCCGGACATGGCCGCCCTGCTGCCGCTCATCGGCCCCGCGCGGGCGCTGGATCGGCTGCGGGCGGCGGCGCGGCCGCCCGCTGCCTGACATGGGCGCGGCGCATCGCGATCAAGCGGGAATGCGCGTGCCGGGGTTGGACGGCCGGCGCCGGCGATACCCAACGCCCGGCTTTGCATCCGTTGCGGGAAAGCCTATCTAGGCGCCATGTCGATCTTCCCACGCCCCGTGTCGCCGCGAAGTGCCTTCGCGGACCTCAAGTCGATGTTCGCGCCGGACCGGCCGCATCGCTGGAGCCTGCTGGGCGTCTCCGCCGCGCTCACTTTCCTCATGATCTGGGCCTTCCACCTCGATTCGCGCCTGCCGCCCAAGCAGCGCGAGATCATCTATGTCGAGAGCTGGATGGCCGACCGGCGCGACAGCGACATCATCCGCCGGCAGAAGGCCGACCTCGTCAATTATGAAGCGGCGCTGGAGAAGCGGCAGGAGCGGTTCCAGCGCGTCGCCGATATGACGGGCATAGAGTGGCGCGAGGAGGAAGCGAAAAGCCGAGAGCAACGCAAGGCCGTGATCGCGGCCGTGCAGAAGCGGCTCGACGAGCGGCTGGCCGAGGCGCTGGCGCGCGAGGCGGCACAGGGCAAGGCGCCGGCATCGTCGGATACGGGGGCGCAGGACACGCAGCCGCGGCAGGGCGCCGGGTCGCAGGACATGGGCGCCAAGACGCCCTGACATGGCCGCCGACGCCGACCTGTCCTGGCTCGCCGTCGCCATCGCGCTCTCCCGGCGCGGACGCGGGCGCACGGCGCCCAATCCCAATGTCGGCTGCATCGTGGTGGACGCGCAGGGCCGTGTGGCCGGGCGCGGCTGGACAGAGCCGGGCGGACGTCCCCATGCCGAGGCCATGGCGCTCGATCAGGCAGGCACGGCCGCGCGCGGCGGCACGGCCTATGTAAGCCTGGAGCCCTGCGCGCATCACTCCGCGCGCGGCCCCTGCTGCACCGATCTGCTGATCGAAGCGGGCGTGCGGCGCGTGGTTGTGGCGGCGGACGACCCCGATCCGCGCACGAACGGTGCGGGGCTGGCGCGGCTGCGCGCGACGGGCATCGACGTACACAGCGGCGCGCTGGCGGAGGAGGCCCGTGCGGCCATGGCCGGTTTCTTCACGCGCCTTGCGTACGGCCGCCCCTTCGTGACGCTGAAGCTCGCGACCTCGCTCGACGGGCGGATCGCGCTGGCGGATGGCTCCAGCCGGTGGATCACCGGCGCGGCCGCGCGGGCCCATGCACATCTGGAGCGCGCGCATCACGAACTGATCCTGGTGGGGCGCGGCACGCTGGAGGCCGACGCGCCCCGGCTGGACGTGCGCTTGCCGGGCCTGGAGGCGCGCGCGCCCCAACGGGTGCTGCTGAGCCGGGGCGGCATCGCGCCCGAGGGATGGCGGCGAATCGCGGCGCCGGCGGAGATCGCCGGGCTGGCGGGGGATCATCTGCTGGTCGAGGGCGGGGCACAGGCTGCCGCCGCCTTCATTGCCGCCGATCTGGTGGACCGGCTGCTGCTTTATCGCGCGCCGCTGCTGATCGGCGCGGGCAAGGCGGCGCTGGGCGATATCGGCCTTGCCGATCTTGCCGGCGCGCATGGCCGCTGGCGCCTCGCCGAGACGCGGCGGCTGGGCGCGGACATGCTTGAGGTTTACGAACGCACGCGGGAGACATAGAGCGGGCGTCCTATCGGGCCGTTCGCCCGGACCCGACCAAGGGCCTCCTTTCCCGGCGCGAACGGATCAATGACGAATGAGGAACGAGGCGCGTTCATGTTCACCGGCATCATCACCGACATCGGCACCGTCCGCTCCGCCGAACAGCGCGGCGACCTGCGGCTCGTCATCGGATGCGATTACGACATGGAAAGCGTGGTGATCGGTGCGTCCATCGCCTGCTCGGGCTGCTGCCTGACGGTGGTGGAAAAGGGGCCGGACTGGTTCGCGGTGGACCTCTCGGCCGAGACGGTGTCGCGCACGGCGCAGGGCGCCTGGGCGCAAGGCGCGCGGCTCAATCTGGAGCGGGCGCTCAAGGTGGGCGACGAGCTGGGCGGGCACATCGTCACGGGTCACGTCGATGGCATTGGCGACGTGGAAAGCATCACAGCGCAGGGTGATTCGCACCGGGTGCGCATCCGCGTGCCGGGTGATCTGGCGCCGCATGTCGCGCCCAAGGGCTCGATCACGGTCGACGGTGTCTCGCTGACCGTCAACGAGGTGAGCGACGCAGGCGGGCATACCAGCTTCGGCGTCAACCTCATCCCGCACACTTTCGCGGTGACGACGTTGGGCGACCTGCGGGAAGGCTCGCCGGTCAATCTGGAGATCGACGTGTTGGCCCGCTACCTCGCCCGCATGCGCGACCACGCCGCCCTTCCGGCCTGATCCGGGCGAAGCCCTTTCCCTGATTCTCTACGCTCTTTGCGTCTCTGCGCGATTCAAGAGAAAGCCGGTTCACGCGGAGACGGGAGAAGAAGGGGTTTGAGCCTGCCGGCCCTTTTCTCCTCTTTTTTCTCCGCGTCTCCGCGTGAACAATTTTTTCGCGCAGAGGCGCAAAGAGCGCAGAGAATAGTTCGGCTGCGCCGCGTGAATGTGAAAATCGGGGTTGGAATATCACATTGTAATGTGATATTCGGCGCCGCCATGAGCAGCGACCTGATCGAGAAAATCCGTGGGCTGGTGCGCGAGGGCACGCTCTCGCGCTCCGGCCTGGCCCGCGCCGCCGGGCTCCATGCCAACAGCCTGCGCAAGCTGGAGGACGCCGACTGGAATCCCACGGCGGACACGCTGGGCAAGCTGGAAGCCTATCTCTTCGCCCGCGAGCACGGCACCGCGCTCGCCAGCGCCGAAGAGATCATCAACGAGGCGCGCAACGGGCGCATGTTCATCCTGGTCGACGACGAGGACCGGGAGAATGAGGGCGATCTCGTCATCCCCGCGCAGATGGCGACGCCGGATGCGATCAATTTCATGGCGATGCACGGGCGGGGCCTCATCTGCCTGGCGCTGACGCAGGCGCGCGTGGCGCAGCTCGGCCTGGATCTCATGAGCCCGCACAACGGCACTCGCCACCAGACCGCCTTCACCGTCTCCATCGAGGCGCGCGAAGGCGTCACCACCGGCATCAGCGCCGCCGACCGCGCGCGCACCGTCGCCGTCGCCGTCGATGCCTCGAAAGGCCCGCAGGATCTGGTGACGCCGGGCCATGTCTTCCCGCTGGTGGCGCAGGATGGCGGCGTGCTGGTGCGGGCCGGCCATACCGAGGCGGCGGTGGACGTGGCGCGGCTGGCCGGCCTCAATCCCGCCGGCGTGATCTGCGAGATCATGAACGACGATGGATCCATGGCGCGGCTCGACCATCTCATTCCCTTCGCGCAGAAGCATCGGCTCAAGATCGGCACCATCCGCGACCTCATCGCCTATCGCCGCCGCAACGATCATCTGGTGCAGCGCCGCGCGGAGGCGCGCTTCACCAGCCGCTGGGGCGGGGAATGGCGTGCGATCAGCTTCTTCAACCGCGCCAACGGCACCGAGCAGGTGGCGTTGCAGAAGGGCCATGTCGCGCCCGACCGGCCGACGCTGGTGCGCATGCATCAGGTCGATTTCTTCAGCGACATCTTCGGCGAGGAAGGCGCGCGCGCGGGCCTGCTGGCGCGCTCCATGGAGATCATCGCGGCCGAGGGCAGCGGCGTGGTGGTGCTCATCAACCGGCCCGAGCCGGATCGCTACACCCGTATGCTGAGCGCCCGCAGCGAAGGCGGCGTCCAGGCCACGCGCGCGCTGGACGAGCTGCGCGATTATGGCGTGGGCGCGCAGATTCTCTCCGAGCTGGGCGTGCACGACATGATCCTGCTCACCAACAGCCACCACAATCTCATCGCGCTCGATGGCTATGACCTCGCGGTCGTGGGGGAGCGGGCGATCGACGCGGCGGGGATGGACGGCGGCGATCGCCCCGGCGCGTGACATCATGCTCCTGCGCACCATGGCCGACGAGGCGCGAACGCCCAAATATGCCCATGTCGAGCGGGAGCGGCGCTGGCTGGTGCGCGCGGATGCCACGCCCGAGAACGCGGCCACGCGCTGTATTCGCATTGAGGACCGCTCTATCGACGGCACACGGCTGCGGTTGCGGCGCATGACCGATCTGGCGACGGGCGAATGCGCGCTCAAGCTCACCCGGAAATATGAAAGCGCCGATCCGCTCGCGCGGCCGATCGTCACTGCCTATCTGGACGCGGCGGACTATGCCGCCCTGACGGCGCTGCCGGCGCGAACCCTCGTCAAGCGGCGCTACGCCGTGCGGTCCGGCGCGCATCTTTATGGTCTCGACCGGTTCGAGGGCGCGCTCGCGAGCCTGGCGCTGGCCGAGATCGAACTGGCGGACGACGACACCCTGCGCGCGCTGGAGGCGCCGCGCTGGACCGTGCGCGACGTCAGTCACGAATCCCGATATGAGGGCGGCTCGCTCGCCCGCAACGGCTTACCGCAGGAGTAATCATGGCCAGGTTTCTGATCGTCGAAGCGCGCTTCTATGCGCATCTCAATGACATGCTCGTCGCCGGTGCCAGGGCCGCGCTGGAGGCCGAGGGGCACAAGGCGCAGGTGCTGAGCGTGCCCGGCGCGCTGGAAATCCCCGGTGCCATCGCCATGGCGGCCGAGAGCGGGCGCTATGACGGCTTCGTGGCGCTGGGCGTGGTGATGCGCGGCGAGACCTATCATTTCGAGATCGTCTCCAACGAAAGCGCGCGCGGCCTGATGGCGCTGGCCATGGACGGCATCGCCATCGGCAACGGCATCCTCACCGTGGAGAACGAGGCCCAGGCGCTGGTCCGCGCCGACCCTGCGCAGAAGGACAAGGGCGGTGAAGCGGCCCGGGCGGCCGTGCGCATGCTGGAGATTGCGGGGCAGTTCCGGGAGTAGCGCCGGAGGCGGCGTCCGGCGGATAGCTATCGGCCGAACGTTGCGGCGCCCATCCCGTGCTCCTGCGCAAGCAGGAGCCCAGGGCGGCTATGCACGGCCGATGAGCCCCGAGCTTCTGCCTGCGCAGGAGCCCAAGGACAGCGCGCTATTTTACGAATAGACTCAGCGCTGGAGCGCCTCGCCGGCATTCTCCAGGGCGCGGCCAGTCGCATCGCGGGTCGCCTGCGCGGCGTCGCGGGTTTTGTCGGCGGCCTCGTCCAGCCGGTCGCCGGCGCGATCCAGCGCGGCATCGGCATTCTGGAGCGTATTCTGGTCGAAATCGGCGGCGCGGTCGCCTGCATTCTCGATATCCGTCGCGAACGCATTGCCGGCCTCTTCCGCCTCTTGCCGCGAATTGTCGCTACAGGCCGAAAGACAGGCGGCCCCGGCGGCGAGGCTGATGACGAGGGCGATGGTGCGCATGGTGTTCCCTTTTTGCTGCAAATGCGTTTGAGGCAACTGCCGGGACGGCGGATGGTTCCCGAAAAGAGACGCTTGCGGGGCAAGGTACGCTAGCCGGGCGCCGGATTCCTGCCTGCGCAGGCGCACCATTTTTTCGAAAAAGGATCGCGGCCGCACCCGGTCAGGCGGCGAGGGCGTCCAGTGCCTCGCTGGCCTCCAGCCAGGCGGCTTCCGCGGTTTCGATGCGCTTTTCGATCTCGGCGCGGCGGCGCATGAGGTCGGTCATGGTCAGCTTGGCGAGATCGGGCGCGGCGGCCTTGGGATCGAACAGGGCCGCGTCGATGGCGCTGCGCTGGGTCGTGAGCGCGGCGAGGTCGCTCTCCAGCTTCTTGGCGCGGTTGCGCAGCTCCAGCGCCTGGGCGCGGGCCTGCGCGGCGGCGCGCTTGTCGGCCTTGCGGTCTGCCTTGGAGGCGGTGCCGCCACCCGCGCCCGTGCCCCGACCGAGCACGAAATCGGTATAATCCTCGACCGATCCCTCGAATTCCCTGGCGCGGCCGCCATCCACCAGCACCAGCCGCTCGGCGACCAGCTCGATCATGTGCCGATCGTGGCTGACGATGACCACGGCGCCGGAATAGCCGTTGAGTGCCTGCACCAGCGCCTCGCGGCTGTCGACGTCCAGATGGTTGGTGGGCTCGTCGAGGATGAGCAGATGCGGTGCGTTGCGGGTGATGAGCGCCAGCGCCAGCCGGGCCCGCTCGCCGCCGGAGAGGGAGCCGACCTTCTGCGTGGCGCGCTCGCCCGAGAAGCCGAAGCGGCCGAGCTGCGCGCGCACCGCGCCGGGCGTGGCGCCGGACATCTGCCGCGTCATATGGGCGAGCGGCGTCTCGTCCACGTCCAACTCCTCCACCTGATACTGGGTGAAGTAGCCGACATTCATCTTGGCCGACGCCTGCATCGTGCCGTCCATTGCCGGCAATTGCGCGGCGAGCAGCCGGGCCAGCGTGGTCTTGCCGTTGCCGTTGCGGCCCAGCAGCGCAATGCGGTCATCGGGGTCGATGCGCAGGTTGAGGCGCTGGAGCACCGGCGTCTCGTTATAGCCGACCGCCGCCATGTCGAGTGTGATGAGCGGCGGGCGCAGCGGTGCAGGATCGGGGAAGCCGAAGGAGAGGCTGGGGTCCTCGATGGCGGCGGTGATGGGCTGCATCCGGGCCAGCGCCTTGGCGCGCGACTGGGCCTGCTTGGCCGTGCTGGCGCGGGCGGAATTGCGGGCGATATAGTCTTGAAGCTTGGCGCGCTCGGCGTCCTGCTTCTCCTTGGCGGCGGTGATCTGGGCGAGGCGCTCGGCGCGCTGGCGCTCGAAGGCGTCATAGCCGCCGGGGTAGAGCGTCACCTTGCCGCCCTCCAGATGGAGGATGTGGTCGACGACATTGTTCAGCAGGTCGCGCTCGTGGCTGATGACGAGCACGGTGCCGCGATACTCCTTGAGGAAATTCTCCAGCCACAACGTCGCTTCGAGGTCGAGATGGTTGGAGGGCTCGTCGAGCAGCAGCAGGTCCGGCTCGGAAAAGAGCAGCGCGCCCAGCGCCACGCGCATCTTCCACCCGCCGGAGAAACTGTCGAGCGGGCGCTGCTGCATCTCTTCGTCGAAGCCCAGGCCGACGAGGATGCGGCCGGCGCGCGCCGGGGCGCCATAAGCGTCGATGGCGATGAGGCGCTCGTGCAGGTCGCCCAGGCGATCGGGGTCCACGCAGGTCTCCGCCTCGGCCAGCAGGGCGGCGCGCTCGGTATCGGCGGCGAGCACGGTGTCGAAGGGCGTGGCCGTGCCGCTCGGCGCCTCCTGCGCGATATAGCCCATGCGCGTGGCGCGGGGCATGTCGACGCTGCCGCCATCGGGATCGATCTGGCCGATGATGGTCTTCATGAGCGTGGACTTGCCCGCGCCGTTGCGGCCGATGAGGCCCACGCGGGCGCGCGGCGGCAGCGCGGCACTGGCGCGGTCGAGAATGTTGCGGCCGCCCAGGCGCACGGTGATATCGTTGATCGTCAGCATGGCGCGGGCCCGTTAGCACAAGCGGGGCGGATCGGGGGGCTTTTTCGCGCGTTGTTTCGGGTTAAGGAGCGGACATGGACTTTCAGGACCTTCTCCGGCGCTATTTCGGCGTGGCGGATATCGCGGCGCTCCAGCCGGCGGCGCTGGACGCGGGCATCGAGCGCATGCGCGTGGACCTGGGGCTGGAGCGCGATCGAGGCCGCCGCTTCGCGCTGTGGACGCTGCTGCACATGCTCGGCGCCGCGCCGGGCCTCGACGTGGCCTTCCCGGACGCGGCGGACCGCGATGCGGCGCGCGATTTCATGGAGATGGTGGAGCGGATGGACGGCGACGGGGCCGAATAGGGCGCGGCCCGCGACGGGCGGCGTGGCGCGGGCGCGCCGGCGGGTCTAAACTCGCGTAGCGGCGATGCGGGGTGTCCCTCATGCGGAGTCGATCATGATCCCCACCGTTACTGTTTTCGAACGCTCGCCCGATCACGGCCGGGGCCTGGCGCGCGACATGCGCGTGCGCTGGGCGCTGGAGGAAGTCGGCCAGGCCTATGACGTCCACGGCCTCTCCTTTGCGGGGATGAAGGCGCCTGCGCATCTGGCGCGCCACCCGTTCGGGCAGATACCGACTTATGAGGAGGGCGATCTCGTCCTCTTCGAATCGGGGGCGATCGTGCTGCATATCGCGGAGCGCCATGCCGGCCTGCTGCCGGACGCGGCGAAGGCCCGGGCGCGGGCGATCGGCTGGATGTTCGCGGCGCTTAACACGGTGGAGCCGCCGATCGTCGAGCGGGAAACCGCCGGCTATGCGGAGCGCGACGAGAGTTGGCACGCGGCGCGGCAGCCCATGCTGGAGAGGCGAATCCGCGACCGGCTGGACGCGCTCGGCGCCCGGCTGGGCGATGCCGACTGGCTGGACGGGGCCTTCAGCGCCGGCGATCTGCTGATGGTGACGGTGCTGCGGCGGCTGGAGGGATCCGGCCTTCTCGATGGCTATCCCAACCTTTCAGCCTATGTCGCGCGCGGAGAGGCGCGGCCGGCCTATCGGCGGGCGTTCGCGGCGCAGCGGGCGGTGTTTCTGGCCAGTTCGGCGAGCGAATAGGGCCGGATGGCCGGGCGGTGCGCCGGGTTCGCGCCGTCGCAGGGGGCTATGACGCCATGCGCTTGAGCTGGCGGGCCTTGCGCTCGTGCTTCACCGCCGCCTCGCGCAGGCGGCGGGCGAAATCGGGATCGTCGCTGGCGTCGGCCTTCAGGCGCGCGACGCGGGCGAGCTGCTCGTAATAGATGGCGTCCTTCAAATCTTCCATATGTGCCCACCGCTTGCGCCAAGCGGGCTGTGGGATCAAGCCCGGCGCGCAGGGCGGACAGGCGCGATGCGTCAGACTGGCACGCTGGCCGTGAAGCGCTCCACCAGCCAGCAGGCGGCGGGGCCGGGCGGCGTATCGGTGCGCCAGATGGCCGAGAAGGTGTAGCGGGGCGCGGGCCAGTCGGGGAGGGCGAGGCGCACCAGCGTGCCGGCGAGCAGATCCGCCTCGACGAGCGGCAGCGGCATGTTGCCCCAGCCGATGCCCTGCCGCAGCAGCGCATGCTTGGCGCCCAGATCGGCCAGGCGCCAGGTGCGCGGCGAGAGGACGGAGAAATCGCGTCCTCCCGTCAGCGGCGAGCGGTCCGAGAGGACGAGCTGGATATGGTCGCGCGCGGCGCCGGGGCGCGGCGGGCTCATCATCGCGAGCGGATGGTCGGGCGCGGCGACGGGCACCAGCTCCACGGCGCCGGCGGCAGTCCAGTCCAGCCCCGCCGTGCCGGCATTGAGCGGGCCGTTGATGCCGATCACCGCCTCGCCGGCCAGCACCTTGGCGGTGACGGCGCCCAAAGCCTCGACATGGAGGCGCAGCGCTACCGTGGGGAAGCGGGCGTTGAAGGCTCGCAGGGCGGCGCCCAGCCGGTCGGGCGGGAGCATGACGTCGACGACGAGGCTGACCTGCGCCTCCAGCCCCTCGTGCAGGCCCTTCACGCGGGCGCGCAGGCCGTCCATGCCGCGCGCGACGGCGCGGGCCTCCGCCAGCACGGCATGGCCGGCCTCGGTCAGCACGGGGCGGCGCGTCCCTTCCCGTGTGAACAGGGTGAGGCCGAGCTGGGTTTCCAGATTGGCGATGCCGTAGCTCACGACCGAGACGGCGCGGCCCAGGCGCCGGGCAGCGGCCGCGAAGCTCCCCTCATCCACCACGGCGAGGAAGAGGCCGAGCTGATCGTAAGTGGGCGTTCCGACCGCAGACATTTCAAGTTTCTCGAATGAATATGCCGATATTATATGGATTATCCGCAAAGATGCGAGCGCCTATATCCCCCTTCAACAGCAACGAGACGCGGCTGGCTGGAACGACCGGCCCGCCCGGACGATCCCCAGACAGGCCGCCGGCCCGAACGGGGTCGAGGAGGTTGAAGCAATGATCGAACTGCGCCCTTATGCCAGCCTCGGCGGCGCCAATCACGGCTGGCTGGAGACAAAGCACCATTTCTCCTTCGCCGATTATCATGACGACGCGCGTGTCCACTGGGGCAATCTGCGCGTGTGGAACGACGATGAGATCGCCCCTCACAGCGGCTTCCCGCCGCATCCGCACCGCGACATGGAGATCATCACTTATGTCCGCGAAGGCGCGATCAGCCATCAGGACAGCCTCGGCAACAAGGGCCGCACGCAAGCGGGCGATGTGCAGGTGATGTCTGCCGGCACCGGCATTCTCCACGCTGAATATAATCTCGACGAGGAGACCTGCCGCCTGTTCCAGATCTGGATATTGCCCACCAGGCGCGGCGAGGCGCCTAGCTGGGGCACGCGGCCCTTCCCCAGGGGCGAGCGGGCGGGCCGGTTCGTGACATTGGCCTCAGGTTTTTCGGGCGACGATGACGCGCTGCCGATCCGCACCGATGCGCGAGTGGTGGCGGCCACGCTCAAGGCCGGCGAGACAGTTGACTATCCGCTCGGCAAGGACCGGCACGGTTATCTGGTGCCGGCGAGCGGATCGGTCTCCATCGCGGCCGATGAAGGCCCGGTGATCGTTCAGGCCCGCGACGGCGCGGCGATCAGCGATGTCGACACGCTCAGGGTGACGGCGATCGAGGACAGCGAGCTGGTCCTGGTCGACGCTGCCTGACGGGGTGGCGCGGCGGGCGCAAATTCCCCCTCCCCGCGCGCCGCGCCATCCCGCATAACAACCCGGATCGAGGAGAGACGAGATGACCCTGCGCCCCACCGATAGCGACAATGTCGAGATGATTATCCTGCCGCCCGTGCGCGATCTGGGCGATGGCTTCGCGGTCCGCCGCGCACTGCCCTCCGCGCATCGCCGTATGGTGGGCCCCTTCATCTTCTTCGACCAGATGGGGCCGACCGTGCTGGATGCCGGCCAGGGCCTGGACGTGCGGCCGCACCCGCATATCGGCCTCGCCACCGTCACCTATCTGCTGGAAGGCGAGATCCTCCACCGCGATTCGCTGGGTTCGGTGCAGCCGATCCGGCCGGGCGCGGTCAACTGGATGACGGCCGGGCGCGGCATCGTCCATTCCGAGCGCTCGCCCGACGACGCCCGCGCGAACGGCGGCCCGCTCTACGGATTGCAGACCTGGGTGGCGTTGCCCAAGGCGCATGAGGAGACGGCCCCGGCCTTCTTCCACCATCCCGCCGCCGAGATTCCCAAGGCGCAGGCCGAGGGCGTCTCGATCACGGTCGTCGCCGGAACCAGCGACGGCCTGCGCTCGCCGGTGCAGACCTTCTCCGACATGCTCTATGCCGATGTCGTGCTGGACGCCGGTGCCCGCTACCGGCTGACCGCCGAGCATATCGAGCGCGCCGCCTATGTCATTGCCGGCGAGGTCGCCATCGAGGGGCAGGTCGGCGGCTTCACGCAGCATGAGCTGGTGGTCTTCAAGCCCGGCGCCGAAATCGTGCTGCGCGCGCAGGGCGGCCCGGCGCGGATCATGCTGGTGGGCGGCGAACCGCTGGCCGAGCAGCGGCACATCTACTGGAACTTCGTCTCAAGCGCGCCCGAGCGGATCGAGCAGGCCAAGCAGGATTGGCGCGCGGGGCGGTTCGATGGCGTGCCGGGAGACACGGAGTTCATCCCGCTGCCGTAGCGCAAGGAAATGGACCGGCTCTAGCGCGGGCCGCGCGTGTTGCGGCGCGGGTCGCGCCAGGTGAAGGCGCTGTTGGCGATGGGCGCGCCATAGCTGATGTTGCTCAGGCGGATGGTGGTGCGGTTGCCCTGGGCATCCTTGGCCATCCAGCCGTAAAGCTCCAGCCCGCCGGGCGCGCTGGCCTTGCGGCTGAACACGAGCGTGAGCACGCCATATTCGGGATGGGCCGGATCGCGCACTTCGATGGAGACGAGGCGCGCATCACCGGTGGCGACGCGCTTGCCGTAGCGGGCCAGATCGCGGCCGGGATCGAGCAGGGCGCCGAGCGGCGAATTGCGGATCGGCCAGCGCTCCACCTGCGCGACCACATAGTCGATCATGTTGAGCGATTTGCCGTCCGCCACGATCAGCAGGTCGCCGCCGCGATAGTCGAAGCGGATATGGCCGGGCTGCTTGAGCAGCAGCGTGCCGCTCTGGGTGCGGCCGCTGGGATCGGTCTGCTCGAAACTGGCCTTGAGCGTGGTGATCGCGCGGATGGCGCGGGCGACGGCGGCGACATCCTCGGACGCATCCTGCGCCTGCGCGGCGGCGGGGAACGCCACGGTGCCGGCCAGAGGAAGGCAGACGGCCGCGCTCAGCGCGAGCAGGCGCGTGAGGGGCTTGCGAAGCTTGGGGGAAGGCATGGTCATGTCGCCGGAGATAAGGGCATGGCCTTGAATGTCCACTGAATGCGTTTTCCGGCCGGTAGCGATGTGGGCGGCAACCTTTCGCACCGGCATGCGCTTAGGCGAGGCAAGCTCTGCCGATGACGTGGGTCCGGCGCCATGGACGCGCGGCCGCGGCTGCGGCAGAGTGGCGCGCAGGCACAATGGCGCGGATTCAGGGAGCGGCGCATGGGCGCGCGGATCAGACTTATCCTCAATGGCAAGGCGGCGCAGGATGAGGGCGTGCGCGAGGCCGTCCACGCGATTCGCGCGGAGGGTCATGCGGTCGCGGTGCGCGTGACCTGGGAAGACGGGGACGTCGAGCGGCTCGTTGCGCAGGCGGTGATTGAGGCGCAGCGGGGCGAGCTGGACCATCTCGTCGCGGGTGGCGGCGACGGCACCGTCAGCCAGGTGTTCGCGGCGGCCTTCGAGGCTGGCCTGCCGGAGAGCTGCACGCTTGGCCTGCTGCCGCTGGGGACGGCCAATGATTTCGCGCAGTCCGCCGACATTCCCGCCGACGATCCGCTGGCCGCGCTGCGCATGATCCTCTCCACGCCGGCGCGCCGCATTGACCTGGGGCTGCTGGACGGGCGGGTCTTCGTCAATCTGGTCTCCGGCGGCTTCGGCGCGCAAGTGACGGCGGAGACGGACACGCAGCTCAAGAGCAAGCTGGGTGCCTTCGCTTATGTGCTGAGCGGGCTTAGCCGCGTGACGGATTTGAATGCCTGCGCGGGCCGCTTCGAGGGACCGGATTTCGCATGGGAGGGCGCCTTCATGGCCTTCGCCATCGGCAATGGCCGGCAGGCGGGCGGCGGCTTCGCGCTCTGCCCGGATGCGCTGCTGGACGATGGCCTGCTCGATCTCACGATCCTGCCCGTGCCGGAAAGCGGCATCGGTGCCATCGCGGCCTTGCTCAAGGACGGGCGGGCGAGCCTGGCCCAGGCCAGCGTCACCGCCCGGCTGCCCTGGGTCCGGTTCGAGGCGTGCGAGGAGATTGCCATCAATCTCGATGGCGAGCCGATTCAGGGGGCGCAGTTCCGCGCCGAATGCCGCCCGGCTGCGCTGGCCCTGCATCTGGGGCCGGAGGCGGCGCTGGGAGAGACGGCGGGGGCGGCGGGCGCTTAGCCATCGCGTGCTCGGCGCAAGCAGGAGCCACCAGCCTCAGCGCCTAATCGTCCTGGGCTCCTGCTTGCGCAGGAGCACGAAGTCTCTTCTTGAACGCCGTCGGAGCGCGGGCCGTGAGGCTCGCTATTTCGGCTGGCCCATCTCGTCGCGCAGGACTTCGCGGCGGCCGACATGGTTGGGCGGGCCGACCAGCCCTTCTTCCTCCATGCGCTCGATGAGGCGCGCGGCGCTGTTGTAGCCGATGCGCATCTGGCGCTGGAGCCAGCTTGTCGAGGCCTTCTGGCTCTCGAACACGAGCTGGCAGGCCTTGCGGAATAGCTTGGCGTCCGCCGAATCGTCGCCCAGGTCCACGCCATCCAGCGCGAAGCCGCCATCCTCGGGTTCCTCGGTGACGGCGGAGATATAATCGGGCTGGCCCTTGGAACGCCAGTGATCGGCCACGGCGCGCACCTCGTCATCGCTGACGAAGGGGCCGTGGACGCGCGTGAGGCCCTTGCCGCCCTGCATGAACAGCATGTCGCCCTTGCCCAGCAACTGCTCGGCGCCCTGCTCGCCCAGAATGGTGCGGCTGTCGATCTTGCTGGTGACGAAGAAGCTGATGCGCGTCGGCAGGTTGGCCTTGATGACGCCGGTGATGACGTCCACCGAGGGGCGCTGCGTGGCGAGAATCAAGTGGATGCCGGCGGCGCGAGCCTTCTGCGCCAGACGCTGGATGAGGAATTCCACTTCCTTGCCCGCCGTCATCATGAGGTCGGCCAGCTCGTCCACCACCACCACGATCTGCGGCAGCGGCTGATAGTCCAGCTCCTCCTCCTCGTAGATGGGCTGGCGCGTGGCCTCATCGAAGCCGATCTGCACGCGGCGGCCGAGCGACTTGCCCTTGGCGAGGGCGCCGCGCACCTTCTCGTTGTAGTTGGCGAGGTTGCGCACGCCGATGGCGGCCATCATCCGGTAGCGGTCCTCCATCTGCTCGACGGCCCATTTGAGCGCGCGGATGGCCTTGGCCGGCTCGGTGACGACTGGCGAGAGCAGGTGCGGGATGTTGTCGTAGATGCTCAGTTCAAGCATCTTGGGGTCGATCATGATGAGGCGCAGCTCGTCCGGCGTCATGCGGTAGAGCAGCGAGAGGATCATGCAGTTGAGGCCGACCGACTTGCCCGATCCGGTGGTGCCCGCGACGAGCAGGTGGGGCATGGAGGCAAGGTCCGCCACCACCGGCTCGCCGAAGATGTTCTTGCCCAGGATGATCGGTAGCTCCGCCTTGCCCTCCGCGAAGGCGCCGGACGTGATGAGCTGGTGCAGCACCACCGATTCGCGGTTCACATTGGGCAGCTCGATGCCGATCACGGTGCGCCCCGGAATGGTGGCGACGCGCGCGGAGAGGGCGGACATGTTGCGGGCGATGTCGTCGGCGAGCTGGATGACGCGGCTTGCCTTGATGCCGGGCGCGGGCTCCAGCTCGTACATGGTGACGACCGGGCCGGGGCGCACTTCGGTGATAGCGCCCTTCACATGGAAATCGTCGAGCACGCTTTCGAGCAGGCGGGCGTTGCGCTCCAGCCCTTGCTTGTCGAGCTTGCCGGCGGCGGCGGGCGGGGCAATCGTCAGCAGGTCCGGCGCCGGCAGGTCGTTGTTGCCGAACAGGTCTTTCTGGCCGGAAATCGGCGCCGTGGCCTTGGTGACGGCATTGGCATTGGGCGCCTGGATGCTGATCGGCGCGCGCGCGGCCGTCTCCACCGCGCGGCGGGGCCCCGTCTCGCGCGGCGGTTCTTCTTCGCCCTCGTCGTTGACGGTGGCCGGCTCCGCGCGCCGGCGCAGCGAGAAGCGGGGCAGGCGCAGGCTCTGGAACGGCGACATGGCCGGGCGGGCGAAATGCCACAGCGGCTTTTCCAGCGCCAGGCTGCGCACCCACAGCCAGCTCCCGGTGAGGATGCAGAGCGCCAGCACCGCCCAATCGGTCCAATAAGCCGGCTGGGTGCCGAGCCGGGCGGTGAGCGCGCCGATGCCCTCGGCCACCAGATAGGCCGGCACGCCGCCCCAGCGAGCGGGCAGGCCCACGAGCGGCTCGGGCCAGAGCAGCCACAGGCCCGTGCCGATGAGCAGGATGCCGGCCAGGCATTTGAGGATCTGCCCCAGCCAGCCGCGCATGTCCTGATCGCCCCAGAGGCGCCGCGCGCAGACGAGCATGAGCGGGAGCAGCAACACGCTCGGCAGGCCGCCGAAAGTGAGCATGACGTCCGCCGCCCAGGCGCCCGCGCTCCCCATGAGATTGCGCACATCCGGGCCCGCCACGGTGTTCAGCGCCGGATCGGCGACATGGTAGCTGAGCAGCGCCAGAGTGAGGAAAAACGCCAGCGCATAAAGGACGAGCGCGCCGATGAAGGTCGCCAGACGCAGCAGGCTGCGGCGCAGCATCGTCTGCCACTCGGGGGCGGGTCTGGCCGCTGACCGGCTTGCCATGGCTGTCTTTCCCCTGTCCTCGCATTGCGTGCCGGCCGCGCGCCGGCGGGCGCGTGCCCGAAATGTTCCTGCGCGGGACAATCGGCTTTCAGGGACTCTGCGTCAAGAGTCCTCGGGAATCCGCCGTTTCCCTGCGGTTGCGCGGTAGCGGTGCGCGCCTCTATGGTGCGGGCGCAACGCGGGAGGAGCGCAACCCATGAGCCGTCATCTGGTCGATCCGCAGCTTGTCGCGGCGCTCGATCTCTTCGCGCCGTTGGACCTCGACCCCATGCGGATCGGCGAGATGCGGGCGATGTTCACGGCGACGATGGCGCCGCTGGAGAGCTATGCGCGCCCAACGGTCCACATCGAGACGCGGCGCGTGCCGGGCCCCGAGGGTGCGCCGGACGTGCCGGTGACGCTCTATCGCCCGGCCGGCGCGCGGGGACCGCTGCCGGTGCTGCTGCATATACATGGCGGCGGCTATCTGTTCGGATCGGCGGCGCGCAGCGGACCGGGGAGCGTGCGCACGGCGGACGAGCTGGGTTGCGTCGTCGTCTCTGTGGACTATCGGCTGGCGCCGGAGACGCGGGCGCCGGGCGCACTGGAGGATTGCTATGCCGTGCTGGCGTGGCTGCACCGGGAGGCCGATGCGCTTGGCGTCGACGCGGCGCGCATCGCGGTGGGCGGGGAGAGCGCGGGCGGCGGCCTGGCGGCGGCGCTGGCGCTGCTGGCGCGCGACCGGGGCGATTATGCGCTCTGCTTCCAGCTCCTCGTCTATCCGATGCTGGACGACCGCACCTGCGCGCGTCCGCCCGCCAATCCGCATGTGGGCGCGTTCGTGTGGACCCCGGCCGCCAATGACATGGGCTGGCGCTGCTATCTGGGCGCGGAACCGGGGAGCGCCGGCATCTCGCCTTATGCCGCACCGGCGCGAGCCACGGACCTCGCCGGATTGCCGCCCGCTTATCTCTGCGTGGGCGCGCTCGATCTCTTCCTGGAGGAGGATATGGACTATGCCGCGCGACTGCTCGCGGCCGGCGTGCCGACGGAGCTGCATGTGCTGCCGGGCGCCTATCACGCCTTCGAGACCGCGGCCGAGGCGGATGTCGCGATCCGCTCCCAGGCCGAGCGGCGGCGCGCGCTCGCCGCGGCTTTCGCGCGCTGAGCGATCAGGGCCGGCCGAGGCCCAGCGGACGCAGCGGATCGCCGACGAGCCCGCTCACCAGCGCGGCCTGGATCGCCGTCGCCGGCCAGAGGCGTGAGAGCGGGCCGATGATCCGGTCGCGCACCCAGGGGATGCTCCGGCTGTCCGATTGATAGACCGGCGTGAAGATGGCGGTGAGTGCCTGATAGAGCACGACATGGCGGCAGCGCAGGCTGACGACGCGAGCCAGTCTCTCCGGCAGAGCGCCGGGGCCGGCAAGGCCGAGGCCGAGTGCCCAGGCATCCAGCAGGGCCATGTTGGCGCCCTGGCCGAGCTGCGGGCTCGCCGAATGCCAGGCATCGCCGATATGGATGAGCGCGGGCTCGGCCGGGTGGGGCAGTGTGCGGTGGGCATAGTGGGCGAAGACGAGCTGGTCGGGGTCGCGGATCTGGTCGAGCAGTGGCGCGCAGGCCGGCCAGAGCGCGCGCACGTCCGCCTTCCAGGCATCAAGCCCCGCCGCGCGCCAATCGTCCAGCCGGTCGGCCCGCAGCGACCAGAAGAAGGCGAGCCGTCGCCGCCTGGCATCGCGCGGCGTGCCGACGGGCAGGACGCCGATCATTCGGTTCGCGGCCCGGTAGCGCTGCTGGAGCGCGGCCCAGTCGAAGCCGGCATCGTCGATCCAGTCCAGCGTTGCCCAGAGCGCGCCATAGGCAAGCGCCCGGCCCGTGGCGGGAGCCAGCGCTGAGCGGGAACCCAGCGCATCAACAACGAGATCGAAAGGTTCTGAATGCGCGCCATCGGCGAGGCACAGGCGGCGGCGTGAGCCATCGTGCACGCTGCCGTCAATCGCCTGACCAGTGCGCAGCGCGATGCCCGCCTCGCGCACCGCGTCATGGAGGCAGGCGAAAAGATCGGCCCGGTGGATGCCGAGGCCGTAATGACTGGCGCCACGCAGCGCGGCATAGCGCACGTCCAGCACCGTGCGGCCGCTCGGCACGGCCTGGCCGAACAAGCGGTCGATCCGCGCGCCGCTCGCCAGCACGGCGTCCTCCAGGTCCATGGCACGCAACACGGCGAGGCCGGTGGGCTGGAGCATCAGGCCCGAGCCGATGGGCTGCGGCCGCTCGAAGCGCTCGAACAATGTGACCGCGTGGCCCGCGCGGTGCAGCAGCAGTGCGGCGGCAAGACCGGCAGGTCCGCAGCCCGCGATGGCGATGCGCAGGGTCATGGCCGGGCCGCCGGCCCGTCAGGCGAGCCGGGTCATCCAGCCGTGCACGTCCGGCTTCTGGCCGAGCTGGATGCCGACCAGCCGTTCGCGCAGGGTGCGGGCGACTTCGCCGCCATCGCCATTGCCGATGATGAAATTGCCGCGCTCGGAGCGCACTTCGCCAATGGGCGTGACGACCGCCGCCGTGCCGCAGGCGAAGGCTTCCTTGAGCTTGCCGGCGCGCGCGTCGTCCATCCACTGGTCGAAGCTGTAGGGCTCCTCGCGCAGCGTGTAGCCGGCCTCGGCGGCGATGCGGCGGATCGAATCGCGGGTGACGCCGGGGAGAATGGAGCCGTTGAGCGGCGGCGTGAGGATGGTGCCGTCGTTGAACACGAACATGATGTTCATGCCGCCCAGTTCCTCGATCCACTTGCGCTCGACGGCGTCGAGGAACAACACCTGGTCGCAGCCATGCGCGATGCCCACGGCCTGCGGCTGGAGCGAGGCGGCGTAATTGCCGCCGCACTTGGCCGCGCCGGTGCCGCCGGGGACGGCGCGAACCTGGTCGTGGCTGACCCAAAGGGTGACGACGCTCTTGCCGCCCTTGAAATAGCCGCCGACCGGCGAGGCGATGACGCAATAGATATATTCGCGCGCCGGCCGTACGCCGAGGAAGGCCTCGCTCGCGAACATGAAGGGGCGCAGGTAAAGGCTGCCCTTGTCGGCATCCGGCACCCAGTCGACATCCGCCGCGACCAGCTTGCGGATGCTCTCCACGAAGAGGTCCTCGGGCAGATGCGGCATGGCGAGGCGCGTGGCGCTGGCGTTGAAGCGGGCGGCGTTCGCCTCCGGGCGAAAGCTGGCCACCGCGCCGTCCGGCAGGCGATAGGCCTTGAGCCCCTCGAAGATTTCCTGCGCATAATGCAGCACGGCGGCGGCGGGATCGAGCGGGATGGGCTGGCGCGGACCCAGCGCCGCATCGTGCCAGCCCTGTCCCTCCGTATAGCGGATCGTCACCATATGATCGGTGAACAGCGTGCCGAAGCCCAGGTCCGCCATGGCAGCGGCACGGTCCTGCGCGGAGGTGAGGGCGGGATGGGGCAGGGTGGTGAAATCCAGCATGTCTCGAACGTCTTTCCGTGAACTTTTATTACTCTATTTCGGCTTCCGTTAGCATAAAGATGCGCGTCCGTCACCTGCCCTCTCTTGCAAAGAGATGGAGGCGCCGCCCCGCTCGCCAGAGAGACCGTTCCCGTGACTGCCGGCGCGCGGATCGCCCGAAGGGGTCGCCGGCTCGGTATCAGGAAGTTTCCGGGCTGTCATGTGCCTGTGGGCACGCGCTCCTCCGCTCCCCCGTCTGCCTCGCCGGCCGGGCACCTTTCCTGCGGGGAATGTCCTCCTATATCAGGGGAACCCGCGGCTGGGGCGAGGACCCCGCCGCCTTGGAGACAGACGATGAAGAAGGCGATCCTTGGCCGCTATGGCAATGATCGTGGCCATTGGGTGGGCGACGGTTTCCCCGTCCGCTCGCTCTTTTCCTACAATGGGCTGGGGCAGGCGATCAGCCCCTTCCTGCTGCTCGATTATGCCGGGCCGCATGTCTTTGCCCCAACCACGGACCGGCGCGGCGTGGGCGAGCACCCGCATCGCGGCTTCGAGACGGTGACGATCGTCTATGAAGGCGAAGTGGAGCACCGCGATTCGGCCGGCAATGGCGGCGTGATCGGCCCCGGCGACGTGCAGTGGATGACGGCCGGCGGCGGCATCATCCACGAGGAATATCACTCCCCCGGTTTCGCCAGGGCGGGCGGGCCGTTCCGCATGGTGCAGCTCTGGGTGAACCTGCCGGCCCGGCACAAGATGACGCCGGCCGCCTATCAGGGCATCACCGCCGACATGATCCCGAGCGTGGACCTGCCGGACGGCGCGGGCACGGCGCGGATCATCGCCGGCGAACTGGCCGGCGCGAAGGGGCCGGCGCGCACCTTCACGCCGATCAACGTCTGGGACATGCAGATCGCGGGCGATCGCGACGTGGCGCTGGATGTGCCCGATGGGCATGTGGCGCTGCTGGTCGTGCTCGGCGGACATGTGACGGTGAACGGCACCCAGCCCCTCGGCACGGCCGAAGTGCTGCTGCTCGGCCGCGAAGGCCGCAACGTGTCGCTGCGCGCGGATGGCGACACGACCCTGCTGCTGCTGAGCGGCGAGCCCATCGACGAGCCCCTCGTGGGCCATGGCCCGTTCGTGATGAACAGCCGCGAGGAGATCGTCCAGGCGTTCGAGGACTTCAACAGCGGCCGCTTCGGCACGCAGGCGGCCTGACGACCGACCGGACCGGCACGGCCGCGCGCGGGGATTTGTTTCGTGCGCGGCCGGTTTGCCGAAGCCCTCGCAGGGCGCCTGCCTGCGCAGGAGCACAATGGTGCATTGGCGATGGCTTGAACAACGGATGGAGCGCGCCCGGTCAGCCCCGTTACAGCGCCAGCAGCCGCACGTCCGGCTCCGCCTCCGCCAGGAAAGCGACGGGGCCGGTCAGGGCGATGCGCGGGTCGAGCCGGTCCGCGCTCATGCCGACCAGGGCAAGGCCGCTCTGGCACAGGCTGATGCGGGCGCCGTCGCCCAGCGCTTCGTCGAGCAGGTCGGCGAGGGTGGGATCGCCGGCGGCCACCCAGGTCGAGTCGCGCGGATCGGCGACGGGCGGCCGCAGCAGCGCGGCGGCCTCGCCCTGAAGGAAGAGATGGGCGTTGCCGCCCAGGGCGATCTCGGCGCGGGCGAGCGTGAGCGCGGCGCGCAGCCGGGCGGGATCGGCGCTCACCAGCAGCAGGGCGAGAGGCGGACGGTTCATGCGGGCTGATGCGCCTGCGGCTGCGCGTGCGCCTGCTTGTGCGCCGCGCAGGCGGGACAGGCCGGATCGGGCGGGATGGCGAGGCGGCGGAAGCGGCCGCCCAGCAGGTCCGCGATGGTGAGGGTGCCGGCCATCTCCGTCCCGAAGGGGACGATGAGGCGGATCGCCTCCAGCGCGGCCAGGGTGCCGAGAATGCCGGTCAGCGCGCCGACGATGCCGTCCTCCGCGCAATTCTGACCCGCCCGGCCCGGATCGGCGCCGACCAGACAGCGATAGCAGGGCTGCCCCTCCTCCCAGCCGCGCCAGACGGCGAGCTGCCCCTCGAACTGGCCGACGGCGGCGGTGACGAGCGGTGTGCGCAACGCCGTCGCCGCGTCCGAGACGGCGAGTCGCGTCTCGAAATTGTCGCAGCCGTCCAGGATCACGTCCACATCGCGCAGCAGCGTGGCGGCATTGGCGGCGTCCAGGCGCTGGTTGATGGGGATGAGGTGGCAATCCGGGTTGAGGCGGTGCGCGGCATCCCGCGCGGCTTCGCCCTTGGGCCGGCCGATGTCGTCCGCGCCAAACAGGATCTGGCGCTGGAGATTGGAGAGCGAGACGCTGTCCGGGTCGATCACGCGCAGCGTGCCGACGCCCGCCGCCGCCAGATAGGCGATGGCCGGGCAGCCGATGCCGCCCGCGCCGACGATGGCCACATGGGCGCCGAGCAGCTTGACCTGCCCCGCGCCGCCGATCTCGCGCAGCACGATATGGCGGGCATAGCGCTCAAGCTGGGTATCGGTGAGCATCAGGGGCACGCGGGCGTGGCGGAGAGGGAGCGGCACATGCCTGCTCCATAGCCGATCGGGCCGGCGGCCTCCACCATCTCTCCGGTCCGGCGGGAAGAAAGGCGGGATCGAAACCGGGGCTGGCGCGCTCCACCTGCAAAAGCCCCTTCCGCCGGCGTCAGCCTGCGTTCATTGAAACAGGCGTAGCGCGGCGTATCGATTGAGAGAGGAGTGCACCAGATGAAGAAGACGCTGTTCGCCATTGCCGCCGTCGCGCTGGCGCTGGGCACCACGGGCGCCGCTGTCGCGCAGAACGACTCCGGCGAGGCCGCCGCACCGTCGCGCGGCGAAGCGCAGCTCGCCAAGATGCTGGAAGGCCGCGTGGCCGGCAAGCCGCAGAGCTGCATCTCCGCGCAGATCAGCAACCGCCTCCAGATCATCGACCGCACCGCCGTGGTCTATGACGGCGGCGGTACTGTCTACGTCGCCCGTCCGCGCGACCCGCGCTCGCTCGACACGAACGACATCCTGGTCATCAACCGCTTCGGCAGCGAACTGTGCAAGCAGGACGTGATCCGCACGGTGGACCGGACCTCCGGCTTCATGACCGGCGTGGTGTTCCTGGACGACTTCGTGCCGTATAGCCGGCGCTGATCGGGGATCGATTGCGCCTGACGGATCGATCCGCCGGGCTCAATCCACCCGATAGACCGCAAGCTGCACGGTCGAGGCGACCTTGCCGCCGGTCGCAAGGAAGATGGCGCGATTGACCCAGTCATAGGCCGGGTGGCCGGTGTGCAGCCTGATGGCCGTGCGCATATAATAATCGGACGGGGGCACGGCTTCCCCCGCCGCGAGGCGCGCGGCCACGTCCGCCGGGGCGTGACGGATGCCGCGACTGACGACTTCGATCACCGCGCCGTCGCCGGTCTCGATGGCGTAACGCGCGTCCAGCTCGGCAATGCCGTCCACCATCACCGTCTGCCAGTCCGCGCCGACATTCAGGATGCGACCGTTGATGCGCGCGCCCGCGGCGGTGCCGCCGACGATGGGGATGATGCGCCGGGTTCCGGTAGCGCACGCCCCCATCTCATGCGGGCGGCTCAACTCCACCGTGAGATCGCAGACATGGTCGAGGTGCGGAATCATGCGGGCACCCGAGTGCCGAGCGCGCCACTGGCGATGGTGGCGCCAGACGGGATCGTGCGCGGCGCGGCATTGAGGCGGTCCTTGGCGAAGCCTGCCGCCTGCTGATAGCCCAGCATGAACGCGGCCCGGTCTTCGAACGGAATGACATCGTCGATATTGTCGAACTGGCCGCCGCAGCGCTCCTCCACCATGTTGAGCAGGCCGAAGGGGCCAGCGCCGCGATTGCGCAGGGCAATCTGGCCGATGGGCTGGCACATGTCGTCGTCATAGACACGTAGCGCGGCCGGCGTGACGCCGTGCGCCAGCATGATCCGGCCGATCATCCGGGCATCCATGATCGCCTGCGAGGCGCCGTTGGAGCCGGTCGGATACATGGGGTGCGCGGCATCGCCCATCAGCGCGACCGGGCCATCGACCCATGTCGGCAGCGGATCGCGGTCGATCATGGGGTTTTCATAGGCGACGTCCGATTTGGCGAGCAGCGCGGGCAAATTCAGCCAATCATAGACGAACCCGTCGAAATGATGCGCGAAGTCGGTCAGCGCCACCGGGCGGAACCAGCCGGACTTGGTCCAGTCATGCTGTGCATCATAGGTCTGCTCGGCGATCCAGTTGATGTCCGCCAGCCCCTGCGCGTCGGGATGGGAGATCGGATAGATGACCACGCGGTGGCGGCTGGTGCCCAGGCCGATGAAGGACGATCCCGTGCGGATGGGGACGCCGCGCGCGGTGCCGCGCCACATGATCGTGCCGCCCCAGCGGATCGGCGGCTGATCCGGGTGCATCTGCGCGCGCACGGCGGAATGGATGCCGTCCGCCCCGAACAGCAGGGCGCCGTTGAACGCCTGATGGGCACCGCCAGCCTGCGTGACCAGCGCCGTCACTGAGCCATCCGCCTCCGCGCGATAGCCGGTGACGCGATGGCCCAGCTTCACGGCATCGGACCCCAGGCGCGCGACGACCTCGCGGTGGAGCATGAGATGGAGTGCGCCGCGATGCACGGCATATTGGTGCCAGCGATAGCCCGCCAGCTTGCCGCGCGGCTCGCTGTAGATCTCCTTGCCGTTCAGCCCCAGCAGCGCCCATTCGCGCGCGGGGATGCCGATCCGGTCGAGCTGCTCTTCGCCAAGGCCCAGATCTTCCAGCTCGCGCACGGCATTAGGCTGGAGATTGATGCCCACGCCGAGCGGCTTGAGATCGCGCACGCTCTCGAACACGGTGCAGGGCACGCCGATCTCGTGCAGCGTGAGGGCGAGCGCCAGGCCGCCGATGCCGCCGCCCGCGATCAACACCTTTTTCTGGGACATCGTACTGGATTGCCTCTCTAGGGACACGCCGGCCCTATACGACCGGCTGGCCTTTCATGGATTTGAGGTTCGCTGGATGGCGCCGGCCGTCACCCGGCGGCGCGGACGCCCGTGGAGCCGAAGCCGCCGCTTCCGCGCGCGGTCTCGTCGAGCGCGTCCACTTCGACCATGCGGCCGATCTGGACGGGGGCGACGACGAGCTGGGCGATACGGTCGCCGCGCCGGATATCGAAGGGCTCGGCGCCCAGGTTGACGAGAATGCACTTGAGTTCGCCGCGATAGTCGCTGTCGATGGTGCCGGGCGTGTTGGGCAGCGTGATGCCATGCTTGAGCGCCAGGCCCGAGCGTGGGCGGACCTGCACCTCGAACCCCTCGGGAATGGCGATGGCGATGCCGGTGGCGACGGCGTGGCGGGCCATGGGGGCCAGCGTCACATCCTCGGCCGAGACCACGTCCATGCCCGCCGCGCCATGCGTGGCATAATGGGGGAGCGGCAGGCCCTCGCCATGGGGCAGGCGCTTCACCCTGATCTCGATGGGGCCGGTGTCAGCGGGAGTCGAGGGCATCGGCGATCCTTTCGATGAGCCGCGCGGCGACGGCGGATTTGGGCAGTTCGGGCCAATGCTCGACCCCCTCCGCAGTGACGAGGTGGACGCTGTTGACGGCGCCGCCCATCACGTCTCCCGAAACATCGTTGGCGACGATCCAGTCCGCGCCCTTGCGCGCGCGCTTGGCGGTGGCGTGGTCGACGATCTTCTCCGTCTCCGCCGCGAAGCCGACGACCAGCGCGGGGCGCTTCGCATGGCCCGCGAGCGTGACGAGAATGTCCGGGTTCTCGGTGAGGGCGAGCGGGGCGGGTGCGCCGCTGCCGTCTTTCTTGATCTTCTGCGCCGCTTCGTCCGCCGCGCGCCAGTCCGCCACGGCGGCGACCATGACGGCGGCATCGGCGGGCAGCGCGGCCTCCACGGCGGCCAGCATCTCGCGCGCGGTTTCCACGTCCACGCGGGTGACGCCCGCGGGCGTGGGCAGCAGCACCGGGCCGGCCACCAGCGTCACGCGGGCGCCCGCCTGCGCGGCGGCGGCGGCGATGGCGAAGCCCTGCTTGCCCGAGGAACGATTGGCGATGTAGCGCACCGGGTCGATGGGCTCATGCGTGGGCCCGGCCGTGACCAGCACATGACGGCCGAAGAGATTGGCCCCGGAGAGATCCGGCGCGTTGATGGTGCGCGTGGTGTCGGTGAGCAACTGCGGCTCGCGCGCCGGGGCCTGCGCCAGCAGCCGCTCGATCTCAGCGGCGATCTCGGCCGGCTCGGGCAGGCGGCCCTTGCCCCATTCGTTGCAGGCCATGGCGCCCACGGCCGGCTCCAGGATGTGGACGCCGTCTTCCTTCAGTTGCGCGATGTTCCGCTGCGTCGCCTTGTGATGCCACATGCGCACGTTCATGGCCGGGCAGGCGAGCACCGGCTTGTCCGTGGCGAGCAGCAGCGTGGTGGCAAGGTCGTCGGCAAGGCCGCCCGCCATCTTCGCGAGGATGTCGGCGGTGGCCGGCGCGACGACGACGAGGTCCGCCTCGCGGCTCAACTGGATATGCCCGATCTCGCGCTCGGCCTTCAGGTCGAACAGATCGTCATAGACATGATCTTCAGTGAGCACGCCGAGCGAGAGCGGCGTCACGAACTCCTTGGCGCCCCGCGTCATGACCGCGCGCACCGCACTGTCCCTGGCCTTGAGCAGCCGGACAAGCTCCAGCGCCTTGTACGCCGCGATGCCGCCGGAGACGATGAGGAGGATACGGGGCTGGGTCATGGTTCCGCTTGCGCAATAGCGCCTCTTCCAGCCAGAACCAAGCATGCAGCGGCGGGGGGTGCTTCATGCGATGGCGGTGGGCGGTTCTGGCAAGCTTGATCGGGTTGCAGGGCTGCTCGCTGCCGCCACCGACCGTCTTTGCGATGCTGGAGCGTGGCGCGATCGTCTTTCACATTCGCGAGGCGGGCCTGTTCTGGGGCCAGATTTTCGGCTGGGACGACGGGCGCTATATCGTCGACCGCTTCTGGATCACGCAGGGCAAGCGCACGATTGTCAGCCTCACGCCCGATGCGTCTTCGCGAGCGGGTTGCGGTTCTGCAAACACCTTCCCCGTGACGCTTGTCGAAGCGCGATGCGGTTTTGCCTGGAAAGGCAGGCGGAATGATCTGCGGCCGGGAGAGGTCTATGCCATCCGTCTGCGTGCGCGCCAGAAAGAACCCAATAGCTTGTGCATGGAACGTGGTGAGTCCACCGATGCCTGCCGCTATGATTCATGGTGGTCAGATGGGATCGTCGGCGCTTTCAGGATCGAGCGCGATGGCCGTGTCGTCAATTTGCGGCCCAGCGAATTTCCGGACGAGTGCGGCGCAGACGATGCCCAGCAGGGCACCGTTGAGGAGGAGTGGGCCGAGCATTGCCTGACCAAGCCGCAACGGGAAGGAATAGAGGAACAGGGCGGGGCCGCCGAGAACGGCGCCGGACGTTAGCCAGATCGTCCAGACCTGGCGCGGCGATCTGTTTCGGGCCAGCCGTGCCACAAGCTCCGCCGCGATCAGCGTCAGCGGCCAGACCGCGAAGAGGCCGAACAAGGCGGAGGGAATGCCCAGGATGAGCATGGCGGGGATGAAGGCCAACATCGTCCCCGGATCGGGCGCGTAGAGGGCGCCGACATAGAGATCGGCGCAGAAAATATAGGCCGCGAGGAGCGAGGTGAGGATGGCGGCGTAAAGGGCCGGCAGCAGATGGGACGAAAAGCGGTGCGGCCTTCCGTAGCCCATCGCCGCTATCCCCACGCCCACATCGCCGCCGCGCCAGCCGCCGCCGCGATGATCGCCACCGCCGCATAGCGCAGCAGGCCGCCTCCTCCCACTTCTATCAGCGCGATGTCCGGCAGGGGCGGGGCGGGCGGGGCGCCGCCGGGGGGCGGGTAGGCGTCTTCCAGGCGCTTGAGGAGGCCCGGCAGGCGCTTGAGCGTGTCGGCGGCGTCGAACAGGGCGTCGGCGGCCTTGGCCTCCGGGCCCAGCTCGTCGCGCAGCCAGCCTTTCACATAGGGGCCGGAGACTTCCCACATGTTGATCTGCGGATCGAGCATGGTGGCGACGCCTTCTACCATCACCATGGTCTTCTGGAGGAGCAGCAGGTGCGGCTGGACGGCCATGTCGAAATCGCGGGTGATGGCGAAGAGCCCGTCCAGCATCTGCCCCACGGACAGCTCGGAGACGGGCTTGCCGCGCATCGGTTCGCCGACCGCGCGCAGGGCGGTGGCGAACTCGCCCACGTCGTGATGGGCGGGCACATATTGCGCCTCGAAATGGATCTCGGCCACACGGCGGTAATTGCCGGTGATGAGCCCGTAGAGGATTTCCGCCAGCCACAGGCGCGCGCGCCGGTCGATGCGGCCCATGATGCCGAAATCGATGGCGGCGATGGCACCGTCCGCCGTCACGAACAGATTGCCCTGGTGCATGTCCGCGTGGAAGAAGCCCTCGGCAATGGCCTGGCGCAGGAAGGTATTGACGAGCCGCGCGGCGATGGCGGGCAGATCGTGGCCGGCGGCGATCAGCGCCTCGCGGTCGCTCACCTTGATGCCATCGACCCAGTCCAGCGTCATGACGCGGCCGTTGGTGCGGTCCCAGTCGATGGCGGGGACGATATAGCCGGGCACGGCGACCATGGCCTCAGCCAGCTCGGAGGCGGAGGCGGCCTCGCGGCGCAGGTCCAGCTCGCGCGCGGTCCAGCGCTTGAGATTCTCGACCACCATGCGTGGGCGCAGGCGCGCGGCCTCGCCGCCCAGACGTTCCAGATGCGCAGCGGCCCATTCATAGGTCTCGATATCGCGCGTGAAGCGCTCGCGGATCTGCGGGCGCAGCACCTTGACGGCGACCTGCCGCCCCTCGGTCGTGACGGCGCGGTGGACCTGCGCGATGGAGGCGGCGCCGACCGGCTCCTCCTCGATGCTGGTGAAGAGCGCCTCCAGCGGCTGCTCGAAGCTCGCCTCGATCTCGGCGCGGATGAGGGCGAAGCGCACCGGCGGCAGCGCATCCTGGAGAGAGAGGAGTTCGCGCGCGGCCTCCTCGCCGACAAGGTCGGGCCGCGTGGCGAGCGACTGGCCGAGCTTGATGGCGGCGGGGCCGACCGCCCGGAACGCCTGCGCATAGCGCGGCTGCCGGGGCGCGAAGGTGCCGATGCGGGCGAGCCGGGCAAGGCGGCGCACCAAGGCGGGGGCGTTGCGGTCCCGCTCGATGCCGCGCAGGGCGCCGTGGCGCGCGAGCGTGTGGCCCCATTTGAGGATGCGCCAGAAATGCGTGACGTGAGTGGTCACGGCGCAAGCCCCTCCTCTCCAGAGGAGAAGTTGGGGCGGTGTTCAGGCGGTGCAGAGGAGCGCTGCGCGAGCGATGCCGCGCATCGCCACCGCCCCCGGCCCCTCCCCTGAAGAGGAGGGGTGGCCTGCATCGTCACGCTCACGCCTTCCAGCCCGAATGGATGGCGACGAGCCCGCCCAGGATCGGCTCGGCCTTCACCTGGATGAAGCCCGCCTCCTCGATCATGGCGGCGAAGCGCGGCATGTCCGGGAAGCGGCGGATCGACTCGATGAGATAGCGGTAGCTTTCCGCGTCATGGGCGAGCAGCTTGCCGAGCCGGGGCACCAGATGGTGCGAATAGGCATCGTACACATCCCCGAAGCCGGGCCAGGTGGTGGTGGAGAATTCCAGGCAGAAGAAGCGCCCGCCGAACCTGAGTACGCGGTGCGCCTCGCGCAGGGCGGCGGGGATGTCCGTCACGTTGCGGATGCCGAAGGCGATGGTGTAGGCGTCGAAGCCGCGATCCGCGAAGGTGAGCGTCTCGGCATTCTGGGGCTGCCATGTCAGCCCGGCGATGCCGCGCGTGGCGGCCCGCTCCTGGCCCACGGCGAGCATGTCTTCATTGATGTCGCTCACCGTCACCTGAGCGCCGCGCGCCGCCATGCGGAAGGCGATGTCGCCGGTGCCGCCGGCCATGTCGAGGATGGACTCGCCCTTGCGCGGCTTCACCCGGCGCACGAACTGGTCCTTCCACAGCCGATGCATGCCGCCGGACATGGCATCGTTCATGAGGTCGTAATTCTTCGCGACGCTGGAGAAAACGCCGCCCACCAGCCGCGTTTTTTCGTCAGGCGCCACCTCACGATAGCCGAAGGATACTGTCTCGCTCATGGCTGGCGGCTCTAACCGGTCGGGGACGCCTCTTCCACCATTAATAGACGATTAAATTGGCGGCTTTGGGCTTGCCGCGCAATGCGCGGTGCCTAAGGTTGCCGCCGCAAGAACAAGGGAGAGACGATCCATGAAGGCCATGTTGAGAGCGCTGCTCGCGGCAAGCACGATGATGATAAGCGCGCAGGCGACCGCCCAGGCGCAGCAGTCCGCCTGCGACCGCGCCTGCCTCATCAAGCTGTCCGACGATTATGTCGCCGCGCTCGTCGCGCACGATCCCGGGAAGGCGCCGCTGGCCGCCGAGTTGGTCACGGTGGAGAATCTCAAGAAGATCAAGCCGGGCGAGGGGCTGTGGTCCTCGCTCACCGGCGGGCCCAATGATTTCGTGATCCATGTGCCCGATCCCGTTTCGCAGCAGGTGGGCATCATGGCGGTGCTGAAGGACGCGGAGCAGAAACCCGTCCTCGTCGCGGTGCGCCTCAAATATGCCGGCGGCAAGATCGTGGAGGCCGAGCATCTCATCGGCAATGCGCTGGGCGAGGGGCAGATCGCCAATCTCCAGACGCCGCGCCCGGCGCTGCTGCGGCCCGTGGAGGAGGACTATGCCGATTCGCGCGGGCGGCTGATCTGGCTGGGCAAGAGCTATTATGATGCGCTCGACAACGGCAACAGCCAGCAGTCCGCCATGGCCGACGATTGCGAGCGGCATGAAAACGGCTTCCAGACCGCGCGCAATCCCATGGTGCGGCCCGCCGCGGCCGGCGCCGGCGGGCAGGTGGACCCCATCTTCGCCTATCTCGGCGGCCTTGGCTGTTCGGCGCAGATGGACACCAACATGTGGGAGTATATCAGCACCATCCACAACCGCCGCGTGGAGATCGCCGATACGGTGACGGGTCTGGTCTGGGGCCAGAGCCATTTCCAGCACGATTTCACCAAGCAGGATTTCGAGCTGATCGGCGTGCCGGGCGCCAAGGTGCGGCATATGGATAACAAGCCTTTCGACATGCCCGCCGTGCATATCTACAAGGTCTGGGGCGGCAAGATCCACGAGATCGAGGCCGTGGGCCTGACCACCGACTATAAGAGCCCCACCGGCTGGGAGAAATAAGCGGCGCAGCCGCCGGGGCGGTGTGAGCCGCTCCGGCGCGGCGGTCCCGGCGCGGGTTGGGCCGGTGCGGCGCGGCCTGACCTGACGGGTCGGTGGGTGCCGGTCCTGTCCGCGCGCCGGTTCCCCTGCGCGTCTGGCCCGGTGCGCGCCGCTTGACCGGCGACCCATGCCCCTATATAGGCGCGCCTGCCTTGCGGCCCGTGAATCGGGGCTTTTCTTTAGAGAATCGGTTTCGCATCCGTCAGGGCAAGCAGAGCTGAACATTGCCTATGCTCTCGCGGGCCAGGAGGTCGACTCGACCGCCGGGGCCCTTGTCGTTTGAGGGGTGGCCAGATGGCCGCCACGCGAACGGCGCGGGAAAGCGGACGGTAAAGTAACTGAAAAAAGGTGAAGGGCTTCATGCCAACAATCAACCAGCTGGTCCGCAAGGGCCGCGTACTGCAGAAGGCCAAGAGCAAGGTCCCTGCAATGGAGCAGAACCCGCAGAAGCGCGGCGTCTGCACCCGTGTCTACACCACGACCCCGAAGAAGCCGAACTCGGCGCTTCGCAAGGTCTGCAAGGTGCGCCTCACCAACCAGCGTGAGGTCATCAGCTACATTCCGGGCGAAGGCCACAACCTCCAGGAGCACAGCGTCGTGCTGATCCGCGGCGGCCGTGTGCGCGACCTTCCGGGCGTGCGCTACCATGTGCTGCGCGGCGTGCTCGACACGCAGGGCGTCAAGGACCGCAAGCAGAGCCGTTCCAAATACGGCGCCAAGCGGCCGAAGTAAGGGGAGACCAGAACCATGTCACGTCGTCGTCGCCCCGAAAAGCGCATCATCCTGCCCGATCCCAAATTTGGCGATCAGGTGCTCTCGAAATTCATGAACAACATCATGTATGACGGCAAGAAGGCCGTCGCCGAGCAGATCGTCTATGGCGCGCTGGAAACCGTCGAGGCCAAGGCCAAGAAGGACCCGATCCAGCTCTTCCACGATGCGCTCAACAATGTGAAGCCGGGCATCGAGGTCCGTAGCCGCCGCGTCGGCGGTGCGACCTATCAGGTCCCCGTCGAAGTGCGCCCCGAGCGCGCCCAGGCGCTGGCTATTCGCTGGCTCATCAATGCCGCCCGCGGCCGCAGCGAAACCACGATGGCCGCAAGGCTCTCCGGCGAGCTGCTGGACGCGGCGAACAACCGCGGCAATGCGGTGAAGAAGCGCGAAGATACGCACCGCATGGCGGAAGCGAACCGCGCCTTCTCGCATTATCGCTGGTAAGCACCCTTATGGGAGCGGGGGCCGTGGCCGGTTCCCGCTCCCCGATTTTCCGGCGGACCTTCCTCCGCCGTTCGTCCTGAGCCGCCCCGCCGGGCCCTGTCCGGCGCCGGCGACCCGTCGAAGGATCTGAGCGCCGGCCCCGGCATGCGGGCGGTCCACTGGCTCAGCCCCTCCCCAGGATGCACGGTTGGGCTATGGGCGCGCCGAATCCGAACCGATCCCAACCCGCCGCACCGATGCGGCAACGGAGTGAAAACCATGGCCCGCAGCCACCCGCTCGAGCGTTACCGCAATTTCGGCATCATGGCGCATATCGACGCCGGCAAGACCACGACGACCGAGCGCATCCTCTATTACACCGGCAAGTCCTACAAGATCGGCGAGGTCCATGAGGGCGCCGCCACCATGGACTGGATGGAGCAGGAGCAGGAGCGCGGGATCACCATCACGTCGGCGGCGACGACCTGCTTCTGGCGCGACCACCGCCTGAACATCATCGACACGCCCGGCCACGTGGACTTCACCATCGAGGTGGAGCGCTCGCTGCGCGTGCTGGACGGCGCGGTTGCCGCGTTCGACGGCGTGGCCGGCGTGGAGCCGCAGTCCGAGACGGTGTGGCGCCAGGCGGACAAGTACAAGGTTCCGCGCATGTGCTACATCAACAAGCTCGATCGCACCGGCGCCAATTTCTATTATTGCGTGCAGACGATCATCGACCGTCTGGGCGCCGTGCCGGCCGTCCTCTATCTGCCCATCGGCGCGGAAGGCGATTTCAAGGGCCTGGTCGATCTGGTCGAGAACCGCGCGATCATCTGGAAGGACGAGAGCCTGGGCGCCGAGTTCTCCTATGAGGAAGTCCCCGCCGACCTCGTCGACAAGGCCGCGGAATATCGCGAAAAGCTCGTCGAACTGGCCGTCGAGCAGGACGACGCGGCGATGGAAGCCTATCTGGACGGCAATCTGCCGGACACCGAGACGCTCAAGAAGCTGATCCGCAAGGGTACGCTGGGTCAGGCTTTCGTGCCGGTGCTGTGCGGTTCGTCCTTCAAGAACAAGGGCGTGCAGGCGCTGCTCGACGCGGTGGTGGACTATCTGCCGAGCCCGCTGGACATCGAGGACGTGCAGGGCATCAACCCCGATACGGACGAGCCCGATAGCCGCGCGACCAGCGACAGCGCCCCGTTCGCGGGCCTGGCGTTCAAGATCATGAACGATCCCTTCGTCGGTTCGCTCACCTTCCTGCGCGTCTATTCCGGCACGCTGAACAAGGGCAGCTACCTCAACTCCGTGAAGGGGAAGAAGGAAAAGGTCGGCCGCATGCTGCTGATGCATGCGAACAGCCGCGAAGACGTCGAGGAAGCGTTTGCCGGCGACATCGTCGCACTGGCCGGCCTCAAGGAGACCACCACCGGCGACACGCTGTGCGCCGAGCGCCAGCCCATCGTGCTGGAGCGCATGGAGTTCCCCGAGCCGGTCATCGAGCTGTCCGTCGAGCCCAAGACCAAGGCCGACCAGGAGAAGATGGGCATTGCCCTCAACCGCCTGGCCGCCGAGGACCCGAGCTTCCGCGTCTCGACCGATCATGAGTCGGGCCAGACGATCATCAAGGGCATGGGCGAGCTTCACCTCGACATCCTCGTCGATCGCATGAAGCGCGAGTTCAAGGTGGAGGCCAATGTCGGCGCGCCGCAGGTGGCTTATCGCGAGTATCTCGCCAAGCCCGTCGACGTCGACTACACGCACAAGAAGCAGTCGGGCGGCTCGGGCCAGTTCGGCCGCGTCAAGGTGTCGGTGGCGCCCGGCGAGCGCGGCAGCGGCGTCGTCTTCATCGACGAGGTGAAGGGCGGCAACATCCCGCGCGAATACATCCCCTCCGTCGAGAAGGGCATGCGCGAGACGGCCGAGACCGGCAGTCTCATCGGCTTCCCCATCATCGACTTCGCGATCCGCCTGACGGACGGCGCCTATCACGACGTCGACTCCTCGGCGCTGGCCTTCGAGATCACCGGCCGCGGCGCGATGCGCGAAGTGGCGCAGAAGGCGGGCATCAAGCTGCTGGAGCCGATCATGAAGGTCGAGGTCGTGACCCCGGAGGAATATCTGGGCGACGTCATCGGCGACATGAACTCGCGGCGCGGGCAAATCCAGGGCACCGACACGCGCGGCAACGCGCAGGTGGTGGAAGCCATGGTGCCGCTCGCCAACATGTTCGGCTATGTGAACCAGCTGCGCTCCTTCACCCAGGGCCGCGCACAGTACACCATGCAGTTCTCGCACTATGACGAAGTGCCGCAGAACGTGGCCGACGAAGTGAAGGCGAAGATGGCCTGATCGAAGGGGAAAGCCCGGCCGGACGCCGGGCGATTCCTTTCGGAATAGGGCTGGATTTCTGGAAATATGCTGCTATGGCGGCGCCTTCGCGAGGCGTCCCCGAGCGGTGAGAACCCAAGCTATTTGGACGAGAAGAGGTAGGAAATGGCTAAGGCTAAATTTGAGCGGACGAAGCCGCACTGCAACATCGGCACCATCGGTCACGTCGATCATGGCAAGACCTCGCTGACGGCGGCCATCACCAAGGTGCTGGCCGAGACCGGCGGCGCGACCTTCACCGACTATGCCAACATCGACAAGGCGCCCGAAGAGCGCGAGCGCGGCATCACCATCGCCACCTCGCACGTCGAGTATGAGACCGGTGCGCGTCACTATGCGCACGTCGACTGCCCGGGCCACGCCGACTATGTGAAGAACATGATCACCGGCGCCGCGCAGATGGACGGCGCGATTCTCGTCGTGTCCGCCTCGGACGGCCCGATGCCGCAGACCAAGGAGCACATCCTGCTCGCCAAGCAGGTCGGCGTGCCCACGATGGTCGTGTTCATGAACAAGGTCGACCAGGTCGATGACCCGGAGATTCTGGAGCTGGTCGAGCTGGAAATCCGCGAGGAGCTTTCCAAGCGCGATTTCGACGGCGACAACATTCCGATCATCAAGGGTTCGGCGCTGGCCGCTCTTGAGGACAGCAACGAAGAGATCGGCCGCAAGGCGATCCTCGAGCTGATGAAGGCCGTGGACGACTGGATTCCGCAGCCCGACCGTCCGGTCGACAAGCCCTTCCTGATGCCGATCGAGGACGTGTTCTCGATCTCGGGTCGCGGCACCGTCGTGACTGGTCGTGTCGAGACCGGCATCGTCAAGGTTGGCGAGGAAGTCGAGATCGTGGGCCTCAAGGACACGCGCAAGACCACCGTCACCGGCGTCGAGATGTTCCGCAAGCTGCTCGATCAGGGCGAAGCTGGCGACAACGTCGGTGCGCTGCTGCGCGGCGTGGGTCGTGAGGACGTCGAGCGCGGTCAGGTTCTGGCCAAGCCCGGCTCGATCACGCCGCACACCGACTTCGATGCCGAGATCTATGTCCTGTCGAAGGACGAGGGCGGCCGTCATACGCCGTTCTTCGCCAACTATCGCCCGCAGTTCTACTTCCGCACGACCGACGTGACGGGCGAAGTGGTCCTGCCCGAGGGCACCGAGATGGTCATGCCCGGCGACAATGTGAAGCTGGGCGTCAAGCTCATCGCGCCGATCGCGATGGACCCGGGTCTGCGCTTCGCCATTCGTGAAGGCGGTCGTACCGTCGGCGCGGGGGTTGTCGGGACGATCTCGAAGTAATATAGGCTGCGAGCCGCTCGGGTCGGGTGATTCGGGCGGCTTGCTGTTTTTTACCGCTTCGCGCGGGCCGTGAGCGCCTGGGGCGCCCGGTCATCAGGGTGGAGCGGTTTTGTTTTGGCTCTTTCGCATCGGTAAGTGGACATGGAAACGCAGAATATCCGTATTCGTCTGAAGGCATTCGACCATCGCGTGCTCGATCAGGCGACCGGCGACATTGCCGACACGGCGCGCCGCACCGGCGCTCTCATTCGCGGGCCCATTCCGCTGCCGACGCGCATCGAGAAGTTCTGCGTCAACCGTGGTCCGCACGTCGACAAGAAGAGCCGCGAGCAGTTCGAGGTCCGCACCTACAAGCGCATGCTTGATATCGTGCAGCCGACGCCGCAGACCGTGGACGCGCTGATGAAGCTCGATCTGGCTGCGGGCGTGAACGTCGAGATCAAGCTGGCCTGAGGCTAGCGTCCCCGGATTCGTTCCGGGGATGGAGCGGCTCCGGTCGCTTCTGAAGGTCCGCTTCGGCGGGCCGCCGGTTTCGGGAGGCTCCGGCCTCCCGCCGACACAGGGATACCGCCGGGCTCGCCCGGGTCCTGGTCCCCCGTCGCGCTCCGCTTCCCGCGGAGTGCATCCAACCCGGACGGGGTGATCTCAAGCTTTGGGTTGGCCGCTGGAGCATCCGCTCCATGCGGTCTTTTCGTTGGATACGCCCGCGGCGTTGTTGATGCGGCGGGCCTCTGTTGGAGGATTTGATCATGCGTACCGGCGTGATCGCGAAGAAAGTGGGCATGACCCGCCTGTTCCAGGATGACGGACGCCATGTGCCCGTCACTGTCCTGGCGCTCGAAGGCAATCAGGTCGTCGCTCGCCGCGAGAATGACAGGGACGGCTATACGGCCGTTCAGATGGGTGCTGGCACGGCCAAGGCGAAGAACGTCGCCAAGCCGCAGCGCGAACATTTCGCCAAGGCACAGGTTGAGCTGAAGGCTCAGCTCGTGGAGTTCCGCGTGTCCGAGGATGCGCTGCTCGATGTGGGCGCGGAAATCGCCGCCGACCATTTCATCGCGGGCCAGCTCGTCGATGTGACGGGCCACACGCAGGGCAAGGGCTTTGCCGGCGCGATGAAGCGCTGGGGCTTCGGCGGTCTGCGCGCCACGCACGGCGTCTCGCTCTCGCACCGCTCGCACGGCTCGACCGGCAACCGCCAGGACCCGGGCCGCGTGTTCAAGAACAAGAAGATGGCCGGCCACATGGGCGATCGCCAGCGCACCCAGCAGAATCTGGAAGTCGTGCGCACGGACGTCGAGCGCGGCCTCATCTTCGTCAAGGGTTCCGTCCCGGGCTCGAAGGGCACCTGGTTGCTCATCAAGGACGCCGTCAAGGTGAACCGCCCGGCCGACGTGCCGTATCCGGCGAGCCTCAAGCAGGCTGCCAACAGCAATGTCGATGCTCCGGCCGAGACCCCCGCAGCGGAGGCTCCGGCGCCCGAGGCGACCGAAGGCCAGGAGGGCTAAGTCATGAAAGTCAAGGTTCTCTCCCTGGACGGCGGCAAGGCGGCCGGCGATGTCGAGCTGAACGATGCCGTGTTCGGCGTCGAGCCGCGCGCCGACATCCTGCACCGCGTCGTCACCTGGCAGCTCGAAAAGCGCCGCGCTCCGGCGTCGGCAACCCGCGAGCGTTCGGACGTGGCCCGCACCGGCAAGAAGTTCGGTCGCCAGAAGGGCGGCGGCACGGCGCGTCACGGCGATCGCCGCGCGCCGATCTTCATCGGCGGTGGTAAGGCGCACGGTCAGCGTGCCCGCACCTTCGGTCACGATCTCAACAAGAAGATCCGCGCTCTGGGTCTGCGCATGGCGCTCTCCGCCAAGGCGAAGAGCGGCGCGCTGACGGTCCTCGACAATCTCGACGTCAAGGACGGCAAGACCAAGGACCTGGCGGGCCAGCTCGCCAAGCTCAACCTGGGCAAGGCGCTCTTCATCGACGGCGAGGCGATCAACATCAGCTTCGCTCGCGCCTCGTCGAACCTCGTAGGTGTGGATGTGCTCCCGGCCATCGGCGCCAATGTCTACGATATCCTCCGTGCCGACAGCCTGGTGCTGACGCGCGCGGCGGTCGAGAAGCTGGAGGCGCGCTTCAATGGCTAAGAAGCAGGCAGCGGTTGAGACCCGTCATTACGACGTGATCCTCTCGCCCCACATCACCGAAAAGGCGACGCTCGTCTCCGAGAACAACGCGGTTGTGTTCAAGGTTGCCGGCGACGCCAGCAAGCCCGAGATCAAGGCCGCCGTGGAAGCGATCTATGGCCGCAAGGTCAAGAGCGTGAACACCATCGTCGCCAAGGGCAAGACCAAGCGCTGGAAGGGCAAGCCCTATACGCGCTCGGACGTGAAGAAGGCGATCGTGACTCTGGCCGCCGGCCAGGATCCTATCGACATCACCACGGGCATTTGAGGGCGGACTGAACAATGGCACTCAAGCATTATAACCCGACGACGTCGAGCCAGCGTGGCCTGATCCTCGTCGACCGCTCGGCGCTCCACAAGGGCAAGCCGGTCAAGGCGCTGACCGAAGGCAAGCGCAAGACCGGCGGCCGCAACAACAAGGGCCATGTGACCAGCCGCGGTATCGCGGGCGGCCACAAGCAGCGCTATCGCATCATCGACTTCAAGCGTCGCAAGTGGGACGTGGAAGGCACGGTGGAGCATCTGGAATATGATCCCAACCGCACCGCCTTCATCGCGCTGGTGAAATATGCCGACGGTGAAGTCGCCTATATCCTCGCGCCGCAGCGTCTCGCCGCGGGCGACAAGGTGATCGCCGGCAAGAAGACCGACGTGAAGCCGGGCAACGCGATGGAGCTGGGCCAGATGCCGGTCGGCACCATCATCCACAACATCGAGATGAAGCCGGGCAAGGGCGGCCAGATCGCCCGCTCCGCCGGCACCTATGCGCAGCTCGTCGGCCGTGATCGCGGCATGGTGATCGTGCGTCTGGGCTCAGGCGAGCAGCGCTACATCCGCGCGGACTGCATGGCGAGCGTGGGCGCGGTGTCGAACCCCGACAACGCGAACCAGAATTTCGCCAAGGCCGGCCGCACCCGCTGGATGGGCAGGCGCCCGCTGACGCGCGGCGTCGCCAAGAACCCGGTGGACCACCCGCACGGCGGCGGCGAAGGCCGGACCTCGGGCGGCCGTCATCCGGTCACGCCGTGGGGCAAGCCGACCAAGGGTGCCCGTACCCGCCACAACAAGGCGACCGACAAGTTCATCATCCGGTCGCGTCACGCGAAGAAGAAGAGGTAAGCGATGGCTCGCTCCGTCTGGAAAGGTCCCTTCGTGGACCTGCACCTGCTCAAGAAGGCAGAAGCCGCGCAGGAAAACAGCGGTCGTGGGGGTCCCATCAAGACCTGGTCGCGCCGCTCCACCATCCTGCCGCAGTTCGTCGGTCTGACGTTCAACGTCTATAATGGCCGCAAGCACGTTCCCGTCTCGGTGAACGAGGACATGGTCGGTCACAAGCTGGGCGAGTTTGCGCCGACGCGCTACTTCCCCGGTCACGCCGCTGACAAGAAGGGCAAGCGCTGATGGGCAAGGCAAAGGCACCCCGCCGCGTCGCCGAGAACGAGGCGCTGGCCGTTGGCACGCAGATTCGCGGCTCGGCCCAGAAGCTGAATCTGGTCGCGGCGCTGATCCGTGGCCGCAAGGTGGAAGAGGCGCTCAACGTGCTCTCTTTCTCCAAGCGCGCGATGGCCGTGGATGTCCGCAAGGTGCTCGCCTCGGCGATCGCCAATGCGGAGAACAATCACAATCTCGACGTCGACGCGCTCGTCGTCGCCGAGGCATCGGTCGGCAAGAGCTTCACCATGAAGCGCTTCGCCACGCGCGGTCGCGGCAAGTCGACCCGCATCCTGAAACCCTACAGCCGCGTGCGCATCGTCGTGCGTGAAGCTGCTGCCGAGGAGGCGTAAGCGCATGGGTCACAAGAGCAATCCGATCGGCCTGCGCCTGCAGATCAACCGCACCTGGGACAGCCGCTGGTTCGCGGAAGGCCGCGACTATGGCCGCCTGCTGCTTGAGGATCTGGAGATCCGCAAGCACATCGTGAAGAGCCTGCCGCAGGCCGCCATCTCCAAGGTGGTGATCGAGCGTCCGGCCAAGCTGTGCCGCGTGTCGATCTATGCCGCCCGTCCGGGCGTCATCATCGGCAAGAAGGGCGCGGACATCGAGAAGCTGCGCAAGAAGCTGGGCGAGATGACCGCCAGCGACGTGAGCCTGAACATCGTCGAGATCCGCAAGCCGGAAGTCGACGCCAAGCTCGTCGCCCAGGGCGTCGCCGACCAGCTCGAGCGCCGCATCGCTTTCCGCCGCGCCATGAAGCGCGCGGTGCAGAGCGCGCTGCGTCTGGGCGCCGAGGGCATCAGGATTACCTGCTCGGGCCGTCTGGGCGGCGCCGAGATCGCCCGCGTCGAATGGTATCGCGAGGGCCGGGTGCCGCTGCACACGCTGCGCGGCAACGTCGACTATGCCGACGCCGAGGCGAAGACCGCCTATGGCATCTGCGGCATCAAGGTCTGGATCTTCAAGGGCGAGATCCTGGGCCACGATCCGATGGCCACCGACCGTCTCATGCTGGAGGCACAGACCTCCGGCGTGCGTCCGGCGCGCTGATTTTTAGGGACTAGCAATCATGCTGCAACCGAAGCGAACAAAGTTCCGCAAGGCCTTCAAGGGTCGCATCAAGGGCGACGCCAAGGGTGGCACGGACCTGAATTTCGGCTCCTACGGCCTCAAGGCCCTGGAGCCCGAGCGGGTGACTGCGCGCCAGATCGAGGCGGCTCGCCGCGCGATCACGCGCCATATCCGTCGTCAGGGCCGCCTGTGGATCCGCATCTTCCCGGACCTGCCGGTCTCGAAGAAGCCCGCCGAAGTCCGTCAGGGCAAGGGCAAGGGCTCCGTCGAATACTGGTCGGCCCGCGTGAAGCCCGGCCGCATCCTCTTCGAGCTGGACGGCGTGCCCGGCCCGCTGGCCGCCGAGGCCTTTTCCCGCGCGGCCATGAAGCTGCCGATCAAGACCAAGGTCGTTGCCCGTCTGGGCGACACCTCGCACCTGGGAGGTGAATGATGGCTGACATCGCTGACCTGCGCACGAAGACCGACGACGAGCTGAGCGCCGCCCTGGGCGAGCTGAAGCGCGAAGCGTTCAACCTGCGCTTCCAGGCCGCCACCAGCCAGCTCGAAAAGCCGAGCCGGGTGCGCGAAGTGCGCCGCGACATCGCGCGCATCAAGACCCTGCAAGGCGAGCGCGCCAGCGCCGCCGCGGCGAAGTAAGAGAAGGAAACGAACGATGCCCAAGCGCGTGCTGACGGGAACGGTGGTTTCCGACAAGGGTGACAAGACGGTGGTGGTCAAGGTGGAGCGCAAGGTGAAGCACCCGCTCTACGGCAAGATCATCCGCCGCTCGAAGAAGTACCACGCCCATGACGAGGCCAATGCCTATCATGAAGGCGAGACGGTCCGCATCGAGGAGACGGCGCCCATCTCCAAGCTCAAGACCTGGAAGGTGGTCGAGCGCGTCGATACGCGCAAGGCACCCGAAACGGCGGCCTGAGCGGCGGAACGAACCAAGAGTTGAACGGAACCACCGGGCTCACCCGGAAGGCCATTTGAGAAGGAACCCGGATCGATGATCCAGATGCAATCCAATCTTGATGTCGCTGACAACAGCGGCGCCAAGCGCGTCCAGTGCATCAAGGTGCTCGGCGGATCGAAGCGCCGCTTTGCCGGCGTGGGCGACATCATCGTCGTCTCCGTCAAGGACGCCGCGCCGCGCGGCCGCGTGAAGAAGGGCGACGTGCACCGCGCCGTGATCGTGCGCACCGCCAAGGACGTGCGCCGTCCCGACGGCAGCGTCATCCGCTTCGACGGCAACGCCGCCGTGCTGGTCAACAAGAATGCGGAGCCCATCGGCACCCGTATCTTTGGCCCGGTGGTCCGCGAGCTGCGCGCGAAGAACTTCATGAAGATCATTTCGCTTGCGCCGGAGGTGCTGTGATGAGCGCCGCGCGCATCAAGAAGGGTGACACGGTCGTCGTGCTCGCCGGCAAGGACAAGGGCCGCACCGGCACGGTCGCCCAGATTCTGCCCAAGGAGGACAAGGTCGTCGTGGAGGGCATCAACGTCCACGCGCGCCACCGCAAGCCCGACCAGGCGAATCCGCAGGGCGGTATCGAGCGCAAGCCCGCGCCGCTGCATATCTCCAACGTCGCGATTGCCATCGACGGCAAGGCCACGCGCGTGCGCTTCGAGGAGCGTGACGGCAAGAAGGTCCGCGTCGCGGTGAAGACCGGGGAGGTCATCTGATGGCTGACAAGTATATCCCGCGTTCCAGGAAGCTCTATGACGAGACCATCGTCAAGGCGATGACGGAGCGCTTCGGCTACAAGAACCACATGGAAGTGCCCCGGCTCGACAAGATCGTGCTGAACATGGGCGTTGGCGAGGCGACCCAGGACAAGAAGAAGGTCACCACCGCCGCCGAGGAAATGGAGCTGATCGCCGGTCAGAAGCCGGTCATCACCAAGGCCAAGAAGTCGATCGCCGGCTTCAAGCTGCGCGAGGGCATGCCCATCGGCGCCAAGGTGACGCTGCGCCGCGAGCGCATGTTCGAGTTCCTCGATCGCCTGGTGACCGTGGCCATGCCGCGCATCCGCGACTTCCGGGGCCTCAATCCGAAGAGCTTTGACGGCCGGGGCAACTATGCCTTCGGCATCAAGGAGCAGATCATCTTCCCGGAGATCAGCTATGACCGCGTCGAGAAGGTGCGGGGCATGGATATCATCGTGACGACCACGGCCAAGACGGACGAAGAAGCGCGCGAGCTGCTGCGCCTTTTCGGTTTCCCGTTCCCGGCCGAGGCCGAGAAGCAGGCTGCCTGAGCGTGGCCGGTCCCAATTTCTAAGGAAGAGAGCTTAAGTCCATGGCGAAACTGAGTTCGATCAATAAGAACGAGCGCCGCAAGAAGCTGGTGAAGAAGTATGCCGGCAAATATGCGAAGCTCAAGGCAATCGCGAACGACACCGCGCTCGACGATTCCGAGCGCCTGATCGCGCGTCTGAAGATGGCCGAGGTGCCGCGCAACGCCAACCCCACGCGGGTTCGCAACCGCTGCGAGCTCACGGGGCGTCCGCGCGCCTATTATCGCAAGTTCCGGCTGTGCCGTGTTCAGCTGCGCGATCTGGCCAACAAGGGCCTGATCCCCGGCGTCACCAAGTCGAGCTGGTAAGGATTTCAAGCGATGGCATTGACCGATCCCCTGGGTGATATGCTCACCCGCATCCGCAACGGCCAGCAGGCGCGCAAGGACAGCGTCGTCTCGCCGGCTTCCAAGCTGCGCGCCCGCGTGCTCGACGTGCTTCAGCGCGAGGGTTATATCCGCGGCTACACCGAGGAACTGCTCGGTGCCCATCCGGGCCTGCGTATCGAGCTGAAATATTTCGAGGGCCAGCCGGCGATCAAACATGTCGCCCGCGTCTCGAAGCCGGGCCGCCGCATCTATTCGGGCAGCAAGGAGCTTCCCGTGGTGCGCAACGGCCTGGGCATCACCATTGTGTCGACGCCTCGCGGCGTTCTCTCCGACGCCGAGGCGCGCGAGCAGAATGTCGGCGGCGAAGTGCTGGCGGAGGTGTTCTGATGAGCCGCACAGGCAAGAAGCCGGTCGCGATCCCCAGCGGGGTGACGGCCACCATCGAGAGCGGCGAACTCGCCGTTAAGGGCCCCAAGGGCACGCTCAAGATGCCGCTCGCCGATGACGTGACCTATGCCATCGAGGATGGCCAGATCGCGGTGAAGCCGGCCAATGACAGCAAGCGCGCCCGTGCTTTCTGGGGCATGCAGCGTACGCTGGTCCAGAACCTGGTCACCGGCGTGACCGAGGGCTACACCAAGGTGCTGGAGATCACCGGCGTCGGCTACCGTGCGAATGCGCAGGGCAAGACGCTCAAGCTGCAACTCGGCTACAGCCACGATGTCGATTATCCGGTTCCGACTGGCATCGAGATCAAGACCCCGGACAACACCACGGTCGAGATCAGCGGCATCGACAAGCAGCAGGTCGGCCAGGTGGCCGCCGAGATCCGCCGCTGGCGCAAGCCGGAGCCCTATAAGGGCAAGGGCATCAAGTATCGCGGCGAGTTTATCTTCCGCAAAGAAGGCAAGAAGAAGTAAGCCATGGCGAAACTCTCTCTCTTCGACCGGCGCGCGCGCCGTGTCCGCACCGCCCTCCGGGCCCGCGCCAACGGCAAGCCGCGTCTCAGCGTGCATCGCTCCGGCCGGCATATCTATGCCCAGGTCATCGACGATGCCGCCGGCAAGACGCTGGCCGCCGCCTCGACGCTGGACAAGGATCTGCGCGGCAAGACCGGCGCTACCGCCGAGGCCGCGGCCGAGGTTGGCAAGCGCGTTGCCGCCGCCGCCACCAAGGCTGGCGTCACCCGGGTCGTGTTCGATCGCGGTGGCTTCCTCTTTCATGGCCGCGTGAAGGCGCTGGCCGACGCCGCCCGCGAGGGCGGACTGGAGTTCTGATATGGCAGACGAAACCGTGACCGAAGGCGCACCCGTCGCCGAGACCGAGGCTCCCGTCACCGAAGAGCGTCGTGGCCGTGGTGGCCGGGGCGGCCGTGGTGGCGAGCGCGGGGATCGGGGCGGCCGTGGCCGTCGCGACGACCGTCGTGGCCGTGGCAATGATGATGATGGCGGCGAGGAATTCGTTGAGAAGCTCGTCCATATCAACCGTGTCTCCAAGACCGTGAAGGGCGGCAAGCGCTTCGGTTTCGCCGCGCTGGTCGTGGTGGGCGACGGCAAGGGCCGTGCCGGCTTCGGCCATGGCAAGGCCCGCGAGGTGCCCGAGGCCATCAGCAAGGCGACCGCCGCCGCCAAGAAGGCGATGGTGCGCGTGCCCCTCAAGGAAGGCCGCACGCTGCATCATGACGGCAAGGGCCATTTCGGCGCCGGCAAGGTGACGCTGCGCTCGGCTCCGGCCGGCACCGGCATCATCGCGGGCGGCCCGATGCGCGCTGTCTTCGAGAGCCTGGGCGTTGCCGACGTCGTGACCAAGTCGGTCGGCACGTCGAACCCCTACAACATGATCCGGGCGACCTTCGCGGCGCTGACCGAACAGACCAGCCCCAAGTCGGTGGCGCAGCGTCGTGGCAAGAAGGTTGCCGACCTGCTCCGTCGCGGCGGTGCCTCGGCCGAGGTCGCGCAGGCGGATGCCGAAGCGATTGCGGAGTAAGGACAGATGGCCAAGGCAAAGAAAACCGTCAAGATCAAGCAGATCGGCTCGCCGATCCGCCGCCCCGAGAGCCAGAAGAAGATTCTGATCGGCCTCGGCCTGGGCAAGATGCATAAGGTGGTGGAGCGCGAGGACAGCGCGGAAGTGCGCGGCGCCATCGCCAAGCTGCCCCATCTGGTGCAGGTGGTGGAAGGCTAAGGATATTTCCCGCCGGGCGCTTGTCCGGCAGCGGAACCTTTGCACTAACGAACATGAGAGCCTGTTCCGGTCCCTGGGGGATCGGGGCAGGCTCTTTTGCATGGGCGGACGCGGCGCGATAATCGTGAGGGAGTATCATGGCCATGGGCCAAGGATATTATGGGGCGGTCGTCCGAGGGGGCGCTATCAGTGCAGGCACGGGCCGCGATCCCGGTGAGAACCGACGTAATACCGAGTTGGAACAGCAGCCTGCGCATGCTGGCGGTTACAAGGACATGATAGAGATAGAGGGTGGGCTGTACTGGGCCGGGGGTCCGGGTGCGGGAACTGTGCGGCAGGTGGATGAGCATGTGCGGGCACAGCGGCATGCCGAGAAGTGGCATGCAGGCGAATCGCTCTCCTGTCTCGTGGAGCGTGGCCGGGTGGGGGCTATGGCGCTATTCGCTCTATGCGCTTCTGTGGCTCCGATTCGCTGCCTCCCCTTTTTCGCAAGATCGGTGGGGAATCGCCCGGCCCGGTTCGTAAGGCCGGTTGCGCGGCGGCAGGGCGGTCGATAGCGCCGGGGGGTGACAAACCGATATGGACCGGCTAAAGGCGGCGCCTTCCATTCACAGCGCGACAAAAGCGAAAGCGAGTGCAGACCATGAAACTGAACGAACTCAAGGACAATGAAGGCGCCCGCAAGGGCCGGATGCGCGTGGGCCGGGGCATCGGCTCGGGCAAGGGCAAGACCGCCGGGCGCGGCCAGAAGGGCGCCAAGGCGCGCTCGGGCGTCGCCATCAACGGCTTCGAGGGCGGGCAGATGCCGCTCCACATGCGCCTGCCCAAGCGCGGCTTCAACAACCCGTTCGGCAAGGACTATGCCATCGTGAACCTGGGCATGGTGCAGAAGGCGATCGACGCCGGCAAGCTCGATGCCAAGGCCGTGATCGACCAGGCGGCGCTGCGCGCGGCCGGCCTTTCGCGCGGCGGCAAGCATGGCGTGCGCCTGCTGGCCAAGGGCGAGCTGACGGCCAAGGCCAGCTTCTCGGTGGCCGGCGCCTCCGCTTCGGCGGTCGCGGCGGTGGAGAAGGCTGGCGGCAAGGTCGAGCTTCTCAAGCCCCGAGCGCAGGCCGCCGCGGAATAAGCGGCGCCTCGCGCGGATTAGGGATGATCCTGCGACTTGCGGATCTGCGACTTGCATAAGCGGCCCCTCCCGCCGATATGAGCGGGCGGGGCCCTTTGCTTGCAAGGGGCGGGCCGCATGCAAGGGACGGATGACAGCGGCGAAACGCGCCGCTAGAGCGGATGTCCCAGCCAAGCGGAATCGCCTGCCCGTCGCGGGCCGCGCGGCGGGGTGAAGGATCAGGCGGCCGATCCGGCGATGACCGGGCCGGCTGCATGGATGACACGGCCTTGCCTCCTCCGGGCAGGGCGAGACAGTTTCGGGATTGCAAGCGACCATGGCATCAAGCGCCGACCGGATGGCAGCCAATATCAGCCTCGCCAAGTTCAGCCAGGCGACGGACCTCAAGAAGCGCCTGTGGTTCACCATCGCGGCGCTCGCGGTGTTCCGCTTCCTCTCCTTCGTGCCGCTGCCCGGCATCGATCCCACGGTGCTCTCGCAGCTTGCCCAGCAGACGCGGGGCGGCCTGCTGGACGTGTTCAACACCTTCTCGGGCGGCTCGCTGGAGCGCATGAGCCTCATCGCGCTCGGCATCATGCCTTACATCACGGCGTCCATCGTCGTGCAGCTCGCCACCTCCCTTTCGCCCCAGCTGGAGGCGCTGAAGAAGGAAGGCGAGAGCGGGCGCAAGAAGATCAACCAGTATACGCGCTACGGCACGGTGGGCCTGACCGTCGTGCAGGGCTATTTCATCGCGGTGGGTCTGGAGAGCTACGGCGCCCAGACCGGGCTGCAGGCGGTGGTCGAGCCGGGCATGCTGTTCCGCGTGGCGGCCGTCGTCTCGCTCGTCGGCGGCACCATGTTCCTCATGTGGCTGGGCGAGCAGATCACCAGCCGGGGCATCGGCCAGGGCGCCTCGCTCATCATCATGGCGGGTATCGTCGCCCAGCTCCCGGTGACGATGGTCAATCTGTTCGAATCCGGCCGCACCGGCTCCATTTCCGGTCTGCTGATCTTCGTCACCATCATCGTGGCCGTCGCGCTGGTGGCGTTCATCTGCTTCATGGAGCGCGCCCAGCGGCGCGTGCTCATCCAGTATCCCAAGCGGCAGACACGTCAGGGCGTCATGCAGGCGGACCGCAGCCACCTGCCGCTCAAGATCAACACCGCGGGCGTGATCCCGCCGATCTTCGCCTCCTCGCTGCTGCTGCTGCCGCTCACCATCACGCAGTTCGCCGGCACGGACGCCAATGCGGACAGCTGGTGGAGCGAGGCGGTCATCAGCATCAACCAGGTGCTGTCGCATGGCAGCCCGGCCTATATGACGCTCTATGGCATCGGCATCATCGTCTTCTGCCTGTGGTACACGGCCATTATCTTCAATCCCGAGGAGACGGCCGACAACCTCAAGCGCAACGGCGGCTTCATCCCCGGTATCCGGCCCGGCAAGAACACCGAGCTGTATCTCGATTATGTGCTCACGCGCATCACGGCGCTGGGCGCGGTCTATCTTGCGCTGATCTGCCTCATTCCTGAGTATCTCATCGCCAGGGCCGGCATTCCCTTCAGCCTGGGCGGCACCAGCCTGCTGATCGTCGTCAACGTGACGGTGGACACGGTGACGCAGATCCAGAGCCATCTCATCGCCCATCAATATGGCGATCTCATCAAGAAGGCGCGTCTCAAGGGACGCCTGCGCTAGGGCGGATAAGGCCGGCACCGGGGTCGCATCCGAGGGGTCGGCCATGATCGGAGGGGAACATCATGAATATCATCCTGCTTGGTCCTCCGGGCGCCGGCAAGGGCACGCAGGCGCAGCGCCTGGTGGCCGGGCGCGGCATGGTCCAGCTCTCGACCGGCGACATGCTGCGCGCCGCCGTCAAGGCGGGCACGCCCATTGGCCTCAAGGCCAAGGCCGTGATGGAAGCGGGCGAGCTGGTCTCGGACGAGATCGTCTCGGGCATCATCGGCGAGGCGCTCGATAGCCTGTCGGCCGGCACCGGCGTCATCTTCGACGGTTATCCGCGCACCGCGCCACAGGCCGAGAGCCTGGACGCGCTGCTGGCCGCGCGCGGCCGCAAGCTCGACCATGTGATCGAGCTGGAAGTGGACGAGGACGCGCTGGTCGACCGCATCACCGGCCGCTTCACCTGCGCGGCCTGCGGCGAGGGCTATCACGACCGCTACAAGCAGCCCAAGGTTGCCGGGGTCTGCGACAAGTGCGGCGGCACCGAGTTCAAGCGCCGTCCCGATGACAATGAAGAGACGGTGCGCACCCGCATGGCCGAATATCGCGCCAAAACCGCGCCGATCCTGCCCATCTACCAGGCGCGCGGCATCGTGAGCCGCGTGGACGGCATGGCGGACATCGAGACGGTGTCCGCGGCGGTCGAGGGGATATTGGCGGCCTGATCCCGGCGCCACGCGGGGTCGCGATGCCCGGCAAGGCGAACGGCGGCTCCTCCAAGGCGGAAAGAATGCGCGGCGCTGCTATGCTGCCGGCGGGCCGCTGGCCTGTGGCTTTGTGCGAGAGTCGTTCCGTTCTGATCGATCGTAACGACTCCAGAAAAGCCCTTTCCCCGTGCTTCCCGAATCAGCAGGTAAATCCACCTGCTTGCAGATCATTCGAATGCGCGGAGCGTCTCCCGGCAGCCCGCCGGAGTCCATAGCGCGCGTACCGGATGAGCGCTTCAAGTCGAATGGATCATCCCACGGCTCGAAAAACGCGGACAACGAGACGAACGGCGCCGGATGCGGCGCGCTGAAGGGGGGCGGCCACCGCCACCGCCACTGCACGGAGGCCGCCCGCCCGCGCGGCGTCAGAACAGATCGATGGTGCGCAGAATATCCTCGGCCGGCAGCGTGAAGCCGCCCTCGCCCTGCTCGCCCACGACCACGCCGAAATCGATGCCCATGACGCGCGCCCAGTCGTAATGGGATGTGAACATGCGGTCGGGGGGCTGGATACAGATGAGCCCGCCATTGCGCGGCAGGGTGTAGAGTGCATGGGAGAGCTGGCTCCCCTCGACGCTGATGATGAGGCGCGCATCGAGCAGCGTGCGAATGAAATCCTCGCTGTCCGCGCTCTCGGCGAAGAGGATCTCGATGCCGTGGCGGCTCAGCTCCTCGATCACCGCCGGTTCGTTCAGGAAGACGCGGTTCTTCGCCGAGGGGCCGCGGGCGATGTAGACGATCCGCCCCTCCGCCTTGGGCGTGAGATGTTTGCGCAGCGTCTCGCGCAGCGTCTCGAAGCGCTTCACCTTGTGCGCGTTCTGGTAGATGTCGTCGAAATAGATCAGCTCGTCGATGACGGCATGCGTCACCGTCTCTGCGTCGCGCTGCTCGAACAGGCGGCGGTAGACGGGGATATCCGACCAGTCGGGCATTGTCATGGCCAGCCGCGTGTCGAATTCGGACGGCAGCAGCGCGGTGGCGCAGTCGTCGCGCAGCCAGTGGCCGAAGAAGCGGCAACCCTGGAAGGAGCTGGCCAGCGTCGCCGTCTTGAAATGGCGCGGCCGGCCCAAGACCAGCTCATTGCCAGGATAGCCGAAATATTCCAGCCGCCCCCGCGAGGTCAGCCAGGTCCGGGCTATGGTGATGTTGCGGAAGCGATACATGCAGGTGGGCCCCGCCATTTTCGGCCCGCCCCGCAGCGTTTCGATCTCCACATCCTTGCTTCGGCTGAAGCCGCCCTTGACGGCGCGCTCATACTGGCCGTCCAGCACCTTGGCCGGCGCGCCCTCGACGAGTTGGGCGGGCCAAAGCTCCACTTTCTCGACCGCCGCCTCATAGAGCTGAGTCGACCGGCCAAGCCGCTGCCGCCCATAGACATGAAGCTGATCGCTGAAAGATCTGAACATCATGGGAGAGACTATATCCTCGAATGTGCCGCGCACGCGGTCCGGCATGGGGAGTTTCCATAGCCGGATATGGTAAATCTTTTAAGAGAGCGCGCTGGATTTCCGCAAGCCGCCCGGCCTGGTCGGGGTGGCGGGCCGTTCCTCGCCGCGCGACGCCGGGCGATCCGGGCGCCGGTGCGCTCCATTCGACACGGCACGGGGGCGATATGGCGGATGCGAAGAGCTGTATGACGCATGGAGATGGGGGCCGCCAGGGATGAGAAGGGAAGCGTATCGACCGCTGCCACGGCCTTCAAATGCGATCGCGCACGGTGCGGTCAACCGTGCCTTTTCAAGGGATGATCGGGTGTTGAGCGGGTGCGGGCCGGCGCCTCTGCCGGCGTCTTCACCAAATTTGAACGGCCCGTCCCTATGGGTTGCGCACGGACAGGCGCGCAGTTAAGTCCGCCTTTCGACTTCGCAATTGCAAAAACTCTTGGCTACGGGCGATACGGGCGGATCAATGACCAATCCATCGGCCGGATATCGACGCACCGCCGTCCTTGGGGCAGCTACGACGGGCCTGTCGCAGGGCGTTAAGATCGTCCTCCAGATGCTCTCGGCGGTCATCCTGGCCCGCTTGCTGGTGCCCGCCGATTTCGGCCTGGTCGCCATGGTCGGGCCCATCGTCGCCTTTGTAGCGCTGTTCCAGGACATCGGCCTGCAGCAGGCGATCATTCACATGCGCCAGGCCACGGCCGAGCAGATCAGCCGGCTCTTCTGGGTCAACATGCTCATGGCGGTGGGTGTGGCGGTCACCGTCATCATCATCGCGCCGTTTGTCGCATGGTTCTATGGGGAACCACGCGTGCTGATGCTCACTGTGGCCTGGGCACTGCCGATCCTCATTTCCTGCGGCGCGCGGCAGCATCTGACGCTGCTCAACCGCGATCTCAAGTTCCATCATCTTGCGATGATCGACGTGCTGGCGAGCGTGGTGTCGCTGGCGGGCGGCGTGTTCGTCGCCTGGTGGACGCACAGCTACTGGGCGCTGTGGGTCGCCATGCTGCTGAGCGCGATCGCCACCTTCATCGCAAGCTGGATCGCCACCGGGTGGCGGCCGATGAGCCCCTTTGTCAAAGCGGACATCAGTCCTTTCGTGAAGTTCGGCATCAATTTCGCCGGCTTCAACATCCTCAACTATTTTGCCCGTAATGCGGACAATGTGATTATCGCCAAGGCCTTCGGCCCCATGCCGCTGGGCCTCTACGACCGCTCATACAAGCTGCTGCTGGCGCCGCTCTCCAACATCAACGCCCCGGTCTCGCGCGTGATGCAGCCCATCCTGGCGCGCTTGCGGGACGAACCGGAGCGCTATCGGCTGGCCTATATCCGCGCGGCCTCCATGGTGACGTGGATCTGCGTGCCGGGCATCGCTGCGCTCACGGTCACGGCGCACAGCTTCATCCACATCATGTTCGGTGAGCGGTGGATGGCGGCGGCGCCGATTTTCGCCTGGCTGGGCGTGGCGGGTCTCAACCAGCCGCTCAGTAACACGACCGGATGGCTTTTCCTCAGCCAGCATCGCACCCGCGAGATGTTCCACTGGGGCCTCGTCGGCAGTTCGACGACCATCCTGTCCTTCATTGTCGGCATTCCCTGGGGCGTGACCGGCATCGCGGCGTCCTATGCGCTGTCCAGCACCTTCCTGCGCGCGCCGCTGCTGATCTGGTGGGTCGGCCGGAAAGGCCCGGTCAAGTGGACCGATCTGGCCCTCATGCTCTTCCCGGCCCTGGCAGCCGGCGGCCTCACCTTCTTTTTCGCGCACTGGGTCAAGACGCACATGCTGCTCTCGCCGGTCGCCGATGTCTTTCTGGCGCTTGTCTTTGCCTATTGCTGCGCCCTGCTGCTGATCCTGCTGGTGCCGGCCACGCGGCGCTGGCTGTTCTCGTCCCTCCTCATCTTCCTGCCCCCGCGCTTCAATCCCATCGGAAAGAAGGAGCCTCTCGCATGATAGAATTCGCCGCCGCCAACCTCCGAGCGGAGAAATCGTCATGAGCCTGCGCAGCTGGCTGAAGTCCGTCATTCCCGCGCGCCTGCGCCGCTATCTCGCACGGTCGCGCAGCGACGCGGGGCGGCAGCGCGCCCTCGAAAGCTATGCGCAGGTGCGCTGGCCCTCGGGCAGCGTGCCGCGCATCATCTATGCGCTGACGCCCCCGGCGCAACTATCCAATGTTGGCGATCAGGCCCAGGTGGTCGCCATCCGACGGTGGCTCGCCAGGCATTACCCGGACCGGCCTGTTGTCGAGCTGGACAAGGATATGGTGCTCCACGCCAGCAACGACATTCGCCGCCAGGTGACGCCGCAGGACCTCATCTTCCTGCATAGCGGCGGCAATCTGGGCGATCGCGGCCTATGGTCGGAGACCGGCCGCCGGCTCCTTATCGCCGCGCTCCCGAAGAACCGCATCGTCAGCCTGCCGCAGACCATCTATTTCAGCGATACGCCCAAGGGGCACGAACAGCGCGAGATCAGCCGGTCCGTCTACAATGCCCATCGCCATCTGGCGGTAATCGGCCGTGACCAGGTGAGCGGGGCGCTGGCCCGTGAATTGTTCACCACCGCCACCACCGATGTCTGCCCGGATTTCGTGCTCTCGCTCGATATCGCCGATTTCGCGCTGGCGCCCGATCCGGCCGATGCCGACAAGATCCTCGCCTGCCTGCGCGTAGACGATGAATCGATCTTCACGCTGGAAGAGCGCGACAATATCGTCGAGACGCTAAGCGCGGCCATCCAGGCGCAGGTCACGCTGTTCGACACGACACTGGCCCGCGCCATCCCACCCGAGGCGCGCGAGCCGGTGCTGGCCGAGACGCTCTCGCTCTTCGCCGGCCACAAGGCGGTGGTGACGGACCGCTTCCACGGCGTCATCTTCTCCGTGCTCTGCCGCAAGCCCACGGTGGTGCTGCGGACCGTCGACCACAAGCTGACCTCGGCCATCGACTGGTTCGCGGATATTCCCAATGTCCGCTTCTGCGAGCATCCCTCACAGATCAAGGATGCGCTGGCGGCCGTGCTCGCTACGCCGGTCCCCGCCTATCCTGATTTCAACGCGCTCTATTTCGACCGGCTGCCCGCGCTCGTTGCCGGGATGAAGTGAAGGGCGGGGCGTGAATGCCTCCCCATGTTTCCTCCGGCCCCTCTACAGGAGCACGTCCTCGGTCCTCATGCGTGCCGGTACGGGCGGATGAAAGGCGGCCGCGCCGAACGCGATGATGGCCACCGGCTCGACATGAGTCGGGATGCCTGCGCGTTGGGCAAAGGATGCATAGATCAGGCGATTGGCCTCTCTGCTCTCGATCAGATCGCGCGTGAAATGATTCCAGCAGACGCCGAAATTCGCGGCATGGGCGGTTAGCACCATCTGGATCGCGGCGGCGCCGGCGTCGACATGGACGGCGGCTTCCTGCAGGCCCAGCCCTCCGTAGAAGCGCAGGTCGCAACCCACGAAGATCAGGCAGGGCGCGCCGTAGCAATGCTCTTCCTTCAGGCCCTTGAGCGCAAGCTTGTCGTCGCGTTCGAGCAGGATCTTGAAACGCAGGGGCTGCCGATTGCCGGAGGTAGGCGCCCATTGGCCCGCCCGCACCATCTGCAAGGCGAATTGCCGCAGCTCTTCCCCGGACGGCTGCTCGCTTGCCCACACCCCGCCGCTGCGTCGATGGCGGCCGGCGCTGTCGATTTGGGTTCGATGAAGTCGGTTTCCAGACGCTCGAACAGCTCGGCGATCTCGGCCGCCCAGATGACCGTGGGGTCACTCAGATCGTAGCCGCGCTTCTTCAATATCCCGATGGATGAGATGACATTCTGACGGCGATTCTCATAATAAGCGCGCTTGGGCTCGAAGATCCTATTGTAGAACGCCTTTTCGATCCGATGCGCATCATGGCGCATGAAGGCGAGCAATTCGTCATTGCTCAAAGTCTCCGACGCGGACCCATCAAAGGATTTCAGGCGCGGATCGGCCGGATATACGGCCCTTATCAGCCGACGCTTGATCTTTCCGGCAATAGTTCTCACGGAAGATGCCATGCGATGCTCCGAAGCCTTTTCATTGGGTGTGCCGCCCGTGGCGCAGATTGACGAGCAGGGGGTAAATTTGCTGATAGCTTTGGCGGAGAGACCTGGAAAGAGCCGTTCCTGCTCGGGGACGGTCTTTCGCCATGGCCTTTAGGCGCGCGATTGGGACGAGAGTGCTGCCGGGATGCACAGACGGCGCTCTGTATCCCAGACGATCCATGGCATTTAAGTCTTGAAGAATTTTTAGCCTGGGACGGGTATATCGGCCGGGCGTAGACGAAGCCGTACCGATAGGAGAGGCGTTCTTGTTGAGCCTCGTCCGTCAGGAGACCTCATGAAAGTCGCGCTCTATTGTTCCCGCTTCCCGCTGCTGTCCGAAACCTTTGTGGTCAACCATGTCGTGCGGCTGATGGAGCGCGGTGTGGACGTGAGCGTCGTCGCGCAGGACGAGGGGGATGCGTGGGGCAATGTTCCCGAAGCGCTGCGCGAGACGATCCGCTCGCGCATGGTGCTGATCCCGCCCGGCTGGCGCACGGCGCTGGGGGCACTGCCCCGGCTGGGGCCGCTGCGCCGCCAGATCGCGGGCGTGCTTTCCGGCACCCGCCGGCAGGCGGGCCGTTACGACGTCATCCTGGCGCATTTCGGGCCAGCCGGGGTAAAGGCCATGGCGCTGCGCGACAAGGGCCGGATCGAGGGCGCGATCGCCACGGTCTTCCATGGCTTCGACATGTCGGTGGTCAATGTCGTTGCGGCCAATCTGCCGGGCTATCGCCAGCTCTTTGAGAAGACCGAGGCGCTGCTGCCGATCAGCCGCCTGTGGGCTGGCCGTCTGGAGGAATGGGGCGCCGACCCCGACAAGATTCGCGTGCTGCACATGGGCGTGGACATGCCCGATCATCTGCCGGCACGCGACAGCGTGGCGACGCCGCTGCGCGTGTTGCAGGTCGGCCGGCTGGTCGAGAAGAAGGGCGGCGGCTATTCGGTGGAGGGCGTGCTGGGCTGCACGGCGCCGGTCCGCTTCGACATGATCGGCGGCGGCCCGTGCGAACAGCAATGGCGCGACCAGGTCGCCGCGGCGGGCGCGGGCGAGCGGATTCGCTTCCACGGTCCACAGCCGCACGCGGCCGTGCTGGCCGCGCTCGACCAGGCCGATGTCTTCCTGCTGCCGTCCGTCACGGCGGAGGGGGGCGACATGGAGGGCATTCCGGTCGCGCTCATGGAGGCGATGCTGCGCGGCTGCGTGGTGGTGAGCACCTTCCACAGCGGCATTCCCGAACTGATCGACGATGGAGTCTCCGGCTTCCTCGTGCCCGAGCGCTCGGGCGAGGCAATCGCGCATGTGCTCGACGCCATCGCGCAGGGCAGGCACGATCTCGCCGCGATCCGGCGTAATGCGGTCGCCAAGATCGAGCAGGAATTTAACAACGACAGGCTGACGGACGACCTGCTCGACATACTGGCGCGCGTTGCCAACGGACAGCCCCTGCACGATGGGGAGAAAACCGCCGTTCCGCGCCCCGCGCCAGTTGACAGACTCGCCGACTCGCGTTAACGCCCGCCTCTCCCGAGACGTCCGGTCGAACGGCAGCGCTTCATGGCGCCCGCCGCCCTTTTTGCGTCCGGGAATGCAAAGCGACGAGATAGGGCGTTTGCCAAGACGCCCTGTGGAGCAGGAGTATAGCACAACATGGCACGTATTGCGGGCGTCAACATCCCGACCAACAAGCGCGTAATCGTCGCGCTTACCTATATCCACGGCATCGGCCCCAGGACGGCCACCGCCATTGCCGACAAGCTGGGCATCGACCACAGCCGCCGCGTGCAGGACCTGTCCGACGCGGAAGTGCTGCAGATCCGCGAAGCGATCGACGCCGACCACACGGTCGAGGGTGATCTGCGCCGCGAGACGGCGATGAACATCAAGCGGCTGATGGATCTGGCCTGCTATCGCGGCCTGCGTCACCGCAAGGGCCTGCCCGTCCGGGGTCAGCGCACGCATACCAATGCGCGCACCCGCAAGGGCAAGGCCAAGCCGATCGCCGGCAAGAAGAAGTAAGCACCGCTTCCTTCTTCGTTCGACGGCGGTCGGCCGCTCTTTCGGCCCCGCCGCCCAAGCAAGACAGATTTCGGATAGGGATATCAAAGGATGGCACGGGAACCCCAGCGGCTTCGCAGGCGCGAGCGCAAGAACATCTCGGCCGGCGTCGCGCATGTGAACGCCAGCTTCAACAACACCATGATTACGATCACGGATGCACAGGGTAATGCGATCAGCTGGTCCTCGGCCGGCATGATGGGCTTCAAGGGCTCGCGCAAGTCGACTCCTTATGCCGCGCAGGTCTGCGCCGAGGATGCCGGGCGCAAGGCCGCCGAGCACGGCGTGCGCACCCTGGAAGTGGAAGTGAAGGGCCCCGGCTCGGGCCGCGAGTCGGCGCTGCGCGCGCTGCAGGCGGTGGGGTTCACCATCACCTCGATCCGGGACGTGACGCCCATTCCGCACAATGGCGTGCGGCCTTCCAAGCGCCGTCGCGTCTGACACGAGCCCGTGGCCCGGGCGGCGTAATCGCCGCTCGGAACCTCGCACCAGTTGACCAGGGCGGAACCGGACAGTCGCTGTCCAAGCCGGACCTCCGCCGAACACCCAGGGGAATTACATGACTGTCAACATCAAGAACTGGCAGGAATTGAAGAAGCCCAACAGCCTGGAGATCAAGGCGGGCGGCGACCCGAAGCGCCGCGCCACCTTCACCGCCGAGCCGCTGGAGCGGGGCTTCGGCCTCACGCTCGGCAACGCGCTGCGCCGGGTGCTGCTTTCGTCGCTGCAGGGTGCCGCGGTCACGTCGATCAAGATCGAGAACGTGCTGCATGAATTCTCCAGCCTGGCGGGCGTGCGCGAGGATGTGACGGACATCGTGCTCAACGTGAAGCAGATCGCGCTGCGCATGGAAGGCGAGGGGCCCAAGCGGCTCCAGCTCTCCGCCACCGGTCCGGGCGCCGTGAAGGCCGGCGACATCGCCGTCTCGGGCGACATCCAGGTGATGAACCCGGATCTGGTCATCTGCCATCTGGACGAGGGCGCCAGCTTCAACGTGGAGCTGACCGCCAACACCGGCAAGGGCTATGTGCCCGCCGTCTCCAACCGCCCGGCCGACGCGCCGATCGGCCTCATTCCGGTCGACGCGCTCTATTCGCCGGTGCGCCAGGTGGCCTACAAGGTGGAGAACGCCCGTATCGGCCAGGAGCTGGACTATGACCGGCTGAACCTGACCATCGAGACGGATGGCACCGTGACCCCCGAGGACGCAGTCGCTTATGCCGCCCGCATCCTGCAGGACCAGCTCCAGCTCTTCGTCCACTTCGAGGACCAGCTCCCGAGTGCGACGTCGGCCGGCGCCGCCGCTGCCGCCGAGGAAGGCGAGGGCGACACCAACCAGATCAACCGCTACCTGCTCAAGAAGGTGGACGAGCTGGAACTCAGCGTCCGTTCGGCCAACTGCCTCAAGAACGACAACATCATCTATATCGGCGATCTGGTGCAGAAGACCGAGGCCGAGATGCTGCGCACGCCGAATTTCGGCCGCAAGTCGCTCAACGAGATCAAGGAAGTGCTCTCGTCCATGGGCCTGCGCCTGGGCATGGACATCCCCGGCTGGCCGCCGGAGAATATCGAGGAGATCGCCAAGAAGCTCGAACAGGAGCTGCTCGGCTGATCGCGCCCTGCACCCCCGGCGAAAGCCGGGGTTGCGTGCGGCGACAGAGTGCTTGAATAATATGGGCGCAAGCCCCGGCATCGGCTGGGGCGAGCGGCAAGAGGGGTTTTGGTGATGCCCCGTTTCATCGCCTGGTCCGAGCTACCTGAAACGGGCTCGAAACGAACGAAGGACAGAAAACATGCGTCACAGGATCGGCGGCCGCAAGCTGCAGCGCAATTCCGGCCATCGCACCGCGATGTTCCGCAACATGGCGGCGGCGCTCATCAAGCATGAGCAGATCACCACCACGGTGGCCAAGGCCAAGGAACTGCGCCCTTATGTCGAGAAGCTGATTACGCTGGCCAAGCGCGGCGGCCTCTCCAACCGGCGCCTCGCCCATGCCCGTCTGCTTGACGAGGCGCAGCTCGCCAAGCTGTTCGACGTGCTGGCCGAGCGCTACAAGGATCGCGCCGGCGGCTATACGCGCATCGTCAAGGCCGGCTTCCGCGCCTCCGACGCGGCGCCGATCGCCATCATCGAGCTGGTCGACCGCGACGTGGACGCCAAGGGCCAGGATTCCGGCCCGGTGCTGGGTGCGGACGAGGACGAACTCGAAGCCGCATGAGGCGCTTCTCCCTCCGCCGAGGGACAAGAGAAAGGGCTCCGCAGCGATGCGGGGCCCTTTCTCTTTGTCGCCCGCCGGCCACGCCCGGCCGGAAACCGACGCGCCGGGCCATCCTTTCGGCGGATTTGCAGCCCCGGCATATATCCATCCGGCTGGAAAATGGGCTAAATCGTCCCAAGGGTCGCGGTTTCGAGTCAATCGGACGCGGCGCCGGGATCGCGCGATGGCGCGGTGGGCGGGTCGCCTGCCGGTTGCGGCATCGGGGATCATGAGGATCATGAGGCGCTGTCCCGACCCGGAACGGGCGGCGTCCAGCAGCGGAAGAAAGACATAAAGGCGTCGCCCCTCCCGATGTCCCGACGATGTGCCCTTGGCCTGCTGCGCGGCGCGCTGCCGGTCGCGCTCGTCGCCCTTGCCGCGCCCGCGCCCGCCAATGAGAGCGATGCGGTTGCGCTGGGCGCCGCCGCGCTGGCGGTCGCCGGCGCGCCGCTGCCGGCCGTGCCCGCTTATCCGCAGGCGCGGCGTGACGATCTGGTCGAGACCTATTTCGGCGTTGCCGTCCCCGATCCCTATCGCTGGTTGGAGAAGGACGCGCGCGGCGATGCCGAGGTGGCCGAGTGGGTGGCGCGCGAGGACAGTGCCGCGCGGGCCTATCTCGCCGCGCTGCCGGGGCGCGATGCGCTACAGGCGCGGATGGCCGCACTGCTCAACCATGAGCGCAGCGGCATGCCGAAAAAGGGCGGTGGGCGCTATTTCTACACGCGCAACAGCGGCCTCCAGAATCAGTCGCCCCTCTATGTGCGCGAAGGGCTGGGCGGCGCCGAGCGGCTGCTGCTGGACCCCAATGCGTTCGCGCCGGAGGGCACGCGGGCGCTGGCCCAGTGGGAGCCCTCCGTGGACGGGCGCTATCTTGTCTATGCCGTGCAGGATGCGGGATCGGATTGGCGCACGCTGCGAGTGCTGGACGTGGAGGCCGGACGCACGCTCGACGAGCGGATCGAGGGCGTCAAATTCTCGGCCATCGCCTGGCGGCACGATGGGCGCGGCTTCTTCTATGCGCGCTTCGATGGCCCAACGGGGCAGGCAGCGCTGGCCGAGCAGCGCGTCTATTTCCATGCGCTCGGCACGCCGCAGGAGGAGGACCGCCTGATCCACGCGGCGCCGGGGCGCGAGGCGCTGCGCCATGATGTGCGCGTGACCGATGACGGGCGCTGGCTCCTCATCCGCTCCATGCGCGGCACGGACGACCGCACCGAGCTGACCTTGCTCTCGCTGACCGACGAGACGGCGGCGCCCCGCCGGCTGGTCGCGGGCTTCACGACACGCTGGGCCTTCGTCGGCAGCCTGGGCGACCGGCTGTTCTTCCGCACCGATGCCGGCGCGCCCAATGGCCGCATCGTCACCATCGACGCGGCGCGGCGCACGGCCCGGCCGCGCAAGCTCGTCGCCGGGCAGGCACGCGAGCTGGTCGGCGCCTCGCTGGTGGGGGACCGGCTGATCCTCGCTTATCTCGACGATGGCGGCGCGGTGGCGGAGCTGGCCGATCTGGCTGGCCGGCCGCTGGGGCCAGTGCCGCTACCAGGCTTCGGCACGGCGGCGGGCTTCGCCGGGCGCGGCGGCGACCCGGAGACCTTCCTGCGCTTTTCCGATTTCACCACGCCGGACAGCATCTACCGGCTGGACGTCTCCACCGGCCAACTCGCGCTCTTCGCCCAGCCGGACTTGCCTTTCGACCCCGCCGATTTCCAGACCGAGCGGCTCTTCGCCACCTCCGGCGACGGCACGCGCGTGCCGCTCTATCTGGTGCGGCGCAAGGATGTGGCGGCGGCGGGCCGGCCAGTGCCGACCTTGCTCTACGGCTATGGCGGGTTCAACCACTCGATCACGCCGCGCTTCTCGCCCACGCAGATGGCCTGGGTGGAGCAGGGCGGCGCGCTCGCCATGGCCAGCCTGCGCGGCGGCGGCGAATTCGGCCGGGCCTGGCACGATGCGGGGCGGCTGGAGCGCAAGCAGAATGTGTTCGACGATTTCATCGCGGCGGCGGAGTTCCTGAAGGCGCAAGGCTATACGGGGGCGGACCAGCTCGCCATCGAGGGGCGCTCCAATGGCGGCCTGCTGATCGGCGCGGTGGTGAACCAGCGGCCGGACCTGTTCGCCGCCGCGCTGCCGACTGTAGGCGTGATGGACATGCTGCGTTTCGACCGCTTCACGGCCGGGCGCTACTGGATCGAGGATTATGGCGACCCCGCGCGGGAGGCGGATTTCCGCAATCTTCTGGCCTATTCGCCTTATCATAATATCGCCGCCGGGCGCGATTATCCCGCCATATTGGTGAGCACGGGCGATTCGGACGACCGGGTGGTGCCCGCGCACAGCTTCAAATATGCCGCCGCGCTCCAGCATGCCGATCTCGGCGCGCGGCCGCGCCTGCTGCGAGTGGAGCGCGACGCGGGGCATGGGCCGGGCAAGCCGGTCGACCGCATGATCGCCGAGGCGGCGGATCTCTACAGTTTCATCGCTTATTGGACAGGCCTGAGGATCGACGCGAAATGACCATAGCCTTGAAAACGCTGGCCGCTGCCGCCCCCTTCGCGCTCCTGCTGGCCGCGCCGGCCGGCGCGCGCGTGGCCGAATCGAGCGGTAATGGCTTCACCATTTCGGTGACGGAGCAGGCGGCGGCAACGCCGGACGAAGTGTGGGCCGCGCTCTCCGCGCCGGGTGCCTGGTGGTCGGCGGAGCATAGCTGGTCCGGCGACGCGGCCAATCTCTCGCTCGAACCGGCAGCGGGCGGGTGCTTCTGCGAGCGGTGGAGCGGCAACAGCGTGGAGCATGCGCGCGTCATCTTCGCGGTGCGCGGCCAGCAGCTGCGCCTGCGCGGCGCCTTCGGCCCCCTCCAGGCCGAGGCGCTGACCGGCGTGCTCACGGTGACGCTGACGGCGCAGGGCCAGGGCACGCAGATCGCGGTGGACTATGTGGTCGGCGGCTATGCGCGCTTCACGCTCCGCTCCGCCGCGCCGCTGGTCGATCAGGTGGTGACGGAGCAGGTGCGCCGGCTCGCCGCGCTGTTCCCCGCTCCCGGCGGCTGAGCGCGGGTCCGCGCGTCCGTTCAGCCGCCGCTCAGCCGCCGCGCGCTAGGGCAGACAGGCCCCGGCGGATCATCCCCGGCAAGCGAGACAGGATAGGGCACGATCATGCGCCTGGGTTCGAGATTGGCGGGCGGGCTCGCCGCCGCCGCACTGATCGCTTCCACCACCGGCCCGGCCGCTGCACAGGGCTGGGGCCGGCGCGGGCCGCCGCCGCGCTATCATCACGACCGGGGGCCCAGTGCCGGCACTGTCATCGGCGCCATCGCCGCGGTGGGCATATTGGCGGCGGTCGCCTCATCGGCGGCCCGGAAGCGCGAGGCCGAGCAGCGCCGCTACGAGGATGCCCCGCCCTATGATCGCGCGGACGCGGCGCCCGGCCGCTATGGCGACGAGGACCGCTATGACGAGGGCTATGACGACCGTTACGGCTATGACACGCGCGCTGCCGCCCCCCGCTATGACGAGAGCCGCGCCGATGCGAGCGGTCAGGACGTCGCCGTGAACGCCTGCGTGCTGGCGGCGCGCGACGAAGCCGGCCGCGAGGGCGACTATGCCGAAGTGCGCGGCGTCACCGGCATCAGCCCGCTTGGCAGCGGCTGGGACGTCTCCGGCCGTGTCGAGCAGCGCGCCACCTTCAGCGCCAGCGAGGGCTGGCAGCGCAATTTCCGCTGCGCCTGGCAGAATGGGCGCGTGAGCGCCGTCTCGCTCGACTGAGAGGCGGGGCGCCGCATTCCTGGTGCTCCCGCGCCAGCAGGCGTTCAAGGCCCCGCCGAACCGCTTTACCGCCCCGCCCCCCGCTTTTGCAGGAGCCCGCCATTGCTTTGATGCGCGAGGCTGGAGCGGGCGCGCCCATTTAAAGGCCGTTAAAGCGGCGCGCCACGACCCTCGCTATCATGCAGGCACATGATTGTTGCGCCGTCTTGTGCCAGTGAATGGGGATGGCACGCAGCCGCGATTCCACCATCGTCCCGGTCGAGCCCGCTTTCGCGGCGGAGCGCGGGCGGCGGCGCGTCGCCGGTTCGCTGTTGCTGCTGCTCGGTTCGCTGGCGCTCGTCACGGGCGTGGCCATCTATACGCTGAACCATGAGCGCCCGGTTTCGGCGGCGCTGCTGTTCGTCATCGCGGTGCTGATTAACGGCTCGGTTGGTGGGCTCGTGCAGGGGCTGGTCACAGCCATCTATGTCTCCCTCGTCTACAATCTCTTCGTGCGTTTCCCGGTCTATCGGCTGGGGCTGGACGCGGTGGACGATTTCTTCCCCATCTTTGCCCTCACGCTGACGGCGATCCTGTCCGGCGCCATTTCCGGGCAGTTGCGCGACCGCAGGATGGCGGCCGACCGGGCACGCTGGCAGTTGCGGCGGCTCTTTGCCTACAGCAACGAATTGCAGCGGGCCTTCAGTCTGGAGCAGATCGTGCGCGCGCTCACCGAGGCGGTGCCCGACGGGCCGACGCTTGCCACCGTGCTGGAGATGGTGCGCACCGAGTGGACCCTGCCGGATCTGGAGCGCTGGGAGGAGGCCGTGTGCCATGGTCTGGAGGGGCGCGACAAGACGCGGCGCGCGCGGGCGGACTGGCCCGAGCAGCTCACGCCCGCCGACGAGCGCGCCATCGCCAATCTCACCGCCATGGCCATCGAACGCTGCGAACTGCTGGAGGAGCACAGCGCCGCCCATGCCGCTATCCAGTCCGAGCGGCTCAAGACCGCGCTGCTCTCGTCCCTCTCGCACGATCTGCGCACGCCGCTGGCCGCCATTGCCGCGACAGCCGGCACGCTGCGCAGCTATGGCGAGGTGATCGAGCCGGGCGACCGCGCGGAGATGCTGGAGACGATCCTGGAGCAATGCCGCCGGCTGGATGCCTTCACCGGCAAGCTGCTGAGCCTGGGGCAGCTTGAAGCGGGCCTGCCGGCCGACCGCTTCGAGACGGTGGACGTGGAGGAAGTGCTCGGCTCCAACCTGGCGGCACTGCGCATCGCCTTCCCCGAGCGGCGGATCATCCGCCGGATCGGCCCGGACGTGATGCTGACGCGCGCAAGCGCCGTGCTGCTGGAGCAGGTGCTCGCCAATGTGCTGGAGAATGCGCTGCGCTACAGCGAGCAGGGGACGGACGTGCGCGTCACGCTGGACAGCGAGGGCGAGATGATTGCGATCACCGTCGCCGACCAGGGCTGCGGCATCGCGCCGGCGGACCTGCCGCACATCTTCGAGCGCTTCTTCCGGGGCCGCAATATCGGCGGGCGGTCCGGCCATGGTCTGGGCCTCGCCATCACCAAGACATTTCTCGATCTGATCGGCGGTCAGGTCTTCGTGACCAGCCCGGTGCGGGAGGGGCGCGGCACGCTGGTGCGCATCCTGCTGCCGCGCCTCGTAGCGGACGCCGCGGAGGAAGCGCATGGGTGACAAGATCCTGATCGTGGACGATGAGCCCGTCATCGCCAAGAGCCTGCGCCCGGCGCTGAGCGCGCAGGGCTATCAGACGCAGGTGGCCCGCACGGCGGCCGAGGCGCTGCGGCTGGCGCGCCTCAACGCCTTCGATCTGGTGTTGCTGGATCTGGGCCTGCCCGATGCGGACGGCAAGGACATCATCGCCCGGCTCCATGCGCTGAGCAGTTGCTCCGTCATCGTCCTCTCGGCGCGGCATCTGGAGAGCGAGAAGGTGGCCGCGCTGGACAAGGGCGCCGACGATTATCTCGACAAGCCCTTCGGCATCGACGAGCTGATGGCCCGCATCCGCGTGGCGATGCGGCGCAAGTCGGCCGAGCCAAGCGGCCCGGCGGTGCTGGCGGTGAAGGACTTCCGCATCGATTTCGCGACGCGGCGCGTGACGCTGGGCGGGCGCGAGATCAAGCTATCGCCCAAGGAATATGCGCTGCTCGAATGCCTGTGCCGTCACGCCGGGCAGATCGTGACGCGGCGCCAGCTCCTGATCGCGGGCTGGAACAACCCGGTGGCGGACGAGCAGAATCTGCGCGTCTACATGACGCTGCTGCGCCAGAAGCTGGAGGAGGACAAGAGTGACCCGCGCCTGATCGTGACCGAGACGGGCGTGGGCTATCGCTTCGTGGCGGAGGATTAGGGGCCTCGATCAAGTAGAGACGCAGTGCTCCTGCGAAAGCAGAAGCCCAAGGCCCAGCCGTCGTGCATAGCCGCCCTTGTGTGAGCACAAGGATGCTCGTCATCGCCCGCTCCCGATACCGCTCCGGGGCGCCCTCAAAAGCGCTCCGGCGGCTTCCCCGTCAGCTCGCCAGCGTCTCGCAGGTGTAGGCGGCCGGGTCGTTCTCGTCGCCCGCGCCGGAGAATTTCGCGACCTTGGGCCAGGCGCAGAGCAGGCGCTTCATCGGGCTGTTGGCCTTGGTGGCGGTCAGCGTCTCGGGCGCCTTGCCGGACTGCGTCCACTGATCGAGCGCGCCGAGATTGTCGACCAGGTCGGCGCCCGCCCCGCCCCGGCAATGGCCGACGCCCGGTGCCATGAACAGGCGGATGGCGTTGGCGGCGCCCGGCGTCGCCTTGAGCGCGGCCGCATAATAATCGGCGGTGGCGACGGGGCTCGGGCCCGGATCGGATTCGCCGTGCCACAGCAGCAGCTTGCCGCCTCTGGCGATGAATGCGGAGAGATCGGGATCGTCCGCTCCATAAGTTTTTGCGAAGTCAGAGGATAATATGCGAGGAACAAGGGTATTGAAGCCGAAGTGATTAAAATCGACTTCCATGTCCCCAAGTACGAGATGGGACAGCCCCGGCAGACCGCCGCCGCTCGCTTGAGTTACGCCAGTTCCATCGGTGGTAATGAACATGGACCAACCCAGTTCGCCGCCCTTGCTGAGCGGCCATGATTTCCAGAGACCATCATCGGCCCATCCGGCATAAAGAGCATCAAACAGAAATGCCTGCTTGTCGCTGAGGCATGTGGCGCCGGGCGCTTCCCCGGGTTTGCAAACCAAGGACTGGGGCTTCCAGTCGCAACGACGCGGATCGGCGATTACACCGTCCTTGAGCCCGTCCTTGGCATCGCAGGCGCCTAGGACGGCGTCGTTCACGAGCTTCAATTGCTCCGGCGAAATTCCATTGGCAGTCTTGAACAGCATGCTGCGCAGTACCGCGCTGGTCTGCACCTGGAGCGTATAGACCGGCGCTTCGGAGATGATCGCGTCATAATCCTCGGGGAAGCGCTGCGCCTCCATCAGCGCCATGCGGCCGCCGGTGGAGCAGCCGTGGAAATAGGCCTTGTCCTGCTTGCGGCCATAATAGCGCTCCACCACGGCCTTGCCGGCGACGGTCATGCGGTTGATGGCGCGATAGGCGAAATCGGTGACGGCCTCCGGGTTGACAGTCCAGTCCGTGTCCCAGGGCGAGGTGGAGGGGTGGCCGCCATCCGTCTGGGCGGTGGCATAGCCTTCCTTGAGGCCGGGCGCGGCCGACATGAGCGTGACATTGCCGGCCCAGCCGCCGCCGCCCAGGCCCAGCAGCTTGCCGTTCCACGTCTCGGGCAGGCGATAGACGACGCCGATCTGCGAGCCCTGCGCGGGCGAGAGCGTGGCCGAGACCTCGCAGAAGGCGGGCAGGCCCCCCGCGCTATCGGCCGCGACCCATTTGGCGGCGATGGCGATGGCGCTGTCCACCCTGGCATTGGCGAGCGCCGTGCAGGCGGCCTCGCCCCCGCCCTGGGCATGAGCGATGGCGGGCAGCAGCGCGCCCGTGGCGCTCGCCAGCAGGGCATGGATCAGGACTCGACGCATCGCACTTCTCTCCTCGAAACCGTTTGCTTCTGCCTAACGCGCTGAAAGTGGGAGGCAAGAGGCAAGTTGACGTTGTCCAATTGCGCGACCGCGCTGAGGCGACTTGCGCGACTTCTCCAGTGGAGGGCGACGCCCCGCGCAAGCCCAACTGGACAGCGCGCGCGCACCGCATTATCGGCCGGCCATGACGGTTCATCATCCCGACTCCATCCTCATCGTCGATTTCGGCAGCCAGGTGACGCAGCTCATCGCGCGGCGCGTGCGCGAAGCGGGCGTCTATAGCGAGATCGCCCCGTTCAGCCAGGCCGAGGCCGCCTTCAACCGCATGAAGCCGCGGGGCATCATCCTCTCCGGCTCGCCGGCCAGCGTGCCGGAGGAGGGCAGCCCGCGCGCGCCGGACGTGCTCTTCGAGAGCGGCCTGCCCATTCTGGGCATCTGCTACGGCCAGCAAGTGATGACGCATCAGCTCGGCGGCGAAGTGCGGCCGGGCCACGAGACGGGGGCGGACGACATGAGCAGGGGCGGCGAGTTCGGCCGCGCCTTCCTCACCGTCACCGAGGAATGCGTGCTGTTCGACGGCCTGTGGCAGGTCGGCGAGCGGCATCAGGTGTGGATGAGCCATGGCGACAAGGTGACGCGCTTTGCCCCCGGCTTCCGCATCGTCGCGACCTCGGACGGCGCGCCCTTCGCCGTGATCGCCAATGACGAGAAGCGCTATTATGGCGCGCAGTTCCACCCCGAGGTGGCGCATACGCCGGACGGGGCGCGGCTCATCGCCAATTTCGTGCGCCACGTCTGCGGCTGCGCGGGCGACTGGACCATGGCCGAGTTCCGCGCCACCAAGATCCGCGAGATTCGCGAGCAGGTCGGCACCGGCAGGGTGATCTGCGGCCTCTCCGGCGGCGTGGACAGCGCGGTGGCGGCAGTGCTGATCCACGAGGCGATCGGCGACCAGCTCACTTGCGTGTTCGTGGACCATGGCCTGATGCGGCTGGGCGAGGCGGAGCAGGTGGTGAGCCTGTTCCGGGGCCATTACAACATCCCGCTGGTGCATGTGGACGCGGCCGACAAGTTCCTGGCCGGGCTGGCCGGCGTCACCGATCCAGAAGCCAAGCGCAAGTTCATCGGCGCGGCCTTCATCGACCTGTTCGAGGACGAAGCGAAGAAGATCGGCGGGGCGGACTTCCTGGCGCAGGGCACGCTCTACCCGGATGTGATCGAGAGCGTCAGCTTCACCGGCGGCCCCTCGGTGACGATCAAGAGCCACCATAATGTGGGCGGCCTGCCCGAGCGCATGAACATGAAGCTGGTCGAGCCGCTGCGCGAGCTGTTCAAGGACGAAGTGCGCGCGCTGGGCCGCGAGCTGGGTCTGCCGGAGGTCTTCGTAGGCCGCCACCCCTTCCCGGGGCCGGGCCTCGCCATCCGCATCCCCGGCGAAGTAACGCGCGAGCGCTGCGACATCCTGCGCAAGGCGGACGCCGTCTATCTCGACGAGATCCGCAATGCCGGGCTCTACGACGCCATCTGGCAGGCCTTCGCGGTGCTGCTGCCGGTGCGCAGCGTGGGCGTGATGGGCGACGGGCGCACCTATGACAGCGTGCTCGCCCTGCGCGCCGTCACCTCCACCGACGGCATGACGGCGGACATCTATCCCTTCGACGCGGCGTTCCTCAGCCGCGCCGCGACCCGCATCATCAACGAGGTGAAGGGCATCAACCGCGTGGTCTACGACTATACGTCCAAGCCGCCGGGCACCATCGAGTGGGAGTGACGGGGCGGGGCGCGTCCTTTGCGCTGATCTTTGTCGGCGCGGCGCGAAGGCTTGCCACGGCCGCGTGGCGTCGGGCTTTCGAGGTTGTAGCCGTATCGCCGCACAGGGGCGTCCTATCCTCCGTTCGTCGCCGGATCGACTCGGTTCGTCCGCGCGGGCTTGAGGCCGCTGTCGCCGCCGCCTAGCCGGCGGATTCAATTGCTCGGGGAGACTAAGCCATGACATCTCGCATATTCTGGGCCCTCGCGCCCGCCGTGGCGGCAAGCGCGCTGTTCGCCCCCGCGCCGGTTCACGCCGAGGGTTTCGGCGTGGAAGCCAATTATGCGCGGGCGAACGGGCGCTGGGGCGGTGAATTCGGCGGCGGCTATGCGCTGGGCATCGCCGGCTTCAAGCTGACGCCGGGCGCGGGCCTCTCCGTCAGCGATGACAAGACCACGCTCTACGGGCGCGTCGAGGCGACCGTCTCGTTGCCGACATCCTTCGATTTCGGTGTGGGCGTGCGCTTCAGCGCCGATGAGCCGCGCCCTTATGCCACGCTGGCCTTGCCGCTGATGCCTCGCATCGCGGTCAAGGGCAATCTGGGCTACAAATATGCCTCGGCGGGCCTGACCATCGGTTATTGAGTGCCGGGCCGTTTGGGGCTGCCGGGCGTGATCGCTGGAGCCTTCGGCCGGGGGCCGCGTTTCTCGCTCAATGCCACAGGGCCATGGCGAGGCGTTGAGCGCATGTTCCATGCGCCAGGATGACCTGACCATCCGAGCATAGCAGCTTCGGCCTGCCCGCAGTCGCGCGCGTCCGTCCCAATCCAGAGCTGCTCCGGCGAAGACAGGTACGCCGGGGCGGGCTTTGGCTGGGCGCGGGCGCCTGCGTTGGGCGCTGCCCATCTTCGACTTCGGGCGCGGCGATGCAATGAGCAGGCGGGTGCGGAGGCTGTGGAGCGGGGCCGGCCCGGCGTGCAGGGCGGGCTTCCCGGTACAACGCTGCTTCACTGCGGGGAAAGCACGAGTGCTCCCATGGGCCAGTCGAGCCGTCATGCAGCCCGTCAGGCCGCGCTTCAGCCCAGCAGGCCCAGCGCCTCGATCTCGCCCAGTGCGTCGATCACGCGGTGCGGGCGGCGGTCGGGCGGGCAGGCGGCCCATTCCGCCCGGCTGGTGGTGCCGGTGGTGACGCCGATACCCATGGCATCGCCCAGACGAGCCATTTGCGTCTCCACCTTGGGATCGTCGCCGATCACCACCACGTTCCGGCTCGGCACGCCGAGCTTTGCGGCGACATAGTTCATGGCGTGGAGCGAGGGCTTGCCGGTCACTTCGGGTTCCTGGCCGGTGACGCGGGCAATGGCGCCGCTGATCGCGCAGCTATAGCCGAAGGCGCGGCCGGACTTGCTGGCGAAGAAGGGCACGTCGGACGCGGTGAAGAGCGCCGCGCCGCGCAGCACGGCCTCGCAGGCGGCGTGGATGTCGGTCATGGCGCACTCCGGGTGCCAGGCGACATAGACGGCGTCCGCCTGCTCGGCGCCCGCCTCGCCGGGCAAGACGGTGGCGATGCCCTCCTCATTGAGCGCATCGGCGACGCCCTGCGTGCCCAGCACCAGCACGCGCGCGAAGCCGCGATCGGTGAAGAGCTGCGCGGCGACGCTGTTGGGCGTGAAGAGATGCGCGTCCGGGATTGGCAGGCCGAGCGCGCGCAGGCGCGGCGCCTGCTGGCGAGCGGGATAGGCGCTGCCGTTGGTGAGGGCGAGGAAGGGAATGCCGCGCGCCTCCAGCGTCGTGAGCAGCTCGACCGCGCCGGGCAGCAGCGTGTAGCCGCCCAATGCCTTGTCGCTGAGGATCAGCGTGCCGTCGAGATCGAACATGAAGCCCCCGGCGGGGCGCAGCTCTTCAGTGAAGGGGGCGGTCATGGGCGTCCTTGGTTTTCACCCCTCCTCTTCAGAGGAAGGGACGGGGAGTGGTGGCGATGCGCAGCATCGCGCGCGAGGTGGGAGTCAGGCGGCGGTGTGGAGCACCACCCTAACCCCTCCTCTGAAGAGGAGGGGCTAAGCCTCCGCATAGCTTTCCAGCTCCAGCTTGAAGCCGGCCTTCTCCACGCTGAGCCGGGTCACGTCCGTGCGCGCGATGAGCTGGCGGATGAGCGCCATGGCCGGGCGTAGGGCCGGGTCATAGACGCGCGGCGCGGGGCCGGCGGCCTGCATGGCGTCGACCAGGCCCGCCGGCATGGTGGCGCGCAGCAGGAACTCCTCGTCCGAGAGGCCGGCACCGATGCGTTTGCGCAGATCGGCCAGATCGGCCATGCCGGGCTCGGCCGCCAGCTCCTTCGTGCGCGGCAGGGCCATGATGCGATCGAGCACGGCCGGCGCGATCGGCTGGTTGGGGCGGCCGAACTTGCCCAGCGCATAGCGGATCACTTCGTCCGGGATCACGGCATAGCGCTCCTTGCCGGTCACGTTCATCACCGCCTGCGTCATCACCATCTGGGCGAAGGGCGTCATGACGATGGGCCAGCCCAGCTCCTCGCGCACGCGGCCCAGCTCTTCCACCACCGCGCCTTCCATATGGGCGACGCGATGGTCGGCGAGGTGGCGGCGCATGGTGCCGACCATGCCGCCGGGGAGCTGATGCTGGAGATAGGCCGCGTCGAAGGGCATGGGCGCGCCCTTGGGCAGACCCTCGGCATCGGCGAGCGCGGTGAAATAGCGGCCGGCCTGCGCCAGCGCGTCGTCGTCGATATCGACGCTGTGGCCGAGCGCCCGCAGATTGGCGACCACGCGCTCCAGCGGCGGATTGGAGGTGCCGTCACCCAGCGCGCCGCATGCGCCCTGCAAGGCCTCCACGCCCAGATCGGCGGCCTCATAATAGCTCTGTTCACCCAGGCCGATGGTGCAATGGGCGTGCAGCTCCAGCGGCTTGTCGCCAATGGCGGCGAGAATGGCGGGGATGAGCGTGCGCGCCCGCTTGGGGCTCAGCAGCCCGCCGGGGTCCTTGATATAGAGCGCGTCGATGTCCGGCGAGGCGGCCATGGTCGCGGCAGCCTGCGCATAATGCGCGTCGTCATGGATGGGACTGAGGGTAAAGACCAGCGCACCCACCACATAGGCCGCGCCGTCCGCCTTTATCATGCGCGCGACTTCGACATTGGAGGCCGCGTCGTTCATCGGGTCCGCCAGCGCGAAGCGGCCGATGCCGTTCTTCATGAGCGTGCGGAAGGCGAGCGCCATGAAATCGGGCGAGGCCGTCTCCCAGGCGATGAAGCGAAAGCCGGTGGAGAGGAATTGCAGCGGCGTCGTGGGGCAGGCCCGGTGCATCAGGCGGATGCGCTCCCACGGGTCCTCCTGCTTGTAGCGCACGGCCACGCCCATATGCGTGGAGGTCGTGAAGTCGATGGCCTTGAAGCCCACCTGCTCCAGCAGCGGCGCAACGCTGAGCGTGCGTGCGGTATCGACGCCGAGCGCGGCCCAGAGGCACTGGTTGCCGTCCCGCAGCGAGGTTTCGACGAGGCGGATATCGGTCATGAGCTAGGTCCCTGCCCGGATCGACAACAATGTGCTCCTGCGCAGAAGCACGCGATGTGGTGCATGGGCCATGTCAGCTCTCCCCCTCGGCCGCCAGCCGCCGCCCCAGCCAGCCGGTGTCCACGCCGCCGGCCACGAAATCCGGGTCGTCGAGCAGTTCGGCCTGAAAGTCGAGATTGGTGGCGACGCCCTCGATGCGCGTGTCGTTCAGCGCTTTCCACAGGCGCGCGATCGCGGTGTCGCGGTCCGGCCCGTGGGCGATGATCTTGGCGACCATGCTGTCGTAGAAGGGCGGGATCATGGCGCCGTCGACGATATGGGTATCGACGCGGATGCCCTCGCCGGTAGGCCAGAGCGCCCTGGCGACGCGGCCGGGGCTGGGCATGAAATCGCGCGCCGGGTTTTCGGCATTGACGCGGCATTCGACAGCGGCGCCGGCGAGGCGAATATCGTCCTGCGCGAGCGAGAGCCCGTCGCCCTGGGCAATGGCGATCTGCTGGGCGATGAGGTCCACGCCCGTCACCATCTCGGTCACGGGATGCTCGACCTGGATGCGGGCGTTCATCTCCAGAAAGTAGAATTGCTCGCGGGCCACATCGTAGAGAAACTCGACCGTACCGGCGCCGCGATAATGGAGCCGCGCGGCGAAGCGGACGGCGGCGGCGTGCATGTCCGCGCGGATCGCCGCGGGAAGGGCGGGCGCGGGCGTTTCCTCGATGAGCTTCTGGTAGCGGCGCTGCACCGAGCAATCGCGCTCGCCCAGATGGATGACCTTGCCGGCGCCGTCGCCCAGCAGTTGCACTTCGACATGGCGGCCCTGCGCCACATAGCGCTCCAGATAGACGCGCGCATCGCCAAAGGCCGCGCCGGCTTCCGCGCTCGCCATGTCCAGCGTGGCGGGCAGGTTGGCGAGGTCCTCGACCAGCTTCATGCCGCGTCCGCCGCCGCCGCCCACGGCCTTGACCAGCAGTGGCGCGCCGATTTCGACCGCGAGGCGCTGGGCGTCGGCGAGGTCCTCCACCGGGCCGCCGGGGACCACGGGCACATCGGCGGCGATCGCCTCGGCGCGGGCGCGCAGCTTGTCGCCCACGGCTTCGATCTGCGCGGCGGTGGGGCCGATGAAGATGACGCCCTCTTCCTCGCACAGCGCGGCCAGCGCGGCGCGCTCGGAGAGGAAGCCGTAGCCGGGATGGATGGCATCGCAGCCGGTGCCGAGCGCGGCCTGCACGATGGTCTCCACGCGCAGATAGCTTTCGGACGGGCGGCCGGGGCCGATGCAGACGGCGCGGGTGGCGAGCCGGGCGCCCAGCGACTCCCGGTCGGCCTCCGAGACCGCGAGCACGGTCTCGATGCCGAGTTCGCGGCAGGTGCGGATGATGCGCACCGCGATCTCGCCGCGATTGGCGATGAGGATGCGGCGGATGGTCATGAGGCGCCGATGCTCCCCTTCTCCCCGGAGGGGGGGCAGCGGAATGGTGGCGATGCGCGGCATCGCGTGCAGCGATCAGGCGCGGCGTTGCAGCACCACCCCGGCCCCTCCTCTGAAGAGGAGAGGCTCAGGGCGCGCAGGCAGGGCGAGGACAGCGCCACTGCGCCCTCAATCCGGCCGCACGAGCATCAGCACTTCGCCATGCTCCACCAGCTCGCCATTGCGGCCGAGAATCTCGACGACCTCGCCCGAGACGCCGGCGGCCACGCTGTTCATCAGCTTCATCACCTCGACGATGCCGATCACCGTCTCGGTGTCCACGCGGCTGCCCACGTCCACGAACGGCGGCTCGCCGGGCTTGGGCGCGCGATAGAATATGCCGAGCAGCGGCGCGGTAATCTCCAGCAGCCCCTCGGCGGGGGCAGCGCGCGCGGGCGCTGCCGGGGGGGGCGGCGCGGTTTCCGGGGCGGACTGTGCCGGCTTCGCGGCTGCCGGCGCCGGGCGCGGACGAGCGGCGCCGCCGCCGCGCTCCAGCTCCAGCTTCATGCCGTCCACTTCCAGGCTCAGACGGTCGAAGGTGGAGGCGTCGAGAAGCTTCATGATCTCCTCGACATCCTTGGCGGTCAGGCTCATTTACGCCCTCCGAAAATGGTCATCACATGTTTGAGCGGATCGGCCTGCACGGTCGTGACGGGCTTCTGGTCGCGGGCGGACCAGACCGTCTCCGGCCGGCTTTGCAGCAGCAGGATATGGCCGCTCTTGTCGACCGCCCATTCGATATCCTGCGCGCGGCCATAATGTTTCTCGATGCGCCGGCCCACTGTGCGCAGCGCCTGCAATTCATCGTCGGAGAGGGCAGGCGCGTGGCGCAGATCGTCGGACAGTTCCTCGTCGACGATGCCGCCGCCGGGCGCGGGCACCTGGCGGATATGCTTGTCCGAAATGTCGCGCACGCTGATCTCGCCGGTGATCTTGCCCATCACCCAGCGGTCCGGCGTCACTTCGCCGGAGACGACCGCGCTGCCCAGGCCCCAGGCGCCCTCGATGGTGATGACGGACTTGTCGCCCGTGGTCGGCGAGCGCGTGAACATGACGCCGGCGGTGCGCGCGTCGACCATCTGCTGCACCACCACGGCCATGGCGACGCCCTCTTCGGGCAGTGCATGCTTGAGGCGATAGGTCATGGACTCGACGGAATAGAGGCTGCCCCAGCATTCGCGCACGCGGCGCACTGTGTCGGCGGCATCCAGCACCCACAGGAACGTATCCTGAAGGCCCGCGAAGCTCGCATCCTCGGCATCCTCGGTGGTGGCCGAGGAGCGCACCGCGACGGTAAGGCCGGCATGATCCCGCGCGAGGGTTGCATGGGCATCGAGAATGGCCTGCTCGACATCGGCGGGCAGCGGCTCTTCCTCGACGCGCCGGCGCAGCGCCTGCGAGAGCGCCGTCACCGCGTCGAGATCGGCGGGATCGAGCGCTTCCACTCGCGCCCGCAGCGGTTCGCGGGCCTCCAGCGCCTCCAGAAAGCGCTCGAACGCGCTGGTGGTGACGACGAAGCCGGGCGGCACGTCGATGCCGGCATGGGTCAGCTCGCCCAGGCTCGCGCCCTTGCCGCCCACGGTGGGGCGGTCGGTGATGCGCAGGTCCGCGAACCAGGCAATGGCGGCGTCAGTGGTCAAGACTCATGTCCTCCGGGAACGGGAAAATATGGGCGTAACTCACGCATCCTCCGGTACGCGCGCGTCGTGCAGGATGGTGACGGTGCCGCGCCCACCGTCCACGCGGATGCGCTGCCCATCCTTGATCGTCTGCGTCGCCTTGCCGGTGCCGACCACGGCGGGCAGGCCATATTCGCGCGCGACGATGGCCATGTGGCTCATCGACCCGCCAATGTCCGAGACGGCGGCGGCGATCTTCTGGAAGATGGGCGCCCAGGTGGGGTTGGTGACCTGGCAGACCAGGATGTCGCCTTGCTGGAGCCGGCCGATTTCCTGCACGGATTTGACCACCCGCGCCGTGCCCTCGACCACGCCGGAGGAGGCCGCAAAGCCCTTCAGCTCATTGGGGTCGCCCTCGCCGTCGGACAGCCAGATGTCCAGGCTCTCGCGCGTGATGCCCCAGAGCATGACGATGGCCGGATCGTCGATCACGTCCGGCACCACGCCGAGCGCGGGCGGCACGGTTTCCTCGGTCCAGGCGGCGATGGCCTTCTTGCGCTCGGCGATGATCGCGGGCCAGCGCCTGGGGCCGAGCGGCGCCGAGCCGGATGACCAGACCAGCATCAGGTCCACGATGGCGCTTTCCACCTCGTAATGGGTCAGGTGGAAGATGTCCTCTTCCTTCTCCCAGAAGCCATGGTCGCGCAGCAGCGCGCCGAACTCGCGGATCTTGTTGAAGAAGAGGTTGGTGTACCAATGCTCGCAATAGAATTTATGCCCCTCCACATAGGGGAAGACGCGGTGGGCGAGGCCGATGAGCTGATCGTAGGTGGCGCGGTCCTCGTCGGTATCCAGCAGCTCGCGATAATCGGCGACGAGCTGCTCGCGCTCCTCGATGAGCTTGTCCATCGGCCGCTCGATATTCTCGCCGGCCTTGATCTTGGCGATATAGCCCGGCAGCGCCGCGAAGGGCATGGAGAGGTCGTCGTTCCAGCTGCGGTGATAATGGTAGAAGCCGTCGCCGACATTGACGTTGAACCACGGATTGCGGCTGGTCTCCAGCTCGGCGAGCCATTCCTTGCCGCTGTTGCCGAGCTTGTCGAGGTCGGCCAGCACCTGGTCGATGTCCATATTGTCCGTGAACTGCGCGTCCACGCCCAGATCCACCGCACGGCGGGCGAGGCGCTTCACTTCCTCGTCGGGCTTGAAGATCTCGGCCTCCATGCCCGCGACCATCCGGCTGATCGCCTGATCGCTGATCTCCGGGAAGGCCTTTTTGCAGAAGTCGAAGAAGGTCAGATAGGCGCCATAGCCGAGCAGCAGGAACTCGAAATGATGGTGCCACATGCGGAAGTAGCCTTCGAGCGTCTTCCGATAGGTGTCGATCAGCGCATGGTTGGCGGCCACGCCCTTGCCGGTGTGCGTGGTCTCGATGGGCTCCAGATCGGGCAGTGAGGGCATCGGGAGCGCCTGCGCGTCCGCGATCAGCGCCTTCATCTTGTCCTTCCACTGGTCGTAGAGCCGCTCCCAATGCTCGTAATAATAGAAGGCGCGCTGCTGGAACTCGCCCACGCGCGCCTCGATCTCGGCCGGGTCCGTCACCGGCACGCCGCCGATGAACACGCGGCCGTTGATGACGCGGTGGTCGATGCCCTTGGTGGTAGGCAGCACATGCACGCGGGTGTTGAAGGCGCCCAGCGCGCAATAGGCCGCTTCCGCCGTAATCATGTCGAAATGATGCATCGGCTCGGGGAAGTGCATGCTGTTGTAGAACCAGAAGCGCTCGTCGTCCTCGGGCACGAACTGGGTATAATAGGGATAGGCGGCCTGCGCGGCTTCCGTGCCCGGCACGACCTTGAGCGAGCTGGGGAGCGGGAACTGCTTTGCTGTCTCAGCCATCGTCCTTAACCTTTCATGGGCGGCCCGGCGTTGCTGCTCTTGTGGCGCGCGATGCATCCTCTCGCCCGCCTCCGTGTCGATCCGGTCATGACATGCCGCGAATCGGGGCCCGCGGAGGCAGGCACCGTCCTGTCCCTAGCGCGTCGCGCGAAAGAGAATGAGGACTCATGCGCATCCTCACCGGGACAGGAGCGAAAGTGCGTCGGTTTGAAGGGGCTGCGGCGCCGAAAGGAGTGGGCCGGGGGTGGAAAGGGGCCGCCGGGTGCGCGGGGGGGCCGTTTCCGATTGCGCCAATCCTGTGCTCCTGCGCAGGCAGGAGCACAGGCGGCTATGCACCGCCGCGGGGCTGCCCGCGTGGGAGCCTCCGGCCTGCGCAGGAGCACTGTATCTCTCTACTCTCTACTTGATCGGATGACTGTCGTGCCGAGGCGGACCGGGCGCCCGGACCGGGTCGGCGCTTATGACGCCGTGGCGATGGAGCGTGAGGATGGCGCGTGTATCCGCGTACGAAAGGCGGAAGCGGCGGCGCGGCCCTATCGGGCGCACGGCCGCCGCATTCACCGTTCTCGCCTGCCTCGGATCAGGGCGCCGGCGTCTTGTCCTTGCAGCTCTCGTAGACCTTGTTGATGGCCTCCTTGCCGTTGGCGACATCGAAGCTGGCCATGAAGGGCGCCTGGCGGAAGGGTTCGAGCTGCACGTCCAGCTTGGAGGCATTGGCCAGCTTCTGGATGAAGCGCGTCATAGTGCGCTGCGAGCGATCGTCGAAAGCGGTGGCGAACTCGTCGTTGAAGCGCCAGGTATCCTCGACCGCCGTGCCGCCATCGTAGCGCAGCTTCACCGGGCGAGTCTCGTAGCGGCCCTGCGATGCCATGGCGAGCTTGGTGCCGGTGGCGATCACGGCATAGGTCGAGAACTGGCCGGTCCGGTCGCACTTGATGATGAGCTGCGCGCCGTTGGTGCCCGCCACGAAAGCCTGGCTCGTCTGGCCATCGGCCTCGTACATGTTCCAGCCCGGCGCCTGGGCCTGGCTCGCGGCCGCTATCGTCGCCAGCGCGACGCCCAACGCAATGTAACGCATCCTCTCTCCTTCCCTCTCTTGCCCGATGGCGTGCGGCCGGCCTGTGCCGTTCACGGGCCTGTGCCGTTCACGGGATCGTCCGCAGCCTCGATGGCTTTTCTTATGGCCTTCGGGAAGGCGGCCCCGCGCGTCGCGGGTGCTGCGTCCTTGCCCCAAGACACTGCATGGCAAGACCTATCCCATCGGAATGATGGGAGCAATGGCCGGGAGAGAGACTCGTCATTGCTGCCCGCAGCGTGGCGCCATGGCGACAGGAGGTGGACCGGGTCCACTCCCCGTCGCGACGAGAGGCGGCAGCGGGAGAAGCATGCTGACCGGCCGGCCCGGTCTGCCCAGATCCCGGTCGGTCCCTTGCCGGACGCGCAAATAGATCGGATCGGTGAGCCGCGCCCGGCCCCGCCGCGCCTTACCGGCTGCGGCCGCGCCAGTCCCTCGGCCCCATGCCGAAGCGCTTGCGGAACAGGCGGGCGAAATAGCCGGGATCGAGGAAGCCGGACTGGAAGGCGACCTCGCCGATCTGGAGGGCGTCCAGGCGCGGGTCGGAGAGGCGGTCGGCGGCGTGGTCGAGCCGGGCGGCGTTGAGTTCGGCCACGAAGCTGGTGCCCGTGCTTGCCAGCAGGGCCTGAAGATAGCGACGGGAAATGCCCAGATCGTGCGCCACGCGGTCCGGCGTCAGCTCGGCATCGGCGAAATCCGTCTCGATGCGGCGCAGGATGGCGCGGGCGAGCTGGCCCTTGTGGCGGCTGGCCTTGCGGTCCGGCGCGGGCTCGTGGAAGCCGGTGGCCAGCATCAGCAGCGCGCCCACCTGCTCGGCGACGAGCGAACGGGGCAGCGGGCTGGTGGCGAGGCCCACGATCATCGTCTCGATCAGTGAGCCGAGTGGCGCGCCCCAGCCTTCCCGCGCGGAAATGGGGCGGGCGAGCAGCGCGTCCGGGTCCGGCAGATAATGTTCCACCCAGCCCTGCGGCATCACCAGATCGACCGCCTCATGGGCGCTGTCCATCTCCATCTGGTAGAAGCGGGTGTTGTCGAGCAGCACGAACTGGCCCGGCTCGACGGTGAAACGCTTGCCGGCCATGCGCGTCTTGAGCGCGCCCCGGCGGGCATAGACGAGCTGGACGGACGGCGCGACCGTGGCGCCCCCCTGCTCGGCGCCGCAATGGACGACGCGCTGGGCCGGGGCATGGAGCTGGAGCAGGCGGAGCTGGCCGACCCCATAGCTCGTCCAGTTGGCGGCGAACCGGTCGCTGTCATAGACGGTGACGTCGATGGGCGCGATGGTGCGGGCGGCCCAGTCGCGCCACTGCCGGATCGCCTCGCCCTGTTTCAGGCCAGCCGATGTCCAGCTCGCATCGTCGCATGTCGTACCGGCCTGTATGGCCATGACGCGATCCTCTCTCCGCCGCGCCGCGACTCCGGGCAGGGAGGGCAAGCGCGGCGCCGAGTCTAGCGCGGGCCGTTAGAGATGCAAGCAAACCGCCCCTTTGCGACGGGTGGCGGTCGGCGGGGTGCGGGGTCGCCGCCGGGGGCTGCCCCTGCCTGATTCGCCGCTGGCGCGCCGAGTGGGCCGTGGCGACCGCGCCGGAACGGTTCAGCCCGCATCCCCGTCCGGCGCCCCGATGTCGTCATCTGGGGCAGCCGGGCGGGGATGCGGGCTGAAAACCGCCGTTTATGGGTGCGTCAATAGCGCTGCTGGCGCTCGTAAAGCGACTTGTAGTGCTGGATGCGCGTCACGCGCAGGCCCGGCATGCCCGAGCGATCGACAGCGCGCTGCCAGCTCGCGAATTCCTCCAGCGTGAGGGAATAGCGCTCGCAGGCTTCGTCGACCGTGAGCAGGCCGCCATTGACGGCCGCCACCACTTCCGCCTTGCGGCGCACCACCCAGCGCGTGGTGTCCGGCGCGGGCAGCGATTCAAGCGTCAGCGGCTCGCCGAGCGGGCCGACGACTTGATCCGGGCGAATTTTCTGGTTCTCGATCATCTTTACCTCAACCGCCGACGGGGGGTCGGCATTCCAGTCTTAACGTGCGCGGTCCTTTTCCCGGGAAAGCTTTGCCCCTTGGCTAAGTGCCAGAGTAAACATCGTTTTCACCATCGCCCCCCATCGACAATCGCTCTGCCACCGCTGCATGGAACGCGCCCGACAGGCCCCTGGACGGGCTCGGTCGGGCGGACGGCGGCGCGAAGATCGCCACCATGCGGCCGGGCTGGTCGCCCGCATCGCCTGGCGACAGTTCCTCGCGCATCCGTGTCGCGGTGAGCCCCGCGGCCTGCTGTGCCGACAAGACGGCCAGCATCACCGGGAGATCCGCGATTCGCGGACCCGTTTCGGCCTTTTGGGAGGCCTTGCGGGCGAGCAGATTGGCAGCAGCGCTCATGTCCATGAGCCCGGTTCTACCCGGCAAAGGATAAGCCGCCGTAAAGGCGCCGGTCATGGCTCGTTAGGGTTGGTTATCGTGCCGGTAGGAGAGTTTACGGGCACGGAATGCGCCGGGACTGGTCGCGCCGCCTTCGCGCGCCTATATGCGCGGCGCGATGAACGACCTCTTCCAGCTCGATGGGCCCCTGGCGGGCAAGCGCATCGTCGTTGCCATGTCCGGCGGCGTCGATTCGAGCGTGGTGGCCGCGCTCGCCGCGCGCAGCGGCGCCGAGACGATCGGCGTGACGCTCCAGCTCTACGACCATGGCGCCGCCGTGGGCCGCACGGGCAGCTGCTGCGCCGGGCAGGACATCCGCGATGCCCGCGCCGTGGCCGACCGGCTGGGCATTGCCCATTATGTGTTCGACTATGAGAGCCGCTTCCGCGAATCGGTGATGGAGCGCTTCGCCGACGATTATATGGCCGGGCGCACCCCCATTCCCTGCGTGCGCTGCAACATGGGCGTCAAGTTCACGGATCTGTTCGCGCTGGCGCGGGATCTGGGCGCGGACTGCCTCGCCACCGGCCATTATGTGCGCCGCATACTGGGTCCGGGCGGCGCGCAGATGCACCGCGCCATCGATCCGGCGCGCGATCAGAGCTATTTCCTCTTCGCCACCACTCAGGCGCAGCTCGATTATCTGCGCTTTCCGCTGGGCGGCATGGAGAAGCCGGCGGTGCGCGCCATCGCCGCCGAGCTGGGTCTGGGCGTGGCGCTCAAGCCCGACAGCCAGGACATCTGCTTCGTGCCCGATGGCGATTATGCCCGCGTGGTGCGCAAATTGCGGCCGGACGCGGACGACGCCGGCGAGATCGTGCATGTCGATGGGCGCGTGCTCGGCCGGCACAAGGGACTCATTCATTATACGGTGGGCCAGCGCCGGGGTCTGGAAGTGGGCGGACTGCCCGAGCCGATCTATGTCGTGCGGCTGGACCCGGACCACAAGCGCGTGGTGGTGGGGCCCCGCGCGGCGCTGGCGGTGCGTGCGGCGCATCTCGGCGAGATCAACTGGCTGGGCGATACGGCGGACGGCGCGCGCGCGGTTCCGCTTGCCGGTCCGCTGACCGCAAAGGTGCGCTCCATGGCGCGGCCGGTGCCGGCGTGGCTGGAGGGCGATCGGCTGGTCTTCGAGAGCGCCGAATATGGCGTCGCGCCGGGGCAGGCTGCGGTGCTCTATGCCGGCGAGCGGGTGCTGGGCGGCGGCTGGATCGAGGCCACCGAGAGCGCCGCGCTGGCGCTCGGTTAGCGCCTTTCCACCGATCCAGTTTCCACCAGTCCAGCGCTCCTGTGGAGGCAGGAGCCCAGGGCAGCTATGCACGGCGGCCGGACGCCAGTCTCCTGCCCGCGCAGGAGCGCCGCTCTAAAATCTTGAGCAGATGGACGCCAGCGGTGACTGGCGGCGGCGCCACACATACGGCCCGCCTCGATCGAAACAGATCACCCGGCCGGGCCGCGGGCTTCCGCCGCGCAGACGCCCAGGGCATTTGCGGCCGTCCTAGCGGTCGGTGCGGCTGATGACCTGTGCCGATCCGTCCGGCTTCACGCGCACCAGATGCTGGTCGCCCTGCTCGCATTGCGCGCGCCAGGTGGCGTCGCCGTCAATGGGGTCGATGGGCTCGGCGCTGATGACGTCGCGGCAGGAGATGTTCGCGTCGCGGATCGCGCGCAGGAACACGCCCTGCTGGCTGGACTCGGACAGATTGGCGATTTCCGAAGCGACGTTCACCGCGTCGGCGGCATTGACGGCATTGGCGATGTCGGCGGCATCGTCCAGGGCCTGGCTATTGTCGCCCGGCGCGGGCCCGGCGGTGCCGCATCCCGCCAGCACGAAAGGAACCAGAGCGATCGTGAGCCTGCGCATCATGTTTCTCCCTCAAGGTCGAGACGCGCAAAATAGCGGCTTTCCCGCGCTTGGCTAGAGCGCGGCGCGCGGGAGCGGCCGGCGGTGGCCCTGCCCAGGCCGACGCCGGGCACCGCGCGAGCCCCTCCGGCGGTTGACTCGGCCGCCGTGCCGGGGCTATCGGCGCCCCCGGAACGGCCCCCAATGCGGGCCAGCTTGTCCAGTCCGGCCGCCGAGTCCTGTCGAAGGGCGGCTTGGGCCCGCTCTGGCAGGGCGGAGATCTATATCCATGGCAAATGTAACCGTGATCGGCGCCCAGTGGGGCGATGAAGGCAAGGGCAAGATCGTCGACTGGCTGGCGCATCGGGCCGACTGCGTCGTGCGCTTCCAGGGCGGCCACAATGCCGGGCACACGCTGGTGGTGGGCGAGCAGGTCTACAAGATCAGCCTGGTGCCCTCCGGCATCGTCACCGGCACGCTCTCCATCATCGGCAACGGCGTGGTGCTCGATCCCTGGGCGCTCAAGGCCGAGATCGAGAAGCTGGAGGGGCAGGGCGTCAAGGTGACGCGCGCCAATTTCGCCGTGGCGGACAATTGCCCGCTCATCCTCCCCTTCCACCGCGATCTCGATGCGCTGCGCGAGACGGCGGCCGGCAAGGGCAAGATCGGCACCACCGGGCGCGGCATCGGCCCGGCCTATGAGGACAAGGTGGGCCGCCGCGCCATCCGCGTGTGCGACCTGGCCCACCTCGACGATCTCGACCCGCAGCTCGACCGCCTCTGCGCTCATCACGACGCACTGCGCGCCGGCTTTGGCGAGGGGCCCATCGACCGCGCGCGGCTGATCGCGGACCTGCGCGAGATCGCGCCCTTCGTGGTCCAGTTCGCCGAGCCGGTGTGGAAGCGGCTGCGCGACGTGCGCAAGGCCGGCAAGCGCATCCTTTTCGAAGGCGCGCAGGGCGTGCTGCTGGATGTCGACCATGGCACCTATCCCTTCGTGACCAGCTCCAACACGGTGAGCGGCACCGTCGCCTCCGGTTCGGGTGTCGGCCCCAGCGCGGCGGGCTTCGTGCTCGGCATCGTCAAGGCCTACACCACGCGCGTGGGCTCCGGGCCGTTCCCCAGCGAGCTGGACGATGAGACCGGCGAGCGGCTGGGCACGCGCGGCCACGAGTTCGGCACCGTGACCGCGCGCAAGCGGCGCTGCGGCTGGTTCGACGCGGTGCTGGTGCGGCAGACCTGCGCGCTCTCGGGCGTGACCGGCATCGCCCTCACCAAGATCGACGTGCTGGACGGCTTCGAGACCATCAAGATCTGCACCGGCTACAGGCTGAATGGCGAGATCATCGACTATCTGCCCGCCCATGCGGCGGATCAGGCGGCGGTCGAGCCGGTCTACGAGGAGATGGAAGGCTGGGAGGGCACCACGGTCGGCGCCCGGAGCTGGGCCGATCTGCCGGCGCAGGCGATCAAATATATCCGCCGCATCGAGGAACTGATCGAATGCCCGGTGGCGAGCGTCTCCACCTCGCCCGAGCGGGACGATACGATCCTGGTCAAGGACCCGTTCGAGGATTGAGACGCGTGAGCGGCGCGATCAGGACGTCAGCGGAAGAAGAAGAACCAGAGCAGCAGTACGAGCGGTAGCGGAATGCCGACAAGCCAGAGAAGTGCGGCTCTGCCCATGATGATCTCCTGAAACGAGGTGTCCGGGCAACGCGCGAGGGCGCGCAGGGGTTCCGCGCGCGCGCTCCATTGCCCTTTTCCGCGCTTCCTCCTATGTGCGCCGGGTCATGACCCGGCCCATCATCTTCGCCATTCCCAAAGGACGCATTCTCGACGAGGCGCTGCCGCTACTGGCGCGCGCGGGCATCGAGCCGGAGGCGGAGTTCCACCGCAAGGAAAGCCGCGCGCTCAAGTTCGCCACCAATGTGCCGGGCCTCTCCATCATCCGCGTGCGCGCTTTCGACGTGGCGACCTTCGTGGCGCATGGCGCGGCGCAGATCGGCATTGTCGGGTCGGACGTGATCGCCGAGTTCGGCTATTCGCAGCTTTATGCGCCGGTGGACCTCGCCATCGGTCATTGCCGCCTCTCGGTAGCGGAGCCCGCCGACGCCGGGCCCGAGGCGCTGGGGCAGGCGAGCCATGTGCGCGTCGCCACCAAATATCCGCACCTGACGCGCGCCTGGTACGAGCGGCAGGGCATTCAGGCCGAGTGCGTGAAGCTGAACGGCGCGATGGAGCTGGCGCCCTCGCTCGGCCTTTCACGCCGCATCGTGGATCTGGTCTCCTCCGGCGCCACGCTCAAGGCCAACGGGCTGGTCGAAACGGCGACGATCATGGAGATTTCCGCGCGGCTCATCGTCAACCGCGCCGCCATGAAGATGCGCGCGGCCGAGCTGGTGCCGATGATGGAGCGGTTCCGCGCCGCCGTGGCGGCCAGGGGGGCGGGAGGCGCCGATGCCGCTTAGGCTGGATTCGCGCGATGCCGGATTCGCGGCGGCCTTCGACGCGCTGGTCAATGCCCGGCGCGAGGCGGACGAGGACGTCTCGGCCAGGGTGCGCGAGATATTGGCGCGCGTGCGTGACGAGGGCGACGCGGCGCTCGCCGACCTGACGACGCGCTTCGACCGTTTCGATCTGGATGCGCAGGGCTGGACCATCTCGGCCGAGCAATGCGCGGCCGCCCATGCCGCGATCGCCGCGCCGCTGCGCGCGGCGCTGGAAACGGCGGCGGCGCGCATCGCGGACTATCATGCCCGGCAGAAGCCGCAAGGCGACGGCTGGACCGACCCGGCCGGCGTGCATCTGGGCTATCGCTGGAACGCGGTCGAGGCGGCGGGCATCTATGTGCCCGGCGGCCTCGCGGCCTATCCCAGCTCGCTGCTGATGAACGCCATTCCCGCCAAGGTGGCGGGCGTCGAGCGCATCGTCATGATGTCGCCCACGCCGGGCGGCACGCTCAATCAGGCCGTGCTCGCCGCCGCTCATATCGCGGGCGTGACCGAGATCTGGCGCGTGGGCGGGGCACAGGCCGTCGCCGCGCTCGCTTACGGCACCAAGCGGATCGCGCCGGTGGACGTGGTCGTGGGGCCGGGCAATGCCTGGGTGGCGGAGGCCAAGCGGCAGGTTTACGGGCGCGTCGGCATCGACATGGTGGCGGGTCCCTCGGAAATCGTGGTGGTGGCGGACGGGCGCAACGATCCCGCCTGGATCGCCGCCGACCTGCTCAGCCAGGCCGAGCATGACCCGACCAGCCAGTCCATCCTCTTCACCGACGATGCGGCCTTTGGCGAGGCGGTCGCGCAGGCGGTAGAGCGGCAGCTTCCCAAGCTGACGACGGGGGATCGCGCGCGGCAGAGCTGGGAGGCGAACGGCGCCATCATCCTCGTGCCCACGTTGGAGGCGGCGATACCGCTGGTGGACCGGCTCGCGCCCGAGCATCTGGAGCTGGCGGTGGACGATCCGCAGCCGCTGTTCGACAGGGTGCGCCATGCCGGATCGGTGTTCATGGGCCGGATGACGCCGGAGGCCATGGGCGACTATCTGGCCGGCCCCAATCATGTGCTCCCCACCGGGCGGCGCGCGCGCTTCTCTTCGGGGCTCTCGGTGCTGGATTTCATGAAGCGCACCAGCTTCATCCAGCTCGACGCGGGGGCGATGGCCGCGCTCGGACCGGCGGCGCTGGCGCTGGCGGAGGCGGAGGGCCTTCCGGCGCATGCGGCGAGCGTGGCCGTCCGGCTCGGGTGAGGCGCGCGGGCCGTGCTTGTCGCAGCCCTCTTCTTCTGAAAGAAACAAGCCCCTCGATCTGTTTCGGGGCGAACGGATGACAAGCAGATTATGACCGACCGCTCGAAGACCCGCTCCGCCGCCCGGCTCGCCGCCGTGCAGGCGCTCTATCAGATGGAGATGGAGGGCACGCCGCTGGCGCTGCTGCTCCACGAGTTCCACCAGCATCGCCTCGGCGCGACCATCGAGGATGTGACCTACCATCCCGCCGAGCACGCCTTCTTCGACGATGTGGTGAAGGGCGTGGACGCCCGGCGCGAGGAGATCGACGCGCTGATCGCCGGCAAGCTCGCCAGCGGCTGGACGCTGGAGCGGCTGGACAAGCCGATGCGCCAGATCCTGCGCGCGGGCGCCTATGAGCTGCTGGCGCGCGCGGACGTACCCACTGGCAGCGTCATCAGCGAATATGTCGATGTCGCCCACGCTTTCTACGACAAGCGGGAGGCGGGCTTCGTCAACGGCCTGCTGGACGCGGTCGCCAAGGCCGCGCGCGGCTGAGCCCATGAGCGGCGAGGCGGACTTTCTCCACCGCCTGCGCGCCCTGGCGGCCGACCCCGCCGCGCGGGGCCTGGCCGACGACGTGGCCGTGCTCTCCACGCATGGCGAGCAGCTCGTGCTCACGGCGGATACGCTGGTGGAGGGCGTCCATTATCGCGCGGACGATCCGGCGGATACGGTCGGCTGGAAGCTCGCCGCCGTCAATCTCTCGGATCTGGCGGCCAAGGGCGCCCGCCCGCGCGCCTGCCTGCTCGGCCATGCGCTGACTGGCGATGCGGTCTGGGATGCGGCCTTTCTGGAGGGGCTGGGCGCGGCGCTGGCGGCGCACGGCATGCCGCTCATCGGCGGCGATACGGTGGCGCTGCCCGCCGGAGCGCCGCGCGTGCTGACGCTGACGGCGATCGGCACGGTGGCGGCCGGCGCGCCGGTGCCCAGCCGGGCGGGTGCGCGGCCCGGCGACATCCTCTACCTTTCCGGCCCGGTGGGCGATGCCGGGGCGGGTCTGGCGCTGCTGGAACAAGGCCGGGCCGAGCCCGCGGCGCTCGTCGCAGCCTATCGCCGGCCCCGGCCGCATCTGGCGCAGGGGCAGGCGCTCGCGCCGCTCGCCCATGCCATGATGGACATCTCGGACGGGCTGCTGCTCGATGCGCGGCGCATGGGCGCGGCGAGCGGCTGCGCGATCGTCATCGAGGCGATCCCGCTCTCCGTCGATCATGTCGCGCTGCGCGGCGCCTCGGTGGAGAACCGCCTTGCCGCCGCCACGGCGGGGGACGATTATGTGCTGCTCGCGGCGCTGCCGCCGGACCGGGCACCGCCCGTGGACATGCTGCGGGTGGGGCACTGCGCGCAAGGCGCGGGCCTCTCGGTGGTTCTGGACGGGGCGGCGGTGAGCCTGCCGGCGCGGCTGGGCTATGAGCATGCCCCGGCGCGCGGCGCGCATCCCTAATTTTCCGCTAATCGGACTTCTTGTTCCTCTCGCAAGGCCGCGCGAGTGAAAAGCGCATCGGACCGTGCAGCAGGAGTCTATCCATGTCCCTCTCGATTGCGGGAATCGGGGCCATTCAGCCCGCCCATGCGCCGGCCGGGCCGCTGGCGCCCTATGCGCAGACCCCCACCGCCACGCAGAGCGTCGCGGATACCACGGCGGGCGCCGAGACCGGCGCGGCCTCGGTGGTCTATGAGCCCGGCGCGTCGGACACCGAGCAGCGGCCGCTCACTTATTCCCATCCCGAGTTGGCCAGCCGGCAGGCCGCGCCCACGGCGGCGGGCGACGATGCCGTGGTGCAGGCCACCGGCGGCGCGCTGCCGGGTCCGCCGCAACTGCCCGAGACGCCGCTCAGCGCCGCCGTGAAGGCGCTGACCGACAATGTCTGGGCGCCTGTCCGTCCGATCCTGGTCGATCCGGGAGCGGGCGCCTCCGCCCCCGCGGCGCCTGTGCAGGCGGGCCAGGCCGAGGCATCGGCCCAGGCGAGCTATGCCGCCGTGGCGGATGCGATGATTACCGGCGCGCCGCTCGCGGACCTGCCCAAATTCGGCTGAACGGCCGGCCGCGTTCCGGCGCGGCCTCTGCTCCCTTATCGCGCTGCCGGGCGAGGCTGGTCCTCTCCCGGCGCGCGCCGTTTCTACCCACGGTTGCCGCAGCGTTATCCGCTTGACGCGCCGCTTTCCCTCTATAGGCTCCGCTCCCGATAAGAACGGACCCGAAACCGGGCCAGAATAATCGGGACCCGATATCGGGCCAGCGGGAGTTTGTAGGGGAGAACATTCATGACAGCAGTTTTGATCGCCATCGGCTGCGGCCTGGTGGCGGTGCTCTACGGCCTGTTCACCGGCCGGCAGGTGATCGGTGCATCGGCGGGCGACGCCAGGATGCAGGAAATCGCGGGCGCCATCCAGGAAGGCGCCAAGGCCTATCTGGGCCGGCAATATCGCACCATCGCCATCGTCGGCGTCATCGTGGCCGTGCTGATCTGGGTCTTTCTGGACAAGATGGGTGGCCCGCTCTCCACAATCTCCTTCCTCATCGGCGCCATTCTTTCGGGCGCGGCCGGCTATGTCGGCATGAACATCTCGGTGCGCGCCAATGTCCGCACCGCCGAGGCCGCGCGCACCTCGCTGCAAGGCGGCCTGACGCTGGCCTTCCGCGCCGGGGCCATCACCGGCATGCTGGTGGCGGGCCTGGGCCTGCTCGCCATTGCCGGCATCTTCTACTATCTCGCCGGTCTGGCGGGCCTTGCGCCCAACGACCGGCAGATCGTTGATGCGCTGCTCGCGCTGGCCTTCGGCGCCTCGCTCATCTCCATCTTCGCGCGGCTGGGCGGCGGCATCTTCACCAAGGCCGCGGACGTGGGCGCCGACCTCGTCGGCAAGGTGGAAGCGGGCATCCCGGAGGACGATCCGCGCAACCCGGCCGTGATCGCGGACAATGTGGGCGACAATGTGGGCGATTGCGCCGGCATGGCCGCCGACCTGTTCGAGACCTATGTGGTGACGCTGGGCCTCACCATGGTCTCCATCGCGCTGCTGGTGAAGGCGTCGGCCGCCGAGCTGACCGCGCTCATGTCCCTGCCGCTGGCGGTGGGCGGCGTGTGCATCCTCACTTCCATCATCGGCACCTATTTCGTGCGGCTGGGCAAGTCGCAGAACATCATGGGCGCGCTCTACAAGGGCTTCTGGACCACGGCCGTGCTCTCCGTCGTGGGCATCTATTATGTGACCGCGCAGGTGCTGGGCGACATGAACGCCGTGATCGGCGCCAATCTGGACGGCACTGGCGGCTATACCGGCATGGCGCTCTTCTGGTGCATGCTCATCGGCCTCGCCGTCACCGGCCTGCTGGTGTGGATCACCGAATATTACACCGGCACCAACTACCGGCCGGTCAAGTCCATCGCCAGGGCATCGGTGACGGGTCACGGCACCAATGTCATCCAGGGTCTGGCCATCAGCCTTGAATCGACGGCGCTGCCGACGCTGGTCATCGTGATCGCGGTGGTGGCGACCTTCCAGATCGCCGGCATTATCGGCGTGGCCTTCGCGGCGACGGCGCTGCTGGCGCTTGCCGGCATGGTCGTGGCGCTCGACGCTTACGGGCCGGTGACGGACAATGCCGGCGGCATCGCCGAGATGGCCGGCCTGCCCGACGACGTGCGCACCCGCACCGACGCGCTGGACGCGGTGGGCAACACCACCAAGGCCGTGACCAAGGGCTATGCCATCGGCTCCGCCGCGCTGGCCGCTCTGGTGCTGTTCGGCGCCTATACGACCGATCTCCAGGAGTATTTCCCGGACGTGGCGGTCGATTTCTCGCTCTCCAATCCGTATGTCATCGTCGGCCTGCTGCTGGGCGCGCTGCTGCCCTATCTGTTCGGCGCGTTCGGCATGACGGCGGTGGGCCGCGCCGCCGGATCGGTGGTGGAGGATGTGCGCGAGCAGTTCCGCAGCAATCCGGGCATCATGGAGGGCACATCGCGGCCCGATTATGCCCGCACGGTGGACATCGTGACCAAGGCGGCGATCAAGGAGATGATTGTCCCCTCGCTGCTGCCGGTGCTGACGCCGATCCTGGTCTATTTCGTCATCACCTGGGTGGCCGGCCAGTCCGAGGGCTTCGCGGCGCTGGGCGCGCTGCTGCTGGGCGTGATCGTCTCGGGGCTGTTCGTGGCCATCTCGATGACCTCGGGCGGCGGCGCGTGGGACAATGCCAAGAAATATATCGAGGACGGCAATCATGGCGGCAAGGGCTCGGAGGCCCACAAGGCCGCGGTGACGGGCGACACGGTGGGCGATCCCTACAAGGATACCGCCGGCCCCGCCGTCAATCCGATGATCAAGATCACCAATATCGTGGCGCTGCTTCTGCTCGCCGCGCTGGCGCACGGGGCGATGTAACAGACCCCGGCGCCGTTCCCGGAAACGGGAGAGGAGGGCCCGCCTGGACGACCGCGTCCGGGCGGGCTTTCTCATGGCCGGCGCGTGCGTTCCGTGGCGTGGCTAAACGGTTCTATTTTGGGACAATCCCAAACCGTTATCGGGATTGTGATGCAAGTTTAAATTGGTTACCGAATGATTAACGCCGCTGAGTCATCAAGGACCTGCGCGCGTGTTCACAAGTATCTTGGTGGGGGTTTAACCATGCGTAATTTTATCGGACTGGCCGCGCTTTCGGCTGCGGCAGTGATGGCGGCGCCGGCCCAGGCGGCTGTGATCGTTTATAACAGCACGCCGACTGTGGGTTGGCATTTCGGCAACGGCAACGACTCGACGAACAATGCCGCGGTCCTCACGAACGATAGCGGCTATCAGATCTATCTCCGTGCCCATGAGCGGCTCGTGACGCCACCTGCTTCCGATGACAGTGGTGTCTACAGCTTCGCTCTTGGCACTTCGCCTCTCAATTTCGACTGGGGCGTCAGTGCTAATTTTACCGCAACCGGCTTTGGGGACCTTAACTTCTTTAACTATAAAGGCGTGAGCGCGTTGGTGACGGTCACCAATCTCGATACGTCTGTGGTTAGGACTGTTAATCCTTTCGTATTCCTCGACAATGATTACAAGTCGGGCAGCGCGCAGAACAGCATCCAGCTCAACTGGGCCGATCTGTTCGATCCGAACGAGAACGGCCTTTATGAAATCAATCTCTCCGTCTCGGGTGGCGTGTTCGGCAACGGCGAGTCACTGAGCATCTTCGCCAAGTTGGGCGATGGCCTCAACCCCGGCGGCACTGGCGCGGTGCCCGAGCCGGCGAGTTGGGCCATGCTGATCGCGGGCTTCGCTCTGGTCGGCGCGAGCATGCGTCGCCGCCGCACGGCGATCAGCTTCGCCTGATCCCGGCGCTTTTCGCTGAATAAAGGGAACCCGCTCGGGCATGTGTCCGGGCGGGTTCTTCGTATGTGCGGCCCGCGCTGCTGGCGGTAGCAGTGGGCGGGACCGATGGCGCTTGGCGTGGCCGTCCCGAGCCTTTCCGCTCCCGATTTCGCTCATCTCGTGCTCCTGCGCAGGCAGGAGCCCAGGGCGGGGATGCGCGGCGGTTGGGCCCTGGGGTTTCCGCCTGCGCAGGAGCTCTAACTCACACACATTCTGGGGTATGCCCTTGGAGGGGCTGGGCGCCGTAATCGGCGGCGCGGCGGGCGCGCTTCTGAGCAATCGCATCGCTGGCCGGGGCAGCCGCACGCTCGGCACCCTGCTTTTGCGGCGCGCTTGGGGCCCCGCCGCGTGGCGCGGATGAGGAACGATGGCGGCCGCTTGCCGGTGCGGTCGAAGGTGCTTGCGGCGGAGCGGCCGCTCGTCAGGTCAGGCGAAGAGCGTCCGCATCGGCGTGCAAGGCTTGCGGGCCAATCCGTCGCCTGCGCGATAGGCAGGGGCGGCCGTCCGGTCTATAGCGCGGCCATGCCTGCCCCGCTCGACTCCGTCCGCGCCCAGCTCGATGCGCTCGATCGGCGCGCGCGGCTGCGGCGGCTGGCGCCGCGCGCGGGGCATGATTTCGCCTCCAACGACTATCTGGGCTTCGCGCGGGACCCGGCCATTGCGCAGGCCGTGGCGCAGGCGGCCGCGCGCGGCGTGCCGGCCGGCTCGGGCGGATCGCGCCTGCTGCGCGGCAACGCGCCCGAGCATGAGGCGCTGGAGGCGCAGGCGGCGGCGATCTTCGGCAGCGAGGCGGCGCTGTTCCTCGCCAATGGCTTTGCTGCCAATGTCGCATTGCTCGCCGCGCTGCCGGGGCCGGACGATCTCATCGTGGCCGATGCGCTCATCCATGCCAGCGCCCATGACGGGATGAAGGCGAGCCGCGCGCGCGCCGTGCTCGCCGCGCATAATGATGCCGATGCCGTCGCCGATGCCATTGCCGCCTGGCGGCGCGAGGGCGGCCGGGGGCGGCCCTGGATCGTGTGCGAGACGCTCTATTCCATGGATGGCGACCGCGCGCCGGTCGATGCGCTGGCGGCCGTCGCGGCGCGGCATGAGGCCATGCTGATCCTCGACGAAGCCCATGCCACCGCCGTCCACGGCCCCGGCGGCCGAGGCCTCGCCGCGCATCTGGAAGGGCGCGAGACAGTGATCGGCCTGCACACCTGCGGCAAGGGGCTGGGCGTGGAAGGCGCGCTGGTGACGGCGGCGCGGCCCATCATCGACCTGCTCGTCAATCGCGGGCGCGGCTTCATCTATTCGACGGCGCCCTCGCCGCTGATCGCCGTGGCGGTGAGCGCGGCGCTGGACCTCATGCTGACGGCGGACGACCGGCGCGCGGCGTTGGCGGCGCTGGTCGATCATGCTGCGCGGCTTATCTGTGCGCCGCTGGGGCTGATGGCGCCGGCCAGCCAGATCCTGCCCGTGCCTATTGGCGACGATGCGCGGACCATGCGCGTGGCGGCGGCGCTCCAGGCGGCGGGTTTCGACGTGCGCGGCATCCGCCCGCCCACCGTGCCGCGCGGTACGGCGCGGCTGCGTGTCTCGCTGACGCTGAATGTGGACGCGGCCACCGTGGAGGCGCTGGGCGCGGCGCTGGCCGGCGCGCTGGCGGGGGACGCGGCATGAGCGGCGTCCTTATCGTCACCGGCACGGACACCGGCATCGGCAAGACCGTCGCGGCCGCCGGGCTCGCCGCCGCGCTCGACGCCACTTACTGGAAGCCCATTCAGGCCGGCACGCAGGAGGGCACGGACAGCGCCACCGCCCGCGCGCTGGGCGTGCCGCCCGCGCGCATCGCGCCGGAAGCCTATCGCCTCGCTTTGCCTGCCTCGCCGCATCTGGCCGCGCGCGCGGAGGGGCTGGCGCTGGACCCGGCGCGGCTGGCGCTGCCGCCGGCCCGGCCGCTGATCGTGGAGGGTGCAGGCGGCCTCATGGTGCCGATCAACGACACGCCGCCCTGGCTGATGATCGACCAGTTCGCGGTCTGGGGTGTGCCGGTGCTGCTCGTGGCACGGACGGCGCTGGGCACCATCAACCACAGCCTGCTGAGCGTGCAGGCGCTCAAGGCGCGCGGCATACCGGTCGCCGGGCTACTGTTCGTGGGCCCGCCCCATGCGGATAATGAAGCCGTGATCCCGGCGCTGGCCGGCGTGCCGCATCTGGGCCGCCTGCCGCTGCTCGATCCGCTCGACGCGGCCACGCTGCGCGCCGCGATGGACGCGCAGGTGGATCTGGCCGCCATCCGCGCCGCCATAGGGACAGCGGCGTGACCTCGCCGGTCTGGCATCCCTTCACCCAGCACGGACTGGGCGAGTCGATCCCGCAGGTCGTTTCCGCGCGCGGCGCCTGGCTGGAGTGTGCGGACGGTACGCGCCTGCTTGACGCGATTTCGAGCTGGTGGGTCATCACGCACGGCCATTGCGAGCCGCGCATCGCCGCCGCCATCGCCGCGCAGGCCGGCACGCTCGATCAGGTGATCTTCGCCGGCTACACCCATCCGCAGGCCGAGGCCGTGGCGCGCGGCCTCATCGCGCTCGCGCCGCCGGGGCTGGCGCATGTCTTCTTCTCGGACAGCGGGTCCACGGCGGTGGAAGTCGCGCTCAAGATGGCGCTCGGCTACTGGCACAATCGCGGCGAGGGCCGCCACCGCATTCTGGTGATGGCGCATAGCTATCATGGGGACACCATCGGCGCCATGTCGGTGGGCGAGCGCGGCGTGTTCAACCGCGCCTATGCGCCGCTGCTCTTCGACGTGGCGACCGTGCCTTTCCCGGCCGTGGGGGCCGAGCAGCAGGCGCTCGATGCGCTCGATGCGCTGTGCCGCGCGCCGGAAAAGCCGGCCGCCTTCATCGTCGAGCCGCTGGTACTGGGGGCGGGGGGCATGCTCGTCTATGCGCCGGCCGTGCTGCGGGCGATGCGGGAGATCTGCGCGCAGCATGGCGTGCTGTTCATCGCCGACGAGGTGATGACCGGCTGGGGCCGCACGGGCACGCTCTTTGCCTGCGCGCAGGCCGGCATCGCGCCGGATATCCTGTGCCTCGCCAAGGGCCTGACGGGCGGCATGGTGCCGCTGGCCGCCACGCTGGCGAGCGCCGCCATCTTCGACGCGCATGCCAGCCAGGACCGTGCCGACATGTTCTTCCACTCCTCCAGCTTCACCGCCAATGCCATTGGCTGCGCGGCGGCCAATGCCAATCTCGCCATCTGGCGCGAGGAGGACGTGCCCGGCCGCATCGCGGCGCTGGGTGCGGCGCTGGATGCGGGCCTCGCCAGCCTGTCGGGCGTGCGCGGCTTCGCCAATCCGCGCCGCATCGGCGGCATTGCCGCCATCGACCTCGTCGTGCCGGACGCGGGCTATCTCTCGGACGTGGCGCCCCGGCTGCGCGCGCACTTTCTGGCGCAGGGCCTCCTGCTGCGGCCGCTGGGCAACAGCATCTATCTGATGCCGCCTTATTGCACCGCTCCGGGCGACATCGCGCGGGCGTTTCAGGCCATTGGCGATGCCGCCGAAGCGGTGATGGGCACTCATTGAGCGCGTTTGCTTTTCATTTCCGTCGAATGGGTCTATGGGGCCCCATTCGCGAACCGTTGGACGAATATGGCCAAAGAAGAATTGCTGGAAATGCGCGGACAGGTGGTGGAGTTGCTCCCCAATGCCATGTTCCGCGTCCGCCTCGAAAACGATCATGAGATCCTCGGCCACACGGCCGGCAAGATGCGCAAGAACCGCATTCGCGTGCTGGTGGGCGACGAGGTTCTTGTCGAGTTGACGCCCTATGACCTCACTAAGGGGCGCATCACCTATCGCTACATGCCCGGTCGCGGTGGCCCCGGCCCCCAGAGCTGACGGCGGACCGCCGATCTTCTCTTGCGGCCCGTGGCTTGCCGGCGCATTTTCAAGCCGGATGGACACATCTGGCAGCTCGGGAAATGCGGGAACAGAAGGAAATGGAGCGGTGGTCCGATTCAAACTGATCGGACGACGCTCTAGACGCCGCCCATGACGCTCCGTCTCGTCCTCGCTTCCACCTCGCCCCGCCGGCGCGACCTTCTGGCGCGCCTCGGCGTGGTGCCCGATCGCGTCGAGGGCCCTCATATCGACGAGACCCCGCGCAAGGGCGAGACGCCGCGCGTCTATGCGCTGCGGCTGGCGCTGGAGAAGGCGCAGGCCGTGGCGCGCGCGGTGGATGAAGTGGTGATCGCGGGCGACACCACCGTCGCCTGCGGGCGCATGATCCTGCCGCCGGCCGAAACGCCGGACATTCAGCGCACGTTGCTGCGCCGCCTCTCGGGCCGGCGCCATCATTGCCTCTCCGCCGTCTGCGTGATCGATGCCGCCGGCAAGGCGCGCACGCGGCTCGCCGATACCGTGCTGGCCTTCAAGCCGCTCAGCGAGGCGGAGATCGAGGCCTATGTCGCGGGTGGCGAGGGGCTGGGCAAGGCGGGCGGCTATGCCATTCAGGGCCGTGCCGAAGCTTGGGTGCGCCATTTGGCCGGCAGCCATTCGGGCGTCATCGGCCTGCCGCTGTTCGAGACGCGCGCGCTGCTGGTCGCGGCGGGGTATCTCGCATGAGCGAGGTGCCCGCCGGCCCCCACTGGCTCTATGAAGAGGGCATTGGCGAGGCGCGCGCCGCGCTGGTGCAGGGCGGCCGCATCGTCGAAGCGCAGATCGAGCGTGAGGGTACGCGCGCGCGCGCAGGGGGCGTGCATGGCGGCCGGCTGGCGCGCACGCTCATTGCTCGCAAGCGCGGCATCGCGCGGCTCGACGGGGGCGAGCTGGTGCTGATCGAGCCCATCCCGCCCAAGGTGGCGGAAGGCGCGGCGGTGAAGGTGGAAATCCTGCGAGAGGCCATCGGCGAGCCGGGGCTGGAGGGCGAGCGCGACAAGCTCGCCAAGGGCCGCATTGCCGTGCCCGGCACCTCCGCCGGACCGGGGCCGAGCCTCTATCAGCGCATCGTGGAGAGCGGACTGCCTGTCCTGCCCTGCCCGGCGCATGAGGCGGACCGGCTGGAGGCCGCGGGCTGGAGCGAACTGCTGGCCGAGGCGATGACCGGCGAAGTGGGCGCGGAGGATGCCGCGCTGCGCATCTTCCCCACGCCCGCCATGACTCTCATCGACGTGGACGGCAGCCTGCCGCCTGCCCAGCTTGGCCCCAAGGGCGCTCGGCTTGCCGCGCAGGCGATCCGCCGCATGGGGATCGCCGGCTCCATCGGCATTGATCTGCCGACCATGAACAACAAGGACGAGCGCGCCATCGCGGCGGCGCAGATCGACAAATATCTGCCCCAGCCGTTCGAGCGCACGGCGGTGAACGGCTATGGCTTCATCCAGATCGTGCGCCGCCGCGCGCGCGCTTCGCTCATCGAGCTGCTGCGCGCCGACCCGGTGCGCGCGGCCGCCATGGCGGCGCTGCGCGCGGCCGAGCGGCATGGCGTGGGTGGCGCGGGCGGCGGGGACGGCGCCGGCGCGCTCACGCTCACCGTCTCGCCCGCCGTGGCGCGCGACATCCTTGCCCATCCCGACTGGATCAGGCTGCTCGAACGCCGGCGCGGCGGCACGGCGCGGATCGTGGGGGATGAGACCCTGACGCCAGGAGCGCATCATGTCCATTAACGCCCGCTGCCCGATCTGCCGCAAGCCGGGCGTGACGGAATTCCGCCCCTTCTGCTCGCGCGGCTGCCGCGACCGCGACCTCCTCAACTGGATGGACGAGGGCTATCGCCTGCCCGTCCGCCCGAGCGACGATGAGGAGGAAACGCTGGCTCCGCCGCCTGAGGGCGAGGGCGAGGGCTAAGGCGTCTTCCTCCCGTGCTCCTGCTTTCGCAGGAGCACTAACTCAGCGGCCCAAAGGTCTGCTGCAACACGGCGGATCATTTCTCTCGACGCCCAGGCGCCCCTGCCAGAGCGGTACGGGCTCTCCGGCCGGCAGCGCATATTTGCCGCCGGGGCGACGGCGAAGGCATGTCCGCCAGGCATCGGCATTGCGTAGCGGTCCGCTGATGTGCGACTTGCGGGGCGTATGCGGATGGGAGGTGCGGCGCCTGAACCGCCGTGGCGTGCGCCCATGGCATACCGGCGGGGCCCATTTGGCCGCTGGCGCCGCGACAAGAATTTTCTCACGCGGGGCTGCCTGAATTAAGCATCAATGGGGTGGACAGCATCCGGGCCGCTTCCTATAGGGCTCGCTCTCCGCCCGGTACGCGCCGGCGCGGCAGCCCCGTGCCCGGGTAGCTCAGTTGGTAGAGCATGCGACTGAAAATCGCAGTGTCGGCGGTTCGACTCCGTCCCCGGGCACCATTTTCCCTTTAAACTTCAGGCGTCGGCGCGGAGTGGGTCCGCATGACTTTCCGTGCATGAGACGGGGCGGTCGGCCCTGCCGATCGATGTGCTGCGCTGTTGCGTCGTCGCGGGCCAAGCGACCGCGCAGGCAGAAAAAGGGCCCGTGGCGGTTGTTCGCCCGGGCCCTTCTCGTTTCAGGTCTCGTCCGGCGGATCAGCCGAAATAGACGGTCTTGGTCTCGAGATAATTCTCCAGCCCCTCGACGCCGCCTTCGCGGCCCAGGCCCGATTGCTTGAAGCCGCCAAAGGGCATGTGGATATCCACCATCATGCTGTTCACGGCGACGGAGCCGGCGTGATACTCGCGCGCCACCGCGAAGCCGCGCTCGGCGTCCTGCGTGTAGACCGCGCCGTGCAGGCCGTAGCTGGTGTCGTTGGCCTTGGCGATCATGTCCGCCTCGTCGTCATAATCGACGAAGGAGACGACCGGGCCGAAGATTTCCTCGCGGAAGATCGTCATGTCGGGCTCGACATCGGTGAACACGGTCGGCTCGATGAAGAAGCCGCGATTGAGGTCGGCCGGGCGGCCGCCGCCCAGAGCGAGCCTGGCGCCCTCCGCCTTGCCCTTCTCGATATAGCCCTGCACGCGCTCAAGCTGGCGCCGCATGGCGAGCGGACCCATACCGACATCGGCCTGGAAGGGGTCGCCCACCTTCACCTTGGAAACGGCGCTCGTATAGGCGTCCACGATCTCGGCCTTGCGGGCCTTGGGCACCAGCACGCGGGTGAGCGCGAAGCAGACCTGCCCCGTGATCGGCATGGAATAGGGCACCAGGCTCTTGAGGACATGATCCATGTCCGCGTCGTCGAGGATCATCGCGGCCGACTTGCCGCCCAGTTCCAGCGACACGCGGGCGAGGCGCTCGGCGGCGACGCCGGCGATATGCTTGCCCGCCGCCGTCGAGCCGGTGAAGGCGATCTTGTCCACGCCGGGGTGGCGGATGAGATGATCGCCCACTTCGCGCCCCGCCGGCAGCATGTTGAACACGCCCTCGGGAATGCCCGCCGCCGCGATGCACTCGGCCAGGATATAAGCGTCGACCGGCGTTTCCGGGCTCGGCTTGGCGACGATGGTGCAGCCCGCCGCGAGGCCGGCCGCGACCTTGTAGATGAGCAGCACCAGCGGTGCGTTCCAGGGCGTGACGGCGGCGACGACGCCGGCCGGCTCCTTCACCACGCGGACCTTGGCGCCGGACCAGGCGGTGCGCTCGTCGATGAAGGGATAGCTGTCGCACTGGTCGGCATAGAAGTGGAACAGGCCGGGGCACTGATAGCTGGCCTTGCTGGTGAAGCCGATAACGGCGCCGACCTGGCCCGTCCACGCCTCGGCCAGCTCGGGCATGCGCTCCTTGAGCAGGTCGCCCACCTTGCGCAGATAGGCGCCGCGCTCGGGCGGGCTCAGGCGCGGCCAGGGGCCGGTATCGAAGGCGCGGCGCGCGGCGGCGACGGCATCGTCCATGTCGGCCGTGGTCGGCTCGACATATTGCAGCACCGTCTCTTCATTGTGCGGCGTGACCACATCGAGCACATTGTCGCCGCGACTCGCGCGCCACTCGCCGTCGATGAAAAGGCCGGCCTTGCCGCGGCCCTTGATGCCGCCGATGGTTTTGAGGAACTGTTCCATTTTTCTCTCCTGAGCACTCCGCGAAGACATTGGAGGGCGCTGCCCCGACGCTATGAGACATAACGCTTCCGGCGGCGGATGACAGGGGGGATGCGCAGAAAATGGCAAGGTGGTGCACCTCCCGCGCGGGGCATGCGCTGGGCCATGATGATCCTGGGCAGGGCGCGGGCGTGGTCCGCGCTCGCAGCCGGTTGAGCGGCGGAGGCTGAACGGTGGAGGGTGGGCGGCGCGGCCAAAGGGCTTTCCGTTTCTGGATAGGCCGATCCAGCGCTCCCGGCTGCGCGGGAGCCGGGATTTTATCTCGATCGGATGGCTTCTGGATGGCGCATTCGCTTGCGCCGGACACCATCCGCCAGAGACAGAAAGGCGCCGGATGCGTTTGCCCGCATCCGGCGCCTTTTCGATGTCGCGCCGGGAACGGGCGCGCCGTCGGTGACGACGCGCCCTCCCCCCAAGTCAGAAGTTGCGGCGCACGGTCAGCGCATATTCGCGCGGCCGGCCCGGCTGGGCGCTGGCATATTGGGTCACCAGCTTGTTGATGTAGTACAGTTCATCGAACAGGTTGGTGGCTTCCAGCGCGATGGACCAGTCGCGGTCCGCCGTGCGGAAGGTTAGGCGGGCATTGACCATCCGGTAGCTGTCGACCTTGGAGATGGGGTCGCAAGCCAGATTGCCGCAATAGCCGGGCGTGTGCGCCACATCGATGCGCGGCGTGAGCGTGCCGATGTCGCCGATCGGCGCCTCATATTGGACGCCGAGGCTCCACTTGAACTTGCCGATGCCCGGCCGGCTGTCGCCGGCCTGGAACTCGCCGGTGTTGATGTTAGGCGTCTGGAACTCGAAGTCGTTATAGCTCGCCGAGGCATCGATGGTGAGGCCGCGGGCCGGTCGCAGGGTGATCTCCAGCTCATAGCCCTTCACCTTGGCGTCGCCCAGGTTCAGGATCTGGCCGCACAGGCCCGGCGTGCCCGGCAGGCCCGGCAGCGCATCGCCGCTGGAGTCCACGCAGACATTGGGCGTGCCCTGATAGCCGATGAAATCCATGTAATAGACGTCGCCGTTGATCCGCAGCATGCGGTCGAACAGGTCGGCCTTGAGGCCGATCTCATAGGAGCGCACCCGCTCCGGGCCAAAGCCCAGGATCTGCTCGGGGAAATAGGGGCGCGGATTGATGCCGCCGCCCTTGAAGCCGGTGGCGAACTGCGCATAGCCCATCACGTCCGGCGTGAATTTGTAGGAGGCGACGGCGCGATAATCGACATTGGTGCCTTCATAGGTGCCGATCCGGCCGTTGAGCGGATTGTCCGGCTGGCTGAGCGGTAGATAAGGCGCGCCGCTGCCGTCGAAGGCAAAGCGGCCATAATGATAATCCTTCTTCTGCCGCGTCACGCGGATGCCGCCTTCGAGCGAGAACTGGTCGGTCACATCCCAGCCGACATTGCCGAAGCCGGCGAGCTGGCGCATGATTACATAGTCATCGTTGATGAAAGCGAAGGTCGGCTGTTCGGGCGTGCCGAAGCCGGCAAACGGCGTGTCGTTCTTGTTGAAATAACGGGTGTTCTGATAGAAATAGATGCCACCCACCGTGAAGTGGACCTGGCCGAGATCGCCGGAGAGACGGGCTTCCTGGCTGAACTGCTTGTGCTGGTGGAGTTGCTGCTCCTGGATGAAGGCAATCGGCGAGCCGTCATTGTCGTCGCCGGCAAGGCTCTCATATTTGCGGAAACCGGTGATCGACTTGAAACTCAGGATGTCCGAGAGCTTGTAGTCGATCGTGCCGGACACGCCCCAGCCATCGACCTGCGAAGCGGACTGGGCCATGAACGGACCGTTCTTCACGCCCGGATTGCCGGCGCCGTCGATGGCGGAATAGGTCACGCCCGGATCGAAGAAGTTGGCATAGGTGATATAGGGGTCGTTGTAGACTGTATCTTCGCGGAACTCGCCATAGGGCACGAAGCGATTGTCATAGGCCACGTTCTGATAGGCCAGCGTCCACGCCTGCTGGGCCTCGCTGGCGGCGCGCAGCAGCGTCACCGCCTGGGTCTGCGACTTGTCGCGCGTATAATCACCGATCACGTTCACTTCGAGCCGGTCGTTAGGCACCCAGCGCAGCGAGCCGCGCACGGCCTTCATGTCCTGATCGCCCAGCTCGCCGAGCTTGCAGTCCGTTCCGGTGGCGAGCGATGTCAGGTGGCCGGCGATGACATCGGGATCGTTGGGATGCGAGCAGGCATAGTCGATGCGCGTCACATGGCCGTTACGCTGGCGATAGGCGCCGGAGACGCGGGCATAGAGGTGATCGGGGACCAGCGTGAAATCGGCGCTGGCGCGGAAATCGTGGCGATTGAAATTGCCGATCGAGCCCTCGATGTAGCCGCCTTCGCCGCTCGGCTTCTTGGAGTAGAGCTTGATGGCGCCGCCCTCGGAGTTCATGCCGGCAAGCGTGCCCTGCGGCCCGCGCAGCACCTCGATGCGGTCGAGATCGACCAGGTCGAAGATGGAGGCGGTGACAGTCGCGAAATAGATGTCGTCGACATAGATGCCCACGCCCGGCTCCACAGAGGGGCTGATGTCGGCCTGGCCCAGGCCACGGATGAAGGCGCTCATGCCCTTGCCCGCGCCGGCGGGGCTGGGCTGAAGCTGGAGGCTGGGAGCCTGCATCGTGATGTCCGAGAGGCGGGTCTGGCTGCGCTGCTCCAGCAGCTCGCCGCTGATCGCGGTGATGGCCAGCGGCGTATCCTGAAGGTTCTGTGCGCGGAACTGGGCGGTGACGATGATGACGCCTTCCTCCACTTCCTCCGCGGCGTTCCCGCTGCCCTGCGCCAGCGTGGGCGTGGCGCTCAGCGCGAAGGCGAGGGCAGAGGCCCCAGCTGCCCAACGGGCCAGGGACGTGCGTGTGGCGATACCCGAAATGGTGCTCATCATGGCGTCTCTCCTCAACCGTTCCGGCCAGTGCGAGGGAACCCGTTTCCCTGTGTGTTCGGCCGGCCAATCGTTCAGTCGCGATCTATTTGTGAACCGCGTTCGACATAATTATTAGCGAGCTAAGAAGGGGGGCGGCAATAAGCGCGCGTCGCGGGCCGCCGGTTCGCGCGGCGACTGTGCCTTTCCTGCATCAGGAGGCGAGGGGGGAACGGGTCGTTGCCATGAGCAAGAGGGGCGGGGGCGGAGTGGCCACGGATGCGCGTGCGGTCATTCCCCGACGTGGGAATCCAGGCAGCCGGAAACTGGCCCCCCGCTTTCACGGGATGACGGATGTGGATCGTCCTCCGTCTGGTTTTCAGATCTGATAATCCAACGCCAAATGGGCCCCAGCCCAGGATAGGCCGCGCGCCCCCCTGCCCGCTCCGCTATCGGACGGCGCGGGCAGGGGCTCCGGGCGCTCAGTTCTGCGCCGCGCCCTGTTCCTGCGCGAGCAGGGACCTGGCCTCGCCGTTGAGGAAGGCGCGGATGCCCTCCGCGTCCTCGGCGCTCATATAGGCCTTGAAGCTCGCCATGCCGTTCTGTGCCAGCGCGCCGTCGATCACTACTGCGCGGAACGTCTCCTTGTCCCGCAGCAGCGGCGAGCGGCGGAGATCCGGGTTCACCGGGCCGCTGTGGCAGATGGTGCAGTAAGTGACGAAATATTTCGCGCCGGTGGCGATCTGCGCGGGCGTGAAGCGCTCGTCGCTGGGGGTGGGCGTGTCGAGCGGGATGGGCTCATGCGGCGGCAGCTTGGCCTTGCCGCCCAGCTTGAACGCCAGGATGACGCCCTGCGGCATTTTCTCGCGCATGAAGGGCGTGTCGGTCGCCATGCCCATGGAGCCGCCATAGCCAGCCATCACCACCACATATTGCTCGCCATTGACGCGATAGGTGACGGGCCCGGCCAGCGTGCCGCGATAGGTGTCGAACGACCAGAGCTTCTGGCCCTTGTCCGCCGAATAAGCCTCGAACTGGCCGCGCGCCGTGCCCTGGAAGACGAGATTGCCCGCCGTCGCCAGCGTGCCGCCGTTCCACGGCCAGTCCCGCTCGATCTCCCAGCGCGGCTTCTGCGTCACCGGGTCCCAGGCGACGAGCTTGCCCTTGACCATGGCGTTGAGCGCCAGGCGGCGGCCCTCGGCCGTGTCCGGCAGGCCGGGCAGGGGCGGCGGCGCGAGGAAGGAGACGCCGGTGTTCCAGCGGCCCTCATGCACCTCGAACGGATCGGCATCGCCATAGACGAGCGGATGCTCCATGGCGGGCAGATAGACGAGGCCGGTCTTGGGCGAATAGCTCATCGGCATCCAGGCATGGGCGCCGATGCCCGAGGGGATGACCAGCGCCGGCCCCTTGTCGTAGCGCGCGTTGGGATTCTCGATGGGCCGGCCGGTCTTGAGGTCGATGCCCTTGGCCCAGGTCTGCCTGGCATAAGGCTGCGCCGAGATGAGCTTCCCGTTGGTGCGGTCGATCACATAGAAAAAGGCGTTTTTGGGCGCCTGCATCAGCACCTTGCGCGGCTGGCCGTCGATGGTGAGGTCGGCCAGCATGATGTGCTGCGTGGCGGTATAGTCCCAGCTTTCGCCGGGGTTGATCTGATAGTGCCACTTGTAGGCGCCGGTATCGGGATCGACCGCGACGATGGAGGAGAGGAACAGATTGTCGCCTTTGCCCTGGCTGCGCAGCTTGTGGTTCCAGGGCGAGCCGTTGCCCACGCCGATGAGGAGCTGGTTCAGCTCCTTGTCGTACACCACCGAATCCCAGACCGTGCCGCCGCCGCCCAGCTTCCAGAACTCGCCGGCCCAGGTCGGCCGCGCGATCTTCTCGATAGCCTCGTCAGAGGCGGCGCCGTCCGGGCCCTTGGCCGGGTCGCCGGGCACGGTGTAGAAGCGCCAGACCAGCTTGCCCGTGTCGGTATCGTAAGCGGAGAGATAGCCGCGCACGCCCAGCTCCGCGCCGCTATTGCCGATGTACACCTTGTCGCGCACCACGCGCGGGGCCATGGTGATGGTATAGGGCTTGCTCTGGTCGACCGTGACCACATCCCAGATTTTCTCGCCGGTCCTGGCATCGAGCGCGATCAGCCGTCCGTCGATGGTGCCCACGAAGACGCGGCCCTTCCACACCGCCACGCCGCGATTGACCACGTCGCAGCAGGCATGGACCGCCTTGGCGCCATCATTCTCCGGGTCGAACTGCCAGAGCATCTTGCCGGTCGCGGCATCGAGCGCGACGACCTTGGACCAGGCGGTGGAGGTGTACATCACGCCATCCACCACGATGGGCGTCGCTTCCTGCCCGCGCGTGGTATCGAGCGGCGTGAACCAGGCAAGCGTCAGGTCGCCCACATTGGCATCGTCGATCTGGTCCAGCCGCGAATAGCGCTGCTCGCTATAGCCATGGCCGTAAGTCAGCCAGTTGTCCTCGTCCTCATCCGCAGCGTCGAGCCGCGCCTGGTCGATATCGCCGAAGGACTGGCCGGATTTCTGTGCGTTGCAGGCGGTGAGCGTCAGTGCCAGCGCGACCGCGGCGAACGACGCCATGTAACGAGACATGTATTTTCTCCTCCAGAAGCGCCGCCCGGTTTGTTCCGTTGGGCGTATCGCTTAGTGGAGTTTGGTTGGTTTTCCATCGCCGAGCAAGACTGCAGTGTCGAGTAGGTATTGACTAAGCGCCGATGCGGCCTCACCGAATCCAAAACCATGTGGGGACATGGGCGGGGGAGAAGGCAATATGGTCGCTCGGTTGAAGCTGGTCGCAGCGGTGGGCACGTTATCGGTGTTGTCGGCATGTGGCGGCGGGGGCGGCAATGTGGCGAGTACGCCAACGCCAACGCCAGCCCCTCCTCTCACTCCTTCGCCCCCCGCATCACAGATCGCGTCCCTCACTGTCACCGGTGATCTGGCGAACATTGCCAGCCATGCGCAGGTCACTTACAATCTTGCTGCAAATAAAGTTGTCGAGAGCGCGAACAAGGCAACAGGCCTGCAGGTCCATTATGATGCAGAATCGAAGAGCTATACGCTGACCGAAGGTGCGCGACATTCTACTTTTTCTGTATCGGACGCAATAGGAAGTTCTTTATCCGGCGAAACGCGCTATAGAAAATTGGTAGGAAACGGTGCGGAATATCTGACTCTGGTGGTGAAGCCTTATAGTGGATCCAAGAGCAATAAATATGTCGGCCTCGGCTATTGGGAAAGTATCCTCGTCAAGAATGGTGTCCAGACCAGTGCGTTCGACATCTTCGCTTACGGTTTCCCAACGGCCGCCTCCTCTGTTCCGAAGAGTGGTGTCGGCAGATATGCCGTGGATGCCTTTGCCATGGTTGCCGTGCCCGGCCAGGAGCCCAAGGCGCTGCAAGGCGACGGGACGTTCAATGTGGATTTCCTGGCCGGTGTTTTCTCGACGGAGGCCTATGTTGCGGAATATGCCTTGGCGAGCGAGGAATATGGTATCGGCGGCAATATCGTCTTGCGCGGCGCCGGCCAACTCGACAGCGGAAACGGCTTTTCCGGCGACATAAGCTATACCGGCTTCCTGCAGGATGACCCCGCTACGTTTTCACATGTCGCGGGGACGATCCAGGGGAACTTCTTCGGACCGAATGCTGAAGAACTGGGCGCCAGTTTCATAGCAGACAATGCGGATGGCGGGCATGTGACGGGCGCCTTGACTGGCCAGCGGAGCACAGATTCCTCGCCCATGCCAGCGCTGGCGCTCACCAATTTGTCTGCGAACAGCACGTTCGATACTCGCAGCTCAATACTGCAGATCCATTTCGATACGACGACAACGCCCATTTTCAACAGTGCGTCGGGTTATGACACCGATGGGGCTCAGTCGGGTAAGATTACCCTAAACATCGACGGTAGCCTGGTCGTGCAGCCGAGCTACAATCTCGATCCTCACGCCGTTTTTACCCGTGCAGATCTTTCAGACGTTCAAAGGCACAATTTCGATAGCTTTGATACTGATAAAGCCACGCAGTTCAGCGATCCGGATCCTGCTACTGTCCACTTTGACCGCTACAAGATCGGCAGAGATAATCCCGAACTCCAGCTTTCCTATGTCGGGTTTGGTATTTGGTCCCAGACCTTTCTGGGTAGCAGTACAGCCTATGGCTACGCGTCCAGTCGTGTCGAGAACTTCGAATATATTCTCTATGGGCTTGAAACAACAAAAGGGTTGTTGTCGCGCCGCGCAGGCTCGGCCTCCTATGAAGGGGTGGTCTACGGCAATAGCGCGACGAACGACGGAACACTTCAGGATGTTGGCGGGACGTCTCATTTCAATGTCGATTTCGGAGCCCAGAGCTTCAGTGGTTCGCTCGATCTCACGGTTGGAGCGGTTGGAGGGCCGAAATCGGCGCTCGGGACCTGGACCTTTTCCGATCATCTGGTGGATGGGCAACTCGTCATGACCGAGCTTGCACCGAACGCATCCTTTCTCGACCATATTGCTTACAATGGCATCAATCCGCGTTTCTATGGGCCGGGTGGTGAGGAAATCGGGGCGACCTTCTCGATTGTGCGCAGTATCTCTCCGCCGCTGGAAACTGGTGGTTACTATATGACTTCCATCACGGGCGTCACGGTGGCCAAGCGCAAATAGGCGAGCTCCCGATCCGTTCCGCCATGGCCGATTGCGCTGGATTCCCGCCCTGTGTAACGCTTATGCCCTGTCCCGGATTCGTTAGCTTGCAAAGGAGAGGCGCGCATGGCCAAGGATAACAGGATCACCTTCTACGATCTGCAACTCGCCAGCGGCGCCACGATCAGCCCGTTCGTGTGGGCCACCAAATATGCCGTGGCGCACAAGGGCTTCGAGCTGGACATCGTGCCCGGCGGCTTCACCGGCATTCCCGAGCGCACCGGCGGCAAGACCGAGCGGCTGCCCGCCATCGTGGACGACGGCAAGTGGGTGCTCGATAGCTGGCTGATCGCCGAATATCTGGACGAGACCTACCCGGACCGGCCGACGCTCATTCCGCATCCCAGCGTGAAGGCGCTGGCGCAGGGCATGGAGGCGTGGCTGTGGGGCGCGGCGATCGGCCCGTGGATGACCTGCTTCATCAAGCAGTATCGCGACCGTTCGCTGCCGCAGGACCACGGCTATGTGACCGAATCGCGCGAGCGCATGTTCGGCCGCAAGATCGAGGACATCATCGTCGGCCGCGAGGACCGGCTGCCTACCGTGCCGCCCGCCCTCCAGATCATGCGCAACGTGCTGGCGGAGAACAAATGGTTCGGCGGCGATACGCCCAATTATGCGGATTTCCGCTTGCTCGCCGTGTTTCTGTTCACGGCCTCGGTCGCCGATACGCCGGTGCTGACCGATGACGACCCGCTGCGCGACTGGATCGAGCGTGGTTTCGATCTCTATGGCGGCCTCGGCCGTCATCCGGGCCTCTCGCCGATTTTCGGCCTGAAGCTGCGCGAGGGCGACCCCGAACCCTTCCTCAAGGGCGGCGCCGTGGGCGGTCTCGCCACGCGCAACACCGGCCCGCAATCGACCGCCGCCGAGACTGCGCGGTTGAAGGGGCAGGCCGCGCCCGCCAAGGGCTGAGGCGTGGCGGATGACGGGCAAGATGGCTTGCCGAGGGGGTGCCAGAGGGACGCGCCTCTCGGTGTTTCCGGGGTGTCGCTGCGGCGATGAATGGACCTGTTCAGCGCTAGCCGATCATCTCTGAGCGTGACGTCATAGAGTGGCGATTGCGCCCCCACCTTGTGCTCCTGCGCAAGCAGGAGGCCCAGGGCGGCGATGCGCTACGGTTGGGCCCTGGGCTCTTGCTTTCGCAGGGGCCACCCAGTCCTCATGAGCGGGACCAGTTCTCACCCATGAAAGAGGCCGCCGCGCGGGGCCGGGGCCCGTGCGCGGCGGCGCTCATGATGTGTCCGGCGATGAGGATCAGTTGGCGGGCGGGCCCATGGTGGCGGTCAGCTCTTCCTGGCTGAGCGCGCCGTCACCGTCCTTGTCCGCCGCCTTGAAGCGCTCCGGGATGGCGGCGGTATAGGCGGCGTGCGTCACCACGCCATCGGCGTCCGGCGTGATGCCGTTGAAGGCGCCCTGCGCCATGGCATCCAGCTCGGCGACCTTCACGCTGTCCGCGCCCTGGGCGAAGAAGCCCCAGCCCTGTTCGGAGAAGGCCGCATATTCCTCCGGCGAGACCTTGCCGTCCGAGTTGGTGTCGGCGAACTGCATGAGATCGAAATCCTGCGCGAGCGCGGGCGCGGCGAGGCCGATCATGGCGGCGGCTGCGGCAGAAACGATGATGAATGAACGCATGTGGAATCCCCTCCTTATTGACTTTGTCCGATCTTTCTTAAGGTCTTGCGGCAGGCGCCGCCAGCGGATTCGACATGACTGCGCGGGCCGGCCCCGTTGCGCCGCCCGCGCGCCGAGCGTGGCGCGCGTGCATCAGGCGGGGGCGTCCGCATTGGCGGTTCGCGCCGGGGAGAATGGGCTTCACGCGCTAAATCACTCACTTAGCAGCTTGTTATGACAGGGTGGAGACATTCCCCTGAAATCTGCTATCCAAACGGGGCAGGCACTCAACTGAGGAGAGCAAGTTGAGGCCCGGGGGGAGCAGTTGAGGGTGCGGGTCCAGTCAATCACAGCGCTGCGCGCCGTTGCTCTTGTCTCGAATCCTACCTCTGGAGGATTTTCGCGGACCAAGCTGGAACGGCTCTGCGCATCTTTCAAGGCACGGCAGTGCCGCGTCCATCACTATGACAGTCTGGCGTTCAAGCACGATCAACTCGACCCGGAGGTCGATCTCATCTGTGTCTTCGGCGGCGACGGCACATTGAGGACGGCGATCGGCAACAGGCCGAACGGCGCGGACGACGTGCCCTATTGCGTGTTTCCCGCCGGGACGATCAATCTTGTCGCGCGGGAGGCGGGCTATCGGTCGAGCCTGCGGGGCTTCGTCGCCGACATCGGCGCGCGCCGCCAGCTTCGCCGCCACATCGCCGGCCGCATCGACCAGCACGTCTTCCTGTGCTGCGCCTCGGTCGGGCCGGACAGCCACGCCGTCGCGCAGGTCTCGCCCCGGCTCAAGAAGGTGATCGGGCGGCTGGCCTATCCCGTCGCCTTCGCCAGACTGCTGGTCTCCTGGCCCCGGCACAGGCTGACGGTGGCGGTGGACGGTGCCGTCCATGCGGCGGAGGGCGTCTTCATTCTCAAGGGGCGCCATTATGCCGGGCAATGGACCATCGACGGGCAGGCCGACCTGACTCGCGACCGGTTCCGCGTGCTGCTCATGCCGCGCGCGCGCCGGCGCGATTTCCTGCGGCTTGTCCTCTCGACGCTGCTTGGCGGGTTCTTCGCCGATCCCTGCTGGACGCGGCTCGACGCGCGCGTCGTGGACATTCACGCTGCTTCGCCCCTTCCCGTCCAGGCGGACGGGGATGTCGTGGCGACCACGCCGATCAGGATCGCCGTCGATCCCAATCCGCTGCCCTTCCTATGAGGCGTGGCGATGGGCGAGAGCGGCATGAAGCGCTCCGGGCCGGGACCGGCCGGACAACAAGACGGGGCAGGGCATTAACCGGCGGAAATGGGAGCCATGATGGAAAGTGACGCGGGCTTGGTGGAGCGGGTTCAGCGGAACGCATGCCTTGAGCATGATTTACCGATCATTCCTGGAACATGGCTGGCGATGATCCTCGCGAGCAGCACCCTGCTCGTCTGCGGGTTGCTGTTCAAGACGGGCATCGGCATCCGCACGGACAGCCTGACGTTCGCCGGGCTGTTCCTGGCGATGCTCGCGCTGGGCACCTTGTATCGCTATACCCAGCGGCAGGCGACGCCCGGCGCGGCGCGGCTGCGGGATTTCTCGGAGTATGCGCTGCTGTTCATGGCGATCAGCCTGCTCGGTGTGGTGTCCAGCTATCCCGTCGCGGCCTTCACCGCCGGCTTTGTCGACGAGGCGCTGATCCGGGGCGACGACCTCATGCGCTTCGACTGGATTCGCTGGTACACCTTCGTCGTCGACCAGCCGATCCTGCGGGTTTCCGGGGCAATCGCCTATTCCACCATCTTCCTGTCTCCGGCGGTGCTGCTGGGCTATATGGCCTGGCACGCCGAGCGCGGGGCCGCGCGTCAGTTCCTGCTGACCTTCTGGCTGGCGGCCGTCCTGACGCTGCTGCTTTTCCCGCTGTTCCCCGCCAAGGGGCCGCTGGCGGTCATGTGGTCCGGCGCGATCCCTTATATGCCCACCACGGCGCTCTATCAGAGCGAGGTCATCCCGGAACTGCGGGCCGCCTTGTTCTCCCATATCGAGCTGGATGCGCTGGGCGGCCTGGTCTGCGCGCCGAGCTTCCATACGGTGTGCGGCGTGCTCTACATCGCCGCGGCCTGGCCGTTCTTGGCGCTGCGGTGGCCGCTGACGATCATGAACGGCGCGATGCTTCTCTCCACGCCGGTGGAAGGCAATCACTATCTGACCGACATGGTGCTGGGCGTGCTGGTGGCGCTGGCGGCCATCATGCTGGTGCGCGGGCTGATGCGGCTGCTGGTGCGGATGCCCGGCCGCCGCCGGATCGGCCCGCAGCCGCAGATGATCTGAGGAGAACGAGCCGCAGGCGAGGTGGGTAAGCGCGGCGGACGGATCGCCCGCCCGTGCCGTCAGTCCGCCTCCAGATCGGCCAGCCCGCTCTCGGGGAACAGTGCCTCGACAAAGCCGAATGTGCGCATGTCCCTGATCCGCTGAGGATAAAGCACGCCGTTCAGATGGTCGAACTCATGCTGGAAGACCCGGGCGTGAAAGCCCTGCGCCTCCCGCTCGATTGCCGATCCGTCCTCCAGCGTACCGCCATAGCGGATGCGCGTCGCGCGCGGGACCATGCCGCGCATGCCGGGCACGGAGAGGCAGCCTTCCCAGCCGTCTTCCGTCTCCTGGGTGAGGATTTCGATCCAGGGATTGATGAGCGTGGTGACCGGCACTGGCTGCGCGTCGGGGTAGCGCGGACTGGCATTGAAGCCGAAGATCATCAGGCGCAGGTCCACGCCGATCTGCGGCGCGGCCAGCCCCACGCCCTTCGCCGCGTGCATGGTCTCGTACATGTCGGCAATGATGGCCTTGAGCGCCGGCGCATGAACGTCCGCGACAGGCCGCGCCACGCGCAGCAGGCGCGGGTCGCCCATTTTCAGGATTTCGCGGATCATCGCCGTCTCCTGTCTGTCCGTGTGCCGCTGCCCATAGGCACGCGACTCTTCCAAGCCCGGAACGGCTCGAAGCACAGCATGGCGCGAATGCCAAGTCCGTGCGGTCAGTGATCCGATTTCTTGTGGTGGGAGACCGGCGGAATGGGCCAGGGCACCTGGCCCGCCGCCACCTTATCCGCCATGGCGGCCTTTTCCTGCGCATCGCGCGTCTTCTTCAGCTCCACGCGCAGCAGGCGGTCGGCCATGAGGCGCCACGCCGCCTCGGCGCGCAGGCAGCGCTCGCGCACGTTGACGAGCTCGGCGTCCCGCGCGGCTTGCGCGCTCTCGGCGGCCCTGGCGAGATAGAAATCAACCGTGGCAGACATGTCGAGAAGCGCTCCTTCAAGCCGGCGCGGGGTCCGGTCAGTCGATCATTTCGGCGACCAGATCGCGCAAGGTCTTGCGTGACAGGGTCGTATAAGGGTTTTGTCGTTGTGTGTGCAGGCGCTGCCGGTCATGGACCGGGCGCGGTTGGAAACTGGAATATCTGGGTTGCATTCATGTCCTTGGCCGCGAAACGAAAAGGCGGCTCTTGATAGTGGTATTGGGGCGCATCAGCGGCGCATGCGCCGCTGCGGGCCGGGGCTCTGCCCTGGCGTGCGCTCCCGGTAGATGATCCGACCCTTGTCGAGATCATAGGGGGTCATTTCGACCCGAACCTGGTCGCCGACGACGGTGCGTATGCGCGAACGCCGCATCCGGCCGGCAGTATAGGCAATCACATGATGGCCGTTTTCCAGCCCTACGCGGAAACGGCCATCGGGGAATATCTCCTCGACCAGGCCTTCCAGGACGAGGAGATCTTCCTTGGACAAGGCGTCAGGCTGATTCGAGCTGTGTCGCCGAGGCCCGACCGCGCTGATCCATCTGGATCTCGTACTTCACGCGCTGGTTCTTATCGAGCGTGGCCATGCCGGCCTGCTCGACGGCGCTGATGTGCACGAAGCTGTCCTCGCCGCCGTCGTCCGGTGCGATGAAGCCATAACCCTTGTCGGAATTGAAGAATTTTACAGTGCCAATGGGCATGGAATTATCCTTTGCATAGAAAGAAACCCGTCAGAACCCATGTCCTGACGGCGCCGGCCGAGTGTCAAAGGAAGAATCCGCCCTAACGGCGTCAAAATCCGTCGCAAGCGACGATAGCAACGGCAATATAGGACCAGGATCTGAAAAAGTCAAGATTTGACCCTTTAAATGCCTTTTATGGATTGCGATTGCGCCCGTCCACGCTCAATCCGGCAGGCGATTCCTCTGCGTCTTCCTGCGTCTTCCTGCGTCTTCCTGCGTCTTCCTGCGTCTTTCCGGGCGGGAATAGCCGTTCCCCTGCGTGTAAGTTTCATTTGCGCAGATAACGCAGCAAGCGCCCGCCGCCCAGGATGGGCTTGCGCTCCGGCCGGGATTGCTCGCATGGGCGCACCGCCTGCGTGGACGCGCCCGTGCCTGAATGGGCAAGACGCTCCAGCAGGCTATCGAACGCCGCGTCCTGCGGCACGGGGAAACAACGCCTCAGCCCTTGCCCCAGACCCTGAGGATCAAGCGCGCCGGCGGCCTTCATTGCAGTCTTGCGTGACTCCATCGTGAAACTCCTTGCGCGCTACAACGCACGGAACGGAAAAAGGCAGCAGCCTTCTTCGCGATAGGGGTCAGAATCCGGCGCGGTGGGGCTCAAATTGCTTGCCATTGCGGGCGGATCATGAGCAGGGGAGGGCATCTGTCGCGCGATGGTGGCCTTGTCGGGACGGACATCGCGATCGATCGGAACCTTGAAGGATATCCATGGACCGGCGTCTCCCTCATACCGGACGCCCGCGTCCCGGTTCCGGTTCCGCCGCGGTGCGGGACAGTTCAACGCAGGGCCGGGACGTGATGGAGCAGGAGCGTCCGGCGCAGCCGCCCATCGAACTCATCGACCAGGCGGATATTCCGGGCGGCGGAACGCTGCGGCTGCTCAAATGCGGCCGGGAATTCTCGATCCAGTTCGGCGACGAGGAGCTGATGGGCAGCCGCGATCACCGCTCCGAGCAGGCGCTGGCCGTGCTGACGCACAAGCGCCTGGCGGGGGCGGACGGGCATATTCTGATCGGCGGCCTCGGCATGGGCTTTACGCTCGGCGCGGCGCTGGCCGCGTGGACGCCGGCCTCCAGCTTCGTGGTCGCCGAGCTTGTCCCCAGCGTCGTCGCCTGGGCGCGCGGCCCGCTGGCGCATCTCTCGGGCGTCCATCTGGCCGATCCGCGCGTCTCGCTCAAGCTCATCGACGTTCATGACGAGATCAGCGCCGCCCGGAACCGCTACGACGCCATTTTGCTGGATGTCGACAATGGCCCGGAAGGGTTCATCAAGCTGGAGAACGACCGGCTCTACTGCAACTGGGGCCTGCGCGAATCCTATGCCGCGCTGCGGCCCGGCGGCGTGCTGGCCATCTGGTCGGCCTTTCCCGACGCGGACTTCGTCGAACGGCTGGAACTGGCCGGCTTCGAGGTCGACGAAACCATCGTTCCCGCCTTTGCCGGCGCCGTGAACGACTGGCACCGGCTGCTGTTTGCCGCCAAGCCCGTTTGATCAGGCTCGTGTGACCGGGCCCATGTGAGGGGCGGGCGGCCGCGCGTCCCCCATCTGCGTGGTTTCGCCCGCGCCATTTCCAGTCTATGGGGCAGACTATCGGCCCGATTCCAATGAGAGGTTGACCGGGCGCAACCCCGAACAGCCTGTTCCCGGCCCGACCTCGTGCTTCCCCGTGCGTGGCGCCGCCGCTTCCTCTTTTGTGATGTGCGAGACCCATGCCCTTTTCCGATCTTCCCAATATCTTCGGCGATGCCCTCTCCGAGCGGGGCTATGCCGCGCCCACGCCGGTGCAGGCCGCCGTGCTCGAAGCGCAGGCCCATGGCCGCGACCTCATTGTCTCGGCGCAGACCGGCTCGGGCAAGACGGTGGCCTTCGGCCTGGCGATGGCGAGCGACATTCTGGCGGCGGACGGGCGCATGCCGTCGCCCGCCACGCCGCTGGCGCTCGTCGTCGCGCCCACGCGCGAGCTGGCGTTGCAGGTCAGCCGTGAGCTGATCTGGCTCTATGGCAAGGCCGGCGCGCGCATCGCGACCTGCGTGGGCGGCATGGACGCAGGGCGGGAGCGGCGGGCGCTCGGCTATGGCGCGCAGATCGTGGTCGGCACGCCGGGGCGCCTGCGCGATCATCTGGAGCGCGGCGCGCTGGATCTCTCGGCGCTCAAGGCCATCGTGCTCGATGAGGCGGATGAAATGCTCGACATGGGCTTTCGCGAGGATCTGGAGGAAATTCTGGACGCCACGCCCGCCGAGCGCCGCACCCTGTTGTTCTCGGCCACCATGCCCGCGCCCATCGTGGCGCTGGCCCGCCGCTACCAGCGCGATGCGCTGCGCATCTCGACCGTGGGCGAGGATCGCGGCCATGGCGACATCAGCTATCAGGCGATGGCGGTGGCGCCGGCCGATATCGAACATGCCGTGGTCAATCTGCTGCGCTTCCATGAAGCCGAGACGGCGATGCTGTTCTGCGCCACGCGCGACAATGTTCGCCGCCTGCACGCCAGCCTCGTCGAGCGTGGCTTCGGTGCGGTGGCCCTCTCCGGCGAGCATAGCCAGAACGAGCGCAACACGGCGCTCCAGGCCCTGCGCGACCGGCGCGCGCGCGTGTGCGTGGCGACGGACGTGGCGGCGCGCGGCATCGATCTGCCCAGCCTCAGCCTCGTCGTCCATGTCGAGATTCCGCGCGATGCCGAGACGCTCCAGCATCGCTCGGGGCGGACCGGCCGCGCCGGCAAGAAGGGCACGGCGGTGCTGATCGTGCCCTATCAGCGCCGTCGCCGTGTCGAGGGGATGCTGCGCGGCGCGCGCATCGCCGCCGAATGGGTGTCGCCGCCCTCGGCGGAGGACATCCGCCGCGCGGACAGCGAGCGGCTGCTCGAACTGCTGCTCGCCCCCGTCGAGGCGGGCGAGCAGGATTATGCGCTCGCCGAGCAATTGCTGGCCCAGCGCAGCCCGCGGGAGATCGCCGCCGCGCTCGTCCATGCTCATCGCGCGCGCCTGCCCGCGCCCGAGGACCTGCTCGGCAGCGATGCGCCGCAGGCGGCTGGCCCCCGGCCCGGCTTCGAGGGGAGCGCCTGGTTCCGCGTGAATGTCGGCCGCAACCAGAATGCCGAGCCGCGCTGGCTTCTGCCGCTGCTGTGCCGGCGCGGCCATCTGGGCCGGGGCGAGATCGGTGCCATCCGCATCGCCGCCAACGAGACCTTGTTCGAAGTGGCGGCCGCCGCCGCCGCGCGCTTCCTCGACGCGGTACGGGCCACTGCCGATGACGAGGATGACGATATCGACATCCGGCCTGTCGACGGCAAGCCGCGCGACGAGGCCCGCCGCCACCGCCGCGACAATGCCCGCCCCACCGCCGCGCCAAAACCCTATCGCGCGCTCGCGGCCCGGAGCGACCAGGGCAAGCCGGGCCCCAAGGGTGGGCCCAAGAAGGGTGCGTGGCGCAAGAAGCCGCACAAGGGCTAGGACGGGCGTCCGAAAACCGGAATGACGGCTACCCTACCCTCGTGCGTCATCCCTGCGGAAGGGGGCAGCTCCGGTTGCCCCTGGAGTCCCGTGTTCGCGGGAATGACGACGACATAATAGGGGGCCCGCCCAGGACGGATCGCAAGGCGGTGCCGGCCCATCCGTCCCGCCTTGCCGCTGGGGTTGCGCGCGACTATCCTGTCGCTGGCGCCGCAGGGGGCAAGGCGCTGAACATGGGGGGCGGGGGCATGGCCGGGAAGCGCGGAACGAGCGGGCGAGCGATAGCGCGCCCGGAGGATGAGGCGGCGCTGGTGGCGGCCGTCAGTGCGCCGGCCGGCGCGGAATTGTCGGCTTTCGAGCGGTTGCCGCGCCCATGGCCGCGCCTGTGCGTGCTGCTCTGCCCGCTGCTGGTGGCGATCCCGATGGCGCTGCTGTTGCCCGATTGCCGGGCCCTGCTGGCGGGCATCACCCGCCATCATGGCGTGGGCATGATCATGTTCGGCGCCAATGCCTATGTCTTCCTGGCCTTCTGGCTGCTCTACTTCGCTTCCGGCTGGAACTGGAGGCTGGCGCATTGCCAGAGCCTGCGCGCGCTGCTGCGCTATCATTCCATCCTGTGGAGCGGGCCCGTGCAGGAGAATGACACGGGCGACGAGAAGAAGCGGCGCGACGCCGCGCGCATGGTGGCGCGCCGCGAAAAAGCCAAGACCACGATGGCGACGCAGGCCATCTTCATCGCGATCACCGTCTTCATCATCAGCAGCGTGTCGAGCGGCGACGCGGTCAAGGGCGGCCCGGGCGTCGCGCTGCTGGATTATTATGCCGCGCTTCTTGCGCTTTCGGCGGCGATCCTCTCGTTCACGCTGCTGCTCATCTCCACCGATGCGGCCGAGACGATGTTCAACATCTTTGCCCCGGAACGTGAGGAGCTGGCCATCCACCGGCTCTATTTCCTCTCCGCGCGGCTCAAATATTACGGCTTCGTCCTCTGCTTCCTCTCGCTGTGCCTGTTCGTGGCCACGCTCAATCCGTTCATCGGCTCGCTCGCCATCATCCTGTTCCTGATGGCGGGCTATGGCTATTGGTATCCCGATGCCTCCGAGAGCCAGCGATACCACATCGAAGCCTGGCTTTTTCGCATCGCCCTGCTGGGGATGAATGTGTATATTCTGGCCTATGCCATTTGAGTTCGGTCCGGCGATTGGCGCGGCGCTGCTATGGGCGCTCAGCGCGCAGGTGGTGAATGACGGACTGGCCCGGCTGAAGCGGGCACCCGCGACGGGCGGGGACGGCATCCTTGTCGCACTGGCGCTGGCGCTGGCCTGCGGCTTCCTCGTGATCTGGGCCATTTCGGGCCTGGCGAACCCGCTGGGCGCGGTGAGCTGGCGGGTCTTCGCGGCCGGCCTGCTGACGTTCCCCATCGGCACGGGCCTTTATTATCTGTGCAGTGTCGCCTGGAGCGGCAAAGCGGAGCTGGCCTCGCAATTCGCCAATGTGAAGCCGGTCATGTCCATCGCCATCGGTACATTGCTGTTCGGCGAGGCGCTGGGCGCGCGCGGCGCCGTCACCGCGCTGCTCATCCTGCTGGGCGTGCTGCTCATCGTGCGGCGTGCCCTCCGCGAGGGGAAGGGAGCGGGGCAGCAGTCGAACCGCGCCATCCTGCTCGGTCTGGCGCTGGCACTGAGCTGGTCTGCGGGCGAGGCGTTCATCTTCAGCGAGACGGGCGGGGCCTCGTCGCTGCGCATCACGCTGGGGGCGCTGGCCTCCTCGCTGCTGGTCGTGCTGGCGCTGCTGCTGGGCCGGGGCCTCGCCCGCCCCGCGCTGCTGGCCGGCCTGCCGCGCCAGGCGGCCGCGCTCTGGCCTTTCGCGGTCCATGGCGTGCTGAGCTTCGGCCTTGCCTATGGCCTGTTCTTCCATTCGATCCGCCAGCTCGGCCTCTCGCACACGGTGATGATTACGGTGGCCTGGCCGATCCTCTCCTTCGCCATCGGCTATGCCCGCAGCAAAATGCGGGGCGAGGCGTTCCCGGTCGACCGGACGCTGCTGACGGCCATGCTCCTCTTCGCGGTGGCGAGCCTGGGCTATGTGCTGAGCGGGCTGTAGCGGCGCATTCCCGCGCTTCAGTCCCCCGCGAACACGCCCTTGTCGATCCAGCTCATCCGGCAGGCGAGGTCCGCCTCGCCGGAGGCGACCACATAATGATCGCCCGCGTCGGCGATGCCGGTGGTGAACACCACGTCGAACACATACATCTGTGCCTGATAGGGCTCGGTGAGCGCGGTGTCGGCTTCGAGCAGCGGCGCGTGGCTGGTGCGCAGCGTGATGCTGGGGTCCTCGCGGTCGAGGAGGGACCAGTAGGTGCGGTAGATGCCCACCGTCTCGCTCGGCTCCACGCCGTGCCACAGGGTGAGCCAGCCCGCGTCGGTGAGGATGGGGGGCGTGCCGCCGCCCATGCGCGCGGTCGCCACGGTTGCGGCATGGGGCCGGATGCCGGGCCCCAGATACGGCTTCCAGTGCAGTGCATCGGGCGAGGTGGCGAGGTTGATGGAAGGCCCCGCGCGCCATTCGCTGCCGGGCGGATAGGCGAAATAGAGGTCGCCCAGCGGCCGCGTCTGGGCCCAATAGTGCCCGTCGATCAGCCCCTCGAAGATCAGCATGTCCTTGTTCTGGTGATCGAGCACGATGTCGGCGAAACGCCAGTCGAGGCCGTTGTCGGAGGTGTAGAGCGTGGTCGCGTGCCGCTCCGGGCTCACCGAGCAGGTCGTCATCAGCCAGCGTTCGCCCACCTTGCTGATGCGCGCATCCTCCACGCCATAGCATTGGAAGCTGCCCTGCGGCGCCACCGCGCGGTCATAATGGACGTCCAGCACCGTCAGCCCATCGGGTGAAAGCTCGACCGGGAGCAGCCAGGAGAGAGACGTGAGCGCCATCACTTTCCAGCCGCCGCCCAGGATCATGAACTTGCGCGGATCGGTGGTGTCCACGGCGTCGAGCGGCCAGGCGTCCAGGGCGTAACGGGCGCCGTCCTTGCCCGCCTCCTGCCAGCGGATGGCGTGGACATGGCCGTCGATGACCGGATTGCGCAGCGCCTCGGCCACGCGCACCATCATCAGCAGATTGCCGTTGGCAAGGCGCGTGAGACCGGGATTGAAGGCGCCCAGCACATAGGTCTCCGCGTCGATCTGGCCGGCCAGCGGCGAGCGGGCGAGGTCCACATCCTCCGGGCGGAAGATCAGCCGGTCGCGCGGCAGCGCCGTCATGAATCGTTCAGCCGTGGCTCGACCCGCATCAGCGAGACCGCGGTGCGGCGCGGCTGGGTCAGCATGAAATGCGCCGCCACGGCAATGTCCTCGGCGCGCAGCATCCTGTGCTCGCGAATGAGCGCGCGCTGCCGCTCGGGCGGGAATTCGGGATATTGGAAGTCCGCGCCGGTGAAGCCGGGTTCGATGAGTCCCACCTTGACGTCCCGCTCGGCGACTTCCTGACGCAGCGAATGGACGAAGCCCTGGATGCCGGCCTTTGCCGCCACATAGATGGAGGAGCCGGGCCCCTGCGAAACGGCGGACATGGAGCCGATGAAGATCATGTCGCCGCCCGCTGCCAGCCGGTTCAGCGCGGCCTTGGCGGTGCGCAGATAGGAGGTGAAGTCCACGGCGATCTGATAGTCGAGATCGTCTTCCTCCGTTTCGTCGATGGCGTCGGCGGGGATGGCGGCATTGACGATGGCGATGTCGAGCCCGCCGAGCGCCTTGTCCGCCGCCTCGAAGAAGCGCTCCACGCCGGCGCGGCGGGCGAGGTCCAGCGCGATGCCGTCGCCTTCGCCCACCTGCCTGATGCGGGCCAGCGCATCGTCGAGATGGTCCTGCGCTCGCCCGCAGATGAAGACCCTGGCGCCATCGGCGGCGAGCAGCACGGCGATGGCGCGGCCAATGCCGGTGGTGCCGCCGGTGACGATGACGCGCCGTCCGGCTACGCTCGGCTGCGCGGTATGCGCGTCGGCCAGATCGAGGGCGGCGGAAGGGTCCGGTCGGCGGGGCATGGCGGTCCTTGCTGGGTGGCCTTGGGCAATGTGTGCCGGGGTCGTTGCGATAAGCCCCTGTGCCGTCATCGGGTTCCCACGCGCACTCCCGCCGGCCCGCGAGAAGCCCTGTCGCCGATGCGCCGAACGGTGCGGCGCGGCGGGAACTGGAAGCCGGTTTCGCTCGCTTTGGCCCTATCGCGACAGGAAAGGATTATCCCATGGCTCCCGCCAAGACGTTCACCGACGCCATTGCCCTCCTCAAGGCCGATCATCGCACCGTGGAGGCGCTGTTCGAGCAGTTCGAGAAGGCCACAAACGCCGCCCGCAAGCAGACGCTCGCGCATGAGGTCTGCACACAACTCAAGATTCACACCATGATCGAGGAGGAGATCTTCTACCCCGCCTTCCGCGGCAAGATCGAGGACGACACGCTGGACGAGGCCTATGTCGAGCATGACGGCGCCAAGCTGCTCATCAACGATATCGAGGCCGCCACGCCGCAGGATGCGTTCTACGATGCCAAGGTCAAGGTGCTCAGCGAGGAGGTCAAGCATCACGTCCATGAGGAGGAGATGCGCGGGGAAGGCATGTTCGCCCAGTGCCGCGAGACGGACGTGGACCTGGTCGCGCTGCGCGACATGTTGCTGGCGCGCAAGCAGGAGCTGATGGCGGCGGCCAAAGCGGATGGGCTGCCGGCGGCCAAGACCGCCGCTCTTCACCTCATGCCGGCCTGAGGACGGGCCAGCCTGAGGACGGGCCAGCCTGAGGACGGGCCAGCCTGACGGAGCCGCCGCGCCGGGAGTCTCCCCGGCGCGGCGCTCCTTTTGTGGTCAGAACGCGACGCCGAGCGAGAAGCGCAACGAATAGGCCGGGTTGCCGGCCGTCTGCTCCACTGCGCCGGCCAGCGTCCAGGTATAGTCGAGCCCGCCGCTCAGCACGCGCAGCTCGCCCAGCCAGCCGCCGTCGATCTGCTCGGGCGTGACGGTGAAGCTCTGCCCGTCCTTGAAGGCGGCGGTGGTGGCGCCCAGCGAACCGCCCAGGCGGTTGCGACGGCCGCCCTCCAGCTCGAAGGTGAGGGGGATGCCCTCGCCGGTGCGCGGGCCCATGCGGTAGATGCCGGTCACGGTCGTCGTCGCGGTGGACGAGGTGCTGGTGCGCGCATCGACCAGCAGGTTCATCGCGTCGCCGCCGCCGACCTCCTGGAAGCCGTTCTCGCGCAGGCGGTAATAATCGACGATCGCCATCGGCTTGATGGCGATGCGGTCGGTCAGATCCGCCTGGTAGGAGAGGCCGGCCATGGCCGAGTAGAGCTGCCCGTTGTGCGAGCCGGTGGCCACGCGCGAGAACTCCGTGCCGCTCACCGAGCCGACGAAGGTGCGGCTCGTCTCGAACTTGCCCGTCGCATAGGAGCCGCGCGCGAAGGCATAGAAGGGGCCCTTGCTGACGCGCCAGAACGCGCCGAACTCATAAGCGTTGGCGGAGATGTGGTTGGTCACGCCCCGGCCGTCGCTGCTGCCCGAGAGCCAGTCGAACGACACGCCCACATTGCCGATGCCCGTCGAGCGCTCCAGGCCGGCGGAGAAGCCCCAGCCGCTGGTGCTGAAGCCCGGCGTCGCGCCGTCATGCTTGCTGCCCTGCCATTTGAGCACTTCCAGCCAGCCGCCCAGATTGGTGATGTTGAACACGGCGTTGTTGTTGGTCAGGTGCCGGGCGGCCTGCCGCGAACCGCGCGTGATGAGGTCGAAGGCGCCGCCGGCATAGTCCGGCAGCAGGCTGTTGAACTGGGTGGAGAGCGCCGCGCTGTCCGCCAGGTTGAGCAGGCTGGCTTCGACGCCCGCTTCGGCCGGCGCCGCCGCCAGAATGGCCGAATATGCGGCGGCCTGGTTGGCGGTGAGGCCCAGCTCGCTCGCCGTCTTGCGCTGGATGGAGAGCGAGATGGTCTTGGCCTGCGTATCGACCGAGATGGCGCCCTTGAAGAGCAGCGGCAGGTCCGTTTCGTCCTCCGAGAATTGCGGCGCGCCAGTGAGCTGGTTGGCGGTGAGGATGACGAATTCGCCTTCGCCCTGCGAGAGGGACGAGACGGTCGCCGCCACATGCGCGCCTTCCGCGAAGGTGGCGCTGTTCACGGCGAAGCTGCTGCTCGTCTGCGTGGCGCCGTCGATGGAAACCCGCAGCGTGCCATTGGCGCCCACATTGAGCGTGTCGAAGCTCATGACATCGCTGCCGGTCGCTTCGAGCGTGCCGCCATTCACGGTCACGGCGAGCTGGCTGCCGCCGGTGATCTTGCCGCTGAACCGCGCCGTGTCCCCGATGGTCACGGTGGACGCCAGGTCGTTGAAGATCGCCGTGCCATAGAACTGGGAGGTATCGGCCAGCGTCATGGTGGCGGCGCCGGTGCCGAAGTCGATGCGGCCCTGATAGATGGCGTCGCCCGACAGGCTCACCAGATCGTCGCCCGCGCCCAGGAAGCTGTTGCCCCGGACGAGGCCGTCGCTCACCAGCAGCTTGTCATTGCCCGAGCCGGTGCGGATGTTGCCGGTGATCTGGGTGGTGATGGTCGCCTCGGTCGCCTCGGATTCGTCAGGCGGCGAGAACTGGTTGATCGTCACGCCGCTGGTGTTGGCGGAGACGTCGATCGCGTCGGTGATGTCGTCCGCGGTGCCGGCGGCGGTGATGAAGCCATTGGTGTTGATGGTCGTCAGCGTGCCGGAAAGATCGCGGATGCCGTAGGTGGCGCCGTCGCCCGGCGCCGTGATGGAGCCGACGATATAGCCGCTATTGTCGATCACCGGGACGGTGCTGCCGGCATGGATGAGCAGGCCGGTCGCCTGCGAATCGTTGGTGGTCGCCTGGATGCGGCCCGAGACGGAGAGGCCGCCGGTCAGCGTGACGTTGCCGCCTTGCCCGCCGATCTCCACACCGATCGCGTCGGTGTTGCTGTAATAGGCATTGCCGTTGACCGTGCCCTTGACGACCAGCGCGTGGCCATCGCCCGAGACGGCGCCGATGGTGGTGTCGCTTGCGCCGCCGATGCGCAGGGCGGGGCCGTTGCCGTAGGACTGGATGGCGCCGCTGCTCTCGCTCGCGTCGGGGATGCCGTCGCCGTCCACATCGGTGTTGGTGGTGCTCGCCGTCGGCGGGATGTCGACGATGATGCCGCCGCCCACATTGCCCGCGATGCTCACCGCCGGCGCGCCCACGCGCAGATCGGCGCGCGAAAGGGACACGGTCTCGCCCGCGTCGTTCTTGTAGGTGACGAACTGGCCGATTGTGTTCTGCAGGCGGACCACGCCGCCCACGTCGCCGCCGATGTCTACGGCCACGGCGCCCCGGCCGACCATGTTCACCGGGCCCAGCACATTGACGTCGCCGGAGACGGCGCCGGTCTTGATGCCGGTGCTGTAGTCGCCGATCACCGAGATGGCGCCGGACGAGGTGAGCGAGCCGGTGAGCGGTCCGTCGACGCGGATGCCGGCGGAGTTCAGGCCGTCGATGGTGATGGTGCCGCTGTTGTCGATGGCACCGCTGTGCGCGCCGCGCACCAGGATGCCGGCGCGGTTGGTGGCCTGCGCCACGGGGCCGTCCACGGTGGTGTTGCCATCCTCGTTGAGCGCGTTGAACGTCTCGGTGATGGTGATGGCGCCGCTGTTGGTGACATTGCTGGTGCGGCCGGCCTGCACGTCGATGCCGGTGGCGCCATCGGCATTGCCCTGCACCAGCTTGCCGGCGTTGCTCACATGATTGTTGCTGTCGACCGTGATCGCGGCCCCGCTGTTGAGGGTGATCGAGCCGTCGGCCGTCACGCTGATGTCCGACGCCGCGCCACTATTGGCGGTCGAGGTGCGCACCGGCGTCGTGGTCGCGGTTGAGATGGAGACCTGCGCGGATGCGGCTGCGGGCAGCGCGGCGAGGACGAGCGGCGTGAGAAAAGTCGTGGAGCGCAAGGTTCGCATGTAATCTTCCGTTAGCCAAAGGACTGGGGGGTGCGGGCGGAGCAGCGCGGCAAGGCATGGAAAAGGGGGGCAAAGGCGCCGTCTCTCCCGTCAAATGCCCGGCGCGTGCCGGTCCGGCAGCAAGCCGTACCGCGTTTAACGCAACAGGCGCATAAACCCTTCGCGCGGGACAGGCAATTTCTGTTCGTTCACTGGAGGAAATGCGCGGTGAAGTCATTTTCGGTTCGGGCGGCCGATCTCCTCGCCCGGCCTGCGAGGGGAGATTGTGGCCGGTGTACAGCACGCGGCGGAAATCGTCATTCTGCTCGGTTACGCGCTCGATATTGTCGACATAACCCTTTTTCATCGCGCGCCCCTTGTGCTGAGTTGACCCAGGCTGGATCATAGCGGCCGGCCCGCCGGCGAACGAGAGACGAAGGAGAGAGAGAAGCATGTCCGCGCAGACGCTCGATATCGAGGACAGCGCCCGCACCGTGGAGGCGCAGCTCACTTATTTGCTGCCCGGCCCGGATATCAACCGCCGCTTCGTCTCGGCGGGCGTGGAAGTGAACACCGGCAGCTACGGCCCTTTCCTCACCACCATTCGCGACGGGCGCACGATTCGGGACCATTTCACGCTGGATCGGCATGGTTTCGCGCTGCTCGACGCGCCGACACAGGTGCGCGACTTCACCGATGTGGATGCCGTCGAGCACGTCTATCCCGGCGAGGTGGAGCGCTATGTGCAGGCGCAGACCGGCGCCGATTTCGTGGTGGCGATGGGCTGGATGGTCCGCACCTCCGGCGATGTCGCCAGCCGGCAGAAGAAGCGCGGCATCGACGAGCCCTATCAGCACCGCGCCGGCGTGCAGCCGCCCGCCGGCGAAGTGCATGTCGATACCGATCCGCCGCGCCAGCTCAAGGCGGCGCGGCGCATGTACGAGAAGGTGCGGCCCGGCGGCCCCGGCTTCAAGCGCTTCATCATCTCCAGCTTCTGGCGCACTTATTCGCCGCCGCCGCAGGATTGCCCGCTCGCTTTGTGCGACGGGCGCAGCGTGCGCGCCGACGAGGGCACGCCCAATGTGCTCTGGGTGGTCGACAAGATCCCCGAAGGCGACGCGCTGTTCGCGCCGATGGACGACGAGAACCAGATGGCCGCCGCCATCTTCCGGCACAACCCGGACCATCGCTGGTGGTATTTCTCCGGCATGGTGCGCGACGAGGCGCTGCTGTTCAAGTTCCACGACAGCGAGCAGACGGGCGCCTGGCGAGTGCCCCACACGGCGTTCTGGGATACGAGCCTGCCCAATGCCCAGCCGCGCGAGAGCATCGAATGCCGGAGCATCGCCTTCTTCGAGTAATGGGTTTCGCGTGAAAGGTCGGTGCGATTGACGGGGGCGGGTCGGCAGCCGGTTCGCCTCGGCGCGCGCTGGCATGCCTGCCCGCGCCAAGCGAGCGCGCCACTCATGACGTCCGGAAAGGCGGCCGAGAGGCGGCGCTGCTATTGTCTTCCAGTGGCGATCCGTGCGCTCGACGGCAGGGGCGAGGGGGGGCACAGGCGGCTCGCGGGCGGTGTGGCCGTGAGGGCGCTATCATCGCCGCGGCGGGCGCCGGCTGACCCAGTCACGGGTGGAGTCAGGGGCGCCGGGCGCGTAACTGTCCCAATCGTAAACAAAACGTAAAGGCTGTCACGGCCCTGTTACAAAGGCTTCCTAGCGCACGGCTCACGGCGGGCATGGCGCGCGCCGACTGTTTTAGTGGGAGCCCGTTTCATGACCATTTCGCGTTTCGCTCTGGCGATCGGCCTGTCGTGCGCCGCGCTGGCGGCACCAGCACAGGCCAGCCTCAGCTTCACCATCACCGATCTCGGCACGCTCGGCGGCGGCGCCAGCTATGCCAATGGCATCAACAATAACGGCCAGATCGCCGGCGGCAGCGGTGGCGGCACCGGCCTGACCGGCGTCGTCTGGGAGAATGGCGCGGCGAGCGCGCTGGCCAAGCCCGCGGCTGTCGCCAGCCAGGCCCGCGACATCAACACGCTCGGCCAGGCTGTCGGCTATGGCGGCTTTGCCGGCGGCGCGAATGTGCGCGCCACGCTCTGGGACACGGACGGCACCGCCACCAATCTGGGCGTGCTTGGCGGCAATTTCAGCCAGGCAAACGATATCAACGATGCCGGCCAGATCGTCGGCTACAGCAGCTATACAGGCGGCTCCGAATATCACGCCTTCCTCTGGCAGAACGGCACGATGACCGATCTGGGCACGCTCGGCGGCAGCTACAGCTATGCCCAGAACATCAACAATGCCGGGCAGACCGTGGGCGTGAGCACCACGGCGAGCGGTGCCCAGCGCGCCACGCTCTGGGTGGATGGCGTTGCGAGCGATCTTGGCGCGCTCGAAGGCAAGAGCAGCTATGCCTATGGCATCAGCGAGGCCGGCCTGATCGTGGGTTATAGCGATCTTGGCGGCAATGTGCGCCATGCGACGCTGTGGGATAACGGCACGCTGGTCGATCTGGGCGCGTTCGACGGCGGTACGCGCAGCGAAGCCTATGGCGTCAACGCCAGCGGCCAGATCGTGGGCTATAGCAGCATTGCGGCCGGCACCCTTGCCGCGAACAACCGCGCCGTGCTCTGGGACAATGGCACCATGGTCGATCTCAACGGCCTGATCGATGCCAGCCTCGGCTGGACGCTGCAACGGGCCGAGGCAATCAACGATGCCGGCCAGATCGTGGGCTACGGCATCCTCGACGGCCAGACCCGCGCGTTCCTGCTGACGGCGGTGCCGGGCGCCGTGCCGGAGCCGGCGAGCTGGGCGCTGATGATCGGCGGCTTCGCGCTGGCGGGCGGAATGATGCGCCGCCGCGCCTTGGCCGTCCGCTTCGCCTGACCCGCAGCGCGAGATAATGGAAGGCCCCGCCCGTGCCGGCGGGGCCTTTTCCGTGTGTCGCGCCCGCCAGCCGCTTTCGCACGGCTTCAAACGATGCCACCAAAAGCATAGGGATGGTTTGACGGGAATATCGGCCTGCGATGGGGCCTTTCACCGCGACCGATGCAGGAGAGGTGCTGCCATGAGCGAACTGACGATCTGGACCTATGACTGGGTGCCCAAGGGCCCACGCGGTTTCGTGCGGGATCTGAGGCTCAGATGGGCGTGTGAGGAAGCGGGGCTCGATTATGCGGTGAGGACGGTTCCGTTCGACGGCCGCGAGGCCGGTCATCTGGCGCATCAGCCCTTCGGTCAGGTCCCCTTCCTGACGGACGGCGCGCTGGAGACATTCGAAAGCGGCGCCGGGCTGGTGCATCTCGGTCGCAAGAGCGACAGGCTGATGCCGCGCGATCCGGCCGGGGAAACGGCCACGTTGCAATGGACCTTCGCCGCGCTCAACTCGATCGAGATCGTCACGCTGCCGTGGTGGTTTCTCGGGATAACCGGCGGCGGGAATGACGATCTCACCGGCTGGATGGGCAAGCGCCTCGACCAGCTCGAAAGCGTCCTGAGCGAGCGGCAATGGCTCGCCGCCGGGCGCTTCACTGTCGCGGACCTGCTGATGGCGGACGTGCTGCGCGTCTCGCCGGTCCGCGCCTTCGGCGACCGGCCGGCGTCCGAGGCTTATGTCGCGCGCGTGACCGATCGCCCCGCATTCAGGAAGGCGCGCGCCGACCAGATCGCTCATTTCGAGGCGGGCGACCGGAAACGTGCGGAAGACAGGCCGGACTGACGAGGGAGCGGCTTCCTTCTTTGCCGTTCACTCCCGCTCTCTCCCTCAGCGCGGCGCGATGTGGAAGATGCGCTCCGCATTGCCATGGGCCAGCGCATGGCGCTCGGCATCCGTACAGGGGAAGTCGCGGATGAAGTCCACGGCGGGCGCCATCGGCTGATAGGGATAGTCGATGGCCCACAGCACATTGTCGATGCCCATCTTGTCGATGGTGTAGCGCAGCGCCAGATCGTCCTCCACGCCGCTGGTAGTGAAGACGAAATTGTCCTTGAGATACTCCGCCATGCTGCGCTGGGTCTTGCGGGCGCGGCCGGCGGTCTGCGCGCGGCTGTTCATGAAGTTGAGGCGCCAGATCCAGAAGGGCAGCGCCTCGCCCATATGGCCCAGGCAAATCTTGAGCCTGGGAAAGGCATCGAACACGCCGCCCGCCATCATCCGCACGGCATGGGTGCCGGTTTCCACGCCATAGCCCCAGGTGGCGCTGTCCATGCCATAATCCTGGAGCGGGCCCTTCAGCGTATCGGAGGCGGCGCGCGGGTGGATGTAGAGGCAGGCATCATGCGCTTCCGCCGCCTCCAGGATCGGCCAGAATTTGGGGTCGTCGAAATATTCGCCATAAGTGTGGCTGTTGACGATGAGGCCATTGAGCTTGAGGTCGCTCATTGCCCGGTCGACTTCCTTCGCTGCCCTTTTGGGGCTGTGCGGCGCGAAGCTGGCGAGGCCGGCGAAGCGAGTGGGGCGCTTGCGGCAGATGTCGGCCATCACATCGTTGGCGAGGCCGGCGAGGTCGCAGGCGGTGTCCGCATCGAACATCTGCACGCCGGGCGCGGTGAGCGAGAGCAGGTGCATGTCGATGCCCAGATCGTCCATCTGCGCGAGGCGCGGGCCCTCCACGTCGAGCAGGCCGGAGAGGAAGTCCATGGCGTCATAGCCGCCCAGTTCGGGCCGCGCGTCGTAGATGCCGCGCACCAGCAGCTTGTCGAGGCTCTGCGTGGGCGAATTGGCAACCGTCTTGAGTTCGGCGGCGACCTCCGGGATCGACCAGGCTTCCTCGGTGGCGATCAGGCGCAGTGTCTCGGTCATGGCTGATTCTCCTTTCTGGTGACGCGGCTCAGATAGAGGGCGAGCAGCGCGGCGATGAGCAGGGGCGCGATCGGCAGGATGAAGAAGTGGCGCGCCGCGCCCAGGCCGAGCAGCAGCGCGGCCGATCCCACCAGCGGGCCCAGGATCGAGCCGACGCGGCCCAGGCCCAGCGCCCAGCCCAGGCCCAACGCGCGGATATTCGCCGGATAGGTGGCGCCGGCCGATCCGTTGAGGGCGTTCTGCGTGCCGACGGCGAAGATGCCTTGCAGGATGATGAGCAGCGTGAGCGCCACCGTGCCCCAGTCGGCGGCGGCGAGCAGCGCCATGGCGAGGGCCGCGATGGTCGCGAAGACGGCGACGACTGGCCATTGCCAGCGCGCCAGCAGCAGGCTGGCGACCACGCCGCCGATCATGCCGCCGGCATGACCGACGGTGGCGATCCAGGTCGCCTCGCTGTCGGTATAGCCATGGTCCTTGACGATGAGCGGTATCCAGCCGGTGAGCAGATAGGCGACCATCAGCACCAGCGCGAAGGCGCCCCAGATGGCCAGCGTCTTGTTGCGATGCGCGGGCGTGAGCAGCACCGCGACCGTGCCGCCCTGCGGCTCATGCGCCGTGCGGGCCTTGAGCGCGGGGCTCTCCGGCAGGCCGAACCACAGCAGCACAGCGATGGCGAGCGGCAATATGCCGCCGACGATGAACACGCTCTCCCAGCCATGGCCGAGGCGGAACAGCGTGGCCGCCACCGCGCCCGCGATCGTGCCGCCGAAGGTGATGCCAATGCCGATCATGCCCGTGGCGCTGGCGAGCAGGCGCGGCGGGGCGAGTTCGCCGGCCAGCGCCAGCGCATTGGGCAGCACCGCGCCGATGCCGATACCGATGAGGAAGCGGCACAGGACGAGCTGGGGAATGCTGGTCGCCGCGGCGGCGACGAGCGAAATGACGCCATAAGCCGCGCAACTGCCGATGATGATCGCGCGCCGGCCGAAGCGGTCGCCCAGCGGCGCGAGGAACATGGCGCCGAGCAGCACGCCGGCCAGGCTCGCGCTCAGCAGCGGGCCGATGTCGGCGCGGGTGATGTCGAAAGCAGTGACGATGGAGGGTGCCGCCATGTTGGCCGCCTGCAAGTCGAAGCCCTCGACCACCAGCGAGAGCAGCACCAGGATGAAGCCGCCCCAGCCGCGAATGCCCTGTCGTCCGATCGCCGCCGCAGCTTCTGGCGCATGTTCGGCCATCTCGTTCCCCTCCCGCGCCGGCTCTCCGCCGGCTGTCGCGCATCCTTAGAGCGGGGCGGGGCAGGGCAATGCAAGCGGGAAATGGGCGCGTTCCGCTGCGTGGGACGCTGGGCCTATCCGTCCTTGCGCTCGGTGCGCACCCATTCGCTCTGCTTGCCGCGCACCAGCTTGAGATAGACCGGCAGTTTCCAGAGCAGATAGCCGGGAATGCGCAGCAAGGTGCCGACGCTCACCGCGGCCCGTCCATCGCGCGCCCAGGCGAGACCCAGTGCGACCGTCGCGGCCGCGAGCAAGGCGAAGAGCAGCCCGGCGGGCAGGAGGGAAGCGCCCAGCAGCGCGAGCAGGATCGCCGCGCCCAGCCCGGCGATGCCGAGCATCATCAGGAGCGCCAGCGGCGGCACGCACAGGTGCAGGCCCAGCCAGAACAGGCCCCAGCGCCCGCGTCGCAGGCCCTCGCCGATCAGCGGCAGCGCCTGCTTGCCGGCGGTGGCGAGGAAGCCGTGCTCCCAGCGCGTGCGCTGCGTGCGCGTGGCCTGCTGGCAGGCCGGATCGCTGAGCGTGCGGGCCGTCTCCAGATAGAGGGGGGGCTGGCCGGCGCGGGCGAAATCGATGCCGAGCACCAGATCCTCGACCAGATCGCTGGTCGCGAGCGGCGCGCCTTTGAACAAGGTCCAGGGGAAGGCCATGCCGGTGCCGCCCAATATGGCTGGCGCGCCGAGCCGCGCGGCGGCGCGCTGGCGCACCAGATTCTTGATGAGGAAGGCGAAGTTGGAGATCTGCACCATGGCCGCATCATGGGCATGGGAGCGCATGAGATAGCAGCTCTGCACGGGCCGCCCGCTTTCCACGCAGCGCGTGACGAGGCGCGCCAGGCCATCGCCCTCCATCTCGCAGTCGGCATCCAGCACCACCACGCAGTCCGGTGGGTCCTGGGCCAGCCAGTCGCGGCCGAAGGCGAGGGCATGGCCCTTGCCGCGCAGCGTGGCGTCCTGCCGCTCGATGACCGCGGCGCCCGCCGCCCGTGCCAGAGCGGCCGTATCGTCCGTGCAATTGTCGGCAATGACGATGAGGTGCGCCTTGTCGGCCGGATCGTCGCCCAGATGCGGCGTCAGGGCCGTGACGAAGCGCTGGATGCTGCCGGCCTCATCATGGGCGGGCATGAGGATGGCGGCGCGATAGCGCATGGCCGCCGGCGCCGCGATCCCGTCCGTGGCGCGCGGGGAGAGCGCCCCGATCAGCAACTCCGCCAGAAGAATGGCGAGCGGCGGCGCCAGCGGCACGGCGATAAACCAGGCGAGGAGCGTGAGAAGCATTGGCCTCTTCTTCAGCGATGCCCGGCGGCGGTCAAGAGAAAGGGGCCGCCGGTGCCGGCAGCCCCTGTTCATGACGATCAGCCGGGGATGTGCCGCAGCTTATTGGGGCTGGGGCAGCGCCACTGCGCCGTTCGCGGCCTCGCTCACCACGCTGGCGGCGGCATTGCCGCTGGCCGGCGGCTCGTAGCCCTCCTGATATTCGATCTTGGCCTTGGCCTTCGCTTCGGTGAGGCGCTGCTGGCCGATCTTGTTGAGTTCCTCGCTGCGAATGGCCTGCGTCGCGATCGGGCGGACCTGCTCGGCGGAAAGCACGATGGGCTCGCTGGCGGTGATGACGCTCACCACGGCCTTGCCGCCATTGGGCACGATGAACGGCTCACCCGGCGGCAGGTCGGCGATGCGCTGCATCGTCTCGACGGGGACCTGCGCGGAATCCAGCGCGCCGTTGCCGCGCTGGAACTGCACGCCCCAGCGATTGAGCACGGCGATCACGTCCGCCATCGAGTGGGCGGAGTCCAGCTCCTTCATGCGATTGGTATCCGAGGGGATGTCGAACATGAGCTGGTCCAGCCGATAGCGCTTGCGATCGGCGAACATGGCGGGATGCGCGGCGACATACTGGTCGATCTTCGCCTGGTTGGGCACCTCGACCGTGTCGAAGGCCTTCTTGCCGTACAGGCTGACGAGCAGGCGCTCCTTCAGGCGGCGCTCCTGGCTGATATAATTGGGGTCGCGGTCCAGCCCCGCATCCTTGGCGGCCTGGGCCATCAGCCGGCGCTCGACCATCCGCTGGAGCACTTCCGCGCGCACAAGGGTCTTGTCCGCATTGGCCGGGATGTTGAGTTCGCCGATCTCGGCATTGAGTTCGCTCAGGGTGATTTCCTCGCCATTGACCACGGCGACAACCTGCCCTTCCGCCTTCTTCTGGCAGGCGCTCAACATCAGCGCCAGCGATGTGACGGCGATCAGGGAAACCCTCGTCATTTTGGACATGCATGCTCTCCGGGAATAAGGCGTGAGACGGGATATAGGCGAGTGCTCAACGAAGACGGGCCAGCGCCACGCGCCGGTCCCTTCGAGGCAAAAATTCGATCTGGCGGGCAATCAAGGTCGGGCTTTCCTGGCGTCGTCCGCTGGCGGTGACGGGAGAAACGTCTGCAACGAACATCTCCCCCCTCTCATTCATTGTCGATCCCAGCCCATGGACAGACCTTCCGTGCGCGACCTTGTACAATGCGCCCATGGCTGAAACAAGTCTCGGCCGGTGCCTCGCGGCGCCGGGCCTCGGCGTGTTCGCCGCGTTAGCGCATCGCGGTTAAGATTGCGTGGATGATGTGGGAATTGCGGCCTTTTGTACTTAGGGGGCGCTCGCGTTCCAGTGGCGCGCGGCGTCCCTTGCGGCGGCATAGGCGTTGACCGCGCCGGCATGGCGCGCCGCGCAATCGGCATAAGCGAGGGCGGCCGCGACGTCCGCCGCCGCCAGATCAGCGACCGTGCGACTCCGCACTGGCGGCAGAGGCGGGCAGGGCGCAGTCAATGCGGCCGGCAGCGGCGGGGGCACAGGCGCCAGCCGCGCGGGCGCGGTTGACGGCGTCGAGCAGGCCGGGAGTAAGCCCAGCAGCAGGATCGGAAAGGCGCGGATCACGGGCTGTCTCCTCGCGGATCAGGGCATGCAGAACAGTCTCCGCGCGTGCGATTGCCGCGCGCTGGCCCCGATAGGTGGCGGCGGCATCCTCGATGGAGACGGCGAGCCGCTGTTCGCTCTGGCGCAGCGCCGCGCGCATCCGGTCGAGCATGATCGCATCGCGCGCGTCGCGCTGGGCCATGGCGCGCTCATGGCCTTGCCTGTCGCTCCACCAGAGCGCGGCGGCGAGGGCCAGCACAAGGCCGGCGTGCGGCAGCAGACGCGCCAGCCAGGCCGGCATCATGGCTTGTCTCCGCCCGGTACGATGTCGGCCACTTCCAGCCCGTCCCGGCCAATGCGCAGCGTGCGTTTGACGACGAGGCCGGCAAAGCCGGTCAGCACCACGCCCACCAGCGCCATGGCTGCCATGCCCAGCCAGAAGGCGAGGGCGGCCACGGTGCGCACCAGATAGAGCGCCGCCGCCGCATAGACCGTCATGGCGATGCCGCCGCCGGCCAGGAAGAGCAGCCCCCAGTCGCGCCGCCGGTCGGAGCGGCGCGGATCGACGGGCTCGCCCGTCATGGCATCACCGCGAGCGAGCGGTCGCCGGTGCCCCGCCGCCAGTCGCGCGCCGTCCAGCTCATGTGAGCAGCGTCATCATGCGGCCGAGTGCGGCGCGGCGCCCATCCAGCCCGTTGAGCCCGCCGTTGATCGCGCGCGTGATGCCGATCAGGTCGTCCCGGTCCGCCAGCCTGTTGAGATCCCGGCGCATCCAGTAGGTGCAGGCCAGATGCAGGCCGATGCTCGGCACGGCGGCGAGCGATGGATTGCGCTCGATATCGATGCCGATGATCTTGCCGAAGGTGCGGTAATTGGCGCGCCCCGTGATCTGGATCGGCCCGCGCCCCTTGAACAGGCGCCCGTCGCCCGGCTGCGTATTGCCCAGGTCCGCCCGGCCCTCGTAAAGCGCGCCGGAGGCGATTTCCTCCATGTAGCGGAAACCGCCGCTCTCGTGGATGAGCTGCGCCATGAAATGCGCCAGCCGCAGGCGCGAGAGCATGAACTCGCAGGCGGTGAAATGCACATTGGCGGCAAGGGCCAGTTCCTGCGCCCGGTCGAGCGTCGCGCCCGCCCAGCGAAAGAGCGCCGTCAGCGTTACCGGGCCGATGGCGCCGTCCACGCTCACCCCGAGCGCCGCTTGCAGCGCGCGCGCATTGATCCCGATCATGCTTCCCCTCCCTCCTTATCGCCCCGCCTCGTCAATCCTCGCACCCATATCCTAATGCCGGTGCCCGCGATGGAAAGGCGTCCGGCGCCGGCGAGGATGAGGGCCGCCGCACTCACGGCAGCAGCGCCTCGCCCAGCCCCCAGTAATCCACATCGTCATAGCCGGCCGCCCCGCGCCAGAAGTCGGCCACGAAGCTGGTGCCGAGCGCAGAAGGGTGGCCGACATTGTCCTGAAAGTGC